>MAAC01009711.1_pt1 | contig 134937 bp, 121 predicted proteins | sample 1115981 | NCBI WGS metagenome assembly MAAC01 (sample SAMN04961126, study PRJNA320927) | seawater metagenome | isolation source: sample BD02T64 sea water enriched with oil for 64 days | place: USA:Gulf of Mexico | collected 2013-07-27
CCGTATCTGATTGGTTCTGCTTTCGCGGCCCTAATTGGATCTTTGCTTTGGAACATGGGAGGATATGATTTGGTCTTAAAAGTATTACTTGTTGTTTTGATGACGGGAATGCTTTCACTAATTTTAGCGGTCCGCATTAAGCGGGCTTCGCGCTAAACTTACGGCCTAAAGTGTAATGCTGCTCACTTGTCTGATCTGCTCAACTATACTAAAAAGACTATTCTAACCTATCGTTCCAAAAAGATTTCTCATTATGACCCGCTCTAATCCCCCGCTTTTTGGCCCCGTTCTTATTGCGGGTAGCCTAATCCTAATGACCGGTTTTGCTGTACGCGCAAGTTTTGGTTTATTCCAAATCCCAATTGCTGAAGAATTCGGGTGGCTTCGCTCTGAATTTTCACTAGCAATTGCCATTCAAAATTTGGCCTGGGGTATAGGTCAGCCGATATTTGCTGCTTTTGCTGAAAAATTTGGTGAAAGAAAAGCCATTATCATCGGCGCTCTCACATATGCACTCGGACTGATTTTGAGTAGCTATGCGGTCACCCCAATGGAGCATCAATTCCTTGAAATACTAGTTGGGTTCGGGATCGCGGGGACGGGTTTCGGTGTTATCTTGGCTGTGGTTGGTCGGGCGTCTTCTGACGAAAATCGTTCAATGACGCTGGGTATCGCCACTGCGGCGGGTTCTGCTGGTCAAATTATTGGGCCGCCTTTCGCAGACTATTTGTTGCAATCGATGAACTGGTCTTCCGTATTCGTGATATTTGCGGGCATTATATTATGCGTGCTCCTTGTTCTTCCCTTTATGAAAAGTAGCGCCCCGGTCGCGTCAAAAGCGGAGGTGGACGAGAGCATGGGGCAGGTGATGCTCAAGGCATTTTACGATCCATCGTTTATAATGATATTTCTCGGCTTTTTCTCCTGCGGTTTCCAGTTGGGTTTTTTTACGGCCCATTTTCCAGCATATATCGCTGAAGCCTGCGCAGCTATTCCCGTTGACAGTATTATGCGCAGCATCGGGGTTGGCTCAACCACAGCCCTTGGGGCATTTGCATTTGCACTAATTGGGGCGGCAAATATTGTTGGAACAATCGTCGCTGGTGCACTTGGTAAAACCTATTCCAAGAAATACTTGCTCGCGTATATTTATGTTGGACGGACAGTCGCATCTGCGTTGTTTATTCTCGTCCCCATGACCCCAACGACCGTGGTTTTATTTTCCGTTGTTATGGGCACATTATGGCTCGCAACAGTACCGATTACTGCGGGTTTAGTAGGGCAAATTTATGGTTTGAAATATATGGGAACGTTGTATGGGATCGTATTCTTCTCACATCAATTAGGATCTTTCCTCGGCGTTTGGCTCGGCGGGACCCTGTATGATCAATATGGGACATACGACCTTGTCTGGTGGGTTGGTATTGGTGTCGGTGCTTTCTCCGCCATAATTCATCTACCGGTGAAGGAGCAACCCATGGAGCAACGACAAATGGCGTAAACACTTAAAATATCTTCACTAATAAAAGGCCGCGTATCGTACGTGGCCTTTTTTCTATCTAGATTGAACTTGTAAGTGTTAGGGTTGTGTCTACCATAAATAGATAATGTTGGGCGGGGCATGTTTTCCATAAAAATAGTAGCTATTAATGCTCTTAATGGCCCGAATTTGGTCGCGAGAGGTCCCGGCCTCATGAGCAGAATAAAGTTGGAGGGGACTGACGGAAATGATGTTGAAGGCCCATTAAGGGCCATGGAACATTGTTTTAATTTGTTAAACGAGAGAATATTCCCCGAGGAAATGCGAACTCAGCTTGAGGCCCCAAAGGATGCGGCAAAGCTGATCGTATATTTCTATTGTACAAGTATTATTCAAATTCAAAAAATAATTGGCAGCCCTGTTTCAATTTTTAAATACAACGCGTTGAGGGACGGTATCCATTGGGACATGTTCCTTGAGTATGAATTTGAAAATCCGGGACGCCGCGCCGTTGCCTTTGCTTTTGGGTTGATCCAGCATATTACAGAAAACTGTGTCCAAAGTTGCAATACTGAAGAGTTGCTAGAGTATCTGGAAAAGCAGATATCAAAACAGAAAGCAGGATACGTAGCATCTACTCCTAAACTAGAAGTTCGCTCGATCTTGTTGGCTGCAGAAAAACGAAACATTCCGTGGCGGCAGCTTCCAGGTTCATGGCAATATTACCAATATGGATACGGAAAATATCAAAATATATTATGCGAAACGCTAATAGATGTAGAAGGGCATAACGCTGTTAAAATTACTGATGACAAGGCTTTGACGTCCACCATGCTGTCAGAAATGGGGCTGCCAGTTGCAAGGTTTTCTAGGGTAAAAACAAAAGAGCAGGCGAAAGAGTTTTCCAATAAAGTTGGATATCCAGTTGTTGTGAAGCCATTAGTCGGGATGCAAGGAACTGGTGTCACGCCAAACATTAAAAACGCGCTTGATCTTGAGGTCGCGTATGCACATGCAAGCAAATATCACTCTAGTGTCTTAATCGAAAAACACACTGTCGGAGACGATTACCGATTGCTTGTTTTTGGCGGAAAATTTGTAGGGGCGATCAAGAGATCAATTACAATTATTGAAGGCGATGGGAAACGTAGTATTTCTACGATTATAGAAGAAATTAACTCTCAGCCTTGGCGTAACAGGTCATTTGGTAATCCGAAATATCAGGTTCGAAAAATTCCTGCGATTGAAGAATGTTTGAAGCTTCAGGGGTATGATTGGAATAGTGTCCCCGACGCTGGTTCGAAAATATCGTTACATGTTGTTCCAAACATAAGCCAAGGCGGGACAGTTGAGACAATTTGGAAGGATGTTCACCCTGCAAACATTGTAATGGCGGAACGGGCAGCGAAAACTGTGGGGGTGAAGCTTGCAGGTGTTGACTATATCACGGATGACATCACAAAACCTTATTGGGAAACTGGTGGTACCATTTGTGAAGTAAACGCAAAACCTGCTTATGATCTGATGTTTGAGGGGATGGATAAATACCGTAACGAGCTTGGGAAGTTGGCATTTGAAATTTCTTGCCCGCCAAATGCCAATATGAGCTTACCTGTAATTGTGGTTGTATCTAAAAACGAGAAACTGGGGCTGGAAATTAAGGACGCGATCAAAAAGGACGAATTAACAGTAGGCTATTTTTCACCAAACCAGACAATGATCGGAGAGGTCGTGCTTGATAGAGCGAGTGGGAGCGGGACAAATGTCGGGTCAGTTCTATGGAACAGTGCGGTGGACGCAGTGATTATTCACGAAAGTGAAAAACGGATCCAAAGGAAAGGCCTAGAATATAATATTTTCTCTCACTTGGTAATAGAAGAGATGCCATTGGTAAATGGTCGCCCAGAACCTAAAATATTGAGCGTATTATTGGATATAGTTACTCATACTATATTGATTAATAAAGATAATATGGAGGTTCTCAAATGGGCAAAATCTGTCAGCAGCAACAAAATAAGTTTTGCAAAAAAAGAAAATTTGCAAATGCAATTATTGAAGGGATTATCGACTGATTTTCCGGAACAATTTTCTAATATCACGAAGAAATTGGTCGAGGTTTGATTTTCTGGCGTGAAAAATTATTACATTAGATTGTAGTGCAACTAAAAATAAATGGCAATTTGTGTCCTAATTTCAAGGATGGGCTATGATTTCAATTAGTGTTGCGAGTATTAGGCCGTTGAGTAGGCTTAATTTGATTTCTTCGGTGCCTGGAACTTTTTGTCTGATGACGCTTGTCGGTGAGAGAGGTGAGATTACCGCAGAAATGATGAAGAAACTGCATTCGGTTCTACATCATCTTAACAGTGAGAATATTCCTACGGAAGAACAACTGGTACTGCAACCCCAGAGTAATAATGATCGGGCTGTCGCCTTCTATTTCTGTGCAGTTGCTATTCTTATACAGAAGGCCGCAAACAGCTCTGTTTCTACGTTTAAGTATGAGGAAAATAAAAAGCCAGGGAACTGGGAAGTTTTTGTCGAACACGAACATGATACTATTGGTTATCTTGCCGCTCAATTTTCCTGCAAACTCATTCGACAGATACTGGCTGATCCGTCGGGCGAGATGAAACTCGCAGAATTGATAACATCTCTGGAAAATCAGGTGGCATGGTTGAAGCAAAGATATGCAGGAGTGACACTCCCTAAGGAAGTCCGTTCAATACTTAAGGCAGCCGAGAAACGTCATATTCCTTGGCGGAACGTCCCTAAATCTTCGTTGTTTCAATATGGATATGGTAGGCATTTGAATTTCTTTCGCGGTACCATATTGGCTAATGAGCGACACAGTTCAGTTCTCTTAACAAACGATAAAGCTCTGACCAACAGGTTGCTGCATGAGGCGGGATTGCCGATCGCGCAATCCGGGGTTGCGACGACATTGAAGCAAGCCGCCATACTTGCAGAGAAAATTGGATATCCGGTTGTAGTAAAACCATTGTCGGGTATGCGCGGAAATGGCGTAACCCTCAGCATTAGAGATGAAAACGGCCTAACTTCTGCAATTAAAAAAGCGGGGCGTTACGATCATTCCGCGTTGATTGAAAAACATACTGAAGGAAATGATTTTCGTTTGACAGTTTTCGGAGGAAAATTGGTCGGTGCGATTAAGCGTTCGGTGACGATTGTTGAAGGAGATGGTCAACGAAATATTCTTGAGTTGGCAGAGGAAGTGAATAGAGAACCTTGGCGGAATAAACATGTTGGGGATACCAAGTATCACATCAAGAAGATTTCTGTGGCGACAGAGTGTCTGGAAAGTCAGGGGCACAATTGGGAAAGCGTACCAGTTGTGGGGGAAAGAGTTGCGTTTAACTTTGTCCCAAACGTTAGTGAAGGTGGATGTTACGAAACTATCTGGAAAGAAATGATCCATCGTGAAAATATCAAAATGGCGGAGCGAGCAGCAAAAACAGTTGGATTGCAAGTTGCCGGTATCGATTTTTTGACAACCGATATTCTCAAACCTTACTGGGAAACCGGCGCAATAATTTGTGAAGTAAACGCACAGCCTGCATTTGAGCTTGTTTTTGAACGCGATCAAGAATATCTCGATGAATTCGGACGAATAGCTTTTGAAACTTCGTGCCCTCCCGATGTTGATATGACCCTCCCGGTTGTTTCTATGGTTAGCGATGGGAAAGAGCTCTCTGGAAATATTGTAACGGCATTACAGAAAATCGGACTTGTCGTTGGATATTGGTCGCAGGAATTTGCCTCTGTAGACGACGTGCCAATACGCCCTGAAGGGAAAAATAATTCCTCAGTTAGCTCCATCCTATGGAACGGTTCAGTTGAAGTTGCGGTATTGGAAGTAAATGCATCAAGAATTCAGAAAAAAGGGCTTGAGTATAATATCTGTTCCCACTTAGTAGTGGAAAATATGCCGATGATTGAAGGTGTGAAGGCACCGGAAGTTTTGGATCTATTATTGAGTGCAGTTACCCATAAAGTAATCGTCAATAAGGATAATTTAAAAGTTTTTGCATGGGCGAATTCAGTTTGCAGCGATAAAATAAGCTTCACAGCAAAAGAGAATTTGGAAACAGAGCTATTAAAGGAGTTATCGGCAGGTTTTCCTGATTTGTTGTCTAATGTCACAGGGGGATTAGCTGATACGTAATTTTAAGAGTGTAAAAAGCCAAAAAAAATCAGTTTCCATGCTCCAAAAAGCAAAAGGCGGCCCAAACAGAGCCGCCTTTCTTAAATTCTTTTTTGAGAAGGTTACGCTGCGGAAATAGCACGCTTGCGGCGCCATCCCAAAAAGCCCATGAGCGCAACACCAGCACCATAGAGTGGTAGAGCTGCAGGAAGCGGAACTGCAGAAATTGCAGCGACGGCATAGTCATTTCCGCTATAAGGAGTACCGCTTGCTGAGAACTTGATCCAGGTAGCTGTTATATTGGGCAACAATATTTTTTTGAGGAAACCACTAGTACTACCGGGTGTCTCAGATAAATCCGCTGTGATCGGCGCGAGCGTATGTTCTGTCCCGTCGAACCAGGTAACCGTTGCATTTTCAACACCGGCTTCATTAAAAAGATCAAGGAAGTAAATGGCGTTAAGCGTGACTGCTTCTCCAAAAATGATCTTGATGAACTCGTTACTGGCTGAGACTTCATCGTCACGAACCCCTAGTCCGTCACGCTCACAAGCCAAGCCGTTTCCGGCGCATGTGGATCCAGTATTTGTTTCGTTCCAATTTAATGATCCAACAGGATTGGTTTCTATGGTTGCTGTTGTTCCGGCAAATCCCAAAATATTGGCACCATTGTATTCTGTACGAACATCGTTATCCGTAAAGTCCAGCAGAGTGACAGCTTGTGCATTGGCAGCCATGAGGCCCAATGCAATAACGCTCGCACCTGCGACACATGCTAATTTCTGAAACATTGTATTCCCCCTCAATAACACCTGTATGTAATCCAAAGTGTTTTTATTAATCCATAATTACTACATCCAACATATATAATGTGCATGCTAAGTAAATCAGAATAATGAAATGTTGGCAGTTTTCAACGGGCCTACAATCTAAGTGCAAATTCAATATGTAAACTGCAACCAAAAGCAACGTTTTGTTAACCATACAAAGCGAAGCGGTAAAGATAAACACGCTACAGTAGATGGCATCACGAGCTTCTACAGCGAATCAGAGAGCGGAATAGCGTCCGAGGCAAAGATCTATTTGATGAAATGGATAGCTGGTTTGAGTGCAAATTCGTTAAGTAGTACTGCATCGGCACCAAGGGCCTTGATTATAAATCGTCTTCTAAAGCTTAAGTTAGGGTCAATTCAATGATAAACGGTGCGGGTTTTTTGCCAATAGCGTGATCCACATGTTGTGTCGCGCTATTGGCATTTTCAATGAACTCTATATCACGATAGTGATTAGACAGCAGAAGTTTTACGGCGGCGACCTACCCAGCCCAATCCGACCATTGCAGCGCCGAACAGTAACATCGCAGGTGGCAACGGCACCGCTGAGATTTTCACGTCGTCAATGTACCCGCCTAAGGTATCTTCTGTCCCCTGCGCCCAAAAATTAACAGTAGCTTCTGTACTATCCGCAGCAATATCAAACAGTACTTTAACGATTGTCCAAGTCCCATCGCCCCTTAGGCTGTCTTCAAACCCAACAACAGTTGTGCCTACGACATCATAATTAATTTGGTTCGTACCCACAGTATTGTTGCGGCCGAGATAGGCGAATGAAAATTCGTAAGATCCTGCATCCAGAGTAACTGTTTGGGACATACCCGAGTTACTATTGGTGCCATGACTGTCCAGTTCCACTTTGTTTAGGCCATGATACGCAGTCGATCCGCCAATATTTCCACGCTGGACTTCAATGCCCGCAGTGTCGTCAAATTTGGTCCACCCTGGAATTGACGCGAAAACATCCCAATCTGGGTTGCCAAGTTCTGGATCTGTTGTTGCCTCGAAGCTACCGTTCACCAAAATTGCGGCAGAAGCTGTTGATGCGCTAAAAATTCCCGCAGAAAGAGCGAGTGCAACTATCAGTTTTTTCACGGACATGTCACTTACCTTTTTTATTCATTTGTATTAGATGATGACTTGCCATCCTTTGCCGCTTTTGCTGCTCTGGCTATTAAGTCACGTGTACCGGATACTGAAATTTAGATTAACGTTTTGTTAACACTTTAATAAAAATTGGGCCTACTTTTGTCAATGTAAATTGAAGGAAAGGGTGCATTACCATGTCAGTTCGGCAATATTTTCCTGTTTTCTATAGTAGAAATGGTTAATTTACTCGCAGTTATAGTTAATTTTTCCGTAGGTTCCACGAATCAATTGGTAGAGGTGAGGCTTATGTATTCAACTGTTGCGATGAGACCATAACTCAGTGGCGCTTTTCACTATAAAAACAGGTGCTGTTGCCTATGTGGTTATTTTTTCCAACAGCGGCAATTTTAGATTTGGCTTGACGATTTTGCAGGTGCACATAAGTTAGGGAAACTTTATTGCAGTGCACTGTTGTGTGCAGAGGAGAAGTCATGAGCGTAGATCTGAGCGGAAAAGTCGCAGTTGTTACGGGTTCAACTAGTGGTATTGGGCTGGCTATGGCCGCTAACTTTGCGCGTCTGGGGGCTCAAGTTGTGATCAATGGCCTTGGTGATGAAGCCACAATCAACGCGGCAAAAAACGAAGTAAGTGCTGCAGGTAGCAAGCCAGCACATTATAATGGCGCAGATATGCGAGATGCTGATGCTATCACATCCATGATAAATGAGGCTGAAGAAAAATTCGGATCAGTAGATATATTGGTGAACAATGCAGGTATTCAACACACTGCACGTATTGAAGATTTTCCAAAAAATCGATGGAACGATATCATTGCAATTAATCTGTCCAGTGCATTTCATTCAATCGCGGCGGCACTTCCGGGCATGCAAATTCGGAACTATGGTCGTATCATCAATGTAGCCTCCGTTCATGGGCAAGTAGCTTCAGTTGAAAAAGCGGCATATGTAGCGGCCAAGCATGGTATTATTGGGCTAAGTAAAGTCACTGCCCTTGAAAATGCAACGCAGGAAATAACGTGTAACTCAATCTGCCCGGGCTGGGTTCGTACACCTCTTGTTGAAGTTCAGATAAAAGCGCGCGCAGAAAAAGAAGGCATTGATACTGAAGAAGCGGCAAAAAGACTTCTCGCGTCAAAAGAGCCATCTTTGCGTTTTACGACACCTCAGCAGCTTGCTGAGGCGGCGGCTTTTTTATGTAGTGACGCAACGTCTAACATGACGGGGACGACGCTTACTCTAGACGGTGGCTGGACCGCCCAATAAACTGGTTACGTAGAATTATTTGAAAGAGCAGCCTTACGGGCTGTTCTTTTTTGTGATTAATCTATTTGAGCATCAATGAGTAGGGCCGCTGCCGCACGTGCAGGTGCTATGACGCCTTCTGGTCCTCGTATATGTGCCGTTACAATGGCACCTTCCTTCAAAAGTAAAAGCTGTTCCGCCAACTCATTAGGGTTCTTTGCGCCTGCTTGTGTCGCGATATCAAGCATGAAGCCCAGAAACAGTTTTTTGTGTTCTGCGGCGGTCGCATGGATGGGGGAACTGTGAAGCGGATATTCACCCGAGGCCTTAATAAACATACAACCGTTAAACTCTACACCGTTAATCCATTCATCGAGAACATCGAATAACGCTAGCAACTGATCCTTTGGGGTTTTCCCCAATTCTTCTACGCGTCTGAATATTTGATTTCTAAAAAGTTCATCCCGGAGACGCAAAGTAGCAATAATCAAATCATCTTTTGTGCGGAAATGTTTGTACATGGATGTTTTTGATATGCCGGTTTCCTTGACAATCTTGTCCATTCCAGTGGCATGAAAACCGTCCCGATAAAAAATATTTAAAGCTTTTTGAATCAATTCATCGCGTTTTGAAGCGCTCATAACTCTCACCAAGTGTACAGATCGGTTCAGACCATAATTGACCACGAATTCGTGATTAGTATATACAATATTGTAAAATAAAGAAAAAATAAACCCAATATATTTTGACTTCAAATATTACAAAAAATAATTTGACATACATGTACCGATCAGTACATCTTAACTTCAAGAGCGACGAACTTAGGAAAGAGAGTAGTGCCGTGACAGAAAAGCTTATCCCCCCATTCACCCACGAAACAGCACTTAAGAAAGTCCAATTAGCCGAGGACAATTGGAACAGTCGAGACCCTGAGCGGGTATCTCTTGCGTATACGGTAAATTCTGAGTGGAGAAATAGAGATATTTTTCTAACTGGCCGCGACGCCATCAAGGAATTTTTGTTTGGCAAATGGGACCGAGAAGAAGAGTACCGGTTGAAGAAAGAGCTCTGGGCTTACACGGGCAATCGGATTTCCGTTCGTTTCGAATATGAATGGCACGATCAAGACGGACAATGGTTCCGCACTCATGGGAATGAACAGTGGGAATTTGATGATGATGGATTGATGCGCCGTCGCGACGCCAGCTTAAACGACTACAAAATTGAAGTAACTGACCGTCGAATTGGCGTTTAACCAAAGGAATATGATGATGACTGATGTATTGAAAATTTACGGTTTTCCGCTATCTGGACACTCTCACAGAGTTGAGCTTTTTGCTAACCTCGCAGGCCTTGAACATAAGTACGTTCTTGTCGATTTGGCGGCTGGAGAGCATAAAAAAGAGCCATTCTTGAAGTTGAACCCTTTTGGGCAAGTGCCGGCTATTGAAGATGGGGATGTTGTCCTCGCAGATTCAAACGCCATTCTTGTCTACTTGGCGAAGAAATACGCACCAGACTGGTTGCCTTCTGATCCCTTAATTGAGGCAGAAATCCAGCGACTGTTATCTGTGGCTGCTGGGGAGATAAAATATGGCCCCGCATTGGCTCGACTTGCAACAGTTTTTGGTGCGGCTGTAGATGTTGAAAAAGCAACTGATCTTTCCAATCTCGTGTTCGGACGAATAGAGAAACACCTCGAAGGTAGAGATTGGGCTGTAGGTGAAATGCCAACAATTGCAGATGTCGCGCTATATTCTTATACAGCGCATGCGCCGGAGGGGAACGTTGATTTGGCTCCCTATCCGAATATCCTAAATTGGCTTGCCCGTATCGAAGCACTTCCCGGGTTCGTAGGGATGCCAGTAACTAAAGTGGGTCTTGTCGCTTAACACATAATATTGGGAGTTCTATTAATGCCTGGGCAAACTTCAAACTCAAACGAGAAAAAATCCCCTTTTCATGAGGGGGAAATCGCAGCGCAAAACCGACTTGGTGTCGCTGAGAAGATGGAGAAGTTTGCCCGAAAGGTGGTTCGGCCATATATGCCCGATCAGCATAGAGAGTTCTTTGCAGAACTCCCGATCCTTTACGTAGGACATGTGGATGAAGAGGGCTGGCCTTGGGCAACTGCCGTAACCGGAAAATCCGGTTTTTTGAAAACTCCGTCAAAAACAACGCTTCAGCTCGATACGATGCCAATTCAAAGTGATCCGCTTTTTAAGGGATTGCAGAACGGCCGAAAGCTTGGGTTTCTTGGTCTCGACGCTCAGTCACGACGTCGTAACCGGTTAAATGGATTTATAGAGAACGTTACTGAAGGTGGATTTGAAGTATCTGTTGATCAATCCTTTGGTAATTGTCCGCAATATATTCAAACACGAAACTATAATTTTGTGCGGGAACCGGGAGCTGTTGGGAGTTTGGCGGCGCGTGACGATTTCCTAGATATAGATGAAGATACCGCAGCCTTTATTGAAGGTGCGGATACTTTCTTTGTATCAAGCAGTGTGGCTTCTGAGCCAGATGACAGAACCAGCGGCGTAGATATGTCTCATCGAGGTGGAAGGCCGGGTTTTGTTAAAGTAGTGAGTAACACTCTGACAATTCCCGATTACACCGGTAATTTTCACTTCAATACCATTGGTAATTTCCTAATTAATCCGAAAGCGGGTCTACTTTTCATCAATTACGGAACAGGTGATATGTTGCAGATGACCGGCCGTGTCGAAATCCTTTGGGAAGATCCGGCTTATGAGCATTTTCAAGGAGCTGAACGAGCGTGGACATTCACGCTTGAAAGAGGAATGTGGCTGAAAGACGCGTTGCCCATCCGTTTTGAGTTTGGTGAAATGTCGTTAAATTCGCTACTAACTGGAAACTGGCAAGAAGCAGAGGCGCAAAAAGCGGCAGATGATCTCAAAAATCAGTGGCGAAACTACAAAGTTATTGATGCCATAGAAGAGAGCAATTCCGTAAGATCCATTTATCTGCAAGCGGATGACGATGCAGGTTTGCTTTCCTTTAAGTCAGGTCAGTTTCTAACAGTACAGTTGCCAGGGGTGAACAGTACAATCCCGTTAATCCGTACCTATACACTTTCGTCCTCGCCGCTTGATAAGTCCTATCGTATTTCGGTGAAAAGGGATGGCGTAGCTTCGTCATACCTGCACGATGAATTGAACGTTGGAGATGTGTTAATTGCGAGAGCTCCCAGCGGTGCTTTTGTATTCGATCCGCAAGAAGCAAAACCAGCAGTGTTGCTTGCTGGTGGTATTGGGATCACGCCAATGGTTTCCATGATGAGGGATGCTTTACAAGATGGATTTAGAAATCGAAACTTGAGACAAGTCACTTTAATTCATAGTGCAAAAAGTAGTGGCGATCGCGCTTTCTTCGAAGAAATTGGCGAATTGACGAGACAAGCCGGTGGTCAATTTGCATATGCGTCTTTGTTGTCAAGCATTGGCGTGAACGAAAAATTAGGTGTCGATTATCACGCTGAAGGGCGTGTCACGGAAGATTTGCTGCGCCAGCTTGCAACAGAAACTAGTGCCGAATATTACTTGTGTGGACCTGCGTCTTTCATGTCATCCCTGTATAACTTGCTAAGGAACCTTGGTGTAAAAGACCGTGATATCCATGCGGAAGCATTCGGTCCAGCCTCTCTCGTTCGCATTCCGGATGAGGGTCAAGCGCAGCCTTCAAGCACGCCTGCAGAAGAGGCACTCGTTTCGTTTTCAAAATCAGGCGTAGAGCTGCTTTGGCGTAAAGAAGACGGCAATTTGTTGGATTTTGCAGAAAAACATGGCTTAATTCCAGCATACGGATGCAGGAATGGAGCCTGCGGAAGTTGCGCCGTATCAATTAAATCTGGCGCCGTTAGCTATTGTGATCCGCCAACAGCAGGACCTGCAGAAGATCAGGCACTCTTGTGTTGTGCAAAACCTGAAGAAGGCGCAGGGGATTTGATCCTGGATCTCTAAAAAAGCCTGGATCAGGTTGACAGGCTGGTTCTGTTTTGGAAAGGTAATTTGAAATTTTCAATGAGCCCGGAAGTGGCACAGATAAAAAGAAGGACGCAATGCTCAAATTACACCACGCCAAAGGAAGTCGGTCTGCCCGGATTATATGGTTGCTCGAAGAGTTGGGATTAGAATACGAGATAAATGAACTTGAGTTTCATCCGCGTGCGTTGAAGACAGATGAACACAAGAAACGACACCCTTTGGGCCGGGTTCCTGTTCTGCAGGACGGTGACGTAACACTTTTTGAATCTGGAGCGATTATTCAATACATTTTGGCGCGGTACGCTGATGGCAACCTTTACCCTGCTACTGATGATCCTGCCTTTCCAGCTTACCTGCAATGGTTTCATTACGTTGAAGGCACGCTGATGCCGCCGATCGGTACGATCGTAACGCAAACGGTTCTTTTACCGCCCGAAAGGCGGAACGCCGATGTATTGGCTATGGCTGAACGTTTGGCCAGTAAAGTGTTAGGTCCCATAAACACAGTGCTTATCGATAATGAATATTTGATCGGAGACTTTAGTGCAGCTGATGTTATGCTAGGTCATGCCGTGGCTATGTGTGCGAACCTTCAGCTTGTAAATGATGGTCACCCAAATCTTCAAGCTTATGTGGAACGCATCAAGTTGCGCCCAGCGTTTGCAAAAGCGATGTCCCTATAATTTTGGCGAAAGAACCTCAAATGATCATTATTCACCACTTAAACGACTCTCGTTCACAACGTATTCTATGGTTGCTTGAGGAATTGGGGCTGGAATATAAGGTCAACCGGTATGAACGGGATGCGGAAACCAGATTAGCCCCACCTGCATTGCTTGAAGTACATCCTCTTGGCAAGTCGCCAGTCTTAGAGGAGGATAGTCTGAAAATTCACGAAACCGGTGCAATTGTTGAATACATAATCGACAAATATGACGACGGGAAACTGGCACCAAAGCGTGATAGCATTGAGCATATCCGTTACACAGAATGGATACATTATGCTGAAGGCTCGGCCATGTTGCCGCTGCTATTACGTCTATATACGAGCCGCCTTGGTGATGCCGCCGCACCGTTGATGCCGCGCATCGATGGAGAGACGATTAATCACTTCTCGTATTTAAGTAAATCACTTGGGGAGAATGATTATTTCCTAGGGGATGAGCTGAGCGCTGCTGATATTATGTTGTCCTTCCCTATAGAGGCGGCAAACATGCGTGGCGGTTTGGCCAAGCTTCCAAATCTTGCTGAATTTGTGAAACGAATTCAGGCGCGCCCTGCGTACAAAAAAGCGCTGGAAAGAGGCGGGGAATACTCGTTTTTCATCAAATAAAGATCGCAATAATAAGAAACTGGAAAAATAAGTATGATTGATGTGATCGGATTGTCTTCATCGGATGTACCAGATGCTTGGACTAAAAGTACCGAATATGTGGATTTTGAAAGCTTAAGCGTAAAAGCATTTGTTTCAAAAGCTCTCAAAGGTATGGACGATGGGTCGGATACAGACAAAGCTATATGCCTTTTTAACGCTGTTCGGGATGATATGAGATACGACCCATATCAGCTCGGTTTTATAGCGGACGAGTATAAAGCAAGCTATGTAGCAGAGTTATCTGGTGCATATTGCGTTCCAAAGGCAATCCTTTTAGCGGCATGTTTGCGAAGTGTTGGCATTCCTGCAGGTGTTGGATTTGCGGATGTAAAAAACCATCTGAATTCAGCAAAGCTCGCTGATTTGATGGAAACAGATGTGTTTTCCTATCACGGTTACGTTGCATTGAAACTTGGCAGTCAAACGTTCAAAGTAACGCCGACCTTTAACCGGGATCTTTGCGAACGTTTTGGTGTGCGAGCCATTGAATTTGATGCAACAGCTGATGCGCTTTTCCACGAATACGACGCGGAAAAGCGTAAGCATATGGAATATATCAAAGATCGCGGTATCTTTGAAAATCCGCCAATGCAGGAAATTTTGCAAGATCTAGGCGAGATTTACACAAAGATGAAAGCAATGCGAGACAGTGAACTTCAACTCGAAGAGGATCCTGAGTTCGCGGCTTGAACAGTTTGTGTATTCTTCGGTCTGGCTAGTTTCAAAAAATAATGAATACCCAAGCCCGCAAGCAATCCCCAAAAAGGGGCCCCGACGGTGAGGAGCGTCAATCCTGAAGCTGTTATGGCAAAGGTAATGAACGCGGCCTCACGTTCCTCGCCAACTTCAAGTGCTATTTTCAAGCTGTTAGAAATTGTACTTACGAGTGCGAGCCCGGCGATCGCCATGATTAGTTCTCGTGGAAATAATGTGAACAGAGCTGTTACTGTCGCGCCAAATAACCCCATCAATAAGACGAATATGCCTGCCCAAATGGTTGCATAATACCGTTTTGCAGGATTTGGATCCACGACTTCGCTCATACAAATTGAAGCGGTGATTGCGCCCAAATTAAATGCGTAACCACCAAATGGTGCGAAGAATAGTCCTGTGATTCCACTCCACGTAATTAGGGGAGAGGCTGGTGTTTTATAGCCGTGTGCTCTTAATACCGCGATCCCGGGAATGTTTTGCGAGGCCATAGTGACAATGAATAAAGGAACGCCAACTCCCAGTATAATGGGAAGTGAAAAGCTTGGTGTCGTCCAAACAGGCACCGTTAGAGAAAGCGCAATTCCTTCATTGTTCAAGGTACCGTTTAAAGCAGCAAAAATGACACCAACAACAAGAGTAATTGGGATCACATACCGCGGTTGATACCGTTTTCCCACCACATATGTCGCAAGCATCAAAAACACCATGGAAAATTCAGTTTGCAGCGCTGAAAACGCATTTAGTCCAAAGCTGAGGAGCACGCCAGCGAGCATGGCAGCTGCAATCGATTGCGGGACATACTCCATAATTTTTTCAAACCATTTGGTAATGCCGCAAAGGGTTAGCAGGAAGGAGCAAAAAAGAAAGGCGCCAACGGCATCCCCCATAGGGACACCGGGAAGGCTGGTCACTAATAACGCCGCACCCGGAGTTGACCATGCAATAATGACAGGCGCCTTGTACTTCATCGATAAGGCTATACCGCAAAGACCCATGCCAACACCGACGGACCACATCCACGAACTGATCTTGTCAGGGCTAGCACCGCTGGCAGCGGCGGCCTGAAATACAATGGCTGCAGCGCTTGTGTAACCAACAAGCATGGCAACGAAACCAGAGGCGATATACGGAAGCGCAAAAAATCTCAACATTTTGGATCTTTCCAGAGATAGAAATGGGGTTTCTTCGGCGGGCGTTATAACGTACGATGGGGTACCGTATCTTCTGTGCGTTATAACGTCCAGCATAAAATGAGCGTATTTTGGAAAACCCGACAGAACATTTACCGCAGAATTTGAAATGCCTTCGAGATCGAAAAGCGTGGAGCTTAAGCAAAGCTGCCTGCGAAACCGGAGTAAGTAAGGCTATGCTTGGTCAGATTGAGCGAGGGGAGTCCAGTCCAACCATTGCCACTCTTTGGAAAATAGCGACAGGTTTTGATACTTCGCTTTCCTACTTGATGGAAAGAAGGGCGACTGATGAAGAAAGAAAATCGGTTCTAAGCAAGGATGCTAATTTAATAAGGCGCGCGATTGCGGAAGATGGAATGCTGGTTGCGGCGCTTCAGACTTATGATCCAGATTTAGGGTTTGATTTTCTTGAACTAACTTTCCCCGATGGATATGAGCGGCATTCAGAAGCCCATAAAACTGGTGTGACTGAATTTGTCGTCGTTCTAGATGGAGAGATGGAAGTTCAAACAGAGGGCGAGTGGTATAAACTACGAAAAGGGCAGTCCCTACGTTTTCACGGGGACTTGGGGCACGCTTACCGCAACAATTCAGGTGCTGCGGCAACCGTACACTGTGTTATCCATTATCCAAAAGAGCAAGATTAAGTCTTCATTCGCTCATGTGCGGGTGTTTCTGGATCAAGGTGGTGAAAAGGTTGCAAGTCTATTGTAAAGATCGCCATATCGGGTTTATCAAAAATGCCGGGATTATCTAGGGTCCCAACTTTTATCACCACAGCACCCGGCCGAGTTGGAGATTTTGTTAGAATGTGGGTACCGCAATTCTCGCAAAATTCTCGGGTTCTTGGGCTCTCCAGATCGTCACGAGCAAAAGATTTCGGGGTGCCTTCTGTATACTTAAAACCTGCTTCGGACATGACAATGAATGCGTTGGGGTGACCACCTGAGATGTACTGGCATTCTCGGCAATGGCAGTTCCCTTTACAATCGGATCCCCTTCAGCTTCGTATTTAAGCTGTCCGCAATAACAATGGCCTGTTTGTTTCATCATGTTGTCTCTCTGTTTCTGGTTTTCGGAAAGATTATCACTAATGTTGAACGTGTGACTATTCTTCTTTCATTAGATGGCAAGCCGGGCCTCCCAATTATTTTGCTGAACTTCTATAGCAATCAGATCGAGTAAAAGTTGAACCATGGCTTCCGCCAGTCGGGTCGCGGGGCGATCCTTTAGTTGTCCAATATATAATTTTCTCGTGAGGGCTGGAGAGATGATGGGCCGGGAATGAAGGGCGCCACTTTCCAAATGCTGCGCAACAAATACACGTGGGGCCAGAGTACAAGCCAGACCTGCAAGCAATCCTGTTACCATGCCGTTTACGGAGTTAAGTTGCAAAGGAATGCCGGCTTCCAACTTACTAAGAAGGCCCGGGCGGTCGATGACAGCACGTGTGGAAACACCTTCACGTAAAAGCAATGTCGGAAGTAAGCTTAGTTCATCATAGGTTATAGGATCATCGCTCGTCCCGATTATTGAAGCCTTTCCAACACACATCAGATCCTCTTCCAACACAGGACGCATTGTAACTCGGTCATCTTTTTGAGGATTGTAAAAAAGGGAGATATCGACATCTGACGACAATAAATTTGTGAATGTACTAGCAGATAGGCTTTCTACAATGGACAGCTTCACATCCGGAAAATCCTTCAACACAGACTGCATCAAGGGAAGACCGATCGTATTCATGACCGAAAAAGGTATGCCGATTGCTATATCGCCGCCTACTATTTCTGACTCTTGGCGAATGTCCTGCTCAGCTAATTTAACCGCCTTTAATATCAATCTTGCATGCTCATATAATTTAATACCTGCAGCGGTAGGCTCCATTCCTCTGGGTTTTCGCGTAAAGAGCTGAACCCCGAGTTCATTTTCCAGATTTGATAAATGATGGCTAATCGCCGATTGTGCGACGCTACAAGCAATTGCCGCGTGAGACAGGTTTTTGTGCTCAAAAATTGCCGAATAGTACTTAAGTTGCCGAATATCCATTTAACCAATCCAATTTCTAGAACGTTACCATTCAAAGATTATATTTTTAAGATGGCGTGTGACGCAATAGCGTGATGTCATAATCTTGTCATTAAATTAGTAGGTCGGGTAAAAATGGGCGGTTCTTTACCTCTTGAAGGTATTCGTGTTGTCGAAATGAGCCACATGGTCATGGGGCCAGCTTGTGGTATGATCCTTGTACAACTTGGCGCTGAAGTGATCAAAGTAGAGCCACCGAAAGGCGACAAAACCCGTGAGCTTCGCGGTATGGGGACATCCTTCTTCCCTTTGTTTAACCGCGGGAAGCGGAGTGTCATACTTGATCTCGAACAACCTGAAGACCGATCGAATATGGAGAAGCTACTTTCCACGGCGGACGTATTCATCGAAAATTTTAAAGACGGAATGCTTGCTAAAATCGGTCTTGATGCCGACACACTCTTAGAAAAGTTTCCTGAATTGATTATTGCCGGGCACAAAGGTTTCTTAACGGGGCCTTACGAGCATCGTCCTGCGCTAGATGAAGTCGTTCAAATGATGAGCGGACTTGCAATGATGACCGGTTCCAAGGAAAAACCGTTGCGCGTGGGCGCATCCGCCACCGATATTATGGGCGGAATGTTTGGTGTCATTGGTATTTTGACATCGTTGCTTGATCGACAAAAAACAGGCAAAGGTAAAAATATCCGCGTAGGGTTGTTTGAGAACTGTTTGTTTATTGTTGCCCAGCATATGGTTCAGCATGAAATGACAGGCATTCCCTCGACACCAATGCCACAAAGAACTCATGCGTGGCCCGTGTATGACGTGTTCGAGACTTCTGATGGTGAAAAGATATTTGTTGGCGTGGTGACAAACGGTCATTGGGAGGTTTTTTGTAAAACCTATGGGCTTGAGCAATTCCTTGAAGATGATCGATTGAAAACGGCAACTGACAGGATTGAGGCACGTTCCTGGACTATTCCAATTGTTGCCAAGCAAATGGCTTTGGTGAAAGCAGAGGATTTGACCACGAAATTGGATGTGCTTAGTATACCATTTGCACGCATCAATGCACCTGAAGACTTGTTCAATGACCCCCATGTTCAGCGTCCCGGAGGACTTGTCCAATCGAAAAATGTAGATGCTCGTGTCTTTCGTGCACCTGCACTTCCGATTGAAATGGACGGCGAGAATGTAGTTGGGAAGCTGGATGTACCGAAATTGGGGGCAGATACGACAAGTATTCTGCATGAGCTTGATACATTAGCAGGAAGAGGGGCCATCTGATGGCAATTGCGTCGGAAATTTATCCAAATGATCGGGTGAACTTACGTGAAGTAGGACTGCGTGACGGTTTGCAGATGGTCAAAACTTTCCCCAGTACAAAAGCCAAAAAGAAATGGATAGAGCAAGAGTATGCAGCCGGTGTCCGTCATTTTGAAGTGGGATCGTTTTTGCCAGCTTCAAAATATCCAATGTTTGCTGATGTGCAGAAGGTCGTAGAGATAATCGCTACTTTACCTGATGCTCATGGTGCGGCTCTTGCCTTAAATAAACGGGGGACAATTGATGCACTGGAAAGTGGCGTTGCAGAAATTGGATGTGTGTTATCTGCAAGTCCAGAACACAACCTAGCGAATACCCGCCGGAGCCAGAAAGAGACCCTGCGTGAAATCGAAAATCTCTGCAGAATGCGTGATGCGACTAAACATAACCCATTGGTGAGTGTCGGTATTGCGATGGCGTTTGGGTGCTCCATTTCTGGATCTGTTGCGTCAACAGCAGTTCTGGGTCTGGTTGAGAAATGTTACGATCTGGGTGTTGATATGGTGAGTTTGGCCGATACCGTTGGGTATGCCGGCCCTGCTCAAGTCGCGGCCCTGAGTGCCGAAGCGCATAAAATCTCATCTGGAAAAATACTGGGAGTTCATTTGCATGATACACGAGGCATGGGCATTGCCAATGCTTCTGCTGCTTTGGATGAAGGTGTGCGGATGATTGATGGCGCAATGGGAGGACTTGGGGGCTGTCCATTTGCGCCCAATGCGACAGGCAATGTTGTTTTTGATGATCTGGTTTTCTTGTGTGAAACTAAGGGTTTGAAGACAGGTATTGATTTAGAAGAACTGATGAAAATCAGGGAATTGTTAAAGGTAGAAATGCCGACGGAACCTCTATATGGGGCTGTTGCAAAAGCGGGTATTCCGCTTGGGTTTGAAGCCCGAACTTAGAGTAGGTAATTAAAAAAACCATTGACCACAGGGAGAAAAAATATGAAAAAAATATTTGGATTAGCTGCAGGCCTTGCCGTTGCAGCAGGTGCGTTTGTTACAGCTGCCCCAGTGAATGCTGAAACTGCTATGCGGTGCAGCCATCAGTTGCCACCGGCCCATCACATCGCGAAAGTTATTGATCGTTGGGCCGCTGAAATCGAAACGCTTTCTGGCGGTGAAATTGATGTGCAGATTTTTGGTGCCAACAGCCTGACAGGTGCAAAACAAAACGCTACTGCCGTTGCAAAAGGTGACATTGATTGCGCGTTCTCAATTAATCCGCAGTGGGGAAAAACGCTTCCTTTGATGAACGTTACGCTTGGACCCTTTGCCGTTAGCTCGCTGTCTTCCCTTAAAAAATGGGATGGTTCTGAAGCGGCTAAATTCTTGGAAGAAAAACTGCTGACTAAAGGCGTTAAAAACGTAGCTTGGATGTTCACAACGCGTAGCACAGCAATCACATCCAAAGGCAAAGCCCTTGTTCAGCCTGCTGATTTTAAGGGGATGAAAATTCGCGGCCTTGGTCCAGTTCCTGACTCCGGTTTTATTGCAATGGGAGCCGCGCCATCTGCTATGTCTGGCAGTAAAGTGTACCAAGCGTTGTCTACAGGCGTTATCGATGCTGGTTTGACTGACGTATCTGCAGCAGTATCCCGCAAATATTTTGAAGTTCAGGATCATGTGACGGTCCTTCCACTGTTCAGCATCTACTTCCACGGTTACGTAAATCCGGGCTGGTATGACAAGCTGTCTGCTAAAGGCAAAACAGCGGTCGATGAAGCTGGTAAAAAAGCGGCTGTATGGGCGATCGATGCTTCAGAAGCTTCAGCAGCCAAAGCTCCAGATCAACTCTCCGCAAAAGGTATGAAAGTTCATATGGCAACTGATGCTGATATCAATGCATTGCGTTCCGTTATGGCTCCTGCGTTTGACAAAGCATTTGGCGAAGCTTCTGGTGCTGATGGCAAAAAATTGCTTGAGCTGGTTGGCAAACTTTAATCCAGTTTACTGATAATGAACTTGAATGAAACAAGCGAAGAAGAGGCCGGAAAGGCCTCTTCTTTATTCACAAAAGGCATTTCTGGCCTTGCATTTTTTAGTGCCGTCATTAGCGCTGCTTTGGTTGTCTTTACCCTTTTTATGACGGGATACAGTGTTTTCCAGCGTTATGTGCTAGGCACTCCTCTTACATGGACGGATGAATTATCCGGTTTCCTTGTGGTGGCAATTGTTATGCTGGGTGCTGCTGAAGCTCTTCGAAAAGGAGACCATATTTCAGTTGATCTCCTGTCTGCAAAAGCAAAAGGCCCTGTCCGGAAAATTTTGGATATCCTTGGATACATGGCAACAGCGACAATGGCGACAGTGCTTTTGATCAGTGCTATTGGTTCCGTGAAATTTTCGTGGAATATAGGCGTTTATTCTGACGGTTATTTGGAAGCACCTCTTTGGATTCCTCAGTCTTTTATGGTTGTGGGTGCAGGATTGCTTGGTCTTCTCGCTCTTGCGCGGGTATTTGATATTATATTTTATAAGCGACAAAAATAGTGGCTACCTTTCTCATTTTATGCGTTCTAATCGCGCTGCTTCTGACCGGCATGCCAATTTTTGCAGGGCTTGGACTTGCCTCAATTGCTATCATGCTTGTTACAGAAGGTAGCATCTCAAGCGTTGCCGATACGGTTTTCGCAAAGCTAGACAATGGTATACTTACTGCAATCCCAATGTTTGCTTTTATGGCCCATGTGATGATCAAGTCTCGTGTCGTCGATGATCTCTATGATGCGGCCAATGCGATGGTTGGACATTTCAAGGGTGGCCTTGGTGTGGCAACAGTGCTTTCTTGCACTATATTTGCGGCAATCTCTGGCTCTTCAGTTGCAACAGCTTTGACTATCGGGTCAACCGCTATCCCGCAAATGCAACGGTTTGGATATCGGCCACGTGATGCGTACGGCGTTATTGCTGCGGGCGGGACATTGGGCATTCTAATTCCGCCTTCAGGCCCACTGATCCTCTATGCAATTGTTACGGAGACATCAATTGGGGCACTTTTCCTTGCTGGCTTGATCCCCGGGATTTTGATGGCTCTCATCTTTGCATTCTATAGCGTCGCACAATCCTATTTTCGCACTGACGTGAAGGACAACGACTGGATCGGTTGGACTGAATGCGCCAAAGCGATCAAGAAGTCATTCTGGTCACTTGCTATGCCACCCTTGGTGCTTGGTGGGATTTATTCCGGGGTATTTACGGCATCAGAAGCGGCTTCTATTGGGTGCATTTACGCGCTGTTGGTTGGGGCATTGGTTTATCGGAATTTTGGTCTTCGCGAATTGGCAGAAGCGTCATATGAGACGGTCCGAACAACGGCAATGCTGTTTATGATCTTGGCAGCTGCGGCTATGTTTGGCCATGCTGTGACTATAATTCGACTTCCCATTGAATTGATGGAAAGTGTCACAGCACTGGGATTATCTCAACTTGGGTTTATTCTTGTTGTTATGGCCGTGATATTTATTCTTGGAATGTTTTTGGAAACCATTTCAATCATCCTGATCACGACGCCCATTATTTTACCGGCTCTAGTTCAGTTGGACGTAAACCTGATTTGGTACGGTATTTTGTTGATGATTAACTTGGAACTGGCCCTTATCACGCCGCCGGTGGGAATGAACTTGTTTGTAATCAAGGGGATTGCTAACGCGCCTTTGGCGGAGGTTATTCGTGGGGCGCTTCCCTATGTTTTGTTGATGATCATGGGTCTTGCAATTGTATTGGTCGTTCCCGGATTATCAACATGGCTACCCGAACTTGCCGGATTTGGCCGTTAGGCTTGTAAAGAGATAGGTAAAGCTGGATACTTTAGTGTGTCATCATTGAAGAGAATGCTTTGCCAGAAAAACTCGAGAACTTATTGCCTGAAATTAGGGCGTGCCGAATTTGCGAGCCATATTTGACTGATGGGTGCAGACCTGTTCTGCAGGTTTCCAGCAGTGCACGCATCCTGATCGTAGGGCAGGCGCCTGGGCGCCGTGTTCATGAAAGTGGTATTCCCTTTGATGATGCTAGCGGGGATCGTCTTCGCGACTGGATGGGGATTAGTCGTGAAATATTTTATGATGAAAGTCGGATTAATATCATTCCCATGGGGTTTTGTTTTCCGGGAACGGGAAAATCTGGAGACTTACCGCCAAGAAAAGAATGTGCGGAGACTTGGCGCAAACGGCTTTTTGCTTCAATAGGAGAAATGGATCTGACATTGGTTATTGGCACCTATGCAATAGATTGGCATCTGCCCAACGCTAAGAAGAAAACACTCACAGAGACCGTGAAAGCGTGGCAGGATTATTGGCCAAATCTGGCTGTATTACCGCACCCTTCTCCTCGAAATAATATTTGGCTCCGGCGAAACCCTTGGTTCGAGACAGATATTTTGCCGCCCTTGAAAGACCGAATTCGCGCGCTTCTATAAGTGTCCGAAAATTGGTTGACTAAAGTAAGTTATATTATAACATAACATAACGAAAATTTTGTTGTGATGGTCTTATGAAAAATCTCCTCCTGTTTCTTTTCCTTTTTAGTATTAGCAGCACTGCTGCTGCAGATAATACAACGCGTGTCTTTGTTTCGATAGCGCCCTTGCACTCGTTGGTTCAGGGGGTGATGGGAGATACTGGTGAGGCAAAGCTCCTTATCAAAGCGAGCGTAAGCCCTCATGGGTTTCAGCTGAAACCTTCACAGATGAGGGCGCTTAAAACAGCCCACATTATTTTTTCAATCGGGCCATCGTTTGAAACTTCATTGCATAAAGCAGTCAGCGCTTTGAGTTTGGCAGACAATGTTACTCATCTGATTGATGCTAAAGGTGTTGAGTTGCTTGAAAGCCGAAGTGGTGGGGCATGGGATGATCACGATAAAGCTCATTCACATGAGCATGAAGGTGAGGCGATTGAACATAATGGCAATCTTGATCCTCATATCTGGCTAGACCCATTTAATGGCATTGCCATGGTAAATACCATCGCCACAGAGCTTGCCCGTATATATCCGGAAAACGAAGGCGAGTTTTACGCAAATGCGGACAAGCTAATCGGTAAAATTAAACTGCTTAACGAGAATATTGCCGTGAAACTTACTCCTGTAAACTCACAGCCTTACATCGTATTTCACGATGCTTTCCAGTATTTTGAGACACACTATGGCATGAAAGCAGTTGGGGGCATTGTCGTTGATCCAAGCCGTAATCCTTCAATCGCCCGCATGAAGGAAATTCGTGCTCAGATCAAAACCACAAAGGCGATCTGCGCGTTTCGTGAACCGCAGTTTTCTGGAAAGCTGGTAGATGTCGCATTGGACGGAAGTTCGGCAAAGCCAGGTGTTCTGGATCCCATTGGTCAGGCAATACCTCTAGGACCTGATTTGTATTTGCAGATGTTGACACAAATGGCGGATCAAATGCTATCGTGTTTAAAACAGCAACAATAAATAGCAGGTGGATGGAATGGCAGAAACAGCGAAACAAAAGGTCCTGACTGAGCGCGATGGTGCCATCACAACTGTAATAATAAACCGGCCAGAGTGCAGAAATGCCGTTGATTATGAAACCGGGGAGCTGCTGTTAGAGGCATTTGATGCCTTCGAGAAAGATGATACTCAATCCATTGCGATATTACGTTCCACTGGCCCCGTATTCTGCGCAGGGTTCGATCTGAAATCACTTGCCGGAAAATCTCTAAATTATGATCCCATGGCTGACGGTTTGATGGGACCAACCCGACGACTGTTAAACAAACCAGTTATTGCTGCAGTTGAAGGATATGCGGTTGCCGGAGGCTTGGAACTAGCCCTTTGGTGCGATATGCGTGTTGCCGCCAAATCTGCAAGCTTTGGCGTGTTTTGCAGAAGATGGGGTGTGCCACTAATTGACGGCGGAACAATCAGGCTACCTCGCCTTATCGGTCAAAGCCGCGCATTGGATATGATATTAACAGGCCGTGAAGTAGGGGCAGAGGAAGCGCTTTCATTCGGTCTCGCCAATCGATTAGTCGACGACGGTGCTGCTTATAACGAGGCGATTAAGCTTGCCGAAGGTATCGCGCAATTTCCTCAAATATGTATGCGTACAGATCGAATGACCGCGCATAAACAATGGGGATTGGATCTGGATGTCGCGTTGCGTTTGGAAGCAGTGGAAGGCGAGGCTCCCTTAATAGCTGAAGCTCAAAATGGGGCCGCGAGATTTTCGTCAGGTTTAGGGCGAAGCGGTGATTTTGGCAAAATTTAGAATTTTAGAGAGACCAAACATTCAGTTTCGCCTCTCTATCAATTATGCGATCTTTTGAAGCACATCGCGCATTTTTGACGGAATAGCGGTGGGCTTATTACTTTCCCGCTCTACATATACATGAATAAAATAACCCTCCGCCGCGGCGGAGTCATCGTCTTCTCTGAATAGCCCAAGTTCATAGCGAACAGAACTGGTTCCCATGTGTGCGACCCGAATGCCTGCATAAACAGTTTCAGGAAATACAATGCTCTTCGCATATCGACACTGGGTTTCTACTACTAACCCAATAATAGGACTGTTTTGTATATCTAGAACGCCTTCACGTACGAGGAACTGGTTCACGGCTGTATCAAAATAACTGTAATACTGAACGTTATTCACGTGCCCATAAGCGTCATTATCCATCCACCGCGTAGGGATCGCCTGAAATAGTCGATACTCGCTACGCAGGCTCATTTTTTTTGCGCCAGACATTTAGAATACCTTTTTATAGATCAGATATGCATCCTGCTCTGAAACTTCCCGTGGGTTATTCACCAACAGGCGTGTTTGTTCCATCGCAGCCGAGGCTAGTTTTTCCAAGTCAGCTTCAACAATACCTACTTCGCGCAAAGTTGTCTGCAAGCCAAGGTCTGTGTTGAGTTCAGCGATTTTATCAATGAAGATCTGGCTAGTTGCTTGGCTGCCGCCAGAAGTGTCGATATCGGGGAAAATCAAGGGGGCAAGTTCTGCATATTGTACTGCACATTTTACTGCATTAAATCTCATGACCTCAGGAAGGACAAGGGCATTGGACAGTCCGTGTGGTACATGGAAAATGCCGCCAATCGGATAGGCAAGCGCATGAACTGCCGCAACCGGCGAATTAGCAAACGCCTGACCTGCGAGACATGAGCCGAGCAACATATTGGAGCGGGCCTCTATGTTCTTTCCGTCAGCGACTGCAGTTCGAATGTTTGCACCAAGTAAACGAAGGGCTTCTTTGCCTAGTGTCGCGGAAAGTGGATTGTTGTTGGCACCTTTAGACGTGTATGCTTCGATAGCGTGAACCATAGCATCAACACCAGTTGCAGCCGTTACATGTGGTGGCAGGCCAAGCGTTAGATTTGCATCGAGTATTGCAACATCTGGAAGTAACTTAGATGAGATAACGCCTTTTTTGGTTTCGGCACCAACGGTGATAATGGAAATCGGCGTGACTTCGGATCCCGTGCCAGCTGTTGTAGGAACTTGAACAAGAGGAAGCCTGCTTCCCTTAATCATATCAATTCCATAGATGTCGTCTAGCTTCTCTTCGCCGTTCGCAAGGAGCGCTACAAGTTTGGCGACATCCATAGACGAGCCACCGCCAAAACCAATGATACCTGTTGACTTGTGATCAAGCGCAATCTGTGTTGCCTGTTCGACAACAGCTGCTTTTGGGTCTGCTTCCACTTGATCAAAGACAAGAACTTCAATATTAGCACTTTGCAGATTTTGCAGGGCCTCGATATGAAGTCCAAGACTGATAATTCCGGGATCTGTTACCAGAAGCACCCGTTCTCCCAGAATGGATTTAAGATTGCCAATTTCTGACATTGCACCTGGTTTACAGATCAGGTTGGGGGTCGTGTTAAATGTGAAATGGGTCATGGTTCTCTTTATTTTTAATTATTTGGCGGATTATTTAAGCTACCTTTTCTAGCGCCAACAGTGAACAAAATTTCCAAATTTTTCAATAAAAGAAGAATATCCTTACTCCGGAGAGGTGATCCAATTCATGTACCTTTAAAGTATTGTGACGTTTTACCGTACAGGTGCTTTTGGACGTTGCCTGTTTTGCCATTCTGGATCTAACCAGAAAGGAGCATTGCTAGGTGCAAGATTAGGGACACCCTTTATTAGATCCGCAGCTTTTTCTGCGACCATGATTGTTGGTGCATTTAAGTTGCCGTTAGTAATAGTCGGGAATATGGACGAGTCTACTACACGCAGCCCCTGGGTTCCATATACCCTGCATTCACTATCCAGTACGGCAAGTGGGTCCGTTTTAGCACCGATTTTGCAAGTGCAGGATGGATGATAAGCACTTTCAACATTATCCCGAACCCATGTATCAATTTCATCATCAGATGAGATATTTGTGCCGGGTTGAATTTCTTCCCCGCGGTAGGCGTCAAAGGCTGGTTGATTAATGATTTCTCTGCTTAAACGGACGACTTGTCGCCAGTCTTTCACATCTTCCTCGTTAGTCAGATAATTAAAGATGATCTCTGGCTTGGCTGAAGCCTCTTTAGAAGAAATCATCACATGGCCCCGACTTGTTGGCTTGTTTGGGCCGACATGAACTTGGAACCCATGACCGTCAAAAGCGGTGCGTCCATCGTAACGCATTGCAGCAGGTAGAAAATGGTATTGGATATTCGGCCACTTAAGTCCTGCATGGGATCGAATGAAGGCACAGGATTCAAAATGATTGGTAGCCCCAAGACCGTTCTTGAATAACAACCACCGAGCACCGATCAGTCCTTTACTAATCAACCCCAATTTGTCGTTCAAAGAAATGTTCTGCGTACAGCGGTATTGAAAGTAAACTTCAAGATGATCTTGTAAGTTTGCACCGACACCAGGTAAGTCAATAAATGGGGTGACGCCTTTTTCCTTTAATTGTTCCGCAGGTCCAATCCCAGAGCGTTGCAATAGGGTTGGAGATCCGATTGAGCCTGCAGATAAGATTATCTCTTTTGCAACTTCCAGAGTTTCTTTATTTCCATTTCTAGAAATTTCGACTGAGACTGCTCGTTTCCCGTCAAAATTGATTTTTTCAGCAAGGCAACGAGTTAAAATAGTTAGGTTTTTCCGACCCTTAATTGGCTTAAGGTATGCATGAGAAGCAGAGGCGCGGCGTCCTTTGTCCACTGTCATATGCATGGGGCCGAAACCTTCCTGCTGAAGACCGTTATAATCTTCAGTCGTCGGATAACCAGCTTCTTTACCTGCGTCAATAAACGCCTGATAAAGCGGGTTCATTGTCATGTTGTTGCCGTTATTAACAGCCAAAGGGCCGGTGCCGCCGCGATAAGCGTCTTCACCCTTCATCCAGCTTTCGGCTTTTCTGAAATATGGCAGAACATCTGCATATCCCCAGCCATCTGCACCTTCTTCGGTCCACTGTTCAAAATCGCAAGCATGGCCACGAACATAGACCATCCCATTAATAGATGAGGAGCCGCCAAGCACTTTTCCGCGAGGGCAATCAAGTTTTCTACCCTTCAATCCGTGCTCGGGTAGGCTCTCAAACCCCCAATTGAAGCGATCCATGTTCATTGGGATAGATAGGGCTGTTGGCATAGCAATAAAAAGGCTGTTGTCAGATCCACCAAAATCCAGCAGGCAGACAGAAACAGAAGGATCTTCGGACAAACGGTTCGCAAGAACACAACCAGCGGATCCCGCCCCAACTATAATATAATCAAATGCCATAAGTGCCACCTATCTACAACAAACCGGATTATGTTGATTATTACACTAAACAATTGGAAGCCACCAATAAGTTCAAGATACGACATATTGTTGTTGAATTGAATGTAGTGCCATTAATTGAATAGTAAGGAAACTTATTTATTACGGTAATACTAATGTTGCGTGGGTGTTTTTGAGTTTTCTGTTACTTGCAGTTGTCAGGAGCAAAAAGTGGAAATTCCCGCTATTCCAGAATATGAAGAACAACGTCTGGAAGCATTACTCAAACTGAGAATTCTCGATACACTCCCAGAGGAAAGTTTTGATCGACTGACCAGGCTTGTACGGCAACACTTTAATGTTCCTGTAGCACAAATTAACTTGGTAGACAGCAACCGCGTATGGTCAAAATCCAGTGAGGGATCGGAACTTGGCGTTGTCTCCAGAGACCAATCCTTTTGTGCGCATACTATCTTAGGTGATGATATTCTCTACCTCTCTGATACACGAAATGATCCGCGTTTTAGTAGTAATACTGCTATGCCCGAGAATAAAGCGGTGCGTTTTTATGCTGGAATACCTCTAAAGTTATATGGAGGGTTCAATATCGGAGCCCTGTGCATAATGGATAGCAAGTCGCGGCGTTTCACTGCTGCGAAATATGATGCAATGAAGGATTTCGCCCGTAGCGTAGAACAACAATTCAACCTTTCCAGATTAGAGCAAGATGGCAGATTTTTGATTTCTCAAACATCTCGATTAAATACGCTACTTGAAACGGTGGCAGATGGCATTGTGACAATCGATGATGGCGGAAGAATTGAAAGTCTCAACTCCTCTGCGGCGCAAATCTTCGACTATGATGCCAGCGAATTGATTGGTCAGCAGTTGGAACTACTTGTACCAAGCATAGCGGAAACCGGCTGGACAGCTTATCTTGGCAAAACGCTGCATTCTGAAGTTCATCAAGGTTCATCATCGAACACAGATCTAATTGGGATGAAAAAAAACGGAAAACTCTTTCCTATGGATTTGAGATTTCGCGAAATGCATCTAGAAGGTAATTTGCTGTATACCGGCATCGTTCGTGATGTGACAAATGCAAAAGCCATTCAGGATGAAATCAGAGTTGGGCGCGAAATCCTAGAAGCAACTAAAGAGAATATCCCGGTTGGGTTGAGTGTTTTTGATAAAGACCTATGTCTAAGAGTGATAAATTCGCAAACACCCAAGTTTCTCGATTTACCAAAAGAGTTGTCGCGAATAGGTACTCATTTTGGGGATATTATGGCCTATCTGATAGCGCGCGGTGATTTTGGAAACTGGAATACCGATCAGCAGAAAACTGAATTAAAAAAAATGATTGCACAGCCAAAATCACAACGATTTGCTCGTATCATTGAAAGTGATCGGTATATTGAGATTTCAAGCGCGAGCATGCCAGGTAGTGGATTTGTTTCTACTTACATGGATATTACGAGGCGCCTCAAAAACGAAGAGAAATTAGAAAATCTGTTACAGCACGCAAATGATGCTAACGAAGCAAAAACGAACTTCCTATCGACGGTTAGCCATGAAATTCGAACGCCTCTTAATGGTGTTCTTGGTGTTGCCCAGCTTTTAAAAGACACACAATTGGATACCGATCAGCGCCAAAAACTCGACACGATACTGCATTCGGGAAACACTTTATTAGAGCTGATCAATGATGTTCTGGATATGAATAAGATTGAATCCGGAAGCTTGGAAATCGAATATATTGTTTGTGATATTAGGCTGTTGCTGGAATCTATAAAATCACCCTTCGAGTTCGAAGCGGAAAAAAAGGGGATCGAATTTCAAGTCATTGTCGATAGTGCCATCGCGCAATATGTTATCGCTGATCCAACGCGCTTACGTCAGATAGTATTAAATTTGATTGGCAACGCTTTCAAATTTACGACTAAAGGGCAGGTTATTGTCACGGTGAGCGCTGATCGACCGTCCCGAGACAATGTAAATAATATTGTCATTTCTGTATCAGATACAGGTGTTGGTATCGCGGAAGATAGACAAAAAGCAATATTCGATTCTTTCTCACAAGCCGACAACTCTGTTAGCAGAAAGTTTGGTGGGACTGGCCTTGGTCTTTCAATCGTCAAGAACCTAGTGACAATGATGGATGGTGATATACAGGTTAAAAGTAAGGAAGGTGAGGGGGCGCGTTTTTCTGCGACTTTTGAATTCAAGCTCGCTTCGGAAGAAGAGATAGCGCAGCAAGCAGATCTATTGGAAGCATCTGAAATTAAGGAAATGAGATCTTTAAAAATTCTGGTGGCTGAGGACAACGCAGTGAACGCATTGGTGACCACTTCTTTTTTGAAGAAAATCGGCCATTGCTGTGATGTCGCTGAAAACGGACAACTCGCTGTTCAGATGTTGGACTTTGAAGCCTATGATCTGATTTTAATGGATGTGCATATGCCTGTCATGGACGGCGTTGAAGCCACACGCCAAATTCGGTTGAAAAATGCATACGTAAAACTTCCGATAATAGGCGTAACCGCAGAAGCCTTCAGCGATCGTCACAAATATATGAGAGAAATGGGGATGACTGATATTCTCACCAAACCCTTTACGAAAGAGCAGCTACAAAACGTAATTGCGAGCAACCTGCATGTAATGGAAGGAAGTCCAGTGGCAAATATTAATAAATCCGATGAAATTGATACAGCTGATGAGGAGGGACTCGTTTCAACATTGCATCTACCCGTTGGCTGTGAAGATAAAATGAATGAATTTATTGATCAGCTTGGATCAGAAATTACACATTCCATAATCGGTAAAACTCCAGATTCAATCAGAGCCGAATTAAATACGTTGCACGAAGGATTAAGCGCCGAGGATAACACCATCATTTTTAGAGCCGTTCACACTATTGCTGGAGTTGCTGGTTCTATGTGTGCCGACAGACTTGCCATGCAAGCTTCTTTAATGGAGCAAATGGCGGAGAATCCAGACGACATTAAAGCGGCAATTCCCTTGTTTGAGCAGACCGCTGAAGAAACGATCCTATGGTGGAATTTAAAACTCGAAGAAGTTAGCTAAAACGCATTGTAAGTCACAAAAAAAAGCCCCGCCAATTTAGCGGGGCTTTTTTTATGCCGATGTTATTCAGCGGGTTGAGTTCCTTGCCCTTGAATTTTTACGATCAGTTTTTTGCGTTTCTTCTCACGTCTGTTTTCGAAGAATTCGCCAACGTTCGCACCGACCATCAAGAGGCTAGGCGTTACAATCAATGTAAGTGCAGTTGCGAATGTCAGACCAAAAGCAACAGCTGTTGAAAGCTGAACCCACCACTGCGATGAAGGTGCTCCAACGACGATGTCACGTGTTATGAAATCGATGTTGACTTGCATCGCCATAGGCAACAAACCAAATATTGTTGTAATCGTTGTCAGCATAACAGGGCGTAAACGTTGCGCGCCTGTTCGAAGGACAGCCTCCATTGCGGGCATACCTCCGCGTTTCAGATGGGCATAGGTATCAATGAGAACAATGTTGTTATTCACAACAATACCGGCAAGCGAGATAACACCAACACCCGTCATAACAATACCAAAGGGCTGACCCGTAAGAATGAGTCCGATAAGAACGCCACCGGTTGACATAATTACAGCCGTCAGGATCAGGAAGGCATGATAGAAGCTGTTAAACTGGGTAACGAGAATGATTGCCATAATAAATAAAGCAACCCCGAACGCTTTCCCAAGAAATGCTTGCGCTTTCTTTTGTTCTTCGTCTTCACCTTTGAAGATAAATTTGACCGCGGGATCCAGGTTAGCTTCGGTTTTGATCCAAGTTTCAATTTCTTTCACTTTTTCATCAACCAAAACACCAGCAATAACATTTGCTTTAATGGTCATGACACGTTTTGAATCTGAACGCTTTATCGTCCCCACTTTTGGCTGTGGTGATCGCGTTGCAAAGTTTGAAATTGGGATCATACCCAATTCCGTGCTGATACGAAGGTTATCAAGCGCTTCCAGACTACGGTAGCTTTCAGGATAACGAACACGAATTTCAACTTCGTCATCAACTTCGACGGGCCTGTATTCATGTGCTTTAATTCCGTTTGTTACCAATTGAATGGTTTTGCCAACAGTTGTTACGTCGGCTCCAAATCGACCAGCTTGCGCACGATCAACGATGATTTCCCATTCAATACCCGGAATAGCGCGGCTATCTTCAAGATCGATCAGATCTGCAACGTTTTCTTCTAGATACTTTCTAATTTTAGCGATCTCAGGCGCAATTTTTTCAGGAAAGCGAGAAGACAATTCAATCTGGATGTCTTTACCTGTTGGCGGCCCAGTATCGGGTTGGCGGGTTTCAACAGAAATACCAGCAATGTGCTTTGTCATCTTGCGGATATCTTCAAAAACAATAGCTGCCGAACGGCGTTCCTGCCAGTCTTTGAATTCCATCTGGATAACGCCGATAACGTCTTCTGCAATTTCTTGACCGTCAGATCCTCCACCTGTTTTTGAATAGATAGAAGAAAAGTCATCAAGTTTCAGAACTTCGTGTTCGACGGCTTTAACAAGATCATCTTTTTCAATTGTCGACATGTTGCCGCGTGCATGCACATAGACAAGTGCCATCTCAGGTTCGACTTCTGGGAAGAACTGAGTGCCGTTTCCGTTTGAACCATAGTAAACGTACACACTAACTAGCGAGAGAACCGCAACGAGGACAATTTTCCCCGGATGCCGCAAACAGAAGGCAAGAGAATTCACATAGCCACCCGTTGCACCGCCGATAGAGCGAACATCGCCAGATTCAGCAGCAGCAAGTGCTGATAGTGTTTTCGAATTAACTGTACCCGGCTTTCCAAACACTGAGCCCAATGTTGGAACAAAAATAAGTGCCATCAGCAAAGAGCCGGTGAGAGTTGTGATCAGGGTGAGGGGCAGGAATTTCATGAACTCACCCACAACACCGGGCCAGAACAATAATGGCATAAACACAGCCAAAGTTGTTGCTGTGGAGGCGATAATAGGCCACGCCATACGCTTGGCCGCTAGGCCATAGGCTTCCACCTTATCAAAACCTTCGGCCATTTTTCGGTCAGCGAATTCAGTTACCACAATAGCACCGTCAACCAGCATGCCTACTGCAAGGATCAGTCCGAACAATACAACAATGTTGATGGTGAAACCAAATAGGTAGAGGTACAAAATACCGATCAAAAACGATCCTGGGATAGACAGACCAACAAGACCTGCTGTTCGAACGCCAAGTGCGCTAATAACAACAATCATCACCAAAATAATGGCGCTAAAAATGTTGTTTTGCAGATCGTTCAGCATAGAACGCACGTCTTTAGATTTATCCTGACTGAATGTAACTTGCAGATTTTCGGGCCAAATCCCTTGTTCTTCTGCGACAAGGGATTTTACATCTTCGATTGTATCAATGATGTTTTCACCCAGTCGTTTTTTAATTTCCAAAACAACTGCAGGCTTGCCGTTCAATCGAGCGAAGCTATCCGCATCTTTAAAAGTACGGCGAATTGTTGTGACATCACCCAAAGTGACAACTGCTTCACCAGATACTTTAAGCGGAATAGAGAAGACGTCTTTTGCAGATTCAAATAATCCAGGAACTTTAATAGAAAAGCGCCCTTTACCAGTATCCATTGAGCCGGCAGCAACGAGTTTATTGTTAAGCTGAACTGCATTTATCAGTTCGCTATTAGAGATTTTGTAGCTTTCCAATCTTACCGGATCAATAATAACTTCAAGAACTTCTTCGCGGTCGCCACCAATGTCAGCGGACAAAACTCCAGGAAGACTCTCAATCTCGTCTTGTAGATCCTTCGCAAAGCGGATAAGTGATCTGATCGGCATATCGCCGGAAAGCGTGACGACCAAAACAGGGAACAAACCAACGTTTACTTCATGAACGCTCGGATCATCAGTATCGTCAGGCAGTTCCTTTTTTGCGATATCTACTTTTTCGCGCACATCATCAAGAGCACTATCCGCATCGAAGCCAGCTTCAAATTCCATCAAAACAGAGGCAAAACCTTCGCCTGCTGTAGATTTCATTTCTTTGATACCTTCGATACTTCTAAGCTCAATTTCCATCGGACGGACAAGCAATCTTTCCGCGTCTTCCGGGGATATTCCTTCATGGGTCATGGAAACGTAGATAATCGGAATGTTAATATCCGGATCAGCTTCTTTTGCGATGTCAACATAGGCTGTGAAGCCGGCGACTAAAATCAGCACGAGCGCACTGATCACAGTGCGGGAGTGGTGTATGGCCGCATCAATGATTGCGTTCATTATTGGACTCCAGCAGTTCTGTTCTGCGGATTAACTTTTTCACCAGCACGGACAAATTCCTGTCCGACCTTAATTAAGCGAGTTTGCGGCGGCAGACCAGTAATCCATGCGCCTTCGCTGGAATCTGTAATCACCTTCACAGGATGAAAGTGTACAACGTCAGTGTCATCAACCGAGCGAACACCGAGGACACCATTGTCGTTGAGTGTTAAGATTGCAGGTGAGATGAAGTGAGCCATTACTTTGTCGGTTGTAAACGTTGTTTCTGCAGTTACACCTGCTCGAAGTTTATAATCATCATTCTGAACTAACAGTTCGACACGGAAAGTCCTTGTTGCAGGGTCAGATTTTTTACCGATGAAACGGACAGTGCCCTTAACTGTTTCGCCCGTTACAAGTTTCGCAGTTCCTTTGTCGCCAACTTTAATTTTGTTGACATAAACTTCCGAGATTTGACCTGTAACAAGGAATGGGTTTTCATCAACGATGGTAATAACCGCATTTCCGTCTTTTATGAAATCGCCGATTTCTGCTTGTCTTTCTTCCACGATGCCGTCGAAAGGCGCACGAATAATCAAATCATCCAGAAGGATGCGCACAGCTTCGGACTGTGCGAGGGCGCTATCGAGAAGTGCTTTAGTTCCAGCAAGTGTTGTTTTTGCGCTAAAGCCCTTTTTACTGAGAGCCTTGGCAGCTTTGTATTCAATTTGGCGTTGGCGGACTAGCGCTTCAGCTTCTGCAAGTTGGGCTCTACGGGCTTTAACTGCGAATTTGACCAGCACATCCCCTTTTTTAACTCGTTGTCCCCGCTCAACATATGTACTGACAACACGGCCAGGCGTTTCTGCCTTAATTGTGACTGTACGAACAGCTTCCGTCATACCACGAACAACAACTTTCTGTTCTCTGGGCTCGGCATTGTAAATCTGAACATCAACGAGTGTTGGCTCCGTTTTCTTTGGCTGTAGCGCGGCGGCAATCTCGGAGACAATTGGATTGGTTTTTGTCGTTGCCGCATCGGCCACGTCAATTTCCGGTTCTTTAAATTGTCCGGATACAATCCAGCCTGTTACACCAACGGCGATGATAGTAGCAATTATTACTGAGCGGTTCACTTTGTCACCTCTTAACTATTTGACAAACTAGAGCAATTTATTCAGCAGCCTGTTCCCCTAAAAGGGCCTCTGCTTCGATTAAGTGTCTGTTATCTTGCATGTATTGAATGGCGGATTTTTTTACGGCGATGCCATATCCGCAGAGAAATTTCTCAGAAAGCGACTGTTTCATATCACACTCGCCTGATAAAACTTCTATGTTATCTTCATAAGATTTAATTAAGTCGTCTATCACTTTTGACACGTGACTTGCAGGTAACAGATGTGCGAACATTAGGGTCGCTAACGTTTCTGATCTGAATTTATCTGAAGCTGGAGCCCGTTCCATTTCCTTTAGAAACGCGATTTGTCCGTCTAGTGTGATGGAATAGATCTTCTTATCAGGCCGCTTGCTTTGAGCCATCGTACGGCAGGAAACCAGACCTTCAGTCGTCAGTTTATTCAGGGCAGGGTAAATGGATCCGTAACCGGCGTCATAGAGCATGCTCAGCCGATCCTGAAAAGCTTTCTTTATTTCATAGCCTGTCGCGTCCCCAAAGGTAAGCAGTCCAAGGCATAAAGTTTTAACGTCCATTAATCCAAACCAGTTTGCTGCAAACTGCAGTCGCAAACACTTATATCAAATCGATATATATCGGGTTGGCATAATAGGAGGGTTGAATTTTAAGTCTGTGATGGTAATCACTAGCTTGTGATCGAAATCATTCCAATGTGAAGTTTCTTGATCATTGGCGTCAATTGTTAGTGTTTTTTGGAGGACTTATATGTGTCGGCTATCAGAATGCGAAGACATCTCTTCAATTAAGCAGTTGATTTTGAATATATGAGATAATTCGGAATCAACGTTCAGAGCGACAGATGTTGGCATAGTGCCGACCATTACAATGAAAAGAACACCTAGAAATGTTGCCGTTAAGGCTGATAGAACTTTGATATACATTGTTTCGCCCCTGAAGAACCGGAATGTCTATCAGTAGGAGACAAATTTGCGGAAATCGGGGCTCAATAAAGGCAATTTAAAGGCAGCAGAAATGCTATGTTGATTTTGCTTCTTTTCGTCTTTTGCGTAGATCATTTACGATAGTAAGTTTTGCTCCATTTTCCATATGTGTCCATCCGCCAATCTCTAATCTTGTGCGGTAACAACCAATACAATATTCGTTTTTTAAATCCATAGTACAGATCCCGGTACAGGGCGAGGCGATATCTTGTCCGGGGGTTTTTCGTATAACTTTGTGCTCCATAGAGTTTAGATCTTTCCCGATAAAATATCACGTAGCGCGTTAAAGGGTAGCAATACACAAATGTGTCGGCTTGAATGTTCTTTGACAGGAGCAAAGTAGCTAAGCTTCTCCCATGGAGAGGTCGCAGTGCTTTCGCCATTTTTTAAAATATCTTCGATTTTCCCGCGAACCGTCTCAACGTCTCCTAATGTGAGGCCAATGGCATTCTCAGCGAGGAGCGAGGCAGATGCCTGACACAGAAGGCAGGCCCGGTTTTCTTGTGCTAATTCTGTAATTCGGCCGTCTTCGAGTTTGACCTGAATAGTTATACGATCCCCGCATGTGGGATTATCCAGAGTTCCTTCTAGATCAGGTGCATCAAGAGACCCAGAGCCAGTCGCATTGGCAGCTAGCCGCATCAGGTTTTTTTGGTAAAGTTCTTCTATCAATGTCTACTCACTAATCTTGTCTGCTGGACTTGTAAGGGAAGCCAATATGTCAGGGGTATCTATATCGGCAAAAATACTTGAGCTGTCAATTTCTACGGTATGAACTACGTGGTCATTGGCTGAAATCAAAGCCTTAGCCCCAATGTCGCCAGAAATGTCGCGGACTTCCTCCCAAAACTGCGTGGAGATAAGGGCCGGATTACCGCGCTTGCCATTTTGTGTAGGCACGATGATTGATCGGCCATTCTCCGGGTCAAAGACTTCGAGTATCTGGTTTATTTGATCCTGTGACACAAAGGGCATATCTCCCAGACATACTAAAATACCATCGAATTTGTTATGTAGAAGTTCAAACCCCAATTTCAATGACGTGGACAGTCCTTTATCAAAATCGGGGTTCTGTACACTTGGAATACTTAGATCCCACATGGTTTTGACAACTTCATCTGCTTCATGACCGGTAACAGTCAGGACATCATCAACATTTGATGCCAGCAGAGTTTCTGCCACATGTCGTACCATTGGTTTTCCGTCAATCAGTGCCAACAATTTATTATCTGTGCCCATGCGTCTGGATTGACCCGCCGCAAGCAAAACTGCGGCGATTTTATTGGGTTCTGATTTCGGCATAGTTTTCTGGCGTTTGTCTCTTGGTTGCGGCCTGCTGGAGATCTCCTTCAGTAGTCCGCCTTCGCCCATTGCCATTATGTCAGATGGCGTCACCTCAACATCAGCCAACAGGCGTTCCAGAACCCAGTCAAAACCATTAAGTTTGGGGGAACGTGTACAGCCGGGGAGTCCGACGACAGTGCAATCCTTCAATTTACCAAGCAAAAGCAAATTTCCGGGATCTACAGGCATGCCAAAATGCTCGATTTCACCGCCAGCTTCCTTGATAGCAGTTGGGATCACATCTCGCACATCTGTAATGGCTGAAGCCCCAAATATGAGTATCAGGTCGCATTGTTTTCGAGAGAGTTTGTCAAGAACTATAGCAACGTCATTTTCATGGTGTGGAACTGTTTGCCGAAACGTTATTTCATTATCGCATCGTTGAAGCCGATCTAGCAGAATTTTCTCCGATTTATGGATCAACTTTTCTGGTGTACTTGGCAATTGTGTTGAGATGACACCAATTTTTTTTCTAAGGAAAGGCGCGATCGAAACAAGTGATCGATCGGCAAGTTCAGCAAAGCCGATGGCCTTATTGACATACTCTTCTGGTGAAGAAAATGGAATAATCTTTATGGTAGCCAGCATTTGCCCGCTCTCAATTTTTTCGAAATTCTTAACAGATGCTACCGTAATCGATGGATCTATTGTATTGATTTTGTTGATGAGATCTCGATTAAGCAGAGCGATGCCGTTTTGTTCTGACATCAGGTTCGAGCGTCCGGTAAAGGGAGCCCGTACAGACACATTTGACCCCGCAAGTGTCTTTGCTATCTCATGGGCTGCAGTGTCTTCTGGAATGTCGCCATCTTCAAGTTTTGCCGCCAATACGGATAAATGCCCAGCTTTCTTCAAGGCATCTAACATAGCAGTGTCTAGAACAGTCCCTTTTTTCAGTATGCCAAGGGGTTCTGCATCTACTGCATGAGCAAGAATTGCTCCTTCAGCATTCTCCAGTTTTAGACGCCCAAAAATCATTTGGTCATCTTTCCGCGAAGGCACGCTGTAAGCTCTCCCATGATGGAAACAGCTATTTCTGCGGGGGATTGCGCCCCGATATCGAGGCCGATAGGGCCATTGATGCGTTTAATAGCAGCTTCACTAAAGCCTTTGCTTATAAGACGCTGATGTCGTTTGTCATTTGTGCGGTTACTGCCAAGGGCACCAATATAGAACACGTCTGAATTAAGGGCGCTCTCAAGCGCAGGATCATCTAACTTGGCGTCATGTGTCAGTGTAACTAACGCACTTCTTCTATCCGGAGAGAGATCCTCTAAAGCCTCATCAGGCCATCTATCATCCAGAGCGACATTTGGAAAACGCATTTCAGATCCGAAACTGCGTCTAGGATCAATGACAACGACTTCATAACCAGTTGCTGCTGCCATTGGCGCTAATTTCTGCGCAATATGCACAGCCCCAACAATAAAAAGACGAAGCGGTGGATTAAAGATATTCAGAAAGATCTTTTCGTTGACCACTTCTGTTTCGTGAGGTTTGTCAAAACGTAGAGCCAGCCGGGCTTCTTCAAGCAGTGGCGTGATCTCGTCTGTTTCAAACGGGTAGAGTAGTTCGCTAACGCCGCTGGACAAATTAGTGGCGAGGACCACTTGTTTTTTTTCTTTCCGGGCGTTTTGCAACTCTTGAAGCTGTTTATTGTCCATGATTTGCTCTCAACTCAATGCTTCTATAAAAATCCGGATTTTACCGCCGCAAGCAAGACCAACTTCCCAAGCTTCATCATTTGTAACCCCGAATTCCAAGGTCTTATATCCACCGTTATCCATCAGCTGTATGGCTTCCTGAATGACGGCACCTTCTACACATCCACCGCTCACCGAGCCAACCATGTTACCTGTTTCGTCAATAGCCAGTTGACTGCCTGTGGGGCGCGGAGCTGACCCCCACGTTTGGATGACTGTTGCAAGAGCTACTTTTTTGCCTTCCTTTTGCCAATGAAGGGCACTTTCAATGACATCGTCTTTTGCGGCTAAATCTAGCGAGGTATTCATGCGACGAACCTTCCCTGTACAGCGTGGCCTTTGTCCGGCCCTGAGAGTAATGTAGATAGTTCCTGTAGACTTTGTAAGTTATGGACCGTGCGGAAAATATCAACATGAGGCAAGATGGCTTTGATCCCGCGGGCCTTAGGTTCAAACCCCTCGTAACGTAAAAGCGGGTTCAGCCAAATCAGTTGCCGGCACGATTTATGGAGACGATCCATTTCAATACCTAGTTCGTCCCCTTCGTCGCGGTCCAGACCGTCGGAGATAAACAGAACGACGGCCCCTTGTCCCAAGACCCGGCGTGACCAGTTTTTATTGAACTCAGTAAGGGTTGTCCCGATGCGGGTGCCGCCGGACCAATCTTCCACTTTCTCGCTAACAGCGTCCAGCGCCTCGTCCACATCACGGTAACGCATATATCTTGTGATATTGGTAAGCCGAGTTCCGAATAGGAAAGTATGGACGCGGTCTCGATCATTGGTCAGAGCATGCAAAAAATGCAGTAACATACGGCTATACTGGGACATGGAGCCCGAAATGTCGCACAAAACGACCAGTGGAGGATGGCGCTTCACTTGTGATTTGAACCTGAGAGGAATAATTGCGCCGCCAGTACGTTGTGCCGCACGAAGTGTTCGGCGCATATCAACTTTTCCGGTCCGCATGTTAGCGCGTAGACGCCGTGTTTTAACTTCGCGGATAGGAAGTTTAAGGTGTTTCATGGCCTTTTTCGCCATCTCCAGCTCTTCAACGCTCATATCTTCAAAATCTTTATTCTGAAGGAGTTCTTTACTGGAGGTGTTTAGTTCAGCGTTTATTTCAATCTCTTCAGAGCCATCGTCATCCTGATCGCCTGGAGCTTCTGACGGGGCCAGCGCTTGCGCCAATCGTTTTGAAATTTCTTCTTGATCACTAGCTACCTTATCCAGAAAAGTTGTTGGCAACATCATGTCCATCATCTTTTTAAGGATGTCAGGGTTTTTCCAGAAAATATGAAATGCTTGATCAAAAAGAGGCCATTGATCATGACGGTTTACAAAAACAGAATGCAGTGTCCAATAGAAATCGTCGCGCCGCTCCAGGCCGGCGCACTGAACTGCTTTAATCGCTTCTATCACGCGGCCGGGACCTACAGGTAGGCCAGCCTTTCGTAATGTACGGGCGAAATGCATAATGTTTTCAACTAGGGCCCCGTTATCCGATGGGGTGCTGTTGTTGGATTTATCCAGAATTGTCATTGGATTGTTCCAATTCCGAATTTATTTGTGCGATAATATCGGCGGCTTCACTCCCTTGAATTTTAGCGATATCATCTTGATATTTCAATAACACACCAAGGGTGTCATTGATCACGTCGGGGTCCAGAGATATTACGTTGAGTTCTGTAAGGGCATTTGTCCAATCGAGGCTTTCCGCAATTCCAGGCAATTTAAAGAGTGCAGGATCCTCGCGAAGCTTTTGTACAAACGCAACAATTTGCGCTGACAACTTTTTATCTGCACCGGGCAATTTCCGTCCAATAATTTCTTTTTCGCGTTCCGCATTTGGGTAATCCACCCAATGATACAGACAACGACGTTTAAGGGCGTCATGAATTTCACGAGTTCTGTTGGACGTTATTATAACAATAGGCGCTTCTTTTGCGGCAATTGTGCCAAGCTCAGGAATTGTGATTTGGAAATCTGAAAGCACTTCAAGAAGATAGGCTTCAAAAGGCTCGTCCGTACGATCTAACTCATCGATTAGGAGAACTGGGGCGCCGCGTCCAGTGTCTTCGAGAGCGTTCAGGAGAGGGCGCTTGATCAGGAATTTTTCAGAAAATATATCATTGCCGAGTTGTTCTTTTTCGGCACTGTCTGTTGCTTCAGCCAAACGAATTTCGATCATTTGACGCGCATAGTTCCATTCGTAAACAGCAGATGAGACATCTAAGCCTTCATAGCATTGCAAACGGATCAAAGGCCTGTCCAGTTGATCGGCCAAAACTTTGGCGATTTCGGTCTTACCAACACCGGCTTCGCCTTCTAAAAACAAGGGGCGGCCCATTTTCAGAGAAAGATATAAAACTGTTGCCAAGCTGCGATCCGCGACGTAATCCGCTTTTTTTAACAGTTCTTGAACTTCATCGATGGAGTTGGGTAAGAGTGTAGGCATGCGGTTTTACTCATTCGTAAAATGGTTGTCAGTCCAGAATAGAGTATCTGGAACAAAGCTACAATGATGGCCCCATTCATTTGTAGCGGCTGTCATAAAAAAAAGGGGAAGCGAACTTCCCCTTCAAATATGTATTTAGTTAGGCTTAAGACGCAGCGTCAACTGCGCGAGACGCCATAACTGATATCAAATGAGCCCGATAATCTGCAGACGCATGGATGTCTGCGTTCAAATCGTCAGCACTGGTTTTGACACCTTTAACTGCATCAGCAGAGAAATTACTACTAAGAGCTGCTTCCATATCGCTTTGACGGAAAACACAAGGACCAGCACCAGTAACCGCAACACGAGCCCCTGCACTTGACTGAGCGACAAAAACGCCAACCAACGCAAACCGTGATGCCGGGTTTGGAAATTTGGCATATGCCGCTTTGTCAGGAACCGGGAACGTTACCTTAGTAACGAGTTCGTTTTCTTCCAATGCGGTTTCAAACAGATCGACAAAGAAGTCGTCTGCAGAAATTGACCGTTTATTTGTATGAACGGTTGCGTTAAGGGCAACAAGTGCAGACGGATAGTCAGCAGCCGGATCATTGTTGGCGATTGAGCCACCAATTGTACCGCGGTTCCTAACCTGTGCATCGCCAATATGAGCAGCCATGTCGGCTAACGCAGGAATGGCTGAACGAACATCTGAAGAAGTTGCTACAGCACCGTGAGTTGTCATTGCGCCGATCGACACTTCGCCGCCGCCAACTGAGATACCGTTAAGTTCTGCAATGCCGCTCAAATCTACCAGCTTATCAACTTGCGCAAGACGCAATTTCAAAGTTGGCAAGAATGATTGGCCGCCGGCGAGGAATTTGTCGTCCTCACCTATTGCACCAACAGCCTCATTAATCCCCGAAGGGCGTTCATAATCGAATGAATACATTTTCTAAATCTCCCTTCTTTTAGGCGCTTTGTATCGCGCGCCAGACTTTTTCTGATGTTGCAGGCATGTCTATTTCTTTACCTAACGCATCAGTGATTGCGTTCATCAAAGCGGCAGGTGCGGCAATGGCACCGGCTTCACCGCAACCCTTAACACCAAGCGGATTGCTCGGGCAGGGGGTGTTGGTGGTTTCAACTTTGAAGTTTGGAAGATTGTCTGCCCTTGGCATGCAATAATCCATATAAGATCCCGTCAGCAACTGTCCGCTGTCATCATCATAGACGACACCTTCCAGCAGTGCCTGACCAATCCCTTGAGCAACACCGCCGTGGACTTGGCCTTCTACAATCATTGGATTGATAATGTTGCCAAAATCATCTGATGCCACCCAGTCAAGCACTTCAACTACTCCGGTTTGTGGATCAATTTCCACTTCCGCAATATGCGTGCCAGCGGGGAATGTGAAGTTTAGAGGATCATAAAACGCATTTTCAGCAAGACCCGGTTCCAAGTCTTCAGGATAGTTATGCGGAACATAGGCTGCAAAAGCAATTTCACCGATCGTCAACTGTTTGTCAGTTCCTGCGATCGAAAAGACACCATGCTCGTGTTCGATATCTTCTTCTGATGCTTCCATCAAATGAGCCGCAATTTTCTTCGCTTTATCAACAATTTTATCCGCAGCTTTGGTAATGGCAGAACCACCAACAGCAAGAGAGCGAGATCCATAAGTTCCCATACCGAACGGTACTTTGGTGGTGTCGCCGTGAACAACTTCAATGCTCTCAAAAGGAACTCCCAGTTGATCGGCGATAAGTTGTGCAAACGTTGTTTCATGGCCTTGGCCATGGCTGTGGCTTCCTGTAAAGATCGTGACAGAACCCGTTGGATTAAAACGAACTTCTGCACTTTCCCAAAGACCAACACCAGCGCCAAGAGATCCAACAGCCGCAGACGGAGCAATGCCGCAAGCTTCGATATAAGCCGCAGATCCAATTCCGCGTAGTTTGCCATTGGCCTCAGATTGTGCTTTTCGGGCACTGAAGCCGTCGTAATCAATCATGCCTTTAGCAGCGTTCATTGTTTGCGGATAATCGCCGGTATCGTATGTCATGATAACCGGTGTTTCATAAGGGTACGCATCGGGTGCGATGAAGTTTTTCATTCTAAGATCCGTAGGATCCATATTCAGGTCGCGGGCGGCCCGCTCCATCATTCTCTCTACGACGTAAGTTGCCTCTGGCCGGCCTGCGCCGCGATAGGCATCAACCGGTGTCGTATTGGTAAATATGGCCTGAACTTCTGCGTAAATGCACGGCATTTTGTATTGGCCGTTGAGCAACGTCGCATAAAGGTAGGTTGGAACCGCTGAGGCAAATGTGGAAAGATACGCACCCATGTTTGCTTTGGTTGCTACCCGGAAACCCAGAATGTGACCATCAGCATCAAATGCCATTTCGGCATGAGTTGCATGATCGCGGCCATGGGCATCGGTTAGAAACGCTTCTGAACGATCAGCTGTCCACTTAATTGGGCGGCCTACTTTCTTGGAAGCCCAGATAGTTGCAGTTTCTTCGGCATAAACAAAGATTTTTGTGCCAAATCCGCCGCCAACATCCGGTGCAATAACCCGAAGTTTATTTTCAGGTGCTATCGCCACAAATGCTGACAATAACAGCCGTGCTACATGGGGATTCTGGCTGGTCGTGTGGAGAGTATATTCGCCCGTTCCGGGATCATACTCGCCCATTGCAGCCCGTGGCTCCATAGGGTTTGGAGACAAACGGTTGTTGATAAGATCCATTTTCGTGATGTGATGGGCACCAGCAAAGGCTGCATCAACAGCATCTTTATCACCGATTTCCCAATCATAACACTGGTTGCCCGGTGCTTCGGTGTGAACCTGCGGTGCTCCTGCAGCAGCGGCTTTCTGTACATCAGTTACCGATTGCAGCTCTTCATACTCAACCTCGATCAGTTCAGCTGCATCCTTGGCTTCTTGTAGGCTTTCGGCCACAATAAACGCGACCTGATCACCAACATGCTTAACCGTGTCTGTTGCAAGACATGGATGAGGAGGTGCTACATGGGGACTACCATCTTTGCTGAATATCGACCAGCCACAAACGAGGCCGCCAATACCGTCAGCGGCCATATCTTCACCGGTGAAAATATCCACAACGCCCGACGCTGCTTTTGCTGCGCTAAGATCGATACTTTTGATTTTAGCGAAGGCATGAGGAGAGCGCAGGAAATATCCGTGGGTCTGCCCATATTTGTTGATATCGTCGAGATAGTTACCATTTCCAGTTAGAAATCTTTGGTCTTCTTTGCGCTTAACAGATGCGCCAATTCCATTTTCTACGGTCATAAATCACCCTCCCATATTCTCCGAAGCTTCTTTGACAGATTTGACAATGTTGTGATAACCGGTGCAGCGACAGATGTTGCCTTCCAGTTCTTTACGGATTGTCTCTTCAGATGGGTTAGGGTTGCGCTTAACAAGGTCAACCGCGCTCATAATCATTCCTGGCGTGCAGAAACCGCATTGCAGGCCGTGATTCTCTTTAAATGCGGCTTGCATAGGGTGAAGATCTTCGCCTGATGCGAGTCCTTCAATCGTCGTTACATCTGCATCGTTAGCTTGAACAGCCAACATTGTGCATGATTTAACGCTATCGCCATTCACATGCACGGTGCATGCGCCACATTGGCTTGTATCACAACCAACGTGAGTGCCTGTTAGGCGCAGGTTGTCACGGATAAACTGGACCAAAAGTGTGTTCGGCGCTACGTCCGCAGAGACACTTTTCCCGTTTACCGTCATTGAAACGGTTGTCATTTGGTTTCCTCCCTAGCTCTTAGTATGTCACACACGTTTGTGCGACGGCGTTATGCTTGCCCCTAGTTTTTTTGTTGAGAGTTTTCTCTCATTAGATAAGTGTTGTCTTCTTTGACCATCGGGTCAAGATAAAGAAAGATCAATTTATACTACTCTGCTTCAAAATTCATTCAACAGCTCAAAAATTTTAAGATAGTAAATATAAAACAATAACAATGGCGAGTGCAGCCGGTATAACAAACGATGGTTTTGTCCAGTTAGAGCCTTCCTTTTCGGGGGCCGTTTGAACAGTGGTTGCGGGCACTTCCTCTATCGCAGTTTCAGCAGTTTCGTTCGGCTCAGTCTCTGCAGCAGAGTTGCTTACCAAATCATTGAAGTTTGAGAAAAATTCGCCAGCTAATTTTTTTGCCGTACTATCGATAAGGCGTGATCCGATTTGTGCCATTTTACCGCCAACAGAGGCTTTCACTTTATATTTAAGAAGTGTCCCGCCCTCCGCATCACTTAAAGAAATATCTGCGCCACCTTTACCAAAGCCCGCCGCGCCGCCTTTGCCCTCACCTGTAATGGTGTAGCCGTTTGGGGCGTCAATATTGCTTAACGTTACTTTTCCTTTAAAAGTGGCCTTAACTGGACCGACTTTAACTTTAACAACTGCGGAAAAAGAGGTGTCGTCTTCTTTTTCTACGGATTGGCAGCCTGAAATGGCTTGCCTCAATATTTCTGGATCATTTAATGCTGCCCAGACTTGCTCTCTTGGCGCATTGATCAGCTCTTCGCCGCTCATTTCCATATTGATACCTCAAATTCTTGAAATTAATAGAAAACAAATCTAGCGGAATACGGAGCCATGCTGCAAGTGGGAATAAAAGAAGAGCATTTTTTGCGGTTTTAAAGCCATCGAAAGTTTAGAACAAAACAGTGCCGCGCGGACACGAAAACACCCAAATCAATGATACAGAACAGGGCATCGTCTATAATTGAATGCAAATAAATAATACAATAGTTTTTGGTGCGTTAATTTGCCCAGTAAACAATTGCCTAAATGCAACGAGAGCTAGGAAAAGTTCGAATGTGGATTGATTAGAGTTCAATATGTGGTGTTGTGAATATGGGGTTTTTGTCGCGGCGGGTATTATGTAGCAAAAACAAATGTTTACATGGATAAGTTACAAAAATCAGCTGCACTTAAAAACTATATTCCAAAAACTGTAAGAAAATATCAACAGAATTCAACATAATGTGGAAAAATTACGCATCAATTCGTCTCAAAATTAAGATTTTTTTAACCCTATCATCCATTTGGGGGATGTATTCATTAGAAATATAATTATTATCTTACATAATTTAACGCAATCATTCGTTGAGTAATATTGGTGAATGGATTTGCTGACTAAAATTAGGTTTGGGGAAATTGAGAGATGAAGAAGTTAGAGAACGGGACAAACACAGCGGCCGATGTAGTGCAAGTCGTTACACCGGGTCCGGGAGATGTTATTTCTCTGCCATCGTCTAACATTACAAATTTCACGTTTTCTCAAGATGGCGGTAGTCTTCTAATATCGGACGGCAATGGCTATCAGGTTTTAGTACAAGATTTCCTTGTATTTGCGGGTACGGATGCAGCCGCTACGATTGAACTTCAAAGTGGGGAAGTTGTTCCCATCGAAGAAATTATTGGATCTATAGAAGGATATGATCTTTCAGCCGTGGCGCCGGCTGCGGGCGGTGCAGGTGGCGGAACCGGGGGCGGTGCAGAATTCTCGTCTTATTCAGACGGCGGTATCGGCGACGGTCTGGGCATCGACGGCCTGCTTGAAGGAACCGCATTTGATAGCCCCTTACGCGAACAAGAAGAAACACCTGAAACTATAGCTGAAGAAGTTATACTCCTAGGTGATCCAACAACACTTATCATCAACGAAATCTCGCTTGGTTCATACTATTCCTACTATGAAGACATGGATGATCGTTCATTTTCCGCGCAAACAGACACGCCGGGGCAAGGGTATCAAGAGTTTAGTCAGGCAACGATCATTGAGCTTCGAAATAATACCAATGAAGAAACCTCCACTGCTGGAACAAATGAAAACGGCGCAACGACCCTTCTGATTAAGGGTCCCGAAGGCGAAATTATTTCAATTAATTTACCCGATGTAACAATTATGCCAGGTGGATCGTTAGTGATCGTTAATGGTGAAATATATGAAGGAGGATCAAAAGCTGATCCAACGTCAACTTCCTATTTTCTTTATGATGATGATCACGAGGTCATTGCGACAGGTGTAATAGACGAAGACGCAGAACTTTGGAGTGTTGGCGATGACACAACAGAAGCGCTTGCCGTTGCGATCAGTTGGTCAAATGGCGGACCGTCAACAATAGTTGATGCGTTCTTGGCTAATGGTGGCACACTAGGCGACTCCATTGATCAGCAAGGGTGGTCCACGGATCTAGAGCGTACGCTAGAAGTTTTTGGCGACAGCGTTACATTCAATGGTCAACTAGCCAGTGCAATGAGTGTTGTGCCAGAATTGTTTGATGCCTATTCGCCCATTTCTGAAACCGAACTTATGCCATATACCCATAGTAACACCGGACCCTTTAGCTGGAAAAATGTAAATGGTGTTTTCTCGCGCGTTGATAATCATGACAGCGATACTGCGGCGGACTGGACAACCAATTCAGACACCTCAACAGGTCATAATAATTGGACAGAGGATCACAATCCAAGTGATGGATATGATCGTACGTCGCCGCAGCAACCTTTCGGTCCTGTTGCAGCCCCTGACGAAGATGGGGATCCTAATGGACAAAATATCCTTACAAGACAGAACTCTGATGATTTTGAGCAAGAGGATGGCTCTATTGACGGCGGAAGAGGGCAGGACTTTCTATTTGGTGGGTTGGGAGAAGACACACTCCAAGGTGGATATCACAATGATTTCCTGACCGGCGGTGCAGATAATGACATCCTTCGCGGAGATCAAGGGGCTGACGTCCTAATCGATAATGATGGAAATGATATTCTAATCGGTGGATCAGGCACGGACGTTATCTTTGGTCGGCGCGAAATTGAAGGCGAAACTGAAGGCGAACCTGAAAGAGAAACGAATGAAGACGAGTTTGAACAAACTGCCCTACCTAGTGTCTCAGCATTTGACGTCCCTGAAGATTTCTCCGATCTGGGGGATGACTATGGTTTCTACCAACCCGGCACAGGTGATCTGTTAGTTGGCGATGAAATGATGACGGGTGGGTATGGTAACGACTCGTCTCAGGGCAGTAATTCTAACCAATTTCCTAGAGGCGACAACAACCCAAATATGGCGGACGTGATTGTTGCTGGCGATGGAAGTGATTTGATCTTTGGTGACAATGCTTTTTCACTCATAGGTAACCCCGTCACTCAAGGCGTGGAGGATGTCCAGAATTTTTATTACAACTATGCCATGAGTGTGGACCCTGAGAGTTCACGAAATCTAATCCAGTGGAGCGATGGTGGCGACGATTATATCTATGGTGGCCATGGGGATGATGCTATTTTCGGTCAAGGAGGACATGATTTAATCCTTGCTGGTTTTGGTGATGATTTTGTGGCTGGCGGCACTGGTGATGATCATATTCGGGGCAATAGCGGGAATGATAAACTCGCAGGCGATATCGGTAACGACACCATGGATGGTGGTGCTGGCCATGACGAGATGTTCGGGCTCGAAGATGATGATGTGATGTATGGGGGGACCGGCAATGACGAAATGCTTGGCGGTGACGGCGAAGATGTCATGTACGGCGGTATCGGCGATGACTTGATGTATGGCGGTGCAGGCAATGATCTATTGAATGGCGGCAGCGGTAATGATGCCATGTTCGGTGGTTCTGGAAATGATATTCTGGAAACCGAAATGCCAGCCAATGGAGTCGGGTATTTTTCTGGGGGTCAAGGGTTCGATACCCTCGTTGTTAATGCGACGGATGTTCAACTCGCGGACCCAGATTTTGTCTCCATGCTGGGGGAAATTTACGAGTGGCTTGGCCTAAACAGCGCAGGTATTGCGGCCACAGAGCCAACAGCAACCTTGACGCGCATGGAGCAAGATTTCCAAATAACTGTTGGAAATGATATCGAGCAAATCAAGGTGCTTGATAGCCAAGGTAACGAAATTAATCTGAGCAATGATCCTCAGCCGTATTTCACGGGCGGTGTCGACGAAGTGGATTTCAATACAATCGACCCAAATGATTTTATTGCAGGAACACATACTAACGCTTTGGGCGGCAATGATACCATTTATTTGCCAACTATGTTCGGTACCGCTCAAGCTCATGGAATGTACTTCGGGCAAGCGGCTCCTTTTGGCGCAGGAAGTGGCGATGATACAATTATTTTGAGTACCTACAGCTTTTACATTAAGGATGAAGACGGAGACGATACTTATAATTACAGCAACTTTAATCCGTATAATGGACCGTCACTTCTCTGGTATGGTCATGAAGCTAATGCGTCAGATACCTTCACGTTCCAGGGAACTGGGGTGAGCGGAAGTCTTTGGATTAATGGAGGGTATTTCACAAGTTTAACGGCTGCAGACCTGGGCATGAATAAAACCGAATTCCTAACAGATAACGGCGCAAGCTTAGTCGCTGATGGTTATTCTCAGTTGTCAATACAGTTAAACAAAACGGGCCCCAAGGAAGGCTCTGATAAATCAGTCGATCTTACGGGAATAGAGGCTTCCAATCATGGCGGGGGATTTTATACAAGAACGTATGGCGGCCTTGGAAATGATACAGTGTATGGCAGTGAAATGCGGGATGACTTCTATCAGGACATGTCTACCTGGTCGACTTCTAAAGACTATTTTTATGGAAACGGTGGCGATAACCAACTGCAACTGTCGGGACTCACTGGGGTCGACAGAATAGAAACAATCAAGAATGTTGACGGAAGTGTTTCAGCGTTTGCAAATGGCGTGGAAAGAATTGTCGCGTATGATGTGTCTTCCGGTACCATTTCAATGAGATACGGTCAAAATGCGCAAACTTACTACAATATTGAAGGTATCAATTCATTAACTCTGTATGGTGCCAATGCCAGTGATATTCATGTAGCGGATGCAGCAACACACATCGCGTTCTTTAGTGAAAAGGGACGTGATATTCATGTCGGTTCAAGTCCTTTTATTAATTTTAGGGGACTTACAACTTCTGATAATGTGGGAGATATAAACTCTTTTGATTGGTCAACTGCCAGTGTTGTGCATTTTACCAACTTTGATCTGAACATTGACACTGTCCATATTTCTGGATTGCCTGATGGAACTGATACTGCGTCCTTCCTAGCAAGTGCAACAATTGCCGATGAATTTGGTGCCTTGAGAATTTTTAAAGACGATGTGGTCTTGAATTTTAATGGCAAAACACTTGCTGAACTTTCAGACATAGAATTCACGTTTGGCGATTATATTGGGGGAACTCAAACTGGGATAGATACTCTTATCGGTGGAGACGGGGATGACATCATTTTTGCCGACGATGGCGCAGACAGCCTAATAGGTGGTGATGGGGATGATACTCTTATTGGCGGGCACGGAGCGGATACTTTGTATGGTCAAGACGGAGACGATGTTTTCAGGACCATGAGTGCTGACGATGGGGATGATATCATCATGGACTTTGTTGAAGGTGAAGATGTGATTGATCTTGATGATCTCTTCGACATACTGGAGATCGCAGGTCCTGAAAGAGCAGCCAAAATCCAATTTGACACGTCTACATCCGGGGCCGGGAATGGCGCAATTGCGGATACCGTAATTACAATTGATGGTGCACCGGACTTCTCAATTACTGTGGTTGATGTAAGTCTGTCAGACACCGACCTAGACACAGATATAATTATTGATGTGAGTTGATGAAATATAGAAACGGACAAAACCCGCCTAAATCGGCGGGATTTTGTTGTTTTAATAGCTGATTAACCATTACATTCTATCTTTGAGGCATATAGTGTTTTAAGGGGTTATGGCATGCGTCCGGCTATTCGATCGACATTTGATATTATTTCATGGCTTGAAGCACGAAGTGCGCAGGCGGAAGTAAACCTGAGTGCCGCTAGTTTAATGAAACTGCTTTATTTGGGACAGGCGCTTTATGCCAGTGATAATAAAGTCGCTAAATTGATGCCTGCGACATTCCTTGCAACTGATGTCGGTCCAATCGTTCCAGATGTTTTTCTTGCTATGGAATATGGGGTAACCATTACTGATCCAGTTGAGCCTGCACCTGCTGTGGAAGAGGTTCTAATCGCGGTTTGGGACTCCTACGCCAGTCTATCTGGAACAGAGCTGGATGCTATTCTAGGAGCAGATATGGCTGTGAAAGCTGCCAAAGAGCGGGGCCGTAATTCGGAAATACTTGTTGAGGATATGGCCAGTGCATACCCCGGCGGTATAGAAGCGCTTCACGGGCAAAGTCTGGTTAGCAAATTCCCGGACGGATCTCCGTACAAAATGGAGCATTCAAACTTGGATGCTGTGCCGTCATCAAGTCAGGAAATTCGTTTTACAGCCGATGGCAGATCTGTCACGAAATGGGTGCCTAAAAAGAAAGTCAGGTCTAAGGATTTAAAAGGGTCCAAAGGTTAGGGTTTTTTGAATTTTTTGAGCATTTCGTTGCAGTATTCTTCCTGTGATTTCCCAAGGCTTTCTGTTATCCAAACCGCATCAAAAGAAGAAAACAGTTTCCACTGTTCAGGTTCGGACGTCTCCTCAGCTAAAGACAGGACGAACATCTTTTCAGATTTTAAGTGAAATGGAACCGCTCGGTCTTTGCGCACGTGGCCGTTACCTGCGATCAGATACGCACGCTTAGCTGTATCCTTAGTCTGTAGCTGACTTGCCAGAAGTCTATCTTTTTTGATTTGCAGCAGGCTCATGGGACGGATCATATCCTCCGGCAACATATTGCAATGGCCAAGTCGCATATCTTCATCTAGTTCTTCGAGCTGAACCGCTGGGATAAGACCGGCGAGAGGGGATGTATCCTCACTCATATCCATTAGCTGCTTTCTAGGATAGCTGCCATGCTGGATTATTGCGCCTGCATTCTTCACGGCTTCAAATAAGGGCGCGTAGAAAGCCCAATCAGGCCATCCACTTTTCGCCCAATTTAAAGCGGTTTCAAGTTCATCAAATTTTACATCGTTGGCTAGATACTGATCGATCACCGATTGTTGGTCAGAATTGATCATTTCAAAGACCACAACATCCCCGGCAGATAGGGTGTTTTTCAGGATTTCTTCCTGAATTTTGTGATGTTGCGGGTTATCATGCTTTTCCCCAAGAAGAACATAGTCGGCCGATGTGATCCGTTCTGCTAACCCCGATATTTGTGCTGTATCATAAATATCAGCGGTATCATTCGCTTGATGGTATGTGCAACCACTAAGGGCACCGATTGTAAGCGCTGTAATGATAAGGACGCGTTTTTTCATAGCTTTCCTCAAGCGTAGAGAACCGTAACAATGATACCCAGAATTAACAGGATTACCGCGACCGCTGAGCCGGACGAAACTGTTTTGGACATGACGGCACCTGGCCCATGTGTTGATATTGCCTTTTCGATTATAAAATCAATAAGACGAAGCGATCCGGTCAAGAAGCCTTTCCATATTTGATCAATCAAGGATCCAATTTGCAGGGCAATCTTCTTTAGTAATTTCCGATAAATCCAATCAAAATCCAGATTGATGCCAGAATTCATGATCGGATATATGCCAAAGCGAACGGTGGCTGCAAATGCAAGTGCCGCAAAAGCAATCATCTGCAACTGAGTTACCACATGGCTGGCCGTATAAACTTGATAGTCAATTTCATAGGGAAGTATTTCAAAGAAACGTGCCGGGAAAATACCGATTAAAATCGCAAGTCCGGCAAGCAGTGCCATCGCAAGTAACATATGGAACGGGGCTTCACTTGTGCGCATTCCGTTATCTTTGCTGAAGAACCCGAATACGGGAATTTTGAAACCCACATTATCGATAACAGCAACAGCACCAAATAACATCACCAGCCACAAGAGCACCATCTTGGCATCAAGGGCTGCAGACAGGATCAGTGCTTTTGAAGCGAAGGCAGCGGTTAGGGGGAATGCAACTATAACAAGGGCGCCAATAACCGCAAAGAAACTGGTCACTGGCATGGATTTATAGATGGCTCCAAGCTCCGTGATTTTCGCAGTACCGGTTCTGTGCAAGACAGCACCAGTCGCCATAAATAATAAGCAAGTATAAAGAATACTGACCACAGCATGTGCCGCAACACCATTGAGAGCAAGCTCGCTTCCAATACCGACTGCGATAACCATGAAACCTTGCTGACTGTTCATGGAATAAGCGATGGTCCGCCGAAGATCATTTTCAAGCGTGGCATGGATTACAGGAAAAACAACCATAACAGCGCCGATGATGATGAGCAGCTCAGTGCCTGCAAATCCGCGGGCTAGTGCATAGATGGCAAGCTTCGTCGTAAACGCAGACAGGATAACTGTCCCTGTTACAGTGGCTTCGGGGTAGCTATCTTGAATCCAGTTATGAAGAAGCGGGAACGCAGCCTTGATACCGAAAGCCAGCAGGATCAACCAGGTTGCCAAACTACCAAACGCCATTGTTTCAAACACGATACTTCCTGTATCGAAGTAATACAGGATAATGCCACCCAGCAGCACCACGCCGCTTGTCACCTGAATAATCAGGTAGCGCATACCTGATTTATAGGCGCGTTCTGTCCGGCTTGCCCAAATTAGAAATACAGACGAGATCGCTGTCAGTTCCCAAAAAGAGAACAAGGTGATTAGGTCACCCGCAAAGACTGCACCAATCGCAGCACCAGCGTAGATCAAAGTAGAGATTTGTTGGACCGTATCTTTCACATGCAAGGCATATAAAATTCCTGCAAAAGCGGCGATATGAAAAATAAGGCCAAATACGCGGGAGAGCGGGTCAATTTTGGTCAGGACAAGTGTCATGCCCATGATTTCAATCTCCCCCCAACTTCCAAGACCTAAGCCGATGGTTTGTGCGAGACCGATTACTGGCAAGGAAAGCAGGATGATATTCCTAATGACGCCACTTGTGAGTGGTACGAGGAATGCGCCCAGTATTAGGATGAGGCCTGGATTTATACCATCAATCATAGTAATTCTCATCACGTTTTAGAAAACTCTGTACTGTTTTTGCTATCACTATAAGTGTCAAGAAACAGACCATGGAATAAAGGCCGTAGAAAACCGGTATCTCTTCAACTTCTGTATACGGGTGTGTTTCATACAGAATATTAAACAAGGACAGAATATCTGGGATAGCAGCCAACACAGCCACAACAGAAATCCAAACAAAAATTTTGTCTGAAATGCCAGGACGATCCAACAGGTATTTTTTTTGATCAGAATTTGTCATTACGGCTAATCCTTACGGCGTCACTATTGGCAATATCAGCTGATATATAGGATCAACTGCAAAGAATAGCGCAATACAGCCGAGGGCTGTCAGAAATGGCGGAGCAACACAAAGGAGGGGGGCTTCTTTCAGGCTTCCCCATGAAATAAGCGAACGGTATTCACCTTCTTGCTTGCTGGTGGGTGCCTCTCCTAGAGGGGCATAAAAGAAACCACGTATTACCACGGGCATCAGATACGCTATATTCAGGAGTGAGCTGATAAGCAAAACAGCAAAAACGATTAACTGATCGGCTTCTACTGCCCCTAACATAATATAGAATTTGGCCCAGCTTCCACCTAGCGGCGGAATGCCGATAATGCTCAAACTCCCGATGAAGAATGCAATAAATGTAAATGGCATAACGCGGCCAAGACCCCGCATGTCCGAAATCTCGGTTTTCTTTGTGGCGGTATAGATTGCACCTGCGCAGAAGAACAGGGTGATCTTGCCCATGGCATGCATTACGATTTGTAAAGCTCCGCCTGCAACCGCCATCGGCGTTACCAATGAGGCCGCAAGAACAATGTAGGCCAGCTGACTGATTGTAGAATAAGCAAGCCTTGCTTTCAGATTATTCTTAGTGAGAGCAACGACCGAGGCTGCTATCAGCGTATAACCCGCAACCCATGTCAGCCACTCTGCAGCGCCTGTTGTAGATAAGAAATCAATACCGAAGATATAGATAATGACCTTTAGAACCGAAAATACACCCGCTTTAACAACCGCAACAGCATGAAGAAGGGCGCTCACTGGTGTCGGTGCTACCATGGCGGCGGGAAGCCATCGGTGGATCGGCATTAGAGCGGCTTTACCGATGCCGTACATAAACAAGAACAACAGTATTGCAGTAATACCCGGGCTTACGTGCTCTTTTAAGATACCACCCGCAACGAAATCGGTCGTCCCAGTTAAAGTCCATACCCAGATGATCGCAGGCAAAAACAGTCCAATGGACGTTCCAAGCAAAATGCCGAGGTAAATTCGCCCGCCTTTCAAGGCGCCTGCGTTCCCTTTATGCGTGACAAGAGGATAAGTAGAGAGGCTTAGGACTTCATAGAAAATGAACAATGTCAGAAGATTACCTGAGAAGGCGACACCCATGGCAGCAGAAATCGCAACGGCAAAACAGACATAAAAGCGCGTTTGCTTTTGTTCACGATTGCCGCGCATATATCCAAATGAATAGATAGAGTTGACGATCCAGAGTGTCGACGCAACGCAAGCAAATATCATCCCCAGCGGTTCGACTTTCAGGGCAACATCAAGACCTGGCAAACTACTGATTAGTGAGATCTCAGGCGACGCACCACCCCAGACAGCAACAAGGATACTCATCACATTGACAAAAAGGATGCCTGCGGTCACTAAAGTAATTCCGTCCCGTACATTTTGAGACGCGCCAGAGATTGAAACTCCAATGGCTCCGATTAACGGAATAAACAGTGCAAGGGCAACCTGTAGTTCGAGGGTAATCATTACTTTACTGCCCCCATTAGAAACTTGGCTGCGGTTTCCGCAAATCCAACACTCATTGACGTCTCAATTCCAAAATAGAAGCTGCCGAAGATAAAGATCCAGCACGGAATGATCAGGGTAAGGGGGGCTTCCCCTGTGGGGGCACCCTCAGGCGACGGTTTGAAATATGCAAGCTCGACAATGCGCCAAATATAGATGACAGCAAACAGTGATGAAATTAGCATGGCGATGGCAAGGCCATACCCGATTGCATCACCGCGTTCCAGAACACCTTGAACCAAATACCATTTCGATATGAAGCCCGGTGTCAGTGGAACACCGATTAAGGCGAGGCCACCCAGAACAAATCCAAATGTTGTAATCGGCATGCGTTGTCCGATCCCGGCAAGATCTTTGAGGTATGTGCTGCCAGTAACATAAAACATTGCGCCGACAGTCAGGAATAGACCTGTCTTTACAATGGCATGGTTGAAAATATGAAGAATGCTGGCGGTAAGGCCTGTTTCACTTGCGAGCGCAATACCGAGTATCATGTACCCTAGTTGGGCAACACTAGAAAACGCTAGAAGGCGTTTCAGGTTATCCTGAAAAATGGCAACGACAGACATACTGAGAAATGCAACGACTGCCAGCGGCATTAATATTGTCGTTAAGGGCAGTTCGCCGAAGCTGAAATCGGCACCAAACATCGAATAGATGAAGCGGATCATCAAGTAAACCGACACTTTTGTAGCAGTTCCTGCAAAAAAGGCAGTTACAATATTTGGAGCATATGTATAGGCATTGGGCAGCCAAATATGAAACGGAAACATGGCGAGCTTAATGGCAAAACCTACCATTAAAAACCCGACTGCAGCCCGAATGGGTCGTGTATCCGCAATAGTATCAAATTGAGAGGCGATGTCGGCGATATTCAAGGTGCCGGTCATGACATATAGCAAGCCAACACCAATAAGAATAAACGTCGCGCCAATGGTTCCAACAATAAGATATTGGAACGCAGCCGTAAGTGCACGTCGGTCGGTCCCAGCCCCCATGGAAATAAGCACGTAAGAGGAAAGGGACGTAATTTCAAGGAATACAAAGATGTTAAAGGCGTCGCCTGTAATTGTAATTCCCATCATCCCTGCGAGCGCTAACAAGTAAGCCGCAAAGAAAAAGCCGAGGCGAGACGCTGGAACTTCTTTTAAAATGCTTTCGCGGGCATATAGCAAGACGCCGGTGCTAATCCCGCTAATTACCATCATAACAAAGGCGCTAAGGGGATCGGCAATATACTCGATACCCCATGGTGGGGCCCAGCCGCCGATTTCATATGAAATAGCGCCATATTCGGCCACGTGGAATAAAAGATCCAGACTGAAACTAAACGAGAGGGCGCTTACAATAGTCGTGAGAGCCCACGGAAAAGTCGCTCCACGAAAAAGGGCGCATATAGGCGCGCTCAATAGTGGCAGGATGATTGCCAAAATAGGCGCTTGGGTGAAAAGCGACGACATTTTACTTGGTTTCCTCCATCTGGAGGATTTCTTCCTCATCTATAGTGTCGAAAGCTTCTTTTATCCGGACGACAAGTGCCAAACCAAGGGCAGTTGTCGCAACACCCACAACAATGGCGGTCAGGATCAAAACATGCGGCAACGGGTTTGAATAGACCACGTCCGGCTGATCAATAATGATTGGGGCCGTTCCACCTTCGATTTTTCCCATTGTGATGTAAAACAGGAAAACTGAAATCTGAAACAAAGACAACCCAATCATTTTCTTGATAAGATTGCTTCTACTCATCACGGTATAAAGCCCAATGACAAACAGGATAACGGTTATCCAGTAATAGAAATGATCGAAAAACATTGTCTGACTTATGCCCCGCTCTTGTTGTTTGTTTCAGAGCGGCCAGCGAAACCGTAGAATATAGCAAGCATTGCCGCGGTTACAGTGATGCCAACTCCAAGTTCAACTAACAAAATTCCAAGATGTTGCCCTGCAACAGGTGAGGCTAACAAAAGATTGTAGTCCAAGAAATTACCGCCTTTAAGCATGCTTACGACACCGACACCACCATACAATAGGACACCAAACGCCAGGAAAAATTCTACTAAACGAAGGGGAAGTAGTTTTTTGGTATATTCCAAACCGAACACTAGAGAATATAAAATAAATCCAGCAGCAAAGATCACGCCCGCCTGAAAGCCTCCACCCGGACCAAAGTCGCCGTGGAATTGTACGTAAAAGCCAAACAGCAAAACAAAGGGGATTAGTAGCTTAGAGACAACGTGAGGAACAAGATCATGTGGGCTTGCTTGCAGGGACGTATCTTCTTCGGCTGTCAGGTCAGATTGAGGTGTCGTGCTTTCCTCTATTGCCACATCCTCTTCACGCCGGCCACGCACTTGGCTTAGAATAAGGAGCACAGCAATACCGGCTGTAAAGATCACAGTTGTTTCGCCAAACGTATCAAAACCGCGATAGCTTGCCAGTACAGCCGTGACGATATTGGGAACAGCAATTTCCTTAGGACTTTCATTCAGAAAACGATCGGTAAGGCGACTTGTCTGAACGGGTGTGTCAGGTGACCCCACGGTTGGCAACTCAAATGTTGCGTAGATCAGAACGCCGCCCACTGCGAGTGAAAGAAGCAAAGGGAGCGCTGTTTTTTTAGTTGAGCTTTTCTCGTGAGGCCCCACAAGAGCAAGTGTCCCCAAATACAAAACAGTACTGATACCTGCGCCAACAGCAGCTTCCGTAAATGCCACATCAACCGCATCGAGCATTACAAATATCAAGGCCATAATGAAACTGACGGCACTCAAAAGCATAGTCGCTACAAATAGATTGCGCACATGCAATACAGCAAGAGCCCCAGCAACCAACAGCAACATCAGAAAAACACTAGTGAATTCTTCCATACTGCTTAAGCCTCATCTTTAGCGTTTGAGTCATTTTTGGGAGCCTTACTGTTATCAAAACCATCCAAACGTGGCTTTAATCCTGCAACGAAGGTTGCTTGTGCCAAAGCATAGGTGGCCGTTGGGCTTGTAACAAAAATAAAGGCAACGATGAATACCAGCTTGACGGTTACTAAGGTGGAGCCGCTTTGCAAGGCAAGGCCCGCAAAAATTAAAAAAGTTGCCAAAGTATCAGCCATGCCACCTGCGTGAATTCGGGTGTATATGTCTGGGAACCGCAAGAGACCAATACCGGTGATCAACAGGAAGAAACAACCGGACATCATTAAAATCCAGGTTGCGATATCAAGGAGTAATTCCATTATTTTTCCTCCCCGTGAGATCTGGAAAGGCCACCGCGTAACGAACCAAATTTGAAATATTTTAAAACTGCGAGAGTTCCGATGAAATTCATCAAAGCATATACAATCGCCAAATCAAGAAAATCTGGTCGGCCGTTCATAAAACCAACAACCGCAATAAGTAGTACTGTTTTCGTACCAATGGCATTGACAGCCAAAATTCGATCATAAGAGGTTGGGCCTAAGATTGCCCGGAAAAGAGCTAGCGCAACGCTCACCAGTATCGCTATAGCTGTGACTGTGAAAAAGCTCATGCTTCCCCCATGACCTGTGTTACGCGTTGGTCCATTTCGCCGCTTTTAACGCCCTCTGCTGATCCTTCGGTAAGGGCGTGAACCAAGATCATATCATTATGGAGATCTACGGTAACCGTTCCAGGGGTCAGCGTGACTGAGTTGGCATAGATTACTTTGCCTAGGTCGCTTTTCTGAGTGACTTTTGAGTGAAATAGGCTCGGCCGCAGATGTTTTTTTGGAAATAGAACGCATTTCGCAACGTCAATATTTGCTTTTACAATTTCCACCAACAACCACACCCAATAGAGCATAATTTTTGGGCCAAGTTGAAAAGGGAGACCCTCAGCGTCGATTACATCCATACGTCTGGCAATTAGCGCAACAATGATGCAGGACGCAATCCCGAAGCCAATAATCATCGGTGTATAGATCCCGGAAAACAGGAGCCAAACAGCGAACAGAACCAATATCAGGCTGATAGTTCTCAAATGTATTTCCTCAAGTAAAGGGAACGTCCCGCTAGCGTGACTTTTTTAAAACAGTGTATGCCATGAGACGGCACAACTCGCAAGATGCAACGGAATTTTTGTTAATGTTCGGTGGTAGATTGAAAGTATTAGGTTGGACATTTCTATTTAATGGTGATTCCGAATAAAATTACTAAATAGATGGCTAGTAGTAATCAATATTCAACCACACGGATAAAAAAATAGTATTTATTGAAAAAAATAAACCGTTTATTAGCATTTAACACAATTTTAAGGTTAAGCTAATATTGAATATTATTATATAAAGAGTTAATATTGAATGTCGGTGGGGGTCGATGACAGACGAAGTGGGAGTATCCTGATGTCAGCAAAAATCGAACAGTTGCATAGCAGTAATGAAGTAGAAATGACCTTTAATTCTGAAGAAGAAACATTTGAGCGTAAAGGTAGGGTGAAGTGGTTCAACACTGTAAAAGGCTTTGGCTTTTTAGTACCAGAAGATGAACCCGGAGATATCTTCCTTCATTTATCATGCCTTAGAGAAAGCGGCCATGAATATGTGGCAGAAGGTGTGACTATCAGTTGTCAGGTCGCCCGCCGCGGAAAAGGCCTTCAAGCCATAAAAATCCTGGATATTGATACATCAACCGCCGTTCCATTCCAGCCAAGTCCGGTAGAAGCATCGAATGTAACTCGTCATCCGGCTGTAAGAGCCGAGGGAGAGTTTGTTGATACTATTGTGAAATGGTTTGATCCTGTTAAGGGATATGGTTTTCTAACGCGAGGTGAGGGAACACAGGATATATTTATCCATATGGAGACAATCCGTAACGAAGGGGCTATGCCTGTTCAGGCAGGCCAGACCTTGCGTGTTCGTGTAGGTGATAGTGATAAAGGTCCTCAGGCTGCAGAAATAGAAAGAACAACCTTATAAACTTTAAGAAATAACTAAAAAAAGGCAGGGCTTGTCCCCGCCTTTTTTTGTGCCTAGATCAGTTATTTTATTTCAACGGCATAGTCGCTTGTTTTGCGAACTTCCTTGATTAAACCTGCTTCTTTCAGGAATTTTGCAAACCGTACATATCGATTTGTATCAAACGCCGCAGGGCGAAGTGCAAAACGCGGAATTGTATCGCGCCACGCACGACGGTTTAACTCGTCATCCAAGTCTTTATGGTTTTTGATGAATAACTTCCAAGCATCATCGGGATGGTTCACGATATATTGGATGGATTCTTCAAGGCTGTTCAAGAATGGCTTGAAACGCGGGTCGTCTAGATTGTCATTGTTCGCGACTATGATGAGTTCATCATAACTTGGAACTCCTTCTTCTTCAGGGTAGAACGCGAGACCTGGATGTCCTTCAATGTCCATCTGGTTAAGCTCAAAGTTACGGAACGCACCAATAACGGCGTCAACATTACCAGTAAGCAATGAAGGTGAGAGACTGAAATTAACATTGATCATTTCAATGTCGTCAAGTTTCAGGCCGTGACGATTAAGCATAACTTTTAGCAAAGCATCTTCAAAACCGCCAACAGAGAAACCTACTTTCTTACCCTTTAAGTCTTTGATGCTTTTAATCGGACCGTCTTTAAGTACAACAAGGCTGTTAAGTGGGGTTGCAACCAAAGTTCCTATACGTATCAAAGGCAGATCTTCACCTACCTGAACATGTAGTTGTGGTTGATAGGAAACAGCTAGCGGTGCTTTACCCGCAGCAACCAGCTTTGGAGGGTCGTTTGGATCAGCCGGTGCAATAAGTTCTACATTCAGTCCATTCTTTTTGAAAATGCCTTTTTCTTTCGCGATAATTAGGGGGGCATGATCAGGATTAACAAACCAGTCCAGAAGGACGGTAAGTTTCTCTGCGGCCATTGCAGGTTTGATTGAAAAGAAGGCAACCATTAAAGCCGCGACGAGTTTTAGTTTCATGTTTGTTAGCTCCAAAATTAAGCGAGTGTTTCCTGATCCGGTTGCCATTTGAGAGCAACTTTCAAAGTGTAATCAATTAAATAAAACAATGTGATAGCCATAACTGTTAAAGTTAAAAGGCTGGCGAAGACGAGGTCTGTTTGCATACGTCCGTTTGCATGGAGCATTAAGTATCCAAGTCCGGAAGAAGAGCCGACCCATTCCCCGACGACGGCGCCAATCGGGGCCACAGCCGCGGCGACACGAATACCAGATGCGAGCGCGGGAAGTGCAAACGGGATTTTTATATATCTGTAGAGGCGGAAAATCCTGAATATCGAATGTGAGCTCGAGCCTGCTTGCATGACCATTGCCATATCCCGCCAGTCTCTGGATGTTCTATTCAAGCCATCCAGAAAACTAACTGTTACAGGGAAGTAAATGATCATAGTGGCCATAACCACCTTTGATGTGATGCCATAGTCAAACCAAAGAACCAGCAGGGGGGCAATGGCAAAAACGGGCACAGCCTGACTTGCGATCAAAACGGGCATGACCCACTGTTTAACGCCGCGGTGTAAAGAGATGGAAATGGCCGATAGAATGCCAAGGCTAATTCCGAAGGCAAGGCCGAGCAGTATTTCTGTTGCAGTGGTCGCAGCATTTTCAAAGATAGTATCATACCGAAGAATAAATTTTTCAAACACTTGCAACGGATTGGGTAAAATGAATTTGGGTAGTGAGGTTGCCCAGACCACAAGCCACCAAATGGAAATCAATCCTGTAATTGTTACGATCAATCTGAAGAAGCGTTTCATTCTTTGAGGTCCTTCTCCATTCCAAGCAGAGATAGGATCTGATTGTATTTTTCCTTGAGAAGAATATCTGTTGGATCTCTGGGAATAGATCCCCCTATGTGATCAATGGGAGTTAGACGTACCGGTGAACCTGCCAATACATAGACTTGATGCCCAAGGCGAAGAGCTTCCATTGGGTCATGGGTTATCATCAAAGTTGTTCGGCCGTCACATAATTTCGAAAGAAGGCCTTGTAGGCGATAGCGTGTAATGGCGTCGAGGGCTGAAAAGGGTTCGTCAACTAGCAGAAACTGCATGTCATCCATGAGAGTTCTTGCGAGTGCAACCCGTTGCCTCATTCCGCCCGATAGGGTGTTGGGTAAATCGTTCTCTTTGCCGTTTAAACCAACATCTGCGAGCAATGCCATTGCTCGGTCGGGATCCGGTTTATTCCCTCGAAGGCGTGCCGCAATGAGTAAATTATCCAATACACTCGCCCACGGCAGCAACAAGTCTTTCTGATCCATATAGGATACTCGGTCTGCAATATTTTTACCGTCACTCGCACGAAGAAAGCTCTGTTCTGCAAGAGGGATAATGCCAGCAACTGATTTTAGGATACTGGTTTTGCCAACACCGCTTGGTCCCAGAAGGCAACTAATGGAGCCCGGTTCAAGGTCAATGTTGAAGTTTTTGAGAACACTGGTTCCAGCATAGGATATATCGGATAACGAAATGGAGAGACCGATAGTGGTGTGTGCGACGTTCAGCTTTCCGCCAATTGCAGATGCAGCCTCGTCTTTCATTGCAGCTGTTGCTACAGATGATGTATCGTCTACGACCATTTAATTCTCGTTCCTACGCAGGTTTTAACCTGATCAGGTACAGGGGTCGTTCTAGCACAGAACCTCTCAGCAATTACAGCTCCCCCCGAGGAAGCGCTACTATAGGGAAAAACAATTCAATGGCAAAGAAAATTAGCATCGTGATGACAGTGCTCTTTTGTTGTGTCTTTGTGCCGCCATCTGCTCTCAGTGCCGATGAGGTGTTGTTGTCATTGATTATTGAGCAAGGCGATAATCAGGTGCGGTTGGATGTTGAATTCGCCAAAAGTCCAGACGACCGTGCAACGGGACTGATGCATCGGGAAACGCTTCCTGCATTAGGAGGTATGTTGTTTGATTTTGGAGATCAAAAATCTGTTACTATGTGGATGAAGAATACATTGATTTCGCTGGATATGATTTTTGCGAATGATCAGGGCGTCGTACATTTTATAAAACGAAACGCCGTGCCGGGGGATTTGGATTTTATCACGACGCCATACCCCACGCGTTATGTATTGGAGGTAAATGCTGGATTTGTGAAAACACACAATGTTCAAATTGGAAACCGCTTGGTATATACATCCCAAAGAAATTAACGGTGTTGGAATCAAAAATGACAATAATCACGAGATCCCGTTCGGAAACCCCTGAGGGGTTTGTTGAAGTTGAAGGGCATGCTGCATTCGCCACACGAAATGGCCCTTACTATGAAAAAATTATTGATGAGGAAACAGTTGTTCGGGCCTTTCGGGCAGATGGCCGGCATCTCAATGGTGTGAATTTTGTACATGGCGGGATGTTGATGTCTTTTGCTGACTCTGCTTTGGCACGCGCCATCAACTACCGTTATAAAAAAAGATGCGTTACCGTCAAAATGAACTCGGAGTTTTTACTGCCTGTAAAAGAGGGCAATTGGGTAGAGGCGCACTGTGAAGTGGTTCGCGATACACGAACACTTGCTTTTGTTCGCGGGGAACTGAAAGTTGGCGCACGTACGGTTTTTAAAGCGGACGCGGTTTTTCAGTATATTAGGTCTGCAAACAGAACGCTGAAAACTGCGGTTTGAAAATAAAAATGATCAGAAACGGGAAAAAATTGCAAAATTTGCTTGCAGGGGTCGCTGCAACCGTGTAGATCATCGCCACAGCCAATCGGGGCGTAGCACAGCCTGGTAGTGCGCTCGCTTTGGGAGCGAGAGGTCGCAAGTTCGAATCTTGCCGCCCCGACCAACAAAAAGCGTTTTCTGATCATTGATCTCTCAAATAAAAAATCACTTCTACGATCAAACTGCCTTTTCTTTGTCTCAAATGAAACTTAAAGTATCGCTATCACTTTTTTGGGGAGGTGAGAGATTTATGAAAATTCGGAACGAATTAAAAAACAAGCTGAATAGAGGCGCAAAAATCGGTTTCTTTGCTGCTGGACTTATAATGATGCCCGTAATGGCAACCACAGCTGGAGCAGGGACGTTAAAGGCAGCGTCGCCGCAACCAGTAGCGGGTAGCCTTAAGCCGGGCCTGGCGGTGCAATATTACGGCGTAAAGCTGAACAGTATCGATCAGTTCATTGAATGGATGGAATACGACAAGGGGAAACCGGGTATTCCTATACCCATGCTTAATTATCAAGTTGGGCAGGGCGATGTGCTGACGACAACTACGAACGATCTAGTTGGAGCAGATATTACCGGCTTTATCAATTTTGAAACTTCTGGCTCATATACCATTATGGTTCATTCAAATGATGGCGTGCGGTTGAATATCGGCGGAGTAATGGTATATGAAGACCCTGAAGTGCACGGAGATCGGTTTTCAGACGAAATAAGACTTGAGATTTCTGAGCCAGGCTGGTATCCGGTGCGTGTTCTTTACTTTGAGAAAAAGAACACGTCTACGCTGGAACTGTATTGGGACCCGCCAGGACCTGAAGAAATCGACTATGTGCCGGCATCGGCATTTGGGCATCGAGGAAAGTAGTGAGCATGAGTTTGAAAGCTAAAATTTACAGACCTGCAAAAAATGCTATGCAATCAGGGCGTGGTGGTTTGAAGAAGTGGCGTCTTGATTACACGCCGTCTGAAGCCCGATTTGCCGATCCACTTATGGGTTGGACAGGATCCAACGATATGGCGTCTCAGGTAACACTGAGCTTTGATGATAAAGAAAGCGCGATTGCGTATTGTGATGCAAATGGTATCGATTACCGTGTGTCTGATCCGAAAGAGCGTAAACTCAACCTCAAAGCTTACTCTGATAATTTCTCATACAGTCGCGTCAGAGGCTAACAAAAGAAATTAGGCCCCATAGCTCAGCTGGATAGAGCAACAGATTTCTAATCTGTAGGTCGCAGGTTCGAGTCCTGCTGGGGTCACCAGATCAAGCCCTTGAAAACATGAACGTTTTCAAGGGTTTTTCTTTTGTTCTCTCGTAAAACGCTGAAAAACCGTTCGTTTTGTTAAGTGTTTGTTTTTATTGATTAATACTGTTGAGTATTAATGTGTGTTATTTAGTAACGGGTAGATGAAAGGTAGATGGAACCGGCATTTGTTTCTAATTTGTTCTCCAATTATTGTTGTGATTTTGAAAAGCTCCTGAGGCACTGCTTGGGCCACTTAACCGAAAACTTCAATGCACATAGAGTTGGAACGTTCTGCTCGTTTTTCGTCGTCTTCTGGAAATAAATGCCCGTAGAATTGGTAGGTGACATCGATGCTGCTGTGTCCCATTTCCTTTTTAATTTCCAAAGGAGATGCATCAGAGGCAATTAACATCGATGCATGAAAATGCCTAAGTGAATGAATACCAAACCAAGTTTCGACATGCTTTTTCTTCTTGCCGTTTTTTACGCGATAGGAAATTGTACAAAGCCCAGCTCGTTCGCAAATTGGTAGCCATCCTCGATTTCGGATATTGGCGTAGCTCTCTATATTTCCTTGCCAATTTGGAAAGACGAGGTCTCCGTCAGGGCAATACATTTTCCAGTCTCTCAAGCACATCACAAGCTTAGTTGGGATTTGTACTGTTCTGCGCGCATGTTTAGTTTTTGGTGGGCCTATGGCGTTGGCTTTGTTGTCGGCACGCTGCTGTATTTTTATGGTTCTCTTTGAAAAATTCACATTTATCCATTTAAGCCCTCTCAGTTCAGATATTCTAATGCCAGATAAAGCGAGGGTGAGAAAAATAGCATAATAACGATTGTATGATCGAATATCCGTAGCTTTTGAAGCCTTTGGATAAGTAGCCGCAGCTTCAATAAGTTCTCTGACTTGATGTTTGGAAGGAATGGATAGCTCTTCACTAAACCTGCCGTCATCCTTAATTGTCACTCCAATCGCAGGGTTATATGCAAGCAGCTTTTTATCCAGTGCTACATTGAGCATTGTACTTAAAGTTCGCAATACACGCTTTGCCAATGGCCTGGAGCGACTGGTCAGCAGTTCAGCGCGGAAATGCTTGATTTTCTCACGATCCAGTTTATTGAGCCTTAACTCGCCAATCAGTGGGTTGATATGTAGGCGAATTTCAGATTCATAGTTACTAATAGTTGCAGGTTCCAGGGGCATGCGGCCGTTAGGGCCGATTGCACATTCATGAAGCCAAACTGTGGCCATCTCTTTAATCGATAGGGTTTTGCGATCGGGTACGTGGATGCCGTTCTTAAGTTCGATGTGTGATTTTGCATTAAAATCTACGGCTTCTTTTTTTGTAAGAAACTGCCTTTGATGCAGGTTACCGCTTTCGTCTAAATACTTGACTTTCCAAGCGACTTTTTCGATTCCCTTAGTGGTTTTCCATCTTACTTTGTACGGCTTTCCCATGGCATCTCTCCTGAGTGTTCAGACTTAAATAAGATTTTAATTGCAAACTAGTTCATGTATTTTGCGCCTGCTTTAGTTTCCGATGCCACGCCACTTTGCAGGCTTGCCTACAATAGACGGCGCGTTTTGTTTTTGGAATGAACCAGGTTTGGCAATTTTGGCAACGTAGCCAGCTCCTTTCGCCCGAAATTTCCTGCTCTATAAGCAGCCAGATGGCGGCATTTAAGTTTATGGGAGCATTAATGTAGCTATATTTTCCGCTCCTGGGATTATGTTCTAATTGCATTATACTTTGTATCCATTGAGTATTAAATGAATGGACGGCTGCCCGTTTATCGTTCCTATCCAAATGAGCGACGACGGATTGTACCTGCTCTTGAAGATGCCAAAAATACTCTATGGACATAATATGATTAATTGGCATTGGTCCTAACTGCGGATGTACGCGAAACCCATAATTAAAGCCACTACCTGTATAAGGGCCATACTTCATTTCATGCTCTAAAAGACCGTATTTTCCACAAAAACTAAGCACCTCCTCATCACCACTCTTACTTTGATCTAGCATCGCCAATTCTCGATGAATTGCTGCGTTTTGCAGCATTGGTGAATATTCTTTCTTTGGGCCTCCTTTTTGTACGATGTAACGCACCATGCCGTCGTAGGGTTCGGAACCGCTGTACAACCCTCGTTCACCTTCTAGTTCGATAATTTTGTATCCATCCTGATCAACCGACCAATCTAACCTATGCATACTTGTACTCCCTATTTTTTGAATTATTTCTAAATGTAACCGTAAAAATAGTTGAGTCAAGTTTTACGGTGTTTTTATTACTGTTGCTCAGTGTTATTCTTGATAATTGAGTTTCAAGGAGAAGGTGCATGTACAGGAAAATAGAACGCGAAACACTGACAGTAGAAGAAACCGGTGTCTTACTTGGTATAGGTCGCAACCAAGCTTACGAGGCGATCAAAAACGGAAGCATTCCCTCAATTAGGTTTGGGCGAAGAATTGTTGTGCCACGAGCTCAACTTACTCAAATGCTGCGATCGGCAGTCGAGGACAACGACGACAAAGACCCGGCGTCCCTTGAATGAATAAATTCGCAAACAACGCCAATACTCAACACAGATGGAGAGTTTTGGATAGCGCTCAGTGACTGCAAATAACTGAAAATTCAATACGCCAATCACGGAAACTCTACAGAGGCTTCTGCGGCTGATTTTTAAAATTTTTCTGAAAATACGGGGACAGAAATGAAAGACAAATTTCTTTTCGAACTAACCGACGGCTGGGCACTCCTCTACGATAACAGGCAATGGATGATCTGCAGAGCGCGAAAGCGCCATGCACAGGAGGTGTGGCATCCAGTTTCGTTCATAGAGAGCACAAAGACGGCATTGCTTGTCTGCATGCGGCAAAAAGGCATTGTCCCCACGCCGGAAGCTCAAGCCAAACTAGACAAAATGCCGGAACGTTTCCGAGATTGGCTGCAGGAACATCTAGGAGGAAATGTGAATGGTTGATCACATTACAATCTTAACGCAACTTCCCGGTAAAGGAGGCGCGCGCCGGGCTGCTGCGAAGACACTTACCATAGATGAAAACGGGAATTGGTTGAAATCTAGCCAATATGCTCTCGGTAAGAACTTTGCGTATTCCACCATTGCCGCTACTGGCATTAATTCAGTGTATGAAGCGGTCTCGAAAATATCCGCGGACGTCTATTCATTCATTATTCGCGGAAAAATACGTCCGTTCGTGGATTTATCGAAACCTGTAAACCGCCGCATTAACGACCGCCCGAATGATCCGGCGCATTTTCAGGAAGAGAAACGCAGTTGGGTTTGCCTTGATTTTGATCGGGTCAATATCGGTGGCCTTGAGGATATAATCTTTGATCCCGAAGAGGCTGTTGAAGACCTTATATATCGGCATTTATGCAAAGAGTTTCATGATGTCACATGTGTTTGGCAACTCTCAAGTGGTGCTGGGACGACTGATCCTGACGGCACACTGTCAGTGCATTTATTCTTTTGGCTATCACGGCCAATGGGTAAAGAAGAGCTAAACTCGTACCTGAAGGAGCACGCGCCGGAAGTTGACAGGTCTGTACTAGGGACTGTGCAGCCGATTTTTATCGCTAATCCACAGTTCGAAGCGCCCTTTAGCGACCCTCTTCTAAAAGGTATTGGCTTGATGGAGCGTGAATATGATGAGCTGGACCTGCCTACGCTACCAATGCCGCCGGTTCAACTGCCGGTATCAAAGGTCAGAAAAACTAACCTTGGCAGAGTTGCTCCTGGTTATTACTCAAAAATACGCATGCTGGGTGATGGTCCTGGATTGGAAGGATTTAACGCCGTAATACCAGCCGCAGTCGCTTCATTGGTCTTTGGAAAGCACCCATACGAAATTGACGCTGCAGCCATAAAACTGCAGATGCGGACGGACATTGAGCTCGCTCCCAAAAACCCAAACCGAAGCTCTGCAGATATCGGACGTTACTTGTCGGATGAATACTTAGATGAATGCATAAGAACGGCGTCTGAGAAGTATGCAGAGCTTGCCATTGAGCCGCTTCACGAGGCGTCAGAAATGTCGACAGCAGACGTTAGACAACTGTTCCAGGCAGGTCTCAACGAATTCCTAACGAATGAAGTCATGAGGCTAGCAGCATGAAGAAATTTTGTGATGGACCATTTATTGCCGCTGATTATTTGCCTCGACCTATTGGATGCGCCTCTGTTGACGTTGGGGTTGGTAAAACTGATGCTGCCGTTGGGATTATTTCTCAGCTTTTGAAGCAGTCAATAGTCTGTAAACACCGTGATGAGCAGTCTGAACTAAAAGCTATTTACGCAGTCCCAACTCACAAGTTGGGGCAGGAATTAGTGCAAAGATTTGTGGCTCGTGATGTGACTGCGGGGGTTTGGCGAGGACGGCTTGCGGATAATCCGGAAAAACCCGGTGAGAAAATGTGTTTAAAGCCTGCGGAAGTTGAAGAAGTTTCGGAAAGAGGGCTGCCTATCCAGCGATCAATGTGCCGGGTGAAAGTAGACGACATTCATTATACATGTGAGCATTTCCAGGATTGCCCTTATCAGATGCAAGCAGACCTTTTGTCACAAGTTGATGTTGTAATCGTTACACACGCGTCGCTGTTCTATGAGATGCCCAGCATTGGTCGGCGTCAGATACTTGTTATCGATGAAGCGTTTTGGTCAGCCGGATTGCGAGGGGTGTAGATGTGGATGACAGAATATTTTCTGATTTGTTGGTTGAAGCAGGTGTGGCGTCTTCATTTGAGAGGTCTGAACTACATTCCATGTGGCTGCATTTGCAAAATGCACTGAAAGACTTGCCGCCTGGAAATCTGGAGCGATCTAAATCACTGGAACTATTTTCGCTGCGCCGAATAGACGATGCAATCGAGCTTGAATGGCGCCTAATCGGGATGACAACCATATATCCGGGGATGAAGAGCGCCGAATTTACAGAAAATATCGATAAATCACCGAATTATAAAAAAGCGATGATGCGCATAAAAGTATGGAAGGCTCTGAAGGCGTTGATTTGTGAAGATGGTCCGGAGAAATCAGGATGGCTCATCATAAGCCAAGACAAAAAAGGACGGAAAGCGCTTCAATTGAGATGGCGAGAGGATATAAAAGTTGGCTGGGGAGGCTTTGTGGTTGTTACATTGGACGCAACTCAGGACGAACAAGTTGTTTCTCCCTATTTTGACCGGCCGTTGCAGCAGCTACCATCAAGTAATGTTGCGTTAGAGCATGTATCCGTATTGCAGGTGGTTGATCGGAGTTTTGGAGCTTCATCACTCATACCTGACGGGGGAAAGGATGATCAGCGGCGCAAAAATCGTGCGTGGGAGACTTATCAATGGATTTGGCTGAGAGCCATCCAGTATCGGGGACAAAGCCAAGATGGCATTGATGTTCTGGTGGTTTGCCAACTGGGACTGGAAGAACTATTTCGCGCATGGGGCTTGCCGGATAATGTGGATATCACGCATTTTAACGCGCTTCGGGGGTTGGACAATTGGGGCGGCGTCGCGTGCCAAATTACGATTGGTCGCTTAATGCCAAAACCAACAGCGGTTGAGGACATTGCAGAAGCTCTAACCGGGAGAGCGGTGGATAAACGTTTGTCTCCTAATGACTGGTACCCGAAACAAACCGTTGGAATTCGTCTCGCAGATGGAAGTGGTTGGGCCGTTGAAAATGACCGCCATCCTGATCCGCTTGCTGAGAAAATCCGGTATCAAATCTGTGAAGGTGAACTCATTCAGGCTATCGGCCGCTCCCGAGGAGTAAATCGGTCACCCGAAACACCGTTACAAATAGACATTCTCACTAATGTATGTCTGCTGCTTGTTGTACATCAGCCAATCCGCTGGGCAGAACATGCGCCGGGTATTGTTGAGGCAATGTTATCGCGCGGGCTCATGGTTGGCTCCTTCAAGGATGCAGCAGTCATAAGCGCTGACCTCTTTCCAACAGAGGATGCCGCGCGGAAAGCCGTCTGGAGAAGATCGAAGATACTCACTTCAAACGTGCCTATTCCGGACATTCCCCATTATGTATGTACTATATGGGGTTTGTCCGGAATAGGCATCACTATTGCCCATAGCTTTACCCCGGCACTCGCCACTTTCCGTCGCGGTGAACGATCCACTGTAATTCCAGTTATTTTTGACCCACATCGGATTGACGACCCTGCGGCTTGGTTGAGTTCGCGGCTTGATGTTGATGTTCAAGTGATAACTGGTCCAGAGGCCAATGTTGAATGGGCGATACGGCAAAAACGAAAGGCAGGACGAAAATGACCGGTAAATTTGACAAGAAAATTCTCTTCAATATCTCCCAAACTGACATCGACCGTATGACCGAGATGCGGAGAAAACGCGACCTAGATCAGTCGGAGTATATACGTCGGGCCATTCGTATGTATGTGGCCGAGCAAAAGTTAGCAGACCTCTCGTCACCGTATCAGTGACAGTTGTTACACCCACGCGCCCACTTATCATGGAGTACGAAATGAGAGACAAGATTATTTGCGGTGCCAGAACCCGTAAAGGAACGGCATGTCAGGCTAAGGCGTTGGCGAATGGTCGGTGTCGGAATCATGGTGGGTTGTCTACCGGTCCACGGACGCCTGAGGGTCGTGCGCGGTCGCTGGCGGCGTTGCGTCGAGGGAATAAATCTTGGCGAGGGCGATCAGTTTGAAGTGAGGAGAAGGCACCATAGAAATTACGGTAAAAATGGCCGTTTATCGCTCCATAGCTGAAGTTATACGTCGTCTCTGGCGATGTCTGCTTTGTGCCAGAAGCCGACCTTGTCGTCTTTTAACGGTTACCATTTTAAACCCGTTTCATACTGAGTGAAATACTACCGATGACCGTGCCATCCGGCCCAAACACTAGAAGATCTTTGGCCAGCTGAAATTTCGGGCGCTTTAACAATGTCGACAGTTCTGTTTTCAACAGATTTTGTTTGTTTGACCAGTTTAGCGCGCAATTCGGTGGAAACATCTGCAAACGCATCCATGCCGATCAAATTTGTCAGCTCATAAGGGTCGGCGTGTAAATCATAAAGATACTCCTCTTCATACTGGTCCGCCCCTAAATCATTCCATCCATCCGCATTTGGCGCACGAACCCCATATTTCCATCGCTTGGTCCGCACCGCTCGGCCGACATGATCCTCACTAATTTGAATAAATACGTCTTCGGGCCAATCTGTTGACGTTCGATTAACCACCGGTAATAGAGAATTTCCTTCAAAATTATCTGGAATATCGAGCCCAGCGGCATCTAGAAGTGTTGGCGCTATATCAATGGTGCTAACAAGATTTGTGACGCGACCGCCGCCGGTGAAAGGTCCCCCGATGAGAGCACCCGGAATTCTGACACAGGCATCATGGCAAGAGCGTTTGTATTCGGCGTTGCGTGTTTTGAAATGACTGCCATGGTCCGACGTATAGAGAATAGTCGTTTCTTCTGAAATACCTAGGGTCAGGAGCGCATCTTGGATGCGACCGAAGGCATCATCCAGACGCTTTATCATGCCGAAATATCCAGGCAAATGTTGTGCGGCTGAACCACCGAGCGCTTGCAGATCTGGCGGCATCCATCGACCTGCATAACGTTGTTCATCCCCAACACGACCGGGGTAATTATCCAGGTGATTTTGGTGATGAGGCTCGAGGAAGGAGAGAAACAGGAAGAAGCGGTCGTCCTTGACGCCATCAATGTAGCGAATTGCAGCATCTGTAAGTGCGTCAACTCTGTAGCCCGGCAATTTTTGAGCTTTGCCATCGTTATCATAGAGCGTGGTGTCATATGCATCAGAGGTATATTCGAGCATATTCGATGCCAGCCAATATTCATACCCGCCGCGCTCTGGTTCCGGAACCGGATCCTGGGTTCCTAAATGCCATTTCCCCACATAGCCAGTTTTAAATCCGCTTTTGCGAAAGAGTGATCCGAGTGTGGCAGAATCTTTTGGCAACGGAATATTATTGCGATAACACCCCGTGGTTGTCGGATAAAGTCCGGTTTGCATCATGGAGCGAGCCGGGCCACAGACTGGCTGATTAGTGAAACAATTATATAGGTGCGTCCCAGCCATGGCCGCAGTATCAAAATTAGGCGTCAGGTCCAGCGGGTTTCCAAAAATTGCAGACGAATCCCATCGCTGCTGATCAGTAAAGAAAACAATGACGTTTTTAGCTGTTTCGGACATAAATGGATTTCCTATACCTTAAGAATTCTTTGATTGAGTTGTTCCGGAAATAGCGACAACCTGTCCGGTGTTTGCAGCTTCGTATGCAGCCAAGATCATCGCAAGTGATCGGCATCCATCCTCAAGCGTTACGGGCGGTGGGGTTCCCTCGATTAAGGTTCTCACGAAGCTCAACGCATTTTGTTGATGAAATTCGCCTTTTTTAAATTGCGTAACAATGTCTGGTATGGTCCATGATCCGCGTCGCAGCTCATCTGTATAAACTTTAAGGCTTTTTTCGGGAGAAAAATCCTTTGAAGCCAAATCGACCCCGGACAAAATGGCGCTGCCTTTAGTGCCGAACACTTCAACGGAGGAATCTGCTGCCTGAATGGTCGACGATGAAACGAGTTCCGCTAGGGCGCCGCCTTCAAATCGAAATACAGCCAATCCCAGATCATCAACACCTAGTTGCGCAGCATCTTCGGATAACATGGCCATTACAGATAGAGGTTCGCCTAGAAACCAGCGAATTAGATCAGCACCATGGATACCTTCATCAATCAACGCCCCCCCTCCTGACAGCGTCGCATCGGTGTGCCATTCTTTAGAAAATTCCGGATCGAGGCCGTAAAAATGACAATGGCGAACGCGCATCAGGGTAATACGTCCTAACGCTTCGCTATCAATCAGACGCTTGATTTCGTGATTTACCGCATCAAAACGCTTTGGAAAACTTTGCTGGAAGACTATTCCTGAGTTCTGAACAGCGTCAATAATACGATCACATTCTAGATTTGACGTGGCCAATGGCTTTTCACATAGAACATGAACGCCATGCGCAGCCGCTTTTTCTATAACGTCAGCATGAAATGATGTTTCATTGCACAGACCAATTGCGTCGACCTGAGACAAAAGTTCTTCCAAGTCAGCGACATATTCGGTCTCGTAAGTATTGGCCGCGTTCTGGCCTCTAGCTTTGTTAGAATCCCATATTCCGACCAAATTGGTTTCTGGTGAATCACGAAATACTTCGGACCAGAAATTTGCGTGATAGTGGGCAAAGCTGACCATTCCAATTCGAATGGGAGGCTTTATGTTGGCAGTGTTTATCATGCGTAACGTCGGATTGAATATTAGACTTCAACCCATTCCTTTCTTTCATTTGACGTGTAAATAGCGTCAGCAATTTTCACAGCTTCCAATCCAGCTTGAGCAGTTCCTTCCGACGTCTCTGCTCCACCAAACACGTTCAACCAGTGCCTATGGTGCATTTGTCCAAACGGGGACTGCGCCAGTTCCGGAATAACCCAGTCATTCTGTCCCGTTACTTTTGGCGCAAAGATAGCAAGCCGGCCTCGCTGCGTTCGCAACAACAAGGTTCCTTCCTCGCAATAGATTTCCATTCTGAAACGGTCTGTACCACTGAGCTCGTTAAAGCTGATTTCATGCGTCACATCAGCACCATTTTCCAATTTGTAATGCGCGACTGCATGGTCTTCGTTATCGGGATGGACAACCCTGCCATCAAGTAAAACTCGTTCAGGGCGCTGTATGCTACACGTGGCTGATAAAGATACTATTTCACCCAACACATAACGAACCAGATCGATCCCATGCACGCCTAATTGCTTAACAACACCACCACCAACATTCTTTCGGAAGAAAAACCAATCGTTCCAGTTGGGACCCGGCGTAGCGTTTCGTATCCGCGCACTAAGAATCCGACCCATTTTTCCTTCAGCCAAGATTTGGCGCACAGCCTGCACTTCTTCCAAATAACGATGCATGAAACTCACGGATAGCTGGGCGTCGCTTCGACTTGCAGCATCAATGACAGCCTGACATTCGACAACATCCCTACCCATGGGTTTTTGGAGCAATACTGCCTTGCCAGCCTGGAGCGACTGAATAGCGAAATCCATATGCGTGTGGTCCGGGGTCGCAATGACAACAGCGTCAATATCATCGCGCCCAAGAACTTCGTCTATGTTTGTTGAAATTTGATCAATACCGTTTTCGTCCGCGATCGTTCGTGCAGCCTCCGCAGTACGGCTCATAATGACCCGAATATCCGCCATGCCTGTCGCTGCTAACCCGTGCAGATGATAGGCGCTGATTTCTCCAGCGCCTATCATCCCGATGCGGACTTTGTTTTGGTTAGTCAAAGACATGTAGTGAACCCTAATCTGACCAATGATCCATTCGTCTTTATGGCTTCCACTTGCCTTCGACTTTCACCAAAGACGGATCGATATTTTTTAGAGGATCCGTGTAAGTATAGTTCAAGGCATCCTGACGATTTTTAATGCGTCCGCCGTTCTCCAGGAAATCTGCAGTTGCGGCCATATCCCGAACATAAGCTTCGTCCATAGTTGGATCGAATTTATAGTTTGATGGATCAAGAAGAACCGAATTCATCTTCGGGTCTTGTTTCTGGTAGTCGGAAAATAGCTTAATAACTTCATCCCGGTTTTTAGGGTCCGCAACAAATTTTTGCGCGCGAACCATTACGTTCATTATTGCTTGAACAGTATTTGGACTAGATCGGACAAAATCCTGAGACGCAACAAATACGGAGCGAGCACTAGACAATTTGACGGACTTACCCTTGTTGTCATCGAAATAGCTGATCTTTCCTGTGTGAATGACTTTAGAATCCACACCGTTTAGCGCTTTGTAGATCCAAGGTTCCCAAACGATTGTGCCATCAATATCGCCTGCTTTCATGGCCGCCAATGCTTCCGGCGGAGCCAAATTGACACCCGTGAGTGTCTTAATGCCATATTGCTCTTTTAACTTTCCGAGCAAGGCACCTGAAGAAGAGCCCAAGAACAATCCTACTTTTTTGCCTTCCAGATCGGCAGGTGAATTAATACCAGAATCTTTGCGAACAACAATCTTTTCAAGACCTGTATTGATACTGTCAGTGCCCAGAATAACTATCGGCATTCCATTGTGGAACATGGCGATCGGCGGTAAATTGGCTGGCGTCCAAAGGTGAATTTCATCTGCAATCAATGCCTGACCTGCCAGCGCTTGCGCCGAAAAGGATTTTGTACTGACGCTTTCAAATCCTTCGTCTTTGAACCAGCCTTTTTTCATACCAATAATGTGTGGCGCAAATGGCAGATCAACACCCATCCCAAAAGCAATATTCTTGATTTCTAGGGCGCCGGCAGCTTGTGCCGTCACAGCACTAAAACTCATGGCAGCAGCGACGATTGTTCCCGTCACTATTTTTTTCAAATTACTCATAACGTCTCCTCTGATTTAGATACTTCGTGAAACAACTCTCTTCAGGTCTTAGAATTTATTATTAGTAGGTGTGCCATTTTCCGATTTGACGTCGTATGACAACGCCGATTGCATAATCGGTTACAAGATTAACCACACCAATTAGCACGATGCCGAATATGATAATTCCCACCTGTCCAAGTTCTCGGGCATGCATGATCATGAACCCCATGCCTTCATTTGCAGCCACCAATTCAGCTGCGACCAACATGCCAAAGCTCAATCCCCAGCCAATACGGATGCCGGTGGCAAGATCAGGTAGCGACGCTGGAAGAGCGACCTGAAACAGGATGCGCCATCCCTTCAAACCCATGGTCTGAGCAGCGCGCAGTAGAACCGGATCAACGGATATCATGCCTTTATAGGCGCTTGTCACGACAGGAAAAAACGCACCCAGGGAAATAACGAATATTTTGGATGGTTCACCCAAGCCAAGCCAGATGATGGCCATGGGAATCCATGCCAGCGGCGGAATGGGACGCGTCAATTCGATGAGTGGGCGTGTTAAAACGCCAACCCATGCGTACCAACCTGATGCCACGCCCACTATAATGCCGAGCGACCCGCCGATGAGAAATCCCCAAAAGACACGGGTCAAACTGGCCCAAACATGGCCCCCAATTTCGCTCAACGGCATCGTCGTAAGTGTTGCCGTAACAGCTTGTGAGGGGGAGGGGAAAATCTCCTGGCTGATTATTCCGGTATATGAAACGATTTCCCAGATCGCAAAAAGTGCGATCACCCCGATTAGGCCCAGAGCTGTATCATTCAGCTTACTTGAATTTTCCTGGGTGTTCATCGACGCACCTCCTCAAGGCCTTTATTCCAAGGCAAAAGGATACGCTCCAACAATTGCAGAACCCCTGAAATGCCCAATCCCAATAGTCCGATCAACGCCATACCGATCAATGTGATATCTGCTCGGTAAAAATTACGCGCTTCATTTATCAGCGCGCCCAGCCCTTGGATAGTACCGATCATTTCAGCGCCGACAATGACCATAAATGCGACCCCTAGAGCGACCCTGGCCCCGACGAAAATACGGGGCAGTGCAGCCGGTATGACAACATGCAGGAAGATAAATTTTTGGTCAGCCTCAAGCGTTCGTGCCGCACGAATTAAGAGTGGATCAACGAATTTTACCCCAGCAATTGTGTGTGCAATCATGGCCCAGAATGTGCCATAGGCAATAATGGCAATTTTTGGTGCTTCGCCTGTCCCAAACCAAAAAATAACCAGTGGCAGTAAGCTCAACGCGGCAACAGAGCGACCAAAGGTTATGATTGGTGCGGTTAATTTGTCCAAAAGACTATAGGACCCGATTACAACGCCCAATGGAACGGCTAACAAGCAGCCCAACACATAACCCTGGACAATCCGCCACAATGTCCACCCAATATGTATGTCGACGGTTTGCTCAATTGGGAAACCGCTAGTGAACAATTCAACGAAAGCCTCCCAGCATTTTGAGGGCGGCGGGAATTTATAAATTTTCAGCCATTTGAGATCAACGGCAACTTCCCAGGCAATGAGCAAAAAAATGATAAATACGGCACCGACAAGGCGGCTTTTGGTTGTTGTAGACAAACTAAATAAGGCGTTCATCACAGCCCCGCCCAAATATCTTCATACATCTCTAGAAACTCGACCGAAGAGCGATGCCGTGGCCGGGAAAATGGAACTGAGAATTCCCTGCGAATGCCTCCCGGATTGCGACCCATGAGAAAAATTCGATCAGATAGAACCAAGGCCTCAGTAAGGCTGTGGGTAACAAAAACAACTGTTTTTTTACGAACTTCCCAAATGCGCAATAACTCGTCTTGCATTTCCAAGCGCGTCATTTCATCCAGTGCACCGAACGGTTCGTCCATCAGCAAGATTTCTGGATCCAAAGCCAAGGCCCTTGCGATCGCCACTCTCTGCTGCATACCGCCTGACAACTCTCTGGGATAATGGTTCTGGTATCCGTCAAGCCCGACGAGCTTTACTAAATCCATGGCAATTTCTGTTCGATCGGCTTTGCGCATGCCTTTGCTTTTACAACCGAAGGCGACATTTTCTATCGTTGTGAGCCAGGGGAAAAGTGCGTGTTGTTGGAAAACCATGCCTTTTCCATCGCCGGGCCCGGTAACTGTTGTGCCATCAATACGCACAATGCCACTAGAAGGCGGCACCAATCCTGCCAATATATTGAGCAACGTTGTTTTTCCACATCCTGATCTGCCGACCAAGGAAACGAACTCGTTGTTGCGGATATCTATATTCACGTCTTTTAGGACGGGAACATCTTCCGCATCTGCCACCTGATATATTTTCGAGACATTTTCAACTGAGATTTTGACAGAGTTGTGCGATACCTTCTGCATATTCTCTGGTTTTGAATTAAGCTTGTGGTCAATATTTTCCACAATTCCCCCTTTTGCTCGAACCAATCCTTTGCTCACGTCATTCGTCCCTCAAATAGTATTGAAATTGGACATTTCATTGTATCGATTGTATTGTCAATATTGAAATTGTATTGTTTCTAATTTATTTATTTCTTTGCCGCCGGCAGCATTTTGACGCTGTCCTTTCTATCTAATACTGCTTCAAGGTAAACCGTCCGGTATGATGCGTCGGCAAACGTCAACCGGCGCTGAATGGACTCTTGTATGTTCTTTACGGCATCCATTGCGCAGGTCCCTGCGACGGTAAAAAAATTCTTGTGTTCAGATTCCACATCTACGTGACCGAGCAATACAACGCTCACATCTTCCGGTATCCGCCAATCCAAACGACTAAGCGCATCCAGCAAAATTTCACCATTAGTCACACCCCATATCATGAGGGCGCTAAATTCAGGCTTCCCGTCCGATCCTCGATATTCTACCAACTGTTTCTGGATCTCCTCGACACGCTCTTCTCCTGGAACATGATCTAGCAGAATGGGAGGTAAAAGCTTGTCCTCCCAATCCCCCCACCGACGCATGGATTCGTAGTGTTGCCGGGTTGCGTCGATAGGCCTTGCTTCGGCAGAGGATGTTGCAAAAGCTATCTTTTGATGGCCTTGCTCAAAAAGATGCTGAAGCGCCAAGTCCAGTGCTGACCGCCAATCTGAGGCCACGGAATCCACGTCAATTCCGGTGATTGTTGCGCCATCAAGAACAATTATTCGACTGCGTTGGCGAAGAAACCAGAGCAAATCAATGTTGACCAACTCAAAGTGCGACTGCAACACACAGGCGTCAAATTTTGGTAACGCGCGAAGCGCCAGCAACGCATGATCAACGTCACTATAGGTAACCTGAAGCGATTGAATCCCGTCTTCGGATAGTTGTTTTTGCAATTCGCGTGACGCCTGCCGACTGCGTGCTGTGGCAGCGTGACGCGATAGCATAAGCACGCTACGACCCTGTTCCAGGTTCGTATTATCTTCTGAAACAAGAGAGCTATTCGATGGAGCTATCTCTCCATCTACAGCAACAAAAGTACCACGCCCTACTTGCGCCGAAATCAGCTTTTCACCTCTTAACACTTCAAGAACACTCTGGACGACGCCTTGGCTGATACCAAACCGGCTCATCATCGATCGTACCGTAGGCAAGCGATCTCCCGCTCGTCCGGACCGGATCAAATCTCTGAGCATCTGCTCCAAACCTTCGCGGTTGGCATTTGTCATTACACGCTCCTCTCAAATACAATATCAATACAATATATATTGAAGAGCGTTTTTTGCAAGATATTACCCGATCCATTAGCGAGGGCTGATCCAAGAATTTAATAACATGCGGAAGAAATGTGCGATCTCTTTCGCGCCCTTCACGCTAACTGGATAGCTCGGAGTATTTAGCTATGACCAATGACAAAAAAGGAAATAATTTAAGATACGAGCAATTGAACGATCCGAGAAAATCGGCGGCAACATAAAAGCCTGTGTAGCTAATGTCCGCAATGGGTCAAATTCAGACGTTTTTGGTGGTCTGAAATCACTTCCGCTTCCCCACACTTTACAGACGTTAATGCCTAACAGATCAGCTTGAAGTCCAAAAACGGAAGAAAATGAACGATCCTGATTTAGTCTCTTTAGTGCCAAAAGCGGAAGATTTGCAGGAAGCGTATGTTAAAGAATAATTGTTATTTCTTATGTTTTGGCAGGCAAAGCGAATACCTCCTGCTTCTCGGCAATGCCTTTCATACCGTGGAACCCAAGAGACCGTGTATCCTCGCTTACAAGTGCCGAAAAATCGGCGGACATCAACAAAGGTGATCCGAGATTTTTGGTCAAACTCTCTAGCCTGGCGGTCCTGTTCACCGCGGAACCTAATACAGTGAAATCCAATCGATCTGGTGCGCCCACATTACCGTAGATCAACTCGCCCAAATGAAGGCCAACACCAAATCTGATCGCCGGTTGGTCAGCCCGCTTACGACGCAAATTCAATGCTGCAAGTTCACCAAAGGCATCTTTGGCAGCGCCTAGTGCAGCTTCGCAGGCCTGATTGGGCGTGGATGTTTCCCCAACCGGGAAAACAATGAGCATTGCATCACCAATGAATTTCAGCACCTCCCCACCACGTGCGGTTACCGCTGCGGAAACAATTTCGAAGTACGCATTGAGCAAATCTAGCAACGCCTGGGGTTCAAGGGCCTCGGTCAACGGCGTAAAGTCACGCAAGTCACTAAACCATATAGCGGAATGGATAAGTTCACCGTCGCCGCGTTTGATCTGACCGGACAACACACGTTCGCCTGTTCTCGGTCCCACATAGGTGTTGAGAATAGTTCGGGCCAGCCTGCGAATAGTGATTACTTCAAAAACAGGCGCAATATAGAGCGCTAGTTCTTCCATCAGGATGATGTCATCATCACTAAATCCTTGATCGGACTTGCTCGCCAACACAAAGTTAGCGGTGTTGCCATCGGACATCCTCATTGGTACGGCGAGGTAATCGGTTACACCTTCTGCTGCCAAATCGAATAATAATTGATGGTCCTTGTCCTCGTCCAACTCATGCATACGGCAGCGGAAAGACTTACCTGTCTCAACAACGTACTGAAACGGGCTGCCGATATAGACGTCGTTTTCCAGAAACCCGTGTTTCGGTTGAAACTCCAAAGCTTGTTCCATTTCTCCAGACCAGGTAAAAGACAGCCCCCCAAATTGTGGATGAATAATCCGACACCCTAAGCGCAAGCGCCACACGGGAGCGCCACTATTTATCAACTGTTGTCCCAATTGCTCTACAAATCGCTTACCGTCTAAGATCGTGCGGGATTCACAAAACAACCAATCAATAACTGTATCTAGTTTCCATGCCATGTTGATACCCTACGCGACAGTGCCTTAGGGGGCTAGATTTTTATTCCGGTATTGGGCGGCATTTCGGTCGTCCGAATTGGGTCAAATCCGGACTTGTTCATGTACGTAAATTGTTGACCAATCACTGCATAATAGCAATGTCATACCTGGAGCATGAATGTGGAAGACACCGGTAAAGTGGGATGGAATCCACTACTTAGGACGGTCAATGCCGTGGCCGTTTTATTGGTGAGTGAAGGGCCGAGAAGCGGTGGTTCCGAAAACCCCTTTGATTTTGTGTCACCAAACATCAATGAGATTGCGCCTTTCAGTACATATGTTGAATGGTTCGAAAAATATTAGTTTACCGAACCATGGCATCTCGAATATATTGGAGTTGATGCCATGTCCCGCCGCGTCGCTATCTATACCCGCGTATCTACCGACGGTCAGACTGTCGATAATCAAACAATGGAGCTTCGGTCTGTAGCCGAGCGCCACGGCTGGGTGGTCGTAGAGGTGTTTTCCGATAACGGCATAAGCGGTACGAAAGGGCGTGAAGGTCGTCCTGCATTTGATGCCCTTTGTAAGGGGGCTATACGCCGAGACTTTGACGTCATCATGGCATGGTCCGTTGATCGGTTAGGACGATCCCTGCAACATCTCGTAACCTTTCTCGGTGAAATCCATTCCAAGGGCGTCGATCTGTATCTCCACCAACAAGGCATTGACACGACAACTCCCGCAGGCAAAGCAATGTTTCAGATGTGTGGTGTATTTGCAGAATTCGAACGGACTATGATCCAAGAGCGGGTTAAAGCTGGCCTGGCGCGAGCGAAAGCGCAGGGTAGGGTATTAGGTCGTCCCAAGGTCAAAAGTGACGTTGAACTGGCGGTACTAACTGCAAGGGCCAAGGGAACCGGCAAGCGAAAGATTTCAAAGGAGCTTGGTATTGGCGTCAGCACTGTGAACAGAATACTACTTGAAGCGTCTACATCCTAGTTTAAGACGGTATAGAGACGCTTTGCGAGGAAAGTTCGATGATCTGCTGAGTGACCTGCCAGTCTAGCTAGAGATCTGTAAGAGTTATGCGTAGGGCCGTCAATTAAGACGTCGAAAAAATTCTTGCATACTTGAAATTTGCACCGGCAAATAGGATGGAGGGGGGGTAGCTTAATCCAAATGTAATCAGTTAGTTTTACTGCCGTCAGACTTAATTTTATGAAAAATCGCTACGGGCATCTGGTAACTTCATTTCACTTAGGCAATACGATCAAGCTAGTCGATATCTTTAGCTTGTTAGGTTGGTGAGCAACGAGTTAAGCGATCGAGAACAAGACTGAACATTGAAGGTATTCCTAGTACTCACTAAATTATGGGAATTGCCTGATTATAACAAATAGCTCGGCAATCTGTTGCTAAGCCGTCGTCAAATAATTGGTTGCGGGGGCACGCAATCATCTTTGTTTTCTTTTTAATACATATCAAATAAGAACACTCAAACCATTGTTCTAAACAACTAATGCTGATTTCATCAAGAAGCTCAAATTGGAATAGATTCAGGCGAACAACAATCTACTTCAAAACAATGAGCCTTATACAAAGAGTGTACGAATACCAGCGTCCAATCACAGGTGTGGATTGGGCTGTGAATCGGTTTAGCATTGAACAAACCATCAGCTACAAATCGGTCCACTTAGGGGATTTCAATTAAGGGGGCTCAATTTGTGAACTAGATATTTTTAGCGGTAGAAGCAAAGATGTCATAACTGTGCGATTTTCCTGCAATTCACTTGATATCTGCAAATTACATATCTGGGCTTATACACTCTTTTTTCTCATCCTATTGGATTTTCTAGAATAAAATCGCCCGCACGAATACATTATATTGACGATTGTGGACTCTCACATTTGCAATAAAGGTAATTCTTCGACAGTAAATTCGGTTGGCGTTCGAAAATTTTCGTTTTAATCGATTTTATTCATATAGATTTCATTTGACTTTCATATTAAGTACATATCTTCTAAATCCGCCAAATTGAGTATGTTTCGTTCAAACGAAAGAATATGGAAAAAATCTTGTCTGCAGATTATGATATTTTCATCATTGGTGGGGGAATAAACGGCTGCGGTATTGCGCGTGATGCGGTTGGTCGTGGCTATTCTGTTGCCCTGTGCGAAAAGGATGATTTAGCAAGCGGAACCTCGTCTGGATCAACAAAGCTTATTCACGGCGGTCTGCGGTACCTGGAAAGTTATGAGTTTCGCTTGGTGCGCGAAGCATTGAGTGAACGGGAAATTTTGTGGAGTTCTGCACCGCACATTATTTGGCCACTTCGATTTGTACTTCCACATCACAACGATTTACGCCCTAAATGGTTGTTACGATTAGGATTATTCCTTTACGATCATATTGGCGGTCGTAAAAAATTGCCCGCAACAGCAACATTAAATTTGGAATCCCACATTTCTGGATTGCCTCTCAAAAGTAAGTTTACCACAGGATTTGAATATTCTGATTGCTGGGTGAACGACTCGCGGATGGTGGTTCTAAACGCACAAGATGCCGCAGAGAAAGGCGCCGTAATAAAAACGCGAACTCGCTGTGTCAAGGCGGAGCGAGAAGACGGGCTGTGGAAAATCACAACCCACGACGTCAAGACAGGCGAAGAGCAATGCCAAACAGCTCGTATCCTTGTTAATGCGTCAGGTCCCTGGGTGGATGACGTATTGAGATTGCCCCTTGCAGAAGAGACCGCAAAAAATGTTCGGCTGGTTCAAGGCAGCCACGTAGTCGTGCCCAAATTGTACGAGACTGATCAGTGTTATATTTTTCAAAATGCAGACGATCGAATTATTTTTGCGATCCCTTATGAGCAAGAGTTTACGCTCCTTGGAACAACGGATCAGGACTTTGTCGGTGATATAGACAATATCAAAATCTCCGAAGATGAGATTTCCTATATCTGCACTGCTGCCAGCGAGTATTTTGAAAAACCGGTGGATGTCGCTGATGTTGTTTGGTCATATTCTGCTGTCCGTCCTCTTTATGATGATGGCGCATCAAAGGCCCAAGAAGCGACACGTGATTATATTTTACGGAGTGACGGTGCAAGTGGCACGCCTAAGGTGATTAACGTTTTTGGCGGAAAAATCACAACGTTCAGAAGACTAGCAGACTCAATGTTGGAAAAGATAGAAACTGAACTTGGGAAGCGCGGAAGAAGCTGGACAGCAGCGGTATCCTTACCAGGGGGTGATTTTGAACCAGAAAATTTCAATAACCTTATAGACCGAATTAGGCTAGAGTTCCCATTCCTAGACGAACGTTCAGCATGGCGTCTAGGCCGTTCGTACGGCACCCAAACATTTAGACTGCTCGAAAATGTTTCATCCAAGGATGATTTGGGGAGAGATTTTGGCGCCGGACTGACAGAGCAAGAAGTTAAGTATCTTATCCAGTATGAGTGGGCGCGAACAGCCAGTGATGTGGTTTGGCGGCGGAGTAAGCTTGGTCTGCGTATGAGCAAAGACCAAATCGCCGCATTGGATAAATGGATGAAAGAAAATGAAGTTACGGCTTCAAAGCAGTGAATTATTGGACAGTAAATGTTTGAACTAAAAAATATTAGTAAAAAAGTGGGGGACGGTTATCACATCCGTGATGTTTCCTTGCGTCTGGAGAAAGGGTCGCTCAATGTCTTGTTGGGACCAACTTTATCAGGCAAAACTACGTTGATGCGGTTGATGGCTGGACTGGATAAGCCAACCGAGGGCGATATCATATTTAATGGCGAAAGCGTTCTGGGTGTTCCTGTCCAGAAACGCAATATTGCCATGGTATATCAGCAATTTATCAATTATCCGGCGATGACTGTTTATGAAAACATCGCGTCTCCCATGCGAATTTCTGGATTAAGCAAATCCGACATCGATAAAAAAGTGAGATCTGCCGCAGAATTGATGAAACTGAGCGAGTTTCTAGATCGCACGCCTCTCAATCTGTCCGGCGGACAACAGCAACGAACTGCTCTGGCCCGTGCACTAGTGAAAGGTGCCGAGCTTGTATTGTTGGATGAACCTCTCGCCAATCTGGATTACAAACTTCGCGAGGAACTCCGTGTTGAATTGCCGCGACTCTTTGCGGAAACAGGTGCTGTATTAGTATATGCCACGACAGAACCGCATGAAGCTTTGTTGCTGGGTGGTAATACGGCAACTTTGTCGGAAGGACGTATTACACAATTTGGGAAATCAATTTCTGTCCATAACAATCCTGTTGATCTCAGCACCGCACAAATTTTTTCTGACCCCCCGATGAATATGCTGAATGTGAAAAAATCAAATGGGGAAATAGAATTCGAGGGCGAAAAGGCGTCTCTTCCTCAGGAGCTTGTGTCCCTGCCCGACGGAAACTATAAAGTGGGTGTCCGCCCTCATCACATTCAATTGGTCAAACCGAGCGAAGACACTCTAACAGTCACGGCCAAGATCGCGACCACAGAGATCACCGGTTCTGAAAGTTTCATTCATATTGAAAAAAGCGATTATCAGTGGGTCGCTCTGACCCATGGAGTTCATCGTGTCGATATTGGAGAAACGGTTCCCGTTTATCTGAATCCATCTGATTTTTTCTTTTTTGATGGGCACGATAAATTAGTTGCCTCACCGGCACGGCTTCAGGGGGAAAATAACTAGTATGGCTAAAATCACCCTTGAAAAACTCGCTCATTCTTACTTTCCATACCCCAAATCAGAAGCAGATTTCGCGTTAAAAGAAATCAATCATGTTTGGGATGATGGGGGTGCATACGCTTTGTTGGGCCCATCAGGCTGCGGCAAGACAACACTTCTTAACATCATTTCTGGCCTTTTGACCCCGTCTACGGGAAACATCATATTTGGCGATCAGAATGTCACTCGTCTTCAGCCTGAACAGCGAGACATCGCGCAAGTTTTCCAGTTTCCGGTCATTTACGACACAATGACCGTCGCCGAAAATCTCGCTTTTCCGTTGATTAACCGCCAAGTTCCAAAAGATGAGATCAGCCGCCGTGTTGCGGAAATGATCGACATTCTCGACCTTGGAGCGAAAGCTAATCGAAAAGCAAAAGGATTAACCGCTGACGAAAAGCAAAAGATATCCTTGGGCCGGGGACTCGTACGACATGATGTGAATGCCATCCTATTTGATGAACCCCTTACGGTAATCGATCCGCATATGAAATGGCAGCTTCGAACCAAACTGAAGGATCTTCATCGTCAGTTCGAACACACAATGATTTATGTAACCCACGATCAGACAGAAGCACTGACTTTCGCAGACAAAGTAGTTGTGATGTATGAAGGTGAAGTGGTCCAGATCGGCACTCCAGAAGAACTCTTTGACCGGCCTGCACACACATTCGTAGGGTATTTTATTGGATCGCCCGGAATGAATGTTGTGCCCGCTGACGTGCAGGGACAGACTGCTCAAATCGGCAACTACAAAGTGGCCCTTACCAAATCTTACGGTGATTTGAACGGAAATATTGAGCTTGGTATACGCCCGGAATTTGTGAAAATTTCTGAAGATACAAAAGGGATGCCAATTCAAATCACAGCTGTCGAGGATATTGGTCGGTACAAGATCATTCGTGCCACCGTAGACGGGAAACCTCTCGACGCAGTTATGCCTGAGGGCGAAAGCGTTCCGACGCACCCCACGGCTTTGTTGGATAGTTCCAAAATAAATATTTACAAAGATTCCCATCTCGTAAGAGTGGAGGCGTAATCATGGATAAACCATTTAATAATAAGGCGTGGTTTTTAGTTCTCCCGGTTTTCATCTTGGTTGCGATTAGTGCGATTATTCCCTTGATGACAGTGGTAAATTATTCAGTTCAGGACACATTTGGTAACAACCAGTTTTTCTGGGCAGGAACCGAATGGTTTGTTGAGGTTCTTCACTCTCAACGTTTCTGGGATGCATTTTTGAAAAACATTGCTTTCTCCGCGACCATTCTCGTCATTGAAATACCCCTTGGAATTGTAATTGCGCTTTCCATGCCTAAGCGCGGAATTTGGGTTCCATTCTGTTTGGTATTGATGTCCCTTCCCCTTTTGATCCCCTGGAATGTCGTCGGCACAATTTGGCAAGTTTTTGGTCGTGCCGATATTGGGCTGCTAGGATATTTTCTAGATTGGTTGGGCATATCTTATAACTATGCGACGAATGCTGTGGATGCGTGGATCACCATTATTATTATGGATGTCTGGCATTGGACCAGTTTGGTCGTCTTGTTGAGTTATGCGGGCCTTGTATCTATTCCTGAAGCGTATTATCAAGCTGCCCGAATTGATGGAGCTTCTAAGTGGAAAGTGTTCCGTTATATCCAGCTACCAAAGATGAACCGGGTTCTGTTGATCGCTGTATTGTTGAGATTTATGGACAGTTTCATGGTTTATACGGAACCGTTTGTCCTAACCGGCGGCGGCCCTGGAAATTCGACAACATTCCTTTCTATTGATTTGGTGAAGATGGCAATTGGTCAATTTGACCTTGGACCCGCTGCAGCGATGTCCCTTGTTTACTTCCTCGTCGTCCTATTGGTTTCTTGGGTATTCTTCACTGTCATGACAAATCTTGACGCAGATGCCCCTGAAAAAGGAGTTCAAGACTAATGAGCAATACTAGTCTGATGTCAGGTTCAAACACCCCGACAAAATTAAACTTCAAGTGGGTAACACCTACGCTTTATATTGTGTTTTTGTTGTTGCCGATTTACTGGCTCGTCAATATGAGTTTCAAGACAAATCAGGAAATCCTATCGACTTTTACGCTCTTTCCGGACAACCCGACTTTGCATAACTATGCGGTCATTTTGACGGATCCCAGCTGGTATAATGGCTATATCAATTCGATGATTTATGTCGCCCTTAACACGGTGATTACGCTTTCAGTGGCCTTACCTGCAGCTTATGCGTTTTCGCGCTATAGGTTCCTTGGTGACAAGCATCTCTTCTTTTGGCTTCTAACCAATCGCATGGCACCCCCTGCTGTTTTCGCGTTGCCATTTTTCCAGCTCTATTCATCTTTTGGCCTCATTGACACGCATATCGCGGTTGCTCTCGCCCATTGTCTTTTCAGTGTGCCCCTCGCGGTTTGGATCTTGGAAGGGTTTATGTCTGGTATTCCCAAAGAAATTGATGAAACTGCCTATATTGATGGCTATTCGTTCCCGAAATTCTTTGTGAAAATTTTCATGCCTCTGGCATCCTCTGGAATTGGTGTCACTGCATTCTTTTGTTTCATGTTCTCCTGGGTAGAATTGTTGCTTGCCCGGACTTTGACCGTAACCGATGCAAAGCCAATTACAGCAACAATGACACGAACTGTATCGGCATCCGGTCTTGATTGGGGCGTGTTGGCTGCAGCCGGCGTTTTAACAATTATTCCAGGGGCTTTGGTTATTTATTTCGTTCGCAACTACATTGCCAAGGGCTTTGCCCTCGGTCGTGTTTAACGGATAGGAGACGAAATATGGATTTTTCATGGATGGGCTGGACAGTGCCGACAGCACTGTTTTTTAGCACAATTATCTCATTACTAATCGGGATGGCTGTTTGGGAATACGCCGTTCCTGGTGGGCATCCTCGTGTCGGAATATTGCGATTTGAAACGACACGTGGGGACCGCTTGTTTTTGTCACTGCTTGGCAGTGCTTTTATTCACCTTGCATGGTTAGGGCTTGTTGGTCCTGATCTGTGGTGGGCGCTTGGACTTTCACTGATATACGCGGTTTGCGTATTTCGGTGGGTATAAAGCTCAAGTATCAATGGGGATGACATTAGAAGTTATCCCTTAACTACGAATATAACTTCAGGGAGAAGATTTTATGCGTAAATACATGTTAGCGACCTCAGCTGTTGTCGCGCTTATGGTAGGGCCAACCCTTGCCAAAGCGGATATGGCTGCGGCAGAAAAATTCCTACAAAAGGAAATTTCTGGTCTTTCGACTTTGTCAGCCGACCAACAAAAAGCAGAAATGCAGTGGTTTGTTGACGCTTCTGCACCGTTTAAAGGCATGAAAATTAAAGTGGTGTCCGAAACCATCGGAACCCATGAATACGAGTCAAAAGTTCTGGCTCCTGCCTTTACAGCAATTACCGGTATTCAAGTTACTCATGACTTGATCGGTGAAGGCGATGTAGTTGAAAAACTGCAAACTCAGATGCAAACCGGCGAAAATATCTATGATGGTTACATCAATGACTCTGATCTGATCGGTACTCATTGGCGCTATCAACAAGCGCGTAATCTTACTGACTGGATGTCAGGTGAAGGTAAAGGCGTTACTTCGCCAACACTGGATCTTAAAGATTTCGTAGGTAGCTCATTTACAACTGGTCCAGACGGAAAACTCTATCAGTTGCCAGATCAGCAATTCGCAAACCTTTACTGGTTTCGGTATGATTGGTTCAATGACGCTAAAAACAAAGCTGATTTTAAAGCGAAATACGGCTACGAACTTGGTGTTCCAGTAAACTGGTCAGCCTACGAAGATATCGCTGAATTCTTTACTGGCCGCACAATCGATGGCCAAAAAGTTTACGGTCACATGGATTACGGTAAAAAAGATCCATCCCTTGGCTGGCGTTTCACTGATGCATGGCTTTCAATGGCTGGTAACGGCGACAAAGGTGAGCCAAACGGACTACCAGTTGATGAATGGGGCATCCGCGTAAATGAAAAAAGCCAACCTGTTGGTTCTTGTGTCTCTCGTGGCGGTGACACCAACGGTCCAGCCTCTGTTTACGCGATCACCAAATATATTGAGTGGCTGACAAAATATGCGCCACCTGAAGCCGCTGGTATGGTCTTTGGTGAAGCAGGCCCAGTTCCAGCTCAAGGTGCTATCGCTCAACAGATCTTCTGGTACACAGCCTTTACGGCTGACATGGTAAAAGACGGCATCCCTGTTGTGAATGCTGACGGATCACCAAAATGGCGTATGGCTCCTTCTCCGCGCGGTGCGTATTGGGAAAAAGGCCAGAAGCTCGGTTATCAGGATGCTGGTTCCTGGACACTTATGAAATCTACACCGGTTGATAATGCGAAGGCTGCTTGGTTGTATGCACAGTTCGTAACATCCAAAACTGTTGACGTTAAAAAATCTCATGTCGGCCTTACGTTCATTCGCGAGTCCACAATTCAGCATGAGAGCTTTACAAAACGTGCTCCAAATTTGGGCGGCTTGGTTGAGTTCTATCGCTCACCAGCACGTGTACAGTGGTCACCAACTGGTACCAACGTTCCTGATTATCCAAAACTGGCTCAGCTTTGGTGGCAGAACATTGGTGATGCGTCTTCTGGTGCTAAAACACCACAAGAAGCAATGGATGCTCTTTGTGCAGCTCAAGAAAAAGTTTTGGCACGTATCGAACGCGCAGGCGTTCAAGGAGCGGTTGGTCCAAAACTTAATGAGAAAAAAGATCCTGGTTACTGGCTCAGCCAACCTGGTGCTCCAAAAGCAAAACTTGCTAACGAGAAACCAAAACCAATTACTGTGAACTACGATGAATTAGTAAAAAGCTGGAATAAATAAGCTTTTTTTTAATCAGAAGGGAGCCGGATTAATTTCGGCTTCCTTTTTCGTTAACTGAGTAGATGTTGCACAGGATGTGTTGCCAGAGAAAAATGGCTTGAGCAAATAGAATACCTGATTTGTATTCAGTAACTGGATAACATTTTTCACAGACGGAGATATCTTTGACGTATGGAGCGGAGAGCGTTAAACGGATGGTTGTGGAATAAAGGACGGCAAAAAATGTTTATCGACTATATCGAAAGCCGAAATATAGGATGGGGGGAGGCCCTGAATTGAAATAGTACGCCCCCCTATTAATACAGAGTACTTCCTCAAAAAATTGCTGAGTACATTTTATCGAGCTCAAATGCATGCAGGCTGGCAGGAGTTTCATTTGGCTCTGCTGTTTCAAAGTCCCGCGCTTCCTTTGTGCGCATGAATATGGAGTTCTCAGCTTATATCAAAGGCACAGTCGCTGTCGTCGCTTTGGTATTAGCGTCTGGTTACCACCCAGTAGCGGACGTCGTCCGGAATCTGTGTTAACGTCAGTAATGTGCCAAAAGCAGACATGGACCAAATCGGTTCCACCAGTAACAGATTGTTTCATGGCAAATATCAATTCCACGTTCATGAAGAAGGTCTTCCACATTCCGCAGTGATAGGGGTAACCGAACAAACATTATCACGGCCAGCCGGATAACCTCAGGGGATGTTTTGAAATAGCGAAATGGGTTGGTTTTTTCATTTCGAAACTTTGTGAAAGCATCATACTGCCGTCAAAACGAGTTTTCTTCTGACAGGGCCTTGTCGGTTGCTGAATGAATATTTAGAAACCTTTGAGCTGATTCTGGTGGCTTAAATTTCTACATCTTTCGTTGTCGTCGTCGATTATAAGTATTTTAAAATACTTAAAATTTTTCGATATTTATATAATTCCAAGTTCGATAAATTCTATTGAGGAAATGTTTCAACAAGCTCTTTCAGCTGAGATTTCGCATCTTGTAGGATTGACGCACCATCACCAACAAGCAAAATATCAAAGTCAATATTAAGGAGATTTCGCACGTTGTTTTTGAGGAGAGTGGCGTCATCCATAACTCGTTCGGGCAAAAACAGGCAATGGCCTGGTGGATTACCAATCACGGCATCGCCAACGATCAGAATACTACGTTCTTTCCAGTGTAAGGCGACCTCGCCCGGCGACTTGCCCGCAGCGTCAACAATCTCAAGTGGACCTATTCGGCTTCCGATGCTTAATTCACCGTCGATTTTAGTCCCTTGGGATTCTGCATGCACCCTATCGTCAACATGGATCAGCGTCTTCGCTCCAGTTCTTTCCTGCACTCGATTTGCCGCTCGTGAATGATTGCGGTTGGTCAGAATAATTGTCGAGACGCCTGTTTTGACAATAGCGTCAAGATCCTCATCTGTCGGCTCAACAGGGTCAATGCAAATATTGCCGTCTGGATGGCAAATAAGGTAGCCATTAAAGTTATATCCATGAGGGTCTGAAAACCACGACCAAGTGAGGATATCTGTGACAATCTCCAACATCATTCTTACCTTTCTTACTTTGCGATCAGATATAGAATTTGTCTGTTAGAAATAGACTATTGAGTGAGGGATGGCTAGTTAGTTGGGCTATCTTCCTCAGCTTCAATAACAAACTCAAGAAGATTGTAGGCGTCCCGCAAGGTCGCTTCAACGGTTGCCGGTGTGTCGCCTGATGCGAAAATAAAACCCAGATAGCGGTTTCCTTCGGGTAATGGGATCAAAGTTGCCCCGAGTGGAATGCTAAGGGTGATATCGTCTATCTTAGTCAGTGCCCTTGCGTCCTCAACCCCCAAGACCTGGCGGAGCACGCCAGCCGTTGGAATTGGCATCATCATAACACCCGATGCAGGACAATCGAGCGCGGTGCGGGGAATGGGCTGCCCTGAGGCGTGTTTTAGGATCAAATCTTCCAGCGATCCGTTCGGGCCAAAGGACAAAGTCCGTGAACAGAGGCCACCAATAGAGCGGGCCGCAACTTCGATCAGCCATACACCTCTGTCATTGATCCGCAGTTCTGCGTGGATGGGGCCATGCCTCAGACCTAACTCGGCAACAGCACGGCTCACGGTGGCGGCGATGTCTTTTTGGACGCACGGCGATAGGCGCGATGGCGTGATATAGAGGGTTTCTTCGAAATACGGGCCAACCAGGGAGTCGGGCTTGTCAAAGAGAGCCAATATTGTGAGATTGCCCCCCTCCAATAACCCTTCCAACGCGACTTCATCACCCGGGATGTAGTCTTCGATTAAAATATGACCTGCGGCATCCTCGTTAATGTCAGCCTTATTCAGGATGCTTTTGATCCGCTCGAACGCTGTCACAAATTCTGATGGATCATTAGCGCGAATGACCCCGCGGCTTGCTGAAAGCGCCAAGGGTTTCAGCACTACAGGATAATTCACCAATACTGAGGCCTCTATTGGATCGGCCTCTACTGGCTGCAGAGTAAAGCGCGGTGCCAGCAAGCCAGAGTTGGCAAGGCGCGTGCGAAACCGATATTTATTGCCCGCTGTCTCGACAGATTCCTGACTGTTATGGACAAGTTTTAGTGCATTCGCCGCTTTGGCCGCAATGAGAGTGGTTTCATCATCGACGCCAATAATAGCGGTTATGGGATAGGTTTCATTATAAGCGATGACCTCGGTGACCCCTTTATCGACATTATTGAAATCCAACGTCACCGTTCGGCCTTCGGAGAATTGTTCCAGTACTTGCCGTTGATTGGAGCCGACGGCCACATCAATGCCAAGCCGATCAGCCGCAGCGAGGAAATCACCGATGCGGTAGGATGTTGTTGGGACAAGTAACAGGACTCTGCCGGTCACAGCGAACTTCGCCTAAACAGCACTCATGCCGCCTTTTCCTGGTTGGTAATATGGGTTGGCGCCATCTGCATGATCTGTAACATCGAGGACATTTTTAATGCTTGGAAGCTGCGACATGATGGTTGTGGCAATGCCTTGCTTCAAGGTAACATCTGCCATACCGCAGCCTTGGCAGCCTCCCTCCAAGCGAATGTAAACAGTATCCTCTTTTACATCGACGAGGGCAATATGGCCGCCATGTTGGGCCACTTGCGGATTTATTTGATCCGCCAGGATTTTCTGAACAGCGTTGCCGTCTGGTGTATCAAGACCCGGTTTGTCCAAGGCTTCACGGTAGTCCATAACACCTTGGACTTCGGGAACGTAATGGCGCAGCATATTTTCAATACCGACCAGCAGGTTGTACGCGGACCCTGAAAATTCCAACAGAACTTTACCGGCCTTAAAACCGCGGAAACTTATATTGCCGCCCTGTTGCTTCGCAGCGGGTTTGATACGGGTTTCAATGAGGTCTTTAATCTGATCGATCAAGTCCAGATCAGTGTCCTGCGCCAAAATAAAATCCTCTTGTGTTGTGTCATCTCCCTTGGCATCAAGCATCACTGGAGTCCCTGATGTAAAATGCGCCATGATTCCAACAAGGATAGCGGGCTTCAGATCGTCCCAACTAGACTCGCTTGATTTTGCAACGGTAATCGACTCTAGATCAAGGTAGATGCCGGTCACGCCGTCGATCTCAAACAGGCGTCTAGCCAGAGGGGAGCGTTCTGCCGCTTCGGCATCGGAAAAATGAGCCTGACCTGTTGCCAGTACGGTTCGGCCAGGCAGAAAGCTCATGCGTGCCGGGTTTGCTTTGATCTCGGTCTGGATAAACACGGATATTTCTCCTTATTTCGCTCGGCTCTGTGGATCGGCTCTGTGGATCGGCTCTGTGGATCGGGTCTTAGTATCGGGGCATAGTCGTATCAACAAGTTGTGCCCAATGATCGATACCACCTTCCAAATTGATGGCCTTGTCGAACCCTTGCTGAAAAAGCCACTGCGTGACTTGCATCGAGCGCCCACCATGATGACACATGATCACCAGTGTTTTGTCGCGTGGCAATTCGTCAAATCGCTGTGGAATTTGCGTCATTGGAATGGTTAAACTGCCTTTTATGCTGCAAATATCCAACTCATTGGGTTCGCGCACATCCAGCAACAGAAGATCGTCACCGTTTTGTCGCATTTCATTCAGTTGCTGAACATTGATCTGCATGAATCCACCATATCTCAATTTCTAGGGCACTTATTATACTCCGTTTGCGCCGGTGAAGATAGGGCGGCTAGGCATTGATCCATCGTTTCAATCAGGGCCTGCTACATGATGTTGCACATAGAGGCCGGATAGATGACAATCCCCTTTCATGAGTGCCTATCTTGTTCCAGCCAGATAAATACCAGAGAAAACTCTCATTAAACCGACCCGGTTTTAGGGTGCACAGCAGTGAGTGGTGGACTGAGTATTGAAAAGTTTTTGCACTGATCCTGATGGTTTGAATTTAGGCATTTTTTTCTTCCTTCTTCATACTGGAAGATGAGAACCCTCAGTTCCATAGTTCCATAGTTCCATAGTTCCATAGTTCCATAGTTCCATAGTTCCAAAGTTCCATAGTTCGATCATTTATTATTTCATATTGGGTTGTTGAGCCGTTCGTCATGTTTATATGGTATGATGGAGAACAAGATTTGGAATTGAATCCTCAATGGACGGGTGATTGCGGTGGATGTGCAAAAAGTAAATTTTCAAATTGGGCAGATTGTCCACCATGTTCTATTTGATTATATCGGCGTTATTTACGATGTAGATCCAGTATTTGAAGGTACAGATGAATGGTACAATCAAATGGCGCGCTCTCAGCCTCCTAAAGATAAGCCATGGTACAATATTTTGGTACATAATGCTCTGCACACAACATATGTTGCTGAACAAAATTTGGAATCAGTGAAAACACCTCAGAAAATTCAACACCCTATGATTGATGAGCTCTTCAGTACCTTTGATGGTATAAAATATGAGCAACGTCGGCGGAGCAACTAAATACCCAGAACCTCAGTTCTAGGATTTCGATTGAGTCCCGGTCCATGCTATTTCTTCCTGAAAAAGCTTTACTTTGGGTGAGCATTTAGCTTTTTACATGACAAAGCCATTTGCCGAATACCATTGTTATGTTCAGCCAAAATGCATGCGTCCAATTTTCCTAATCCTGCTACTGTAAATGTCTGCTGTGGGTCAATTTGAGAAGCCTTGACGCCCACTTATTTGAGTCCGCTCAGCCCCCTCTATCCGGACATTGAAAATGGATTTTCAGATTTCTCTGAAATAACTTCCGCTTACAGCATAGCTACCGACATAAACTCGCCGATCTTAAAGGGTCTGAAAAGTGCCAAAAGCAGAAATTCAGGACGACTGATAATTACAGTGAGGCATGTCTATTTTCGATTTATCATTGATCGAGAAAAGCAGCCCATTTGACAATTATATATAAATCGATATATTTCGATATATGGAACTAGACAAAGCTATTGCAGCCCTAAATAACCCTGTTCGACGTAACATTCTTATGTGGCTTAAGGACAGATCAAACTTTCCACCAGCATTGCCAGAACACGGTGATCTGGAAGGTGTATGCGTTCAATACATTCGAGAAAAAGCCAATCTGTCACAATCCACCATTTCCAACTACATGGGAGTGCTCAAACATGCCGGACTAGTAGCCTCGGAACGACACGGTCAGTGGACGTTTTACCGTCGCAATGAAGAAGCTATCCGCACACTGTTAGCGGCCATCGAGGAAGAATTACTAAATTCATGAAGGGCAAGACGTCAAGTCCAGACCAAATCTTGGGAAGCCCGATAAAACTTCCATGCGGTGCAGTATTTAAAAACCGCTTTGCGAAGTCCGCAATGTCGGATTCTCTTGGGAATGGTAATGGTGATACCAACGAGGAACAAGTAAGGCTTTACGAAAGATGGTCTGATGGTGGAGCTGCGGTGTCTTTTATCGGTGAAGTACAAGTGGATCCTCGCTTTCCAGAAAAACCAGGTAATATTGTGTTGGGAGAAAACACTAACGAGCTGACATTAAAGTTATTAGCCAGCCGTGGTCAGGTTAATGGGGCGCAGCTGTGGCCACAACTTGGTCACGCTGGAGCTCTCTCTCATCTCCCGATTAGTCAGCCAAAGGGGCCATCTGCTCTCAACATTGACGGTCTTCAATGTGCGGGAATGTCACTTGAAGATATTCAAGAATTGCCTGATATGTATGCGAGAGCCGCGACATCCGCGAAGCGCCTAGGATTTGGTGGCGTACTTCTTCACGCAGGGCACGGGTTCTTACTCAGTCAATTTCTTTCCCCATTATTTAACCATCGCACGGACGGTTTCGGAGGTTCAGTTGACGCTCGATGCCGCATCGTGCTGGAAATCATCGACAAAATAAGATGTGCCGTCGGTCCGTCGTATCCTGTCGGGATCAGAATTAATTCGACGGACCAACTCGGCGGCGGATTGTCTGAAGTTGATGCTCTTGAGTTCGTCCGCCTTCTCCATCGCACTTCAATCGATTTGATTGATATTAGTGGAGGGACGTATTTTCCCGGAGCAAAAGCAAGCTCTGAGGGTTCGACAAAAGGAGGGCCGTACTTTGTCGAGTTCGCCCGGCGGGCTAAAAAATTAACTAGTATACCTCTTATGGCTAGTGGCGGATTCAAAAAGCGTGAACAGGCATTGGATGCTGTTGCTAGTGGCGCTGTTGACATGGTTGGTATTGGACGTGCCATGGTTCTCAATCCTCGGCTTGCGAATGACTGGTTGACTAACAAAGGTGGCGACCCTGAGTTTCCAAAATTCAAATCTCCACCTCACGGCGCAATAACAGCTTGGTACACCATGCGAATAGCTGCGTTGGCAGAAGATAACGAGGGCAAATTCGCACTAGACTTGGAATCTGCGTTACGGATTTACAATGAACGCGATGAACGACGATGCAATAAATGGAGAGAGAAGTTTTTTCATCTATCTGCGAAATGACGAGAAACAATTCACTGAACCATGTAATTCCGCCTTGGATCATAAGCGGATCTGTTTTTCGGAGTAAAATTTAGACCGGTTAGCACCTGATTGCGGACATTGGTGAAGGGGGGAGCCCCCAACAGAGAAAACACCCATCCCCCCAATTATTCACGGTCCTTCCTCAAAAAACTCGAATGATCTGAAATTAAAGCATGTCAGCCAGAAATAATCTGCTCTGGCAGGCTATTCACTAATATGACTTACAACCGCTGTGCATGCAGCTGTGGCAGTGGGTCGCCTTATTTTGTGTTGGGCCGACAACGGAGCACTGGCGATAATTGTGAATGAAGCTTGCCTTTTATCCCTGAGCGGAAAAATACAGAAACGAATTGTTAGGCATACTAGGTTGACGGCGACCACCTTGTTGTTTGCGGCGCGGGCAGTGAGAATTACAGGGGGCAAGGGAACTTTTTGGGGATTGAAGGCCCTTGGAGGATTTTCTCCTCAAATCCTAGTTTCTTGTTAAAGGGTAGATAAAAGGTAGATGTTGATACTAAGTGATTGATAATAAACAAGTAAAAATAGATTTCTAATCTGTAGGTCGCAGGTTCGAGTCCTACTGGGGTCACCAGATCAAACCCTTGAAAACATAGACGTTTTCAAGGGTTTTTCTTTTGTTCTCTCGTAAAACGCTGAAAAACCCGTGTCATAAAACAAATCCTACCTGAACAAGCAGATTGCTAGTCCATACATTTTATTAACAATTTTACGCTAATTTCAACGGAACCAAGTTTTCTGGTCAGCGGATTGTGGAATTTAATGTAATGGATATACTGGTAATTGACGATGATGAAGTCGATTTCCTACATATTAAGCGCCTTCTAAAACTCGCCTTCAAAAAACAGGAACTAAATATTAACTGGGTACAAAACCCAGCAAATCATGATGTGGCTCATGAAATAGCAACTTCTGAAATATGCCTTATAGATCAAAATATAGGGATGTACTCTGGTATTGATCTCATTAATAAATCTCAAGATACCAGTGGTCTCATTCCAATGATATTATTGACCGGACAAGGGAACACTGAAATTGATCGGCAGGCTTCGGAAGTTGGTGCCTCCGATTACTTAGTAAAGGAAGATCTAACTCCGGAGCTTCTCAATAGATCAATTCGCTTTAGTATCGCACAAAAGCAACATGAAAGAAAACTTACAAAACTTGCGTTTACTGATGGTCTAACAAGGGTGGCTAATCGGGCAAAATTTGACGAAACTCTAGAATTGGCGCTGTATGCCAGAGAAAGAGTGAATAAGTATCTAGCCCTGTTCATAATAGATCTGGATGATTTCAAACTAATTAATGATTCAATGGGGCATCCAGCAGGAGATGCTCTTCTTATTGAGATTTCCAAAAGGCTTCAAGATGCTGTAAGGCGAACAGATACAGTAGCTCGATTGGGCGGAGACGAATTTGGGATAATCATTGATGGGTATAAAAATGAGGAAGACGTTTTTGTCATTAGAGATAAGATATTAGAAGCCTTCAATGCCCCCATTCCCTTTAATAAAGAGACACTTAATGCAAAAGCAAGCATTGGCGTTGTTGTTTTAGCCCCTGGCCAAGCGATCAATGGATCAGAAGAAGCATTGCAAGCTGCTGATATGGCTCTTTATGTTGCTAAAAGAAGCGGAAAGAACAGTTGCGAATTCTACGGCGAAGAAAAAATGAAAATTCTGGAACAGCAATTTGATATCCAGAAAGCACTGACGACAGCTGTTAGCGACAATGAACTCGAACTCTTTTTCCAACCAAAAGTAAGTGTTGCTGACCATATCATTTGTGGTGCCGAAGCTTTATTGCGATGGAACAGAAAAGACGGTCAAGAGATCGGCCCTAGCGTCTTCATTCCATTCGCTGAAAAGTCGTCAAATATAATTGAAATTGGCCGGTGGGTAATAGAGGAAGCTTGTCGGAAACTCAAGAGTTGGATTGATATGGGCATGGATGTTGTCCCAATCGCTGTCAACGTTTCCGCAATTCAAATACGTTCGGACACTTTTGTTCCTCATATCGAGCAAACACTCTCCAAATTTTCCATTGATCCTAGTTTACTTGAATTGGAGATTACGGAAACGGCATTGATGGAAAACCTTCCTACATTAAATGCTCGCCTTCTCGCTATTTCTAATCTTGGATGTAAAGTGGTAATTGACGATTTTGGAGTTGGGCATTCTTCTTTGAGCCGGCTTCAGGATTTACCGGTTTCTAAAATAAAGATCGACCGGTCGTTTATTGCTAAAATAGAAAGCTCCGAAACAAGCCTCAAAATATGTAATATCGTTATATTACTAGCAAAAGAACTTAATCTTCAGTTGGTGATCGAGGGCATCGAAAATTGGTCCCAGATTGAGTTACTTTCACTCACCGATGAGATCCTTTTACAAGGATTTTTATTTAGCAAGCCGCTCCCAGATATAGCCTTCCAAGAATGGCTGAAGGGAGGCGATCCAAAATCTACCTCCGAAACAGATTTAGTCTCTCAAACATCCAGATCCAATTGAACAGATTCAACCATGATGAAATTTAAACAAAATTTTGCTCCCTTTTTCTGCCTCGCTATTGGCTCAATCGTTTCTATTCTTGTGTTTCTGCAAATAGAAAAACTGGATACTCAGGAAAGGCGTTCAGCATTTGATCATCAAGCAGATACTCACTTTTCAACAGTGGAAGAACAATTATTTGCTACACAAGATATCCTTTCTTCACTAAAGGCATTCATAGAAAATAATGATGTTCTTAAGCGATCGCAGTTTGATAGTTTTGCAAAATCACTAATGAGCCGACATCAAGATATTCAAGCGCTTGAGTGGATCCCTAAAATTCCTCATCACAAAAAACTTGAAAGTGAACAGAGTGCTCGCAATGAAGGCTTAGAAGGGTTTTCAATTAGGGAACGCAAATCGGGAACTCTAGAAGATGTAGCGCATCGAGATTATTATTTTCCTGTGTATTATGTCTACCCTTACAAAAACAATAAAGCCGCAGTAGGCTTCGATTTAGGGTCTAACCCCGCACGATTGAAGGCATTAGAATTAGCAAGAGATACTGGTGAAATCGTTATGACCCGCCGTATCACACTCGTGCAAGAAGAAGCTTCGCAAGCCGGAGTGCTAATGTTTTTCGCACTTTATGAAGGGGGAATTGCTCCTGCTACAACGGCTGAAAAGCGTGAAAATCTAATTGGGTTTGTACTTGCGGTTATTCGAGTCGGTGATTTGATTGAGCAATCGAGAGCAAAATTACAACCGAATATAGATTTTTCTGTGAATGACGCGCAGAGCCAGGAAAGTTTGCACGACAGTCGCCAAGGCCCTGATTCAGTTGAGGTTTTTTCGAAGAACTATATACGAGAAGTTGGACTGCGTAAGTGGAGTTTCGATTTATTTCCAAAACCTGGCTCGGCTTTTTTACAAAAATCCCCTCAAAAATGGTTTGCCTTGTTTGGAACATTTTCTATTTCGTTGCTTTTATCCTTATATTTATTCTTACTCGTAAGGTCGCGAGGAAAAATACAACAGGAAGTATCCCGAAGAACTGAGGAACTGGCTTCCAGTGAACAGCGGTTTGTGCTAGCAACACAAGGCTCTAGCGTTGGGTTATGGGACTGGCAAACCAAAGATGGGGATAAAGAATATTGGTCGCCTCAATTTTACAAACTGCTTGACTATTACCAAGGAGACATTGACCCCACAGCTACTAACTTCCAAGGTCTTATTCATCCAGAAGATAAGGAAATGACGGAAAAAAGGTTGCGGGCTCATATTGAAGGCAAGCAATCTTTTGAAGTGGAATTCAGGCTACGTACAAAAAATGGAAACTACAAATGGTTTCTCGGCACAGGAATGGCCGCGCTATACGATAATGGAAAATTAAAACGTATGGTAGGTTCAATCCAAGACATTCACGGACGAAAGTCGGCAGAAATTTCCATTAATGCTTATGCAAAAGATCTAAAGCGCTCGAATGCAGACCTTGAGCATTTCGCATACGTCGCTTCCCATGATTTAAAAGCGCCCCTTCGTGGCATCTTCAACTTGGCCACATGGATAGAAGGCAATATAAAGGATACGATGGATGAAGAGACAGAGTCATACATGTCTCTGCTTAAAAATCGAGTCAAACGATTAGAAACACTTCTTGCAAGTTTACTTGAGTATTCAAGGGTTGGCCAAAATATTGAAGAACAAAATAAAACTGATCTAAACGAACTCATCAGTGGAATTTCGGATTTACTTTCTGCTTCCGAACAAGGGTTTCAAATAAACCATGATATTCCCAACCTGCAAGTCCCTACCGCCATGCTCAATCAAGTCTTTCATAATTTGATCAATAATTCAATGAAACATCATGACAAGGACGAAGGCCAAATAGACTTAAAATATGAAGCGTCAGGTAAAGAGCATATTTTCTCGGTTACTGACGATGGTCCTGGAATTCCCGAAGACATGTATGGGAAGGTATTCGAAATGTTTCAGACTTTACGCCCCCGGGATGAAGTTGAAGGAAGTGGAATGGGTCTTGCTATCGTAAAAAAACTGGTAAATTGTCACGACGGTAAAATATGGTTGGAGAAAAACAGTGACTCGCACGGCACAACAGTTAAATTTACAGTCCCGATGGAACAAAAACTAAATCAAATTGAAGAGGCCTTAGATGGATAACAGTGTAAAACTTCTATTGGTTGAAGATGACGAAATTGATGTAATGGGTATTCGAAGAGCTTTAAAATCAATGAAAATTGTCAATTCACTTTGTATTGCAAGAGATGGAATTGAAGCTTTGGAATATTTACGAGGTGAAAACGGGAAAGAAAAACTTGAACAGCCATACATTATTCTACTTGATCTAAACATGCCTAGAATGGGCGGACTTGAATTCCTTGAAGAGGTTCGCAAAGACGAAAAACTGCAGAAAAGCACTATATTTGTCATGACCACATCTTCCGACGAAAAAGATATATGTGCCGCTTACGATAAAAATATCGCCGGTTACATAGTAAAATCTAAAGCGGAGGAAACTTTTCTGGAAGCAATAAATATGATCGGTCATTATTGGAAAATAGTGGAATTCCCACAACAATAGTTTGCGAATGAGAGTTGGCTACTTAATCAGTTAATTGTTGTCAGCTTTCCAAGATTAGTTGGCTTAAATACACCTACACACTATATTTTGTAATACATATGTAGTGTGGAAGTATCAGGTGATTTTATGGAAAAGCCAACTGCCGCCGTATATTATAGGACCTCATCTGCATCAAATTTTAACAATTCCATTGCGAATATTCGGGGCTTGGCTTTGAGGCGAAACAAATGCCTGTCTGAAGTAATCACTGAGCACAGTTTGAGCGTGATTGAACTCTAGCCCACGCCTCCAGGCGAGACCAACATCCATACTGGGAATTTCATATTCTGTTTGGACAGTGCTTATTCGTTTTCCTTCCAGTGACCAAGGGCGGTAGACCATATCAGATAGAATTGTAACGCCCTGATTATTTGCAACCATTGACCGAACAGCTTCGACAGATGAGGTTCTGAGTTTTACCTTTGGTTGAAAATTTGTCAGGCCCCAGTATTGCATTGTGGTATGAGCCGCTTCGTCAATCGTCAGCATGATATAATCTTCTTCCGCGATTTCCTCAAAATGTACTTTTCCCTGCCGCGATAAAGGATTGCTATGCGAAGCCCATAACCTGCGTGTTGAGCGTAACAGGGTTTCTGATTCCAATTCAGGATTATTCAAGTTTGAGGTGAGAACCATCGCCATATCAAAACGGTTGGCAAGAAGACCTTCTTCAATGCTTTCTCGGCTTAACTCATGCAGTTTTATTTCAAGATTTGGATGCAGATGGGATAATCGGTCCAGATGATAGGGTAGAAAATATCCAAGGACTGTGTAAGTCGCGGCAAGAGAAATAACGCCGCCTGCAGAAGACTTCTTTTGCGTAAGCTTTTTTGCTTCTTCTACTTTTTCCAAAATTTCATAGGAAGAGGATAAAAATTCGCGACCTGCATCCGTGAGTTCCATGCCATGAGCGGAGCGCCGAAATAATTCGGTACCTAAAATTGTTTCAAGTTCTTTGATCGCACTAGTGACGGATGATTGGGAAATCGACAATACAGTTGCCGCGCGACTGACTTGTCCTGACTCTGCGGTCGCCACAAAGTATTTTAAGTGTCTTAAGTTCATGCCGTTGAGCTCCTAGATCATAGAACGTTGGTTTTTATTATTTAATTTTTCGATAATGCATAATGATAAATCAAATAATCTAAAATATGAAAAACAAAATATAGAGGGTTTGTCTGGCATTTATCTAAACTGTATCGGAAAAGTTGATATTGCAATAACGAATTTTAGAATTTTACAAGATGCCAACGGGTCTGCCACTGTTTGTGAAACCAGAATACTAGGAAGGTCCGGAATGCGTGACATCGTTGATTTGAATTGTGATATGGGCGAAGGATTTGGCCAGTGGACGTTAGGAGAAGCGCCTGATGAAGAAATCATGGCACTGATCAGTTCAGCAAATATCGCAGCAGGATTTCACGCTGGAGATCCCAACTCCATGGATAGAGTTGTGAGGCTGGCCCAAAATTATGGTGTCGGGTTAGGGGCGCATCCCGGTTACCACGATCTGAGGGGTTTCGGACGGCGACATATTCAAATGAATCCCGAAGAACTGATAAACGACATTTTGTATCAGGTTGGTGCTTTGAGAGAATTTGGTCGTCGGTATGGCACTACGCTGCAACACATCAAGTTGCATGGCGCCTTGTATATGGAAGCGGCAAAGAATGAGAAGTTGTCCCAACTGTTAATAGATACGCTTCAGAAAACCTCCCCTGATGTGATCATCTTTTGCATGGGCATGTCGAAGACTTACGATGTGGCCAAACGAAATGGATATGCGGTTATTCGAGAATTTTATGCAGACCGCGACTATGCCAAAAGCGGATCCATCGTTTTCAAACGTCAAGTTAACCGCCCTGATCCAAAAGCAATTGCACAAAAATGCGTTCGGGCTTGCCAGGAAGGTAAGGTCACAACAGTGGATGGAGAGGATATCGACATCGACTTTGAATCAATTTGCTTTCATTCAGACACCCCGGGAGCTTTGGCTGTCGGTACCGCAATTCGTCAAGCGCTGATCGACAATGGTATTTCAATCGTCCCTGCAGCAACAGTTCTCCAACACGGTACTCTTTAAGGATAAAAATATGGCAAATATTCAATCACCGCTGCCCGGGACTTTCTACCAGAAACCTTCACCTGAAGAAGCCCCGTACAAATCAAACGGGGACTCGGTGAATATCGGAGATACAATTGGTTTGGTCGAAGTGATGAAAACCTTCATCGAGGTAAAATCTGACATCAGAGGAACCTTTTCGGAGTATCTCGCGGTTGATGCTGCCCCGATACAGGCTGGAGACTTTCTTGCAGAGCTGATGGCCTGACAGATGAACATTAACCGCCTATTCATTGCAAACAGAGGCGAGATTGCAGTCCGAATAATCAAAGCTGCAAATGCTCTGGGTGTGAAAACGATCCAAGCTTTCTCAGAAGCTGACAAAGACATGCTTTCTGTCCGTTTGGCGGATGAATCAATTTGCATAGGTCCCGCATCCGCATCGGCTTCTTATCTGGATATTAATGCAGTTGTGAGTGCTGCGGTTCGTATGAAAGCAGATGCTGTTCATCCGGGCTACGGCTTTTTAGCCGAGAACGCTGATTTTGCAAAAGCCGTTAAAGACGCGGGCATGATTTTTGTTGGTCCTGACGCTGAAACAATTGAACGGATGGGGGATAAAGTCTCTGCCCGGCAAGTTGCAGAAGCCGCTGGCGTACCAGTTGTTCCTGGCTCCAAAGGGCGCGTTGAGTCAACTGATGATGCAGCCAAGATTGCAAAGACTATCGGATATCCGGTGATGATCAAAGCGGCAGCTGGCGGCGGGGGTCGGGGTATTCGCATCGCGCAAAATGAAGAAGAATTACGAAACTTTGCGCCGCAGGCACAGGCTGAAGCTCTTGCTGCATTTGGTGACGGTGGTTTGTATCTGGAAAGAGCCATTAGATCTCCACGTCATATTGAAGTTCAAATCCTGGGGGATGGTGTGAACGCCATTCACTGTTTTGAGCGAGAATGTTCGCTACAACGAAGACGCCAAAAAGTCTGGGAAGAGGCGGGAGCCGTTAATTTGAAAAAGGCCACGGTAGCGCATCTTTGTCAGGCTGCTGTGGATTTGGCTAAAGCCGTGCAGTATCGCGGTGCTGGTACGATTGAGTATTTGTATGATGATGATACAGGTGAGTTTTACTTCATAGAAATGAACACGCGGATCCAGGTTGAGCATACGGTCAGTGAAATGATCACTGGAATTGATCTGGTTCAGGAGATGATCCGCATTGCAGGCGGCGGAAAACTCAATCTTCGTCAGGATCAGATTATTCGCAATGGTCACGCCATTGAAGTGCGGATCAATGCAGAAGACCCCTTTATGCAGTTTATGCCATTTCCCGGAAAAGTTGGGACAATGAGTATCCCTAAGGGCGATGGTGTTCGCGTAGATCATTTCCTGTATGAGGGATATCAAATCCCCCCTTTCTATGACTCATTACTCGGAAAATTGATCGTTCATGCGCCGTCGCGGGATGAAGCAATAAACAAATTGTTGGTAGCGTTGAAAGAGTTCCAGATTGGCGGCCTCAAGACAACGATGCCTCTACATATTGCGCTGGCAAGTGATCGCGATGTACGGGCTGGAAAATTCCATACCCAGTGGCTGGAAGCCTGGTTGGCCGCAGGTAATTTGGATGCCACTATGAGAGAGGGAGCGTTGCTTTGAAAACAAGATACACATTCGGCGGCGACGAGCATATTTATGTGGAAATGGATGAAGAGATGTCTCTGGACGCCTTCTTCAAAAGTCTTTCCATGAGTACGGAAGTTCGGAAGGCGAATATTTCGGGAGTAACCGAGATATGCCCTGCGAATGCGTCGTTTCAAGTCAAATTTAACCCGGATGTCATTCATCCTGATGATATGATGAAGAAACTGAAAGAACTGGAACATCTGGCCGAAAATGCAGAAAAGCGGCTGGAAACACGGATTGTTGAAATTCCGGTTTATTATCAGGATCCCTGGACTCATGAGACAGTTATGCGGTTCCGCGAACGCCATCAGGATCCAAGCGGGACTGATTTGGAATATGCCGCATCAATAAATGGATTTGACAGCGTAGAAGCCTTTATCGAAGCACATCACTCTCAGCCCTGGTTTGTATCTATGGTCGGATTTGTTTCCGGATTACCTTTCCTCTACCAACTTGTTGAAAAAGAGAAACAATTACAGGTACCGAAATACTTAAGCCCGAGAACAGACACGCCAAAATTGACGGTGGGATATGGTGGCTGTTTCTCGTGTATCTATTCGGTTCGGGGAGCTGGCGGTTATCAAATGTTTGGCATAACGCCCATGCCCATTTTTGATCCTGAACAGAAAGTCTCCTATCTTTCCGATTTCATGGTTTTTTTCAAACCCGGTGACATCGTTAAATGGAACCCAATTGACCGGGCAGAATATGACCGGATTGTCAATGAAGTGGCAGCTGGTACGTATGTGCCAAAAATCGCAAATGTCTCCTTTGATCTTAATGAATTCAACGAAGATATTCCCAAATCAAATGCTAAGCTGATGGAGGCCCTCCATGGCGCTTAAAATTCTTAACTCTGGACTGTCAACAAGCATACAGGACCTGGGGCGACCCGGATATTTTCATATTGGCATTCCTATTGGTGGGGCTATGGATCGGCTTGCATTGCAATCGGCAAATATGCTTGTTGGGAATGATGCCGGGGCGGCAGGACTCGAAGCCGTGTTTATGGGCCCAGAAATCGAATTTACTCAAGATGCCTCAATTGCTGTTACGGGGGCCGATATTCCCATCAAACTGGACGGAGAGCTTCGAGAGGCCTGGAAATCGTTTAATGTAAAGGCTGGCCAAAAGCTGAGTTTCGATTTTCTGAAAACAGGGGCCCGTATCTATATTGCGATCTCCGGTGGGATCGATACACCAATCGCATTGGGAAGTCGCTCAACTTATACAATCGGTGCACTGGGCGGCTTTGAGGGCCGTAACCTCGCTGCTGGAGATGAAGTGCCAATAGGGAATGGTAGGCTTGTTCCTGAAGGCCGAACAGTTCCTGAGGCCCTGAGGCGGATGCCGGAAAGCTCTGCTGAACTTCGCGTCTTACCGGGTCTGTATTGGCACCGGATCACTGAGCAGTCAGGAAAGAATTTTTTCGACGACGAATGGAAAGTTGCACCGGAGGCCGACCGTATGGGTTACCGCTTCAGAGGCGGGAGGCCACTTGACTTTGTCGATCGTAATCAGCCATTTGGCGCAGGCTCGGATCCATCAAATATCGTTGATGGATGTTATTCCTACGGGTCAATACAAGTGCCTGGCGGAACCGAGCCAATCATACTTCACCGGGATGCGGTTTCCGGAGGTGGCTATTTCACCTTGGGAGCAATTATTTCAGCCGACATGGATTTTGTCGGGCAACTGCAACCCCATACATCGGTTCGATTTAGACGCGTTGATATGAAAGAAGCTTTGTCCGCACGTAAAGAGAGAAAAGACATACTGACTAAAATCACAGAAGCGCTCGCCTAAGAAGCGTCCCAATTTCCACACCGTATTTTCCCAACTGACAGAGGAGATCAGAACGATGAGACTTGCCCTAAAAACAACCCTGCTAACGGGTGCAGCGCTATTGTTGCCAACAATCGGTAACGCAGCCGACGCTTGGTATCCGTATACTGCAGAAGCAGTAAATCCCGCTTTCTCAAGCGACGGAGCCAGCAGTAAAATTGTTTATAATCCACTCGAAAAAACGGAAAAAGCATGGAATATCTGCGTTTCTTTTCCGCATATGAAAGATGCCTACTGGTTAGGCGTTGATTATGGTGTTGCGGATGAAGCCGCACGACTAGGTGTCAAAATGAACCTGGTTGAAGCTGGCGGATATACAGAACTGAACAAGCAGATAAGTCAAATTGAGGATTGTGTTGCAGGGGGAGCAAATGCAGTTGTGATTGGTGCGATTTCTTATGATGGCCTCAATAATGTGATCGGAGAAATAAAAGCAAAAGGTATTCCGGTTATTGATCTAGTGAACGGCGTGTCGTCTAAGGATATTTCCGCCAAGTCGCTCGTCTCATTTCGCACTATGGGATACGAAACAGGGGCCTATCTCGCGGCCAAGCATAAAGCAGGTACAACTCCTGTAAAAGTTGGATGGTTCCCTGGACCTGCGGGCGCTGGTTGGGTTGAAGCGGCCCACTCAGGCTTTATGGATGCTGTAAAAGGCTCCGCCGTACAGGTTCTCGAGCCTCGCTTCGGCGATACAGGCAAAGAAACCCAGTTGAAGCTTGTTGAAGATGTTCTACAGGCCAATCCTGATGTTCGGTATATCGCCGGCACAGCCGTGACTGCAGAAGCGGCGCAGGGTTTGATCCGTGAACGCGGGCTCAAGGGAAAAGTCGATTTGTTAGCGTTCTATATGACACCGGGTGTTTATACCGGGATCAAGCGCGGGTTTATCTTGGCTGCACCGGCAGACAGTATGGTGGTTCAGGGACGAATTGCGATCGATCAGGCTGTCCGTATTCTCGAAGGAAAAGAGTACGTGAAACATGTAGGACCGAAGATTTTCGTCGTCGATCCACAAAACATCAATGATGTGTCACGTGCTAACATTCTTCCACCCGAAGGATATAAGCCTGTGTTCTCTGTTAAGTAACGGACATCTCATAGAGGCTATTTGGGTTGGATATGCGCATGCGTATCCAGCCCACTTTCCTGGGAGGAAGAATTGCTTATAGAAACGACAGGGCTCACGAAAAAATATCCGGGAGTTTTGGCTCTTAATGGTGTCGATTTCAACTTGAAACGCGGCGAAGTCCATGTTTTGTTTGGTGAAAATGGGGCAGGAAAATCGACGCTGATTTCCATTCTAGCGGGTGCAATTACACCTTCGGACGGGAAGATTACAGTCGAGGGAGAAGTCGCGCATTTTAACTCAGTCGCTGAGGCTCAAGCTCATGGAATATTTACTGTATTTCAAGAATTTTCTCTCATTCCAACTCTCACAGCGGCTCAGAATATCTTCTTGGGCTGGGAGCCGAAAATTGGGCCGTTTATCAACCATCGGGAAATGCGTGAGCGTTCTCGTGAATTATTTGAAGAACTGGGATTTGACATTAATCCAGATGAAATTGTTGCACGCCTTTCAAGGGGGCAGCAACAGATGGTTGAAATTACAAAAGCATTCCACGGTGATCTTTCCACTCTCATTTTGGATGAGCCAACAGCGTCACTGACAGACCAGGAAGTTGATCATCTTTTCGACTTTATCAAATCGCTGCAGGCCCGCGGTGTCGGAATTATTTACATTTCCCACCGAATTCAGGAATTTGTTCGGATCGCAGATCGGGTAACCGTGCTGCGTGATGGGGCTAAGATTGGTACAGTTTCCATGAAGGAAACGGATGATAGCGCCTTGTTGGAGATGATGACAGGCCGCGTAATTTCTGAAATATACCCAAAGATCAATCATAACCCTGGAGCGGAGATCTTAAGAGTAAATGACCTTAAGACAAATGGCGTTGAAGGTGTTTCTCTTTCTGTTCGAGCCGGTGAGGTATTGGGCGTGGCAGGGTTGGTTGGATCCGGAAAATCCCGCCTTTTCCGGGCAATAATGGGACTGACAGGCAAGCAATCGGGAAGTGTATATTTTAATAATCTGAATATCAGTGCATTGCCAACAAGAAAAATTATCAAGATGGGCATGTATTATCTGTCACCAGATCGGAAAACAGAAGGTCTGGACCTTGCGAAAACGGCAACAGAGAACCTTGCGGTAAATTTGATTATGGGCGGATTAGCGAGCGGTCCCGCCGGATTTATCAACTGGGACGCAATCACATTGGAAAGCGGAAAAATTGCTGACCGTGTTGAGCTGTCGTCATCCTACAGGATGAAACCGGTTTCTCAACTGTCGGGTGGTAACCAGCAAAAAGTGCTCTTTGCCAAGTGTTTTGGACAAGATGTTGATTTGTACATCTTTGATGAGCCCACTGTCGGCGTCGATATGGGAACCCGGGTGGCGCTGTACTTGCTAATCAAACAACTGGCAGAGGCCGGTAAAGCCGTGATCGTGATTTCCTCGGACTTACCAGAGGTAATGAACCTTGCTCACAGACTTATTGTGCTGTCACGGGGACATATATCTGCTGAGCTGAGCGGCGATGACATCGAAGAGGATCAAGTCCTCAAATATTTCTTTGAGGAAAATGGGACGGAACAATGAAAGTTGCACAAATAAAAATTAATCCGGTAGGCCTAATCAGTCAGACTTTTATAAAAGTAGGCGTTCTACCTTTCTTCCTCATTGGCGCTTTGATTATCTTCACAGCATTGTCGCCCAAATTTCTGACAGCAGACAATTTCGTTAATGTAGCGCGTCAGTCGGTGTATTTAGTGCTGGTGTCTCTTGGGCAAATGCTGGTCTTGATTTCGGGTGGTTTCGATCTTTCGGTAGGAACCGCAATTGCTATCACCTCCGTCGTCTCTGCGACTGCTATGGTCTGGTTTTCAGGCATTTTTCCTGAAATGATATGGCTCGTAATACTATTAGGCGCACTCGTCGGATTGAGTTCAGCTTTTCTTGTCGGTTTGGTGAACGGGATCGGTGTTGCTTATTTCAGTGTATCACCCTTCATTATGACCTTGGGTGTTTCCTCCGTTGGGGCGGGACTAGCTCTTTTCCTAACCGGAGGCGTTCCGGTATCTGGTCTTCCGTTTGCGTTCGGTGATATTTTCGGATTTGGCCGAATATGGGGGATCCCAACTCCGGTTCTCATTGCGTTTGTTCTGATTGCTTTTATGTGGGTGCTCATGTCGCGAACGAGCCTTGGGACACAAGTGTATGCTGTGGGTGGGAACATCAAGGCAGCGCATCTTTCTGCGATCAATACCAAGCGTACTTTGTTGTTTACATACATAATCTGCTCCCTGATCGGATCCTTGACTGGCTTGTTGCTTACAGCGCGGGTTGAATCCGGTGAAGCCAATCTTGGTAGCACAATCGCTCTTGAATCAATTGCCGCCTGTGTGATTGCGGGCGTCTCTTTGCGAGGAGGCATCGGACGGGTTGAAAGTGTTGTTCTCGGGGCGTTTTTCATTGTCCTCGCACAAAACGGTATGAACCTCGCTCAGATCAGTTCCTACATGCAGATGGTTTTGCTCGGACTAGTGCTCATACTTGCAGTTATTTTTGATCAGGTACGATACAAAATGATCATGGGTGGCAAGTAACCTAGATCTCTTTATAGGCGGCTCTGTTGGGAACAAATACTAACACTAATCATTAGGTGTACAATGTTGCCTCCGCCTTTTTTAGAATTGTTTTTTCAAATCCTAGTTTCTTGTTAAAGGGTAGATGCAGGTTCGAGTCCTGCTGGGGTCACCAGATCAAACCCTTGAAAACATAGACGTTTTCAAGGGTTTTTCTTTTATTCTCTCGTAAAACGCTGAAAAACCGTTCGTTTTGTTAAATGTTTGTTTTTATTGATTAATCCTGTTGAGTATTAGTGCGTATCATTTAGTAACGGGTAGATGGTGCCGGCCTTTGTTTCAAATTTGTTTTCCAGCTATCGTTGCGGTTTAGCAAAGTACCTAAGGCACGGCTCAAAACTACTTATCCGAAAAACTCAATGCATATGGTATTGGAGCGTCCTGCTCGTTTTTCGTTGTCATCTGAAGATAGATACCCGTAGAACTGATATATGACACTAATGCTGCTGTGTCCCATTTCCTTTTAATTTCCAAAGGAGATACACCAGAAGCATTTAACTTCTTTTGAACCTAAGTCAACAGATGAACGCATGCTTTCAACTTGGCTAAGTCATGAAGACGGAACGCATATATCTAATCGTAGTATTGAAGCGCCAAACCATCAAACCATCATTTCTACTGAGTATATGGAGTGTCAAATAATACAAGAAGTCGTGTAGATAATTCTCATTTGGCTTGGTTAGGTTATGAACCCAAATTGAATGTGGAAGATTTTTGGATGAAATTCTAAAAACGGCGAAGCTTTAGGCCCCTTAGCAGGAAGAACGCATGGCAGTGGAGCGTGTAACGGTAGTTTTTCAGGTGATATGAAGATTTCATTATCTTTTGACTAAAACTAGGCCAAACACATAAAATATTGAAGTGCTTCTGGTGGGCGCCCAAATACAAATTTATGACTAGAAGACGGGGCAGGGAACTTCCAAACCACAAACTAGTTGGGGCTACACTTTTGGAAATAAAATGTTGGAAAAGCGCTGCGGCTAGATCCAAATGGAAAGCATCTCGGGGAAGGCATCGACTTTCTGTGTATGTTTACCTATGTACTAAAAACGAACAGTTATACACGAACCTCATTGGCTATCCATTCACCATGACATCAAATTGAATTAAGACTTTTAAGGTCCGAGTCGGATCATGAGCCGTCCTTTTTAGGCACTGAAAATGGAGTCCGCAATACCCATCAATAATGGACATCGATTTTGAATTTTCAGATTTCTCTGAAATAACTTCCGCTTACCCTGAAGATACAAATTCGTTAATCCCAAAGAGTCTGAAAAGTGCCAATGGGAGACTAGCTGATAACCTAATGGACACAGTTGAATTTTCTGCGCACCCATATTGATATATACTAATACTGGTATTGACATCTCCGAAATGCCGCTTTTGTATATATTGAATTAATCTAATATATCAGTTAAGTTGATAGCTGAAAAAACAACGGAATGGTGGTGTAATATGTTGAAGAAATTCAGACAAACGATCCTTTCTCAAGCGCTGGCTGCAGTATTGCTGTTTGGCGGAGCAACTAATGCGTCGGCTATTCCCGTTATTTCGGTGGATTTGGATCCGACAACACCAGGGATACAGACGACCCTGAATGTCATCGCTGGATCTTCGTTTACGTTTGATATGGTTTTGACAGGCGATGGTAGCAGTTTATTTGACCTTTTTGCATTCGCAGCTGACTTCAACAGTTCCGGGGCAGTACTCGGGTTGCCGGGAGGTATGCGAGTAGCAGGCACTATAGCAGGCACTGCGCCAGTAACAGCACTAGACATATCTACAGCTGCAACAACAGTACCCGGTTCGCTTTTGGGGACCCTCCCTTTCCCAGTTACACCCGGATTTACAACATCCAGCGGTGGAGTTGGTATAATTTCATTAACCACACCGTTTGCAGGGCCAATTCCAGCAGGTACGACAATCGATCTATTCAGTCTGACATTGAACGCCCTGACACCGGGCACGAGCCGGATAATACCAAGCACTGGCGGAGGTTTAGGTGGATTAGTGTATGCCGGTGCTTTCGTGCCGACTACATTGCGGGGCGGCAGCGTCACCGTTAGTGCCATCCCCTTGCCAGCCGCCTTTCCTCTCTTCGCGGCGGCCCTCGCAGGATTTGGTTTCGCCGGATATCGGCGCAGGAGAATGCCGATTGAATAACGTTTGGTCGAAGATATGGAGGCTCAAGGGGCCCCGATTGCACTCAGTGTAGGTACTTGAGCGATCAAAAATTCGCGATTTTGCTCGTCCGCCCCTCTGCAACCTTACCGTTATACGGGGCGGGTCTCGCCGCAGTGTAGGGCTTTATGGGATGGCGCCGTAAACGCAACGCTGCGGCATAGCTTAGACAACTTTACGCAGCCACTCTCGGTTCCACATCACAGCCTCTACTTCCCTCGAAAAGTGTTGTTTGTAGCCATAATGCATGTACCTTTTCGTGTGGTATGAAAACTAGAAATGAGCCTTTATGGGATCACTTTAGAAGGTCATTAAACTTCAATAACTATTTTGCTTAGATTAATTGAAATGTCCGCTTTGGGTCAACTTCAGAAGTTTTTGGTGATATGAAATCTCTTCCGCTTTGCCATGCTTTACAGACGTTAATGTCTAACAAGTCAGCTTGATGTCCGAAAACGGAAGCACTTGAACGATCCTGATTTAGTTCCGGTAAGTGCCACGAGCAGTCATTCTGGATTGATTTAGAACCGTCTGAAACGGGAACTTTGCAAACGTTCATTTGCATCAAGGGTTTTGATGTTTTAGGCTCGAAACACCCTTGCTGGTGACCACCTTCTCTTTAGAACAACTGGGAACGCATTTTATGAGGCCTTTATCCGGAAAAGTAGCAATTGTGACGGGAACATCTGCACCTCGGGGAATAGGACGCGCAATTGCGATGCGTCTTGCCGAAAATGGAGCTTCGGTTGTTGCAACTGATATGGCTGGCTACTTACATATTGACGACGATATATATAAGAAAGACGAACTCTTAAACGCTTTGGTCACTGATATTAGAAATATGGGCAATACAGCAATGTCGTTAAAATTGGATATCACCGATGCTAACGATGTTCAGGCTTGCATATCAGCAACAAAGCAGGAGTTTGGTCGCATTGATATATTGGTGAACAATGCAGGATCATTGGCGGGTTCTGATAACTTTTTGTCAACGACATGTGATCAGTGGGAAACTAGTTTTCGCGTGAATATACTCGGCCCAATGATGCTTTCTCAGGCAGTTATTCCGGAGATGCGCAAGGTTGGCGGGGGACGCATTATCAATATCGGGTCTACTCGCAGTCTGGGAGTTGATGCAGGGTTTGGGGCCTATACCGCGATGAAGCATGGACTGGTTGGCATGACAAAGACAATTGCTGCGGAATTTGGTGCCGATGGAATTTTGTGCAACACCGTCTGCCCCGGATACATAATGACTGATATGCACGCAGCGGCGAATACGCGTTTGGCAAAAGAAAATGAAATCTCTGTAGAAGAGATGCAAAAGCGGCGCTATGCAAATGTTGCGGTTCGGGACGCCGGGCGCCCCGAAGATGTAGCCGAAGCCGTAGCTTATTTGGCAGGACCGAATTCAACCTATGTAACAGGAATAAATTTGCCCGTTAGTGGTGGTGTTCCACTTGGCATTTAAGGTTCACAATTACGCCTGCAAAGGATTGAAACCGGCCCTGTGAGGCGGATGAGTGGCTGGTCCCCGTTGCCTTCTATAAGCCGATCCTTTTAAAAAATTCGTTCTATATGGAACCAGTTCTTTGTTCAGTTATGTTCCATAAGCAGTCATATAGAATTTAATAGAAAATCGAACACTTGTTGGGTTGTCGGCTGAACATTCTTGTTAGAGGGATGTGCAAGATAATAACCGCGATCGGTTGCGAGCTTTTCAGATCCAAGTCTAACAAGCTGGCCTGATTTTAACTCGTCGTCTAACAAGGCAAGGCTTCCCAAAGCAATGCCTTCTCCCTCAAGCGCTCTGCCAATAGTATGCGCATAGGTCATACAGGGCTTCGTCGGCCATTCGAGCAATTCAGGGATGTTGATTTTCTCTATCCACACGCCCCAATTGATCCAATCGGGTGCAGCTCGCTCATAATTCAGGAGTGTTGTAGGTGGAAAATCTGCTAGAGAGCCAGAAACGCAATCAGTTTGGGTTGTCACAAGGCGACTAATCATGTCGGGAGATGCAACAGGCGCGAGTTCCTCTTTAAACAACAACGTGCAGTTCCATTCAGCACTCTTACCGTCCGAATAGATGATCGACAGATCGCAGCCCGTGGAGGTCAGTTCGCCCTGTTTGTCTGTAGTGACCAAGTCAACGGCACAGGCCAGATCGCTGAGCCCAAATATCTTCATACGTGGCAACAGCCAGAACAATGAAACCGCACTGTTGGACGAAATGCGCACGGTATCAATATTGCTGCTCGTAAGGTCATTGATAGCTGTTTCAAGGTAATCCAACGCAATGGCAGTTTTGCCGCGTAACTGCTTACCTTGTTCTGTGAGCTCAAGGTGTCTACCTACACGGAAGAACAATTGAACGCCGAGCGTGCTTTCCAGTTGCTGAATGCGTTTGCTCACGGCTGCTTGGTTAACGTATAGCTCTGAAGCAGCCTCCGTAAAATTCATGTACCGTGAGGCGGCCTCAAAAAACTTCAAACTATCCAATGATGGTAATGTGCGCCGATAATTTTTCATAACACCAGGTTATCATCAATCGTAAATATTTGTACAGTTTACAGGATAATTTTGCCAAATTATTCTATCTAATAATAACTGGCCATAATGGAGGCAAGGATGAATAATTTTGATTGGCATGCTGAACGGAATGGCCGTCCTCGGGCAATGATGTTGGAGACTGCTCCAGAGAGCGCTGGCATTGATCTGGCCGCTGTTAGGCGTTACAGGCAGGCAAGTATCCGGTCCGAAATGGCGAGACGAAATATCGACGCGGTGATCTTGTCCGATCCCATAAACATCCGGTACGCAACGGAAGCCCGAAACATGCAGGTTTTTTCCCAGCGCAATGCGCCCTCAAGATATCTCTTGATGACAGCGGCACGTTCCATTTTGTTCGAGTTTACAGGGTGTATGCACCTTGCCGACGGCTTTGAGACGATCGATGAAGTGCGACCTGCTTTTACGGCGAGTTTCGTTGCCGCCGGTCCCGACATTGCCAACCGCGAGAAACGATGGGTGTTGGAAATGACGGATCTGATTTCCAATCTGACCGGTCCGACTGCAACAGTTGGATTGGAAAGAATGAATGCTGGGGTCTCAATCGGTTTAAAAGAGATGGGTTTCAACATTGTTGATGCTCAGGAGTCAATAGAAATGGCGCGTGCGATCAAATCTGATGAAGAGATAAAATGCGTCATCGCATCACTCCGTGCTACTGAAGTTGCCGTCGGAAAGTTGCGGGATGCTCTTGTGCCCGGCATTACTGAAAACGAATTGTGGTCCGTCCTCCACAAATCCGTCATCGAGCAAAATGGCGATTACTGCGAGACCCGCTTGCTGAATGCCGGGCAAAGATCAAACCCATGGTTTCAGGAAACATCTCACAACGTAATCGGTGCAAACGAGCTTGTCGCGCTGGATACTGATGTCGTTGGATGCCACGGCTACTATTCTGACTTTTCACGTACATTCCACGCGGGGCCCGGCACGCCCACGGAAATCCAAAAGACGCTTTACAAAGTGGCATATGAACAAGTTCACCATAATATGAACATTCTAAAACCGGGTCTCAGTTTTAGAGAATACGCGGACATGGCTTGGGATATTCCAGAGAAATACTACAATAACCGTTACTACCTATCCTCTCATGGCGTTGGCATGACCGGCGAGTATCCGTACCTTTACCACCATGGGGATTTTCCTGACGCTGGTTATGACGGAATTATTGAGCCAGGCATGACTATTTGTGTGGAAAGCTATATTGGAGAGGATGGTGGTGATTGTGGTGTAAAACTTGAAGAGCAAGTTCTTATTACTGAAGACGGTGTTGAATTACTTTCGAGGTTTCCGTTTGAAAAATCATTACTCTCCTAAAGCATAAAAGAAACTGATGGCTAGTCGTCTTTCGATGTCCGCTTTGGGTCAACATCAGAAGTGTCGCGTACAATGGAATTTTTGGTTAGTTATACTCGCGTAGAAGGTATATTAAATTACGATAACATAACGTGTTGAAGTAGCTAAAATTTTATGCTAATTTTAAGTGGAATAGAAGATTTACTCAAAAGCACTACGAGATTTACTGGGGAGATCGGTATTCTGCGTCTGTTCGTTGAAACTTCTTGGAATTGTTTACCTTTGATTTGTAATGAATTGAGTAGCTGACATGAAACTTAGAACAACAAAATCCGTGCGCTTATTTGCATGCAGTGCCATTGTCGCTTCGGGGGCAATCTTATCTGGCATAACACCAGCCGTATCAGCGACCTATTTGCCTGATTACATGGTTATTGCAACTGGACAAAGTAACAGTAGCAATAACAATGTTGGCAACCCCTTGCATTTATCAACTTCTGAACTAGGTGCTATCGGTGCTAACGGTGCGGTGTCCCCGCCCGGTAGTGTTCCCTCTATCCCGGGAGCCCATGGGAGTTCCAGGGCGTCAAGCGGCATAACATATGACGGTGATGTGGCCATTACAGAGACGAACGGCGTTATTACGAGTAGTAATTCTCATGTTTATTCTGCAAATACGGGAGCAGGGAACCAAGGGACACAGGGTATAGATTGCGCTGGATCATACAACACCTGCACAGATAGTGGTAGCCAGATTAGTAGCAATAATAAGCACGGAACACCGGGTCCTACTTTGACTAATCTTGGAAATAACAAGGGTGTTCAGGGTGGGTTTGCAGCGCATATGGCAGACCTGAAAACCGAAGCTCAGACTTTGACTACCGACTATTGGAATTTGGCGGCGACTGACACATTTGGTTTTGAGAAAATAGATGGCAACAGATTAGACGTGTTTGGTTCAGGTGATCACGTGATTGATTTGGGTACAAAGGATAAATTCCTTTTGCAAAACGGTACTTGGACAATTTCAGGTGCGGCAGATACAACCGTTATATTCCGCCTAGTGAATGACTCAATATTTGATATTTCGCAAGCAAACCTAGTGGTTGGCGGCGCGATGGGACTTAATAATGTTCTGTTCCTGGTCGATGGAAAAGACGGCACCGGTAGTTTTACATTCAACAACGTTTTCTTTAATGGCATGTCTTTCTGGGATTATGGCGGGCAAGGCGAGAAAAATGAAGCCGTTTGGAACAATGTCGCCGGTTGTGGTCAGGTCATGACAGATAAGATTAATTTCAACAATGTTAGTATGACAGGTTGTGAATTTAATCCAACGGTAACTGTAGTTCCTCTGCCGGCAGCATTTCCCTTATACGGTGCAGGTATTGCTATAATGGGCTTTATCGGATGGCGTAAAAAACGGCGTGCTGCATGAACCTGAACAACGGTGCGTCTTAGCACTTCAGATATTATCTGATTTATTTTTTAGGCGGAAGAGAGATGTATTTCTCTCCTCCGCCTAAAAATTTATAAATATTAGATTTTCTAACATATAATTGCTTCTTGCGTTCTGGCTACAGTTTATTCAATCCTTGCAGGACGCGGAACTTGCTCCAAGCCTGATCACAATCCACATAACAGCCCCGAAGTTTTCTGGGTCCGCTTTGCGGATCGAATGCCGCTCGTCCGTGTAGGACCCGCCGGTTCTGAAATACCATAACCTCTCCCGGCATCAGTTTGAATTTCAACTCGTATTCTGGGCGGCGTAAAATTTCAGTAAAAGCCCTCAATCCATTGTACAACGCTTCCATGTCATCAAAGCTTGTATCCAGTGCTCCAGTAAGCGCAGTATGATAGCGGATTTCTTCTAACTGTCCGTTATGGTCCAGACGGATAGCCGGGCTGTGCCAGCGTAAATCCCATTCTTTATCTAAAAATCGATAGAGAACAGGTATTCGAGTCAAATTATCAAACGCAGTCGGGTTTTCTTTCTTCAATTGCTCTGCAACTGCAAATCCATCAACTAGAATACTTTCCCCGCCCTCTGCGTCAAACTGCAAGCAATGGAGAAATTGTATTCCTGGCGGCATCTCAAGATTTGGGAGATCAGTGTGAGCTTTCAATTCAATCGCTGTATATGCCACATTATTCGGATCAGGCTTGGACTCGACCGTGAAGTCCACACCAAAGTGCGTTTCCCGAAGAAAACCAATTCGCTTGGCTAATTCTTCAACCATTCCCTCGTCAGGAGATAGATCAGTTACGATCGAAAATCCAAATTCTCTTAATTGACGGATGAAAGTCATCGTACCTTGATCACTCCCCAGCACACTTTGCGCTGAAATGCTGGGTCGTGATTTTAAACTGTTCACGCTCCAGGGTGTAGGGTCAGGTAATCCATCGCTCACACGTTCAGTGTCATAGGAATGGGATCGCAGCCACACACTGGAGTATTCACTTAAATGGCCATCTGGCCAGGTTAATTGTAGGTTTGTTCCGGAATCTGCAATCTTGTAGTCTTCCGACACAATTTGTGTATCCAGCGACCAAGTATCTACAACTCTTTCCAGTGTTTGCGGGTGATGGCACTTTTGACACAGGCAATTATCTCGCAACCAGATCCAATGAAATCTGCTTTGCTCGCCGGTTGAAAAATCAATAACTAGATAGTTATCACGAGCCTGAACTTTTGAAAGCAGCGATGTAATTTTCATTTAAACCGTCCTGTTCGAAATTTGTTAAGAGACGCTATCTGTTATGTGATGCGACGTCTAGTCTTCGTCGTTGACCCTCTCAGCGTGGGCATCTTTTTAGTGCAATGAAAATTATCTATTGGTTTATTACTTTTCAATATGTGCGAGTTTTAATAAACTTGTATGCTATGTAAGAATGTAGTTCTGTATCAGTATGTATATTGGAGTTTGATAAGCTTACATTCAGGCTTCTTGGAGTTATGGAAGCTTGTTTGAGAATTGTGGGGGGAAATGTCTAAGGGAGAGAAATGGTTGCGTTCCGTAAAGGACAGCGTACGCCCGCTTTTTGTGGAACTTGTTGTGTATTCTTTCTTCGTCAATATTCTGGCGCTTGTGATCCCGTTATTCGTTCTTCAAGTTTATAATCGCGTTGTTGCCTTCGGCAATATCTCCACCCTGCAAGGTCTCGTTGCTGGCGTGTTTGTCGCTCTCATATTTGATTTCTCATTACGCCAAATCAGAAGCAGATTGCTTCAAAAAGCGGCCATGCGTATTGACATCGGGGTAGGTGAAACCTTGATGAAAAAATTCTGGTCACTGCCTTTGAAAGTTTTAGAAAGCAGGCCAAGTGTATACTGGCAGAGCCTGTTTCGTGATGTGGATACAGTCCGAAATACGATCGCAGGCGCACCATTTTTACTCCTCATTGACCTTCCATTTGCTGCCGTGTTTATCGTTCTCATTTTTCTTATTGCAGAACCAATTGCTTGGGTATTTGTCTCAATTGTGCCGGTGTTTGTTCTTCTCGCTGTTGTTTCCGGGAAGTTAGTTGGTCAAGCCAGTCAAGAAGAGAAGGAAAGCCAACGGTCACGCGACTCCCTCGTTGGGGATATGATAAATAGCAGAAGTACTGTTAAAGCTTTATCGCTGGATGTAGGAATTTCTCCGCACTGGGAAAATGTACATTCAAATAATATTGAGAGCGCTTTGCGCAGGGGCATGAAGCATGACGGGTTTGTAAATGCAGGCACTGTGTTTACCCTCGCGACTACGGTAATTATTACGAGCTTTGGTGCTCTTGCCATTATAGATCAAAAGCTAAGCATCGGCGCATTGATTGCTGCCAATATGCTTTCAAATCGTGTCATTGGCCCGTTCAGTCAATTGGTGGGGGCTTGGAAAAGTTTTTCTGCATATCGCCAATCAAAGGATCGCCTTGACGAAGTCATGAATATTCCGACAGAACGTTTGACGGAGACAATTCAACTGGAAAATCCAGCCGGTGATATCAAGTTGGAAAATATTTCCTTTCGGTACTTTGACGATGGTGAACACGTTCTGGAGAATCTATCAGCGCATTTCACACCAAACGCGGTTCATATGATTATGGGACCAAATGGGGGTGGTAAAAGTACACTAATCAAATTGTTGAAGGGGCTCTATGTTTCCGATAAAGGGCGTATTCTGATTGATGATGCTGATATCACTCAATTTACCCGAAAACAATTGTCACGCTGGATAGGATATGTCCCTCAGGAAACGGTCCTTATTGATGGCACTATCAAGGACAATATTTCTGGAAAACGAGATTACATAACAGACGAAGAAATTGTCCGGGTTTGCGAAAAGGTTGGCATACACAAAGTAATAACTGATTTTCAGGACGGATATGCGACAAATGTGGGGGAGGCTGGACGCATGATGTCCGGTGGTGTTCGTCAGCGTATAGCGATCGCCCGTGCTCTGATCGGGACGCCGTCAATCCTTATTTTTGATGAACCGTCAGCAAGCCTTGATCGATTTGCGGAAATTCAATTGAAAGGCTTATTGCACTCCTTATCTTCAAATTGCTCTGTGATCGTGGTGTCTCATTCTCCTGTTTTACTGGGAGTGACGACACATCTTTATCTGTTAGATAAAAAACGCATGATCATTTCTGGCCCGAGAGACGATGTTTTGAAACAATTGGATAACCGTTCAAAAGATGAAAATCCCATAGAGAAAACGGCATCACCTAGTACAAATAAGGTGAAGGTATGAACCGGTTCTCTAAACTTGAGCAAAAATATCCTTTGCCGGCATGGCGTATATTCGGATGGTTAATCGTCACTTTGATCATTGCATTCGGAGTCTGGGTAAACTTTGCAGAGCTAGAAGAGGTCGCGGTCCTTTCAGGTGAGGTGGTCCCACAAGATCAAGTGAAAGTAATCCAACATCTAGAAGGCGGAATAATAAAGCAAATTCACGTGAGAGAAGGGTCACTTGTAAAGGCAGGAGATCCGTTGATGCATTTGGATTTGGCGATAAATGCAATTAACGAAGAGGGATTGGAAATTCAGCTTGCCGGATTGCAAATAAAGAGAGCTCGTTTGATAGGGGAGAGCGAAGGCAAGGCACCTGTATATCCAGTTGTTAGCCGTACGGATGTCCTGGCTGTTCTTGAGGCAGAAAAGAGAGTTCACAAGGCTCGAAAAGAGCAAGTGCTCGCAAAAGTGAGAATTTTGGCTGAGAAAGAGAAGCAAAAAAAGTTGGATGTTGATCAACTTAAAATAAAACTAACAGCGATAACGTCAGATTTAGAAGTGTCGCAACGAAAATTTACTATGTCAAAAGAACTTTTAGCTGCAAATCTTACCCCCAAAATTGAACATTTGCAGTTGGAGATGGAACTCACCCGTATGACAGGAGAGCAGAAAATTTTGCGCCCAGCAATTCCTCGCGCAAAAGCTGCAGCTTCAGAAGTAAGAGAGAGAATAAAAGAAGAAAAGCTGAATTTTAAACGTGAAGCACAAGAGGAACTAAGCCAAATAGAGATCGAAATTGCCAGATTGAACGAACTTCTCGTTACGGCTGGTGATCAAGTGACCAGGACAACAATCAGAAGCCCAATTGACGGTATCGTCAAAAATATACGGAACAATACAATTGGCGGCATTGTGCGCCCAAGTGAGGCCGTAATGGATATCGTTCCTTCGAGTGACAAGTTGGTGATTGAGGCGAAGCTCAACCCGTCAGATCGCGGTTTCGTGCAAGTCGGCCAGGCAGTTACTATAAAGCTCACGGCTTATGATTTCTTTACCTACGGTGGATTGAAGGGAAAAATTGCCAATATAGCAGCAGATTCTACCAGTGGGGACGACGGCCAAACTTTTTTCAAACTCGTCGTGGAAACGGAGCAGGAGGAGGATGCCGGCTTGAACGGTATGTTGATCACGCCCGGGATGCAGGCACTCGTTGATGTCCATACTGGTAAAAAACCGGTCCTACAATACTTGTTGCAGCCTGTTCTTAGATTGAGGCACGAGAGTTTCAGAGAAAGATAAAAATATAGGGAGTGGTCATAGTGGGGGGACGGATAACAAAAGCATTCCGCAGTATTTTCGGTTTTCTTTTTGGCTCGATTGGGCAGAAGGTCGCATGGGGTATTTTGGCATTTGTTTTATCTATTCATTATCTGAACACTCCAATAGTTGAAGGCATCAGAAACAGGTCCTTCGATATTTATCAAAGATTGGCCCCAAGGCCCGTAGATGAAGCATCGGCTGTTGTTGTTATTGATATTGATGAGAAAAGTTTATCTGCTGTAGGGCAGTGGCCCTGGCCAAGAGACATGATGGCAGAAATGGTCAGTCGCCTAACAAAAGCGGGTGCAGTTGTTATCGGGTTTGATATTGTCTTCCCGGAAGAAGATCGATTATCTCCTCCAATACTGGCAAAGACATTGCGTGGTATTGATCAAGAGACGCGAAATAAACTTTCCAAACTTCAAAGCAATGACGAGGTGTTTGCGAATGCCCTGCGTCAAAGTAGGGTTGTCCTTGGCGGATTTGTCAGCAACGAGAGTGACGTGGTTCAAACCAAAACATTGGACCTTTTACCAAGTATAAATTGGATCGGTAAAAATCCGAACCGTTTTGTGAGACCCTCAACCCAATTCGTTGGAAATGTTGAGGTAGTGGAGGCAGCCGCAGCAGGTTATGCAAACTTCACGTTCGATAGTGATTTTGACGGCATTATTCGCAGAATTCCGCTGTTAGCCCGTGTTCAAGGTAAGCTAATTCCAATCTTAGGTTTAGAAATTTTGCGTGTCGCTACGGGTCGCAATATCTTGGTGAAAGCGAGTGAAAACGGGATTGAGGGTATAGTCGTTGCGCGAACACTCATTCCGACCGATGGTTTTGGCCGCATGTGGATCCGGTATTCCAAGTTTGATCAGAGTAAATATATCTCAGCGGTTAGTGTTTTGGATGGCACTCTTGACCGCACAAAGATAGCAGGGAAACTTGTCTTGTTTGGAACGTCTGCAACTGGATTGAATGACATTAAATCAACACCGGTGGATTCAATCGTTCCAGGTGTGGAAGTACACGCTCAGATGTTGCAAACCGTATTGGCAGGAGATCATCTCTATCGCGGTGATTTAATGCGCGCCATAGAATGGTTGGCAGTGTTGTTTTCAGGGATAATGCTTATTGTCTTTATGCCTCTTGCCGGCGCGCGCACAACATTCTTGATACTTTTATCTATGGCGGGGCTGTCATCAGGTATTGCAGCCTACTTGTTCCTTGAAAAAGCAATATTGATGGATATTACGTTTTTTATGGGATCGTCAGTCCTACTTTATATTGTTCTGGTGTATTCCAGTTTTCGTACGGCGGAGCGGCAGCGTGGCCAGATTAGAAGCGCTTTTGCACATTATTTGTCGCCAGACATGGTCAACCGACTGACTGAATCGCCAGATCAATTACAGCTTGGCGGCGAAGTAAAAACAATGACATTCCTATTTTGTGATATCAGAGGTTTCACTGCAATATCAGAACAATTTAATGACAATCCACAAGGATTGACGACGCTAATCAACGAGTTCTTGACCCCAATGACAGACATAATTCTCAATCATGGGGGCACGATCGACAAATATATGGGGGACTGCATTATGGCGTTTTGGAATGCACCCTTAGATGACCCGGATCATGCGAAAAATGCCGTTATCGCTGCTGAATTGATGCATAAAGAACTTAAGAATTTAAATGAGGTTGCGCAGCTAAAGGCAGAGGAGGACGGACGAAAATTCATTCCAATCAGAGTTGGAATTGGTATAAACACGGGAAAATGTGTGGTCGGGAATATGGGGTCAGAACAACGATTTGACTACTCTGTTTTAGGAGATGCTGTCAATTTGGCCGCCAGATTAGAGGGGCAATGTAAATCATACGGTATGCATACGATCTTAGGCCCGAATACTGCCACAGAGAATAGTAAAACCCAAATTTTGGAACTTGATTTGATAGCAGTTAAAGGTAAAAGTGAGGCCGTTCGAATATATGGATGTTTGAGCGGAGAAGAGGCTTCTGCATCACCGGATTTTCAAATACTAGCCGAACTAAATCAAAAAATGCTGGATGCCTACCGAGAGAAAAAATGGCGTGTTGCTACAGAAACTGCCATGGAATGTCTTAAGTTCGCGCCGCACCTAGAAATTTTGTATTCGCTTTATCTAGAGCGTATCGCAGAATACGAGAAAAACCCGCCAGAAGCTGATTGGAGCGGCATATTTGCCGCAACTTCAAAATGAAGATGGAGTATTAGATATTTATTGGTAGATATTGTTTGCGTTTTGGTTTTCTGATATTAACACTATAAAATTGAAAAGATTGCTTTGAAACTCCAATAACGGGCTTGGCTCGGAGTTTCGATTTCGGGGGAAAGAAATGATACGTCGGTCTGTGTCTGTGAGAAATCACTTATTAAGTAAAACTGCAATCATCGCTGGTGCGATTGCGTTTCTTGGCCTGGCTGATATCGCGCGCGCAGGAACTCTTGAAGAAGAGCTGAAATTTCTATTAGAAACACACCCGCAATTAGACGTAGGCGCACAAAATGTAAAAACGGCTAAAGAAGGTGTTGATGCCGCTTTCTCTGGTTTCCTACCTAAAGTTTCAATCAATGGTGATGCAGGGTGGGAATATACAGACAATGATACCCTGACGGAAGCATATGACACGGATCGGTACCGTGCAGGAATTGAAGCGCGCCAAAATTTATTTCAAGGTTTCAGAACAAAAGCAGAAATTGCTACTGCAGAAGCACAAAAAGAAATTGCCGACTTCGATCTTTCGTTTGTAGAGCAACAACTACTGTTTGAAGGTGTGATTTCATATCTCAATGTTGAGCGTTTTAATTTTTTAAAATTGTTGGCATTTGATAATGAAAATACTTTGAAGAAACAATTGCGATTGGAAGATGAACGCGTTCAACGTGGTGCAGGCATCGAAGTAGATGTTTTGCAAGCCAAATCCAGATTGCAACGTGCTATTGAGCGCAGAGTTGGAATTGAAGGTAGCCTGCTTGAAGCAAACGCGCGGTATCTGCAGGTCTTTGGTAAAGCGGCTGACGATTCAGGTGCCTTTGAAGCAACGCCGCCCTTAGATAAATTGCCATCTAGCCTTGAAGATAGTTTGGCGCATGCCGTAGAAACTAATCTACAGATTCGCAGTAGTAAAATTCAGACCAATGTTGCTGAGGCACAAAAAGAACAAGCCTCTTCCGGTTATTACCCTTCTATGGATGCGGTCGCCCGATATGATTGGGAAAAAGATGTTGACGGTTCTAAAGGGATAGAACGGAGCTTCTTTGGCGGGGTTGAATTGAAATGGGAAATCTTCTCCGGTTTTTTAACTGATGCTCAGGTTGGGCAGGCTCATGCCCGCCACAATAGCTCTTTGGCGTCACTTCGATATACCAAGCAGAAGGTCGAGGAAGAGGTTAGAGTAGCGTGGCGCTCATTAGAGACAGCACAGCAAAGAGAAGAGCTTTTGGAGAACGCTGTAAACATCGCCGCTGAGGTTTTTGTTGCCAGACAAAAACTGAGGGATGGGGGTAAGGAGACCGCCATAAATGTGCTGGATGCGGAAAACGAGTTCTATGCGGCACGGATCGCACAAATAGGTGCTACTTACGAGGCAAGGTCTGCTGTGTATAGAGTGCTTCTCGCAATTGGAGAACTAAACTCAGAAACCCTAGGGTTGTAGACGCGAAATAGGTCTTATTTACTAGTTTCTGTAATTTATCTGAAGCTCAATTCGGTATCTGATTCGCACTATCTGTGCCTTTAGTCGTATATTTTTCGCCGCCAAAGCCACATTTATATGATTTCCGTAATAGCATTGTTCAATAATTCGCTATTTTGATTAAGGTTAATTTTCTACTAGAAGTCGGAAGTTAATTACGCAAAATGCGGGTGTTGGGGCTGAATTTACATTCAGTTGTGGCGATTTAGTTGCGTTTCAGAGGTAAATTTCTTTTTAAAAACAATAGTTTATATGAGTTTTCTTTCCTGTTTTTTGGAAATGATCCTATTTATCCCCCATTTGAGGGATGAAAAGACCGAATTGCGCTCACTCCATTTTAGCCAATTTTGATCTCCTAATTTTTCTCCCTAAGTAAAATTCTTTTCAATTAGTTAATTATTGCATAAAATTTGTCTAAATAATCGAGTTCGATGAATTCGATGAAATTAGTACGTTTAGTAAATATGTGTGAGGGGGCCGGATTATCCGCATTGCTTCCAAGTAAGTATTTAAATGTCTATCACACCGTTTGATGGTGTTGAGGGGGAAACGTGGCTATAAAATCGTCTGACATTTCATCGACTGGAACCAGTCTTTCCAATGAAAATGTAACACTCCTTGACGGGCAGAACGGGGTGTCATTCGAAATTCCTCTTGGCAATTTTATCCTGGATGCAGAATACGCACGAGACGGTCAAGATCTGGTTCTGTCAGATAGTCATGGCCGTGAAGTTGTAGTGGATGGCTATTACACTTTTGATCCTCTCCCGTCCTTAACTAACGAGTTAGGTGCTTCCGTTAATGGAAGTTTTGTCGCTAAATTAGCGGGTCCGGGACAGATTGCACAGGCTGGAACAACCAATTCATCTCTTGGTGAGCCTGTGGGGGCGATTGAAACCATCGAAGGGACTGCGACTGTTAGGCATACTGATGGTACAAGTGAACCCCTTCTGATCGGTGACGAAATTTACAAGGACGATGTGATTGAAACCGGCGGCGATGGCGCACTCGGTATTCTGATGGCAGATGGATCTGTTGTTGGTGTCGGACCCGGATCGCGAATGACAATTGATAATTTTGTCTATGACGCGTCCTCAAACGATGGAAGTCTGGGACTCTCTTTTCTTAAAGGTGCTGTCTCCTTCGTTTCCGGAAAAATTGCCAAAAATGATTATGACGATGTCGATATCAAGGTTCCTTATGGGTCCATTGGTATTCGCGGAACAGAATTTGTTGTTGATATCGCAGAAGACGGCACCGCCACTGTATCGGTAATTCAAGGAGCCGTCGCGACAACTGTTGGCGCTGCGGAGGTGGTGTTAGAACCGGGGGATTTGGTCTCTCTCTCAGCCTCTGGATTATCCACTGTTGAGACGATCTCTGTCGAAGCCATCCGAGCCAGATACAGCAAAGTTTTGGACGCTCAGAAAAAGACACAAGTCATCAAAGACGGCCGCGAAGAAGAAGGGGGTGGTGAGGACCCTGCAGCAGGAACCAATTCTGACGGGCAACCTGTTGGTGATCCTGAGAGCACGCCTGATGACAATAATCCGGGGAACAATGACGCATCAAATAACACCGACAACACTCAGGTAGATCTACCTCCGCAGTTATTAGCCGTCGAAGTAAACCTGAACACTGAGATTGTCGGCAATGAAGATGTTTCTGCACAATTGACCGATGTTGCCTTGTCGGGATCGATTGTCGTGACAGAAGTGCCCAGCAGCGACCCACCACCGACACCCGATCCAAGTTTCGATTTCACGGGTACAGACATTGATGATCCGTTTACTGGCGGACCAACTGATGACGTGATTAGTGGTGAGGGCGGGAATGACACTCTCGCCGGAGAAGACGGAGATGACAGTGTTACAGGCGGAGAGGGCAATGATAGTCTGAGCGGTGGTGGTGGCGATGATACGGTGGATGGCGGTACCGGCAACGACACTATGGAAGGAGGAAAAGGCAGTGTTGACATTCTTCTTGGCGGTTCTGGCGATGACTTAATATATGGCGATCACAAAATAGATCTAGATCCGACAACAGGAGATGACGATACTTTAGATGGAGAAGCCGGTGCAGACAGTCTATATGGCGGCGGCGGTGACGACGTATTGTTGGGCGGCGAAGACAATGACTTGTTACACGGCGGGAGCGGATCCGATGCTCTAGACGGTGGAAGCGGGCACGATATCGCCAAATATGATGGCGCAGCGTCTGATTATGTAATCTCAAGTTTTGCCGGTGGTTTTGATGTGACGGAGACCACCACAGGAGAAGTGGATACCCTCGAGAATATTGAACAAATTTTGTTTAGCGATGGTACGATTTCACTTGTTACGTTTGACCTTTCAGGAACGGACACGGTCGCAGAAGGTTCTACAGTTAGCTATACCGTAACGTTGAACGGTGCCACATTGTTGGCTGGGCAAACAGCATCTGTCACATTGGGAGTGACGGACGGAACCACAACTGGTGCTGATTACACGGCGTTGCTCACCGCACTTGGAATGGCCGCTGCGGCAACATCCGGTATTACGCTCGCTGGATCTACACTTACCTTTGATGACACAGTATCAAGCATCTCCTTTGATATGGATGCGACGGCAGATGGCATTGCAGAAGGATCCGAAAGTTTTACAGTGACTCTTGATGGAAGCTCTTCCTCTTCAGGAGTTTTAGCCGCGATAGATGAGAGCTCAGACGATGTGCTCACAACCATTACCGATGGCGATGCGATTGAGTTCTCGATTACGGGGGACGCAAGTGTTGCAGAGGGCAGTTCGGCAAATTACCTGATTAGTTATAGCGGGACATTGCAAGCGGGTGAAACGGTCTCAGTTATTGTTGATATTGCGGATGACGGAACTGTGCCTGCGGATAGAGAAGCGTTCCTTACGGCACTTGGGACTGCTGTTGGCGGAACATCCGGCGTGGAGCTCTCTGGAAACGAGCTTGTCTTTGATCATACAGCGAACAGCCTTAGCTTCTCACTGGATGCGCTCACAGATGCTATCGTTGAAGGACCTGAGAGTTTTACAATCGGATTATCCGGTATCCGGAGACGATGCACCGAATGTAGCTACGAGTATTGATGTCGCCAATAGCAGCGTTGGAACAACCATTACAGACGGCAGCGCGAGTGGCGCGGTTTGGACGTTGGTTGAGAATGCGGATCCTGTTCAAGAAGGGGATCCGGCCTCCTACACAATTGAATATACGGGTATCTCTTTAACATCAGGTCATTCTGTCTCTCTTGACCTGGCCTTGATCGCCGGTACAGCAGACGCTGCTGATTTTGTAGAGAGTTTATCGCAAGATCTAACGGATGCAGCCGCATTGGTAACAGGTGTCTCGGTTTCTGGCACAACGGTGACGTTGTCAGATGCCGCAGCTACCAGCTTTACCTTTACGCTTCCTGTGTTGGTTGATGGATTGTCTGAGGGATCCGAGAGTTTCTCAATTCAAATCTCCAACCCACAAGTTGACGGTGGCTCCAATGGTAGCATTAGTGGTCCCGCATCGGTGACCACTCAACTGGTAGATTCAGCTGCCGACATCATCACGTTCTCTTTGACCGG
>MAAC01018406.1_pt1 | contig 133344 bp, 117 predicted proteins | sample 1115981 | NCBI WGS metagenome assembly MAAC01 (sample SAMN04961126, study PRJNA320927) | seawater metagenome | isolation source: sample BD02T64 sea water enriched with oil for 64 days | place: USA:Gulf of Mexico | collected 2013-07-27
ATGTCGACTATTGCGCGTGTTATCGAGAAGCCACCCGCGACGGTATTCTCATATCTGCAATATCATGGAGGTATCCGGCCTCGCCGACGACAAAGGCGACGGGAAGCCCTGGGCTTGGCTGCGTATTCCGGGGCATGTGGCCACCCATTGAGGGTCTGTGCTGAGCAGTGGTTCATAGGTGTCAGTTGAGGCCGTTTCCGTCAATGCTTTCAGCTTGCGTTTTGCGCATGGACTGTCCGTCGAGAACCAGACGATAAGAATTGTGGACGATACGGTCGAGGATGGCGTCGGCGAAGGTCGGATCGCCGATGATCTCATGCCAAGCATCTACCGGGAGCTGGCTTGTGATCAGCGTGGACCCTCTGCCATAGCGATCCTCGACGATTTCCATCAGATCGCTGCGTTGGGATGCCGTCAGTCGATCCGGTCCCCAATCGTCAATGATCAGCACATCGGCATTGGTCAGAGAGCGGAACAGCCTGGGGTAACGCCCGTCGGCATGTGCCAGTTCCAATTCACTGAATAGCCTGGTTGCCCGCTTGTAGAGGACGGTGGCATTGTCCCTGCAAGCCTGATGGCCCAGGGCGCAGGCCAGCCATGTTTTTCCGACACCACAAGGGCCGGTGATTATCAGGTTTCGGCGATCTCTGATCCTTTTTCCTGTCAGCAGTTGCTGGAACAGGGATTTATCGAGATGCCGGGCGGTGCGGTAATCTACATCCTCTGGCACGGCACCGACATGGCGCAACCTAGCGGCGCGCATACGGGTTTGGAACCGCTTGTTTGCCCGGCTGGCAATCTCACGGTCAACGAGCAGGCCCAGCCACTCGGCATGGCTCAGCGTCATGGAATGGCGACCGACAACGTCCGTTGGCGGCGGCACAGTGTGCTGAAGTCTGGCACCGCCCAATCCAGCCCGCCCAATTCCTACAGGCCGGCCACCTTTCTGGGCCAAGTCCGATATTGTCCGCCTACTGTGCATCCGTAGGGGCTACAAACCTCACCGGAGGGTGGTGTGTCCCTTGAAATAATGAATTTTTTGATTTTTCAGGTTTCTGGACCAGTGGTATTGCTAAAGTTGCTAAAGTGCGAAAGCCGGTAGGGGGGGGCGCCAGTTCCCGCCTGAAATAAGTCTCAGGTGATCTTTCTTAGGGCTGCCATGTGCGCAGGCAGGCTTGTGGTCATCGTCCGGCATCAATTCGTTCCATTCGGCAAAATTTAGAGGCCGACCTATTTTTCCACAACCACAACCACAACCACAACCACAACCACTGCCGTTGCCAAGCAGCCCCCAAGACAGCACCATTCTTCGCGTTACTCTGCCACGTTCCATCCCCGGCCCTCAGTTCCAAACATTTCGTAGCCATGATTTGTCACAGCCAAAGTATCTTCCAGCTTTAGAAAACCGCGCTTTGGGTGGAGCATTGTTGTTTCAATGGACAGCACCATCCCAGCCTCCAGCGGATTATCCGCATCGATCCCGTCATAGGCAACTGGATGGTTGGTCATTAGGAACGGGGTTTCGTGGCTGATCAGGCCCATGCCATGTGCAAAGAAATCCGTGCAAGTGGAATTTGGTTGCTGAGCAAGCACGTTTTGCCCGTGTTCAATTAGATCTTTGCCTAGGGCTCCGGCGGTGACTTTGGAGAATGCGGCCTGTTGGACGGTTTCGATTTCCTCCAGCAATTCCTTCAGTTCGTTGTCTGGCTCTCCCAGCACACCCATACGGCAGATATCACCAATATACCCATTCAGATTACCACCAGAGTCTATAGACAGGACCTCGCCCTGCGCCCATGTCTGAGACGAGGCCGCGCGGTTGTGACTGGCGCCAAGTGTCAGCAGGCAGTACTCAAAATTAAGCCCGCGGTTGGTCTCTTCGCGGCGCAGGCGCTCAATTATATCAAGCTTTGTGTCACCTTCACTTGATCCAGAAATTGTCGCCTGCATCGCGTCGGTGATGTGGTTCGAAGCCTGCCGCAACTGGTCAAGCTCGGCTGGGGATTTGACGGCGCGCAGTCGTTCCAGAACGCCGGTTGCATCGTAGATCGTGGCATCGGGTATCGCGCTGATCAGAGTCGCGTGAGAGTCGGACGGAAGAAACCCGGGTTCAATGCCGATCCGCGGTTTGCTGACGCCAATCTTGGCCAGATGGGCCAGCGCCATTTGCATGGAATCGACGCTGCCCCAGGCCACTGGATGAAAATTGGGTACCCAGAATGGGTGGTTCTCATGCTCGCCACCCTCCATCTTGTTGGCGACATAGGCGGTTTTGTCAGCGTCGCCCTTCACATATATGAAAATAGGCAGGTACCGGCTGTGGCCGATCGCATCCATGGCCGCAAAAAAAATGAACTTGTAGCCACCCAGCAGATATTGGACATTGTGTTTTGAGGTGGCAAGCAGCACGTCGAAACCGGCAGCTTCCATCAATGCGTCAAGTTTTTCAAAGCTGTAGGGCAGGGCGGCCGGCGTAGCTGCTGGGGGCGTGTGCATTGTTGTCTCCATAAATACGTGGCGGGCTTAAAGGTCAGCGGCGGGGATAATGTGAAAACCGGGGAGTTCGCGCAGTGTCAATTCTGGTCCGGCAGGGGAATAGACAACAAAAATCTCCATCGCCTCGTCGCCGGTGTTCAAAGTGGAGTGAAAGCGGCTTTCCGGAATGAAGATGCTGCATCCTGGCCCAACCTGTTGGGTGACCGGAGTGCCAGCCTCGTCTTCGACCATTTGCTCGCCGTTTCCCTTGATGATGAAAATGATCTCTTCGGCGCCGGGATGGTTGTGACGTGTGTGCCCCTGACCGGGCGGCACGAACACCACACCGGCAGAAAGTTGTTTGGCGCCATTCACCTCGGGTCCCACCGTGAGGGCCAGCCGCCCCCAGTCAAAACCAAAGTTGTCAACGTCATTGGGATATACGAATATACGGTCCATATTGCTCATGTCGGGGGCCTCCTAAATAGATTTGTTGGGGGTGAATTGCAGCGACTTAAACGTCTCGATCTGCTTTCGAATGGCTGTTTCGGCTGGCAGCCGTTCCGCTGAACTGGCACCGTAAAACCCATGGCAGCGATCACAGTTCTGCAGAATGAAAGCGGCATCGTCTGGCATTGAAATCGGGCCACCGTGGCATAGGACAATCACGTCGTTGCGTACTGAACGGGCTGCCGAGGCAATGGCGTCTATCTCAACAACGCAATCGTCCAGCGACTTTGCCGATGTCGCGCCAATGGCTCCGCCGGTGGTGACCCCCATGTGAGCCACAATGATATCTGCACCGGCCTGGGTCATGGCAACGGCTTCTTCCGGATTGAAGACATAGGGCGTTGTAAGCAGGTCCAGCTGATGCGCCTGTGCGATCATATCGACCTCAAGACCATAGCCCATACCGGTTTCCTCAAAGCTCTGCCGCATGGCGCCGTCAAACAAACCAATGGTCGGAAAATTCTGGACGCCGGAAAAGCCCATGGATTTCAGCTCGCTTAAAAATTGCGGCATCAGGATAAAGGGATCGGTGCCGTTCACTCCGGCCAGGACCGGAGTGTTTTTAACCACCGGCAAAACCTCAACCGCCATTTCCTTGACGATTTCATTGGCATTCCCGTAAGCCAGCAATCCGGCCGCAGATCCCCGCCCGGCCATGCGGTAGCGTCCCGAATTGTAAATGATGATGAGATCGATGCCGCCGGCCTCTTCGGATTTGGCGGAAAGTCCGGTGCCAGCACCGCCGCCAATTATCGGGCGGCGTTGTTCGACCATTGCCTGAAGTTTGTTTAGAATTACGGCTCTTGCTATCGCGGGCATGGGGTTCTCAATCCTGGTTGATTTCGAGAAAGGCGTTGGCTGCGGCAGCAGAGAACGCCGGGTCATTGATGTGGTGGGGCAGAAAGATCAGTTTCCGGTTTTCGGTTTCGTGAATACGGGACTTCAGGGCTTCAAACAGCGCGGTATCAGCCGCAGGGTCCCAAAAATCGCCACCCTCGATGTCGAGCGCTGATATGCCTTTTTCAGGGATCAGAAACCGCACCGGTCCTTGGCAGGCATTCAACTTCTTAGCGATCCAATGGCCCAGTTCGACACATTCTTCTGGGGTGGTTCGCATCAGGGTGACGTTTGGGTTGTGGTGGTAAAACTGGCGGTCCTTGAACCGTTCCGGCACCGAAGCGGGCGCCCAGAAATTTACCATATCCAGAGCGCCAACAGAGCCGACATAGGGCAGCCCCGTTTTTGCCACAACATCCAGGCGATCCGCATTTGCAGGGAGCACGCCGCCAACTAGTAAGTCGGCAATTTCGGTGGTGGTGATATCCAACAGCCCATTCAACAGGCCATCGGCCAACAGTCGTTCCATGGCCCGACCACCGGTGCCCGTGGCGTGAAAAACCAAGCAGTCAAACTGATCGGAAAGTCGGTCAGATATTCCGGTGACCGAAGGGGTCGTCACGCCAAACATGCTTAGGCCAACGGCCTTTTTTGTGTCTGTTTCGCCCGGGTATGGGGACTTGACCATGCCAATCAGCGCCTGAGCCGCATTGTGCAGAATGGCGCGGCTGATTTGGTTTAGGCCTGCAATATCGGTGATCGAGGGAAACATGTTGATGTCAGAAATATCGACATAGGGGGCTACGTCGCCCGACGCGAGGGTCGAGACCATCACTTTGGGCACCCCATAGGGAAGTTCACGCATACCGGACGTAACAATCGAGGTGCCCCCGCCACCGCCGATGCCAATGATTCCTGCAATGTCTTTGGAGTGATCGCGGCAATAAGCAGCGAAGGCCGTCCCCATGTCCGCAACGGCTGTGCCCCGATCTTGGTTTTGCAGGACGGCGTCCGCACCATCAGGATGAAGACAAGCGATCTCAACATTTGAAACATCAACCGGAATCGTCGGCTCTCGGGTTCCAAGGTCGATGCAGAGCACATCGGGAAATTCAGCAGCGATAAGGGCTCGCAGATAGGCGAGTTCGTCGCCTTTCGTGTCCGCCGTGCCTATCAAGTAAATGCATGACATTATGCGATCCCCTTTGTTCCAGTTCGCTCCGGGCGCCTTGGTGAGTGAAATATCTTGATCTTGTTTTGGGACTAGAGTACCATAATGGGATGACAGTACCAAGTAAAAAACTCACAGAGCCCGACGCCGTCAATAAAGGGCCGCGTGCGCGAACGCGCCGCCTGATGGTGATGACGGCCAGTCAAATGATGCAACGGGGCGGCTCGCCTTCCGTCAGTGAAGTGGCTGAAGTCGCCGAGGTTTCGCGTTCGACCGCCTATCGGTATTTTCCGACGCAATCTGCCATGGTCCAGGCCGTCGTTGTTGAGGCGCTTGGACCGATACTGAGCTGGGAGCCCGGCAAGACAGATCCGGAAGAGTTGATCACGTCGCTTTTCGAATCGTCGTTTCCCCGCATTCTGGCCAACGAAGCAATTTTCAGGGCTGCACTGCGCCAGTCTTTGGAGGCAGGGGGCGGCACTGTGCAAGATGGCGATGATGGTTCGTTTGGCAGGGGGCATCGAGTCGAATTGTTGACGCGGGCGTTGTCCGGTCTGGCTGATGTGCTTTCGGACGCTCAAAGGACGCGGCTGGCCCAGGGCCTTTCCTTGACGTTCGGGATCGAAAGCGCAGTTGTCCTTAAGGATATTTGGAGTCTGAACAATGGTGGCGTTCAGTCTGTGACGCTCTGGGCGGCGCGCGCCATGATCCGGGCCGCTCTTGCGGAGGTTTCTGAAAGTGGCGTCGTACGATGAAAACCTTTTCATCTGCAAATTGGTCCGGCCAGATTTGGCGATCTGTGCGTGGTCCGTCCAGAAGGGTAGGCCGGGTCTTCTAGGTGAGAATGGAGTTTTTGCATAAAAGATCCTTATTTATGCGATTTTTATGGCTTGAAATGTGATGGGTGGCAAGGGGCGGTGACAAACAAACGCTTGACAGGTTAGCTTATCTGGTAATACCAATTTTGCAGTAAGTAAGTTCGACGGCCGACACGGAAAGCGAACCCTAGAAAGGGAAACTGCTGGCCCGAAATTCAAGGAAAATGAAATCGTATCTGGGAGGATATCTACGATGAAAACCAATTTCAAAAATTTGATGGCTGGCGCCGCAGTTTGCGCAATGTCGTCAACGTCACTCGCGGCCGAAGAGCTCGTGATATTTTGGGCAGAATGGGATCCCGCGAACTTTCTGCAGGAACTTGTGAACGAATACGAAGAAGTGTCAGGTATTGAAGTGATCGTTGAAACGACACCTTGGTCCGATTTTCAAACCAAAGCCTTTACTGAGTTCAACGCGCGCGGCGATGCTTACGACATGATCGTTGGCGACAGTCAGTGGCTGGGCGCGGCGTCAACCGGCGGCCACTATGTTGATCTGACCGACTTCTTTTCAGAGCACAATCTGGCCGAAGTCATGGCGCCTGCAACCGTTAAGTATTACGCCGAATATCCCGGCAATTCCGGGTCCTACTGGGCAATACCGGCTGAAGGCGACGCAGTTGGATGGTCTTACCGGAAAGACTGGTTCGAAGATCCGGCCGAAATGGCGGCTTTCAATGAAAAATACGGCTACGATCTAGCGCCGCCCGCAACCTGGGCTGAGTTGCTCGATATTGCCGAGTTTTTCCACCGCCCGGACGAAGATCGCTACGGCGTCGCAATCTACACAGACAACTCTTATGACGCGATGGTCATGGGCGTTGAGAACGCGATCTTTTCTTATGGTGCTGATCTAGGCGATTTTGAAACATACAAAGTCGATGGCCACATCAACTCTCCGGCTGCTGTTCAGGCGCTGGAAGACTATAAGCGGCTCTATGGCTATACCCCTCCAGGCTGGGCCAAAACGTTCTTTGTCGAAAACAATCAGGCAATCACTGAAGGCCTGACTGCGATGTCGATGAACTACTTCGCCTTCTTCCCGGCCTTGCTGAACGAAGCAACCAACCCGCATGCAGCCGACACCGGCTTCTTCGCCAATCCGGCCGGCCCAACAGGGGCACAGTTTGCGGCACTAGGCGGCCAGGGCATCTCGGTCGTGAGCTACTCTGACAAGCAAGAAGAGTCGATGAAGTTCCTTGAGTGGTTCATCAGCGACGATGTTCAGAAACGCTGGGCCGAACTGGGTGGATATACAGCCCACGCCAAGACCCTGTCGTCAGACGAATTCCGCAACGCAACGCCGTATAACGAAGCCTTCTACCAGACCATGTTCAAGGTCAAAGACTTCTGGGCAGTGCCTGAGTTTGCTGAGTTGCTAACCGCTGCCAACCAGCGTCTGTACCCGTTCATCGTCGGTGATGAGGGAACAGCGCAAGAGACAATGGACGCACTTGCCAGGGATTGGGAAGCAACGTTCAAAAAGTATGGTCGTACGGAATAATCCGAACTTCTAATTACAAGTGAAAGGGGCGGCAATTCGCCCCTTTCATGCACTCAACGTCAGCAAAGTTCTGGAGTTCAATCAAGTGGCACTATCAGTCATCGCCCGGCTTGAACCGGGCTCGCGCGCGGCAAAGAGGGGAATGAGCGACCTTGCGATCCGCAATCTGTTCATCATCCCGACGATCACCTTTCTGATCGTGTTCAACATTTTTCCGCTGCTCTATTCGTTGGGATATTCCTTCACGGATTTCAGAGCCTCGACCAACGCCCCGGCAAAATTTGTCGGCTTGGACAATTACAAGTTTTTGCTGAACGACGAGTTCATCTGGCGGAATTTCACCATCACCGCGAAATACGTGATTATTTCGGTGACCGGACAGGTGATTGTCGGCTTTGGCATGGCAATGCTACTTAATCGTGACATTCCCTTGAAGGGTTTGATCACCACGCTTTTGATGCTGCCAATGATGTTGTCGATGGCCGTCGTCGGCCTGTTCTGGAAGCTGCTTTACGATCCGTCTTTTGGCATCATCAACTACGGCTTGGGGCTGGGGAAATTCGAATGGCTCGCCGATCCTGATGTTGCCCTTTATGCCGTTGCTCTGACTGACATCTGGATGTGGTCACCCTTTGTGATGCTGCTCTCGCTGGCAGGCTTGTCAGCAGTTCCAAAGCATCTGTATGAGGCCGCTGAAATCGACCGTGCAGGCAGCTTTTACACTTTCACCCGCATCACCCTGCCGCTGGTCGCGCCGATCCTGATGATCGCGATCATTTTTCGCACCATGGAGGCCTTCAAAACGTTTGATATGGCCTACATTCTGTCCAGCCAGCCAACAACTGAGTTGATTGCGATCCGGCTGTATAAAATGGCGTTTTTGGAGTGGCAGACCGGGCAGTCCTCAGCTTTTGCCTACATCGTGCTGATCATGGTGGTCGCGATTACCAATATCTATGTCAAATACCTGAACAAAGTGAAGGAACGCTGAGATGGCTGGAATTCGTACCCGTCGGGAAGTGTTCTTTAACCGCGCTGCGATTGCCGGTGTGATGGTCGCCCTGTTTATAATGCTGGTGCCGATTTACTGGATTACCTCCACAGCTTTTAAGCCGCGGAATCTGGCCACCACGATCCCACCAACAGTGCTTTTTACGCCCGAAATCTCGCCCTTCGTCAAACTGTTTACTAAGCGTTCGCAACTGCGCGATCCGGTGGCCCAAGAGATCTATGACGCGGCGCCCTGGTGGGAGCAGATGGTGTTTGACGGCGGTCAAAAGGTTGTGCGCTCCAACAAAGGCGTGGTTCGACGCTCGGGCTATGGTCAACGCTTTCTCAATTCGCTGATCATCGCCATCACTTCGACTTTCCTGGCGGTGTCTATGGGCACGCTGACGGCCTATGGGTTCTCAAGGTTCAAGGTAAAAGGGGAGGACGATTGGATGTTCTTCATTCTTTCGACCCGAATGCTGCCACCGGTGGTGGTGGCGATCCCGATGTTCCTGATGTACCGGCTGGTTGGTTTGCACGACACCCACATAGGGCTAATCATTCTCTACACTGCTTTCAACTTGTCGTTTTCGGTCTGGCTGATGAAAGGGTTCATCGACGAGATTCCACGGGAATACGAAGAAGCGGCGCTTGTTGACGGTTACACACGGATGCAGGCGTTCTTCAAAGTTGTGCTGCCCGAGGCGATGACCGGCATCGCGGCCACAGCGGTATTTTGCTTCATCACCGCGTGGAACGAGTATGCCTTTGCGCTGATCATGACCAACCGGAAGGCCCAGACAGCCCCGCCATTCATTCCCAGCCAGATTGGCTCGGGATTGCCAGACTGGACGGTGATTGCTGCCGGAACCTTCCTGTTCCTGCTGCCGGTCGCCATCTTTACATTCCTGCTGCGGAACCACCTGCTGCGCGGCATGTCTTTTGGAGCAATTCGCAAATGACCTTTCGAGAGTTGAATCAAAAGTATCTGGCTCCGGCCGCGCAAAGTCTGATGATTTTTGGCATCATCGCGCTTTGCCAGCCCTGGATCCAGTTTCTCCACCGCTATGGGCTGACGCTGATCATTGTGGGGCTGGTGTCTTTCATGATCACGTCCAAGATCGCACCCGAGCCTGAGATCATCGAAGATATCGAAGAGGACGTCATCTGATGGCTCAGATTGAGTTGAAAAACGTTCAGAAATTCTTTGGCCCGGTGCAGGTGATCAAGGACATGGACCTGACCATTAATGATGGTGAGTTTGTCGTTATGTTGGGACAATCCGGCTGCGGCAAAACCACCACGCTGCGGGCGATTGCCGGCCTGGAAACTGTCACCTCTGGCGAGATCTTCATTGATGGCGTTGCAGTGCACGAAAAGAAGGCAGCTGACCGGGATATCGCATTTGTTTTTCAGTCGTTCTCGCTTTACCCACATATGAACGTCTACGAAAACATCGCTTTTCCTTTAAGGGCGGTGGGCATGAGCAACGCCGAACGTGACAAGGCGGTAAAGGAAGTCGCTGAAATCCTGCAGATCACGGCCCTATTGGATCGGCGGCCATCGGCGCTTGCGGGCGGTGATATGCAGCGGGTTGCAATTGGCCGTGCACTGGTGCGCCGCCCCAAGGCCCTGCTGATGGACGAACCAATTGGTGCGCTTGATGCCAAGCTGCGCGAAGAAATGCGGTCTGAAATCAAGCGTCTTCATATTTCGCGCGGCTCGACCAGTGTTTACGTGACCCACGATCAGATCGAGGCCATGTCTCTGGCGGACCGGATTGTAATTATGCATGACGGGTTGTTGCAGCAAATTGGCGCCCCGGATGAGGTCTATCTGAAGCCAGCCAACCTATTTGTGGCCGAGTTTGTTGGCAGCCCAGTGATGAATGTCGCGGATGTGGTGCTTGCAGCCTCTGGCGGGCAAATCCAGGTGCGGCTTGGCCATGGTGACGCTGGCTTTCACTTCCCGGCGGGATTGACCAACCATCTGAAAGAAACCGGTGCAGATATTGCGCTTGGCATTCGCCCCGAAGCGGTCTCTTTGCAGCACGACGCTAAGGACGGTTACATTCCGGTGGAGACGACAAATATTGAGCCCCTTGGGTCGCATGACATCGTTGATATCAAGCTGGGAGACATCTCTCTGCGTGCCCGGACTGAAAGCGGGTTTGTATCTGGGGAAGGCCAACAAGTCTGGGTGAATATTGATCCGGCCCAGGCCCATTTCTTTGACCGCTCAAGCGGACTAGCGCTAAGGGGGCAAAGCTGATGGCTAATCTGGAATTAAAAGGGGTGTCGAAGAATTTTGGCGCCAACAAGGCGCTTCGATCACTGGATCTTCGGATTGAGAACGGTGAGTTTTTTGTACTTTTGGGCCAAACGGGGGCGGGTAAAACCACAACTCTCCGGGTGCTTGCAGGTCTGGAAAAGCCGAATGAGGGTCAAGTTCTGATCGACGGCGAAGATGTCGCCAATTGGACGGTGGCGGAACGTGACGTGGCGCTGGTTTTGCAGCAATACTCGCTTTATCCGCGCCTGACTGTGCGCGGAAACCTGGAGTTCCCCCTGCGCTCAAAAATTCGTGGATTGAACGAAGCGGAAATTGCTGATCGGGTAGAACGAGTGGCGAAAACGCTGCAGATCACCGCGCTGCTGGATCGAAAGGTCGAACGGCTATCCGGCGGGGAAATGCAGCGTGTTTCGATTGGCCGCGCCATTGTCCGCGAGCCAAGGGTCTTTTTGATGGATGAGCCTTTGTCGGCTCTTGATGCCAAGCTTCGTGAAACGCTGCGAGTGGAGCTGAAGAAGCTTCACAACAACCTGGGTGCAACATTTCTGTATGTGACACACGACCAGGTCGAGGCGATGTCGATGGGGGACAAAATTGGCGTGCTGAATAAGGGCAGGTTGGTGCAGGTTGGTACCCCGTCCGAAGTGTATAACCGCCCGTGCAACACATTTGTTGCGCGCTCTGTAGGCACCCCGCCGATGAACCTGATCAAAGGCACATTGGACGGCAGTTCCGCAGTTATGGACGCAAATGGTTTTTGCTTGCCAGTGCAGGCCAACGGAACTGCGGCGGGGAAAGACTTGTTTTTTGGTGTCCGTCCGGAAAATTTGGTCATTGAAAGCGGCGCGCCGGTTGAGGCCAAGGTCTTTGATATCGAAGACCACGGTGTGATCAAGATCCTGACAATTGAAGTTGGGGCGAACAAGCTGCACGCAACTGTGTCCGCTCAAATGAAAGTGTCGTTGGACGAAACCGTTCGGTTCGGCTGGAAAGCGGACAAAGTCCTGCTGTTTGACCAGGCGACAGGGCGAAACCTGGCTGCCAGTTAGTCCAGATTGAAACGAGACTGATAGTTTGAAACTGCCGAGGGATTGATCAGATTCTTCGGCAGGTTTCCATCGACGATGCGACGAACTTCAGCAACGACACCGGCTCCCATCCGGTACATGCTTTCTTCTGTTATCCCAGCCATGTGCGGGGTCAAGATGACATTGGGCATCGAGAAGAAGGGGTGGTCCCGGGGTAATGGCTGCTCGGAAAACACATCCAGAGCAGCCCCGGTCAATTTGCCCGAAGTAAGCGCCTCGATGGTCGCGACTTCATCAATCACCGGGCCACGGGATACATTCACCAAAATGGACCCTGTCTTCATGCGATCAATCGCCTGCTGGTCAATCACGCCTCTGGTCTGGTCGTTAAGCGGGCAGCAAAGGGCCAGAATGTCCGAGTCACGCAACAGATCGTCGAACGAGACTGCTCGGGTATTGTCGGGAAGGTTGCTGGGCGTGCGAGTGTGCGAAATCACCTCCATGCCAAACCCCAGATGGGCCATCTGATTCAGGGCCCGACCGACGTTTCCCATGCCAAAGATGCCAAGCGTTCGGCCACTTATTTCACGGCCGCTATTGGAATGCTGACGCCCTGCCTCCCAACCGTTCTGCCGCAGGTCAGAGTTCACCCGCGGATATTGGCGCAGAAGGGCCAGGCTGGAAAAGATCACATGTTCAGCCACGGTGACAGAGTTGGCACCAGGCACGTTTGCCACCAATACACCTGCTTTTGTTGCGCTATCGACCGGGATCATGTCCAGACCAGCACCGTGGCGCACAAGGGCCCGCAAACCAGTCTCGCGACGCAGGATTTCGGGATCAATTGGAGCGCGAACAATGATGATTTCCGCGTCCGCACTTTCACCGTAAATCGCACTTGGAGTGGGTTCGCTGGCAATGCGAAGCTCGCCAATTTCCTGCAGATCGCAGGTGATATCCGGGTGCAAGTTATGGGTCGAAAAAATCAACGGTGAAAAAACCATTTCAACTCCTTACTGGGACGCTTCCCCGTTTTTGTCTTCCAACAGTTCGGCCCAGTAACTCATAGCGCCCCGTAGGTGTGAATTCATCAGCGCTTGCGCAAGCGAGGCATCCCGGCGCAAAAGTGCTTCAAAAATCTGCTGGTGCTCTTTGTGGGATTGCTGGTTCCTGTCGTCTTTTTGGAAGTAGAAAGATGTGCGGTGCTGGCTCAATTCATAGAAGGATGTGCAAATTGAATAGAACACCGAATTTTGCGTCGCACGAACGATCTCCAAATGAAAATCATGATCCAGCTGAGCCAGATCCAGACCCTTTAAAATGCGGTCCTCGGACTCGGCCAGGATTTCTCGCAACCGGTCAAAATTTTCCTTGGTTGCGCGTTCGGCAGCCAATTCCGCCGCTTTGATCTCATGGATCTTACGTACCTCAACGGCTTCGTAAATCTGCCAGGGTTCCAAGGGAATCCCGGCGCGGGCGTAAAACGCCATGGTGTCGATGCCGGATTGATCAGGGTTGACGTAGATGCCCGACTTGGCCCGGCGATCAATGATCTGCATAGACTCTAAAATCGCCAGGGCTTCGCGGACCTGGCCGCGGCTGACTGAAAAATGGTCGGCCAACTCCCGTTCCGACGGCGCCTTGCCGCCTTTGGATTTGGCAGAGGTTATCACGTAAGACGCAAGCTTAGGTAGAAGCTGGTTTTCCTGCATTTTTCACTCAGTTATTGCGTAGGTGCTGATTACTTTTTCATTTACCGTAAGCCCAAGGCCCGGTGCCTCAGGGACTTCAATTTTTCCGTCTCTAACAACAACCTCTTCTTCTGCGAGATCATGTATCATCGGGTTTGCTCCGAGCGAAAACTCAACCGTGAAACTTGCAGGTGATGCCGCACAGACGTGTAGGCCGGCAAAGAAACAAGGCGCCCCTGCCCAAAGATGCGGCGCCAATTTCAGGTTAAATGCGCTCGCCAAGTTTCCTATGCGCATCGCCTCCGTAATGCCACCACAAAAGGCGGGGTCCGGTTGGAAGATGTCAGCGGCTCGCAAGACCGCAAGATCGCGGAATGCATAGCGCGTGGCCTCGGATTCTCCCGCGGCTATCGGAATATGTGTTGCTGCACGCAACTCTGCCATCCCGACCTTGTCGTCTGCAATGACAGGCTCTTCAAACCAGGCCAGATCGCAATTCCTGACTTGATAAGCGAACCGTTTTGCGTCTGCCACTGTGTAGGTGCCATGAGCATCGACCATCAGGTCGACATTCGACCCGAGTGCGGCGCGCGCGGCTTTGACTCTGGCTGCAGAAACGCAAGGGGCGCCATCCATTGCACCAACTCTCATTTTCACGGCGCCAAATCCACCTTTGTCGATATAGGACTTCAACTGGTCGCCAATGCTGTCCTCATCCGCCCAGCCCCCCGAAGCATAGGCGGGCAGGCGGTCGGATTTGCGCCCGCCCAAGAGCTTCCAAACTGGCTGCCCTTGCGATTTCCCCAGGATGTCCCATAGGGCAATGTCGATAGCGCTGATGGCGGCGACATTCAGGCCGCGTCGTGCCAATTCAGGCATTGCCTGCCCAGCCGCAGCAGCTTTTTCGCTGCGCACACCATTGTAGAGATCCTCCCAAATGTAGGTCACATCCGCCGGATCTCGGCCAATCAGTGTGGGGCCGAATTCATGGTTGAGCAGGTGAACCAATGTGGCGTATTGCCCGGCACTGCCCGCTGCGTTTTTGCCTTCGCCCCAACCCACAAGCCCGTCGTCAGTTTCAATCTTTAAGATGGCAGCATCAAAGGTGCGCAACCGGCCAAAGTCGCTGACGTGCTGCTTGTCCATCGCTATGGGGATTTGAACCCACCAAGCTTTTACCGATTTGATTCTCATGAATTTTCCTTAATCCCCCGACACGCTAAGGAATTGCGTGACGGGGGCAGGGTGCAGATTACTTCATCAACGGGAGAAGGGTTTCAGCCGTAATCCGCATCTGGTCTGCATAAAACTCTTCAGCCAACAGGCTGGAGCCATGATCTTCGATGAATTTCAGCTGCTCGGGAGAGATATCGACCGGATTGGTTTCGATCATCTCGGGATAAGGTGCGGCAGGAGTCCGATCCACTGGGGCGACAAATTCGTTGGTCAGCGCTCCGTCATAGCCCACTTCTTTTAGAGTGCCGACAATTTTGGCCCAGTCGAGATGGCCAAGGCCGGCGGCAAACCGGTTGTTGTCTGCCACATGAAAATCAAACAACTTGTCGCCAGCCAGACGAATGGCATCATAAATGTCGTCTTCTTCGATATTCAGGTGGAACGCGTCAAGGCAGACACCACAGTCTGGTCCAACAGCTTCGGCCAAGGCCAGGGCCTGGGCGCAGCGGTTGAAGAAATAGGTCTCGAAACGGTTTAGCGGTTCAATTGCGATTTTTACGCCGCGGGCTTGGGCATGGGCATAACATTCCTTGGTTGCCTCAACCACCCAACCCCATTCTTCATCCGGGTTGCCATCGGGCGTTACCTTGCCAACAGTGGCTGGCACCAAGGTGATGATTTCACCTTCCAGCTCTGACACCATAGTGATCACGCTCTTTACATAATCCACCGAACGGGCGCGCTGGCCTTCGTCTTTGGCGGCCAGATTTCTGTCCCCCAACGTCAACGTCACAGCCCCCCAGCAGCGCATACCGGTGTCCTTCAACAGAGCACGGGTTTCTCCAATGTCATATTGATCAGGTTCGCCGGAAATTTCGATGCTCTCGTAGCCAAATTTCTTGATCCGCCGTACGGTGGTCTCCAGCGGTTCGGCCCGCATCCAATTATGTGTTGATAAGTGCATTCCTGCCCTCCCAAGGGATATCTGTCCGCGTGGCACCGGCGCAGAGCCGTGTGCACATCAAAATATTTTCTTGCCGATCTGGTTGGACCAGATAGCGACATTTTCGATGCGAGGTCAAGTGGCGAAAATGAGGGGAAATGCGCTGAAATCCTCCGAATTCGGATAATAATGGAGAAAAATTGTTGCAGGTCTGGCCGGTGAGGCTTGTTGGTTCACAGACTAATAACTTGACTGAGGTATGTTTTTGGTATTACCAGTTGGCGGGTGATTTTCAATGTACCCGTGTTGCATTTCAACAGAGAGAGCAAAAATGAAGATCGGCATGTGCATGTTCCTCTGGACAACTAATATAGGTCTGGAGCACGAGGCACTGCTTCGCGAGATCAAGGACGCCGGGTTTGACGGGGTTGAAATTCCGGTGTTTGAGGGCCGTCCGAGCGACTATGCTGAAATTGGTAAAATGCTTGACCGGATCGGCTTGGAACGCACCGCTGTGACTGCAATCAGCGACCCGCATAAAAACCTGATATCCGACAACACAGATGCAAGTTCTGCAGGCGTGGACTACATGCGTTGGGCGATTAAGTGTTCACACGCAATGGGAGCCAATAAACTGAGCGGGCCGCTGCATTCTACACTTGGACATTTTTCTGGAGAGGGGCCCACACGTGATGAATTCATGCGCTCTATCGACGCGCAACGGCGCATAGGCGATTGCGCCGAAGCCTTTGAAGTCACGATTTGTCTGGAAGCGTTGAACCGGTTTGAGTGTTATTTTCTCAACACGATGGCGGCGCTTTCGGCCCACATTCGCGAGATTGATCACCCTAGAATTCGAGCGATGTATGATACGTTTCATGCGAACATTGAAGAAGCAGACCCAATTGCGGCCCTCACCCAGAACGCCGACTTGGTTGAACACATCCACATTTCAGAAAACGACCGTGGCGTGCCGGGTCGCGGCAATATTCCTTGGGACGACACCTTCGCAGCTATTGCTCAAAGCGGCTACGATGGCTGGCTGACCATAGAAAGTTTTGGAAGAGGCCTGCCCAACTTAGCAGCCGCCACCAAAGTCTGGCGCGATTTTGCTGAGAGCCCAGAGGCCGTTTACAGAGATGGCTACATGCATATTCGCCGTGGTATGGTCAAAGCAGGCTTGTCTTGATGGTCTCCATGGCGCTAGCAGAATTAAGTTTTCGCGCGAGCAACATGGAGTTTTCCGCAAAATCGGTTTGATGGTGCGTGCAAGCACGCACCCTACACATAACGCTTAAGCCCAGACGCCTTCCGCTGCGGCGCGGATGTTGCGGATGTTTTCGCCGTATGGCGCAGGATTGCTGACGGAGCCGCCTTTGAACACGGCAGATCCGGCCACCAGCACGTCGGCGCCAGCCTGGGCCACCAGCGGAGCGGTGATGGGGTCCACACCGCCATCGATCTCGATATGGATGGGGCGGTCACCGATCATCGCGCGTAACTGCTTTACCTTCTCGATCTGGGAATGAATGAACTTCTGGCCGCCAAAGCCGGGGTTCACCGTCATCACGCAGATCAGATCCACCATGTCGAGGTGATATTCCACCTCTGACACCGGAGTGCCGGGGTTCAGAGCCAGACCAGCCTTGGCGCCTGCAGCGCGGATGGCTTGGAGAGTTCGGTGTGTATGCGGTCCGGCCTCGGCGTGGGCAGTGATGACATCGGCACCCGCCTTGGCAAAAGCCTCGATGTAGGGATCCACTGGCGCGATCATCAGGTGCACGTCCATTACGCCTTTGATATGGGGGCGGATCGCGGCGCAGGTGGCCGGGCCAAAGGTGATGTTTGGCACAAAGTGCCCGTCCATCACATCGACGTGGACCCAATCGGCGCCCTGGGCTTCGATGGCCTCACACTCAGCGCCAAAATTGGCAAAGTCGGCAGCAAGGATGGAGGGGGCGATTTTGATCTTGCGGTCAAAGGACATCGGACGGGTTCCTTTAGCATTGGGGTTCGAGGGGCATATAGCCCCTCAGACTGCGCAGCGGTAGGGCAGATTTTGACCTCGATGTCTAAAGGGTCAGATCGCAACTGGTGGCAGTCCCACATCAGCGCGGCCCTGATCCGATTTCAGAGAGAAATCCATGCCGCGCCAGATATCTCCTCCCGGACCACAGAGATAGGCCAGGCCCTGGGCCACCCAATCGGCCGGGATATGCGCCGAGGGATCCAGTTGGCTAACCGGGTTCAGGCCAGATGCACGGATTTCCTGCTGCATGTCTGTGGCCACGGTGCCCGGGCTAAGCCCAATGATGCGCAAACCTTGTGCGCGGCATTCCTTGTCGGCACAGCGGGTTAGCGACAGCGCAGCCGCTTTGGTCGCGCAGTAGTGGCTCCAGCCTTCCAAGGCACTGGTGGCTGCTCCGGATGAAATGTTGAGTATGGTGCCATGGCCCTGTGCCGCCATCACCGGAATTGCAGCTCGAAGCCCGTGGTAGACACCTTTAATATTGATGTCGGCGACTTTGCCCCAGGCCGCAGGATCGCTATCCACAATTCGGGATATAGGATCGATCACGCCAGCGTTGTTGATCAGCACGTCAAGCGATCCAAACCGTGAAACTGTTTCGGTGATCAGGTTCAAAACCTGTTGCCAATCGCTGACATCGCACGGGATTGCCAGAGCATTAGATCCCAGCTCATTTGCCAATGATGTTATTGCGTCAGTGGTGCGGGCGGCCAAGACCACATTGGCCCCCTGAGTGACCATATGGCGCGCTGTGGCCGCACCGATGCCGCGGCTGGCGCCGGTGATCACGATGGTTTTTCCTGCAAGATTTATCATGGGGGACCCCGGTTTTGCGATGTCGGTCCGGGATAAAGGATGAGGAATTCGCAAAAAATGCTCGATTTCTCATCACATTCATGAGCAATTTGCACGAATGGAAATCTCAACGCTCCGTATCTTGTTGCAAGTCGCCCAGCAGGGCAGCCTCGCTGGGGCGGCGCGTATCTTGGATTTGGATCCGTCTTCGGTGTCGCGAAGTGTTGCTGCCGCTGAGGCTCAACTAGGGCTCAGAATATTTCAGCGCAGCACAAGGCGGCTGACCGTGACCGAGGCCGGAGCGGTATATCTTGCTCGCATAACTCCGTTGGTCAAAGAGCTGGAGCTGGCCAACGACGAAGCGCGGATGATGCGCCAGACCCCCGGCGGGATGCTGCGTATCTCGGCGTCAGTGGCATTTGGTCAGGTTTGTCTGCTGCCGTTGCTGCCACTGTTCCGGGCTGAGTTGCCGGGGATCCAGTTGGATCTGCAGTTGAGCGATCAGAATGTGGATTTGGTAGGCGAAGGTATAGATCTGGCAATCCGTCTGGCTCCGGCGCCAAAGGGGGATTTGATCAGTACGCGGTTGAAAACCACGCGGTACCATGTCTGCGCAGCACCCGGATATCTGGAGCGGGCAGGGGATCTTGAGCACCCTGGGGATTTATCCCACCGCGAGTGCCTGCGATTGTCGCTGCCCGAGTATCGCAGCCGGTGGCTGTTTCGTGGCCCCAGCGGTCAACAGATCGAGGTGCCAGTTGATGGCTCTTTGATGATCTCAAACGCCTTGGCCCTACGCGAGGCGGCGCGGTTGGGATTGGGGCCTGCATTGCTGGCGGATTGGCTGGTGGATGAGGACTTGGCAAGCGGGCGTCTGGTGGATGTATTCCCTGATTGGCAGGCTGCGGCCACAACGTTTGAGACCGGCGCTTGGGCACTGTATCCCAGTCGTTTGTATTTACCGGCGCGACTGCGGGCCGCGCTGGATTTTCTGAAGCTGCATTTGAAATAGGGTCGAGTGGCGGACACCAAACGGGCTGATTAAGCCCGATAGAACAAATAGCGCCCCGGTGCGATGCCTTTGGGCCCTGCCAGTTCTTCGAAACCAACCAAGGGTTGCCCTGATACAATCACACCTCCGGATACCATCACCGAGCCGATGATGGGGGATAAGCGGGCGGCCTCGGCCACGTCCTTTTCTTTGACACCAAAGCCAAAATCATAATGCGCCAGCGCGATTTTGTGACCCTGTGTCGCAAGTCGCTTCATCATCGGTTCGGCCTCGCCCTGCAGAAAGTCCGCTTTGGGCGGGACGCAGGAAGGGTGGCACTGGAGCACTCGGTCGATGACCCAGATCCGGCGGTCGGCCAGCACCTCGCGCAGGTGATCATAGGTGCGGCCATTGCCCAGTCCCATGTCCAGAACGTCACCCGATAGCGGTGCGATCTGTTCGGCGGCCCAGTTCAACCCGTCGCGCTGGGCGGCAAGGCGGCGGAGCATGGAATCCAATCGGCTCATGAAAATGTCCTTTGTGAAGTGGTCCAGGGGGTGGCAGGGCCTGCCAACAAGCGGTTGATCAGGGCTTCGGTGAAACCCCAGATCGCCGCGTCATGGACCAGGTGATGGGTTAGAATACCATAGGGTTCGGCGTTGTCAGCCGTGCCTAAGCGGCGGTCGGTCAATTGTCGGGTAACCTGATCCAGCAGATGTTGCGGTGGCACCAGTGAGCGGTTGCCTTTCCAGTGGATCGGGTCGAGGTGAGTATTGATCTGCGCCAGCCCTGTCGTAGCCATGGTCTGTTTGCGCGGGGAAAAGGTGGACAGGTTGCTATAGCCGAGTCCGGCCAAACCTTGCAGCAGGTCATCCGAGATCCGGTTCCATGGCGGTACAAACATCGGTTCCAGCTGATCGCTGAACAAAGCACGCAGGGTTTTCAAGCCCCGGTCAGCATCCGACACAGCCTGTTCAACGGTTCGATGCGCGCCAAATTCGGCCTTTTTCTCGCCCTGCGGTGCGTGGTTCTGATGCGCCCAGCCATGAACAACGGGGATGAGCTGCGGTGTGGTGGCGACATAGGCGGCCAGCGCGGCGGTGGCGTCGCGTGGGATCACTGCCAGATGCACCGGCAGGTCCAGTTTTTCCGATAACTCGGTCAGCCGGTCCAGTTGAGGCGTTGGCTCAACCGCATCGTCGTCGCGCCACCACAGTGGCAGGGTCAGGTCCTGATCTTGCCAGGTTTGTAGCTCTTTGTGCAACGCGGTCCAATCGGCAGTCATGTCCGCTGTTCCGCCAGTTCAGTGGCAATTTCGACCGTGCGGGCTGCGCCGTCAAAGTGGAGCCCGTCAGTGGCGCGGCGCGCGGCTGCGATGGCACTGCGGACAGCGGCGCACAGGGTGTCAGGCGTCAGATCACCGCTGGTGACCACTTCGATGCCGTTTAGTGGCGACAAACTGTTGGCGCGCAGACCCTGCTCGACCTCTGTGCCGGCGTCGAACGGGATCAACACCGCAGGGGTGCCGCTTTGCAGCAGATCCAGTGCTGTGTTGTAGCCGCACATGCTGACCGAGGCCGCAGCGAGGGGGAGCATTTGGCGGAAATCTGGGCGGGCGGGTTCAATTATCGCAGGTGTGTCCATGGCCTGAAAACGGGCGATGCGTTCTGCGGCGTCGCTGCCACCGACCAGCAGGCGCCATTGGATGTCGGGCAGCAGCGCCGCGGTTTTTAGCGCGCATTCAAACAGCGCATCGCCAACGCTGCCACCGCCAGCACTGACAAGGATTTCGTCTTGGCCCAGACCCTGCGGATGAGGCGTGGCGGCGGGTGGCGCGACATAGCCGGTGTAACGCAGTCTTTCGGCGAGCATGTCAGATACGGGCCAGCTGATGTTCAGACGGGTTGCCGCGGGATCGGAGTGCACCAGCACCGCGTCATAGAACTCAGTAATCATGGCATCTGCCTGAACCGCTTTTTTCGGCTTGGACGGCGGTGCGAGGATATCGCGGATCGAGGCAACTATCACCGGGCGGCGCGGTAGGGTCTGTGCGGCAGATAGCAGAGCTTGGAATTCTTCGGCCAGATTGCGGCGTCCAAAGGGATAGAGCTCGGTTATCAGAACATCCGGCTGCATTTCTGTCAGCGCAACACAGAGCATGGCCTGACGTTGGGCGTGGTATGCGGTGTCTGCAACATCCCCTGAGGCGGTGAGCAGGCGGGTAAAATCCACCCCGTCCGAGCGCAGCGGTGGCAGTTGTAACAGCACAACCCCATCGGTGTTCAACTGGGGCGCTGCAAACCCGCCCGAAGCAACACGCACTTGGTGCCCGACCGAAGCAAACGCGCGACCCAGGGTCAACGCCCGGCTAAGGTGCCCGGTGCCCAGCAGGTGGGTGACGGCGATCAGGATTTTCATTCGGGGCTTGCGCGTTTGGTCAGGCGGACGGGGTCGGGGAGCGGTGTCAGCTTGTTGCCTTCGATTTCAATCACAAACAATCGGTTGCGTTTGATCCGGAATGGAACGGGACCGTCGAAATTCCAACCATAGGCGCGGGCCAGAATCATCCGCATGATGCCGATGTGGCAGACGGCGACTGTGTCGTTTTGCAGGCTGGAAACCCAAGGTTCAATCCGCGCCCAGACCTCGGCCGGGGTTTCGCCAGCAGGTGGGCGGTAATCCCAGCCCCAGTTCTCGATATCGCGAAAGCCGCTGTTGGAGTCGGCTTTTAGATCCTGCCCGTGCAACCCTTCCCAGTCGCCCCAGAACATCTCGGTCAGGGCAGGCGCAGTTTGCGGCGTGCGACCGGAAACGATCTGGGCGGTTTCTGACGCGCGAGACAGCGGGCTGGACCATAGATCGGCCTTGTCCCAAGGGGAGGGAAGGGTGAAACCTGATAGCTCGGCCCGGGCGGCATCGTCCAGGGAGATGTCGCTGCGGCCTTGGATCCGGCCAGCGCGGTTCCAATGGGTGTGTCCATGTCGTAAGAGGGCAAGGCGGATCATGTGGAAGCCTCCAGTATTGGGGTCACGGCGGACCAAAAGCATGCGGTGGCGGCAGGGGCCAGATGGGTGCGCGATATCATCGCGCGGGCGGCAGTTCTACGCTCAGAGCGCAAAATAGGGTCTTCCAGCAAGCGGGCGATTTGAGCGGCCAGAGCCAGTGGACCATCTTCTGGTGAAGGATAGGCCGCTGGTGTCAATACATCCCGCAGACCGGGGCGGTCTTGAGCAACCACTGGCAATCCGTGGCTTTGAGCCTCGAGATAGACCATGCCGAAGGCCTCGTTCACCCCGGGCCAAAGGAACAGGCTCGCGCCGGAGTAGGCCTCAGCCAACTGAGTGCGGTCCAATTGGCCCAGAAAGGTGACGCGGGTGCCAAAGGGCGCCATCAGCGCCTCGACTTCAGACCGGGCGGGGCCGTCTCCGGCAATGTTTAATTGCCAGTCGCAGGACAGCAGCGCCAGTGTTTCGGCGATCAGATGGTACGAGGCCAGTTTATCGCCAGAGCGCATCATGCCAGTGGTCAGCATTGGCCCGTCAAGGGGGGAGGCCGCAGGCAGGGTGTCGGTAGGCAGGAACGGCGGCAAATGCACCAGTTGCTGGGTGCCATACGACTCGCGTTTCAAAGTAATCAGGTCATTGGCGGTCAGGTAGAAAATCACGTCGGCTGTATCACAGGCGTCATGGGCCGCTTGGGCAAAATCCGCCCAGGGACCGGTCAGGCGACTGGTCGCACGCGTGCTTTCGATCTGTACATAAGGAATGCCACGCGCCCTGGCGACGGTGGGGCCAATCAAATCCGGCGCCTTGTAGTAGTTGTGATAGGTCACCCAGAGGTCGAAATTGGGCATATCACGGATCAATCGCGCGGCTTCATCGCTGGCTTGGGCGCGCAGGCCTTGCTGCACATCCCGATCCCCGCGTTTGTCATAGATTTTCAGCTCAGACACCAATTCCACCGCGGCACCACCCGCGCTGATTGCTGACATCAAATTACGCGCCATCTCGCGGTCACCTGAGGGCATCATGTGGTGCGGCGACTTCATCGGTGCATAGAAGGCAACCCGTTTGCCTTGGCCCGGTGTCATTGGCTCGCCAGCATCGCGGTTAAGCGGTTTGACAAGCGAGCAATTCCAGGGGGCATGCCAAAGTCGGACTTGAGCCGCGTCAGAGCCGCCTCGGCCATTTGTGCTGACTGGTCAGGATGTTGGGCCATTTTTAGGATGGCGTCGGCAAGGTTCTTGGGGGCGTCATCTGCCAGCAGACCATGCGTGCCGCTGGTGATGAATTCGGGGATTGCTGAAACGGCAGTGGACAGGATCGGTAATCGTTGCGAGGCGGCCTCCATCAGCACGTTGGGCAACCCGTCACGGTCGCCGTCGGCGGCGATCCGGCTGGGCAATACAAACAGATCGGCGGCGCGCATCGCGGCGATGACTTCTGGCTGGTCACAGGCTCCGCGCCAGCTGATCCGGTGGTTGATACCTGCCTCTTCGGCCATCAATGTCAGCTTGGTTTGCAAGGTGCCGCCGCCAATCTGGGTCCAATGCCAGTCTAGTTCAGCAGGCAACAGCGTCAGAGCGGCGATCAGATTATCAAAACCCTTTTTCTCGACCAATCGGCCCACCGACATCAGATGCAGCGGGTCGCCTGCTTGGCGCCAGATGCGATCCGGCGCGGCAGGAAAGCGGCTGAGGTCAAGCCCGTGGTAGATCAGGTCGATGCGCGCGGGATCATCCGACATCTGCTGCAGATGCTTGGCACCAAAGCCAGTGCAGGTGGCACCAAAGGCGGCACCATGATGGGCGCTGGACAGTTTCTCGGAAATCTCCCAGTCGGGCGAGGTCCAGATGTCCTTGGCATGGGCCGAAAAGCTCCACGGCAACCCACGCATGATCGCGGCGTAGCGTGCCACTGACGACGGCGTGTGCAGGAAATGCGCATAGAGCCCCAGCACCGCATCGGGCATTTCGGCGGCCAGAACACAGGCCTGACCAAACCGGCGGATGCGGTTGTGCGACAGGTCGCGTTTCAAATCGGCGCGCCAAATTGCATAGGCTTCGGCGTAGCCTGGTAATGCCTGAGCGGTGGCGCGAGCTTTCCACACACGGTCCGGCTCTTGATACAGGTATTCTGGCAGATAATTTACCTGTGCCTGCAATTGCTCATGCAGAGGGTGCCGTTTGATGTCGGTCGGGTGGCGGAGCGACCAGATTTCAAAACTATGACCGGCCGCCTCAAGCGCCACCAGTTCCTGTGCGATGAACGTTTCGGACAGGCGCGGCCAGCCTTTGACCAGAACCGCCAGCGGCGGAGGCGCTATTGTCATTCAGCGGCCTCTCGCGCCGGATCACTCAGCAGGTTGGCCACCCGGTTTGTGACATAATCGAGCCCGTCCAGCAGGCCAGGAGGGAAGGCAGCCGAGGGTGGTTTCTGCTGTGCCAGAGCGCGGATGGAACGGATCATTGTCTCGGGTGTCATGCCGTCACGATCTTCGTCCAGCATGGTGATCAAGCCCAATTGTTCGGCCCGGCTGGCGCGGATCCATTGCTCTAGACGCGGTGTGGTGCGGGGCACGATGACCGCCGGCTTGTCAAACGACAAAACTTCGCAAAAGGTATTGTAGCCGCCCATGCAAACCACGCCTTGTGCGCCGGCAAACAGGGTTTCGATCTGCGATTCAAAGCCCACAGTGGTGACCCGACCGTTCAGCTTTTCCGCACGGGTTTCAAATGCGGCACGGGTGTCGCCGGACAGGAACGGACCATAGACCAAAACGGCGCGTGGATTGAGATCCGGCTCGCGTTCGTAGGCAGACAACACCAGATCCACCATCGCCGCGCCGTCGCCGCCACCGCCAGGGGTGATCAGCACATAGGGCTGTTCGGGGGGCTCGCCAAGAGTGCCAAGGTCGCGGCGCAGATAGCCGGTCCAATGGGTGCGTGCTTGCACTGTGGGGCTAAGGTCGAGACCAGCGGTGGGGTCGTATATCGAGCGCAACCCGTAAACCCAGAGTTCGTCGTAAAAGCCTTCGGTGGCGGCAATGGCCCCTTTGCGGTCCCACTCGGCGGCCAGCACCTCTGGTTCATCCAGCACATCGCGCAGGCCCAACACCAGTCGCGCCCGACCGCGCGATTTGAGCATGTCCAGCGTCGGCAGCAACTCACCGTGAAAACCTGTTGGCTCTTTGTCGACAATCAGAATGTCGGGGTCGTATTGCTCGGCGGTGGAGCGGATCAGGCCGGCACGCAACTCGGTTGTCTCATCAATGCTCATGCCCATGGTACGTGAGGCATAAGTGCCGTCCGAGCGTTTGATGACACCGGGCAGCCGCACATGGTCAACCCGTGTCGGAAAGGCAAATCGCCCAGCAACAGGAGAACCGGTGAGGATCAGTGCCGAGGCGGTCGGGTCTGCCGCGGTAATGGCGCCGGCCAGGGCGCGAGAGCGGCGCAGGTGACCAAGGCCAAAGGTGTCGTGACTGTAGAGCATCACCCGCGGGGCGCGTGGTGTTGCCTTGGCTGTGGTGCTGGAAGTGGCGTGGACTGTCATGTTTGAGCCTGAGCGAATTGATCAAAAAAGTGGGGCACGGCGGGATGGACTGAAGCGGCGGAATGAAATTTGGACGATGGTATTAGGCGCAGACAGGCAGGTCGCACAAGTCGACAAGCCGATCGCAACGGCGTCAATTGAGGTGTCGGGAAAAACCCTTTTCTGCTCGGCCATTGTCCGCCTCAGGTTGCGCAGCCTACCCGGATTGGTGTGGGCAGGCACGGTCCATGTTTCTTCGCGTATCTCCGTGGATTTTCCGGCTGCACAATTCTTTGTTGGCAGGTGTCCCGTCCCGGTGGTTAGCGAACAGGAAATGTATAGCCTGCGTGAAAATAACATGCAATCAGACAGGGCACATCTACTTGCAAAGTTGTGTGTGGTCATGGTGTTTGCGCTGTGAGCATGTCTGGGCTAATTTCGACCAAATCATCCGAGGACTTCCTACCCTATGACGCATCTGTTTTTCCGGTTTCTATTGAGTGGTTTGCTGGCGTTGATGCTGACCTTGCCACTGGCCAGCCCCCTGACGGCGCAAACCGATAACGGCAGTGGAGCAGAGGCGCTGGCCAAAGCGATCGAGCAAGCCATGGACAATGGCGTCGGCGTCATTGTGCTGGATGGTCGTGGTCAGCTCATCTCTGACCTTGCTGTTTCAGAGCATCCGGAGGAGGCCATTGATCCGATGGGCGGGCCCTCGGCGCTGATGCAGGCGCAATCCGAAGTGGACAAGTTCCGCCAGGAATTGCGCAGTCGGTTGGCGGCTCTGCCTTATTCGGTGTTTGAAGTAAAATACATCCTGCGCCAAACCAGCCCGGATGGGCGTATCCAAACCTATCTGGAGGTTCTTGGCTGGAGCGTGCTGCTGCTGCTGATTGGCCGCTGGGTGTCGATAGAGATTTACGGAAAAAGGATTGCCAAGCGGCTGGTGGTTGCGCGGGTTAAATCCGCACCAGAAGGCTATCGCGAGAAAATGCCATTCCTGGTTTTCCGGTTTGTGATGGGTCTTGGGGCGACGATTTTTGCGATGATATTTGCCGCGCTGGCTGGCTATTTGATCTTTGGACCGGCCGAAGACAGCTCGGTTAAGTTCACCATCACAGCTGTCTATACGGCCTATTTTCTGGCCAGCACGGTGACGGGCCTGTGGCGGATGGTGCTGTCACCATTCCTCAGCCAATACCGGATTCCGATTTTTTCGGATCGCGATGCCAAGCGGCTCTATCTTTGGGCTTCAGTGTTGGCGACCTATGACATTTCCTCGATTCTGTTTGCCACCTGGGTTGGGGATTTTGGCCTTAACTACAACGTCTATGCGATGGTGCATGGCGTGCTGACGTTGGTGGGCACAGTTGCCAATCTGGCGATGGTGGCGTTCATCGCGCGGCCAGTCAGCAACGCTATTAGGGGCGGTAAGAGCAAGGTCGAATGTACCTGGTTGGTGCGGAGCCTGAGCACGATTTGGGCGCCGGCGATGATGGCCTATATGCTGTTTGGCTGGCTTAATCTGGCTTTCGATCTGGTGCTGGAGCGTGAGGCGCCCATTCCGCTGATGGTGGGCACCTATATGGTGCTGACTTCGATCCTGATCGTTTACGGCGCCATCAATTATGTGATCGAGCGGTTCTTTGACCGCTCGCGTCGGGTGCAGCAGCTAAATGAGGAAGTGACCGAGGCGGCATTGGACTTGGGGCCAGAAGATGAGACTGCAGGAGCTCTGACTGTCCAGCACGCAATGGGTACCTTTGAGGATCTGGCGCGCCGGGTGGCCGGAATCCTGGCCTTTGTGGTTGGCGCTTATGCGCTGGTGGTGATCTGGAACCCGGATGCGGGGTGGATGGACACCACGGCATCCGAGCGGGTGATTGACGTGGTTTCGATCTTGTTCATTGGCTATGTGGTCTACCACCTGTTTCGGATCTGGATCGACAGCAAGATCGCCGAGGAAACCGTTGATACCAGCGAAGGTGAGTTGGGCGACGAGGGCGGCGAAACGGGTGCGAGCCGTCTGGCGACGTTGTTGCCCCTGTTTCGTGGCGCCATTCTGGCGGTGGTTGTGGTGTCAATTGGCCTGATTGTGCTGTTGGAGCTGGGTATCAACGTCAGCCCACTGTTCGCCGGTGCTGGTGTTGTTGGGCTGGCGATTGGATTTGGCTCGCAGACACTGGTGCGCGACATCTTCTCGGGGGCGTTTTTCTTGGTGGATGATGCCTTTCGCAAGGGCGAATACATCGACATCGGCGATGTGAAGGGCACGGTTGAGAAGATCTCGGTGCGCTCGTTCCAACTGCGTCACCATCTGGGTGCATTGCAGACCATTCCCTTTGGCGAGATCCGCGTGCTGACCAACTATTCCCGCGATTGGGTGATCATGAAGCTGCCGCTGCGGGTGACCTATGACACGGACGTCGAAAAGGTCCGCAAGTTGATCAAGAAACTGGGTCAGGAGTTGCTGAGTGATCCGGTGATTGGGGAGAATTTCATTCAGCCGCTCAAATCGCAGGGTGTCATCGAGATGCAGGATTCTGCGATGATCATTCGGGTCAAGTTCATGACCAAGCCGGGCGACCAGTGGCTGGTGCGCAAGAAGGTCTATGAGGAAATCCGCCAGTTGTTCGAACGGGAAGGCATCCATTTTGCCCACCGCGAAGTTACGGTACGTTTGGCTGAGGGCAAGACCGAGGATCTGAACTCGCAGCAAAAGCAGGCGGTCACCGGCGCTGTGCAGGCGGCGATTGACGAAGACATGCTGGACGAAACTGGCGGTGGTGGTGATGACCGGTAGTCCTTGTTGCAACGGATCCCTCCCGTCCCCGCTCCGATCCGCAAAAGCGCCTCGCTTGGGGTTGGGCGTGGCACCGCGCCAAGGCGCGGTGTAAAAATCTTCGAAGATTTTTGGTCGGAAAATTCGAATTTTCCGGGTGGTTTTGGTCAGTCCGACCAGGTGGCGACGGCACTGCCACATTGCGCTGCCGGGCGATCCCAGATCATTTTGGTCGAGGTGAGTTGCAATGGCGGTGCCAGTCGCTGGCCAGGTCCCCAGCCGCTGTGCTCGGATGTGCTGGTGTAATCGGCGTCTGTAGGTGCGTCGATCTCCGGGCCGGTCGCAGTTTTTTCCAGGTTGTCGAGCTGCACAGCAGTGCGAGCCAGCGACAGGCGCGCTTGCGGGACTGACTGGCCCTTGGCAGCAGCACTTAGCGCCGAGAGCACCGCCGCTGCCATCAGATAGCCGGTGGCGTGGTCTAGCGCTTGTACTGGTAGTGGGGTTGGATGGGTAGTGCCTGCCCAGCTACGCCCTGAGTCGGCGATGCCACAACTCATCTGTACTAGACTGTCAAAGCCGCGTCGGCTGGCCCAGGGTCCGGTCCAGCCATAGGCGTTCAGGGTGACGTCTAGGAGGTTTGGCGCCAATCGTCTGCGGGTCTGCAGATCATAGCCCAAACCTTTGAGCGCACCGGGGCGATAGCCGTGAACCAGGACGTCAGCTTCAGAAAGTAACACCTCGAAACGGTCTCGGCCCTCGGCGGTGCGGAGGTCGAGATAGGCGCAATATTTCCCTAATGAAATGTCGGGGATCACCCCGGGTTCATCCCAGCCGGGTGGATCAATGCGCAGCACCTCGGCGCCAAATCCGGCCAGAGTGCGGGTGGCGATGGGGCCGGCCAGAACCCGGGTCAGATCCAGAACGCGCAGACCGGCCAATGGGCGGGCGGCTGTTGCTTGTGGGCGATCGCGAAGGGTGATTGCCTGCGGAGCGGTCCAGTCAATCAGCGGCTCGGTGGCGACGGCCTTGCCTTGCGGATGCGTCAGCCATTCGGACTGAGAGCGCATCGCTGCGGCCACGCCGCCCTGCTCAACAATGGCACTTTCGAGTGCATTGCCTTGCCAGGTTTTCACTGCCGCAGTCACGGCGTCGCGGGAATTGGGACAATCGAGCACCCGTAGCGCTGCGGCGCGGTGGTGTGGGAGGTTGGTATGCAGGCGGATCCAACCATCTGCGCATTGATAGTTGCCGGCGATGGCATCCCACAGGCTGGGCATCTGCCAGCCAGTGGGACGAAAACTATAGCCGTACCAAAGCGAGGCCAGACGCTGATCCACGGTGACCCCGGACCGCTCAGCGGTGAGGTTCAGGGCCTGCATCAACCCGGCCAGCTCGGTTCCGACAGCTGCAACAGACGCCGTAGCCAGTTCACTCACGGCAAAGGCACTGGGGCGCTGGCCGGTCCCGGTCACATCAAAGGTGTTGGGACCGGGTAGCGCGCGGAGCAGGGTCAATGCTGGTAGGGGTCAAGACTGTCGCGCAACCCGTCTCCAAGGAAGTTGAAGGCCAGTACCACGATGATGATCGGCAGCATCGGAATGGCGATCCAGGGGTAGATCTCAACCGAGGTCAGGTTCTGCGCATCGTTCAGCATTACGCCCCAGCTGACTGCCGGTGCGCGCAGGCCAAGGCCCAGGAACGACAGCGCGGTTTCGCCAAGGATCATCGCCGGAATCGACAGTGTGGCCGATGCGATCAGGTGCGACATGAAGTTGGGCAGCAAATGTTTGCGGATCACCCGACCGGGGTTTGCCCCCATCATTTCTGCGGCGCGGACGTATTCCTCTTCGCGGAGCGACAGGAATTTGGCGCGCACAGAACGGGCCAGTCCGGGCCAGTCGAGGATACCTAAGATAACCGAGATGATGAAGAACACCGCCACAGGTCCCCAGTTTGACGGCACCGCAGCCGACAGCGCCAGCCACAGCGGCAGTTCTGGCAGCGAGCGCAGGACTTCGATCACCCGGTTGATGCACCAATCAATACGACCGCCAAAATAACCGGCGATGGAGCCAAAGGTGATGCCCAGCAGGAATGACACGGTGATGCCAATGATGCCCACGGTCAGCGATAGCTGCGCTCCGTACAGGATTCGGCTGAACACGTCGCGGCCCAGCCGATCCGAGCCCCATAGAAATACAGTGGCGTCACCTGGAGCGCAAAACAGGTGGGTCTCGACTGGGATCAGCCCGGCCAGCCTGTATTCGTCACCTTTGCAGAAAAACTCGAGCTTGGCGGGATTGTCGGTGTCGGGCACAAACACCCACTGAAAGGTCTGCATATCGGCCTCGGAAGTCATCGGGTAGATGAACGGGCCGACAAAGTCGCCCTCGTGGTACCAATTGACCGACTGCGGTGGCGAATAGAGGTGGTCGGGGTGTCGCTCATTAGGGGTATAAGGCGCGATGAAGCCGACAAAGGGCAGCATGACATAGCTGAACAGCAAGAAGATGCCCGAAATCAGGCCGAGTTTATGGGTCTTGAACTGGCGCCAGATTAGAACCCAATTGGGAGCATCCAGATCGCTGCGCTCGAGCTGTTGCAGGGAAGCATCGGCGTCAAAGGGGGCGTCGTTGACATAGCGACCGTCTGGCAATTGGGTCATGCTTCACGCCCCTCGTATCGAATGCGGGGATCCAGCAGAACCAGCAGGACATCGGAAATCATTGTGCCAATGAGTGTCAGTAGCGCCACGAACATTAGCACAAAGGCCGACAGGAACAGGTCCTGAGTTTTCAGGGCGGTCAACAGCGTCGGGCCGATGGTTTGCAGGCCCAGCACGACGGACACCAAAACCGAACCCGAAACCATCGAGGGCAGCAGGTTGCCGATGTCGGCTACAAAGGGGTTAAAGGCCATACGCAGGGGGTATTTGGTCAGCATCCGGGCTGGAGCCATGCCCTTGGCGACTGCGGTCTCCACATAGGGTTTGCCCAGTTCGTCCAGCAAGTTGGCGCGTAGGCGTTGCATCATTCCGGCAGCACCGGACGTGCCGATGACAAAGGTCGGTACGATCAGGTGGACGAGGATTGATTTTACTTTGTCCCAGCTCATCGGCTCACCTTCATAAGCCGGGTCCATCAATCCGCCAATCGGCAGGTCGAAATACTTGTGGCCGTAATAGAACAGGATCAGCGCCAGCAGAAAGTTGGGGGTGGCCAGACCCAGATAGCCGACAAAGGCTGTGGTATAGTCAACCCATGTGCGAGACCGTGCGGCGGCGAGCACGCCCAGTGGCAGCGCCACCAGGTAGACAAACAGGACCGCAGCCAGGTTGACCAGAACGGTTAGCCACAGGGTGTCACCTACGATCTCGGCTACGGGCTGGTCAAATTCAAACGACCAGCCGTAGTTGCCCTGTATCAAGCCGTAGAATCCGTGCGGGCCAGGCAGGAAGCCAACCCAGATCAGGTATTGTTGATACAGCGGCCGGTCGAGCGAATACTCGGTGCGCAGGAACTCGGCCTTGGCGACGCCCGCTGATTGCCCGGTCGCGCGCAGCTCGGCGATCTGGTTGCTGAGGTAGTCGCCCGGCGGCAGGTTGATGATTGCAAAAACCATCACCGAAACCACCAACAGGGTCAGCAGCATGGTGCCAAAACGGTAGATCGCGTAGCGCAGAATCTCCATCAGCCGTTACCACCTTCAAAGTAGAACTCGTCGGGACGGTGGATGCCGAAATGGGCACCGGGCTCCCAGGCCCAGATGCCTTTCTTTGGCACGTTGCGCAGGGATTTGTTGACCACCACGGGTTGCGGCGCCTCGGCTAGAATACCGATGCCATAAACCTGATCAGCATGGATTTTCAACATTTCGGTCCAGGCTGCTGTTCGTTCGGCATCAGATGAAGCGATTTCCCAGTTGTGGGCCAATTCCATCAGCCGTTGCGCATCGGGCATGTCCGGAGTTTCACCAGCCTCGCCACCGGTTTGGTGGAACTGACCCCATTTGGGCCAAGCTAAAAAGACTTGGTCTGTGGGGGCCAGATAGGCAGGCGACGTATAAGGACGGGGCAATCCATTGTCCCAGCCAAACCAGACCGAGGCCATCGAGTTGCCGGAGAACACCCGGTTGCGCAGGATATCGCGATCCAGCGGGCGCATGATCAGTTTGACGCCAACATCGCGCCAATCGTCGGTGATGATCTGCAGTGCGTTCTCAACTTCCTGACGTTCGCCGGCGGTTTCGATCACCAGTTCCATAAGGCGTCCATCAGGCAGTTTGCGAATGCCATAGCGGTCTTTTTGGGTCAGACCGGCCTCGTCCAGCAACCTGTTGGCCAGATCCGGGTCCCATTGGGCCCAGGCTTTGCGCATTTCAGGGTCGAAAAACGGGCTGGCTTCCAACACTGCCATCGCGCCGGGTTTAGCCAGTTTGAAATACAGCGCCTTGTTGATCGAGTCGCGGTTGATTGCCACCGACAGCGCGCGGCGCACCCGCACATCACGCAGCACTGAACGCCAGACATCATCGTTGACGTTCAGGTTTGGATAGATGGCGATCTGCGAAGCGGTGCCGGTGCCCCAAAGATAGGTCTCGTAATTGCCACCATCAGCCTCGCCCTTGCGCAGAATGGCGATATCGCGAAAGCCCAAGCCCCGAGCCTGCAAGTCGGCCTCGCCTGCGTTGGACTTGGCAGCCACCAACCCGCCCGCGACGATCTCCATCTCGACAACGTCGATATAGGGCAGCTGCACGCCGTTCTCGTCGATCCGGTGGTAATAGGGATTTCGCACAAACAGGTGGCGGATTTTTTTGCCCGAGGTGGAATTCATCCAGGGCTGCAGGGTAGGCAGTTCGTGGTTGTCGAACTTGTACATGTTGTCGCGTTTGTTGTGCAGCGCAGCCCAGCTTTTAACCCGTGCATCGTTGACCTCAAAGGCAAGTTCATCAGGGTCTGCGTAATCGACATGGTATTTTTTCAGAAACTCAGAAGGGCGGAAAATGAACGGTGGTCGCGCCTGTGCCAAGCTTTGCAGGAAGTTCGGATTGGGGTTGTCCCATTCATAGATGACTGTTTGTGGGTCTGGGAAACTGACGCGGGGCAGCTCACCTTCGATGTGCAGAAAATCTGGCGGTCCGGTGGGGTTGAGCAGAGCGTTGTTGGCAACATCCTTCCACCAGTATTCAAAATCCGCCGAGGTAAAGGGATCGCCGTTGGACCAATGGTGACCAGGCCGCAGGTTCAGGGTGAAACGGCGGTTGTCTTCGTTCTCAAAAGACATTAGCAGGTCGGGCCGTAGCTGGTAATCGGCGTCATAGCCGACCAGCCGTGCGTAGCCATAAACCACCATCTGGCGGATGTCTTTTGAGCGGGTGATCATGGTGTTCAAGGTGCCGCCCTGTATTCCCAGCACACGCCCGCGGGACGCCAGATCCACGACCAAAGGCACTTCGGGGAGCCGCTCGGTGGCGGGCGGTAAATTACCGGCCTCAACTTCGGGGCGCCAGAATTCGCTTTCCTGTACGGTTGGAGCCGAGTGCCCGGCAAGTGGCGTCATCAGCATTGCAAAGGTCAGGGCTAAAATGGATTTTGATGTGTTAAACATGGCAACGTACCTTATGTCCGGGTTCCACTTGCACCAGCGACGGTACCACGGTGTCGGAAAAACGAAAATGCTCAGGCCAGCTGTCTGGCGCGCCGGCGCCGAATGCCACCAGTTTTAGGTCTATCGGCCGGTCAATATCCGGCTCGGGCTGGGCGGCGATCAAAGCTTTAGTATAGGGGTGTTTTGGATTGTGAAACAGAGTGTCGGGCGGGGCCTGCTCGACTACCAATCCGCCTCGCATTACAGCCACCTCGTCGGCAATCCGCGAGACAACAGCTAAGTCGTGGCTGATAAAAAGGTAGGAAAGCTTCTCGCGATCACGGATCTCTTCCAGCAGCCGCAGGATCTGGTCCTGCACCGAGACATCCAGCGCCGAGGTTGGCTCGTCGCAGACAAGCAATGACGGGTCCAGCATCAGGGCACGGGCAATCGACAGTCGTTGGCGTTGACCGCCTGAGAACGCGTGCGGATAGCGCAGCAACATATCCGGCCCCAGGCCAACCAGCCGCAACATATCCGCCGCCCGCTCGCGGCGCTCGGAACTGGAACCGATGCCGTGGATTTCCAGCGGTTCGCACAGCGCATCCAGAATGCGCATGCGTGGCGATAATGAGGAATAGGGGTCCTGAAACACCATCTGTGCCTCGCGTTGAAAGGCGGTGCGGGCGGCGCGTGACATATGATGTACGGCGATGGCCTCGGACTGCGGCGTGGCACGAAACAGGACCTCGCCGCCGAGGTCTGGCAGTTCCGCTCCTAGGGCAATACGCGCCGCAGTGGTCTTGCCCGAGCCGCTTTCACCAACAATGGCTAGCGTGGTGCCGCGCTGCAGTGCGAAATCTACGCCCCGGCAGGCATGAATTTTGGTCTCGGCCTGCCAGCTTTTACCTGCCCGCATGGTATATGTTTTGGACACAGATTTCATCTGCAGGATCAGATCGTCCTGCGGCAATTCGGGCACGGCTTGCGGGTGGGCAGGAATGGCCGGTGCAGCATCGAACAATTGCTGAGTATAGGCGTGCGCAGGTGACCGTAGCAGTGGTTCTGCTGCGCCAGCCTCCATCACCCGACCTTTGTGCATCACCACAACCTGCTCGGCCATATTGGCCACCACGCCCAGATCATGGGTGACCAGGATCATCGCCATGCCGGTGTCGCGCTGCAGCTCTTTCATCAGCCCCAGTACCTGAGCCTGGGTGGTGACATCCAGCGCCGTGGTTGGCTCGTCCGCGATCAACAGATCGGGTTTGGCCACCATCGCCATGGCAATCATCGCCCGCTGGCGCATGCCGCCGGACAGTTCAAACGGATAGGAATAATAGGCACGCTCGGGATCGGGAAATCCAACCCGCTCAAAACACTCCAGCACGATCTTGCGTGCGGCGGCTTCGCGGGTGCGGCCATGCAGCCACAGTACCTCGGAGACCTGATTTCCAATGCGGTGCAGAGGTGACAGCGAGTGCATCGGTTCCTGAAAAATCATCGAGATGGTATTGCCGCGTACGTTGCGCATCTGACGCTCGCTCAGCGCTGACAGTTCCTGCATCCCGGCACTGCCGTTCAGCTGGATGGCGCCCGAGTGGATACGAGCCGCACGCGGCAGGATCCGCAGAACGGCACGACAGGTCACTGTCTTGCCAGATCCACTTTCACCGACAAGCGCCAGGGTTTCACCGGGGTGTACGGCAAAGCTGACGTTGTGAACCACGGGGGTGCCCCCGCCAAAGCCAATACTGAGATCCTCAACTGACAGCAAAGGCTTCATTCAGGCCCACCCAGCTAGCTGTTGTGCCGCTATCATTATCTTTTCCCCTCGTTTTTTGACACCATCGCGTGCTCGGGCCTGTTTAGTCAAACCCCATTTACCCGGTCACGTTGCAGGAGAAGGGGAATTTCATGCTTTGGAGCCTCAAAACTAAGGGCCGGCGCAGGCTAGTTGCGGGTTTTCATTGTTGCTACACATCTGTGCGGTTCTCTGGCACACGGAGTAAGCCGGAAGCGGACTTCCGGATCATATGGAGTATGCTCATGCCGTCCCGTCTTGACCTATTTATCGACCGAATGGTGTCGCAGCGTGCCTGTCTGGATTTCGCAATTTCTGAGACCGCGGCGATGAAGGGTCCGGTGTTTGAGCTGGGGCTGGGCAATGGCCGCACCTATCACCACATGCGCCGCTATGTCGAAGGGCGTGATATATATGTCTTTGAGCGCGCGGTGGCGTCGCATCCAGACAGCACGCCGCCTGAAGATCAGGTCATTCTGGGGGACGTGCGCGAAACCCTGCCTGCATCCTTGGACCGATTTGGCCCAACTGCCAGCTTGGTACATGCCGACCTTGGCGGTCATAGCCGGGAAAAGAATGATGCCTTTGCCCGGTTTGTCTCGCCGCTGATCGAACCGCTGATGGCGCCGGGTGGTTTGATGGTCTCGTCTGACCGGATGTATTTTGAGAACCTGACCGAAGTGGCGCTGCCCGTAAATGCTGTCGAGGGCCGTTGCTTTATTTACCGACGTTGACGTTTTTGGCTGAAGGTGGTCTCCCGCCTGTTGTCAGCCTCTTGCCAGAGGCGCTCCACCAGTTGGGCCCTGCGCCGCGCTTTGCGCGGCGCAGGGCCCAAGGCCGCAAGGATGATCGGCGTTAGCCGATGGTCCGCGTGGGCGCGGGAGCCCACCTTTGTTTGGCGCAGATTTTGTGACCAAGCGGACCAGTTTGGTCGTTTTGTTGGGGGTGTTTCGAGTGTGATCTCGCCTCCCTAGATCCGGGCTCAAAGTCTGTAAGCGTTATATTGGGTTGTCGGGTGACGGGTTTGCCGCCTAGGCTGTGATTAAGGTGCTTACGACGAGGAATATTAAGTTAATGATCTTTTACGACTGCTCGACCGCCCCCAACCCACGCCGGGCACGGATGTTTATTGCTGAGAAAAGCCTGACGATTGAAAGCCACGACATCTCGATTGCCAAAAGCGAGCAACTGGGCGAGGCATTCAAGGACGTGAACCCCCAGGCTACGGTCCCTGTGCTGATCACTGATGAGGGCACGGCACTGACCGAAAACCTTGGCATTGCAGCATATCTGGAGGCCATGCATCCTGAACCGCCGCTGATGGGCGAGAGTGCTCAGGAAAAAGGCCTGGTGTTGATGTGGAACGCGATAGCCGAGCAACAGGGCGGAGTGCCCATTGCCGAGGCGCTGCGCAATAGTAACCCGTTTTTCCAAGGGCGTGCCATTCCCGGCCCGGTGGATTATGCGCAGGTTCCGGAATTGACAACACGTGGCTTGGACCGCACCAAACGGTTCTTTGAGCTTCTGGAGCATAGGTTGCAAGCCAGCCCCTATCTGGCCACCAACAGTTTTACTCTGGCCGATATCAGTGCCTTTGTGTTTGTTGAATTTGCCCGGGTTATCAAAATGCGGATCCCTGAGCAAAACAACGCCACTTTAGCCTGGCACGCGGCGATCAAAGCCCGTCCGAGTGCCCAGATATAAGTCCATCTGTCCACAGTAGAGTAACGTGAGAGGACACCCATGCCCCCCAAACCAATCCTGCGCCGCGACGACCCCAAGGCAGAACCTCTGGTTGGCAATATCAGAGTGACCCGTGATGACTGGCTGAATGTGGCGATGGACGTGCTGATCTCGCATGGGGTTGAGCAGGTTAAAGTGCTGGGGCTGGCAGATCGAATGGCGGTGTCGCGGTCCTCGTTTTACTGGTATTTCAAATCGCGCCAGGATCTGCTGGATACGCTGCTGAAAACCTGGGAACAGACCAATACCGTCGGTTTGGTTGGCCAGGCTGGTGCCACTGCCAAGACGGTGACCGCCGCTGTGCTGAACGTCTGGCGCTGCACCGCCGATCCGGAGTTGTTCAATACGGCGTTGGATTTTGCGATCCGCGATTGGGCGCGCCGTTCGGGGCCGGTGCGTAGCTTGCTGGATCGCTCTGACGCGCGGCGGGTTGAGGCGCTGACCCAGATGTTTCAGCGCTACGGTTTCACTGAGCGAGAGGCTTTGGCCCGCGCCAAGGTATTGTATTATATGCAACTTGGCTATGATATGGCAGGGCTCAACGAAAGCGGCAGTTACCGGCTGACCATGACACCAGAATACCTGAAGGTTTTTACGGGTCGAGACCCGGCTCCCGGTGAGATGGAAGAGTTCACCGCGTATTCGCTTCAGTTCTGGGACGCTTAAAGCGCTGAAAGTGCGGTGTCGATTTCAGATTTTACCCTTTGTGCCGCCTGTTGCCGCACCGGCCCATAGCCACGGATCTCCATCGGCGCGCATAGAATTTTCAGACAAGCCTCGTGATGATCTGTGGCATAGCTTTGTGAAATCTGTTTCAAAGCAGTCTCATGCCAGGTTAACAGGTCGCGGTGTAGCCGTGCCTCGGCGTGATAGCCAAAGATGTTGAGGCGGCTGCCACGCAGGCGTTTGCCCTTAGCCAGCAGCGTCATCGCAGGCCGCAGCCAGGGACCAAAAGCCCGTTTCATAGGGCGGCCGCGGTTGTCCTTTTTGCGGCTCAGAAGAGGCGGTGCGAGGTGGTAATTGACTTTGAAATCGCCCTCGAATTCGGCGTCGATCTGATGAGTAAAGACAGAGCTGGTTAATAGCCGCGCCACCTCGTATTCATCTTTATAAGCCATCAGTTTGAACAGTGATTTTGCCGCTGCAACTGTAAGCTCTTCGGCAACTTTTTCGGGCAGGGAGTTGCGGAAGTGGGTCAGGGTGTCTGTATAGCGCTTGGCATAGGCCACATCCTGATAGCCGGTGAGAAAACTCGCCCTTCGGCCAATCATGTCATCCAGCGTTTCAGTCGGCGGCGGAGTTTCGTCGTAGTGGGCATGAACCAACTCTGGGTCAACTGCCATCGCGCGACCGATGGCCAAAGCCAGCCGGTTTTGCTCGACGGCGACGCCGTTCAGAACAATCGCTTGATCTAAGGCTTCGGCTGACACGGGAACCAGCCCTTTTTGCCAGCCAAACCCAAGCATCATTACATTGGCCAGAACAGCATTGCCCAACATTGCTTCTGCGGCTTCGTTGGCGTTGAAGCCACTCACGTTGTCTGTGCCCACGACGTCGGCAATGGCTTGTTCGCGTGGTCCAACCAGCAGATCAGCATCGCGGCGCAGTACCAGATCGCCGGTGGGCATTTCAGCGCGGTTCAGCACAATGCGGGTATCGGGTCCGTAGTGGGCCGAGGCTTTGGGCGCGGAGCTGACAACCACGTCACAGCCAATGACCGCATCCGCAGCGCCCACATCAATGCGCACTTGATTCACATCACCCGGTGTTGCCGAGAGACGAATATAGCTGAGCACTGTGCCAAATTTCTGCGCAAACCCGGTGAAGTCCAACACGCTGGAGCCTTTGCCCTCAATATGCGCTGCCATGGTGATCAGCGCGCCAACGGTAACCACGCCGGTGCCGCCAACTCCGGTGACCAGCAGGTCAAACGGTGCATTCAGCGACGGGAGATCTGGGGGTGGCAAGTCTGCTACTAATTTCGCGGCATCCAAACCTGCGGGCTTTTTCTTGCGCCGGGTGGCGCCCTCGACGGTGACAAAACTGGGACAGAACCCGTTCAGGCATGAAAAGTCTTTGTTGCAGCTGGACAGGTTGATCTTGCGCTTGCGGCCAAAGGGCGTGTCTTTCGGTTCGACGCTCAGGCAGTTGGATTCAATCGAGCAGTCGCCGCAGCCCTCGCAGACCAGATCGTTGATTATGGCAAACCGCTTGGGATCTTCCAGAGTGCCACGTTTGCGGCGGCGGCGTTTTTCGGTGGCGCAGGCCTGTTCGTAGATCAGAACGGTGACACCGGGGATGTCGCGTAGCTCGCGTTGAACGGTATCCAGTTCCTTGCGGTCGTGAAATGTGGTGTCGCTGGGGAAATCGGCGCGGTTGAATTTGCCAATGTCATCCGACACCAGTGCGATCCGTTGAACCCCCTCGGCCCGGCAAGTCATTGCGATTCCTGTAACGCTTACCGGACCGTCCACCGGCTGTCCGCCCGTCATCGCGACAGCATCGTTATACAGGATTTTATAGGTGATATTGGTCTGCGCCGCGACGGCCTGACGGATCGCCAACGATCCTGAGTGATACCAGGTGCCTTCGCCAAGGTTCTGGAACACATGCTTGCCGCCGTTGAACATCGAGGCCGCCACCCAGGGCACGCCTTCGCCGCCCATTTGCGCATAGCCTGCGGTCTCGCGGTCCATCCAGCTGGCCATCACATGGCAGCCAATGCCCGAGTTCGCCTTGCTGCCTTCGGGCACTTTGGTCGAGGTATTATGGGGGCATCCCGAGCAGAAATACGGCGTGCGGGTGGCGCCGGGGATATTCAGCAGAGTTGGGGGAGTGTCGGTCAGCGCCCGTGCTTTGGCTGGCAGGTTCTGATCAGGAAAGAAGCGGTCCAGTCGTGCGGCCACAATGGGCACCAAAAGCAGCGGGCTCAGCTCGCCGGTCCAGGGCACCAGCGGCTCGCCGTGGCTGTCGTATTTCCCGACCATCTTTTCGGGTTTGTTGCCGGGCCAGTCATAGAAGTATTCCTTGAACTGGCTTTCAATAATGCCGCGTTTTTCTTCGACGACCAGCACCTCTTTTTTGCCGTTCACAAATCGAAGTGCGTTGCGACGGGCCAGAGGCCAAACCATGCCGACCTTGTAGATATCGATGCCCATCTTGCGGCAGGCGGCCTCGTCCAGTCCCAACAGGCGGAGCGCTTCCATGAGATCGAGATGACCCTTGCCGGTAGTAACAAAGCCAAAGTCGGCGTCGGGCAGATCATAGATGCGCTGGTCAATTGGATTGGCCTCGGCAAAGGCCCGTACAGCCTTTAGTTTGGCGCGGATCCGGGTCTCGATCTCGGGGCTGGGCAGATCCGCGCGCCGAATATGCAGCCCGCCAGGGTAGGGCGGCAATTCGGGCAGGATAAATTCACGGTCTGACATCAATTCGACCGAGCGCGCACTTTCTACCGTTTCCGACACGGCCTTGAACCCAACCCAGGTGCCAGAATAGCGCGACAGTGCAAAGCCGTACTCGCCATAACTCAGGAATTCCTCCACTGAGGCGGGGTTCAGGACCGGCATGAACCAGGCCAGAAAGGCGGCGTCAGATTGGTGTGGCATCGACGAGCTGACACAGCCATGATCGTCTCCAGCAACCACCAACACACCACCTCTGGGCGACGATCCATAGGCATTGCCGTGTTTCAGCGCATCACCTGAGCGGTCCACTCCGGGGCCTTTGCCGTACCACATCGAGAACACTCCCTCGACCTCGCACTGCGGATCCAAAACCGCCTGCTGCGCCCCCAGCACCGCGGTGGCGCCGAGATCCTCGTTGACTGCGGGCATGAACGTGATGCGGTTCTCCTGCATCCGCTTGGCCGAGCGCCAAAATTCCAGATCCACCCCGCCCAGCGGTGAGCCGCGATAGCCTGAAACAAACCCGGCGGTGTTCAACCCCGCATCGCGGTCACGGCGCGCCTGATCCAGCATGACCCGTGCCAATGCCTGCGTGCCGGTTAGAAATACCCGGCCTTGGTCCTGCTCATAACGGTCATCCAGCTGGTATTGGTGAAAACCGTGGCTTTGCTGGGTCATGGCGTACATCCCTTGCGTGAATACCTGTGTTGTCGGAAGGATAAACCAATCTGTAAGAAAATTTTTGCCAAATTATCTGGTATACCGAAAAATACCGGGTAATTTGGCCAAATTAGGAGTCATATCAGGAATGGATTTTCAAAACTATGCAGCTTGATGACCGTGACCGCAGGATTCTTACTCTGCTGCAACAGGATGCACGCATGTCCAACGCCGATTTGGCCGAATCCGTTGGCATGTCAGCCTCAGCTCTTTGGCGTCGGGTGCGCGCGCTGGAAGAGGTCGGCGTGATTGAACGCTATGGTGCCATCATCAACCCAGCGGCGATGGGCCTGGGGTTTCAGGCCATTGTGCATGTGCATCTGACCCGCCATGACCCGGAAAAGCTTGTGGAATTCATTCGCGCGATCGAGGGCAACGCTTTGGTGCAGGAGTGTTATGCGACTACCGGTCAGGCCGATTATCACCTTCGAATTTTGGCCCCGGACCTAGAGGCTTACAACCATTTTCTGGAGCAATTCCTGTTCCGCCTGCCTGCTGTGGCCAGCGCCCAAACAAATATGGTGCTCAGAACCATAAAGCACAACAAGCCGGTGCTTCCATGATCGGGTTCCGTCTTTACCAGCTAGTTAGGTCAGACGGTGACATATTGCACCCAGGCCCAGACCATTGCTAGGTAGGTTAGGTGATGCAGGGCCTGATCTGTTCCCACGGCGCGCCAGAAACCAGCCATTGTGGGTGTCAATTTCTTGGAATCAGAATAGCAGGCTTTGCAGTAGTCGATATTGAAATGAACCACCCACTCCAAAGCGCAGATGACGAGTATGAACGGCAACGGCGCTTGAAAAGCCAGAAAAACCAGTATTGATCCTATCACATGCACCCCAGCATGCTGGGCCCGGCCAATGTGAAAATACTGACCTCGCCCACAGAGCATTTTTGGCGTCTGCAAATAGAAGTCGGCAAACATATGCTTGACCTGCAGCAGACACAGCAACAGCAGAATGGATCCTACATAGTCCGGCAAGGTGGGAGCTCCTATTGTTGACACACGTTGTCGAAGCTTACGGATTTTTTCGACGCAGGCAATCGGGCAATGAAACATCTGCCGTAACGGGACATCTAACGCTAAACCATTGCCTGTGACCCTAGAACCGCGCTAGGCATTGAGACGAACACATTTACCATAGCCATGTTGGAGCCTTCCCATCGAACGCTCACTTTTCCGTTTTATTTGGAAGTATTCCAAACCTGATCAGTTGAAACTTCTGCTGATTACCACCACTCTGTTTCCGCTATTGTACCTGACGCTTGAACTTCCCAAGCGGATTATCAACGATGCAATCGGCGCGCAGACGTCAACAATTGATGTGCTGGGTTACCCGGTTGGGCAACTTAACTTCCTGTGGCTACTGTGTGGCGGATTCTTACTGGCGGTGACGGCGCATGGTTTGATGAAAATGCGCATCAACACTATGAAAGGTGTGCTGGCGGAGCGCATGTTGCGCCGGTTTCGCTATCAGTTGATTGCCCGAATACTCCGGTTCCCACAACCCTATTTCGAGCGGATTAGCCAGGGTGAGCTGGTGTCGATGGTCACCGCGGAAAGCGAGCCAATGGGCGGCTTGATGGGGGATGCGATCAGCCAGCCAGTGCTGCAGGCTGGGCAGATGATCACCATCCTGATGTTCTTGTTTCTGCAGAATTTTTGGTTTGGCCTCGCGGCGGTGGCGCTGATCCCGTTGCAGGGATGGTTGATCCCTGTGCTGCAACGGCGCATCAACCTGTTGAACAAGCAACGCATCAAACAGGTGCGCGCCTTGGCGTCCGAGATCGGCGAAAGCGCCGCCGGTGCCTCGACTCTGCGGATCAATGGTGGCTGGCGCTACCGGATGGCTTTGATCACGGCGCGGCTGGGGCGGCTTTACGATATCCGCCTCGAGATCTATCAGAAAAAGTTCTTTATGAAGTTCATCAACAACTTCATTACACAGCTGACCCCCTTTCTGTTCTACGCAATCGGCGGTTATCTGGTGCTGCAGGGCTCGGTCTCGCTGGGTGCCCTAGTGGCGGCGCTGGCGGCCTACAAAGACCTCGCCTCTCCCTGGAAAGAACTGCTGGCCTATTACAACCAGACCCAGGACATGAGCCTGCGTTGGGAAGTGATCATGGAGCGGTTTGCGCCTACAGGCATGATTGATGAGGCGTTGATGGAGGGAGAACCCGACGAGCTGGTTCACCTGAGAGGCGACATCGTTCTGGAGGGAGTCAATGTACGGGATGCCGATGGCAATCTGGTGCTCGAGGATCTCAGCGCGCTACTGCCAGCAGGTAAGGTTGTGGGCATCGCCGCGCCGTCAGAAGAAGACCGCCGGGCAATGGCAGAATTGTTGACCCGAGAGTTGTTGCCTTCGGCCGGCAAAGTCACCGTTGCAGGCCATGATCTGACCAAGCTGCATCAGGCGGTGATCGCAGCGCGGGTTGGCCACGCCACCTCGCGGCCAGTGCTGTTTCAGGGCTCGTTCGGCGACAATGTGATGATGCCGATGCGGCCACGTCCCAACGGAGCGGCGCGCGACGCCGGTCAGTATGAAACGGCGCTGAAAGCCGGCAATAGCCCCGATCCCCATGATGCGCCTTGGCTTGACCCGTCGCTGGCGGGGTTTTCCACCGAAGCAGAATTACGCGGCTGGTGGCTGCAGCTGATCGAGGGGATCGGCTCGGACACTGCCTTGTTCCGGCGCGGAATGGAGCAGCGGTTTGACCCCAAAAGCCACCCTATCCTGAGTGCCCGTTTGGCGGAGTTGCGCGGTCAGGTGCAGCAGGCGGTGCGCGATGCCGGACTGCGCCAGCACGCATTTTTTCTGAAACCTGATCAATACAATCCAGCGCTGCCTGTGGCCGAAAACCTGCTCTATGCGACCCCACACGCACCGATTACGGAAACGGTGCTGGCGCAACAGACCGAATTCCTGGACCTGATCAAAGAGCTGAAACTGGACAAAGACCTGGTGGCACTGACCCAGGATGTGGTCGACATGCTGCGCCAGATCTTTGGTCTGGACGGCACCGTCCACCCGCTGTTTCGCAAGCTGGGGCTTGAGCCATCGGCTTATGAGGCGGCGCTGACACTGGTTGAAAAAACACGATCCAAAGGTGCAGAGGCGCTGGATCACAAGGAATTGGCACAGTTGTTGATCGTTCCGTTTCGGATTTCGGCGGAACAGATTGGTCCTGCGTTTAGTGAGGAGATGCAAGATCGTATCCTGACCTTCCGGCAAAGCCATTCGACCCGGCTGATGGCCACATTGGGTGATTTGTTTGTGCCGCTTGATATTGACCAATTTGCACCTGGATTGACGGTTCTGGAAAACGCGCTGTTTGGTAAGATCTCGGATCTGGCAGGGGCCAAAGGGGACGAGTTGCGCAAGTTGGTGTCGGAACTGCTGGTGGAAAACGGGGTCCGTGATCTGGTGGTCGAGCTGATCTTTGATTTGCCAATTGCCCTAGGCGGGCAGGGGCTGGCAGCCAGTTTTGCCGAGCCGCTGGCGTTTTCACGTGCCACGATCAAGCGACCTGATATTCTGATCTTGGATACGGCAATGTCCAGTTATGATCTGGATACCCGCATTTCAGTGCACAAGAACCTGCGCCGCCTGCTGCCGGACACCACTCTGGTCTATCTCAGTGACAGCTTTGAACGCCCCGAGGTGTTCGATGTCTATTATGAGCTGCGTCAAGGCCGGATGGTCAGCGATGAAGCCCAAGAGGCAGTTGTCGAAGATGGTGCCGCCAGCGCTGACCTAGCCCGCAAACTCCGGGCGCTGGAGCAAACCGAATTGTTCTCGGGGCTGAACCGCCGCCAGTTGCGGCTGCTGGCCTTTGGGGCCCGCTGGTATCAGGCCGAAGCTGGTGAAGTGGTGTTCCTGAAGGACGATGAGGCAAGCGATGGTGCCTATATGATCCTCGAAGGCGAGGCTGGCCTGTATTTGCCTGCGGATGGCCAGGATGATCGGTTGATTGCGAGCGTAGGCCCTGGACGGCTGGTTGGTGAGTTGGGCCTGATCCGCAAAGAACCGCGGTCGCTCAGCATGATTGCAACAAGTGAGCTGACTTGCCTTCGTATCGGCGAAGAGGAGTTCTTTGCCGTGGTTGAAAATGACGCGGCAACGGCCTTTAGGCTACTGCAAGTTGTTGCAGGCTATGTTTCTAACTAATTGTTGAAGCCTGCCCGTAAAGAAGGATCCTTCGGGTTACACTGGTAATCCCCCTATTTGAGGGGGTGACCGTAGAACTTAGGCGGCTATTTTCAGTTTTTGGGCGGGTGTAATGCCAACGATGTCCATATTTGGACGGTCATTGTTGTAAGTCCTGAGCCTCGTCTATGTCTTCGATGATATGTTGGTCCAGCCAATCGTGCCTGACAGTGCGGTTGTACCGCTCAATGCAAGCCATGCTCTCGCACCGCCTTCGGTTTGGCCAGGACCCCCAGAATTTTGGTTTCACTATATCTCGCCTTCCTCATCAAAAGGCCCTCAGTCATTCTTGCCGAGAAAATCCTACTTTCGCATCCCTTTAGTTTCGGGGAAATTAGCCAATCACCGGCGTTCTCCCGCCCGTTTTCGGTCTCCTGACAGAGACCCCGCCTCCGGTTGGGCCTGGCGCCGCGCTTATGCGCGGCGCCAGGCCCAAATCCGCTGTCTGTTCGAAGAGCTGCGATGGTCTCTAGTTGCTTGGCTTCAGCGCGGGTGATCCTCCGCCAAAGCTGTTTGGAGTAACGTAACCACAGGGCGGTTCTTGCATATTGAGATGAAGGTCATTGCCGGTAAAGGGATGTGCCCGGGCCAGATCCTCATCCACATCAATGCCCAGCCCCGGCGCAGTGGGTGGGGTGATAAAGCCGTTCTCGACCCGGATTGATCCTTTGATCAGGGCGTCATGAAACGGCGTCTCGATGGTCTCTGCCATCAGGATGTTGGGGATCGAGGCGGCGAGGTGGATATTAGCCGCCCACTCAACAGGACCGGCATAAAGATGCGGCGCTATTTGCGCGTTGTAGACCTCGGCCAATGCGGCGATCTTCTTGACCTCCCAAATGCCTCCGGCCCGGCCCAGGGCGGGCTGCAGGATGGTGGCGGCACCAGCCTGCAGGACTGCAGCAAATTCATTTTTGGTGGTCAGCCGTTCGCCGGTGGCGACGGGGATGCGTACTGCCTGGGCGACTTTGGCCATCTCAGCGGGATTGTCTGGCGGCACGGGTTCCTCGAACCACAGTGGTGAGTAGGGCTCCAACGCCTGGCCCAATCGGATAGCGCCAGCAGTGGTGAATTGCCCGTGGGTGCCAAACAGCAGGTCAGCTTTGTCTCCCACCGCTTCGCGGATGGCTTTGCAGAAGGCTGCTGACATTGAGATGTCGTTCATCGCAGGCATATGGCCGCCGCGCAGTGTATATGGGCCTGCAGGGTCGAACTTTATTGCAGTATACCCCTTTCGGACCATTTCAGCGGCGCTTTCAGCGGCCATTTCGGGCGAGGCCCAAAAGCTGACGATATCGTGATGTGGCAGTGGGTAGAGATAGGTATAGGCGCGGATGCGGTCATTCATCCGGCCGCCAATCAAGGCATGCACCGGGCGGTCACGGTCTTTGCCTAGAATATCCCAGCAAGCGATCTCGAGCCCAGAGAAGGCGCCCATCACGGTCAGGTCTGGGCGCTGGGTAAAGCCGGCGGAATAGGCGCGGCGGAACATCAGCTCGATGTTTTCCGGGTTCTCATCTGCCATATGGCGTTCAAATACGTCGCGAATGACATGGGTCATTGCCTCGGGCCCAACCGAGGCGGCGTAACATTCGCCCCAGCCGGTGATACCGGTGTCGGTGGTGAGCTTGACCAGTATCCAATAGCGCCCGCCCCAGCCGGGAGCAGGTGGCGCTGTGACGATCACGTCGAGGTCTTGCAGTTTCATGGACGATCTCTTGTTTGTGTAGGGTGTGTGCTTGCACGCACCGCTGGGGAAAGGGTGGTGCGTGCAAGCACACACCCTACAACGGTCGCAGGATTAGCGCTTGAACAGGATCACATTGCGTTTGGCGCTGCCGGTTTTGGTGTCGGCGATCGCCTCATTGATCTGCTCCAGTTCCCAACGGCCCGAGATCAGCTCGTCCAGTTTCAGCCGTCCCTGTTGGTACAGGTCGATCATCCAGGGAATGTCGCGCTGGATAACAACGTCGCCCATTTTAGAGCCGATCAGCCCCTGGCCGGTGGCGGCCAGCATGACGGGTTCATAACTGGCCATGGCGCCCGAGTGGGGCATGCCGATCATGATTGCCTTGCCGCCTTGTGCCAGATAGCGCGGGGCTTGCTCGTAGGCGGGAATGGCGCCGACGGTGATCAGCACCGCATCTGCGCCGCGTCCGCCCAGTGCCTTGATGGCTGCCCGCCAAGGTTTGTCGAGCGTTGCGAGAACCCCGTGGGTGGCTCCGAATTCCTTGGCGATTTCCAGTTTTTCCTCGCTCATGTCCACCGCGACAATACGACGGGCACCGGCTATACGGGCGCCTTGGATCGCGTTGAGGCCGACGCCTCCGGCGCCAATTACCACCACGTCTTGGCCGGGCCGCAGTTGCGCTGCATTTACCACCGCTCCGACGCCGGTGATCACACCACAGGACACCAGTGAAGCAACATCTTTGCCGATGCTCTCTGGGATTTTGACGATTTGACGCTGATCCACCACCACTTTTTCGGCAAAGGCACCGCAGGCCATCGCCTGTTCCAGGGGGGCACCATCTTCGGTCTTGAGCGGGCCGTTCACCGAGTCATAGGACGTCTCACAAATTGTCGGCTGACCGCCCGCACAGCTCGGGCAGTTGCCGCAGGCGCGGATAAGGGTCACCACCACCGAGTCGCCCTCGGCGAACCCGGTAACTCCGGCTCCAACCTGAGAGATTCGCCCCGCGGCTTCGTGACCATAGACGGCGGGCAGATGACCGCCCCAGGCGCCTTCTGCAAAGGATATGTCGCTGTGGCAGATTGCGACTGCCTCTAGCGTTACTTCGACTTCGCCCATGCCGGGATCTGCGAGCAACACATCCTCAATGACCAATGGTGCGCTAAACTCGCGGCATACTGCTGCCTTGATGGTTTGCATGATATTCTCCTAATCGTTGCACCGACGGTGACCTGCAGCTGTTACGTCTGCAAGGCGAAAACCGTCACATTGGCGTCGTTGTTACGCTACGGAGTGTCGTGTACGCAGAAAAATCACCAAGCCTATGAGCATCAGTACCAGTGCCAACAGGAAGGGAGCGCCGGGCAGGTAGATCGGAGCGCCATCGCGACTGAACTGGGCAAACACCGAGGCCATTAACAGCGGCGAGATGACCATCGACAGGGCGTGGACTGCGGTCATCACGCCCTGCAGCTCTCCTTGCTGATTGTCAGGCACAGATTTGGACATAATCGCCTGCAGCGCCGGGGTCACCACTGCACCAAGGGCGGTGATCGGTGTCAGGATCAACGCCAGGGTGCCGCTGGTGATAAAGGCCAGCAGGCTAAAGCCGACGAAGTCAAAGATCTGCCCATAGATCACCGTGTTACGCTCGCCAAACTTGCGGATCACGTGGCGCAGCAGCCCGCCCTGAACAAAGGCCATCATGGCGCCAAAAATGCCCAGCGACAGACCGATGGTTTGCGGCGACCAGTTAAAGCGTTCCTCGGTGAAGTAGGACCAGATCGCCGGGTAGACGTAGATCGCCACCGAGTACAGGAAGTAGACCCACAACAACCGCTGGATGCCGGGAATACGCGCCATGGAACGAAAGGCGCCAAAGGGATGTGCGCGGCGCCAGTCAAAGGCGCGGCGATTTTTGTCGGTGACCGTTTCGGTCATCACAAACCAGCCGAGTATGAAATTCAGCGCTGCCAGTATTGCAGCCGCATAAAACGGTGCCCGAGTGCCCAGTTCTCCTAATAGCCCACCGATCAGCGGGCCAAGCACAAACCCAACGCCAAAGGCGGCGCCGAGCAGGCCAAAATTGGCGGCTTTCTCGGTCGATTTGGAGACATCCGCCATATAGGCGCCTGCGGTGGCATGGGTGGCGGCGGTCACTCCGCCGACCAGCCGTCCCAACAGCAGCAACCACAGCGAGCCGGCAAGGGCCATCACCACATAGTCCAGCGCCATCACAAACAGCGATACCAGCAGCACGGGTCGCCGCCCGTACGCGTCAGATAGGTTGCCGAGCACTGGGCTGAACAGAAACTGCATCACCGCAAAGGAGGTCGCGAGGATGCCGCCCCATAGCGCCGCATCTGCCAGGCTGCCGCCCTGCACCTCGACGATCAGCCCAGGCATGATTGGCATGATCAAGCCAATGCCCATGGCGTCGATCATCACGGTGGTCAGGATAAAAAGGAGGGGCAGACGCATGGATGAAAAACTCTGAATTAGTAGTTTTGGACCCTAGCGGCCAGCCTAATGTGCGGGAAGGGGTTAGGGCATTTTTTGGCTCAGATACTCGGCAACCTCGGCGACAAAGCGCTGGGCGTCGATAGGGGCCTGTCCCAATTGTTGTGCCGCGTCGAACAGGGCTTCGCCGTCCAGATCAGGATAGTCCCGCGCCACCAGTGTGCGCAGCGGTGTATCGGTTGCTGCAGCCTCTTTGCAGAGCACTTTGGTGGCGGCTTGGGCTTCGGGGCGGGGCATGCCAGCCGCCAAAGCAAAGCTGAGCGCCTCGGCGTGGATCATATCCAGCCCAGCGTCCAGGGCCGCTCGCATGGCATCAGGATTGGGGGCAAGGCTCGCGCAGAGCTCGTTGGTGATCTTGGCGGCACTGGCAGCCCCCAGTACGATCTGCGGCAGGCACAGCCATTCGCTAAACCAAGCAGCACCGTCTCGCTGATGTTGTTGCATTGCGGCACCGTGGAGAACGGAGATGAGCGCCGAGGACTGGCGTGCCAGCGCCACCAGCACCGATGGGGAAACCGGGTTTTGCTTCTGTGGCATTGTTGAAGACGCACCAGATCCGCCGAGAGTGATCTCGCCAATGCCGGTTTGCACCAGGGCAATGGCGTCCTCGCCCAGTTTTCCCATGGCGATATTGGCCCGGACCAGCCAATCAGCAATGCGCAAGATCGGGGTGCGGTCCACGTGCCAGCTACGCTTCGGATCACCAAGCGACAACGCCTTGGCCAGTTCGGTGCGCAGTTCAGCAGGTTGATCGCCCAGTGCGGAGGCAGTTCCCGCTGCGCCCGAAAGCGACACCAGCAGGCAGGTTTGGCGCAGGATCGGCAGTTCGCCCAACAAGTCCAAAATTGGCGCTCCCCAGATGGCGGCAACGGCGCCAAAGCTGGTTGGGGTGGCATGCTGACCATAGGTACGGGCGGGCATTGGCAGATCAGCATGTGCCTTGGCCAACTTGGCAAGGGACTGGACCACAGACTGCAAATCTGCCTCGATCAGCATCAGGGCTTGCCGCAGCCGCAGCATAAGTCCGCTGTCCATGATGTCCTGCGAGGTGGCCCCCCAATGGACATATTGCGCGTGCTCCGGGGCGTTCATTTCGGTACGAAAAGCCGAAAGCAAGGCGGGGACGGGAACCCCATTCTGACCGGTGGCCTTGCGCAGGTTTGAAGGATCAACCTGCACCTCCATCACCGCGCGTGAAATTGCGGCGGCACTGTCGCTAGGGATAACGCCCGCGGCGCCTTGAACCTTTGCCAATGCACCCTCAACCAGTAGCATGGCGCGGACTTCGGCGCTGTCGGTGAACAGGCGTCCAGCGTCGCCACTGGGAAACAGATCGCCATACAATTGGCTGTCAAAGACTGAAGCGGCCATTACAGGTCCTTTGCGATGCGCGTGATCAGATCCGCCAGCCCATCAGGGTCGGCAAAGAAGGGCGAGTGTGATGCATTCATGTGATGGACGCGTGAAGACGGCCAGTCTGCGACCATTTCGGCCTGATACTCCGGCGGGATCACCAGATCGTCGGCGCAGCGGATATAGGCCTTTGGCACGTTTCGCCACCGATCTGATACTTGGATCGGAGTGTCTTGCGGCAGGATGGCTTGCGGGCACAAATGGTCCAGGGCGTATTCCACGGCCTCGGCCGGGCAGTCCTGGTAGAACAGGTCTGGTGCACGCTCCGGGTCGATGCGGTAGCTGGCGCCACTGGCGTCTTTGATGACGGCATCGGTCAATGTCTGGCGCGGCCCGTTACGGCGCATGTCGACCAGCGACAGCCCGGACACGGGCACATAGGCGCAAAGATAGATCAGCCCTCGCATGGCATCCGGTTGTTTTTCAGCCGCAGCAGAAATTGGATAACCCGCCCAGGAATGCCCCAGCACAAGTGTATCGGGGGTAGCGGCTGCAAGGATTTCATCGGCGGTTTGATCCAGTGTTACGGTGGTCAGATCGCGCCCATCGCCGTGGCCAGGCAGGTCAATGGTGCGGGCGGAATGGCCGCGCAACTGTAACGCCGGGATCAGATCACGCCAGCACCAGGCTCCGTGACAGGAGCCGTGAATGAGTAGGAATTCAGCCATTGTGTCCGATGTTCTGCAAAAAACTGCTAAGAAGCGCGGCGTATTCCGCTGGTTGCTCGACGCAGGGCAGGTGGCCTGCTTTGCGGATCAGTGAAAACGAGGAGCCGGGAATGAGGTCAATCGTTTCTCGTACCAGATCCGGTGGTGTGGCACCGTCCTCGGACCCGGCAATGCCCAGAGTAGGCAGTCTAAGTCCGCTGGTCGGCGTATAAAAGTCGGTTCCGGCAATAGCGGCGCAACAGCCCGCATAACCCATGGGTGACTGCTGTGCCAACATCGCGCGCCACAGGGCAAGTTCGGGGTTCGCTCGGAAATCACGTGCGAACCAGCGCTGCATCACCCCATCGGCCAGCGGCTCGATGCCATCTGCAGTCACCGCGTCAATTCGCTGTTGCCACATATCGGCGGTGCCAATCTTGGCAGCCGTGTTCGACAAGACCAACGCGCGGATCTGGTCCAGTCGTTTGACCGCCAACCCCTGCGCAATCATGCCGCCAATCGACAACCCAACAAAGACGCAATCGCGGATTTCCAGCAGGTCCAGCAGTTGCTCGGCGTCGCGTATCATCGCGCCCATGGAATAAGGCGCTGGTGGTACAGAAGACAGTCCATGACCGCGCAGGTCATAGCGGATCAATTTCAGCCCGGCGGGCAGAAGCGGCAGTACCGCATCCCAAAGCCGCAAGTCAGTGCCCAGCGAGTTGGCAAAAACCACCGGAGTCCCATCCGGGTCACCATCGACGCGGTAGTGCAGCTGAACATCACCCAAGTCTGCCACTTGCATAGTAAGCCTTCCTCTTATTTCTTGTCGCCATGTAACCGGGATGGCGCGCAGGGGTAAAGGGTGCGGCCAATACTATGCGCTGTTTGGATACTGCGGTGATTTCCGGTCAGGATGCTCGTTGTCAAAATCGGTGCATTTAGACAAAACGCATTAGCGCCTGATTGAACATCTCAGGGTCAACATTGCCACCAGTTGCAACCACGATGGCTGTTTCACTGTGCAATTCAGAGCCGTGAAACAATGCTGCCGCCAGCGAGACCGCGCCGCCGGGTTCCAGCACAATTTTCAACCGCAGAAAGGCCAGGGCCATCGCATGCAGGGCTTCGTCCTCGGTGACCACTAGGCCAGCTCCACAAAGCCGTTGAAGGATCGGAAAGGTAATTTTCCCCGGAGATTCCGTGAGGATTGCGTCGCAGATTGATCCCGATGTTTGGCTGTTGCGTTCGATTTGTCCTGATTTCAGCGAGCGGGTGACGTCATCAAAGCCTTTTGGTTCGCAGGGGCGGACCTGCATCTGTGGCGCGCGCGCCTCCAGTGCCAGCGCGATACCGGAGGTCAAACCACCACCACCACAATTGACTAAAACTTCGCCTCCCTTGACGCCAAACTCAGCAGCCTGCGCGGCAATTTCCAGCCCTACAGTGCCCTGTCCGGCGATCACCTGCGGCTCGTCAAAGGGTTTGATCAGCGTCAGGTCGCGTTCACCTGCAAGTCGCTGGCCAATGGCATCGCGATCCTCGGTGGCGCGATCATACAATACCACTTCGGCCCCCAAAGCGCGCGTGTTGTCGATTTTCAGCTGCGGCGCATCCGATGGCATCACAATCACCGAAGGCGCGCCGTGCAGCGTGGCGGCATGGGCCACACCCTGGGCATGGTTGCCGCTGGAATAGGCGATCACACCTTTTGCACGGGCGGTTTCATCCAGCGCCGACAGCGCTGACCAGCCGCCACGGAACTTGAAGGATCCAGTGTGCTGCAGACATTCCGGTTTCACCAATATACGACGACCGGCGAAATCATCCAGAAACGGAGAGGTTAGGAGTGGTGTAACCCGCGTATGTCCGTGCAGTCGTTTGGCAGCCGCTTCAATCATGGCAAGTGAAGTCATGTGATCGTCTCTCTTGTCTCTAAGGCTTGTTTTGACGTTCAGCCTGCTGCCAGTTCGGGGATGGTTGTTAGATCGGACAACACGTGTCTGGGAGTCCAGGGCAAGCGGTCAACCGGCTCGCCTGCGCGGTTGGCCCATGCGGTGGTAAAGCCATAACCCGAGGCGGCGGCAGCGTCCCAGCCGTTGGAGGAGACAAACAGCACCTCGTCCTTGGCGCAGCCAAAGCGGTTGCCAACCAGATCATAGACCCGCGCGTCAGGTTTGAAGATGCCGACGCTCTGCACCGACAGCACATCGTCCAGCACATCGCCGATCCCCGCCGATTGCACCGCGCCGTCCAGCATCGCGGGCGAGCCGTTGGACAGGATCGCGGTGTTCATCCCGGCATCCTTAAGCGCGCGCAGCATCGCCGGGACCTCCGCGTAGGCCTGCAACTGCCAATAGAGATCCAGCAACCGTTGGCGCAACCTGTCATCTCCGTCCAGATCGGTGGCTTCTAACGCCCAGTCGAGCCCGTTCTGGGTGACCTCCCAGAAATCGGTATGGGCGTCAGTGATGGCCCGCAACCAGGTATATTGCAGCTGTTTCAGGCGCCAGTGATTGGCCAACTGGACCCAAGTATCGCGCAGTTGCGGGAATTCCGGTTCGGTGGCGGCCTGGCGGGCGGCGGCGGCGACATCGAACAAGGTGCCATAGGCATCGAAAATACAGGTTGTGATCGGCATAATTGTCTCCCTTGCCGGAACAGTTGCATAAGCTTGATCAGGGGGGAAGTGGGATATCATGTGCGGCACAAAGACGTGGCGGCTCGTGGATCGGCTTTACATTTTGACGGCAGGGCCTAGGGTGACGCGGTTTGAAATTCTTGAGAGATTGGACCCAATATGACCGAGGTCAAAAACGGCGACACCGTGCGTATTCACTATACCGGAACTCTGATAGACGGTAGTGTGTTTGACAGCTCGGACGGGCGCGACCCGCTGGAATTCAAAGTTGGCAGCGGTCAGGTGATCGAAGGTATGGACACGGAGATGCCGGGCATGACCGTGGGCGAGAAAAAGACCATCCAGATCCCCTGCACCAAAGCCTATGGCCCGATCAACCCCGGCGCGCGGCAGTCCATCCCTCGCGAGGGGATTCCGGATGATATCCCGCTGGAAATCGGCACTCAATTGCAAATGCAATCTCCCGAGGGCCACGCACTGCCGGTAACTGTTGTTGAGGTTGACGAGGCCACAGTGACGCTGGATGCCAACCATCCGCTGGCGGGCAAGGATCTGACGTTTGATCTAGAGCTGGTTTCGATCGCCTGACCTGGCAGGGTTGCACTGCTGAATGATCCGGGCTTTGTTCGCCGCTAACCAGTGGCATACAAGGCAGGGACGATGGCAATGCAATCTGATTTGATAAAACGGATCGGCCTGCAGTGGCCGATCTTTCAAGCTCCGATGGCCGGTGTGGGTTCCCCTGCCATGGCCGCAGCCGTCAGCAACGCAGGCGGATTGGGCGCGCTGGGCATCGGTGCCGCCAGTGTTGATCAGGCCCGTGAAATGATCCGAGACACGCGCGCCGCAACGGACAACCCGTTTAACGTCAACGTCTTCTGCCACAAGCCGGCCCAGTCAAACGCCAAAGTCGAAACCGACTGGCTTACCCGGATGGCACCATTATTCGAACAGTTTTCAGCCGCGCCGCCCACCGCGCTGCATGAGATCTATCGCAGCTTTCAGGTTGATCCAGACATGCTGGAAATGTTGCTTGAGGAACGCCCTGCGGTGGTCAGTTTCCACTTTGGCTTGCCGCCCACCGAGACGATTGCGGCACTACGCGAGGCTGGGATTGTGTTGCTGGCCAGCGCTACTTCGCTGGCTGAGGCGAAGACCGTGCAGACCGCCGGGTTGGATGGTGTAGTGGCGCAGGGTTGGGAGGCAGGTGGCCATCGCGGCATTTTCGACCCTGATGCTTTGGATGGCAAGCTGACAGCGCTGGAGCTGACCCGGATCTTGGTTGAGAGACTGGATATGCCAGTGATCACTGCTGGTGGGGTGATGAATGGGGCTGGCATAGCAGAGGCCCTCTCGGCAGGGGCTGCTGCGGCTCAGCTGGGTACCGCTTTCATCGATTGCCCCGAGAGCCTGGCCGATGCTGCTTATCGCACTGCGCTGCGCTCACCTGCTGCTAACGAGACCACTATGCTGGCAGAAATATCGGGCCGCCCGGCGCGTTGTCTTACAAATGAGTTCACCCGTTGGGCAGCGCAGCAAGGCGGAGTAGGAACACCTGATTATCCGATTGCCTATGACGCCGGCAAGGCGCTGAACGCTGCGGCTAAATCAGTGGGCGAAACCGGGTATGGGGCGCAATGGGCCGGACAAGGCGCACCGCGGGCGCGTTGCCTGCCTGCGTCAGAACTGGTTGAGGTTTTGGTGCGTGAGTTGGAGGCAGAACTTGCCGTCTAACCTATCGCAAGGTGCTGCCCGGCGCTGCCGCCGGGCAAAACAATAGAGCCTACAAATGATCCGGCTGCGGCATTCCGAGAATGTGAAAGCCGCCATCAACCCGGACCACTTCACCGGTGGTGCAGGCACCCGCATCCGAGGCAAGGTAGACAGCCGTGCCGCCCACTGCATCCAACGTTGCGTTGGAACGCAGCGGAGCGTTTTGATCGGTATGCTTGTAGGTTTTGCGCGCACCGCCAATGGCGGCTCCCGCCAGGGTTTTCATCGGGCCGGGCGAGATCGCATTGACGCGAATGCCTTCGGGGCCCAGGTCATTGGCCAGATAGCGGGTGGTTGATTCCAGCGCTGCCTTGGCCACACCCATGACGTTATAGTTTGGCACCACCCGGTTTGATCCCATGAACGTCAGGGTCAACAATGTGCCGCCGTTGTCTTTCATCAGAGGATGGGCACGTCGTGCCACCTCGATGAAGGAATAGGCCGAGATATCCATCGAGTTTTTGAAATTGGCCCGGCTGGTGTCAAGGAACCGGCCGGTCAGCTCGGATTTGTCGGAATAGGCGATGGCATGCACCACAAAGTCGATGGTGGGCCAGCGCGCACCAAGCTGTTCGAAGGCTGCATCTAGCGAGGCATCATCGGTGACGTCGACATCAACCATGAAATCACTGCCAACCGAGGCCGCCAGTGGTTGCAGGCGTTTGCCAAAGGCCTCGCCCTGATATGTAAAAGCCAGCTCGGCACCGGCCTCGGCCATTGATTTGGCAATGCCCCAGGCGATGGAACGTTCATTGGCGACACCCATGATCAGGCCGCGTTTGCCCTGCAGTACTCCAGACATACTCAGTTACCCTTTGTACTTGCTGAGGATCATCGATCCATTGGTGCCACCAAAGCCAAAGCTGTTGGTCATGACGCTGTCCAGACCGGCATCTTTAACATAGGCGGTCGCAATTTCGCCTTCGTTGATCGCCGGGTCCAACTCGTCCACGTTGATCGACGGAGTGATGAAATCATTGTCCAACATCAGCAGGCAAAAGATCGTCTCCAGCGCGCCGGCTGCGCCCTGTGCGTGCCCCGTCATCGACTTGGTGGACGAGATCGGCGGGGTGCTGCCAGTGCCAAAGACCCGGCGTACGGCTTCAACTTCACCAACATCGCCAACCGGAGTCGAGGTGCCGTGGGCGTTGATATAGCTAACCTTGCGGCCTTCGGGCAGGGTTTCCAGCGCCAGACGCATGGCGCGCTCGCCGCCTTCGCCGGATGGGGCAACCATGTCGTGACCATCGGATGTTGCGGCAAAACCGGTGACTTCGGCATAGATCTTGGCACCGCGCGCCAGCGCGTGGTCCAGATCTTCCAGCACCACGATGCCGCCACCGCCCGAGATGACAAAGCCATCGCGGTTGGCGTCAAAGGCACGGCTGGCAGATGCCGGGTCGTCATTGCGTTTCGACGACATCGCGCCCATGGCGTCGAACAAGCAGGACAGGGTCCAGTCCAGTTCCTCGCCACCACCGGCAAACATCACATCCTGCTTGCCCATCATGATCTGCTCAGCCGCATTGCCGATGCAGTGCAGCGAGGTCGAACAGGCCGAGGTGATCGAGTAATTGATGCCCTTGATCTTGAACGCTGTCGACAGGTTGGCCGAGATGGTCGAGCTCATGCATTTTGGCACTGCAAAAGGGCCAATCCGCTTGGTCGCGCCGGTTTTGGCAACCACCTGATGCGCAGTCAGCATGGCGCTGGTCGATGGACCACCGGAACCGGCAACCAGACCAGTGCGGGTGTTGACCACTTGGTCCTCAGACAGACCAGCGTCGGCAATCGCCTGGCTCATCGCGATGTGAGCGTATGCCGCGCCATCGCCCATGAACCGCAACGTGCGCTTGTCGACCAGTTCCTTGGTGTCGATCTTCAGGGTACCGGCCACCTGGCTGCGAAAGCCATGTTCGGTCATTGAGGGGCTGGCGACGATGCCAGATTTACCTGCCTTGAGTGAGGCCAAAACCTCGGCGGCATTATTCCCGATAGAGGAGACGATTCCCAGTCCGGTGACGACGACACGACGCATACGTGCACTCCCTTGTTTGCTTATGTCTTACTAGGCATTGCAGAGAGCTGGTGCAAGGTGGGTTGGGGAGTGGAGCGCTCCCCCTAGTTTGTTCACTGGCGAACATGTCTTCTTCTTTGGTCTGTGAGCCACCCCTTGCGCACAAGCTCTATTTCAATTGCTCGTTTCGAAACATCGAAATGCTGTGAAAGCAACGTCAATAGCTGATTGAAGGGCCCATAGTTGCATGGTTGATCATCCACGAAGATGTACCCATGCCCTCTATCTTGAAGTCCTAATGAATTCCTGAACTCATATGTTGTTTTGGCGAAATGTCTCTGTGGCAGAAGTAAGTTGGAAGCAAACCTGTTGGCTTGGCATTCGATCCGTACCTCGTTGAAGGCTTCGCCACGCTCATCATTGTCAAATAGATCTCGTTCTAGGACGCTTTCGGAACGGAGGTATTTGTCGTGGCCCAAGTAGAAATGTCCGATTTCGTGACCAATTGTGAAACGCGCCCTCTGCATGTTCTTGTGAAAGTTGATCGTGACTGTTCGGCTTTCGAAATTGGCAGATCCCAAAATAGTCTCGCCTGAGGAGTCAAAAACTGTTTGATCTGAATGTGACAGATCCAAAGAAAGGAAAGAGCAGATTTTCTCCAAATCCACCGGGCCGCCTTCATATCCGATCTCACCCAGCAATTTACCTGCAAAATCTTGAAGCCTTTCGTCCAAAAGGAACGGAACCCTATCGCTCTCTTCGGCGCTAATAGAAGTGTCTTCACCTGCAGAATTAGGGTCAATTTTCTGAAGTAGATGACTTACCGAGCTTAAGTATTTCCCTTCGAAGTACGCGGAAAATTTGAGCGACTTGGCTTTTTCTTGGTTTTCGAAAAACTGCCGTTCGATAAAACGGCTTTCTGAAAATGAAGTGTTTCGACGATCAGCCTTAATCTCTAGCCCATGCTCGTCGAACTTCGCCAGCCCGATCCCCGTGTTTCGCGATACTGCTTCAGCACCGCTTTTTAAGCGGGAGGAATAGACCAGCACGCCCTTAGCTGAATGACCGAATATGCGCTCAAGCTTGTGCGAAAAATCGGTTACAGCAGTTTCCGGAACTGCACTCTTATAATTCTTGCACTCAAAAACTAGAATGGAGTGTGGTTTCTCACGCCCCTTGCCGGTGACTTCGACTACAATATCGAAATTTACATCGGCTTCCCGCACCTTGCAGTAATAGTCTTTTCTTTTGTGTATCGTGCAGGTTTGAGCGGCATGAACACCATAGACGAGGTCGCCGCGATCAAGCTGTTCACAAAGAAAGCTGTGAAACGCGTCCTCTAGTTGATTGCCCTTTTCGACAGAGCTCACACTCACTCTAAAATCCCTACATCATGTTAGCTCTCGCTAAGCGCGACCTTCATGCCTTTGACCTGATAGATCACTTCGCCATCTGCCTCGACGATGCCGTCAGCAACACCCATGGTCAGGCGGCGGGTTTGGATCGCCTTGGTGAAGTCGATCTTGTAGGTCAGCATTTTGCGCTCGGGGCGGACCATGCCGGTCAGTTTGACCTCGCCCACACCCAGCGCATAGCCGCGACCCTGCCAGCCGCGCCAGCCAAGGTTAAAGCCGGTCAGCTGCCACAATCCGTCCAGACCCAGACAGCCGGGCATGATCGGGTTGCCGGGAAAATGGCATTCAAAAAACCACAGGTCCGGGTTGATATCGAACTCGGCCACTATATGGCCTTTGCCGTGCTCGCCACCGTCGGCGCTGACCTCGGTGATGCGATCCATCATCAACATCGGCGGCATTGGCAGCTGCGCATTGCCGGGGCCGAACAGCTCGCCGCGGGCGCATTTCAGCAAGTCGTCTTTGTCAAAGCTGCTAGGGTAATCGGCCATACTGGCGCATCTCCTGCCTAAAGGTATCATTTGTAATCAAGCCCCATGTAGCATCCCGCCAAAGGGTCCTGCAAGAGTAGGACGCAGGGGCCGGGTGCTGATGCCGGTGTAGTTGCGAATGAATTTCATTTGAAATTTGCCGGGGCTTTCCGCTATATGTGACACAGCAACACGATGCAGGATCTGCTGATGACGCCAAACAGCGTGAAAATCGCAACCAAATGGCTGGAAACAGCCGATTTGCGGCCAACCCGGCAACGGGTGGCGCTGGCCGAGCTGTTGGTTGGTGATGGCAAACATCGCCACGTCACTGCCGAAAGCCTGTTTGATTCTGCCAAGTCCGAAGGGGCTGTGGTGTCGCTGGCAACGGTCTACAACACCCTACGCGCTTTTTGCGAAGCCGGCGTGTTGCAGGAAATCACTGTTGACGGATCCAGAAGCTATTTCGATACCAACACCCACGATCACCCCCATTTCTATTGGGAGGACGAAGGGCGCTTGTCGGATGCTCCGGCAGATCAGTTGGTGATTCAGCAACTGCCTAAAGCCCCCGAAGGGGTCGAGATTGCCTCGGTTGATGTGGTGATCCGCCTGCGCCGCGCCTGATTCGGATCCGCCGCACTGACATATCTAGATAGGTTTTGATCTTTCGGCCTGCGTCGCACCGATTGCGGTGTTGGCTGGTGCCGCGCTGCGGCTGATCGAAACGATGGCGATTCTAAGATTGCTCAGGAATTAGTGTTTGAAACTGGCTTGGGCGTAGGGCAATTTTGCGGCAACAAACCGTCGACCCTAAGATAGAGGAGCCTGCCATGGTTCACCCGCTCATCACCCAAGACCACATCGACCAGTATCAGCGTGACGGGGTTGTCCTGATCAAAGGTCTGTTTGCCGATCAGGTGGACCTGCTGCGTGCTGGTGTGGCGGCCAATATGGCAGATCCCGGCCGCTATGCGTCAAACAACGACAAGCAAGGTGAAAGTGGGCGGTTTTTCGATGATTACTGCAACTGGACCCGAATTGCCGAGTTCAAGGAAGCTATCGAAGCGTCCCCAGTGGCCGAGGTTGCGGCTGATCTGATGCGCTCCAACTCGGTGCAAATGTTTCATGATCACGTATTGGTCAAAGAGCCCGGCACCTCAATGGCGACGCCATGGCATCAGGACGGTCCCTATTATTTTGTCGAAGGCACGCAGAACGTTAGTTTCTGGTCACCGTTGGATGAGGTGAAAGAGGCCACGCTGCGGTGCGTTGCCGGGTCGCACAAATGGCCAAAAGAAGTGCTGCCAACGCGTTGGGTCTCGGACGAGGGTTTTTTTGCCGATGAGGGGCAGTATATGCCAGTGCCGGACCCGGATACAGAGGCGATGACTGTGTTTGAGTCCGCGATGCAGCCCGGCGACGCGGTGGCGTTTAATTTCAAAACCCTGCACGGCGCGCGCGGCAATATCAGCGCATCGCGTCGCCGCGCATTTTCGCTGCGTCTGGTCGGGGATGATGCGCGTTATGTTGAGCGTCCCGGTCCCACGTCGCCGCCCTATCCGGGCCATAATATGGTGCCGGGCCAGCGTTTGCGTGAGGATTGGTTCCCGGTGTTGTTGCAGCGTTGACTGGACGAGGGGCGCGGCCTCCTCCGACCTTTGGGTGGTTTCCCCGGGAGTTTTATGGCCAGATGAAGGTCGGATGATGCGGTTCTGGTTTGTTTAGAACCATTGCCCCGGTTCCATCAGTCCCAGATCCAGCAATTGCCGGGAGTGCCATTCAAACGGGGTTGAGTTGTGCCAGCGGAAGCTGCTGATATCAAAAGCCGAGCCGGGGTTGCGTTTCAGGGCCTTGGCGGTGCGGAATGAACAGACGGCGGCGGTCAGGTTATGGTGCCATGGGCAGGCGTAGGTATTGTATTCCTGGTCATCAAAGCTGTGATCAGGCTGTAGCTGCAAATCTGCTTTGGTGCGGAACAGGGATATGCGGTCAATTTTACGGCTGCTGTTGGGGATGTGTTCCTCATGGCGCCAGCGAACCCCACCAAAGAAATCAAGCTGGCGCTCGCGGGGGTGGCCGGTTTCCGGGTCTGGCCGGGCTTGCGCGTAGTAGCCGGATTTATCCAGATAGGCATGCTCTAGCGAAACGGCACTTGGTGTGACCTGCAGGTCGCCGGCATAGAGGTCGACCACGTAAGTTAGCATCGCATCACGCCGTTCTTCGGTGTGAAACGCGAGCATCTCAACCACGCTGCGCGTTTCGCAAAACGGAAAGAACAGGTACTCTGCGTTATAGCAATAATACAGCCAGCACCCAGGCTCTGACGCCGAGATGACGGCGTTCACGGCGTCGAACACGGCTTGGGACTGCGCGCAGTCAAACGGAATTCGCTGGACTCTGGAGGCCACATCCGGGGGCAGGTCAAACGCATCAGGCATCAGCGCCAGCACCGTCTTGAAACCGGATTGCAAGTGATGGCGTAGCGTGGTGGCGATCTCGACGTCATCCTCGATGAAAATCAGCGCCACTGGCCCTTTGACCAGCAGAGCTTTGCCCTGTTTCAGAAAATCATCCAGCGATCTGTACATCATGCCTGCCTGTTCCCGCCGTACTGGCGATTTGCGCCAAAATCCGATAATCGCGCCCGCATTGCAAGCGGTCGCTTTTACCCTTATGGCAGGCGACTATTCTCTCGTCCTGGAAGGCTGATCCCATGAGCGCCCCGAAGAAGCTGTTTATCAAGACCTATGGCTGCCAGATGAACGTCTATGACAGCGAACGCATGGCCGAAGCGCTGGGCGGGCAGGGCTATGTCGAAACCAAAACCGCTGATGACGCGGATATGATCCTGATGAACACCTGCCACATTCGTGAGAAGGCGGCCGAGAAGGTTTATTCCGAACTTGGGCGAATGAAGCAATTGAAGGTGAAGAAACCGGATCTGAAAATTGGTGTGGCCGGCTGTGTGGCCCAGGCCGAAGGCGCCGAAATCATGCGCCGTCAGCCCATGGTTGATCTGGTGGTGGGCCCGCAAAGCTATCACCGCCTGCCCGAGATGGAGGCCAAAATCCGCGAAGGCAAAAAGGCGATCGATACGGATTTCCCTGAAGAGGACAAATTCGAGAAACTGAAAAGCCGCCCCAAAGCCAAACGCGGCCCGACAGCGTTTCTGACCGTGCAAGAAGGCTGCGACAAATTCTGCGCGTTTTGTGTGGTGCCGTATACCCGTGGGGCTGAGGTCAGCCGCCCAGTGGATCGCATCTTGTCCGAAACACGCGAGTTGGTCGAACGTGGGGTGCGTGAAGTCACTTTGCTGGGGCAGAACGTCAACGCCTATCATGGCGCCAGCGCCAATGGGGATTTGACATTGGCACAGCTGATCTGGGAGCTGGACAAGATTGACGGGCTTGAGCGGATCCGATTTACCACGTCGCACCCTAACGACATGATGGATGACCTGATCGAGGCCCACGGCACCTGTGCCAAGCTGATGCCTTACTTGCACCTGCCAGTGCAGTCTGGATCGGACAAGATTCTGAAACGGATGAATCGCAGCCATACGGCCGAAAGTTACTTACGTGTGATCGAAAGAATTCGTGCCGCGCGTCCCGATATTTTGCTGTCAGGCGACTTTATCGTTGGCTTCCCAGAAGAGACCGAAGCAGATTTTCAGGCCACTCTGGATTTGGTTGAAGAGGTCAAATATGGCACGGCCTATTCCTTTAAGTATTCCACACGGCCCGGCACGCCGGCGGCAGAGCGCCCACTGGTTGATGAGGCCGAGGCCTCGGATCGGTTGCAGAGATTGCAGGCCCTGTTGACCCGTCAGCAGCGTGAAATACAGGAAAGCATGGTTGGGCGCGAAGTTGGCGTGTTGCTTGAAAAACCGGGCCGTCTGCCGGGGCAAATGGTTGGTAAATCGGACTACTTACATTCGGTTCACGTTGGTGATTGCGATCGGGCAGTCGGCGACTTGGCGCGGGTGCGGATTGTTTCATCGTCGACAAACTCGCTGGCCGGGGAACTTATCCGCTGATAGACTCACCTGATTAGCATCAAATATTTGGCGGCTAGAAAACGCCGTGATGAAAGTACAATGAGCTGCATTTTGGGCACAATCCGACTAAATCAGCCTGAGTGTTCCGAAAAGTGGCATAATTGGCTTTAATATTCATATGAATTCACAAGTTAAATGTCTAAAAGTTGGGTAGATTATGAGTATTGTAGCGCGTCGCGTTTGGGGCATTGGCGGCGTTCTGGGGGAACTTACGTAAAGGATATCTCGTTGTGTTGAATTTCAAAGCGAAAGGTGCGCTTGCCACGCTGGCCGCTGCCACGGCCGCTCTGGCTGTATTGACGGCGCCACTTCAGGCGCAAGAACAACGCACCATTGTGGGCGAACGTTATGTGCCAACAATCTGGGTTGACCCGGATGGCTGTGAACATTGGGTGATGGATGATGGCGCCGAAGGGTTTATGACGCCGCATGTGACCCCAGATGGGAAACCGGTATGCCGCCGTGGGAATATTTGCGGTGTGATGCCCTCTGATCAGTTTTTTGCCACCAACCAGCACACGATTAATGCTGCCGGTCAGCAAAGTTTGCGGGACTTCTTTAAGTCGGCTAATGCGCGTAAATTCGTTATTGCTGGTCACACTGATAGTCGGGCCTCGGATGAGTATAACATCCGACTGTCCGAACGCCGCGCCGCCGCAGTTGCCAGAGTGGGCAAATCAGTTGGTGCCCGCATCGCTGAAGTTCGTGCCTACGGCGAGCGTGACCCAGTTGCGCCCAATACCAGTGCCGCAAACATGGCGAAAAATCGCCGTGTTGAAATTTATTGCCTGCGCTGAAGGAGAGATCTTATGAAATATTCTAAAGCCGCAGTACTTTTTGCTGCCATACTTTCAGTGTCCGCCTGTGGTGAGATCGCCAATAAAACCGTTGACCAGAATTTTGGTGACGGCAGTTCCGGCAGTTTGTCTCAGATGACTGCTGGCATTTGGGTTGACCCCCAAGGCTGCGAACACTGGCTGATTGATGACGGTCTCGAGGGATATGCGGACCTGCGCCGTACACCTGACGGCAAACCGGTTTGCAACAGCGAATTGCCACGCAATACGGCTACGGGCCCCTACAAGAGTGGCTCAACCTTCCCAGACTCTCTGTAACATCTGCGGGTCTTGATCTATCAGCGGCTGCCCCATACCGGGGCGGCCGCTTTTGTCTCAATTCTGTGAAATTGCTGTTGCCGTGCTTGCGCCCAAGCGCGGGTGGAGTCACACTGAAAGGGTAACGCCCAACACAGGAGGTCAGATTGGCCCTCGGCGCCCTTGATCCAACATCTGAACAATCCACAGTCCACGAGATGCTGCTGGAATTTCCCGATAACCGCCTGTTGATTGACCTATGTGGTGAATTCGACCGCAACCTGGCAGATATCGAACAAAAACTCGAGGTGCAGATCGTGCGCCGCGGCAATCAGATCCTAGTGATTGGCGACGAGCAACCGCGCGGGCGAGCCGTAACAGTGTTGCAAACTCTGTACGAAAGATTGGAAAGTGGTCGAGCCGTTGAAAGCGGTGATGTCGACCGTGAATTGCGTATGGAGCCAGTGCAGGACGCGCCCCGCAGTGATCAACTCGAGATGTTCAAAGGCGGCAAGGTCGAGATCAAAACGCGCAAAAAGCTGGTTGAACCCCGGACTGACGCCCAAAAAGCCTATGTTCAATCGCTGTTCACCAAAGAGCTTGCCTTTGGCATTGGCCCGGCGGGCACCGGCAAAACCTATCTGGCGGTGGCGGTGGGTGTTTCGATGTTCATCACCGGCCACGTGGATAAGATTATTCTGTCACGTCCAGCGGTCGAAGCGGGTGAGAAACTGGGCTATCTTCCCGGCGATATGCAGGACAAAATCGACCCCTATATGCAGCCGCTGTATGACGCGCTGAACGACTTTCTGCCCGACAAGCAACTGGCCAAACTGATGGAAGAAAAACGCATCGAAATCGCGCCGCTAGCTTTCATGCGCGGTCGTACGCTGTCAAATGCCTATGTGGTGCTGGACGAGGCCCAAAACGCCACCACCATGCAGATGAAAATGTTCCTGACCCGGCTGGGCGAGGGCTCACGCATGGTGATCACGGGTGACCGCACTCAGATTGACTTGCCGGGCCACGTCGCCTCTGGCCTGCAGGATGCCGAACGTCTGCTGACTGCGATTCCCAAGGTCAGCTTTAACTATTTCACCTCGCGCGATGTGGTGCGTCACCCCCTTGTTGCTGCTATCATCGAGGCCTATGAGGCGGATGACAAAGCCTGACCTTTATCCCCATCTCCTGTTCATCTGGCTGAAAATTCCCCAGACGTCCGGGGGCTGGCGCCCATATATTGCAAGAAGACCATGACCCTGGACATCACGATAGAAGACGACCGCTGGCAACAGGCCGATATCGAAACCCTTGCCACTCAAATGGTCACCGCAACCCTGCTTCATCTGGGCATTGAGCCCGAAACATGTGAATTGTCATTGTTGGCCTGCAATGATGCACGCATCGCAGATTTGAACCGTGAATTCCGCGACAAGCCAACGGCCACCAATGTCCTCAGCTGGCCAGCCGAGGATCTGGCCGCGGACCTTGCCGGTGGTTTGCCAGGCTTACCCGAGCCAGATTTTACCGGCGAGATGGCGCTTGGCGACATCGCAATCTCTTATGAGACCTGCGCCCGCGAGGCCGCAGATGCCGCCCGACCAATGGCTGATCATATCCGCCATTTGATTGTTCACGGGGTCTTACATCTTCTGGGCTACGATCACATTCGTGACTTAGATGCCACTTTGATGGAGAATATTGAGGTGGTGATACTTGGCAAAATGGGTGTGCATAACCCATATACTGAAAATGACAGTCCCTGAATGGGATGCAACGGATAGGAATAATGGGCGACATAGACGGCAGTTCTAATGCGGCGCAAAGCGCGCTTCAGAACGATGATAGTGCGGTACCTAAGACAAATTCCGCAATAAAGACCGGACTTTTTGGTCGAATATTGCGGGCTTGGCCGCGCTCCGAGACTGGCACTGCACCAGCTGTTAACGGCCATGTGGTACCGGAGATGCAGCCGCATGGCATCATCAATCTCTCGCGGATGCGGGTCGAAGATGTGGCTATTCCCACTGCGGAAATTGTTGCTGTACCGATCTCAACCTCAATGGATGAACTGGTGCAGGTGTTCCGCGACAGCGGCCTGACGCGCGTCCCTGTCTACAAAGGCACCTTGGATACGCCAATGGGATTTGCCCACCTCAAGGATTTTGCGCTGACCCACGGCTTCAGCGGCGACGACCGCGCCTTTGATCTGGAGCTGATGTTGCGTCCGCTATTGTTTGTGCCACCGTCGATGCCAATTGGCGTGCTGTTGTCCAAGATGCAGACCGAACGTCGCCACATGGCGCTGGTGATTGATGAATACGGTGGCGTCGACGGGTTGCTGACCATCGAGGATTTGATCGAACAGGTGGTGGGCGAGATCGAAGATGAACATGACGCTGGTGAAGATCAGACGTGGTTCAAGGAAAAAACCGGCTGCTACATTGTCCAGGCACGTACGCCGTTGGATGAATTTGAAGCTGAAATTGGCCGCTCGCTGACCAGTCACGAGGATGTCGATGAAGAGGATATCGACTCGCTGGGTGGCTTGGTGTTCATGCTGTCAGGACGAGTGCCTGCCCGTGGCGAGGTGGTAGTGCATCCGGATGGTCCGGAATTTGAAGTGATGGATGCTGATCCGCGCCGGATCAAGCGGCTAAGGGTCAGGTTGCCGGACGATGCCGCGTGATGACAGCGTTGCGCCTGACCCGCGCGCCAGCCCTTCATCGATACGGTTCTGCTGTGCTGACATTTGGGCTTGGCGCACTGCTGGCTCAGGCACTGGCTCCAGTCCAGTTTCTGTGGGGTATTCCAATTGCATTGGGACTGGTCTCTGCGCAGTTTCTGAGGACTGACTCGGCCTGGGGGGGGGCTTGGATCGGCTGGCTCTTTGGTCTTGGCTATTTTGGCTTTGGCTTGTCTTGGATTGTCGAACCGTTTCAGGTTGATCCTGATCGCCATGCCTGGATGGCACCATTTGCTCTGATCTTCTTAGCTGCTGGTTTGGCACTGTTCTGGGGGGTGGCCTTTGGATTGGCGGTTAAGGTGTCGCGCCGGGAGCTCGGTGTTCTGGCTTTGATAATCATCTGGTCACTGGCCGAGTTTGGCCGTGCTTATCTGCTTACTGGCTTGCCCTGGGCAGCTTTTGGTCAGTTCTGGATTGATAGCCCCGCTGCCATCTTGCTGCCTTGGGTCGGACCACATGGGATTGCTCTCCTGACCCTGGCCGCCGTGTTGCCACTTGGATTGGTTAGGCAAAACCCGTTTGTGGCCATTACTCCGCTAGTCCTTGTGCTGGGAGTGCTGTTTGTCCTGCCGCCGGCTCCGGCTGCCGTGCTGACGCAGAAAACGGTGCGGCTGGTGCAGCCCAATGCGCCACAAGATCAAAAATGGCACCCGGAGTATCGCTGGGGCTTTGTGCGGCGGCAATTGTCCTACACCAGCGCCATGCCGCGCCCCGACCTGATTGTCTGGCCCGAAACCGCCGTGCCGCAGCTTTTGAACAACGCCGATGAAACCCTCGCAGCGATTGCCGGAGCGGCGGACGGGGTGCCGGTGATCACTGGCATTCAACGATACGAGGACCAGCGGTACTTCAATTCACTGGTGGTGCTGGACGGTCAAGGCGCGTCGAGCCAAGTGTACGACAAAACGCATCTGGTGCCCTTTGGAGAATATGTGCCCTTTGGCGATACCCTGGCGCGCTTTGGCATCACCGGCTTTGCCTCACAAACCGGATCTGGCTATTCCGCAGGGCCGGGGCCTCAGGTCCTGGATCTGACAATCGGCAAGGCGCTGCCGCTGATCTGTTACGAGGCGGTGTTTCCTCAACTGATAAATGCCGCCCCCGAGCGTGCCGATATGCTGATTCAGATCACCAACGACGCCTGGTTCGGCACCTATTCCGGCCCCTATCAGCATCTAGTTCAGGCCCGGATGCGGGCAGCAGAGCAGGGGCTGCCAATGATCCGGGTGGCCAATACTGGGGTCTCGGCGATGATCGATGGCTATGGACGAATTCGCGAAAGCCTGCCGATGGGAGAGGCGGGCTTTGTGGATGCAGTGTTGCCGCAGCCACTGGCGCCAACACTGTACAGTCGCACGGGTGACTTGCCCGTATTCGTACTGCTGCTCTTGTTGGCTGGGGGTGTGGTGTTGTTCCAACGCAGCCGCGTCTCTTCCTCATAACTGTTTAAACTACGACTGGCTTATTGATTGACCTTCGCTGCAAGGCCGCGTAGGTCGTCTTGATACCCACCACAACGGCTTCCTGACGTGGTAGGCGAACCCCACTGGAGCACTTTTCATGACACGTAAGAACTATACTTTTACTTCGGAATCTGTTTCCGAGGGCCACCCCGACAAGCTTTGCGACCGCATTTCAGATGCTGTTCTGGATGCTTTTCTAGCCGAAGAGCCAGAAGCCCGCGTCGCAGCCGAGACCTTTGCAACCACCAACCGTGTGGTCATTGGCGGCGAAGTTGGCCTGTCCGATCAGGACAAACTACACGATTACATGGGCCGTATCGAAGATATCGCGCGCGCCTGTATCAAAGACATTGGCTATGAGCAGGAAAAATTCCACCACGAAACTGTGGAAATAACCAACCTGCTACACGAACAATCGGCCCATATTGCCCAGGGCGTTGACGCTGCTTCGGACAAGGACGAAGGCGCTGGCGATCAGGGCATCATGTTCGGCTATGCCACCACCGAAACTTCGGCGCTGATGCCAGCCCCTATCCAATACGCCCATGCGATTCTGCGGCGGTTGGCTGAAGTGCGCAAAAATGGCACCGAGCCTGCTCTGGGCCCCGATGCCAAGTCCCAGCTGTCGGTCGTCTATGAGAATGGCAAACCAGTGGGCGTCAGCTCAATTGTTTTGTCGACACAGCACTTGGACGAAACCCTGACCTCGAACGATATCCGCGCCCTTGTGACGCCGTATATCACCGAGGTTCTGCCCGAAGGATGGCTGACCGACGCCACCCAGTGGCACGTCAACCCAACCGGCAAATTTGTCATTGGCGGCCCTGATGGCGACGCTGGTTTGACCGGTCGCAAGATCATCGTTGATACTTACGGTGGTGCTGCGCCGCACGGTGGTGGTGCGTTCTCGGGCAAAGATCCAACCAAGGTTGACCGTTCCGCTGCTTATGCGGCGCGCTACTTGGCGAAAAACGTGGTTGCCGCTGGTATTGCTGAACGTTGCACCATTCAGCTGTCTTATGCCATTGGCGTTTCCAAGCCGCTGTCGATCTACGCCGACACCCATGGCACCAGCGACGTTAGTCCCGCTGCCATCGAAAAAGCTATCGATCAGGTGATGGATCTGACCCCACGCGGCATTCGCCAGCACCTGGGCATGAACAAGCCGATCTATCAGCGCACCGCAGCTTATGGCCACTTTGGTCGCGAGCCTGAAGCCGACGGTGGCTTTAGCTGGGAAAAAACAGATCTGGTCGAGGCGCTGAAAAAGGCGGTTTGATTTCAGATTTATGATCATCGGAAAAGGCGGGCCCTGTGCTCGCCTTTTTTGTTTTGCAGAGTGAGTACCGGAATTTGATGCTTGGTGGTTCGCTTGCAGGCAGGCATAACTGAGGCAGTTATTTTGCTGACGATTGGATCTCTCCATGTTGCGAAGCCTGTTTGCTTGTTTCTTGATTGCCGCCCCGTTGGCTCTGATGGCCAAAGAAACACTGCCCGAGAAATTTTCTCTCAATGGGCAAGTGTTGACCTACGACACCGAGACTAAGGTCAAAGGCAGCGATGCCGAAATGACAGTCGATGACATTGACGCCTTGCAGGAGGTGTTGAACAAGCACCCTGACGTGACCGAGCTGCGCCTGAACAGTAGCGGTGGTAGTGTTTTCGCGGGCGAAGAAATGGCGTGGATCGTCATTGACTTTGGGCTCGACACCACTGTTTCGGGGGAATGCGTCAGCGCCTGCATCGACCTGTTTCTGGCAGGTGAGCGTCGGCGCATGATGTTGGGCTCGAAAATCGGTTTTCATCAGCGCCACTGGTCGCCCAAATCGGTCAAGAATTACTATGACAATTGGAGCGACGACGAGGGCTGGGATACGCCTTTTGACTTTGGCAGCTGGATTTATGAAGATACTCAGTCCGAGATGTATCAACACCTGACCTATCTGGTTGACCGCGGTGTCGATGCCGGGTTTGCGATCGAAACTTTGCGGGTTGAACCGGGCGGTGAGTGGTATCCATCCCGGTTGAAATTGATTGCTGCAGGCGTGCTGCGCGAAAACCCCGAGACAAACTGATCAGGTCGGCGTGACTTGACCCGACAGGGCAGTTGCGGCAAAGGGGCTGCCAACATTGCCGCTGCGGCCAAACAGGAAACCTGCCAGATGTCCGATGATCAGACTCCCAGTGACAAGCCCACAGGCGAAGCACACCAAAGCGGTGCCCCTTGGCGCAACTTTTATGGCCGCTTCAAGGGCAAGACGCTGAAGCCCAATCAAAAGGCCTATCTGGACGAAGATTTGGGGCCTCTCAGCCCCGGTGCCGTCACCTGGGAGGAAAACCCGGACCGCACCAATCTGGATCTTCAGGCGTTGTTTGGCGGTCGGGATGTCTGGCTTGAGGTTGGATTTGGCGGCGGCGAGCATCTGGTGCACCAGGCCAGCAATAACGCGGATGTGGGCATTATCGGCGCCGAGCCTTACGTCAACGGTGTTGCCACTTTGCTGGGCAAAATCCGCGAATCCAAATGTGACAACATCGCCGTGCACCCCGGTGATGCTCGCGACCTGATGGATGTGCTGCCCGACCAGTCGATCTCGCGTGCCTTTCTCCTGTATCCTGATCCGTGGCCCAAGTCCCGCCATCACCGCCGCCGTTTTGTCACTCAGGAACACCTGAAGCCATTGGCGAAAGTGCTCAAACCCGGAGCCATTTTCCGGGTGGCGACTGATATCCCCGATTATGTCCGCCAAACACTCGAGGAAGTGCCGCAGGCAGGTTTTGAACGCCTGACCGTCGAAGGTGAAGACTGGCATCAGCCCTGGGATGATTGGTTGTCGACCCGCTACGAAAAGAAAGCTCTGCGCGAGGGCCGTAAGCCTCATTACCTGACTTTCAAGCGGCTTTGATCAGTCGGGCCGCAGCATATTTTCGGCCCTGATGCAGCGCGGCCGCGTGCAGTGTCGCTCAAACTGTTCGTGCCAACAGCCTTGGTCGATCGGCCGGCTAAACACGGCCGGCCCAAATCGCTCTGGACCATGCAGGGGTGATTGGGTAGGAAAATGATAACGCTCGCATAAGGAATTTCCACGTATGTCTGGACACGGCACTCCCAAACCAATGACCTCTCACCGTTGCGGCCCGCTGCAGGGGGTGGCCGAGGTTCCAGGCGACAAGTCAATTTCACACCGTTCGTTGATCCTCGGCGCGATGGCCGTAGGCGAAACCAAGATCACTGGCTTGCTCGAAGGTGAGGATGTGCTGGACACCGCCAAGGCCATGCAGGCCTTTGGCGCCGAGGTGGTGAACCACGGAGGTGGCAGCTGGTCGGTGTTTGGAGTGGGCGTTGGCGGATTTGCCGAGCCGGAAAATGTGATCGACTGCGGCAACTCGGGCACTGGCGTGCGGTTGATCATGGGCGCAATGGCGACCCAGCCGATCACTGCAACCTTTACTGGGGATGCCAGCCTGAATGGCCGTCCTATGGCACGGATCACAGATCCGCTGGCGCTGTTTGGTACGCAAACCGTTGGCCGCAAGGGTGGTCGTTTGCCGATGACCATCGTGGGAGCTGCTGATCCCGTGCCGGTGCGTTACGTCGTTCCAGTGCCTTCGGCGCAGGTGAAATCGGCCATGCTGCTGGCTGGTCTGAATGCACCGGGTAAAACCGTGGTGATCGAGAAAGAAGCCACCCGGGATCATTCCGAGCGGATGCTGGCCGGCTTTGGCGCTGAGATCACGGTTGAAGAGACCGACGAGGGCCGGGTGATCACGCTGACTGGCCGCCCCGAATTGAAACCACAGGAAATCGCCGTGCCGCGCGACCCCTCCAGCGCCGCTTTCCCGGTCTGTGCCGCCATCATCACCCCCGGGTCTGATGTGCTAGTGCCCGGCATCGGCTTGAACCCAACCCGCGCCGGTCTGTTCACCACCCTGCGTGAAATGGGTGCAGACTTGACCTATGAAAACGAACGCACCGAGGGCGGAGAACCGGTTGCCGATCTACGGGCGCGTTATTCGCCCAATATGAAGGGTATCGAAGTGCCGCCCGCCCGCGCCGCCTCGATGATCGACGAATACCCTGTGCTGTCGGTTGTGGCAGCCCATGCTACTGGCGATACGATGATGGCCGGGGTCAAGGAATTGCGGGTCAAGGAAAGCGATCGCATCGACGCAATGGCCAAGGGTCTGAGCGCCTGTGGTGTGACTGTCGATGAGGGCGAGGATTGGTGGCAGGTCACGGGCTTGGGCCCCGAGGGCGTGCCCGGTGGTGCGACCTGTGCCAGTCAATTGGATCACCGTATCGCGATGGCCTTTATGGTGCTAGGCATGGCGGCGCAGAACCCGGTCACGGTTGATGATGGCGGTCCAATTGCCACTTCCTTCCCAATTTTTGAACCACTGATGGGTGCCCTTGGAGCCAAGCTGATCCATGGCTGATGACGCGGCGGGTACAAAATTGGGTGACAGGATGACCACAGGTTTTACCATCGCAATCGACGGACCGGCCGCCGCGGGCAAGGGCACCATCTCCAAGGCGGTGGCGGCGCACTACGGCTTTGCTCATCTGGACACTGGCCTGCTGTATCGCGCTGTCGGTGCTCGGGTGTTGATTGGTGACGATCCCATCGAGGCCGCTACAACCTTGCAGCCGACCGATCTGGACCGCGATGATCTGCGCACAGCCGAAGTGGCGCAGTCTGCCTCCAAGGTAGCAGTGATCGCCGAAGTGCGCGCCGCATTGGTCGATTTCCAACGCGCCTTTGCCCGCCGTGCTGGCGGCGCAGTTCTGGATGGACGCGACATTGGCACCGTGATTTGCCCCAACGCGCAAGTGAAGCTCTACGTCACTGCCAGCGCCGAAATTCGCGCCAAACGGAGGTTTCTGGAGCTGACCGCCAAGGGGCAGATGACAACCATCGATGAAGTCCTGGCCGATGTGAAAGCGCGCGACGACCGCGACATGAACCGTGCCGAGGCCCCGCTAAAGCCTGCCAAAGATGCGCTGATCATCGATACCAGCGACCTGAGCATCGAAGAGGCTTTAAAGGTTGCACTGGACGAGATCGCATCCCAAACATAGCCACATCAATTTCTATTGAGTGGTTTCCATGCGATATTTCACTGCACTCCTAATATTTCTACTGTCGTCCTTACCCGGGCTCGCCCATAGCCCCTACTTTTCAGATTGGTCTTGCCAGTCAGAGGACGGATATAGTCTCAGACTGCTTTACGGCGACGGGGTAATCGGTCCTGATCCCGCCAGTGTGGTTGCGTTGGATACAGAGGGGCATTTGATAGCAATCCAACCCGTTGGGACCGGTAGCTATCCAATACCAGGTGCAATTTGCCAGATTGCAGATCCAGAAATGGGAGCCGTTTGGCATGCTGTGCCAGAAGATTTCTTTGTTGGTATTAAGATATTCGGTGATACTGAACAGCTGCGAAAGGCGCGTTGACAGTATGAACCAGGGGTTGTTCGGAAAAAATTTGGATTTGAGAAGTCCCCATTGAGCGATGTGTCTTTCCTGGCGATCATCTCCGCAGAGATCACTTCCAATATTACAACAGCTGTCATTCTTGCAATCTCGTCCTTTGCAATTCTGGTGTCATTGGCTGCATTGGTAAGGCGGGTTACGTACGACGGAACGGTGCCCAAGCGCATTCTTTTTGGGGTCTTGTGGTTGGTCCCGCTTCCGGTTTTTGCTTTGCTCAGCCTTGTGGTTGTTCTTTTCGACGCGCCAAGCATCCAGTTGATTGCTTTGTCAGCCTCCATTGGGGGCGTTTTGGCAGTCGCGTTGATCTTGTTCTATTCCAGATCTCGCCGACGTTCGATAGATTGAACACGGCTGATGGCCCAAAGCTTCCTACGCTTTCCCTTGCACCTGCAAGAGAATCCGAATATATCGCGCGCTGTCAGTATAGAGGCGGTTAACGCACACACGGCATTATGAGCAGGGCTGGGGTATCCTCCGGCCCTTTGTGTTTGTTTGCTTATTCCGTTTGCGCGGCGTCCATATTGACCAAACCCCAAGACCGGCGGAGACAACCGCACGGCCAGAAAACAAATGTAAAAGGAAACATGAGACCTCATGGCTCAAAACGTATCAATGGAGGACTTCGAAGCCCTTCTGAATGAAAGCTTCGAAATGGACACCCCAGATGAGGGTTCCGTAGTTAAAGGCAAAGTCATCGCGATCGAAGCGGGACAAGCCATCATCGACGTCGGCTACAAGATGGAAGGCCGCGTTGATCTGAAAGAATTCGCTAATCCTGGTGAAGAGGCTGAACTGGCTGTTGGCGACGAGGTAGAAGTCTACCTGCGGTCTGCCGAGAACGCCAAAGGCGAAGCTGTTATCTCTCGTGAGATGGCGCGTCGCGAAGAAGCCTGGGATCGCCTGGAAAAAGCATACGCAAACGAAGAGCGCGTCGAAGGCGCAATCTTTGGTCGCGTCAAAGGTGGCTTTACTGTCGATCTCGGCGGCGCAGTTGCGTTCCTGCCCGGCTCGCAGGTTGACGTCCGCCCTGTGCGTGACGCTGGCCCACTGATGGGTCTGAAGCAGCCGTTCCAGGTTCTGAAAATGGATCGTCGTCGTGGCAACATCGTTGTATCGCGTCGTGCGATCCTCGAAGAGTCCCGTGCTGAACAGCGTGCCGAAGTCATTGCTAACCTGACCGAAGGTCAGGCTGTTGACGGTGTTGTGAAAAACATCACTGAATACGGTGCATTTGTTGACCTGGGCGGCGTCGATGGCCTGCTGCACGTCACTGACATGGCATGGCGTCGTGTGAACCACCCATCCGAGATCCTGACAATCGGCGAGACCGTTAAGGTCCAGGTTATCAAGATCAACAAAGAGACTCACCGTATCTCGCTGGGCATGAAACAGCTGCAGGACGATCCATGGGATCTGGTTGCTGGTAAGTTCCCACTGGAAACTGTGCACACTGGTCGCGTTACCAACATCACCGATTACGGTGCATTTGTTGAGCTCGAGCCCGGCGTTGAAGGTCTGGTTCACGTGTCCGAAATGTCCTGGACCAAGAAAAACATCCACCCCGGCAAGATCGTTTCGACCAGCCAGGAAGTGGAAGTTATGGTTCTGGATATCGACAGCTCCAAGCGTCGCGTATCCCTGGGTCTCAAGCAGACACAGCGCAACCCATGGGAAGTCTTCGCTGAAGCCAACCCTGAAGGCACCGAAGTTGAAGGCGAAGTCAAGAACATCACCGAATTCGGTCTGTTCATTGGTCTCGAAGGCGACATCGACGGCATGGTCCACCTCTCCGACTTGTCCTGGGACGAGCGCGGCGAAGATGCGATCCAGAGCTACCACAAGAACGACGTGGTTCAGGCCGTTGTCTCCGAGGTTGATATCGAGAAAGAGCGTATCTCTCTGTCGATCAAAAACTTGGGCGGTGACAAGTTCGCCGAAGCCGTTGGCGGCGTGAAGCGCGGAACGATCGTGACTGTTGAAGTCACCGCGATCGAAGAAGGCGGCATCGAAGTTGTGTATGAAAGCATGAAGTCTTTCATCCGTCGCTCTGATTTGTCGCGTGACCGTGCCGAGCAGCGCCCTGAGCGTTTCAACGTTGGCGACAAAGTCGACGCGCGGATCACCAACGTCGACTCCAAGACCCGTCGTCTGGGTCTGTCGATCAAGGCACGTGAGATTGCTGAAGAAAAAGAAGCCGTCAAACAGTATGGTTCCTCGGACTCCGGCGCATCGCTGGGCGACATCCTGGGCGCAGCACTGAAGTCTGGCGACTAATCTTCGCTCTTCGTAGTGATATAAATTCTGGAAAGGCCCCGCTTATCGGCGGGGCCTTTTTTTATGCAGGAAAATCTGGTTGTTGGTGATCCACAAAAGCTGACAAAAGTGCTCATTACGACCGCCGAATCAATGACATCAGGCTGACGGCAGTGGCGCGGTCACTTGCACAAACCTCTCATTTTCCAAGCCACGAGGCCTAAATAGCTCTTCTGCAAGCGAAATTTTGCCGGATACAGTAGAATTTGACGCTCGCAACATGCGGTTTGTGTTCCCGCGCACCGGGTTTTCGTCTTATAGTCGTTTCAAATCACTTAGCTTTTACCGTTGGCTTGGGAGGGCCTGAATAATGATCCGCTCAGAACTGATTCAGAAGATTGCAGACGAAAACCCGCACCTGTATCAACGCGATGTTGAGCGGATCGTTAACACGGTATTCGAGGAAGTCACTGGTGCGATGTCGCGCGGTGATCGGGTCGAGCTGCGCGGGTTTGGTGCTTTTTCTGTGAAGAAGCGTGACTCGCGGGTTGGACGCAATCCTCGGACGGGTGAAACGGTTCAAGTTGATGAAAAGCACGTCCCGTTCTTTAAGACCGGCAAGTTGCTGCGGGACCGTTTAAACGGAAAATAATACGATGCGTTATGTTCGCTATGCCTTCTGGGGCGCTCTCGGAATTATTCTGATTTCGGTGAGCCTTGCCAATCGGGCCATTGTTGATTTGCAACTGATGCCAAGCGCTGTGGCCGAATTGCTGGGGTTCAACCCGGGCATATCGCTGCCGCTGTTTGTGGTCGTTCTGGGTGGGATCGCCACGGGGCTGATCATTGGCTTTGTCTGGGAATGGATCCGCGAACATAAACATCGCCGCGCCGCTGGCGGGCAGGCTCGCGAAGTGCGTAAATTGTCGCGCGAAGTGAAAAAGCTAAAAACGCAGAAGAACGAAGGCAAAGACGACGTTTTGGCCATCCTCGAAGACGCCAGCTGAGGTCAATCTGATGAGCGACATTCGGGTCAAAATCTGCGGCTTGCGCAGTGCAGATGATATTTCTACCGCGGCCAAAGCTGGTGCAACCTACGTTGGTTTTGTGTTCTTTCCAAAATCACCCCGTCATGTAGAGTTCGAACAAGCCGCCGAGCTGGCCGGTCTGGTGCCGTTTGGCCTGTGCAAGGTGGCGCTGACGGTGAATGCAACCGACGACGAGCTGGATGCCATCACGGCAGCGGTACCGCTGGACATGTTGCAACTACACGGCAAGGAAAGCCCTGAACGCGTGGCCGAGGTCAAAGCGCGCTATGGCTTGCCGGTGATGAAGGCCATTGGCGTTGCCGATGCCTCGGATCTGCCCCAGATCGACCTCTATTCCGCAGTTGCAGACCAATTGTTGATCGATGCCAAGCCGCCCAAGGATGCTGCCTTGCCAGGCGGCAATGGGCTGGCGTTTGACTGGCGTCTGCTGGCAGGTCGCAAATACTGGCAGTGCCCTTGGATGCTGGCCGGTGGCTTGACGCCAGACAATGTGGCCGAAGCAATCCGGATGACAGGGGCGTTGCAGGTTGATGTCTCGTCAGGGGTGGAAACCGCACCGGGCCAGAAAAATGCCGCTCTGATTGAGCGATTCACCAGCGCGGCGCTGGCTGCGCGGGACTAACACGCAGGAAAAATAGCCACCCAAGAGGCGGATTTTCTCTCGCCTCTCTTTACCCGTACCTGCGCGCGCGATACTCATGGGCGGCGCCGCGAAGAAGGAAACACCAATGGCCGAAGATCTTTTCAACAGCTTCATGAACGGGCCCGATGAACAGGGCCGTTTTGGCATTTTTGGCGGGCGGTTTGTGTCTGAAACCTTGATGCCGCTGATCCTCAGCCTCGAGGAAGAGTATGACCGGGCCAAGGACGATGATAGTTTCTGGGCCGAGATGAAGGATCTGTGGACCCACTATGTTGGCCGTCCCAGCCCACTGTATCATGCCGAGCGTCTGACCGAGCATCTGGGTGGTGCCAAGATCTATCTCAAGCGGGACGAGCTGAACCACACTGGTGCGCATAAGATCAACAACGTGCTGGGCCAGATCATTCTGGCGCGACGTATGGGCAAAACCCGGATCATTGCCGAGACCGGTGCGGGCCAGCACGGTGTTGCCACCGCCACTGTCTGTGCCAAGTTTGGCCTGAAATGCATCGTCTACATGGGCGCGCATGATGTGAAACGTCAGGCCCCTAACGTGTTCCGTATGCGTCTGCTGGGTGCAGAAGTCATTCCCGTCACCTCGGGCCGTGGCACGCTGAAGGACGCGATGAACGACGCTCTGCGCGATTGGGTGACCAACGTCGCTGATACCTATTACTGCATTGGCACGTCGGCTGGCCCGCATCCCTATCCGGCCATGGTTCGCGATTTCCAGTCGATCATCGGCAAGGAAGTCCGCTGGCAGCTGGCCGAGCAGGAGGGCGAAGGCCGCCTACCTGATACCCTGATTGCTGCCATTGGCGGAGGCTCCAACGCCATCGGTCTGTTCCACCCGTTCCTGGATGACAAATCGGTGCGTATCATCGGTGTCGAGGCCGGCGGTAAAGGCGTTAACGACAAGATGCAGCACTGTGCTTCGCTGAGTGGCGGCCGCCCCGGCGTGTTGCACGGCAACCGCACCTATCTGCTGCAGGATGATGATGGTCAAATCCTCGAAGGATTTTCGATCTCGGCCGGTTTGGATTATCCGGGCATCGGCCCAGAGCATTCCTGGCTGCACGATACCAACCGCGCCGAGTATGTTTCCATCACCGACAAAGAGGCGCTGGAGGCGTTCCAGCTCAGCTGTGCGATGGAAGGTATCATTCCGGCGCTCGAGCCAAGCCACGCTCTGGCGCATGTGATGAAAATTGCCCCGGACCTGCCCAAGGACCATATCATTGTAATGAATATGTGTGGTCGTGGCGACAAGGATGTCTTTACGGTCGCTCGCCACCTTGGGTTTGATATGTCCGACACAGAAGAAGGTCGTGATATCGACTAAGTCGCCCCGACACATGCGCAAGAAATAAAACGGCGACGCTCCAGACCTGGGGCGTCGCTGCTTTCATTTCATCCACAGTTACTTGCTGTCCGGCGTATACCAAATTGGCGAGGAATAGGCGCGTTCCTGGGTGATCATGGTGACGTCAGCAGGCATATCGACGCCAAAACGCGCCGCATCATAGGCGGTCCAGCGCGGGGTCGGGATCTCGATCACGCGGGTATAGTAAAACGCGTGCTGGGACGCCTCGAAATCGGGGTCCGTCCAGACCGTCCCCAGCTCTGCCCGACCGATGTCGTTGGTCCAGCTGGGAACTGACAGATCGACGGTGCTGCCAACCGGTGGCAGCTTTCCGTCATCGCCCAGCTGGCGGTCACCAGACCAGACCACATCATAGACTTGCTCCTGCGTGACGCCGTCAGCGTCGACCCATCCCTTGATGATCTGCACCCGATCCAGATTGGCGCCAATCGGATCGCGCATGGCGTAGACCAGGAACGAAGGCTCGCCCTCACCGGGGATCAGATCGCCGCCCATTGGAACGCCTTTGGCATAGCCAATTTTGGCCAGTTCACGCGACTTGATGTCGTCATCCGTGAAGTCAAAGCCGCCAAAGAAGCGCACGGTGATACGCGGCCCGGTGGTGGAATACACCTCGCGACGCTCCATCGCATCAAAGATGCCTGCGCGGGTGTTCTCAGTCGCCCAAACCGCTGTCGGTCCCGGTGTGGCGTATTGCCAGCCTTTGTACGAGATCCCCAACTCTATGTTTTCTTTGGCCAGGGTAGTGGCGCGCGTCGCACTGGGTTCCATCCAGGTAAAGGCGCCAAAGAAGTTGTCGTCATCCTGCGTGGTCAACCCGGTGTGAATATCCGATCCACCCACAAAGCCGAGCTTGAACGGGTTTGTCTTGCCGTCCTGTGCAAAGCTCAGGCCGTTCTTCAGAACGTTGCGCACATATTCATTGGCGATCATCTCTGGGGTCTTGGCCTCGGTCACATCCAGATTGGCCCAGTCCCAGTTCTCGTAGTCGGCAAACTCATCCGTTGGTGACAGCAGCGGGTGGCTTTCGCTGTCGCCCTTGGTCTGGCCGATTTCAACCAGACGTTCCCATCTGGCGCGGGTCTCCAGGTACTCGGGGTCAAAGGCCTCGCCATCGCGGAACGTATCGTTCTGGGCAAACATGATGCCATTGGACAGGTTGGGATTGTGTGGAATGGCCAGCACATCGCCGCCAGTGTCATCCTCGTAATTCTGCATCCAGTTCCACAGATCCCGCGGGTCCGGGCTGCCCGCAGGCGGCGACATCAGAAACGGCACCACCTGCAAGGCGCGCTCTGGCCCATCGCGGAAGATGACATTGCGGTGCAGGTTGTTGCCCGCCACCAACGAGGTCCACTCGTAGGCGATCATAGCGGTGAACACATGTGGCTCGTTGAACTGCTCGGCAGCGGCAACCAGATCAGCCCAGGTATTGTCATATCCCGCTGATCCGGGTTGATACAGCAGCGCCTCGGATAGGGTGCCCTGGCTGAACTGCTTGATCAGATCGAAAGAGGCCTGCTTGGCCGCATCGCCGCCCTTAGCAAATTCCTGGTGGAACTTTTTGCCCTGTGGGTCGGCCATGATGTTGGGCGCACCTTTGATGATATCGGTGATCACCCCCATGCCGTCGGTGTGTTCGGTCAGCATGTAGAAATCAAACGGCCGGGACAGTTTCACCGGCTGGCCGGTGTTCGAATTCACCTGCTCACCTCGGGCAAACCGGTACATGTCGCGTGGCATCAGCGTGGTACCGCCGCCGCCCGCGTCCGCCGACAGCGCCGAATGCACATGGGTGTCGCCAAACAGCACCTTGGTCGGGAACCCGCGATTGGCGTTGGGCGAATAGGACGCGCCCTTTAGTACGTGGGTGGTGCCATCAGGTGGCAGGCCATCTTGGGCCACAGCCGGGGAGGAGAGGGCGAGCAATGCGGTGATGAGGACAAAGCGGTTCATGGTGAAATCTCGACTTGTGAAAAAGGCTATGAATTGCCGACAGTGGGAATGGGCTATGGCTGATACCAGATTGGCGAACCCCAGGCACGTTCCTGGATCACTGCGGGTACGTCTTCCAACAGTGGCAGGTCATTGCGAACCGCATCATAAGTGGTCCAGCGCGGGGTCGGGATCTCTAACGCGCGCGCGTAATAGAACGCGCCCTCGGTTGGGTCGAAATCCTCGTCCGTCCAGCTGCCAATCAAGGTTGGCGCGCCAATGTCGTTGGTGAACATGGCCGTTGTCAAATCAACCGTATTGCCAACCGGGGCCAGTTTTCCCGTCGCATCAATGGCCCGCTCGCCTGACCACTCCACGTCGATGATTGTCTCGTTCACATCGCCGTTCACATCCACCCAGCCTTTGATGACTTGGATACGATCTAGATTGGCCCCATCGGGGTCTTTTTCGGCATAGACGGTAAAGGTGGGTGCGACTCCCGCCGCGTTCAATTCGCCCCCCATCGGCACGCCCATCAGATAGCCCTGTTCAACCATTGCAGCCGGGTCGCTTGGATTGGCGCTCAGATCCACGCCACCAAACATCCGCACTTTGATGCGCGGGCCGGATGTCACAAACGTCTCGCGCCGCTTCATCGCATCCCACAGCGCCGCGCGGGTGTTTTCAATCGCCCAAACCCCAGTGATAGAGCCGATCGACAGATCCTTGCCATCAATCCAGCCGCCAACGCCTTCGGTGCGACGACGTTCAACGGTGCCATCCTCGGGGCCGTGGCCACCGATGAAACTATCCTCGGCCACATCCGACATCAGGCCGTTGTGATTGTCGGTGCCGCCGACAAACCCATAGGCAAAGGGGTTCACTCCCAGTTCCTGCTCTTTCTGCAGCCCAACCTTCAGTCCGCCCCGGACAAAATCACGAGCGTGGAAAATGCGGCCCGAGTTGTCCTGGATCGAATCCGCATTCTCAAAATCCGAGAACTCATCAGCCGCCCAGAACTTGCGGTGCACTTCAGAGTTGCCCTTAACCTGCATCATCTCGATCAGTGGCTCGTAATGTCGACGGGTCCGGGCATACTCCACCGTCAGCGGCTGGCCAAAGGAATCCACATTGGGAAACATCCGTCCCTTGGACGCATTAGAGTTATGCGAGATCGCCAACAAATGACGGCCCTCGGCCTCTTGCACACGCATCCAATTCCACAGCTCTTCTTCGGTGTTCACATCGATATAGCTGATTGGCGCGGTGGGCACGTTGGCGTCGCGAAACAGCACATTGCGGTGCAGGTTGGCGCCGCCCGGCGCTCCGGACCATTCAAAGCCAACCATGGCGGTGAAAACACCCGGGTCATTATGCTGTTCGGCTGTGTCCACCATGATTTCCCAAGCGCTCTTGACCGTCGAAGGGCCAGCGAAAAAGTCGGGGTGCTTGGGTTTTGCCGCGCCACGATTGACGGAAAGCACATATTTGAAAAACCACTGCTGCTTTTGCTCCAAACTTTCCAGCGACCTCAGTGTGACCAGATCCGGGTTATCATGTCCGGGGGCGTCTTCGACGATGGTGGAATACATCTCGCCGATGTATTCTGAGTGGTCGGTGACGGCGGCAAAGTCCAGCGGCCGTGTCAGTTGCTTGGAGGTGCCATTGATGTCGAATGCCTCACCTTTGGCAAATCGATACGCCATGTCGGGCGTCTGCCGATTATCGCCAATATAGGCATCCAACGAGAACATCGTGTGCATATGCGTCTCGCCGAAATAGGCGTTGCGTAGCGGGTTTGGCTCGGCCTGAATCGCAGCCGCACTCATCATCAGCAGCGCGCAGGCGCTGGTCGTTAGTTTCAACCCAATCGGTCGCATGTAGTCTTCCAATCTATTTGAATAGCGGCTTTCAAAAAACGAAGCCCAGCGTGAACCAAAATTTGTCGACCTTAAAGGCGTTGCTGACGTCGAATTCCTTGATGTATTTTGCTTTGAAATTGACCGGCTGATTGCCGATGGTGGTGCTATACGTAACCACTGGCCCCAGCCCAAAGGCCCGTGATTTGAGACTGCTCAATCCCAAACCGGCCTTGATGTTTTCTGCACCCGTGCCGCTGTCCTCGGAGAACTGCTGATAAGCATATCCGGTGGCACCAATGGCCCAGCCGTTGGGCAAATGCTGCAGCACAGCCCCCTCAAAATGGAATTCAGGGGCAGTCTGGTATTGCGTTGCCGAGTTCTCGTCACTGATGGTCACCCCCAGTGCACCGCTGAACTCCAATCCGTTAATCGGGTCAAGATAGGTCAGTGAAAACGTAGGATCGACGGCAAAGCGGTTTTTGCCCAGGTTCAGCACGCTGGCGGATCTTCCCGCTACGTCCACCGATGCGGGCGCGTATTTTCCCGTTGGCAAATAGAACGTCAGCGAGGCAGACGTATGCAGATTGCCGTTGTGCCAGCCTACCATAGGAGTAATCGACAGGTCGCCAAACCCTGTTATCTTATCGGTAAACGCGCCGCTGAATTCTCCAACTACCCCCTGCGCCGTCATCGAGGCATGCGCCACCGGAACGCTGAGATTGATGGCAGGTGTTCCCCCCCACAAAGCGGCATCAAATACATAAGTTACATTGGGTCGCCACAGGGCCACGCTTAGATCCGGGTCGACAACACCAACTCCGCCAAGCACCAACGCCGACACCTCGCCCGAGTACAGCACCAGATCGTTGTTGAAGTAGATCCCTGCAGGCGGCACCACGCCAGCTAGACTGTCGCGAATCCCCAGCAAATAGGTTTGAGTGCCGCCCTCGATGGCTAGTCCAAGTGATGGACACAGCATAAAGACAGAGGCGGCTAGCGCGGCATAATTTTTTTTCACGGCAATACTTTCACTCAATACGTGCGCAAGTGAAACACAATTGCGGCCTTTGGCGCAAGGCCAGCACAGGAAAGGCTCGGCTAACCTAGTGGTTTGGGTGAGATTTCGCTGAAAATGGCCTGACAACGTGAGTCTCCCATAACGATAGCGGGAAAGCTGCAAGTTTCGAAAGTATGACAATGGCAATCGTTTATGTTCTATTTCTGAAACTTTGACGGTTTTAAATTTAAAGAATTGGCAGGGTTTTTGGGCGTAACGATTAATCACGTCGCTCTCGTTCTGGGTGAAAACGCTTTGTTAGGAGACATAGTTGATGCTCAAGGCCCGCAAATTGTCGCTTACGCTGAAACTACCACTGATCATGGTTGCCCTTACGGCGACATTCTTGGTGACCGTATCTTTTCTGGTCTATCGTATGGCCGAGCAGAACATTCGCCAGAATGTCTATTCCTCCCATGAAATGGCAGTCAAGGCTGGCCAGCAAGCGGTGACCTCTCTCATTGGATCGGTGCGCCGGGATCTGGTGATGAACGCGGATCAGCCGACCACATTCCGGGCTATCAACAATTTCAACCGTGTCTACCAAATGATCGAGGAAGAGCCGGTAGGGTATCTCACTCGGACCTATATCACCAATAACCCAAATGCGGCCGATCAGCGGGCCGAGTTGGTCGATCCGAACGATGGCGAATACTACAGCCAGGCGCACAACAGCTATCACCCGACTTTCCTGCGCTCACTGCGACTGAACGGCTATCAGGACATCTATCTGTTCAACACCGAAGGTCGGCTGTTGTACACGGTCAACAAACAGGATGATTTTGCCCAGGACTTCTCGTCAGGAGCCAATGCCGAGTCCGGTCTTGGACAGGTTTATCATGCCGCCCTACAGGCCGCTCCCGGAGAAATCACCACGTCGGACTTTGCGGCCTATGAATTGACCGGCGGTGCGCCCGGCGCGTTTCTGGCTATTCAGATTTTGAGCAAAAGTAAGGCCGTCGTAGGTGTGTTGGCGATCCAACTGTCCAGCGAGCGCATTGCCAGCGTTCTGACTGCCAATCTGGAACAGGGTGGCCATCAGAATATCTATTTGGTCAGTGAAGACGGTGTGGCGCGAAGCCCTTCACTCATTGAAGGCCTGTTTGAAGTTGCGGATCCACTGCCCAATGCAGCCCATATTCAGGCTGCCATGACACGAGACGAGGCGCTGTTTGAAACCGTAACAGCGGCCAATGGCCAGGATGCGATTGGCTTGGTCAAGCCGTTGGACATTCAGGGTTTCTCGTGGTCGCTGGTTATGGAAACGGACCGTAACGCAGCCTTTGCCGTGGTGCGCGAAATACGCCAGGTGGCGATTGGCATGATCGCAGCGGCAGTTGTCATTGCGACAATCGTGTCCTGGATTGCTGCCAACCGTGTGACCAAACCGATTCAGGCCCTGCGCGGGGTGACCAATGCCTTGGCTGAAGGTGACTATGAAATCGAAATTTCCGGACGGAACCGTGGCGACGAGCTAGGTGACCTTGCATGCACCATGGCGGACTTCCGCGACCGTCTGAAACAGGCAGACGAGGCTTCGGTTCGTGAGGCTGAGGCCGCAAGAAAAACCGCGAATGTTGTCGAGACGATGAGCGGCGCTCTGTCTGAGCTGGAGCGCGGTAATCTGGCCTGTGACATCGAGACCCCGTTTGTGGCCAACTACGAGGCCCTGCGCGAGAACTTTAACCACAGCCTGTCCAACCTGCGCGAGTCGATGTCGAGCGTTGTCGATGCCTCGCAGAACGTCGACCGATACTCGGACGAACAGAAATCTGCAGCCACCGATATGGCGCACCGCACCGAAAGCGCGGCCGTCACTCTGGAAGAAACCGCCAATGCTATTCACGATCTGTCAGACAGTGTCAAAGCCACCGCTGATCGGGCGTCGCGTGTCGATAGCGTCATGCAAAGCGCCCGCTCCGAGGCGGAAAATAGCAGCACTGTGGTGACCTCGGCGGTTGAGGCCATGGACCAGATCCAGCAGGCCTCGAACGAGATTTCCAAGATTATCAACATGATCGACGACATTGCCTTCCAGACCAACTTGCTGGCCCTGAACGCCGGGGTCGAAGCCGCGCGCGCTGGCAGCGCCGGCAGTGGCTTTGCTGTGGTGGCCCACGAGGTGCGCGCATTGGCGCAACGCGCGTCAACGGCTGCGGGGCAGATCAAAGAGCTGACCAATGCCAGCGAAGACCATGTTTCGCACGGGGTGGCGATGGTCGGGCGGGCTGGCGACGCACTGACCAGCATCATAGGTCAGGTGACATCGGTTTCTGATTTGGTCACCGAGATTGCAGACGGGGTGCAGACGCAATCCTTGGGGCTGGACAAGATCAACGGGGCAATGCGGCAACTGGATACGGTGACACAGCAAAACACCGCCATGGCCGAAGAGGCCTCGGCTTCAAGCCAATTGCTGCAGCGTGAGGCGCAAAACCTGTCGGGCATCGTGTCGCGTTTCGAGATGAGCAATGGCGATGCCGGACCCATGCCTCAGAAAACACCGGAGCAAGAGCTGCGCCGCGCCTGAACTTTGTTGAGTTGAACTGGCAAAATGACTGTATGTTAACGTGCAAGCCGGTGATTGGCCTGTCTCTGTTCATTTGGGCGCCGCATAGCAACTTCTGGGATCTGATTCATACCTTTGGTAGCGGGGTTTGCCTTGTTGGGGCCTGTTACCGCGATAGGGTTGCATGACGTCAACCGCAGCCGTGAATTCGGTCTCGAGATCCGATGGGTGCATTGGTTTGGCGCACTACGATCCCCGGCGATCCTGGATATTGCGCAACTGTCGCTGTGGCTGTTGATGTTGTTTTTTTAGGGCTTGCGTGGCGTTGTCGCTGGTACTCGGTAGCCTGTCGGCGTTGGTCGGATTGATCGTGGTGCAACCGGTTTTGGGCCACGCAACCTGGCATCCCTATCGTCGTCTGGTGCGGATAGACGCACCAAACCCAAAGGTTTGATGGTTGGAGAGAACTGGAGTGGATGCTCCTGATCTTAGGGGCCGAATTCCTCGATCCTTGTCAGCACTGTGTAGTCGGATTCAAACATCATGATCACCATGAACATCAGAATAATTAGCGGCGGCAGCACAATGGCATAGCTCAGCGCCAGACGTTCCCAGGCCATATGCATGAATACAGCGACGATCAATCCGGCCTTTGCCACCATGAAAATCAGGATCAGGCTCCAGCGAAGCAGGCCCTGCAACTGCATGTAGTCAACCATGTAGGACCCGGCGCTGAGCACGAATAGAAATCCCCAGCATACAAAATAGATCCGCAAGGGATGTTGCTGGTGGTCGTCCTCGGCCTGATCCGTGGCGGATGGTTGCGGCTGATGAGCTTCAGTTTGTGTCATAGCGGCCTCCTACCACAGATAGAAAAATGCAAAGATGAACACCCAGACCAGATCAACAAAGTGCCAGTAAAGGCCCATGATCTCGACCGCCTCATAGTCGCCCTTGCCGCTGCACATCCAGCTGCGCTCATCACGGTCGAATTCGCCCTTCCACACTTTGCGCGCCACAATCAGCAAGAAGATTACCCCGATCGATACATGGGTGCCGTGAAAGCCGGTGATCATGAAAAAGCTAGCGCCAAATTGCTCGGCTCCAAACGGATTACCCCAGGGGCGCACGCCTTCGTGGATCAGTTTTGACCATTCGAAAATCTGCATACCGACAAATCCCGCCCCCAGCGCGGCAGTCAGGACCATCAACAGGGCGGTCGGCTTGCGGGCACGGCTATAGGCGCAGTTCACCGCCATCGCCATGGTGCCCGAGGATGAAATCAGCACAAATGTCATGATGGCGATCAAGACCAGCGGCAGTTCGGTGCCGCCGATATTGAGGGCAAAAACCTCGCTGGTGTTTGGCCATTCGGACACGGTAGAGCTGCGGGATATCATATAGGCGATCAGAAAGCAGCCAAACACAAAGGTATCGCTGAGCAGGAAGATCCACATCATCGCCTTGCCCCAGGACACCTTCTTAAAGGCGCGCTGGTCCGAACTCCAATCGTCGACAAAACCCTGCAACCCCGGTGCGGGGTTGGCTTGTGGCATTTTCAGCGGGGGGTCCTGCATCGGGTTCTCCTTTAGGTCAGGGCACTGCGGCACAGCGCCAGGAATTCGTTGCCCAGCCCCGACAGCAGGGCGAGTAGCAGCAGCCAAATCACCAGCAATCCGTGCCAATACAGCGCACATAACGCGACGGGCGCCTGATTGTTCTTGGGAAGGCCCGTTTGTGCCAGCCTGAACCAGACCAGCCCCAGCGCCACCAATCCGCCCAGAATGTGCAGCCCATGCAACCCGGTGATCAGGTAAAAGAAGCTGGCAGCAGGGGCACCAGTTAGTCCGTAGCCATTGTCGGTGAGGGTGGTCCAGATCTGCAGTTGCCCGGCCATGAACCCCACGGCTGTCACGCTGCCCAAAGTCAGCCAGGCATGGGTGCGATGGCCCGCGTCGCGGGATGCAAAGTGCAAGGCTAGGCTGCTGAGCACCAACAGACCGGTGTTAAACCAGACCAATCCGGGCAGCGGCACCAACTGCCAGGGAGTCTCGTCGATTTGCATGACAAAGGCGCTGCCAAGCATGGCAAACAGCCCGCCGACCACCACCAGAAACATTGCCGTGCCCAACCGGTGAGGCGGCGGCTGGGGCAGGTCTGTCAGGGACGGTGTATTGCCACTTTCAAGCCAGGGTTTCGACGTGATCCCCTGCCGCGACAGCCACCAGCCAGAAATCAGCGCAATAGATGCCAGAAAGGTGAGGATGACGGTCATAGTGGCTCCACGGCTGGTGCCTTGGGGCCGGGGTCGGTCTGGACGATAAAGTCCTCGGGTGCGCCGGGCAGGCTGTAATCATAGGCCCAGCGATAGACCAGTGGCAGTTCGTCACCCCAGTTGCCATGTTCGGGGGGCACCACGGGGGTCAGCCATTCCAAAGTTGTTGCCCGCCAGGGGTTGGAACCAGCGACGCGGCCGTGGCGCCTGCTCCAGTAGAGGTTGAACAGAAAGACCATCTGCGCGGCCCCAACTGTCAGCGCCGCCACCGTGATAAAGGCGTTCAACCCATCGACCGGGGCGGTCATGAAGGCGGGCTCGCCAATTTCGTAGTAGCGCCGCGGGACACCTACCAACCCGACATAGTGCATAGGGAAGAAAATGGCATAGGCACCAATGAAGGTGATCCAGAAATGGATATGGCCCATGGTCTGATCCAGCATCCGGCCGGTGACCAGCGGGTACCAGTGGTAGACGGCGCCCAGGATCACCATGATCGGTGCAACCCCCATCACCATATGGAAGTGGGCCACCACAAACATGGTGTCCGATAGCGGCACATCAACAACCACATTGCCCAGGAACAATCCGGTCAAGCCGCCGTTGACAAAGGTAACGATGAACCCCAGCGCAAACAGCATTGGCAGGGTCAGGTGAATGTCGGCCTTCCAGAGGGTCAGTACCCAGTTGTAAACCTTGATCGCCGTTGGCACCGCGATAATCAGAGTGGTGGTGGCAAAGAAGAAGCCAAAATAGGGGTGCATACCGCTGACGTACATATGGTGCGCCCAGACGATAAAGCTGAGTGCGCCAATGCCGACAATCGCCCAGACCATCATCCGATAGCCAAAGACGTTCTTGCGGGCGTGCACCGCCAGCAGGTCTGACACGATGCCAAAGGCGGGCAGGGCGACGATATAGACCTCGGGGTGGCCGAAGAACCAGAACAGGTGCTGAAAGGCGATTGGGCTGCCGCCGCCGTAACTTAGGTGCTCGCCCAACTCGACCAGGGTTGGCATAAAGAACGAGGTGCCCAGCATGCGGTCAAACATCATCATGATGCAGGCAACCAGCAGGGCCGGAAAGGCCAGCAGCGCCATCACTGTGGCGGTGAAAATGCCCCAGACTGTCAGTGGTAGCCGCATCATGGTCATGCCGCGGGTGCGGGCTTGCAGCACGGTGACCACATAGTTCAAGCCACCCATGGTAAAGCCTATGATGAATAGGATCAGCGACAGCAGCATCAGCAGGATGCCGGCTGACTGGCCTCCAGGTGTGCCAGACAGGATGGCTTGCGGTGGATACAACGTCCATCCGGCTCCCGTCGGGCCGCCGGGGACAAAGAAGCTGATGACCAGAACCACAACCGCCAGTAAATAGATCCAAAAGCTGAGCATATTGACAAAGGGGAACACCATGTCGCGCGCGCCGACCATCAGCGGGATCAGGTAATTGCCAAAACCGCCTAAGAACAGCGCCGTCAGCAGATAGACCACCATGATCATGCCGTGCATGGTGACGAATTGGTAATAGGCATCCGGGGTGATAAAGTCGAAAATGCCGGGAAATCCCAGCTGCAGCCGCATCATCCAGGACAACACCAACGCCACAAGACCAATAGCCATGGCGGTGCCGGCATATTGGATGGCGATGTATTTGGCGTCCTGCGAAAACACATAGCGTGACCACCAACCGTGCGCGTGGGGCGGTATAACATCCGCGACCTCAGCGGGCGGCAGTTGGGGGTCAGTATCATGGGGCAGGTCGGCCATTCTGTTCCTCCTGTATCCTCCTTACCCGGGACGGGTATGGGGGTGGTCTGGTGTCCTTTTTGGTGTCACGCTTCAGGGCTGGCTGTTTTGAGCAAGTTGCGTTTCGAGTTTAGCTCTGGCCGCTGCGGCATAGTCGGCAAAGGTCTCCTGCTCTTGCAGCCAGACCTGATAATCCTCGGGGCTCACCACGTAGACATCGCCGCGCATATAGCCGTGGGCCGTGCCGCAATATTCGGCGCAGAGCACTTCGAAATCGCCGATCCGGGTGGGGGTGAACCAATAGTAGGTGACCATGCCAGGCACCATGTCCATCTTGGCGCGGAATTCAGGCACGTAATAATTGTGAAGCACGTCGATAGAGCGCAGCACCATCTTAACTGGTTGACCCAACTCAAGATAGAGATCGCCGCCATCAACGATGACGTCATCCTTGCCAAAGCGGTCATAGGGGTTGATGCCCAGCGGGTTGTCATCATTGATCAGCTCCGCCGCCGAAGTGCCAAGTCGCCCGTCTTCACCGGGCAGGCGATAGCTCCAGCTCCATTGCTGGGCAAAGACCTCGACCTCGATGGCATCGTCGGGCACTGTGACAAATTGCTTCCAGACAAACAGTCCGGGCACTAGCAGCGCCGCCACTCCAATCGTGGTGAGCACTGTCAGTATGACCTCAAGCCGTTTGTTTTCGGGGTCAAAGATCGCCTTGTGGCCTTCGCGATGGCGAAAGGCAAAGACGCAATAGGCCATGAACAGGATCACCATCACAAAGACGATGCCAGTGATCCAGAAGGTGATGACCAATGTGGTGTCGATATAGCCCCAGTTAGAGGCAATCGGGGTCCACCACCATGGACTCAGCATATGAAACGCCACCGAACCCACAACTATAAGTACCAGAACAATCGCAATGACCATATCGGTAATATCCCGTCTGTCCGCATCAAATGGCGGCGCTGAAAACACCCAATCAATCGACAATTGGTGGTAATTATAGGTTAGCTCGGGATAAAATCCAGTTTTCTACCATTAAATTGCCGTGAAGGGTCATAAGCCCTGACGGAAGTGGTAGGGCTGCGGCGCGGTAAATCCCACAACAATGACGTGTGGATCACTGCGGCCAACCGGCCTTTTGCAAGCCTGCGCACAGGTGCTGCAAGTCGGCGTCATGTTTGTAATGAAGGGTCGCCAAAAGTGCCTCCATGTTGAAATCCGGATCGTGAACGTGGAGCTGTTCCAGCTGACTGGCGGCAGCCTGTTGATCCTGCAACCAGCCGTGGCACGCCGCGACAAAGGCGTGCTGGGCCGCATCCATTGACGGCAAATGGTCAAAGGCCTGAAGCGCGGCGCGATAGTCTTTGCCAGTGAAATGCGCCTTGCCCAGATGGCTCCAGAACCGCAGCGGATGATGAGGGTTCAGGCGCATGGCCTTGGTGATCCATTCCACCCCTTTGGCAGCGTCTCCACACCAGGTATGCAGCTCTCCCATCTGCACCACCACAAGATCATAATTTGGATTGAGCATCAGGGCTCGCTCCTGATGGTAACGCGACCGGGTGAATTTGTGGTCCATGATATCGATTGCTGCCAGCACGCGGTGAATGTCGGCGTCGTTGTCATCGAACTGAGCCGCGCGCTGGCATGACTCTTGCACCAAAGCAAACGTTGCGTCTTTGTCTTCGCACCAGCCATAGCCCCAGCCCTGCGCCAGAAGGCAGCCCCGCCACACATGGGCATGGGCATATTCCGGATCCAATGCAATTGCGCGGTTGATCAGGTCCAGCGCTTTGGCGTTGTCCTCTCGACAGCTCCGGTGGTGTAGAACCTTGGCCATCAACACGCATTCATAGGCAGCTAGATTGCCCGGTTTCTTGCGCGCCGCTTGATCCTGCTGCAGGGCCTCAATTCGTCCTGGCAGGGTCGCAACAATGGCGGTTGTGATCTCGTCCTGGATTGCAAAGACATCATCCAGAGTACGGTCATACTTTTCGGCCCAGATATGCGCGTCGTTGGCAGTGTCGATCAGCTGCACAGTCACCCGCAACCGCTGGCCGGATTTTCGCACGCTGCCCTCGACCAGATACTGCGCCCCCAGTTTTTCCCCCACATCGCGCAGATTGACCGCTTGGCCCTTGTAGACAAAGGTCGAGTTACGCGAGATCACAAACAACTCGTGACGGCGACTTAGCTCGGTCAGAATATCTTCGGTCAGCCCGTCGACAAAGAATTCTTGTTCCGGGTCACCACTTAGGTTGTCAAAGGGCAGCACAGCGATCGACGGCTTCACGGCGCTACTGGTCGCGGTCGGCTGAGGGTCTTCTGCCGGAGTGTCGGTGACCAGAGAACTGCCCAACTCAACCTGATAGGCATTCACCGGGCGTTTCATGTTTTTCAGGTGTTGCTCGCCCAAATTCTGAAACGAAAGATCCAGTCGCCCAGACACCTGATCAAACACCGCGCCTGAGATACAGATCTGACCAACCCCGGCCAGTTGTTCCAATCTGGCGGCGACATTCACGCCGTCGCCAAAAATGTCTCCGTCCTCAAAAATGATATCGCCCAGATTGATGCCAATGCGAAATTCAATGCGCTGATCGCTCGCAACATCGCGGTTTCGCCGTTTCATGGAGGTTTGAATTTTGACCGCACATTGAACCGCATCCGATACGCTGGCGAATTCCACCAACATGCCGTCGCCGGTGGTTTTGATAATATGGCCACGGCTTTCCCCAATGGCGGGGTCCACCAGTTCCAGCCTATGGGTGCGCAAGCGGGCGATGGTTCCAGCCTCATCGGCCTGCATCAGGCGACTGTAGCCAACCATGTCGGCAGCAAGAACGGCGGCAAGTCGTTGTGTCATGCGCTTCTCCCAAGCCAATAGCATAACTGAAAACCGGCCGATTCTCTACGGTTGCCATTGTCGTCACACCGCAGCGGTCGCAGTTATAACATGGAACTGGATTTTGCCTTGGACAGGGCCATCGCCAAATCTGTCAGCAATCACCTGAGCGGCGCGATCAGTGATTTGATCCAGCAGCCCGGCATCGCGGGAAACTATTTCGGCCCGTAAAGGAGTGCCCTGACAATAGGCAATCGCAGGATGCCGGGGGGAGGGGGCACGACTGACGTCAGTGCAGGTCTCAATCTCCACCGATGAAAACCCGGCGGCCCGTAAATCGCTGCGGATCTGGGCGGTGTCATGATAGCCATGCGGCGTGCGGGCCAGAAACCGTGGTGGATCCTGCGCAAAGAACTCTGCGGCCACCTCGGTCACCAGATTGGCAAACTCGTTGTCCCGGATTTGATCCCAGACATTGAACACAAAATACCCGCCCGGTTTCAGAACCCGCTGCACCTGTAGATACCCCGCAACCCGGTCGGGAAAGAACATGGCGCCGTGCTGGCAGTGCACCACATCAAAACAGTCATCCTCAAACGGCAGGTCCAGTGCGTCCGCTTGCTGCCATTCAAGGTCATTTGGTTTGCTTTGGCGTTGCTTGGCGTGATCCAGCATCGCTGGATTAAGGTCCGTCACCACATAGCGGGTCTCGGCGGGCAGCATTGGCGCCAGCACGCGGGGCACCACGCCGCTCCCCGCTGCAATCTCCAGCACAAAAGCCGGAGCGCGGGCAGCAACGCGTTTGGCCAGATCCTCGGCACAGGCCGTGAAAATCAACGGGACCAGATAGGTGTCATAGAATTCCGGAATGGAACCGGTGAACTCCTTGTCGGTCTTGCGCATCTTCGCTCTCCTTTGACGTCTGAGTATCGTTTCGTGGCGGTCCGCTTTGATGAGGATGATCTCACACCCTGGGTCGGCCCCAAATCAACCTGGGGCCCACAACAACTGCCGATGTGGTCGATTTGCCCGCTCCTCCAGTGGAGCAGCCATTCGGCGCAGTATCGAATTGAGGCGACCGTTCGGAGTTTCACCGTCCGGGAGTTGGCCCGAACCTTAGTCCAACTTAGGCCGAAGTGCCCGATTCTACGCGAAGAGACCCAACGATTCGTCGATTCGTTAGCAATTTTGGTCCGGAATCTTAATGATTGTGCTCGGCGCGTTAAGAACTTCGATCATATTTTATTGGTATTTGAAAAAAAATGTTAACGTTTGAGGCGGAATTTACGAGGAAAACCCCTGTTTTACTGGCATGTTGGGAAACAATAACCGGGGGGTTAGTAAATTGTTAAGACTGTCACAATCTGTCCATGAATTAGTCCATGCTTTGCAACATTGGGCCTCATTCCAGCCCCACGCCTGAATGACGATGACGACGTGGGAATTTGGAGTGGTAGATGAGACTTCTTTTAGGAGCGCTCGCGGCTTGCCTGATGTTGGCAAGTCCCGATGGCGCGACGGCGGGTGATCCGTCAAAAAGTGCCAGGGCCGTGCCTGGATGGGAAGCTGTTGGTCGGCTGAACATTGCAGGGCGGAACATGTGTACCGGTGCATTGATTGCACCGAACCTGGTGCTGACGGCGGCACATTGTCTATACGACCAGACATCTGGTCGGGCCGTCAGGCCGTCGTCGATCATATTTGAAGCAGGCCTGAACGGACGACGGGTTAAGGCCGCACGAACGGTCACCAAAGTGGTGGTGCATCCTGACTACCAGTTCCGGCCAACTGGTCAGTCACAGATTGGCCATGACATTGCCGTTCTGCGTCTGGACCGTCCAATCAGCAGCAGCGAAATCCAGCCATTCACAATGGCCGCCGCACCGGAACGGGGCGACGTTGTGGGGGTTCTGTCTTATACTTATGTCCAGAATACCAAGCCCAGACTCGAACAGCCCTGCCATGTCTTGGCGCGGCAGAGTGAAACACTGGTGATGTCCTGCCAAGTCGAGTTTGGCGCCTCGGGGGCTCCGGTGCTTTCCGTTATTCCCGGTTATGCACCACAGGTGGTCTCGGTGGTGTCTGCCAAGGCGGCAATGGGCAACAGGCGTGTTTCTATCGGCACAACACTGGACCGAACGGTGCAGATGCTAATCCGCCGGGCGGGCTGATACTTCGCCACTGCTGTCTACCGATGCTTCGTTTCATGACAGTCCGTATCCTTGGGGATGCGGGCCGTTGCTCTGTCTGGCCTACGGCTCGCGAAAGGCCTCGCGGGATTTATAGAGCGGCTTGAGCAGGTATTGCAGGATGGTCTTGGATCCGGTCTGCAATTCGGCAGTGGCGCGCATGCCGGGGCGGATTTCGATCGCTTGCTGGCGTTCGGTCAGGTCCGAGCGGTCAACCCTGACGGTGACCCGGTAATAGGGTGGCGCGCGTGGATTGCGCTCGTCCTCAAAGGTGTCGGCCGAGATGAAATCCACCTTGCCTTTAAGAGTGCCATAGATGGTGTAGTCATAAGCCGATAACTTGATTGTTGCATCCTGACCGGGTTCAACACTGGCGATGTTTTCCGGTTTCACCCGCGCCTCGACAAACAGTTCTTCGCCCAGCGGGATGATTTCCAGGATCTCTTCGCCGGGGCGGATGACGCCGCCGATGGTGGTCACAGCCAGACTGTTGACGATGCCAGCCATGGGCGAGGTGATCACAGTGCGGTCCAACTGATCCTGCGCCAGCCGCAGATCCTGCCTGCGCGAGGTCAGGTCCTGCAAGGTCTGAGAATACTCTTCGGCCAATTCCAATTCGCCCTGAGTGCCGATTTCATTGTACTTCAGCCGCGCGTCACTGACCGCCTGTTTGGACCGGTTGACCTCGATTAGAGCAACAATTTTCTTTTTGTACAGCTGTTCCATATTGGTCAGCTCGTCTTGTAACTGGTCCAGAATTTCGCGCGCCCCATCACGGCGGCCGACAAAATTGGTCTGGCGCGCATTCAGTAGTGCTTTTTCCGAGGCCAGAGTGCTGGGGGATCGTTGGGCCAACTCGTCAGGCACCAAAAAATCATAAGCCCCCTCCATCTCGGCCTCTACCCGGTGGCGGCGGATTTCCAGTGCATCAATCTGATCCTGCAAGTCATCCTTGGCGGCGCGGAACTTGGTATCTTGTAAGCGGGCCAGCACCTGACCGGCGGTAACAGTGTCGCCTTGTCGCACAGACAGCTCAGCCAGAATGCCACCCTCAAGGTTCTGTACGATTTGTGATCGTGATGAGGACACAACTTCGCCGTCAGCGCGGACAATCTCGTCCACCCAGGCCACAGCGGCCCAGACCAGGAACACAATCAAGGCCAGCGCCACAAGGTAGATGATCCGGCTGGCCCCCCGGGTCGAGGCGGCAAGATCGTCTTCGGCCTGGCTCATTTCTTCTCGCCAGCAGCAAGATGCGCCAACACCTGATCACGCGGCCCGTCCACCACCATGCGCCCGGCCTGCAAGATCAGGGTACGGTTGGTCAGCGACAGGATGGGCATCCGATGGGTGGCAATAATGGCGGTGCGACCCTGCAACCAGCTCTCTAAGCGGCTGACCAGGGTCCGCTCCAACGTCTGATCCAGCGCCGCGGTCGGTTCATCCAGCAACACAATTGACGGGTCGTGTAGCCACAGCCGGGCCCAGCCGATGGACTGACGCTGACCGATTGACAAGCCACCGCCGCCGTCGCAGATCTGCAGGTCCAACCCCTTGTGGTGGCCGCGTACATAGGCACCAAGACCGGCAAAATCCAAAGCACTGAGCAGGCGCTCGTCGTTGCGCTCCATCTGGTTCAGGTTCAGGTTATCGCGCAAAGACCCAGAGAACAGTCGCACATCCTGGCTGAGATAGCCGATGTTGCGACGCAGGTCGCGTGGATCGATCTGCGCCATGTCGGTGCCGTCCAGCATCACCCGACCACGGTCAGGGGCATAGAGGCCCGACAACACCTTGAGCAGGGTCGACTTCCCAGATCCATTGGCCCCCAGCACCGCAATACGCTGACCTGGAGTGATGGCAATACCCGGCACATCCAGAGTGGGTGCGCCGTCGTCGTCATAGCGGTATTCAACTTCGCGCAGCTCGAACTTCCCTTGCAGGGTCTGGCGGCGCAGATAGGATCGGCCCGCCTCTTTTTCCTGTGGGGCCAAGGCAATCGCATCCAGCGCCTCTAGCGCAGCCTTGACGTTGCTCCAGCGCGCCATGGTGCCGGCAAACTGTGTCAGCGGCGCCAGCGTGCGGCTGGTTAGGATGCCGGTGGCGATAATGGTGCCGACGGTGAACTCGCCGGCAAACACCATGAAGGTGCCCACCACAACAGCGGCGATATAGGTGACCTGCTGTACGCCCTGCGACCAATAGGTCAGCGCACTGGACAGGCGGCGTTGCTCCGTCGAGGACTGCGACGACAGCGCGTTCAACTCGTCCCACACCCGCAGCATACGCTCTTCACCACGTTGGGATTTCAGAGTGTCGAGCTCGCTCACCACCTCGTGCAGCAGACGCCCGGCCTTGGCATTGGCACCTTGGGTTTGCCGGGTCAGCGCGATCATCTTTTTCTGCATGAAATAGGCAGGCAGCAGCATCAGGATGCCACCCAGCACCAAGAGCCAGACAATGGGCCCAGCGATCGAGGCAACCAGCAGCAGGAACACCAGGATAAACGGCACGTCGGCCAGGGTGGCTATGGTGGACGAGGTAAAGAATTCGCGCACCGAGCTGAATTCGCGCATCACGGCAAACAGGCCCGAGGGTGGCAGCGGTTTCTTGTCGGACCGCATCCCGATCAGCCGTTGCATCAGGTTGCGCTGTACTGACAGCTCGATTTGGCGACCTGCGGCGTCCGTCAGACGGGCGCGGGCCAGTTTCAGGGTGGCCTCCAGTCCGATGGCCAGAAAGGCGCCGATCGCCAGTACCCACAGGGTTGCTTGCGATTGATGGGGGATCACCCGGTCATAGACCTGCAAGGAGAACAGTGCCACGGACACGGCCAACAGGTTGGACACCAGCGACCCCAGCATGATCTCACCCACCTGACGGCGGTATTTGGGGAACTCCCCCCAGAACCAGTGATCATTTGCCAGCTTTGGGGTATGGCGCGCGGCCATCTGTTTCAATGAGGCACGCCCGGTCAACGTGGTGCCACTGAACACCGGCGCAAAATCGCTGACCGGCACCTCGGCGCGATTGTCGGGGCAGGTGGTGTCAAAGATGGTCAGGACATCATCACTCTGCGACAGCACCAACACACATTGGCCACCGCGCATCATGGTCATCGCTGGCCAGGCCTCGGGGTGGATCTGAACGTTGTGACTAATCTTGGGTAAAATGCCGGTGGTTTCCAACGCCTTGGCCAGCAGATCTAGCGAGACCTCGCCGGGGCTATTGGTCCACAGGTATTCGCTCAAGTCACTAATCGGCACTTCGGTGCCCTTGAGCCCAGCCAAGGTTGAAATCAGCGTGGCGCGGTGTTCGATACGGGCAGAGGTGCCCTCGATCAGCGCATTGACCTCTTGGCCGTCCGGGATGTCTGCCTGAAGCGCGGGTTGCTGATTTGCCACTGGCTGATTGGTGGAGAAGGGTTTGGCGCGTCCCATTGTCAGCGTGACCGCTTTGGTCAGTTTCACTACGCCTGCGCCACCCGCAATGATCTTATCCTTGGCAGATGGTTTTTGATCCTCAAAATCGGTCAAATTGCATCTCCATCCGCCAGGATGCCAAGATCACGGGCCAGTTCCAGCTGGATCAGCACAACTTCGTATTTTGCATCAATATGGGCCTGCTCGCGCTGCACCCATTCTTCGTAGATCGACACCACATCCAGCACCGAGCGCTGGCCAGCATCAAACTGGGACTGAAACAGCTGATAGGTTTCGCGGCTGCTGCGGGCTAGGGCGGCGGCTTCGCCTTCTTGACGACGGAATGAGGTCAGCCGTTGGGTCTGGCGACTATAGTTGCGGCGTGCGTCTTCTTCGGCCTCGGCGACCTGGCGTTCAGCGGTCTCGCGGGCGGATTCAATGGCTTTTAGCAGGGCAGGGGTGCCCAGTCCCAGCGGCGTCGCCAGGTCCAGCGTCAGCCCGGCGCCGGACCCTTCATTAGTAGCACTTCCGGATGCCGAGATCTGCGGCAGCAGTCCGGCCCGTTCGACCTTGGTCTGCGCGACAGTGCGAGTGGCTTCGGCGTTGGCTTTTAAAACAGTCAGGAAACTGGTGCTGTCCAGCGGTGTGCCCAGGCTCAACCTCGTTGGAGCAGTAGCAAACTCTTGTCCAGTCATCGCCTTCAACTCGGCGCGCGAGGTGGCCGCAGCTTCATGTGCCGTGGCCCGAGCTGACCGCATGCCGTCGATCTTGCTTTGCACCACTCGCAGATCGGCGCGGTCCGAGATGCCGCCTTCGACCCGGCCACTGACGACCCGGTTGAATTCCTGCATCTGGCCTAGGGCACGACTGCCAAGGGCCGCCTTTTCGTCGCCGCGTAGGGCGGCCACATACAGTGCCACCGCAGTCTCGACCCGGTTGTTCATATCAATCGACAGGTTGACGGCGGCGACTTCGACATCCGCCGCAGCAAATTCGCGTTCTGCTTTGCGGCGACCGTTATCAAACAGCACTTGCTCGATCAGAATTCCAGCCACCAGATCGCCCAGATCAGTCAGGCTGACCGAAGGACCAAGGGTTGGCAGCCAGTTCTTCAGGCTGGCTTCGGCGCGCAGTTTTGCACTGGTCAGCTCGGCCTCAGAGGACCGAGAGGAGGCATCCAGTGCAGCCGTGCTAACGGTGTCATAGGTGCTGCCGTCCTCCAGCAGGGAACGGCGGTCCAGCAGGGTGGCAATCACCTGTGACCCCTGTTCGCTGTCGGTTTGGGTAAAGCTGCTGGCCGAGGCTGCATCTACTGCTTCGTCAGAGGAATTCAGAAATGGAAACGGTTCTGCACAGGCAGACAGGCTGCATAACAGTGCAATCGCGCTGATATGTCGTCCCAATAGCATTCCGCCCTCTTGCCCGTATTGCCCGTGTTGTCACAGACGATTTGTTGGGCCTGGCTGCACAGTGCGTGCCGCCAGGCCAGTAGATCAGATGATCACGTTGATGTCGTCTTCGATCACCAGTGTCGTACCGTCAGTTCCGATGGTGTAGACGTCATATGACTGCCCATCGATGGTCTGGTTGGTGCCGGTATCGGTTGCACCTGTTACGGTCACGGTGTCGTCGTTACCCCCATGGATTGTCACGGTGTCAGAGTTGTCGGACAGAGCAATAATATCAGCTTCGGTCAGTGTCAGATCGACATCCGCTGCATAGTCGAGGTTCAGAGCGTCTATGTTGAACTGCGACAGGCCCGCATGATCGGTAGAGCCGATCTCGGTTGCGTTGTCTTCCAAAACCAAAAGGGTGCTGGAGCTGTTGCCCACGGCATCTTCACTGGTCACGACAAGGTGGGTTCCGTCAGAGATCGGTGAGTTGAAGGTGAACTCGGTTCCAAATACGGGATCAACTGTCTGGCTCGAGGCCGGAGTGCTGACGCTGCCATTACTTTCCAGAGCATTCACAGTGTAGCTATCGGTATAGCCCTCGGTACCGATCCGACGCACATCACCGCTGGCAAAGGTTACCGAGTCGACGCCAGGGTTTTCCACAAATGTGTCGACCGACAGGATTTCTGAGGTGGTGTAAGTGTTGCCAGCGATATCCGTCGCAGTGACGCTGACTGTGGTGTCATATTGTCCGTCGGCGATCGAGCCTGCTTCGAATTGTGCGGACCAGTTGCCCGATGAATCGACGGTTGCCGTGCGGCTGACTCCGGCGACAGTCACAACAACGGTTGAACCTGGCTCGGCGTTGCCGGTTAGTGTTACCCCTGCCTGTGATTCAGCCATGCTTACAATGTTATCTCCACCCGCGCGGCTGCTATCGATGCTGGCGAATGTGCTGGTGTCGATTGCGACAGTCCCGGTTGTTGTGGCTGTGTTGCCAGCCAGATCGGTCGAGACTGCCGAAACGGACGCATCATATGTGCCGGAAGCGATTTCGGAGCTGGAAAATCCTGATGACCAGTTGCCACTTGAGTCCGCAATAACCGTGTGACTGGTTGACCCCAGAGTGACAACCACGGTGGCGCCAGCTTCGGCGGTTCCGGTGAGAGTCACGCCGGCGCTGTGTTCCGCGCCGTTAATGATGCCGTCGCCAGCCTGTGTTGCATCCAAGGTGACAGCTGTTTCGGTGTCGACTCTAACGGTGTGGGAATAGGTTGAACTGTTGCCAACTGCATCAACGCTGGTGACGTTGACGGTGCTGTCATAAGTGCCGGCCGCAATGGTCGATGCGGCATAGCTGACCGACCAGCTGCCATCGCCAGCGACCGTGGTGGTCCGGGTTTCGCCTTGGAAGGTCACTTCGATCGAAGCACCTGCTTCGCCAACGCCGCTCAGAAGAACACCGTCCGAAGCCTCGGCGGCATTGATGACGTCATCAGTCTCCACCGTTTCGACAGCAATTAGTGGGCCCACGGTATCAACCACCAGAACATCAGTGGAGGTGGCACTGTTGCCAGCTATATCCGTGGTGGTGACGGCGATATTGGTATTATACTCGCCGGTCAAAATCTCGCTGCTGTCAAAGGCCATCGACCAGCTGCCATCATTTGCGACGGTGGTGGTACGGCTGGTGCCGTTGATTTCCAGAGTAACCGTTGCGCCAGGCTCGCCGGTGCCGGTGATGACGGGATTGCCGCTGTGTTCTGCTGCGTTGACGATGTCACCCGTAGACTGGGTGCCCGAGGTGATATCAACTGTTGGCGGTGTTGTGTCAGAACCACCACCGTCACCACCACCACCGCCGCCACTAAGAACGGCAGCGCCGCCAAGGACTGCGGCACCGGCTGCTCCAGCTGCTCCGGCACCACCAAGTAAAGGCGCGGCAATCAGAGGGGCAACAACAGGTTCAATACGGTCGATGTCCAGGAACACCATATCGTCGTAGGCGCTCCATTTGCCGGTCAGATCCAGCGGTTCGTACGATGCAAACAGCATCCCTGACGCGCGGTCTTCCAGAACCACCTCAATAAAATCACCTTCCTGGCTCAGGAATAGGTTTTTACCGCCGGTGGCTCCGGTGTCGTAATAGCCGTCAAGAATAAGGCTCTCACCATTGGCCAGGGTGATATGTAGATCCTGCCCCCGGCGCGCATAGCTTTCCACATCCGACGGGCTGAGGTTCAGCGAAATGTCTTTGGAGTGGGTTGCGTCGATGGTAGAAGGAGTGCCTTCGGCGAAATTGCCGTGCTGTTTCGTGCCCGTCATATCACGGACGATGTATCCGACAGTGGTCATTGTTTTACCGCTCGCTAATTTACCTATTATCCGCAGCTAAGCCGCGTAGGTGCCTGATTGTTTATCGCTCATCTGCCGTCTTTTGCGGCTTAATTTGGGCCAGTATGAGACAATTTGGAGTCAATTGTCTATAGTTTGGATGGAACTTCTTAACCTTAAACTGATCGCATAGTGGCATTGATGCCTCATGTTTATTAAGCTTGTGGGGAACTGTCGCACTTTTGCTTCACAAGTTACCAAGAGGTTAACGGGGGCTGCTTGTGGGTGCTGAACTGTGGCTTTTTCAAGGCAAGCTGTCGGGCTTGCTGACTGCAGCAGTGGGCTGATCTGATCCTGCGGGTAAAGGGTGCAAACTTGCTGGTTGCTTTGCTGTGTTGGCAATCCGGTTAGATTCTAAGATCAGTTACCGTTGAAACACCAGCCGTTGTCGCTGCTTTGTGAACAGTTGTTCTTTTAAAACTTTATGGCAATTAAGTAAAATTACACCAGTTGTAGTTAATATGGTCCGCGTTAAAGGGTGTAAGGTTTCAGGCCAAAATGCGATGCCGAAGACCAATTTCGCACACAGAACGCTGCCGTTTGACGCAGCCTTCGGCAAGTAGATCGCCGACCCCGGCACCGAGCAGATTCAGACGTTAGAACAATGCGGTTTTTCCGCCCGCAGGATGGGTGGTTTTTCCGCGCAGAGTTTCTACCCGTTAAGGGCGGTCGCAATCTAGGAGGGAAAATTCAAATGAAAGACCTTGCCGAGCTTTTTGCCGAGCAGTACGGCGAAACACGTGAACAGGAGATGTCGCTGCAGGACTATCTGAACGGCTGTCGCGACGATCCGAGCCTTTATGCCAGTGTTGCCGAACGGATGTTGAAAGCCATTGGGCAGGAAGAGCTGGTGGATACGTCCAAAGACGCCAGGCTGGGGCCAATATTTCAGAACCGCACTATCAAACGCTATTCCGCGTTTAAAGATTTCTACGGCATGGATGACACCATCGAGCGCATCGTTGGGTTTTTTCGCTATGCCGCGCAGGGTTTGGAAGAGCGTAAACAAATTCTGTACCTGTTGGGCCCTGTTGGTGGCGGTAAGTCATCTCTGGCCGAGCGGCTAAAACGTCTGGTCGAAGATGAGCCGATTTATGTACTCAAGGCCGGGGATAAGCTGTCGCCGATCTTTGAATCGCCGCTGGGACTATTTGATCCTGCGCGCATGGGTAAAATACTTGAACAGGAATATGGTGTCGCGCGTCACCGTTTGCCGGGCTTGATGTCGCCCTGGGCGGTGCAGCGGCTGGATGAATTTGAAGGTGATATCAACCGCTTTTCGGTGGTGCGCTTGCATCCGTCACGGCTGCGGCGGATCTGTGTCGCCAAGGTGGAGCCGGGCGATGAGAACAATCAGGATATCTCGACCCTTGTCGGTAAAGTCGACATTCGTATGCTGGAGCACTTCAGTCAGGACAACCCGGATGCCTATAGCTTCTCAGGCGGGCTGAATCGGTCGACCCAGGGCATCATGGAATTTGTCGAGATGTTCAAAGCGCCGATCAAGATGCTGCACCCACTGCTGACCGCGACGCAAGAAGGCAACTATATGGGCACCGAAAGTTTTGGTGCCATCCCGTTCAACGGATTGGTGCTGGCGCATTCCAACGAGTCTGAGTGGCAGAACTTCAAGAATAACAAAAACAACGAGGCCTTTATCGACCGCGTCAGTATCGTCAAGGTGCCCTATTGCCTGCGCGTCAGCGACGAGGCGATGATATATGAAAAGCTGTTGCATAACAGTGAGCTGAAGACTGCTCCCTGCGCGCCGGAAACGCTGAAGATCCTCAGCCGGTTCTCGGTTCTGTCGCGGCTGAAACCACATGAGAATTCAAACCTCTATTCCAAGATGCGGGTCTATGACGGCGAAAGTCTGAAGGATACCGATCCCAAGGCCAAGACGGTGCAGGAATATCAGGACCGGGCTGGGGTGGACGAGGGTATGACTGGGGTGTCGACCCGGTTTGCGTTCAAAGTGCTGAGTTCGGTGTTTAACTTTGACACCGAAGAGCTGGCCGCTGATCCGGTACACCTGATGTTCATTCTGGAGCAAATGGTCAAACGTGAGCAGTTCCCGCAGGAAACCGAAGCGCTGTATCTCGAGTTTATCAAGACCGAACTGGCACCTCGCTATGAAGAATTCATCGGCAATGAGATCCAGAAAGCCTATCTCGAGAGCTACTCGGAGTACGGTCAGAACGTGTTTGACCGCTATATATCTTATGCGGATGCCTGGATCGAAGAGCAGGATTACAAGGATCCCGACACTGGCCAGCTGTATGATCGCGATGTGCTGGACAGTGAGCTGAGCAAGATCGAAAAGCCGGTGGGCATCGCCAATCCCAAGGATTTCCGCAACGAGGTGGTCAAGTTTGCGCTGCGCCATCGCGCGAATACCGGCAGCAACCCGGCGTGGAATTCTTATGAAAAACTGCGTGACGTGATCGAGCGGCATATGTTCAGCCAGGTCGAAGAACTACTGCCAGTGATCAGTTTTGGCAGCAAGAAAGACAGCAAGACCGAGGGTAAGCACCTTGAGTTTGTCGATCGCATGCGTGGTCACGGCTATACCGACCGTCAGGTGCGCCGACTGGTGGAATGGTACATGCGGGTCAACAAGGCGGGGTAACAGCGAAAGGTCTGTGAGCAGATGCATCACTTTATTGACAGACGCCGGAACCCTAAGGGTAAAAGTCTGGGAAACCGGCAACGATTCCTGCGCCGCGCCCGGGATAACATCAAGGAACGTGTTGACCGTTCGGTGCGCGGAAAATCTTTGCAGCCGGGAAGTGACGACACCGACACCGGCGAACAAGTTACTATTCCCGCCAAAGGGTTAAAGGAGCCGCGTCTGGCTCATTCTAATACCGGCGGACTGCGGCATCATGTGCTGCCAGGCAACAAGGAATATGTGGTTGGCGACACCATCCTGCGACCCCAAGGTGGCGCAGGGCAGGGCGGGCGCAAAGCGTCGGACGACGGCGAAGGGGATGACGAATTTTCCTTCACCTTGTCGCAGGATGAGTATCTGGAGATCCTGTTCGACGGGCTGGAATTGCCGGATCTGGTTGAGAAAAACACCTTTGAAACGATCACCATCGGAACTCGGCGCGCCGGGCTAACAACGGCGGGATCGCCCAACAATCTGAACCTGGTGCGCACCATGCGCAATTCTCTGGGGCGGCGAATTGCCTTGCAGAGACCCTCTTTAGCAGCGAAGCGCGAGGTTGAGCGGCAGATCACCGAACTGGAAATGAAAGAGCCGCTGACGTTGAAGCAGAACGAACTGCTGGAAGACTTGCAGGCGCGGCTCAAATTTCTGGAACGCAAACGTCGGGTGGTTGGCTATATCGACCCATTGGACCTGCGCTATGATACGTTTGTGCCTGAGAAGATACGCAATTCCAGGGCGGTGGTATTCTGCCTGATGGATGTGTCCGGGTCGATGCAGGAGCGGGAAAAGGATCTGGCCAAACGGTTCTTCCTGTTGCTGCACCTATTCCTGACCCGTGGCTACGAAAAAACCGAGATCGTGTTCATTCGCCATACCCATCATGCGGAAGAAGTAGACGAAGAAACCTTTTTCTATGCGCGGGAAACCGGCGGCACCATTGTGTCTACCGCATTGGAAAAGATGAAAGAGATCATCGCAGAGCGTTACCCGACGGATGAGTGGAATATCTACGGGGCTCAGGCCTCGGATGGGGAAAACTTTGGCAATGACTCGCTGCGGTGCAAAAAGCTGCTGCTCGAGGATCTGCTGCCGGTCTGCCAGTTCTACGCCTATGTCGAGATTGTCGATGAAGATGCCGACATGCTGCTCAACAATTCTGACGCGGGCGAGGACCTGTGGCAGGCGTACCGGCAAGTCAAGGACACGGCACGGCATTTTGAGATGCAACGGGTCTCGATGCCGTCGCATATCTATCCGATTTTCCGGGAGTTTTTTCTCCCCAAGATAAAAGGGGCGCAGAATGCAGGCAGCTAAAGCCGCGTCGAATGTGTTGTTTGATGGTCCGGAATGGACTTTTGAACTGCTGGAGAAGGCCCGCGATGTGATTGAAGACATCGCGCTGAATGATCTGGGGCTGAATGTCTATCCAAACCAGATCGAGATCATCTCGTCTGAGCAGATGTTGGATGCCTATTCCTGTGCCGGCTTGCCGTTGATGTATCAGCACTGGTCATTTGGCAAACATTTTGTCCGCGATGACACTCTGTACCGCACCGGGCGGCAGGGGCTGGCTTATGAGATTGTTATCAATTCAAACCCCTGCATCAGCTACAACATGGAAGAAAACACCATGGCGATGCAGACGCTGGTGATGGCGCATGCGGCGTTTGGGCATAACCATTTCTTCAAGAACAATTACCTGTTCCTGCAATGGACGGATGCAGCGGGGATCCATGACTATCTAGCTTTTGCCAAGAACTACATCGCGGCCTGCGAAGAGCGTTATGGGCTGGATGCTGTCGAGGATATCCTGGATGCGGCGCATTCGCTTCAGTCACAAGGCGTGTTTCGCTATGGCCGTCCACCGCAGCCCACAGTCGCCGAAAAAGAGGCGATGCAACGGGTGCGCGAAGGCTATGAAAGCAGCCAGACATTGTTGGACCTGTGGACCGACAGCACCATGCGTCGCGAGGATGAGGATGACGGCCCGGAAGACCTGGCGATCAGCGCCCGCCAGCGTGAACTGAACCTGCCACAAGAGAACATTCTGTATTTTCTTGAGAAGAACAGCCCGATCCTGCACGCTTGGCAGCGTGAAATTCTGCGCATTGTGCGCACATTGGCGCAGTATCTCTATCCGCAGAAACAGACCAAAGTGATGAACGAAGGCTGTGCCACCTTTGTGCATTACTACATTATCAACAAACTGTTCGAACAGGGGCGGCTGACCCAAGGCGCTTTTATGGAGATGATGCACAGCCATACCAATGTAGTGTTGCAGCCCGATTACGACGATCAGCGTTATGGTGGCATCAACCCCTATGCGTTGGGTTTTGCGATGATGACGGACATTCGCCGGATCTGCCAGTCTCCGACGGCTGAGGACCGCGAATGGTTTCCTGATATCGCAGGAGACCCTAATTGGCGGAGGGTGCTGCGAGAGGCTTGGGCCAATTATCGGGACGAGAGCTTTATCCAGCAATTTCTGTCGCCACATCTGATCCGTAAGTTCAAGCTGTTCACCCTTACCAATGACGCTGAGAACCCCAATCTTTTGGTTAGCCAGATCCACAATCGGGCAGGCTATCGCGACATTCGCCGGGAGCTGGCCCGGTCCTATGATCTGGCCTATCTGGAACCGGACATTCAGGTGACGGATGTCGACCTGCGCGGCGATCGAGAGCTGAAATTGACTCATTTGGTGCGCAACGGCATTCATCTGGACCCGGACAATCGCGACGAAGTGCTGAAACACGCGCGAAGACTGTGGGGTTACGGCGTGGTTATGAACGCCGTGGATGACGGTTAGAACTGTCAGCCCGTGTTCGGGGATCCATATCTCTGTGCCTTTAGACGTACAAGCCGCACCTGTTATGGCTCTGGAGGGGGTGCAACTTTGTTGGGTTGTTCTGGCTGATCCTGAGCGGGCCATTGGTGCCAGGCATACAGCACTCCGGCCACCCCCAGTGCCGTCAGCCCCCACAGGGCCGGCGCAGTGCCAAAGCGGCTCATCAGCCATCCTGCCATTGGATAAGTCACCAACCAGCAACCATGCGACAGTGTGAATTGAGCGGCAAATACGGCGGGTCGGTCTTCGGCTTGCGCCGAGCGGCGCAGCAACCGCCCTGATGGGGTCAGGATAGTGGAATAGCCCACTCCGATGGCCAACCAAGCGATCAGCAGGGGTGGTAGCGACAGGCCGGTAAGCTGGGTTTGCACCGCCAGTAACACCAGAGCAGCCAGTGCCAGCAAGGCGCCTGCGGACATCACCCTGCGATCCGATGTGTGGGACAACAACCGTGGCAGCGCCAGTGCCGCCAGCATGGACCCGGCGCCAAAACTTGCCAGCACCAATGCCACCATGTTTTCGCCCAGCCCTAATTCGCTGCGCACCAAGACGACGGTATTGACGATCACCATGGCGCCAGTGGCCGAAGCCACCATGCTGAGCCCCAGCAGCCCACGCAGGCGCGGCGTGTTCAGGTATAGCCGCAGGCCGCGGGTGGTGCGGTCATAGATGCCACGCTGGCGTGCCGGTTTGGGCGAGGGCAGGGTGATCGATAGCACCAGCAGGGCAGAAGCGATGAACCCCAGTGCGGTGCCAAAGAACATGGTGCCAAAAGCCATGACGGTCAGCAGGGCGGCGGCAAGAGCTGGGGATAGCAAGCTTTCTAGATCATAGGCCAGTCGCGACAGCGACAGGGCGTTGGTATAGTCCTCTTCATCGGGCAGAACATCCGGGATCGAGGCCTGAAATGCCGGAGTAAAAGCCGCCGAAGATGCTTGTAGCATGAAGATCAGCACATAAATCTGCCAGATCTGATCGACAAAGGGCAGCGCCAGCGCCACGGCAGCGCGGATCACATCCAGGCTGACCAACCAGGCCCGGCGCGGCCGGGTTTCAGCCAGTGCTGAGGCAATTGGCGCTATGGTGACATAGCTGATCATTTTGATGGTCAAAGCGGTGCCCAGCACCAGCCCAGCACGATCTCCGGCCAGATCATAGGCCAGTAGGGCCAGCGCGACGGTGGCCAGCCCGGTGCCCATCAATGCAATCACTTGGGCTGCAATCAGGTGCCGGTAGGTGCGGTTTTTAAGGACGTTCAGCATGGGTTACAGATACCTTGTGATGTCCTTGAAGCTTTGGGTGTCAACGGCTTCACCATCGCCGCCGGGGTCAAGGCAGTGGTCGATGTGGTCGTGGATCAGCGCCCGCTTGGCATTGGTCACGGCCTTTTCAACAGCGTGCAGCTGTTGTGCGATGTCGCTGCAGGGGCGGCCTTCGGCGATCATGTCGATGACTGCAGAAAGATGGCCGTTGGCCCGCTTGAGCCGGGCTGAAATCTTGGGGTGAGAGGCGTGTTTGTGGATTTTTGACATATTTCATTTATCCCCCCGGGGGGGATAAGGTCAAGTGCCGAAAAGAGACAATAAAATGTCCAAAATCTGGGCGTGGTAGAAATATTTTTCTCTGCGTTCATTGCGGAAGTTCGCAATTTGGCCGTGAAAAATGGCGTAAGTGGCTGGAAATATGTTGCCGTTAGCGCTCACCATGATCTGGTAATCTTCAGAGTGTTCGGTTTATGCGCGGATTGACAGGCTGGATTGTAGATTGGATACAATATTGAGTGGCCAGATTTTAGTACGAGTATGGGCAAAAGAGACGCTGCGCTTGCGTATGCCGCTGTGATTGATTGCACTGATTTTTTTGAGAGATGCCCCTGACTCTTTGCGTTCTGGCACCAAGAAGCAAAAATGGGAGTTGAAAATGAAAGCTAGGTTTTTGATGGCTGCCGGCGCGTTGGCGCTGAGCACCAGCACCGCCTTTGCCAGTACGCTGGTTTATTGTTCCGAAGGGTCGCCCGAAGGATTTGATCCGGCGCTGTTCACCGCAGGCACCACCTTTGATGCCTCTGCGCACCCGATTTACAACCGGTTGCTGGAGTTTGAGACCGGCACCACCAATGTGATCCCCGGACTGGCCGAAAGCGTCGAGGCCAGCGACGATGGTCTGACCTACACGTTCAAGCTGCGTCAGGGCGTGTCTTTCCATTCCAACGATGCCTTCACACCAAGCCGCGATTTTAACGCTGAAGACGTGATTTTCTCGTTTGAGCGGCAGCGCCTGGACGATCACCCCTACAACAAGGTTTCGGGTGGCACTTGGGAGTACTTCTCGGGCATGTCGATGCCGGATCTGATCGAGTCGATCGAAAAGGTCGATGACTATACGGTCAAATTCACTTTGACCCGTCCCGAGGCACCGTTTGTTGCCAATATGGCAATGGATTTTGCCTCGATCCTATCGGCTGAATACGGCGATGTGATGCTGGCTGCGGGTACGCCTGAGGCACTGAACACTGCGCCGGTAGGTACCGGCCCGTTCTCGTTTGTGGCCTATCAAAAAGATGCGGTGATCCGCTATCAGGCGCATGACGCCTATTGGAAGGACAAGGCCGAGATCGACAATCTGATCTTTGCCATCACCCCCGACGCCTCGGTACGTTATCAAAAACTGCGGGCGGGTGAGTGTCATGTGATGCCTTACCCAAATCCGGCAGACATTGCCGCGATGCAGGAAGATCCCTCGATCACCATGATGGAGCAGGAAGGCCTGAACGTGGGCTATCTGGCCTACAACACCACCATGGCGCCGTTTGACAACCCGAATGTGCGCCGGGCGTTGAACATGGCAATCGACAAGCAGTCGATCATTGACGTGGTGTTCCAAGGCTCGGGACAGATCGCCAAGAACCCGATCCCACCGACCATGTGGGGCTATAACACCGCGATCGAGGATGACAATTATGATCCCGCCGCGGCCAAAGCTGCGCTGGAAGCTGAAGGTGTTTCTGATCTGTCGATGAAGATCTGGGCAATGCCAGTTCAGCGGCCCTATAACCCCAATGCCCGCCGTATGGCCGAACTGCTGCAAGCGGATTTTGCCAAGGTTGGTGTGACCGTGGAAATCGTCACCTACGAGTGGGGCGAGTATCTGTCGCGCTCTAAGTCGATGGACCGTGATGGTGCCGTGCTGCTGGGTTGGACCGGCGACAATGGTGACCCAGACAACTTCCTGGCCGTATTGCTGGGTTGTGATGGTCGTGAAGCATCGAACCGGGCGCAGTGGTGTCATCAGCCGTTTGAGGATCTGATCCAGAAGGCCAAGATCGTCACCGACGCTGGTGAGCGCACAGCGCTGTATGAAGAAGCACAGCTAGTGTTCAAAGAGCAGGCGCCATGGGCTACGATTGCCCACTCGATGGTCTACATGCCGATGAGCACCAAGGTAAAAGGCTTTAAGGTTCACCCACTGGGCGGCCACATATTCTACGGCGTGTCCGTCGAATAAGATTGCCAGACAACCCGAGCCGGGGCCCCATGCGGGCCCCGGTTCACGATCAGACTTTCCGGAGACAAAATATGACTAATTCTCTGGCCGAATATCGCCAGTTGGCCAAGGCCTTGGCGGTGGACGCGCTGGCGCTGGTTCCAGGCCCCAATTTCACCCGGGCGCTGGGCCATAGTTTCATGAGCCACGAGCGTCCATTTGTGCTTATCGTCCACGCTGACCTTCCGCCTGCCGCCATTGTTCCCAATCTTGAGCTGAGCTCGTGGGATCTGGTTGGCTTTGAGGGCGCGGTCTTCGACTGGCGTGATCAGGTTGGATATTCGGATGCCTTTGCCGCACTTGCACAGCATATGCCGATGCAGCGGTTGGCAGTTGAGGGGCAGGTGATGCGGGTCTTTGTGCATCATGCCCTGATACAGGCGATGCCAAAGTTAGAGATTATCGACGCCGAGGCCGAGATTTCGGGCCTGCGGATGATCAAGACCGAAGCGGATATCGCGGCGCTGGAAGCGGCAATTTCACTGTCCGAGCGGGCCCTTTCCCGCGTGTTGGACAGCGTGCAAATCGGCCAGACAGAGAAAGAAATCGAGGGCGCGCTGATCCAGGCGTTGTTTGCAGAAGGCGCCGAAGGTCTGGCGTTTTCACCAATTGTTGCGGCGGGGCCGAACTCGGCGATGCCGCATGCCCATGCCCGCGACTACAGGGTTCAATCTGGCGATGCGCTGTTGTTTGACTTTGGCGGGCGCAAGGATGGATTTGCCGCCGACATCACCCGCACCGTTTTTGTCGGCGAAGTCAGTGACGAGGGCAGGGAGGTCTATAACACCGTGCTGGCTGCCAATCTGGCCGGGTTCGAAGTCACCCGTGCGGGCGTCACCGCTCACGCTATCGACGACGTTGTAACCGGCGTGCTTGAAGCTTCCCCCTATGGCGATCGGATCCGCACCAAGACCGGTCACGGGTTGGGGCGCGATGTACATGAGGCACCCTATATCATGCGCGGCAATCACCAGATCCTGCCTGCAGGTACCGTTTATACCAACGAGCCGGGGCTTTACGAGGTCGGCAAATTTGGTGTGCGCATCGAAGATGATGTGTTGATTACTGAAACCGGATGCCGGTCGCTGACCCAGTTCCCCAAAGACCTGATGATTGTAGGCCGCTGATGCTGCGCTTTGTGCTGTCCCGCCTGCTCACGTTTCTGCCAACCTTTTTTGGCGTGACGCTGATTTCGTTTGCCTTCATCCGGGTGCTGCCCGGTGATCCCATCATTGTTATGGCGGGTGAGCGCGGCATGACCGAGGAACGATATCAGGAAATGGTGGTAAAACTGGGCTTCGACAAGCCTATGCTGCAGCAATACTGGGACTATCTCACCGGCATTCTGCAGGGGGATCTGGGCGAGAGTTTTGTTACCAAACAACCAGTTTGGGATGAATTCTTTAAGCTGTTCCCGGCCACGGTGGAACTGTCCATTTGCGCGATGATCCTGGCCATTGCGTTGGGACTGCCAGCCGGGGTGATCGCTGCCGTCAACCGGGGCAAGTTCTTTGATCGGGCGCTGATGACCTCGGCGCTGATTGGCTATTCGATGCCGATCTTTTGGTGGGCGCTGCTACTGATCATCGTGTTCTCGGGCAATCTGGGCTGGACCCCGGTGTCGGGGCGGATTGATTTGCTGTATTATTTTGACGATGTCACCGGATTTATGCTGATCGACTCTGTGTTGTCGGGGCAAGAGGGTGCCTTTAAATCCGCTGCGCGCCACCTAATCTTGCCGACAATCGTGCTGGGCACCATCCCGCTAGCGGTGATTGCTCGGCAAACCCGTTCCGCCATGTTGGAGGTTTTGGGCGAGGATTACATTCGCACTGCCAAGGCCAAGGGGTTGTCACCGCAACGCATCAATGGCGTGCATGCGCTGCGCAATGCGCTGATCCCGGTGGTGACGGTGATTGGTCTGTCGGTGGGGACATTGCTGGCGGGGGCCATCCTGACTGAGACGATTTTCAGCTGGCCAGGCATTGGCAAGTGGATGGTCGATAGCATTTTCCGCCGGGATTATCCGGTAGTACAAGGCGGTCTGTTGATGATCGCGGTGATCGTGATGATCGTGAACCTTTCCGTTGATATGCTGTACGGCGTCATCAATCCCAAAATCAGGAAACGATGATGGTTGATAATACGTCCTCAAACGGGGTGACCCGGCCCGGCCCGTTGCGCGAATTCTGGTACTATTTCCGCGAGAACCGCGGCGCTGTCTTTGGCTTTTGGTTCTTTGTCGGTTTTGTGTTTTGTGCTGCCTTCGCGCCATGGCTGTCGCCCTATGACCCGACCGAGCAGTTTCGCGATCACATCCTGCAACCACCAGCCTGGCAAGAGGGTGGCTCGTGGACATACCCTCTGGGCACCGATCCTTTGGGCCGGGATATGCTGTCGCGGCTGATCAGTGGCGCGCGATATTCGTTTTTTGTTGGCATCGTGGTGGTCACTATTTCCGCCTCAAGCGGCATCATCTTTGGGCTGTTGTCCGGTTTTGCACCGCGTTGGCTGGATTCCGTCATCATGCGGGTGATGGACATCATTCTGGCGTTCCCGTCGCTGCTGCTGGCGCTGGTGCTGGTGGCCATTCTGGGGCCGTCTCTGACCAACGCGATGATCGCCATTGCCATCGTGCTGCAGCCGCATTTTGTGCGCTTGACCCGCGCCTCGGTGCTGGCCGAGCGGCAGAAGGACTATGTCACCTCGGCCCGTGTGGCCGGTGCTGGGTTGCGGCGGCTGATGTTTGTCACTGTGCTGCCAAACTGTCTGGCGCCGATCATCGTGCAGGGAGCGCTGTCGTTTTCCACCGCAATTCTGGATGCCGCCGCGCTGGGCTTTCTCGGGATGGGAGCACAGCCGCCGACCCCGGAATGGGGCACCATGCTGGCGGAATCGCGTGAGTTCATTCTGCGCGCCTGGTGGGTGGTGACACTGCCCGGTCTGGCCATTCTTGTGACGGTGCTGGCGATCAACCTGATGGGTGATGGTTTGCGCGATGCGCTTGATCCGAAACTGAAGCGGAGCTGAGGGTATGAGCCTGCTGGAAATACACAATCTGACGGTCGAATTTGCCACCGCTTCGGGCGCGTTTCGTGCTGTGGACGGGGTGGATCTGAGCGTCGACAAAAGTGAGATCGTTGCCATCGTCGGGGAATCTGGGTCGGGCAAATCTGTGTCGATGCTGGCGCTGATGGGGCTGTTGCCGTGGAATGCCCGGATCACGGCCGACAAGATGACGTTTGAGGGCATCGATCTGCGTCTCATCTCGCCCCGGCAACGCCGTGATATCGTCGGCAAGGACATGGCGATGATCTTTCAGGAGCCGATGTCGTCTCTGAACCCCTGTTTTACTGTGGGGTTCCAGATCAAAGAAGCCCTGCGGCTGCATCTGGGACTGGACCGCAAGGCCCGGCATCAGCGTGCGATTGAACTGTTTGATTTGGTTGGAATTCCAGCCGCCCAAACCCGGCTCAACGCCTTTCCGCATCAGATGTCAGGCGGCATGAACCAGCGGGTGATGATTGCCATGGCGATTGCCTGCAAACCCAAGCTGTTGATCGCGGACGAGCCAACAACAGCACTGGACGTGACCATTCAGGCGCAGATTCTGGACCTGCTGATCTCACTGCGCGACGAGACCGGCATGGGGCTGGTGCTGATCACGCATGACATGGGGGTAGTGGCGGAAACGGCTGAGAGGGTGTCGGTGCAATACGCCGGCCAAAAGGCCGAAGAACAACCCGTGCGGGATCTGTTTCGCACGCCCTATCATCCCTATACCGCGGCTCTGCTGGCGGCGCTGCCAGAACGGGCGACCGAACGGTTGTTGCCCACCATCCCAGGCGTGGTTCCCGGCCAATTTGACCGCCCGGCGGGCTGTCTGTTTGCGCCGCGCTGTGCCCACGCGACTGAGATCTGCCAGACCACTCCGCCATTGCCCGGTGGTGCTGAGACTGGCAAGGCCCGTTGCCACTTTCCCGCCATTGCCAGCAAGGAGGTCGCGGTATGAACGTGCCCGTCGTTTCCGCCCGTGGCCTGCAACGGTTTTACGAGGTCAAAGAGGGTTTTCTGAGCAAACCCAAGATCCTGCGGGCGCTGTCCGGCATTGATTTTGACCTGCAGCCGGGCAAAACCTTAGCCATTGTTGGCGAATCTGGCTGTGGCAAATCCACCTTGGCGCGGCTGGTCACAATGATCGAAGAACCCACCAGCGGCACCCTCATCATTGAGGGTAAAGAGGTGTCTACCAGCGACTGGGCCGGCTTGCGAAAATCGGTGCAGATCGTGTTTCAGGATCCCTATGGCTCGCTGAACCCCCGCCATAAAATCAGCGACATCCTGATGGAACCGCTGGTGATCAACCGACCGGATATGCCTGCCTCTGTACGAGAGATCAGGGCGCGCGAGATGCTGACGTTGGTGGGGCTGCGGCCCGAGCATTTTGACCGCTACCCGCATATGTTTTCTGGTGGGCAGCGGCAGCGGATCTCGATCGCACGGGCGCTGATGCTGGATCCGAAGATTTTGGTGCTGGATGAGCCTGTTTCGGCGCTGGATGTGTCGATTCAAAGCCAGATTCTGAACCTGTTGGTCGAATTGCAGGATCGGTTGGGGCTGGCCTATTTGTTTATCAGCCATGATCTGTCGGTGGTGCGCCATTTTGCCGACGATGTGATCGTGATGTATCTGGGTCGGGCGGTAGAGAGGGCCACGAAGGAGAGGTTGTTCAACCAACCGCGTCACCCCTATTCCAAGGCGCTGTTGTCGACCACGCCGCGCGCCGACCCCGAGGCAAAACGGGATCGCATCAAGTTGGAGGGTGAGTTGCCGTCGCCACTGGACAACCTGCCGGGCTGTGCCTTTGCGCCGCGCTGCTGGTTGGCCACGGATGCCTGCCGCGCGCAAAGACCCAAGCTGGAGGGCGATGATCATCAGGTCGCCTGTTTCCATCCCTTGTAGGATCTGCAGAGCCGCTAGCCAGCTGTTTGCAACTTTTCCTGCAAGGACAGTTTAGCGTCGTGGATATGCGCATAGGTGAGCTTGGCTGCCAAGTCGGCATCGCCGGTTTCGCAGGCTTTCAGAATGGCCAGATGCTCTTGGTTGCTGCGTTCAATGCCGTCGGTCATCACCAGTTGCGCGCGCAGATAGCGGTCGATCCGGTCCATCGAGTTTTCGATGATCGAGATGTGATAGGGCATGTCGCTGGCGCCATATAGCGTCGCATGGAACCGGCGGTTCAGATCGCCATAAGCCATTGGATCTTGGGCGGCCGCAAATTGCTCCAGAAAGCCCCGCGCGTCGTTCAGAATCTCTGCCGTCATCTTGGGCACCGCTGCCCGGATGACCTCGGGTTCCAGCAGGCAGCGAAAGTCAAAAATCTCGCCCGCTTCCTGCATCGACAGACAGGCGACAACGGCGCCTTTGTAGCGTACCGCTTTGACCAGCCCCTGTTGCTCCAGCATGGTGATCGCTTCGCGCACGGGAATGCGAGAGGTGTTGAAGGCGCGGGCGATTTCGTCTTGCCGCAGGGGTTCACCATCACTCAGGTCGCCCTCGATGATGGATTTGCGCAGCGAGCGAAAGATGATAGTCGCCGCAGAAGCGGTTTTGCCGATGTCAACGGATTGAAATTTCAAGGTATTAGGCCTGTGCTGAGGGTCTTGCGCAGGCAATTATAGTCTGGGCAGGCAGCAATGCAATGAAACTGAGGATTGTTGTTGCTGGCTGATGCCGGGGGTACACATCTGCCAGATCAATGGCAGATGTGTAGTGTCGTGGCGCGGCTGTGTTAGCTTTGCATTTCGGCGAGCATTTCGGCGAGCATATCCATTCCGGATCCCCAACCTTTATCCAGTCCAGCCATGGCGGCTTGGAAGCAGGCTAGTTCAGCCTCGGTTGCATTATGGGGCTGCCAGGTTAGTTTGAGCAGGGTTTTATCGCCCTGTTCGGTAAACGTCACTGTAGTGAGCAAGACCCGTGGCCAATCTGGCATCATCGGGTTGGCTGTGGGTTGCCATTCGGCGTTAACAATTGAGTGTAGCCAAACCAGACGGGCAGGGGCGTCGACCTCGGTGTAGTCCATCCGTTCGTAATTGGAATTACCACTCCAATTCATCTCGTTCAGCCAGACACCGCCGGGTTTCACATCCAATTTGTGAATGGTGGTCTCAACCCCGGGGCCGTACCAGTGCGACAGCAGTTCCGCCTCGGTCCAGGTGCGCCAGACCAGTTCGCGGGGGGCGTTGAATTCTCGCTCATAGACGTAAGTGGGTAATTCACTCATTTTGGGGGCTCCTTCAATTCAGCCTGTTTCAATGTTTCCAGTAAGTCATCCAGCTGATCAAAGCTTGATGACCAAAATTCTTTGAAGTCTTCCAACCATGTCACGGCAGCGGCCATAGGTTTGGCTTTCAGCCGGGCGGGTCTGCGTTGTTTGTCTATTGCACGTTCCACCAGCCCGGCACGTTCCAGCACTTTCAGGTGTTTAGAAATTGCCGGCTGGCTCATCTCGAAAGGTTCGGCCAGTTCATTCACTCCGGCCTCACCGGTCGCCAGTTTAGACAAGATGGCCCGACGTGTTGGGTCTGCCAGTGCGGCAAAAATCGCATCAAGGTTCTGCGGAGATGGGTTGTGGTTTGATAGTTGCATAACCGTATGGTTATATAATGAGGATGCTTAAGTCAATCCCAACGAAGGATAGGCCAGACATGAAAAAACGCAGGCTGGTGGGCCTGCGTTTTCAGTGAGTTATACGAGGGATGCCCGCCTTAGAATTCAATCACGGCGCGGATGGATTTGCCATCATGCATCAACTGAAACCCTTCGTTGATCTGATCCAAGGTCAGCTTGTGCGTGATCATTGGGTCGATCTCGATCTTTCCGTCCATGTACCAGTCAACGATTTTTGGCACGTCAGTCCGACCAGACGCGCCGCCAAAGGCGGTGCCGCGCCATGAGCGACCGGTGACCAGCTGGAAAGGCCGGGTTGAGATTTCGGCGCCTGCCGGTGCCACGCCGATGATGATGCTTTCGCCCCAGCCTTTGTGCGCGGCTTCCAGTGCGGTGCGCATGACGTTGACATTGCCAGTGGCATCAAAGGTGTAATCCGCACCGCCGCCAGTCAGTTCAACCAGATGGGCGACCAGATCACCTTCGACCTCTGATGGATTGACGAAATCAGTCATACCGAAGTGCGTCGCCATTTCAACTTTACCTGGGTTCAGATCCACGCCGACAATCTGGTCAGCGCCGGCCAGACGCAGGCCCTGGATCACGTTCAGGCCGATGCCGCCAAGACCAAAGACGATGCCAGTTGACCCGATTTCGACCTTGGCGGTGTTGATCACAGCGCCGATGCCAGTGGTGACGCCACAACCGATGTAACAGATCTTATCGAACGGCGCGTCTTTACGGACCTTGGCCAGCGCGATTTCCGGCACCACGGTGTGGTTGGCAAAGGTCGAACAGCCCATGTAGTGATGGATCGGAGTGCCATCCAGCATCGAAAAACGGGTGGAGCCGTCAGGCAGCAGGCCTTGGCCTTGGGTCGAGCGGATCGACTGGCACAGGTTGGTTTTGGGGTTCAGGCAGTAATCGCACTCGCGGCATTCGGGCGTGTACAGTGGGATTACGTGATCGCCCACTTCCAGGCTGGTGACGCCTTCGCCAATCTCCATTACCACGCCAGCGCCTTCGTGGCCCAGAATGGCGGGAAAGATACCTTCGGGGTCATCGCCCGAACGGGTGAATTCATCGGTGTGACACAGGCCAGTGGCTTTGATCTCAACCAGAACTTCACCTGCGCGAGGGCCTTCCAGATTGACCTCCATGACCTGTAATGGCTGACCCGGGGCAACGGCAACGGCGGCGCGCGTTCTCATCATTTTCAAATCCTTTGTTCGTTGAGTGCCGTGTCAAGATGATCGGCAGTGGTATGAAGTATCACTGGCAGGGCCGTTAATACTCGGACCTTCGCAAGACATGTTTTAGGACCTACCCAAACAGATCACAGGGCGCAAGTTTGTCGCTACTTGTCTAACATCCGGGAAGAGGGGACTTGTCCTCAAATGCGACAAATTTCTGCCAAGGCGCGGCATATTGGATGTGCTGTTTTTGCTATGTAATTGTTGGGAACTCATATTTTTAAGGCGACTTCGGATAAGTATTCCAGCGCAGCATTATTTTTCTGGCACCCCTTGACCCTCCCCTGACTGGAACCTTCATATGAAGTAACATAGGAATAGATGACCGAGGATTTCTAATGCCCGATACCACCCAGATCTCATTGCAAGTGACCGGTCTCAGTTGTGCCTCTTGCGTTGGCCGTGCAGAACGGGCGCTGACCGCGATTGAGGGCGTCGAGAGTGCGACTGTCAATCTGGCCAATGCCACGGGGCAGGTTGTGGCCGCTGTGGATCTGCCGCCCACGGCATTGACCGGGGCGCTAAAGTCGGCGGGCTACCCAGCCGCTGAATCGCAGGTCTCACTGACGCTGGAAGGGCTCACCTGCGCGTCTTGCGTAACCCGCTCCGAGCGGGCGTTGCAAGCGGTACCCGGGGTGTTGAATGCCAGCGTCAATTTGGCCAATCAAAGTGCCCAAGTGCGGTATCTGACCGGCAGCACCAAGCCAGTAGATTTGGCCAAGGCGGTGACTGCAGCAGGTTATCCGGCCCATATCCGCGAACATGAGGGTGGCGAACAGGAACTAGTCGACCAGCGCAAGGACAAAGAAATCAAGACCTTGGCGCGGCAGACATTGATTTCCGCGGTGCTGACCCTGCCGGTGTTTGTGATCGAAATGGGAGGCCATTTGGTCCCGGCATTACATCACTGGGTGGCCGCCAACATCGGTATGCAGAACAGTTACCTGCTGCAATTTGTGCTGACCACTATCGTGTTGGCCGGACCGGGAAGATCCTTTTACACCAAAGGGTATCCTGCGTTGTTCCGGGGCGCACCTGACATGAACGCACTGGTGGCGCTTGGTACCTCTGCAGCCTATGGGTTCTCGCTGGTCTCAACCTTTGCGCCGGGGCTGCTGCCAGCGGGCACTGCCAATGTCTATTACGAGGCCGCGGCGGTGATTGTGGTGTTAATCTTGCTGGGCCGCTGGCTGGAGGCGCGCGCCAAAGGGCGCACCGGGGCAGCCATTCGCAAACTGGTTGGCCTGCAGGCGCAAAGTGCGCTGGTGGTCACCGATGGCGCAGCGGTCGAAATTCCGATTGAACAAATTGCCACCGGAGACCTGATCCGCACCCGCCCAGGCGAACGCATTGCAGTGGATGGCGAGGTGGTCACTGGCAGTTCTTACGTCGACGAGAGCATGATCACCGGTGAGCCAGCCCCGGTTGCCAAATCCACTGGTGAAATGGTCACTGCGGGTACGGTGAATGGCAATGGCGCGCTGGACTATCGCGCCACCCGTGTTGGCAGCGACACCATGCTGGCGCAGATTATCCGCATGGTGGAACAGGCGCAGGGCGCCAAGCTGCCGGTGCAAGGCATGGTCGACCGCATAACCATGTGGTTTGTGCCCGCCGTTATGGCGGCGGCGGGGCTGACCATTGTGACATGGTTGCTGTTTGGTCCGGACTCGGCGCTGAGTTTTGCGCTGGTGGCCGGTGTCTCGGTGCTGATCATTGCCTGCCCCTGTGCGATGGGGCTGGCGACGCCAACCTCGATCATGGTGGGCACTGGCCGGGCGGCTGAAATGGGTGTGTTGTTCCGCAAAGGCGACGCGCTGCAGCAGTTGCAAGAGATCAAACTGGTGGCGCTGGACAAGACCGGCACCCTGACCGAGGGCCGCCCAACACTAACCGAGTTCCGCTGTGCTGAGGGGGTCGAGCGCGACCATGTTTTGCGCCTTGTGGCTGCCGCCGAGTCCCACTCGGAGCATCCCATCGCCAGCGCCATTGTCGCAGCCGCAGGCAAGGATCTGCCTCAGGTCGAGAGCGTCGAGGCTATCCCAGGTTATGGTTTGCAGGCCAGGGTTGACGGCCATGCGCTGTTTATCGGTGCTGACCGGCTGATGGCGCGTGAAGGCATCGAAATTGGCGATCTTGGTGGCAGTGTCGCGGCACTGGCCAAGCGCGGTGAAACCCCGCTTTATGCGGCCATCGACGGTCGGATCGCGGCTGTCATTGCGGTGGCTGATCCGATCAAGCCGGGCACCCGTGCAGCAATCCAGGCGTTCCATGATCAGGGTCTGAAGGTGGCGATGATCACCGGCGACAATGCCGCCACCGCCGCCGCCATTGCCGCTGATTTGGGCATTGACGAGGTCAAGGCCGAGTGTCTTCCGGCGCAAAAAGTCGAGGCACTCAAGCAATTGCAATCCAAACACGGCGCGCTGGCCTTTGTCGGTGACGGCATCAACGATGCACCCGCGCTGGCCACGGCGCAGGTGGGCATTGCCATCGGTACAGGCACCGATGTCGCCATCGAGGCGGCGGATGTTGTGCTGATGTCTGGTGATCTGCGCGGCGTGGTCAATGCGCTGACGGTCAGTCGCGCCACCATGCGCAACATTCGGCAGAACCTGGCCTGGGCTTTTGGCTATAACGTTCTGCTGATCCCGGTTGCGGCAGGGGTACTCTATCCCTTTGGTGGCCCGCTGCTGTCGCCTGCGCTGGCCGCCGGCGCGATGGCGCTGTCCAGCGTTTTTGTGCTCAGCAACGCCCTACGCCTGCGCCGCTTGAAGCCCGTGCTCAATGAATCACCTGTCGCACCCTCTGTGGTGCTGGCCCCCAGTCTCGCAGAATAGGACGCATTGTATGAACATTGGAGACGTTTCCAGCCGTTCGGGCCTGCCCGCCAAAACCATTCGCTATTACGAGGACATCGGCTTAATCAAACCGCTGCGCTCGGCCAATGGCTACCGCAGCTTTGTCGCCGCCGATCTGCACCGGCTGGCGTTTCTGGGTCGGGCCCGGGCACTAGGCTTCACCATCGAGGATTGCCGCACTCTGATGGCGTTGTACCGCGACGAAAGCCGTGCCAGCGCCGATGTAAAACTGTTGGCCCAAGAACACTTGGGTAAGATCGAAACCAAAATCCGGGACCTGCAGATGATGCACGACACCTTAAGTGAACTGGTGACAAGCTGCGCTGGAGATGATCGCCCCGATTGCCCAATCCTGAGTGATCTGTCGGGCCTCGGGTCAACAATCAGCTAATTAATATAACCCAGGCTCAGGTATGAACTGAGCCGGGGTTTCTTTTTGCCAAAAATACTCAGATCCGATGGTCACCGCCAATGCAACACAGGCCGCGGCGCGCATCAGGCGGGGCGAAGCCCCAGGATCTCACGCGCCTGGCGCCAGTTGGCAACCGGGCGCTCATATTTCTCGCAGAGCTCAGCCGCGCGTTTGACCAGCGCAGCGTTGGACGGGGCCAGCGTCTCGCGGTTCAGCCGCATATTGTCTTCCAGACCGGTGCGGGTGTGGCCGCCTGCAGCAATGGCCCATTCGTTGACCAGGATCTGACCGGGTCCAACTCCGGCACCGCACCACTGGGCCTCGGGCGCAAGGCGCTGCATGGTACGCACGTAGTAATCAAACACATCCTTGTCGACGGGCATGGCGTTCTTCACCCCCATCACAAACTGAACATACAGGGTGCCGGCAATGCGCCCGTCACGGTTCAGCTTCACCGCTTGATGGATATGCGACAGGTCAAAGGCCTCGATCTCGGGTTTGACGTCATAGGTGCGCATTTCCGAGGCCAGCCAATCCACCAAGTCGGGCGAGTTTTCATAGACGCGGGTGGGAAAGTTGTTTGATCCCACCGAAAGCGAGGCCATGTCAGGGCGCAGCGGCAACATGCCGCCACGGTCCTTACCTGCCCCAGACCGGCCACCGGTGGACAGCTGCACAATCATGCCGGGGCAATGTTTGTGCAACCCTTCCAGCAGACGGCCAAATTTCTCCGGGTCGGAGGTTGGTGTCTCGTCGTCATTGCGCACATGGCAGTGGGCAATCGAGGCCCCAGCCTCAAATGCTTCATGGGTGCTCTCAATCTGCTCGGCAATGGTGACCGGCACCGCAGGATTGTTTTCCTTGCGCGGAACCGAGCCGGTAATGGCGACGCAGATAATGCAGGGGGTAGTCATTGAGCCAGATCCTCAGATGTCAAAAAACACGGTTTCGTCGTCGCCTTGCAGGCGGATATCGAAACGATAGATGATTGCGCCGTCGCGTTCCACACGTTGGGCGATCAGAGTTTTGCGGCGGCGTTCCCACTCAATCAGATTGATTACTGGATCGGTCGCATTGGCGACGTCTTCGTCCGAGAAATACAGCCGGGTGTTCAGCCCGACATTGATGCCGCGTGCGACGATCCACAGGTTGATGTGCGGTGCCATCATTTGACCGTTGCGGCCCATCACCGGGCCGGGTTTGACGGTGTCAAAGCCCCATTCGCCACTGTCAAAATCAGTGATCACCCGCCCCCAACCGCGAAAACCCTCTTCGACCTCGCCTGGGTGTTCGGGGTGGGCATAAATGCCAGCTGCATTGGCCTGCCAGGCCTCGAGCATCACATCTTTGACTGGCGATCCGATGCCGTCGATCACCAGACCTTCAATGCGGATACGCTCACCGGTGGCATTGGGGCCTGCGATATCGGTGCCCAACTCCTGCTCGTAGATATCAAACCCGGCGGCACCGGGGGCCAGGCCGATATGGACAAAGGGACCAGCGGTCTGTGAGGGGGTTTCTTTCAGATACTCAAGCTTCTGTCGCATCAGTTGCCCTCCAAACGGTTTTCAAACAGGGTTGAGCGGCGTCCGCGCAGCACGATGTCGAACTTGTAAGCAAGGGTGTCCAGTGGGATGCTGGCGTTCATGTCCAAAACGGCGATCAATTGCTGAATTGCGTCAGGGTCGGGGATAGTTTTGACAATAGGGCATTTCTCAATCAGCGGATCGCCCTCGAAATACAGCTGAGTGATCAAACGCTGGGCAAAGCCGGTGCCGAATACTGAGATATGGATATGGGCCGGGCGCCAGTTGTTGACCCAGTTGCGCCAGGGGTATGCACCGGGTTTGACGGTGCGGAAATAATAATACCCGTTCTCATCCGTCAAAGTACGACCGCAGCCGCCAAAATTTGGATCCATCGCGCCCAGATAGTTATCCTTCTTATGACGGTATTTGCCGCTGGCATTGGCCTGCCAGATCTCGACTAGCGTATTGGGCACCGGGCGGGCGTTTTCGTCCAGAACGCGACCATGCACGATGATGCGTTCGCCAACCGGGGCTTGCCCGGCTTGGGCATAGTTGGTCAGCAGGTCATTGTCTGTAGGGGCAATATCATTGTGACCAAACACCGGGCCGGTGATTTCGCTGGCGGTGTTTTCCAGACTGATCAATGAATACTTCGGAGAGCGCGCCACCGAGGTTTTATAGTCGCGGTCCAGTGCTGGCGGGTGCCGCTCGCGGTCGCGTTGATAGAATTCGCCTTGTTTCGGCATTTTGGGGTCTCCTCAGTCGGCGGCGTATTCGGCGTCCATTTCGGCATAGGTTTGTTTGGCCAGCTTCAGCGCGTGGTTGGCGCGTGGCACTCCGGCGTAGATGGCGACGTGTTGAAAGGCTTCGATGACGTCTTGTTTGCTGGCTCCGGTGCGCGCGGTGGCGCGGATGTGCATCGGGATTTCGCCAAAATTGCCCAGGGCTGCCAGCAGCGCCAGGGTCAGCATCGAGCGATCGCGCTGCGAAATGCCATCGCTGGCCCAAACCGTGCCCCAGGCGCCTTCGGTGATCAGCCCCTGAAATGCCTCGTCAAAGGGGGTTTTGGCGACCTCAGCGCGGTCAACATGGGCGTCTCCCAACACCGATCGGCGCACTTTCATGCCTTGTTCATAACGGGAATCTGTCATTGCGCAGGCCTTTCATTTTTCTTAGTATCGCATACCATAATTGGTCTGTATAATGCGAAAATATGGATGTTTTTATATCGGAATTGATATGCGTTTATCGGACCATCTAAAACTGCGACATCTGGAAGTTTTTGTCGAGGTGGCGCGCAAATCGAGTGTGACGCAGGCCGCTGAGGCGCTGGGCATGACCCAGCCTGCCGTAACACGGGCGTTGCGCGAGCTGGAATTGCTCTGCGGCAAGCCGCTGGTCGAGAAACATGGCCGCGGGATTCGCCTGTCAGCCTACGGCGAGATGTTTCGTGATCCTGCCGGGCGCAGTCTGGCGCTGGCCCGTGATGGCGTGGCGATGCTGCAGGGCCTGGACGAGGCCGAAGGGCCAAAAGTGGCGATTGGCGCTTTGCCGACGGTCTCTGCAACGGTGGTGCCGGACACGCTGGCGCGGCTGCGGGAAGAGGGCAGCCACAGCCGGTTTTCAGTCATGAGCGGTGACAACCAATTCCTGCTGGACCAACTTAGGCGCGGCCAGTTGGACGTGGTGGTCGGACGCCTGCCTGCACCAGAAAACATGGTGGGGGTGGATTTTGATCCGCTGTTCCGCGAACGAGTGGTGGCGGTCGTGTCCACAAGTCACCCACTGGCGCAGCTCAGCCTACTGCCGGACACTGCGTTTCAGGACTACCCGGTGTTGATGCCAAACGAGGGCTCGATCATTCGCCCCTATGTTGACCGGATGTTTCTGGAGGAGGGTATCGTGCCGCCTCGGTTCCCTATCGAAACCGTGTCATCAACCTTTGGCCGGCGTTTTGCGCTGGCACATCAAGCGATCTGGATCATCAGCCAGGGCGTGGTGCAGGCCGATTTAGAAGCGGGGTTACTGCAGCACCTGCCAATCAATACCGGCAGCACTCTGGGCCCGGTCGGCCTGTGTATTCGCTGCGAGCATCAACTGTCGCCAGCTGCCCAAAGGTTCTGCGATACCCTGCGCGAGATTTGTGGCTGAAGTGGCAATTGCCGCGAGTCAATATCGCCTCGTTGTTAGCGCAGAGGATGCGGTCTTGAGGAAACTGGTGCTTGGCTGTTTTCATTGACAGGTGAAAAACAGACCCGCTAGTCTGATTGCAACACCTCCGGATCCGGTTCTTGTGGAGGAGAACCAGATCCCAAGAAAGGTGCGATCATCCGGCAATGACTGGAGAAATCACTGCTCGCAGGAGCGGGGGAGGACAATTTGGAATTTTTGCAGCTGCTGGTAAGCGGGCTTGCGAATGGCTGTGTCTACGGTCTGATCGCGCTTGGTTTTGTTCTGATTTACAAGGCGACCGAGGCGGTGAATTTCGCGCAAGGCGATTTCATGATGCTGGGGGCCTTTGTCACTCTGGGTCTGACCAATGCCGAACATATGCATCTGCCGTTCTGGCTGGCGGCTCCGCTGGCGATCATGATCATGGCGGTGCTGGGCTATCTGCTGGATTTCTTTGTGCTGCGCCATCTGTTTGGCCAAAGCCAGACCGCCGTGGTGATCCTGACCATCGCGCTGGGCTTTGTGATCCGGTTTGTCGCCGGGGTGATCTGGGGCCACGAGCCGCAGACGTTGGAAAGCCCGCTGGCCATTGGCGATATTCATCTGGGCAGCGTGGTGCTGGGCATGGCTGATGTGGCGGTGATTGTGGTGACGGTGCTGATGACGCTGTTCCTGTACCAGTTTTTTCAGCGCACCAAATTGGGGTTGGCGATGCAGGCGGCCAGTCAGAACCAGATGGCGGCCTATTACATGGGCATCCCAGTGAAACGGGTGCAGGGGCTGATCTGGGGATTGTCCGGAGCGACGGCGGCTGTTGCTGGTATTCTGTTTGCCTCGAAGGGCGCAATAGACCCTAATGCAGGGCTTTTGGGCATCAAGGCCTTTGCGGCAGCGGTAATCGGCGGCTTTGGCTCGTTGCCCGGTGCACTGGCCGGAGGGTTGATCATCGGGGTGATCGAACCCTTTGCCTCGCGCTATTTTCCCGCCGGGTATTCGCAGATTGCCCCTTATGCCCTGTTGCTGATTGTCCTTGTGGTGCGGCCACACGGGCTGTTCAGCCAGGTGCGGATCAAGAAGGTCTGATAGATGCGCATCTTATTCAAAACCTCGTACACCGATGACATCCGCCTATTCCCGGATCGCTGGACGCTGGCGGTTTATGGGGCGCTGATGGCGCTGGCCTTTGCGCTGCCGTGGCTGATCGATGAGTTCTATATTGGCGAAGTCACCAATGTGCTGATCTGGGCCATCGCGGGACTGGGGCTGATGTTGCTGACCGGCCAAACCGGGCAGGTCAGTCTGGGCCACGCGGCGTTTCTGGCGATTGGCTGTTACACCAACACCATCCTGATCGAGATCGGGTTGCCGTTCATTGTGGCCTTTCCGCTGGCCGGGGTGATTACCGGTGTCGTTGGCACGATCATCGCCATTCCAGCGTTGCGGCTGCATGGGATTTATCTGGCAATTGCAACCATTGCGCTGTCCATTTTGGCCGATGATATCATCGTGCTGCTGGACCCGTGGACAGGCGGAGTGTCAGGGAAATTTCCGGACATGATCACCATATTCGGGCTGGAGATTGAACGTTGGACGATGCCGGTCCGGTTTTACTATCTGGTGCTGGCGGTCACCGTGATCTGCACCCTGTTCTATCGCAATCTGCTGCGCTCGCCATTAGGCCGAGCCTTTGCCGCGATACGTGACAGCGAGGTTTCAGCCACCGCGATGGGGGTGCATATCCTGCGCACCAAATGCAAGGCTTTCGGGCTGAGCTGCATGATCACTGGCTGGGCCGGAGCCTTGATGGGCTACTACGCCGGGGCGTTCAACAACGAGACGTTTTCGCTGGTGATATCAATCACTCTGCTGATGATGATTGTGATTGGCGGGCTGGGATCAATCCACGGGGCGTTCTTTGGCGCGGTTGTGGTGGCCTTTCTGCCGCAGGCGCTGTCGATCCTGAAAGGCGCGACTATTGGCGGCAGTGTGGCCATTCCGGGGCTGGAGACTGGCGTGTTTGGGATGATCCTGATCCTGTTCATCCTGTTCGAACCGATGGGCCTATATGGTCGCTGGCTAAAAATCCGCACCTGGTTCGAACTGTTCCCCTTTGCCCGCAAGGACATGTTCCGCCGTCAAAAAAGCTATCTGAAAACGGAGCGTCTGCGATGAGCCTGCTGGAGATCAAGGATGCGACGCTGAAGTTTGGCGGGGTGGTGGCGGTGAACAAGCTGAGCCTGTCGGTTGAGGAGGGCGAGGTCTACGCCATCGTGGGGCCCAATGGGGCGGGGAAATCAACTGTGTTCAACATGATCTCGCGGTTCTATCAGCCGCATGCCGGGACATTCACCTTTGATGGTCAGAACCTGCTGGAACGGGCGGCGGATCAAGTGGCGGATCTAGGGATCGCGCGGACGTTCCAGAATATCGAGCTGTTCGACCATGCCACCGTGCTGCAGAACCTGCTGGTGGGGCGGCACCGACACCGTAAGACGTCGTTGGTCGAAGAGCTGTTCTTTGCCCCTCGGGTGCGACGCGAAGAGATCGCCCATCGAGAGGCGGTGGAAGAGGTGATCGATTTTCTGGATCTGCAGCCTTACCGTGACAAGATGATTGCCGGGTTGCCTTACGGCGTGCGCAAGGTGGTTGAGTTGGGACGGGCGCTGGCCTCGGGGCCGCGACTGTTGCTGCTGGATGAACCCGCGTCAGGCCTGTCGGTTGAGGAAACCCAGGACATGCGCTGGTGGATCGATGACATCCGCAAACAAATGGGCATCACCGTGTTGATGGTGGAACATGACATGGGGCTGGTGTCGTCGGTCTGTGACCGGGTGCTGGCGCTGGCGGATGGCGCCAAGCTGGCCGAGGGCACCCCGGCGGAGGTGCAGGCACACCCGGCAGTGATCGAGGCCTATCTGGGCGCGGGGGCGGTGTAATGGGAGAACCGCTGCTGGATATTCGAAACCTTGAGAGCTTTTACGGGCCAATTATGGCCATTCGCGGCGTGTCGCTGAAAGTTGAGAAGGGCCAGATTGTCACCGTTCTTGGGGCCAATGGGGCTGGAAAATCGACCCTATTAAGAACCATTTCGGGTATTATGGACCCGGAAAAAGGCCAGGTGCTGTTCAATGGCCGAGAGATCCAAGGGCAGGAGCCGCATAAGATTGTGCAGCAGGGTATCGTGCATGTCCCCGAAGGGCGCGAGGTGTTTCCACTGCTGACGGTGGACGAGAACCTGACCCTTGGCGCCTATACTCGCAGTGACAAGGTTGGGGTGCAGCGTGACCGCGAGATGGTGTTTGAGTATTTCCCGATCCTGGCTGAACGGCGTGGGCAAGAGGCCGGTACGCTCTCGGGTGGTCAGCAGCAGATGCTGGCGATTGGTCGGGGCCTGATGCTGCGGCCGGAGTTGATGCTGCTAGACGAGCCCTCGCTGGGGTTGTCGCCGCTACTGGTGCAAGAGATTTTTGCCATCCTGCGGCGGCTGAACACGCAAGAACATGTGACGATGATGCTGGTCGAACAGAATGCTCACATCGCACTGGACTTGGCGGATATTGGCTATGTGATGGAAATTGGCCGTATTGTGATGGATGGCAGTGCCGAGCGACTGATGCAGAGCGAGGATATCAAGTCGTTTTACCTGGGCCATCAGGAAACTAGCCAACGCGGCGAGAGACGCTGGAAACGCAAGAAGACCTGGCGATAGGAGGCGGGGTGATGAACATGCAAATGGTTGAACATCCGCAGGTCACGCTGAACGGTGCGTCCTATAATTCTACCCCCGGTCTGCGCCCTGTGCGGGTGGACGGCTGCGACACCATCGTCAAACTATTTGCCCTGCGCTGTGCCGAACTGGGCGGGCGGACTGCACACCGGGAAAAGGACATGGGCATCTGGAAGGCCTATTCCTGGAGTAATTACTGGGCCCAAGCCAAATGGCTGGGTCTGGGCCTGCGCGCGCTTGGACTGCAGCGCGACGAGGTGGTCTCGATCCTGAGCGAGGACCGCAAAGAATGGCTCTATGCGGATATGGGAATACAGGGCGTCGGTGGCATTGCCGCTGGTGTCTACACTACCGATTCAGCGTCGCAGCTGGCCTATATACTGAACGACAGCAACAGCCGGTTTCTGATTGTCGAAGATGACGAGCAGCTGGATAAATATCTGGAAATTCAGGATCAGGTGCCCGAGCTGGAAAAGGTGGTGATCCTTGAGCGCGAAGGGCTGCATGATCTGGACCATGATCGCTGCCTGTTTCTGGATGACCTTTATGCGCTGGGTCGCAAATATGAGGCCGACAATCCGGATCGCTTTGAAGATGAAATTCTAAAGTCTCAAGCCGGTGAAACCGCGTTGCTGGTCTATACTTCGGGCACTACCGGCAGGCCCAAAGGGGCGATGCTGGCGCATGAAAACATCCTTGGCACTATGGAATCCGGTGCCCGCGCCTTGGCCACGATGCCGAGCGACGAACAGCTGTGTTTCTTGCCGCTGTGCCATATTCTGGAGCGCAATGTTTCGGTCTATCTGCCACTGGCGGCGGGCAGCATCGTGAACTTTGCCGAAAGCCCGGAAACCGTGTTTGACAATATGCGAGAGGTGTCACCTTCGACATTCTTTGCGGTGCCGCGGGTCTGGGAGAAAATCTATTCCCAGGTTTTGGTAATGGCGCAAGAGGCCACTCCGCTGGGGCGCTGGGCGTTTACCTGCGCGATCAGGGCCGGTACAGCGCGGGCCACATACCTGATGCAGAACCAGCCCGTACCGGGTCTTGTCGCGGCCCGTTACGCGCTGTGGGATTTTGCGGTGCTGCGCAATCTGCGGCGGATGCTGGGGATGGACAAGATGCGGCGGGGCG
>MAAC01009679.1_pt1 | contig 133217 bp, 131 predicted proteins | sample 1115981 | NCBI WGS metagenome assembly MAAC01 (sample SAMN04961126, study PRJNA320927) | seawater metagenome | isolation source: sample BD02T64 sea water enriched with oil for 64 days | place: USA:Gulf of Mexico | collected 2013-07-27
ACGCGGAGGGCTGCTAGAAACTGTCCAACTATAAAAAACACAGCAACACTTATCGTAGCTTAGACCAACTCACTTCCTGAGCTCTACAAAACCGCGCGCAAATTGCTATTGATTGCGAGTTGCGATGCCTGCTTCCTTCAATATTAGTGCCCAAGTCTTCTGGGTATCGGTATCCGCAATTTTAAAAATTTGGAGGGTGTTTTGGATTTGTTACTCTGCTAAGTTAAATCAAAAAATTGAGGTTATTGTTTTGAGCAGAGAAATCGCAAACCAAGGCAGTTTATTTACATCTGATTTACTGACTGATTCAATTCAGGAGTTCGACGAGTGGCACAACGTTTCCAGTAGTGATGTAGACCAGTTAAGAACAATATTAGAGAAAACGTTTTCGGCTTTTAAAATTGATCAAAATTGCACTGAAGCTGACACAGAAACAGAATTGATTTGGCCAGTTCTTGAAGCACTTGGTTGGACTGCTACTCTTACCCAGCAGAATCTGTCACCACGTGGTCGTGATGATGTTCCAGATGTTCTTCTTTTTGAAAGCGACGAAGTTAAAGCGCACGCAAGCAGTTTCTCTGAACAGTGGAAACGTTATGAATTTGGCCGTGCAGTTGTTGAATCCAAGCGCTGGTTACGCCCGCTTGACCGTCGTTCAGGGAGGCACGGTGAGGAAACTGCGCCATCATCACAAATGTTGCGATACCTTCGTCGCATTGATGATGTTACCGAAGGAAAATTGCGTTGGGGTATCCTGACCAATGGCGCAAAATGGCGCCTATATTTTTCTGGTGCGCGTTCAGTTTCAGAACAGTTTTTTGAACTTGATCTTGCCACGATACTGAATTTACCGGGGCACAATGATGGCCCGTTTGCCCTAAACGATGAAGATCGTGATCATTGGTTAAGAGTCTTCGTCCTAATTTTTCGTCGTGACGCGTTTGTACCAACTGGGGCTGACCCACGCTCATTTCACGAGAAAGCACTTGAAGTCGGTAAATTCTACGAAAAACGTGTCTCCGAAGATTTGTCGAACAAAGTGTTTAGCGAAGTATTCCCGAACCTTGTTCGCGCCATAGTAAACGCCGCACCGGAAGCCGATTTACAAGTAGTGCGCGAAGGTGCACTAATCCTTCTTTATCGCCTCCTTTTCATCCTTTTTGCTGAAGATCGGGACCTTTTGCCTGTCAAAGATCCTCGATATGACGATTACGGCTTACGTGATAAAGTGCGCTTGGATGTAGGCGCACGCAAAGATCGAAACGATGTATTCTCGGATACTGCTTCCCGCTACTGGGGAGCAATGAGCGACTTATTCCGCGCCATTGATCAGGGTGACAGTTCAATCGGTCTTCCACCGTATAATGGTGGACTTTTCGATCAAGATCGCACTCCGATTTTAACGAATATTCGCATACCAGATTCAGTAATGGCGGGCGTGATTGATGCCCTATCTTTCGAGGTAACCGATGATGGTCGGAAATATATTAATTACCGTAATCTTTCGGTTCAGCAACTTGGGTCTATTTATGAGCGACTTCTTGAATACGAAGTGAAAATCGAAGACGGCCTCGTCAATGTTAGGCCTAATATTTTCGCCCGCAAAGGATCAGGCAGTTACTACACGCCGGATGATCTTGTGCAATTAATTTTGACCGAAACACTTGAACCATTGGTTGAGGCGCGCCGTACAGCGTTCACGGACAGGATTGCCTCGCTTGCTGAAAGCTCAAGATCAAACGACCGCAAGATAGGAAACCTGAAACGGATTGACCCTGCCACTGAAATTCTTGAATTGAAAGTCTGTGACCCCGCCATGGGGTCTGGTCACTTCCTTGTCAGTCTTGTCGATTATTTGGCCGATCAGGTGATTACCGCCATGGCAGAGGCCGAATTGAGTGTCCCCGAAGAATGGGGAGATTATATCTCGCCTTTGGCAGAGCGGATTGAAACTATTCGCAATACCATTCTGGACAATGCAGAAGCACGAAACTGGACTATCGACGAAGAACAACTCGACGACCGGCACATTATCCGCCGTATGGTGCTGAAACGTTGTATCTACGGTGTGGATAAAAACTCCATGGCAGTTGAGTTGGCGAAGGTGGCGCTGTGGTTGCACACATTTACAGTGGGCGCACCGCTTTCCTTCCTTGATCATCACCTGCGGTGTGGTGACAGTCTGTTTGGATCTTGGGTTCGTTCTGGCGTGGATAAGGCTAAGGCTTACGGTAGCCCGCTCCTCCTGCATGAGCCAATAAAAACTGCGCTGCTGGCCGCGACTAAAATGCAGATCGTTGAGAACCTGACTGATGCGGAAATTGCCGAAGCGCACCGTTCAGCAGATTTATTTGGGCAGATAGAGGAGGAGGTCGCGCCGCTCGATGCGCTTCTATCTTTGATTCACGCTCTTGACTGGCAGAACATAAGAGACAAACCCAGTAAAGATGCCGTGAAAATTTTCTTTGATGGTCAGTTTGGTGATCCACTCGCGATTGCTATGGGTCGTGCCGAGCCGGATACTCGACGAGATGAAGGGAAACGTTTTCATGAAATTCTGATTGTTTGTCGTGAATTGATTGAAGAGGAGCGGTTCCTTAATTGGCAAGTTACATTCCCCGGCATTTGGACCGACTGGGAGGGGGACGAACTAACCGGCGGGTTTGATGCCGTGGTGGGCAATCCGCCATGGGACAAGATGAAGCTGCAGCAGGTTGAATGGTTTGCTGAGCGTCGCCCCGAAATAGCTTTGGCGCAACGTGCCTCTGATCGAAAACGAATGGTCAAAGCCCTTGAAGATGCTGCTGACCCACTTTCTGACGACTTTCAAAAAGCTTCGGAACGAGCGATTTCGGGCACGAGAATGGCACGCAAGGGAGGTGATTTCCCTCTCCTTTCTGGCGGTGACATCAATCTGTATTCGCTTTTTGTTGAGCGAGCTATGACCGTGGTAAAGCACGACGGATTGATAGGTTTGCTGGTACCCTCAGGAATTGCATCAGATAAAACCTCTTCAAAATTCTTCAAAGGCGTATCTACTGGTGACAGACTTAAAGTCCTTTACGATTTTGAGAACAAAAAAGTGTTTTTTCCCGACGTTCACGCATCTTTCAAATTTTGCATTTTTGTAGCCAGTCCTTCAGTATTATCGGAATCTGCTCAATGTGCGTGTTACCTACACGATGTCTCTGAGCTTGCCGATCCTGATAAACATTTTGCTCTTAGCGCGGAGGATTTCGCTCGAGTAAATCCCAACACCGGAACCGCGCCGATTTTTAGAACACGACGTGACGCGGATTTGACAACTGCTATCTACACGCGCGCACCAATACTTGTTGACCGTTCAACGGGTAACGAGGTTAGAACATGGCCGGTAAAATACTCGACAATGTTCCATATGACCAACGATTCCAGTTTGTTTCGAACGAGGCGAGAACTTGAAGAACAAGAAGGCGCCTACCCAACAGGTGGTAACGTCTTCGGCAGTGCTTCTGGAGATTGGGTGCCGCTTTATGTCGGGCGTATGATTCATCAGTTCGACCACCGTGCTTCGTCGGTAGAAGTCAATGAGGCTAACTTGCACAATGCAGCGCTCAGCGGTGCAATTAGCGAAGAGAATAAGGCTGATCCAAGTTTTGTTCCTACGCCTCAATATTGGGTACAATCAAACGAGACCAATTTGCCTGAAGCCACCGATTGGGTAATATCGTTTCGAGATATCGCGCGAGCCACTGACGCTAGAACCATAATTGCTTCGGCAGCACCAAATGTGGGCTTTGGGAATAAAGCGCCTCTTTTATTTCCCACAGATGTACCCAAATACAAGCGGTACGGTGCCATAATGTTAGCCAACATGAATGCCCTTGTTTTTGATTTTGTTGCGAGATCAAAAGTGCACAGCACAAGCGTTAATTGGTTCATAGTTGAGCAGCTCCCCGTCATACCTCTGGAGCAATTCGATCAAACCAAATTTGGCCCCAAAACCGCCGCGGAAATCGTCAGCAAAATCGCGCTTGAACTCACCTACACCGCTCATAATATGGCTCCATTCGCTAAAGACATGGGCTATGTGGATGAAGCCGGTGAAGTTAACCCACCTTTCATCTGGGATGAGGAGCGCCGCCTGATCTTGCGTGCAAAATTGGATGCAGTTTTCTTCCACCTCTATGGCATTACTGACCGCGATGATGTCCGCTACATTTACTCAACATTCCCAATCGTTGAACGTGAAGAAAAAGCAAAATACGATGATGTCTACCGTTCTTGCGAACTATGCCTCGCCTACATGAACGCCCTCGCGGCAGGAAATCCCGATGTGGAGGTAGTGACATGAAACTAAGTCGCGTTAAGATAATGAATTTCCGTCTTTTACAAAATGTAGAACTAGCTCTCGAAAACCAAACAACAGTGGTTGTTGGACGAAACAACAGCGGAAAAACTTCCCTTTCTGAAATTATCCGTAGGTTTGCATCGGACAAAAATCCCGCATTCAAGATTCAAGATTTTTCCATTGACTGCTATGATGACTTTTGCGCCGCTTTGAAGGCGAAGAACGAAGGCAAGCAAGAGGACGAAATCAGACAGTTTCTGCCAAAAATCGAACTGCGTATGTACTTTCAGTACGACCCCAATATCCCTCAATTAGGACCGTTGGGAGAGTTCGTTGTTGACCTCGATATGGATTGCAACGAAGCGCTTGTAGTTATGTGCTTTGAGCTTCAAAATGGGGCAATCAGCCGGTTTTTTGAAGCTCTTCCCGAAGGCGATCTAAATGAATCAAGCAAAATGGATTTCTTTCGTGAATTAGCTGAGCGTATTCCAAAATTGTTCACGATAAATGTTTGGGCAGAAGACCCCAACGATCCAGAAAACCGGAAGGAAAGCACGCAGGCCGCCGTGAAGGCTCTTCTAAAAACAGGATTTATCAACGCTCAAAGAGGTTTAGATGATGAAACCACACGAGAAAGCGATGTATTAGCCAAAATTCTTGAAACACTTTTTACGACAGCGTCGCTAGAAACTGCAGATGATAACGAGAAAAAAATTGCTATCCAGCTCGAAGAAGCAGTTCAGGGGATTCAAGATAGTATTGATGGCGATTTCCAAGATCAGTTGAAGCAGTTGCTGCCAACTCTGCAAACGTTGGGATATCCCGGATTGGGCGGATCAGAACTGACAACTGAAACAACGCTAGATGTGCAACGCCTGCTGAAAAACCATACAAAAGTACGGTATGAAGGACATAATGGGATAAAATTGCCGGAGTCATACAACGGTCTTGGAATGCGGAATCTGATTTTTATTTTGTTGCAAGTGCATGGGTTTTTCCGCGAATTCCGAGCACAAAGCCCAGTCCCGGGATTGCACTTGGTATTTATTGAAGAACCCGAAGCGCATCTTCACCCACAAATGCAAGAAGTGTTTATTCGCCAACTTGGTGAGATTGTAGCAAAGCTGAATGCTGCGCACGGCAATGATCCAGATTGGCCCGTTCAATTCATTGTTTCAACACACTCACCACATATCGCAAATGAAGCAACATTTGAATCTATCCGATATTTTCTACCTTCGAAAGTTGAGGAAAAAAGCGATGTTTGGAAAACAAGAATAAAGGATTTAAATCGATGGTTCGCTGAAATTGACCCAGAAAGCAAAGAACCAATAATCGACCCAGGTGACAAAAAATTTCTTCACCAGTATTTGACGCTCACTCGATGTGATTTGTTCTTTGCGGACAAGATAATCTTGATCGAAGGAACCAGTGAACGAATGATATTGCCTGTCATGATCCAAAAGCATGACGAATTCAATCCAGATGCCCCAAAACTCCGAAGCCAGTATTTGACAACAATGGAAGTCGGCGGCGCATATGCTCACAAATTTTTTAAGCTTCTGAATTTCTTGGAACTACAAAGCCTAGTTATTACCGACCTTGATGCGGTTGAGGAAACAGGTGGAAAAAGCTGCTTGGTTCATAATGCAACTGCTACAAGTAACGCATGCATAAATACATGGTTTGACAAAAAAGACTGTGAGCCAGCAAAGTTGATTAATAAATCAGCGGATGAACGCTCTAACGGCCTTCTCTATCTAACGTACCAATGCCCAGAAGAAGAAAATGGGCCATGTGGGCGAACCTTCGAGGACGCCTTCTTACTAGCTAATTCAGATAAATTCAGCATTGCTGGTGATGCGCCAGACAAAATGGCTGAAGATGCTTTCAAAAAAGCAAAACGTTTCAAAAAAACTGAGTTCGCTTTGAAGTATGCTATAGATGACACTGATTGGGTGGTGCCTTCTTATATTGCAAATGGTTTAAAATGGCTCGCTATCGATTACGTCGTGCCCGATGTCGTGGAAGGCGCTGATGACTGATATTCTAGCAGTTTCTCCCGCAGAAAAAGAGGGCATTCGAGCGCTGTCCGAAATAGAGAAATGCATTGCCAACAAACGATGCTTTAGGTTGGAGGCTGGAGCCGGTGCCGGAAAAACTTATTCTCTGGTAAAGACGCTTGAGCATTTGATCGAGCTGGAAGGTCGGCGCATGCCGAGGCTTAATCAAAGGATTGCATGTATTACATTTACAAACGTTGCCCAAAAAGAAATTGAAGCTCAAATTGATAAGAATCCTCTTATTCACTGCGATACTATTCACGGATTTTGCTGGTCTATTATTTCTGGATATCAATCTCAGTTACGTTCAATTCTACCCGAACTGGGTGCTTGGAAAGAACGTCTTGAAGAAACGGGAGGCGCAGGTTCGCGAAGGGTTGAATATACTCTTGGATATCGGCGTGTTTCGGACGATGCTATTTCATTGCATCACGATGATATTTTGCCGTTGAAAATTGAATTACTCAAGTTTCAGAAATTCAGAAACATTTTCAGACATCTTTATCCAATAATCCTTATTGACGAATATCAGGATACAAATAGCGATTGGATAGAGGCGATAAAGGAACAATACCTTGATAAAGAAGACCCGCCGTTGTTTGGTTTTTTTGGTGACCACTGGCAAAAAATATACGGCAAGGGATGCGGCGAATTAATTCACCCTGCCATCAAAGAAATTGGGAAAGGTGCAAACTTTCGGTCAGTTTCCACAATTGTTGATTGCCTTAATCGAATGCGTCCAGAGTTAGAACAATTTGTCGAAGATCCAGAAAAACCCGGTGAAATTCATGTGTTTCACACTAACAATTGGAATGGGGCACGATTAACGGGTGCACATTACGGGGGAGACCTTCCTGATGATGAAGCTTCTTTAGCGCTGTCTAACGTAAAAAATAAACTGCTAGAACAAGGATGGGATTTTTCAGCTGGTACAACCAAAATACTTATGCTTACACACAGAGCATTGGGTAAGCAGCAGGGATATAGCAGCTTGCCATCTTTGTTTAGATATAACGATTCATTCACAAAGAAAGAAAACGCGCATATCGCCTTTTTTGTGGATCATTTAGAACCTGCTTGTCAGGCTTTTAGTGACAAGAAATTCGGTGCCATGTTTCTAGCGCTAGGTATAAAAGGCAAATATATTTCTAAACTTAGTGACAAAAAAAGCTGGTCGCAGTCTATGACACGTTTGAATGAATTAAGGAATTCTGGGACTGTAGCGGAAGTCATTAAACACTTAAGGGAAACAAAAAATCCGCCCCTTCCAGATTCGGTTGAGAAGGTTGAAACAAAACTATCAGGTTTTGATTTTGAAAGTGGCGAGGATTTGCCTCGAGCCTTAGACGAACTTAAGAAACTGCATGATGTGAAATATCAAGAAATAGTATCTCTCGCTAACTATTTGGATGGCCATTCACCGTTCGAAACAAAACATGGTGTTAAAGGTGCGCAATTTGAGAATGTTTTGGTAATTTTGGGACGCGGTTGGAACCAATACAATTTCAACGAAATGCTTGAATGGGCCGGAACTGGAAATGTGCCCGCGGGAAAAACAAACAAATATGAAAACAATCGAAATCTTTTTTACGTCGCGTGCTCTAGGCCAAAAAAACGATTGGCACTTCTCTTCACTCAAGAGCTTTCAGTGAGTGCAAAGCAAACGGTAAGCGCGTGGTTCGGAGCAGAGAACGTTTCAGCCATTGAAATTTAGCGGTTGTAAGAAAGTCACCGTTTTTGCGTTAAATCACTTAATCAACTCCTTAATTTGCCCATCTAATACGACGGTTTTCTCTGGGGGAGATGGTAGTGTTCAGGTTTCAAAAAGTTTGGTCCCCGCAGTATTGTGCCTAGTAGACTTTACGTCCGTTGCTTGCTAAACGGCCATTTCTGCAACTTTATGCAAACTCAAAACTTAGAAAGATGGTGAAAACCACATGCAAGTTTCTGTTCGTGATAACAACGTCGATCAAGCACTTCGCGTGCTGAAAAAGAAACTTCAGCGTGAGGGCGTTTTTCGTGAAATGAAGCTCAAGCAACATTTTGAAAAGCCCTCCGAGAAGAAAGCCCGTAATAAAGCCGAAGCAATTAGTCGCTCGCGTAAATTGGCTCGCAAGAAATTGGAACGTGAGAACGGCCTTTAGGGTTGCCACACTGAACAATTACGTTGAACAGGCGGGGCAACCCGCTTCTTAACCCACCGTGGCTCGCCGACGGGGGGGTGTTTTGACCAAATAGGTAACGCCGCGTGGCTTTAAAACCGCCCGATGTGCAAAGCTGCTCTGCATTTGTGCCTCATCGGGCAAATGGGCTAAGTGGCAAGGGTCGGGCTCAAATCGGCCTTTAGCCGCGACGCGACGCACACAGGTTACGAGATTCTGCAACGAACACCACTTTCCGCCCTAAGTTAACAGGTCCTCTTTCGGCCCAAACCAGACCTTAACACGCGTATTCGTTGCTGCACCGCAGCTTCTAAAAGAAGTCGTCTGCGCATCACAATTTCCAATCTAGGGGCGGTGGCGTTCGGTTAGGGTGTTATTTTCCAAAAGGCGAGAACTTCGCGAACTTCATCACGAGGATAATACGGCCCCGCTGAAGCCAAATCATCACGAATTGCAGACTTTCTCCGGTTGGCAGCATCCTTAATCCGATCCGAGAACTTGGTAGTTCCAAGCGGAAGCGAAGCCTGGCTTGGCTTGGGCCAGCTCTCCGGGTAGGCATCCCAATTTGTCCATTGTGAAACTTGTTTGGCAACGTCGTTTAACTCTTCATGTTCACAAGACCAGCCGTAGAGATGTAGCGCACAAACACGCAGCATCATTTTTACTTCGACCATGACGTCGGTAAATGCCTTCAGTGGGGTGGGGAGAAGTACCATGTTGGCAACACAGGAATAGAAGCGGCGATCCTGAACCACCATATTGCTGACTTGGTAAGCTGCATCATCCATGCTCCAGATATGGCAACATGACCAATTCGGGCGCTCGTTGGCACGAAGTCCCAAGGCCAGTGTCAATGCCTTGTTCGCATACAAGTTTCCTTCGGACTTATGGACGCTGACACCAGTCTGACGGTTGCGATTCATCTGTGGCTCAGACCAGTTCGCTTTGTAGAACAGAGCACGTCGTGCGTGTTCGGGGAACCAGACGGGAAGATACTCGAATGTCTTGGGGTCGACCCATCTCGCTGTGCGCTCAATCAGCCTCATGACATCGGTGAGGCTGAGTTCACGGCGTAGAGCTTCGAGACCGTCTGGCAACACATCTATGCTGGTAACTTTTTCGTCCAAGATCCTAGTCCCTCTCACTCAAGTAAGTTCAGCTGGCGGCAATATTTGACGACCGTCCTTTGTCAATACACCTAACCGAAGGACCAAAGCGCGTCACCTGTTAACCACCCGATGCGGGAGGACATTTTGTTGAACTAGACAAGGATGTCTCTTGAATTGGAAAGGCACGTTGCACGTATGGCTGGTGCCGCGACCGCTTCACCATACAGTTCAATCAAGTCAGAATCGTTCTCGTCAGGCCAAGTCGACGGGTCACCCAAATGGAGCGTGCAGGTTCTCAACATGTTTTCCACATGCTCAAGTTCGGTATACTTTTTTAACCATTTCCTAGACCTGGCATCCTAGACGGTAAAAAGATAGATTCGCGTAATGTTGCTCCTTTACCATAAGGTACGCAATAGGCACGAGAGACGACCTCACAGGAAATCTGATGGCAATAGACGTTTTTCGATCGATTAAATGGGAGCAGGCAAGCACAGCCCTTTTCGGTCAATGGCCAGTTAGACTACGCCGCGTTGCAGCTTCTGCAATCCTAACATTGGCGGCGACCGCATCCATGCGACCGCAGACATCAATGGACGGTTACCATTTTAATTGCTGCATTGCGAACGGAAACCAGACCTTCGAGCAACGATCCATAGTTCTGACCAGTGGAATACAATGATCTCCACCGCCACAGGTCACCCTTTTCTGGAAACAGCGCTGCAATGAAGCGGCTACCATTTACTGGGTTGTTTGCTAAAACGATTAAGATATCCGCTGTGATACGTACTTGGAAATCGAGGGGTATTTGATCGGCGAGGATTCGTTGAACCATTACTGTAATGTTCATCTTGGTTTCTCCTATTTGAGATACGCCAAGTTAACATACGATCCGCCCTCCTTGCGGCAAACTTCACCGGCGTGAAAACATGGTTTCCGATTTTGTCTAAACGGACGTTGGACGAGCATAACCGCTCTGCGTCCTCGTTCGTCCCACTTCCGCATCTCCGACTGAGCTCTTAACTAACTGCGGCTTACCTCAACCGACATCGCCACCGTTAGTCATACGGCCAAACCATTTAATCTCCCCAAAACCGCCCATGTGTGAATACGAAAATACAGGTTGAAGAAATCCACTAAACATGACAATTGTGTCCTAGAAGTAGTTTTCTACCGAAGTTTTGAGTGTTGGTAATGTCAACTAGCAGGCCCAATACCGAAGGTTTTTCAAGTGCTTAGAGACACTCAACGCGCTTGCCTTTTTGCAGATTTTTCTGCGTCAGGTGTGACACTTTTAACGAACCAAAGGTGAGTTTCTTCCCTTCCTTCACTTCACACTTAATTAACAAAGGGGATTAAAACTCGTGAAATTTGGCGAAGCAAAATCACGGTTTTTCAATTTCTGTACGGCGCTATTAGTTGCGATCACAATCTCACATCAGGCAACAGGGCAATCAAACTGGGTGCCTTTGGGTACGACGGGTTGGACCAGTTCGTCCTCATTCGCGAAGACCAAACCCGCATCCACACCCCCTACCCTTTCCCAATGGAGCGGACCTGTTGGGAATAGCGAGTTGGCTAAATTGCGGTCGCTAATCTCATTAGCTGAGAGTTGGCAGGATCAATATGACGCTCATCACTTGTCGGCAAAAATCCCACCGAGCGGCAAGCCCTCGACGATGACCATTGCGGATATCCAACTATGGATTGCTGCAACACCGGGACAGCATCACGCTATTGGCAGATACCAAATCGTTCCTGAAACTTTACAATATTTGGTTGATAAATCCGGCATATCCGAAAGTGCCAGATACTCCCCCGCCCTACAGGACATGTTTGCTGACATGCTTATCTACAATGCGGGATATAAAGAATATATGGCAGGCGATATATCACTTGGCAAGTTCATGGATAACCTTGCCGGTGTGTGGGCGGGTCTACCATTGCAATCCGGCAAGTCCGCGTATCACAACTATGCGGGAAATAGGGCCACCATCACTAGGCAACTTTACGAATCCGAAATGAAACGAATATTCAACTCATAGAACTCCGTAAAGCAGGTACCATACAAATCACCGATAACGCAGATGAACGGTTCAGGCGCGGCGTAATCTCCCAGAACAAAAACCGGAAAAATCGCCTGCTGGGGAGCCAATCATGGGTAACAGCTCAACTTCCATTTCCTCGGTATAACCTCCCACCAATTAATTGGTGGGAGGTTCAGGACCGCTTACGCGGCCACCTCCTTTTCTGTTGCTTCGGATGCTTTGGCTTTGATGAAGTCCACCGCTTTTTGAGCCTCGCTCGCTGCCTTGAATATTACACTATGATCGTCATTCAGGGCAGATAGCCAGCCCTCGATATAGGCGGCGGATTGTCCGAAGTCGGGCTTAAAGCCAAATTCAGCACCAAGGATGCAAGTAGCAATTTCAGCCACCAATTCTTCAAACGCATAGTCTTTGCGGTTTTGGAATTTTTCGAAACGATCCAAGCGCGATTTGTGGCCTGTGGCATGCGCCGCCTCATGTCCTAAGACACCATAAAACTCCGCCGCATTATAAAAGGTTGATATTGACGGCATGTGGATACGATCAGTGCTAAGAGAATAATAAGCTTCTGGTTTGTCGCTGGTGTCAATTGCAACTCCAAGGGCAGCGAAGAAATCATCTAGTGCGGGATCGGCAACGGTTCCAAGATCGCGGGGCAGTTCTGGTGTGATATAGAATTGCTCTGGCAAGCCTTCGATCTGGTCGGCATTGAATACGCGGTAAGCGCGCATGTATGGGATTTTCACATCTTCGCCTTGGTCATTTTCACGCTCAACGGTGCCGTATTTGATAACGGTGTTTGATTTTTCTCCTTTTCGAACATTCGCACCAAAGTCTTTTGCCTGTTTGAATGTGAACCAATGAGCGGATGAATAGCCGCGTTCCTCCGCAGCAAGCCAAAGCATAAGAATGTTAATGCCTCGGTATCCCTCACCAGTAGAACGCAAGGGAAAGGCAGCGCCGGATTTTGAACCCGTCCAAGGCTTGCGCCATGGTGGAGTACCCGCATTGATTGACTCAATTATCTTGTTCGTGATTTCTGCATGTATATCAAATTTTGCCATTGTCTCGGCTCCCCTTAAAATCGATTGTAAAAATATGAAGCCGCAAACATTGCAAAGAGCGCCGCGCCTGCAATTGCTGCAAGAATTTCAAATTCAGGTTGGATAAAAAGATTTGTCATTTGTGACTTTTCCTTATGTGGTGATATTCGAGGTTGCCCCCCGAATTGGATTGATTTTGAGCAAGCACGAAGTGCGCCTGTCTCTAAAATCTGACCCACTGGCGAAGTGCCGGGGGTAGCAAGTGCAAGGAAAATCGTCGGGGATTTGGTGCGGCCCGCAGCGCAGCGAGGACACGGCCCCGGCTATTTTACTTGTAGGCGCGAGGACCAGTGGGTCCTTAGCACTTCACTTCATGAAGGTTGTTTTAATGGTGCCTAGATGAGCGCCGTAGCCTTAGTGCCTCCGTCGGCGGTCGTCATCCGCAGGACCGAGGCGACGGATCTTGGCCAATCATCTGGCGAAGACTGAAGTGCGGCTCGTTAAGAACGGGAAAGGCTGTTGCATGAGAGAGAACAATGCCTGAGGGTTATAGTGGAAGCCAATTTGCGGCGGTAACTAGAACGCTGTCCCGCTTAAGCGGGATCAGGCCAATCTAGATCATTGGCACAGGTATTTAGCTTTCAGGCACGAGGGACAAAGTTCCTTCGCAATTCACTTAACGATTGCGACTGAAAAAGCGTATTCAAATGCCGCCCCCGAAGGAACGGCAAATCGGGTTTCATCACAAAGCAAAACTGAATTAATTCAGAAATCTTCAAACAATAGGTTAAGAGTTTTCCCGCCAGAACTGCGTATAATCAGTTTATCGGCGTATAGGGCTATCACAACGGTTTTGGTGGGGTTCTTTTCGTCCTCAACCATAATAATAGCACGGCCATGATCCTCATCACTGGAGGTTTTATACTCTCCAAGTATCTCGACTTCTGGTTTGTTAGGCGCCCAAAAGAAGGGTTTCTTTTTCTTTGTACCGTTGCTGTTCTTTGCCATAAACACAAATAGTTTGGCTTTATTCCACATTTGTCTCGTCCTAAAAAAATACTCAAAATAAGTTGCTTCAAAATATCCCACCGTGAAAATAATAAGAAGAACAGAGCTCTTCCTCGATGGTAGCAGGGCGGGGAAAAAATGATCCTGCCCCGCTTTTCATTTTACCCGAAATACTCCGGCACCCAAGTGTCAATTCGGGATTTCTGTTCTTTAGTTACGCCAAGGGCTTTTTGGGTGGCTTCGTCTGAAAAAAGCTTTTCCAAACGCTCGGCCTTGTCACCTTTCTTGAAAGCCACGAAGGCTTTTGTCGCTGCGCTGTCGGATTCGAGGTCAAGCAATGAACCGTAGAGATTTTCCAGATAGGCGGCATTAACCCGCTTGAAGAAATTCTCTGCTGTCGGTGTCCAGACGCTGCGGATACTCGTTTCACATTGGCTGTCGATCTCGGCTTTGAACGCATCGTCGCCACCTGTGAGGACTGCCGCAAGATGGCGGGTGATTTCCGCGTTACGGTGCTTCTTACCTTTGGCCTGAAACTTCTCGAACGTATCAGCCAAAGCTGAGTCCCACGCATCATCTTCCGTTTCGTTTGGAGTTGTCAGGCGTTCATCCAGTGCAAAGCCCGTTTCTGTAGTTGGCTGATTGCTCGGAGCGTCCAATCGCAATTCGAAAACCTTACGATACCCAGTGTGGCCGGATAATTGGAATGCCAGGAGATCGAGCAACATTTCGGCTTTGTTTACAGCGGCATTCTGGCGAGCGCCTAACCGGATTGCCTCAAGATCATCTGCCAGCTTTTGTGAATAAGGTGACTTGGGCTTGTCGAGCCTTTGATGGGCGGACTTTTTCAAAATGCCTGCTTCAATAGCTGCATTTTTATCCTCGCGCTTAATCAGACCCGATTGGCTAGATAGTTCGCCTGACTGGTTTACGTAGACAATCAGGCCAGCATGGGCTTTCTGTTCCTCTGTATATTCTCCATCTAGAATTGCCTGTAGCCTAGCCAATTCAGTTTTGCCTGCCTCATCCAAATCACGGTTTTGAGCAAGATCAACCAGTTCGTCATACCGTGTCGCCTGATCTTCCGACAATTCACCCTCGGTTCGGTAAATCCTTGAATATCTGCCCTGCTCAATATCCCAGTATCCGAGATAGGAGTCTCCAGCGGTTTCTACCCATTTCCAGCCATCGGCCTCTTTGGTTTTGTTTGCAGTATCAGTCAGCTTTGCATGAAATACCGCTTCCAGAATTTCGGGATTGTCGAACGTAGTCTCTTCCGAAAACAGGTCTCCACCAACCTTGCCGCCTTCGGCCTCGTAAGCCTCCTTTCCAACAAACACGGCGCGGCGGTTCGTGCCGCTAATAGCGTCGGGCTTGAGCAAGGATTTCATACGGTGGGCAGAAGTTGCTTCACCGCGCACCATTTCCAGAACTTCCAGCGAGTGCTTTTTATCGTTCGACACTGTGAAGGCATTTGCCATTGACAGGTTGATCTCGCCAGCTTTCAACGCATCCAGAATTGAGTTTGGCAGTTCGGCCAGTGCAAGGCGGCGGTATACATGGGCTTCGGTTGTGCCAAAGACTTTTGCGATACGCGCTACCCCCATGCTTTTAGCATACATCTTGCCAAAGGCGCGGATTTCATCAGCGGGGTGTAAATCGGCACGAGCGGCGTTCTCGACGTTGGCCCATGTTTCGGCGGTATGGGCATCCGGGGCAATGCGCACAGGAACATGTGCAAGGTTTGGTTCTTCCAGAACTGCTATCTTCAAAGCGCGTAGGCGGCGACCTCCAGCAACTACACCAATTTTACCTTTCGAGTCCTTCAAGCCAGACAGGTTTTGAATGAGTCCACAAGCCACAAGGCTTTGCGCCAGATGTTCAATACCCTCGTTATCGGCTTCTTGGCGCGGGTTAAGATCGGACAAATACAATTTATCAAGAGCTACGTACTCGATTTTAGAAATGTTCGGGGCTGTAATAGTTGTATGCTTGGTCATTCTATAAATTCCTTTTATTGCTGCCGTTTGAGGTTTATTCCCCAATTCGGACTGATTTTGAGCAAAGCGTGAAACGCGCTCGTCTCTAAAATCTGACCCGCTGGCGAAGTGTTGGGGTAGCAACTGCAAGCTAAATCGCCGGGGAATTGGTGCGGCCCGCCGCGCATCGCGCGAGGACACGGCCCTGTCTATTTAGCTTTCAGGCGCGAGGGACAAAGTCCCTTAGCACTTCACTTTATGAGTGCGGCAGCGGTCTTGTGCGTTAGCACGAAGAAAGGCGACCTATCGGCCGCCCCCTCCTCGGTTAGGTTAGTCGTCGTCGTTGTCGCGTTTCGGGAAGGCAACCATTTCGACGTTTGGAAACATGTTGTGTTTCACAGTGAGAGAAGTGATGTTGCCATCGCCGTCGGTTCTGACGAAAACGACCCCGCAGCGATCCCAGAAGTTTTTGCCATCTTTTTCGCCGGTTTTAACGTTCAGTTTCAAAGTTTGAGTAGTCATTGTGTATTTCCTTTTTGTTCGTGTTTCGATGAACATGCTAAAGCGGCCAGGATGAGGGGGTGTCAGCAGGTAGTTTGTTGCGCGAGGAATGCCGCAGGCAGGGGAAACTACCTGTTGAAGCGAAGGCGAGGATATTTGTTTGACTCGCGCGAGGAATGACCCGGCACGGGGCAAGGGAAACAAATTTCTCGCCCAAAGTGATCTCCCCCGACTGGCCGCTATGTTTAATCGTAAAAGAAACACGACAATGGAAATGCATTTGGCTACGAGCTGAAATCTGTCCGTGAACGCGCGAATTGGCAAAAAAGTATGGGGTCGCGGGATCTTGATGTAACTGTCAACCCGTGACGGTTAACATCACGGCTTCACCCGCACCACACAGCCTCAATATGACTTGGTTGACTACTACGCCACAATGATGACCACCCAACCCCCCCGGGGCGGCTGAAAGGGGGTCTGGAAGAACGCAGCCGCCAATCTCCCTCCCAGCCAGTGATCGTTACCCACAGGGCCGAAACAACGGACTTTGGGCGACCATCCGGCAAAGACCGTGGCGCGGCTCGCAGAGACGGGGCACGGGCTATTGTAAGAGGGAGAACAAAGTCTGGTGGTTCGGGTGGAAGCCGGTCTGCCGGCTGGAACTAGAGCGTGATCCCGTAAAAGCGGGAGGCGGTATAAAATACTGTTCGTTTACCCAAAAAATGTGAGCGCAATCATGAACCCGCCCGCAAACGCAATGGATCCAGTAATTCCAGTCCAAAGATTGATGCCCGAAGTTATCTTTTCCTTGAAGTATATTTTCACGGACACCAATTGTTTTTCATCAAGACCCTGTGCCCCAAGAAAATCTTCCATGGTTTTCTCTTCATTTTTTGAAAAATACATCCCGTTAGTCCAACTCATAATTAGTCCTTTATTTATCTTGATTACTTTATTGACCAGAATATCTAAGTATCACGTTTGATAGACATCAACAGAATTAAACCGTGTAAAAATAAAAACACTGTGCTGCAAGTACAGCTCCGCGCGAAGCGCCGGGCCTGCATTTCTTGCCCCTTCAATGGGGCGGGAAATACAGGGCATTTCACAAGCACTCGGGCATTTTCGAAAATTCATAAGAATAATTACTGGCGATTCACTAATTTTGACTGTTTCGAAGAAAAAGCACCCATAAAGCGTTTTGCAATAACTTTGATAAAAGCCTTACTGAAACTCCCCTGACGTTTGGAATTTGAGTTAAAATAAAAAGAGGTTTCAAGCGTATCACGATTGTGTTCATCAAAAATGATCCACAGTTTTTTATTGCTATCCAACCCAGCTCTCCGAACCTCCATTGGGGGAACTTCTAAATAATCCCTAGCTGTGTCTGGCTCTGTACCCGTAATAGGTAAAATATACAGATATGTTTTAGTTGGGGAGGCCTTCACAACGGCGGTAAACACAACAGGCCGTGGCTTCCGGCCTTCGGTTTCTCCCCGTTCATCTTGGTGAACCCAAAGATAGGGATACTCCCATAAATCTCCAGTATTAGGTTTAGTCATCGGATTCGATCACTTTGGTCAATTCCGCCGCCAATAACGATGCCTCATCTTCGGGAATGTCCGCCGTATCGCGCGCTATTAGGGGATCATTAACGGAATACCGTTCATCAAAAATACGGCGAGACATAATTACGAACCGCGATACTCCGTGATCTAACAAGCTGACAGGTCCGCTATTAGCGGCATCGTAAACATCGCCCGATTTACGGTTTAGCGCTGTTTTAGGGAATTCTTCGACAAATACATCACTCATAGGGTGTTCCTTTCTCTATAATACGTAATTTACGCTTATTACATAATATACGTAAATTATAAGAAATTTCAAGTGTTGTTCCTAATGGTGCCAATGTTCCCGACCATATTTCCGGCCACAAATGGATATCCGGTTGTTTGGATCAAGTGGTACAATAGCAAGACAGAGATCATCTTCGCTTTCAACTTTGTAAACGCTGCAATCGGTATCCCCAAACGCATAAATAACAAACATCCAGTTATCCTTGTTGGTTTCACGATACTGATAGAACCCGTGATAATTCCTTTGCTGAACGCCGTTCCGATGCCGAACCGCACCATGTTTGGTGAAGTCCGGCGCATGTGCGGTATTCTGAAATAAGTCATCCATATTTCTAGTTTTCGCGCATATGTTTTTCGGAATTGGCGTCTGGAAACCTTTCTTCCAAATCCGCGAAACGGCGTTCCATTTCTTCACGCGTGAGGTTGTCCAGTTCCACTAACCCGACGATTTCACCTGTCGCCTCAATGCGTTGCATCAAGGAAATATCGTAGAATTCCGGTGTCTGGTCATAATCCTCGATCAACGTAAAGCCGCCGACCCCGTCGCTGGCCATCGCGAAGGCTTCCAGTTGCAAGGGTTTATCCAGATCGTAAGAAGCAACTTTCACGGAAGCGTCGCAAACACCACAATAGGCATCATCAAATACCTGCCCAAGCACCCAGTCTTGTGATTCACTGCACCAATCAACCCAAGCATCGCGCAAAACGTTCTCGTTGCCACAAGAGGCACACAACATACCCTGCCTGTTTTCAGGTTTGTGCGGGCGCAGATCGTTTTGTAGTTCCACGATCATATCGCCAGCTTCAGAAGAAAGACCTATTTCACTATTGTCCAAGATAGCTTCAAGCCGTGTGTCGATTTCTTTAACAGAGAGCATCATATCAAACCCCGCCGTTTTCATTAAATTTCTGAATAATCGATCTGGCGGGACCGTCCGTTATTTTGCCGTTTTTCTCCACCAAAACGAGCATTAAGTCACCGTCACGCCCAAAACAACGGGCGCAATCTTCCAGTGAATAAAACAGGTCTAGAAGTGTTGAGGGTGAAAAACCGCCAAGGTCGATATTGCTTAATGGGTGAAGTGCGCCATCTTGTTCGGCATCTTTGTGGCCGGTATAGCTGCCTCGATCATACATACTTACCGAAATAAATTCGTTATCCATAATAGTACCTTTCAAGTGAGTGGGCTACCCCGCCTTTACGGGGAACCAGTTTCAGTAATCGCTAGGGAAAAGGATGGTCAGAACGCGGCGCGTATCTGCAAAAGATGATGGGTTTTCAGATCCCGCATCATAGGTTGGGTTATAGAAATCAATCTTCCACCAGACCTTTTGACCACACACTTCCATGAAGCCCATTTCGTGAGAGCCAAACGGGTCATTATCTTCTGTGAAATCATCGTAGGCACAAACGGCACGAAAACAGGCAAACACAAAATCCGGTCCTTCTGCATGGATTGTGGCTGTGCAAACCCACTTGCCGAATATTTCATCTTCGGGAGGTTGTTGGCGAAAATGATCGTTCTGCTCGGCAATGTGTTTAATTTCCAACTGCTTTGCAATTTGTTCGGGTGTCATATCGCCTTGAGTAGACATTTGCGCGACCTCCAGCTTTGGTTCGGAAACCTTAGCCAGAAGCTCACGGGCCTCGGCCTCACGCGGAATTGCCCCATCGCTTTTGATGATAATCCCAACACTACGGTCGCCGTGCTGGATCAAACTTTGGGCAAAACACCGCAGCCCTTTATCGGAAGTAAAGCGAGCAACAAAAGCCTCGACATCGTTATGAAGTTGGGTGATCGCGATAAAGCGACCCTTACTGATTTTAAGCGCTCTTTCACGTGCGAGCTTGTCATCAGCAGTGCCAGTCGCGAAACCGTTACGGTCTAATGTGCCATTAGAAATGTAAAGCTTCGTGTTTTCTTGAACAAAAATACATTCGGCCTCGGTGTGACCGTTGTTGATAGCTTTTCGGCGCATTCCAGCAAGGTTTTCCGGTTTGATATTATCACCCTGCGTCAATGCTACGGCATAAGTGTAAAGATGTGTTTCCCAATAATTACGAGCCATTTGTGATTTCTCCTATGTGATGAACATTTGAGGTTTTCCCCCAATTCGGACTGATTTTGAGCAAAGCGTGAAACGCGCTCGTCTCTAAAATCTGACCCGCTGGCGAAGTGTTGGGGTAGCAACTGCAAGCTAAATCGTCGGGGAATTGGTGCGGCCCGCAGCTCGGCACGAGCGAGGACACGGCCCCGGCTATTTAGCTTGCAGGCGCGAGGGACAAAGTCCCTTAGTATTTCACTTCACGAAGGTGACTGCGTTTCAAGTGCGTTAGCACGAGGAAAGACGACCTTTCGGTCGCCCCCTCCTGGGTTGGGTTAATTGTCGTCGTTGTCGCGTTTCGGAAAGGCAACCATTTCGACATTCGGGAACATGTTGTGTTTCACGGTGAGGGAAGTGATGTTCTCATCGTCGTCGGTGTTGACGAATACGACCCCGCAGCGATCCCAGAAGTTTTTGCCATCTTTTTCGCCGGTTTTAACGTTCAGTTTCAGAGTTTGAGTAGTCATTGTGTATTTCCTTTTTTCGTGTTTCGATGAACATGCAAAAGCGGCCGGGAAGAGGGGGTCTGAAAGAACGCCACCGTCGCGATCTCCTTCTCCGCCAGCGATCGTTACCCACAGGGCCGAAACAACGGGTTTTGGGCGACCATCCGGCAAAGACCGTGATGCGGCTCGTAGAGACGGGGCAAAGGGCTATTGCAAGAGGGAGAGCAAAGTCTGGTGGTTCGGGTGGAAGCCGGTTTGCCGGCTGGAACTAGAGCGCGGTTTCGCCTTTAGGTGAAAGGCGGCAAAACCTAAAATATTGATTGTGTGCATTTAGTTCTATCGAAGCACGGCTCAGCCGTTTACTTCGGTTTCCAACGCTTCAATCTTGGATAGAATGTCATCAAAGTCCGGCACTGGGCCGATGATCATTTCTTTCATGCCAGCGTAGTCATGACGCAATGCTACCGTTAATTCGGCATGTGGCATGAGCCGTAAGCTGCCCGGTTTTGCCGTCTCATAACGCGCCCAAGCTGCTTTGAAAAAGACCGCTTTGTGGTGTGCTACTTGCTCCAAAAGATCGAGATTTTCCAGCGCACGTTCCTTCGCAGGATGATCTATCAAAAGCGCCATATCGTAGTAGTGGCGGGACATCCGATCAGAAAGTGGTTTGGCTGGATCTTGATGGCACAGCATGTGCAGAATTGTCGCCTTCTCCCAGAAGGTGCGTTCAATTCCCAAAACTTGTGCCGAGGTTTCGGACGAACCTAACAAGTCGGGAAATGCGTCGGACAGATACGGTTTAATAATCAGATCTTCGGCAGGCAGCAGCACTCCCCTTGCGCCAAACTCAAATCGAATGACTGGTTTGACGTAACCTTGAGATGCATTGTTTTGTTGCTCAGACGGGTAGGTAAACAGAAGTGTCTGTGCGTCATTAATATCTACCGTAAGCTGGAAGCCTTGCTCCAGATGTACATCAAAGGCGGCGTTCAGTTCTGACTGGAGAGGCCCGCTTACAGTCTCCTCCGCGACTTTCTGAAGATCTTTTAAAAGCGCCTTACGTTTGCCTCCAGACAGGTCAGTGTTTTCTGGATCATCGTCACCCGTAAACCCGAGCCGTGCCCGATCAAGCGACAGATCCACATCTTCCGAAAATCGGTGAATGACATCGTAGGCTTTGGACAGCGAAGTGCCGCCTTTGAAGATCAGGTGATCGCCAAAGGATGGAAGCGCAAAGAGCTTATCAAGTGACCAACAAACCCAGAAATCTTTCTCGATGATGGCCTGAGAAAACCCTAGCTGAGCTGCAGCTTCTTGGAATGCTTCAGCGCGCTGCTCGGGCGCTTCATTTGCAAAGCTGTCCAAATCAGATACGCGCCGTGATCTGCTGCACGACCGGGAACATCCAAGCCGGCACTTGCCTAACCTGTTTTTGCAACTGGTCTCGATCTTTGTCATTCAACGCACGCGCCAAAGTGCTTATCACCTGATCAGTCACTCCGTCTTTGCCAACATAGCGCAGTGCCTGAAAAATGGCGCCGGACATTTGACCGGCCCCAACAAGTGTTTTACGCGAAGCATTCCGGAAATGGATCACCTGTCGCCCCACCGTTTTTGTTCGGGAAGGCCCGTCCGTCATATAGGTGCTCTTGGATGGCACTTGTGTTGAAAGACCGAGCTGATTTGCAGCCGTTGCAGGTGAGACCTGCAGAACATAGTGATCTTTCCGGGCAATCGCTCGAGCCACGTCATCAGCTGAAGGGTAGATCGTGCCAAACCGCGTGCTAAGTTTAGGATAATCATAGAGACCACGAGTGAGCCGCCGGATCACGCCTCGATCCGCAAGGCGTGACAACGCCTGGTCAACGCTGGCGCGCGACCCCAAGTCCAACAGGTCCGTTGGCGCAAATATAGCGCCGCGGCCCTTGCCTTTGATGCGTTGTAGAATCTTCGACATGATCATCTTCAATCTCCTTATGTCAGAAAATAGGGTGTGTTTTTCTGAATTTCAAGGCTTTTTCTGTACAGATGATTTTATACAGAAATATCCGCCCTGTAACAAATGAGCAGCCAATCTTCATAGGAGCCATTGTTACTAACTATTGGAAGGCAGATGAGCATTGCTTAACGCTCCGAGCAAAAATATGCATCGGTGCAAAGTATCGCCACTTTGCAAAGATTACTCGGTAAAGTACTTGCGTGCCTTTTGGTGGTCCTTGAGCTGTTCAGGTCTATACGGCTTCATTTCACCTAAATGCGATACGGCATCGGCTTGCAAACGCTTGATCACTGTTGGGTGGAGTGGGAAGTCTTGACCGACCATCCTTGGCTTTGCGGGCCAACGTTTCTCAATTGGCCCTAGCTTAAACAAAAATGTTTCCTCATGTTGCATTCCCCTGGAATCTGGTGACGTTACCAACTCATTTTCATTGATTTGAATACTGGGGACACATTCGCGCAGTTCTTTGACCATCCACTCGATGGTGATATCGCTTAATCGAGATTCCGGCTCAAGGTAGCTGCCCCCAACGTCACTATGACACCCAGCAAACCAAACTTGTTTTAGCCATTCTGGTTTTCTTCCAACGGTCTTTTCAGCTTCGGCGCGCATTCCCCATTTAACTCTAGGAAAATCCTTGCGTTGTTCATCTATCGCCAAAGCGTGCCGTGCAAACCTGACATCAGAATCCAGCCATTTGTCATAGTTTTTACGATCCCAAACGGCTCGATGCCCATTTTTCCAGATGGACCACCAGTCACGTGGATTGGAAATCTTGAGCCGGTTATCCGGGTCCGGTGAAAAAAATTTAAACTGTGACCATCGCAACTTTACGTACCAATAGGTAATCAGCGCGAGCAATCCTATTAGCGGTGTCCAGATAGCCCAATGCCATGATGCGTAGAGGCTGAAGGCGAGCAGTCCCAGTACCAGCGCCAATCCAGCGATGATCAGATACCCAACCACAACGTTCCCCAGGGCCGCAACCGTATCAAAAACGCCAATGAACGTGGGCTGAACATTTCCTTGCACATCCTCTTTCGCATCTGGAACGAAACTCGAGTATTTCTTTCGAAATCGCCTGCCAAGTTCCTCGCGTCGTGAAAAATATGGTTCTTTCCCTCGCGAAAACCCATTGCCGTGATTGTAAACATAATTCACGGCGTCGCTTGCAATTTTTCGTAGCTTTTCTCCATGCCGTGGAACCCTCGAGCCGTCAGGCATCTTAGTGGGTATACCACAAAGATTCATAACATTCGCTACAGCTCTTGCTGTGTAGGCTCCCCGAGAGAAGCCGAATATCAAAACACGATCACCCGGCTCGTAATAGGCAATGATCTTTTCATAGCAGTCAATTACGTTTTCATCGATACCTGTTCCAACTGCGGCTGACAGAATGCTACGAATTTTTCGAAATGTTAGCCCGCCAACTTCACCTGCGCCAAGACCCGCATCGTAATAGCACACTTGCTCTGAAGGTTTTATCTTTGATGATGGACCTGGTCGCATTGCCCGATACATTTTGTAGACATTTGATAACCGTTGATCAGGATGAAGCCCCCCAACCTGCCCAGTTCCATCAGAGAAAATCAGAATATTTTTTGGCATTGGTCGGGTCCTTACGTGTTTAGTGAATGGTTGATCGTATATCCGCGCGTGAGTTTGCCTTTGACCAGTTTGGAAAAGGCACATTGCGCTTCCAATTCGGTTTTGTACGCAACTCTGAGACGATGCCCCCAAGAGCCACTTCGGCCCCGCTGGCGAAGTATGCCATAGACGCCAAACAGGTCTTTGGTGAGCTCAACGCAGTAGAATCGGTCCATATTGATTTCAGGATCGACGCGCTTCATATCAATTTGCATCCATCTCCTCCTCGGTCATCGGCACATGATCAATTGAAAGGCATTCTAATCTTGGAAATTCTTGGTCGAGCCCCCAACGGCGGTGTGGGTAGAATTCGAGTGCCTGACGAATGCGGATTTCCAAGACGTCATCTATGAAGCCAAATTCTCTCCGAACCACCTTTTTTTGAGACTCCGACAGCCGTTCATGAGGTCGTAGCCTCAAGACCGACCACGTGAACCACTCATCATCACGCGGAACATCTTCGAGGCCATTTGTTTTGAGAAACGATAATTCAAGGTCTATACGGGAAGGGATGAAATCGCGGAATTTTTTCCTCGTAAAGCAATAAGCACGTACATGTAATCTGACGCCATCGGAAACAAAGCGAACAGGCGCAATTTGGCGGGTTTCAGGCTCGGGATCCCTCATCGATTGATAAACAATTTCAACTGACTGTTTCGCGCGTATCGCACGGTACAATGGCAAGAAAGCGTGGACATTTTGAGAGCGCTGCAGATCAGGAAGGGCGTCAAAGTCAGATTGCGCGTTGCCTGAAAAGAACTCCATTAGCTCCGAAGTGGCCGCTGGGCCCGTCAGCCGGTCAAAACTGTCTCCCGCAAGGTATTGACGAGCAGTTGCATCATAATTGAGCGCGTCTTCTTTGCTTTCCTTTAGGTAGGCGCGAAAATCCAAAGCAGCTTGTGCATTTGATATTCCGAACTGCTGACAAAGGGACGCACGAGTGGCGGCCCCATTCCAAAAGAACAGACGATCCAGATACTCCAGACGTTTTCTTTGCGCGTATTTAAGTTCTTCGAAAGCCATACTTGATGTTTAGCTTGACTCGTTCGGCTTGTCCATATAAAAATTAGTCATGTAAAAACTAACGGGGCAAAGCATGCGAATTCTTCATACGGCAGATTGGCACCTTGGAAAGACCTTTCGAGGGGTATCTTTGCTCGAAGACCAGCAGCATGTTTTGGATCAGGTGTTTGAAACAATTATAGAGCAGAACATCCAAGTCCTGATCGTAGCTGGTGATGTTTATGATAAACCCTCTCCCTCAGAAGCCTCAGTTGCGCTGTTCAGCAGCTTTGTTGAGCGCGTCTACTTGGAGACAGCCGCAGCAATTATTATCATTGCAGGCAATCACGATTCTGGACAACGCCTTGGAGCTTTCACAAAGCTATATGATCGCAAGCGGATCTTGATCAGAGGCACATTAGAAATTGAAGAGAAACCGCTCATCCTGGAAGACGATCATGGGCCAGTGGCCTTTTCTGCGTTGCCCTATGGAGAAATATTTGCGGCCCGTCGTGCCTTTGAAGATGAAAGCATTCGATCGCCTGAGGACGTGTTGCGGCATGAAGTAGGTGCCGCACAAGCGCTCAGACCTAAGGATGCACGCTGGGTAATAATCGCCCATGCATTTGTGACCGGGGGCCTGCCAAGTGAAACAGAACGTAAACTATCTGTTGGCACCGTTGAGACAGTCTCAAATAGCCTGTTTAAAGGCGCTGACTATGTAGCGCTTGGGCATTTGCACCGGCCTCAGACGGCTGGACATGAGACGATTCGCTACAGCGGTTCGCCGTTGGCATTTGGGTTCGATGAAGCTGACACAATCAAGACCATGACAGTTTTCGATTTGGATGCGGATGGAAGTCTTCAGAATTTTCAGGAAATAGCATTCGAACCGCTTCGTAAGGTGAGGGAGGTCAGGGGATTACTAGCTGATTTGATACTCGAAGCTGAAAAGGCCCCAAGTGATGATTATATCAGCGCGATCCTTCTGGATCAGGGTGCCGTGGTGGAACCTGCGGCGCAATTGCGACCCCACTATCCAAACATTTTACAGGCACTCCGCGAGAAGAGGCGCGAACTCGTTCATGCCAGCGCAGGACGGGCAAGCTCCAAATTGGACGATCCGATGGGTGTGATCAGCGAATTCGTCGATTTTGTGCGAGGCGAAAAACCCAATGAAGCTGAGACCAAAATTGTAACACAACTGATCGACCAACCTACTCAGGAGATCATTTAATGCGCCCGATACGTCTCACTTTGAATGCCTTTGGTCCCTTTGCGGGCAAGGAAGTCGTTGATTTCACCGCCGCGCTTGATGCTGGAATATTTGGCATCTATGGCGACACAGGTTCGGGAAAGACAACAATATTTGACGGAATCGCCTTTGCATTATTTGGACAGTCTTCAGGCGCTGAGAGGGTCTCCGATGACATGCTATCGCATTATGCAGACCCAAAAGAGATCACATATGTTGAATTGGTCTTTGACCTCGGAGAGAAGCGCTATGTAATCCGCCGCATCCCCAGACAGGAGCGCGCCGCAAGTCGCGGCGAGGGTCTGGCGTCGCAGGCACATGAAGTTTATCTGTTTGATGCTACTGGGCTGACTTTAGATCAGATCACCCAAAAAAACTCCGGTGACATGCTGGCCGAGAAAAAAACCAGCTTGGTCGACCCAATGATCAAGGACTTGCTTGGCTATGATGCAGCGCAATTCCGGCAGATTGTTTTATTACCACAGGGTGAATTTCGCAAAATCCTCACGGCCAGCTCTGACGAACGGTCGCCGATCTTGAAACGCCTCTTTGACGTATCGTTGTACGAAAATTTCATGCAAAAAATTCGTACTCAGGCATCAACCCTGCGCCAACAAATTAGAGACGAACGGCTCCGTAAAGAAACAATCTTAGATGGTGTCACGGAGGGCGAACTTAAGGAAGATATTGCATCTAGCAAAATTACCTCCGATGAACTTGAGGGTAAGCTGACGGTCTTAAATGCGCGAGCAAAATTCCACCAACGAAGCATGTCCGCGGCAGAAACACTAATTGCTAAGTTCACGTCACTGGAAGACGCCCAGGAGGACAGAGATCAACTCGATTTGGGCGCCCCTATAATCAAGGTCCTTAAGGCTCGTGTCGCACAGGCGCGGGCAGCACAATTGGTCCTGCCGGCAGAAACGCTTCGTGATCGTGCCGCGCAACAATTCACGGACGCTTCAAAACAAAAAACAGATGCAGATAGTGCGCTTGGCGCAGCCAAGACCATACATGAGACAGCGAAGACCAACCTACAGCGTGTTTCAGAACAAAAGCCCGCGCATGATGCAGCCATTACCGAAGTTCAAAAACTCGGCCGGTGGAAAGAGGTTCTTGATAAAGCAGCCTCACTCCAGCAGCCTGTAAGCGCGGCTCGAGAGGCACTTGATACCGCAAGGATGTCCGAAAGCGAAGCCACAGACTTGGCAGCAGCAACACTTAAAAAGTTGCAAGATCTTCAAGCGCTTCAGAAGGCTCTGCCTGTTCACACAAAAGCAACGAGCGATGCGACCACTGATCTGGCCAAACTCGACCAAGAGACAGAGCTTGCCATCCGATATGAATCGTCCGTTTTGAAGCTAGACCAGCAGGTGAGCCGTATTGAAGTGTTGCGAGACAACCATCAGAAGGCGGCATCGCATCTGAGGGAATGTAAAGATGCGTTCACGCGGGCCGAGAAGGCGCTTACGGACATTCAAGCTTTGCACGTGGCTCGAAAACTCGTACCCGATGAACCCTGTCCGGCCTGTGGGTCCCGCGAACATCCTCACCCTGCAACTGGTGATCCCGAGCGCATGGGACGGCATGAAGCCTTTGAAGCGACTGAAGAAGCACATAATCAAGCACTTGGTACCGAACGAGAGACCAGGGGTCTCTTAGCCTCTGGAGATGCCATTTTGGTTGACCGGCAGCAAGAGCTTGACGCAATGGCCAAACCAGTGAGGAGCCGTGAAACTCTGGCGCCATTGTTGAATGAAGCACGAAACATGAAGGAAACGCTAGAGAACGATGTGCGGTTCAATGATCTTGCCGTCCGTTTGGCAGCGGCAGAAGATTTGCACAAAACCAAAGAGACAATCCGCATAGGCGCTTCTGAAGAAGTGGCACGCAAAAAAGAAGCCAAATCTAACGCACAGACGGCACTGACTACGACGCTGCAGGAAGTTCCGGAAAAATGGCGCGATGCCGAAGATTTAGATAGTGAATATTTAGCGAAAACTGCTGAAGTGGCCAACCTTGAACAACAGAAAACCTCCGCGACCGAAGCTGAAAAAACTGCAGCTCTCAGGTTGGCGTCGGCAAATGAAGCGCAACGCAATGCGGCCTCAGGTCTGACACGGACAACGACTGCGTCAATGGAAGCGGCTGAAGCGTTTTTGCAAAGTTTAGAGAATTCCAAGTTGAGCGGAGACGACTTTCAAGCTGCAAAGTCTGATGTGCACAAACTTGGAGAAATGGAAGGCACCATCCAAACTCATAATAGTGAGGTTGCGTCAAACACAGATCGACTCAAGCGACTTGCCGAGGATATTGGGGAGCAAGAGCGGCCTGACCTTGAGACCCTACAAGCCGCGGCCAAGGCATCTGCGGATCTTCTAGAGACGTCGCGTGCAGACCAGACCAGGTTGACGGCTGAGCTAGAACGCAAAAACAAAGTGTTTGCATCGATCACTACGCTATCAGCCAAAATCCTCGGGTTTGAGAAAAAGTTCGAACCATTGGGCGAGATCGCCAATCTTGTAAATGGCGACAACGATCTGAAAGTCAGGCTCCCAGATTTTGCGATTGCTGCCATGTTCGACGAGATATTGGACGCGGCCAATCTTCGTCTGGGGCCTATGACCAATCATCGCTATCAGCTTCACCGCCCGATTGAAAAGACGGGTGGTAGAACGAAGAGAGGTCTCGATATCGCGGTATTTGATGCGAATACCGAAAAATCTCGTTCTACAACAAGCCTATCGGGGGGCGAAGGCTTCCAAGCCTCGCTTGCCTTGGCTTTGGGGCTGTCTGATGTGGTGCAACAGAACAGTGGGGGTATCAAGCTGGATGCAATCTTCATTGATGAGGGGTTTGGTACATTGGATCAGGAGACGTTGGACACGGCGCTAGATACGTTGTGCTCTTTGGTCGGAGAGAAACGAGCAGTTTGTCTGATTTCGCACACCGAACAGGTCAAAATCTTGATCACAGAGGGATTTGATATCGAAGTGGCTCCAGGTGGATCGCATATTCATGCTCGAAAGAATGTAGCGTAGAGCCTTTGACCTGCAACTGAATTGTCATCCGACCTGATCCTGAGCCTTTCGGGTTCCGACATCATGCCCCTCAATAAGATTGGAATAGTAACAATTCATCGATCTAACAGCGTCGGCAAGAGACCGTCGTATTGATACCGGCAGAGTCGCGCCAAGGCTTGCAAACTTTTCGGCAAATTTCAATGCAAGATCATTGAGCTCAATACGCCGCGGCGAGTCTTCTCCGATAATCAACGGCTCAGCGCGTGTTACAGACTCTATCCAGTCTTCAAATTGCTTAATCGTTGCCGTATATACTGCCGGTTTCAATACCTGCATACTAATGTTGTTTTCCTATTTTCTTCAAATAGTTAAAACGATTGAAAAATCAAATATGCCGGTATAAATGCCGCTTCCAAATGAACTCCTAGTCAACTTGAAGCCCAAAAAAAATAGCAACTACAACCCAGCCCCCAGTATTACAAAGTATTAGGATTATAAACAAAACCTAAGGCATCGCGTATCAGCTCGTTATCAAATTTTGGGAAATATTTGCCTCCCTCAATGCTCTAATCGAAAGCCATCAAAAAACGACGTCGGACCAACAAAACTGCTGACGGGTGCAGCGCCGCGCGAAGCGCTTAGCCGGAATTCTCCCCAACGATGGAGATAATTCGGGGCGACTCCGCCAATCAGAAGCGCCGCCTAGCGGCAACAATTAAACCTCCGCTCCAGTCTCACTTAAGCCCGAAGTGGTGTCAGTTTTAATCAGTTCTTATTAGCTAATCCTTATTACATAATCAGTTTTACGGCAGTTTTTGCTCAGAGACATAATTTCCGCTTTCGGCCCATTTCCGACCTTGGCGACGCAGTTTTTTGTTGCAGCGCAGTACGCCAAAGCTGACATTCGTCATTCACGAAGCGTATTTTGGCATCGATGTCGGCTCAGCGGGACGAAGCCGTCGTCGGAGTGTGTGCTCCCGACTAACCGCTCCTGATCCGGAGCGGCCGTACACGGACCATCCAATAGGCGGAAGTGCGTCGCGGGTCAAAAGAGCCGGCGGCACCCAACCCACGAAATTGCGAAAAAATTACGGTGTCGGACACGGCAGACTGACGGTCGTTTGGGAACCTACTTTTGCCGGCTCAACTGAGTCGCCAAAACATTCAAGGAGGATAACATGTTCCCGTCACCGCAAGAACGCGAAGCTCTCAACACAATGAAACGTGACCTTTGGTCTGGCGTAGGTCCCAAGCAGTTCGGGCTGGAAATGCAACGCAGCGATGAAATCGTTGACTATGCGACTTCCGATCGCGCGCATTACGAATTACACCGGCTGAAACTTGCGCTTGTATTTGTGCGCAGCCTCAAATCCCGGGTGCATACTGCGGTATCGGCGATGTCTCTGGCGCCAGAGGTTCGTTGAAGCCTCAACGTAAGTTGCCCCGTTCACTATTGCCAACACTTGTTTGGCGGAGTGTGCTAAGACTCCGGAAGTGCCCGGCCTACGCCGCACGTACAAGGGGGAGCCGAAAGTGCCGGAGAATGCGGACGAGCAAAAGAAGGTCGAGATTGATCTGCTTGGTACCGTCCGACTGAGGATTGGTGGCGATGATGTAGCCCCGCTGCCGCGAAAAGTGCGCGCGGTCCTGGCCTATCTGGTCATTCGCCGCGGCGACAAAATCCCGCGCGAAACATTGGCGGGACTGTTTTGGGGAGATCGTGCCGACGAACAAGCACACGCCAGCCTCCGCCAGACTTTGAGTCAGATACGCAAAACGTTGCGACCAGCCGGAGCAACGTTGGTTACCGCAGATCGCGAAAGCGTCCAGTTTACAGCAGGAAATCTGCACATTGACTTGGAGGAATTGATCCGCCTGAAGGACAGCGAGGACATCGATGCACTGGCGAGGTTTTTGGATGGCGTGCACGGAGAATTGCTCGAAGGTATGTCGATCGGCGAATCGGCATTTGAGCAATGGCTTGCCACGGAGCGAGAGGCCGTTCGACGGCAACTCATCGCTGCTCTTTCCCGCCTGGCCGAGCTTTATGAAGTCAAGGGCGTGTTCAACGATTCGATAAATGTGAATCTCCGCGTTCTCGCGTACGACGCTCTCGACGAAGAAACTTACCGGACGCTGATGCGCCTGTTCATGGCACAAGGCCGTTACGATGCCGCTATGTCACAATTCGAAACATGTCGGGGCAGGCTTGAAAAAGAGCTGGGCGTTGAACCCGCGCCCGAAACCATCGCGCTCTGGAACAGGGCCAAGGCTCGGCGCCGGGGTTCCGAGACTGCAATCAAGACGGTGACGGTGCGGGCCTTCAATGTCGCCGGAGACGACAGCACGGAATTCCTTGCTGAAGGACTCAGGGAGGGTCTGTTCAACAGTCTCGACAAGCAGTCGGCGATCGGGGTCGTCCGCGAGCAAGGGCCGTCGCAGGGCAAAGCAACATTTGCGCTGGAGGGTTCAGTTCGCGGCCTTAGGAACCGCCTGCGCATGACATTCCGCCTGATCGAAACGGCCAGCAATAACCAGATTTGGAGCGAACGCTACGACCGCGAAAGCGACGATCTGTTTGAGCTTGAAGCTGAGATTTCCCGAACCGTGGCTGCGTTCATTCGAACGAAGGTGAAGGAGGCCTTCTTCAACAGTTTGCGGGACGCCCGAGATGATGACCTCACGGTCCCCGAACTTCTTGACAAAGCCGCCGCATTCGCGACGCGTGGCCTAGCCTCTGATGAAAGGAGCATAGCTGCCCTCCGTTCAGCTCTAGCGCGCGATCCTGGCAACTCGATGGCAAACGCCATGCTGGCGTATTTTCTGTTGGAGCGGTTCGAATACACGCCGCTTGATCTGCCCGCTGCGTCGCGAAATGAGATTGCCCAACTGGCTGTGCGGGCGGTGGAACTGCAGGCGAACAGCTATTGGGCCCAGTATGTGGCCGGGACGGTCGCGCAAGACATATTTGGGGATTTCGATCGTGCCCTGCGACATGCTCAAGTGGCGCTACACGCCAATCCGGATTTCGCCGCAGCGCTTGGCGTGACAGGAATCGTCAAATGCCATTCCGGCGACCCTGCAGCCGGAATCGAAATACTCAAGCAAACGATCAATTCCACCAGCCCAAACACGTCTTTCCGTGAGGAGCGGGAGCTTGCAATCGCTTACTTGGTAAACGGGGATGTGGGGGCGGCGGTCGGATTGATTGGCCGACTGGTTGACAGGGATCCGCGGATGGATCGCAACAGGCTGTTGCATGCCGCACTGTTGTGGCTCAATGGCGACGCCGACAACGCCATGGCCGCTGGAAGTAACCTCAAGAAGAAATACTCAGCGCTTTCGATAGTCACTAAACGACCAATCCAAATAGGCCCACCGGATGTCTCTGCGAAGTTCGAGGAAGCTATGGCGTCCGTCGGTTTGTGAAAGTTCAAGGATCCAGTGAGGCACGACAAGACCGGCGCCTCATCCTCTTGACATTCAACCGCTGTCACCGTCGACAATCAGCCTTTCATGGCGGCTTCTGGTAATACGCCGTCGTCCGTATGTCCTGCACGGCACGACTGCTTCGGGCTTATTCTGTTGAAAAACTCGGAGATTTGAGTGTGCTGGTTGGCCGGTGCATTTGTTTGCAGCCCGCTTTCACACGGTTTTACGGATCAGGTTATGGCTTGGAGCCAATTTTGCTAGCTTTTTGAGGTTTTGGGCGGTTGCAGCGAGGATAAATTCGTCATGTGCCCCACAGGGACCGCGTAATCTTAGCCTGCCGAGGCCATGGATACGTTTGAGATGGGCAAATGACATTTCGACTTTTTTGCGCAGCTTGCGAGAGATGGCATATTGCTGAGTTTGCGATAGAACGCGCGCGACATCTCGGGATGTTTCATAGATCGACCGTGTGACTTTGCGCTGTGGTTCTTTTGGTGTGCAGCGTTCTTTTAAAATGCAGGCGTCACAGTCTGATTTACGAGCGCGGTATCGTACCGTCTCATCTTTGTTTGCAGCCAATCTTGGCTTTTTAAATACGCGTCGGTTCTGCTTGAGTTCTCTGCCGTTCGGGCAGATGTACAAGTCGTTCCCGGCATCATAGGTGAAGTCCGCGCGCTCAAAGGACCCGTCCTTGCGTCCAGATTTATCTATGACGGGAATATGCGGCGCAATCCCGCGTTTCTCGACCAGCCAATCTAACATCTGTCCTGAACCGTAGGCTGTGTCGGCGATTAGACGTTCAGGTTTAAGATTATGTACCTTTTGCACCCGGTCAATCATGGTTTTGACTGACCCGACCTCGGCCTGTCTAATGGAACGCGAGGCCTCCACGTCCAGGAATACGGCATTGTCGGTATCGATCAGGTAGTTCGTAGAATACGCAAAATAGGCTGGCCCGCCACGTGCGCCAGTCCACTGAGCTGCAGGATCCGAGTGTGAGATAAACTTAGGCGTAACGGGGCTGGCTGCGCCAAAAGCCGCATCATCAAGTGTTTCCAGATATTCCCGAACGGCGCGTGGTGCATCGCTAGGTTCAATCGCCTCAGGGTTCCAGTCAGCCTTGGGTGTAGAGTTCTGACGATTGGCATCCGCAGCAATGATACTTGCATCTGCCGCATAACGTTGGCCGCTTGCCAATCCTGCCTCGATGCATTGTGCTACCACTGTTTCAAATACATACCGCAACATATCACTGTCCCGAAAACGGCCATGACGGTTCTTTGAAAAGGTCGAATGATCGGGGATGGCGTCCGTCAGATCCAGCTTGCAAAACCAGCGATACGCCAGATTTAGATGAACCTCATCACACAGCCGCCGTTCAGAGCGAATGCCCATAATATATCCGACTAACAACATGCGCATCATCAGTTCTGGATCAATCGACGGCCGTCCGGTTGAACTGTAAAACTCGGTCAGATGTTTACGAACACCAGATAAATCTATAACGCCATCAATTGTCCGCAAAATGTGATCGCTTGGGACATGATCCTCTATCGAAAATTCATAAAACAATGCGCCTTGTGCTTCTTGTTTTGGACCCATCATCGTTAGCAATCCCCTATATCAATAAGGAGATTGAATCAGCCTAACGCACCCAAATCAAGAAGAGTTTTTCAACAGAATAAGCCCTTAGCGGACACACTCTATTTCATGTCGGAAGGCAAACTTTCGACTTGCGCAGATGTTCACACGTCGCTGGAGCTCCGTTTCCCCAGTTCGCGATAAAGTGCCTCACGCGTGACACCTAATTGAGCCGCCACATCTTGCCATTGCCCTTTCTTAGGCAGCACTCGGCCTTCCCCAAGCCAGGCATCCAGCCGTTCCCCGACCGTGCGTAACGTCCTGATCTCGGAAAGCATTCGCGCCGATTGCACCTCGGACGCAAGATGCGAGGCCCAGGCCTCGGAAAGGTTGCTATCTTGTGCAAGCTTGCTCCGGAACAAAGTCACCGGGATAGTACGGACCGAGGTTGCTGCCCCTGCCTGCGCATCGCAATGATAGGTGGGCGAATAGGCCGACGCCTCAGCCAAAACCTGCCCTGATCGCGCCCGCTGCAAGATTACGTTTGCACCCGCACCGGTTTGGCGCGTTAGCGTGATCTGCCCCTCTAGAATTAGAAACATATGAATCACCGGGTCTCCGCTGTGAAACAGAGGTTCGGACGGCTTTAGCCTGCGCAGCATTCCACCTGCGAATTCTTGTGTAATGCGCCTCCACATGATCGCAATCATATACAAGGCCACAGCTTCATGCCACTACGTTCTGAAACTGACTGAACCGGAACATAACTATGAACCCTATAATTTCTATCACAATTGGCCTCTCTATGGCCGTGTTTTCCACGCAACTTTTTGCACAAGAGTCCGCCAACTCGAGTCACGCTTCACCCTATGCAGGGTTCGAAACCCGTGCGATCAAGAGCCTGTCCGAGGCAGATATTGAAGAACTTCGGCGCGGCGGGGGGTGGGGCCTCGCGCTGCCTGCAGAATTGAACGGTGTGCCCGGACCTGCACACCTTCTTGAACTGAAGAACGAGATGGGCCTGTCGCCAGAGCAGATCGCCGCCATTGAGGAAATCTTCACCGAGATGCAAGCAGAGGCGACCATGTTCGGGGAACAATTAATTGCGGCCGAGCAAGCAATCGAGGAAGCATTCGTTTCCGGAAATTTGGGTGACGATCGCCTCCGCGTCCTGATCGAAGATGCCGAGACCGCCCGTGCCAATTTACGTTTTGTCCACCTCTCCCGTCACCTTTTAACACCGCCCTTGCTGACGGAGGATCAGATAGTCCTTTATAAAACTCTGCGCGGTTACGGGTCCGATCCCTGCACAAACGTGCCCGAGGGCCACGATGCCGATAAGTGGCGGCAGCATAACGGATGTGAGTGATAGCTCGGGGTCGGCCAATTCAATCTAATGGCCGGAAGCGGTCGATTGCTTGTTCTCTGAAAATTTGAGCAAAACTGATTATAGAATTTCTCATAGATAATGAGACTGCTGACATATTCTCGAAGTTTCCGAGTTCCAAGTATGTAAATTATCCTCGCAAGCAAATTTTCAGTTTACAAATATTAACATCTCATGCTTTAGTAATTCTACTTTTAGTAGATTAGCGATGCATGTTTGCAACGCATATTTCATTGATTATCTCTTGTTGGAGGGAGGCAGTTTATTGAGACGCTTTTCATTAAACTGCCTCCCGAACTTTTTCTTTATACTATGAATATCAGACATAATTCGAAATTCATTGAATCAATATCGTCCAATGCGACACAATTAAACTGGCATGCAGCTACAGAATTTCTGTGCTGTCCAAACCAAATACATAGAAACTCATTAGAGTACTATTGGATGCTACTTATAAAGGGCGAACCGTTCTCGGAAAGTAGTGTAAGTAAATCGGTGGTTGCCCAAGCTGGGTATTCTCGAAAACACGATATCATTACCGTCGTCTGCAGATGGACATGGGGAAGCGGTTTACCATGGTCGTTATGCAAAATACGGCTTGATGGCGTCTATTTCGAGCATACACTTGTGGGAGAGTATACTTCTCTCGAAGAAGCATCTCATGCCGCGGGAATGCAAGAATAACAATTTTGAGATATTGTACAGTCCATAGTTTTCCGGGCGGCTTCAGTTATTACACCTACTGAAATTCGAGCTGTTAAAAAGACAGTCCTGAATTTCCACGTCCTCGCCTATGGGAAATTGCAGCAGGTACCTCGGCCCTTACGACAACCGTCTACTCCCTATCCTGAAATCCGAAATGTTTCTGCCGTATCCGAAATAATAGAAGATGCTCAAAAACCTGAGCCGTCTTTTTTCTGGGCGATAATGTAAACCGGCGCATAGGTGAGGCGAACGTTGCCATCCGCATCAGAAAATCTTTTCGCATACTCTTGCTCAAAATCGATCAGGTTTTTACGCGACCAGTGATTTTTTGAATTTGCATTAACACCCGTGTTTCGAAGATGCACGAGCATTTCACGCGGACTGCAAAACTTCGCCGTCAATAGACCTTGGCTGATCGAAATTGGTTTAAGATCGGCCGGAAGCAATTTTTCCCATTCCTTAGCACAAAAGTAGCTCATTTCTTGGGCGCTTGTCCCCAATGCTTTTAGTTCGCCAAAATGTTGCGGCGTAAAACTGCTTAGCATCAACCACCCATTTGGCTTCAACCTATTTGCAAGGTTTCGAAGGAGTGCTGGTGTATCCGAAACCCACTGGATCGCTGAAGCCGACGCGATAAGGTCAAATTTGTCTACTAGTGAAACGGTCTCAATTGCTCCTGATACAAACCCCCAGCTGTTGGCTTCGGCATTGGACAGGTTTGTAATATGGGTTTTGCTACTCGGCACCAAGTCGTTAAGCGTATAATGCCCAACTTCGAACCGCTCAAATAATTGTTTCGTTAGAAACCCTGTTCCACATCCTATTTCCAGCGCAGTGTCAAATCGATGCGTGTTGGCAGTTTTGGCAAATATATCGACCAGACGGGAGGCAATTTGCGCTTGCACATACGCGCTTTCGCTATACTTGCTAAACCCACGGTGAAAATTCCTCTGAATCCTGCTCTGTGCCGCTGATACGGCCTGTTGGCTGAGTGTCATTCCAAAATCTCTTTCCATGTGGTCCACATATCAAATGGAACGTGCGGCGCATCCAAGACATCGGACTGGTCACCCCATGCCCTTTGCATATTTTTGAAGGAAAATATCTGGTCATCCCGACTAATCCAGACCTTGTCCCAAACTTGTATGGTCTGAGAGTAATCACGTTGCTGGACTGCAACCAACTCTGCCCTACGTGCCGATATATCAATGGAATGCAGCGGTTGTTCTTCGCCAAAACTGCGCGCCAAAAATACCTGGAAACTTTCGTTCGAAAGTGTATCGATGGTTTTTTGCAGCGTGCGGGGTGCAATTCCGCATAACTGATCGATGGGGGCCATGCTGCCATTTATTGCCACTTTTCGAGTAAACGGATCACGTCGCCGCTGCTGCCAGTAGCAATAAGATGCAACACCAAAAGACCATGCAACCAGCGTGCGGGTTTCATAATGGTCTAAGTCCGGCAGCTCAAAATCAAGATCACGATAATCCGAGATGAACAGCACATCAGCGGATGTTTTCAGATGTTCAAACACGCCCGACCCAATGGCCCAACCGCCAAAGATCACAATCACACCAGAAGCATCTAAGTCTCTTTGTAACCATTTTTGATGCATCTCTTTGTCTCAACCAGCTTTAAACTTCCGAAGCTAAGCCGCGTTTGGCTCAACCGGTATGGTTGCAACTATAAGTGTTCAGCGAATTTACACCGAACGACTGCAACTCCAGACACCGCAGATTAAACGCGGTGTCTGTTACGATTGCCAAATTAATAGAAAGCTTGGATGGATTCGTAAATCATGCAAATGTTGCGTGTCAAAAATAAAAAGGTTTTCCCATTATCCCCATCCGCTTTGGAATAATCACCTATCACTTGAAGACATTGATTTGCACCGACACAGCTGTATCGGCCCCGGCCATAGCGGTTCCCTTCCAATAGTCCAGCTCTTTGCTATCAGAGACCGACATCGCGTCATGGGTATCAGTGGTAGCCGCCGTGTAGGATCAAGGCGAGAATTTCATTAGTCCTGTCCGAAATATGACACATACTTCGGTCAAACTTGCATGCGGATAACTGAATTAACAAATTCGTTCTTTATCTCTGGATTTGGCATACCGTTGTGCAACGTTCATTTTTCGCCTCATAACCGGCTGTTTTGTGATTAGATTAGTGCATTTATTCACCTCATAGCCCATATTTAGCAATTACCCGACTTGCCACCGTTTAATTGTAATCCTGTAACCGCCGAGCGATTAATGCTTGCCTATAGTGAGGTGCTCGACAGGAATTGTCGGAGAAAACCAGCTTTATTTGAGAAGGGTCGTTGAATGTACTTGTCAGATGATGTCTGATTTGCGGCAGCCGCAATTCTGCTCAGCCAACATTCCGAAATGAGAAATAGAGGAGACCACATGAAGTCTTTCATGATTTATGGGGCAAACGGTTACACGGGAAAGCTAATTACGGAATATGCTTTATCTAGAGGGTTACACCCCATTGTCGCCGGGCGCTCAAAATCTGACATCAATAACCTGGCGTCTCAACGCAATCTTGAAGCTCGTGTATTTTCTTTGGGAGGCAATATTTCAGCACACCTCAAAGGTGTTGGGTTGGTCCTCAATTGTGCTGGCCCGTTTTCAGCAACTGCGCGGATGATGATCGATGCATGCGTGAAATCCGGTGTTGATTACCTCGATATAACCGGAGAAATAGCGGTGTTTGAAGCTGCTGCATCCAGGCACAACGAACTTGTCAAAAGCGGAATTATGGTCATGCCAGGCGTTGCTTTTGATGTGGTGCCGAGCGACAGCATATCTGCCCACATGAAACGACGCATGCCAGATGCCACAGAGCTTACACTTAGTTTCAAGGCTCTCGACAACTCTCTGGCGAGTGCTTCGCGAGGCACGAGCAATACGCTGATGGAAGCTGTTGGAATAGGGAACAAGGCACGGCGAAGTGGTAAAATAAAAACGGTCCCGTTTAAGTCCGATACACACTGGGTGGATTTTGGACGATTTGGCAAAGGCAAGGTTTCTGGATTACCTTGGGGTGATATATCCACAGCCTACTATACGACGGGCATTCCAAATATCACCACTTACATGGATATCCCGTTTATCGCCCGTTTTTTGTACCGTGCAGGAAACTACTTCCCCGGGTTTTGGCAAAGCCGCGCAATACAAGCTTACCTCAAGTGGATTGTTTCATTTTTTCCCGAAGGTCCAAACCCAAAAGCTAATAATAGTGCCAGCGCAACCATATTGGCCGAGGCCAGAAATAGTAGCGGCAAAGTTATTCGTTCCATTCTCCACACACCCGGCGGGTACCGACTGACTACATTAAGCGCCGTCGCAATCATTGAACGAGTACTTGCCGGTGAACGTCAAGCCGGCTTTGTCACCCCGGCTGGGCTTTTTGGTCCCGACATGGTGTTGGAGCTTGATGGTGTCAGCCGTGAAGATCTTACCTGAAAGTGAGCGGTTAGCTGCGAGCCCTCGACGGTACCAATAAAATAGACGATATATCAGCGAAAATCCTCCTCTTTCAAAACAGAAATTGGACCATTCGCTCCCTGGATAACAATCCTGTCGGCAAAAAGAACAATCACAACCGATTTATCTGGGTCGGTATCGTCCTCAATAGTAAGCACGGCTCGGCCGTGATCATTGTACTTCGTTTCATCAAACCGCCCGCGAATATCAATTTCGGTTTCTTTAGGTGTCCAGAAGAACGGCTTTTTCTTTGGTGTCCCGTTACTATTTTTGCCCATGAACACCGAGAGCTTTGCTTTATTCCACATCGTAAATTCCTTAATTCAATATTCTACCAAATTGACCGTCTGCACTTTCTATAATGTCTGTGTGCGCACCTCATCATTGAAGATTTGGTCAAACTCTTCAAATTTCTCAACCATCGTAAATTTACCGAAGATAGGCGAGGTAGCTAATGTTGATAGTTCAGTGGTCATATTTCTTCCCCTTGTGATTTTGTTCTTTAATTTCTGATAATTACCGGTTGGGCGCCCTGCCCCGATTTAGCGCAGATACACAAATGCACCTGGTTGCTTATGCATACCAAGATCGGCTTTCGGGTTTTCCATCCCATAAAGATGCACTCTGAAAGCTAGAGAGACTGATGCTCGGATATCCCATAAACATTGAGACTTTGCGACGCGTGGCTAGAGCAATAAATCTGTCGCCAGCAATCACTTCGTCCGCCATACCGTGGGAAAGTGTTGAACCGTCAACATGAACACGGTTGATCTCGCGCACTTCCACCATTGTTTTCCCGACAATCTTTGTGACCTTGTAAAAGTCGATATTGGTCTGGTCATACCCCCATGAGGAAATAAGAACGTCGCCAAGTTTTAATGTATGGGGTTGGTTGGCCTCAGTGCGGCGTTTGGCTTTTTCTTCACTAAAGGTTTTGAGGTCTGAAAACCAGTTATTCAGCCATTTATCGCGCACCTCAACTGATCCGTAATAATGGCGAAACGTTGGTTTATGCGCACGACCTTTGAATCCGCATGCAGCAGGGTTTCCGTCTTTGTCAGTATAGATATATACCTCGGCCTTTACCCCCTCACGGGTAACCAGCTTTGACCCTTTAGGGATATAAAATTCTCGCTTGTGAACCATTCCGGTCATTTCAGACTTCCTTCATTTTGACTGGCGGTTTTTGAGCCTCTTGCTTTCTGTCCGCCTATGGGCAGCGCCTCGCCTGATCTGTTTGACGAATACGCATGTATTCGGCCGGAACAGAGTGGGTGAGGGCGTAGCCCGACCTATGGTCACGGCTTGGCATGTCAAAGATCGTAGCGACGGAGAGATCGGGTAATTTGCTTCGCGAGGAATGGCCCGTAAGGGACAGGGGAAATTACCGGATCTCGGAGGCGTGGAGACAAGACACGGGCGCCCCCGTGGCGCAAGCAGCTCAAAAAGCTGCGCCGTCTATTGACCTGCCAAGACGGGACTGTTGGGCGGTTTTATCTCTTCAAATGAAAATATCTTCGCGCAGTCTGGAATGAAATGGAAGGCAATGCGCCCTTACCTCATTTTGATCACCGCGTTGCAAGCGGGGATCTCGATATTTTGACCCGGGTTGTCAGCATGCATATTGCAGGATTTGGTCGATACAGAAACAGTCGGAAAACTTTGCGACAAAACCCAACGAGAATAACCTCGATCGTGAAACTACGTGGATTCATTCCCGGGATGCGGTGAAATCATGATCACGGTGACAAAAGAAATTGGCAAGGTATAATTCAATAGGCCACATACGGCCTTTTAATCTGAATTTATATATCTAATAGGCCTCATGTGGCCTATTGACATATAGTGCATTAAGAGGCCACATACGGCCTACAACTCAGAAACATCTGCATAATCGGCAATGTATGGCCTTTAAGGACGAAATGGCGACCTCCAAACAGGTAGAAATCGAGATCGGCGAGCGCTTGGCCCGGCTAAGGCTCTCGCGAAACGTGACGCAGGCCGCCCTGGCTGAAAAAGCTGGTATCGGCGTACGCACCCTGCGGCGCCTCGAGGTAGGCGAGCCCTCGACCCTCGATACGTTTTTGCGCGTCGTAGCGGCGCTCGATCTGGAAGATGCCATTCTGGCCGCACTGCCGGAGGGGCAAATCAGGCCCATTGAACGCGTTTCGAAGAAGGGAAGCGAGCGCCAACGGGCGAGGCCAACCGAGAAGAAACCGGCTAAGCCAACATGGGCATGGGGCGAGGAAACCGATGACTGATGCAAGTGTCGTTTTATGGGGTAGACGCATCGGGGCCGTCAGCTGGGACGAAGCGCGATCCCTTGGCGTGTTCCAATACGATCCCGAGTTCGTCGGCGCCGGCATCGAGATTGCGCCCTTGAAAATGCCGGTAAGGGAGGCACCCTACGAGTTTCCAGCGCTGCGGAAAGAGACCTTCAGGGGGCTTCCCGGAATGCTCGCAGACGCGCTTCCGGACAAGTTTGGTAACCGGCTCATCGACGTGTGGCTTGCCGAAACCGGGCGGAGCGTGGAGCGATTCAGCCCTGTCGACCGGCTTTGCTACATCGGCAATCGTGGGATCGGGGCGCTGGAATTCGAACCCACCGTTCGCAAGGCTACAAAATCTAAAAAATTGGAAGTGGCGCAACTGTTGGATCTGGCCAACAGGGTATTGAGTGAGAGGAAAAACCTTGCAGGGCAACTTGGAGGCGAGGACGACGCAGAAGCCCTAGAAGACATTTTGAGCGTTGGGACATCCGCGGGCGGAGCCCGCGCCAAAGCAGTACTTGCCTGGAACCGCAAAACCGGCGAGTTCAGGTCAGGGCAAGTGAAGGCCGGAAAGGGCTACGAGCATTGGCTCTTAAAATTCGACGGTATATCAAACAACCGCGACAAGGAGCTTGCCGACCCGCAGGGTTTTGGCAAGATTGAGTTTGCATACTACCTGATGGCGAAAGATGCCGGCATCGAAATGTCCGAGTGCCGGATGCATCACGAAGGTGGCCGCAGCCACTTCATGACTCGCCGGTTTGACCGGGACGACAGGGCGCGCAAAATCCACATGCAGTCCCTTGGGGCGATGCAGCACTTCGACTTCAACGATCCCGCCTCTTATTCCTATGAGCAAGCTATCCTGACCATCCGGGAGCTTGGTCTTGGAATGAATGTCGTGGAACAGCAGTACAAGCGCGCCGTATTCAATGTCGTTGCACGCAATCAGGACGACCACGTGAAGAACATCTCGTTTCTCATGGATCAGTCTGGGTCTTGGCGACTTTCACCCGCCTACGATATAGCCTATTCCTACAACCCCCAGGGCTCGTGGACCCGTGATCACCAAATGAGCTTAGCTGGGAAACGCAACGAATTCTCCCACGCAGACCTGTTGGCCTTCGCATCCAACGTAGGCCTGAAGGAAGCGAAAGCCCGGCAGGTAATCGACGATGTCTCGGGGTCGGTCGAAACGTGGAAAACACATGCCGAGAAGGCGAACGTCGATCCGGCGGACATCATCCGCATCGAGAAAACGTTTCGGCTGAAGCTACGAAAATAGACTTTTGTTTCCAGCCGGTTACGAAGGAGTCAGAACCGTAGGGTACTTGGTGAGCAGCTCTTGCTCCACACCAAACTTCAAAACATTGAACAAAGCTTCATGCGTTCCGGGTCAGTGGCCTGATCACGACACACCGCGGCCACGGCCTTTATTTACCGCATGCTTTCGGAGGTGAAAATGCTTGCCAAGTCCACCGTCATGCGGATCTCCAAAATATCAGCATTGGGCAGGTCATAAATATAAGCGTCGGGCTAAGTATAGCACTCCAAATGACTGTCTAAGGCGAACGTTCGCAAGGAAGAACAATTGCAGATTGGATTCGACAAGATATCAATTTTCCTGCTGTCATTTCTGCGGTGTAATCTGCCCAAAGGCTGAAGGCATCGTATCTAGTATGGCGGTAGGATTGAGCGGTGGTCAGCGTTTGGTGCAAGATATCCATGTTAAGTAGTATAGATATTCTGGTTCACTAATACTCAAATATTACAACGGAACCCGCTCAAACATCTTCGAAAAAACCTTCCTCAAGCCCTTCCCAGAACGCGAATATCGCTCGCCCGTTCAAAGCAGACCGCCAGCCATGTCGCGCGAAATCCTCACGATCAAGATCTTTTTCAAGCGTCGCTAGAAAAAGTCGCTTGTCCGCGTCCCGTTGGGTTGGTGTGCGATTGGCCACATGTTCCAAAACTCGCTCCAGTCGCACCGCCCTGCCCCGCCGGTCGGCCGCTCGGTTTGCGTCGGCCAACGCCGCCGCATCCTCTTGTGCAGCCACCTGCTTTGCCCGCTTCGCCGCCGCTGCTTGTGCCTCAAGTGAGGGTGCCTCAGGTTTTGCCTCCACATAATCATCCCGGATCGCTGCGCTTAAATACTGAGCAGCACTCCCTTTAATGGCCCCTGCCCTGCTCTTCGTTGCAACATAGGCAAGTTTTTGCACGACATATTCCTCTCCGTGTTCGGCTATCCATTGACGCGCCAACCGGTCCGAAACCCCCTGCCCCACAAGTTCGCCGTAAACATCGGACGTCCGCACCCCTTCGCTATCATCAATTTCGAACATCGCCAGTTGCGGGTTTTCCTTTATCAAAAACCGGATATGTGAAACTTTGCGTCCCTGTTTGCGAAACTCCGGGGTCACCATAATATTCGAAGTTTTGTTAACCTCAACGACTGCAGGTTTGATAATCTTAGCATTAAGATGCTTGAAGCTCTCGTAATACACACTGTCACTTACCCCCATCAGACGGCGAAACAAGTCAATTTCCCACCAACCGGTCGATCCGGTGCGCACAAATCTGAAACAGTTCTCATACAGCGCAAGCCCGTGGCCGCTTGTAAAGCGCCGCTGAATGTTCAAGTTAATTAGCGCGAAAATCTTTGGATCAAAGAGCTTTTCTGCTAGCGCGGGCGAATACGCGTATTCGCAAACACCCGCTTTCAACTTGGCGTAGGAAAGCAGGCTGGAAACTCCCCATTCCTGTTTACCATCTTTATCCAGCATATCCCATTCGGCGACAGTTTCCGCCAGAGACCGCAACGCGCTGCGAAGCGTATCAATGTCATTGGAATTGTACCCAATCATCAAACATAAGGTTTTGGCATCGATGGAATGGGAGGGTTTGGTAATTAGTTCATCATATGCGTTTAGCAGTAGTACATTTGATAACTTCCGCTGTAACAACGACAATTTGCCGCTGACGTGGATAGCCGCAACATTTTTTTTAACGCTATCTCGCCGTAGAGCCCCCGACAACCTGTCCCGGGGGATGGTATCTTCAACCTGTTTCATTCTGCTCGCCTGTTTTTCTTAAGACTGGCAGATAAGGAACCCTCAATCAACCCACTAATAGGTTCCTTTTGTAATTATCAGACTCCCGTATTTGGGTTCCTATACACCGAGTTTAGCCAGTATTGCCAAGATATCGTTTAGAAAATGCACCCATATTTCCTCTTTTCATGCAATTATCGACTCAAAATACTACATTCTAGGTCACCTGTACGCAGGTTCCCTATATACCGGATTCGGGTACTTTCTCCCCTGTAAACAGGTACCTTTCATCCCGAATACAGGTACTCTTCGCACTGTATTCGGGTCCGCAAAGTATTATAACTTATTGTTATTACATAAATATAATTCCGCAAAGAATCTAAATATACATAAATACTTACAACATATAAGTGACGTCTCACGCCTGTGTGTTTTCATTTATTTCATAATTTGGGGTGATCGGCGGTTTCGCGTGCGAAACCAAAGAACAGATTCACATTTACATTAGTATATGCCATAGTTCTTAGAATAAGCAGTATAACACCTGACATAATAGGATACCGGCAATGAGCAAAAAACAAGAACAGACGCAGCCTCCCTATATGAATCTTGATCCCGAGAGTGCCGCAGCGAAGCTAGGGGATCCTATCAACACACACCGATTCGCCCAAGCGGCATCGTTCTGTGCTAAAGGACGCTCTGATTTGGCTAAACGTGGGCACGCCCCGGACGGAAGGAAAAGCCTTCGAAAGTTCTCTACATGGGAAATCACTAAATACTTGATTCCTTTGGCTCCAGCGCATTTTAGACGCGTCCTAAAAAACCATCCTGAACTGCCACAGGGCGAGACGGAATCCGGTACTGAAAACGGTGCTAAGTGGTTTAGTCTTGAAGAAATTCTGATTCTTCGTGAACACTTTGCAGCAGAAGGAGTGGCGACAAAAGAATATAAGCCGTATAAGCCGGATGGTGCACCAGCCAAGATCACGGCCATTGCCAACTTCAAAGGCGGTGTAGGCAAGACTTCTACTGCAGCGCATCTGGCAATGTCAGCAGCGCTAGATGGCTACAAAGTGCTCGTTATTGATCTCGACAGCCAAGGGTCCATGACCTCCATTATGGGTGGCGAGGTGGAGGATGAGTGGTCCACTGTTTTTCCATTGATCGCCAAGGATTTTGCAAAAGCATTGGTTGCTGAAAACCAAGTCCGCGAAGCCGCTGGTGAGACCCCAATTCCTCTTGATGAAACCTTGCAGGAAGCTTTGAAAGTCACTGCATCGGAGGTAATCCAGAATACACATTGGCCGAATATAGACCTTATTGGAGCACAGCTAAATCTCTATTGGGCCGAATTCCAGATACCCGTTTGGCGGACTACCCTTCGGGGTTGGAAGTTGTGGGACGGGCTGACAAACTTCCTCGAAGACGAAGGTATTTTGGAAGAATACGATGTGATCATTCTGGACACCCCCCCTGCCCTCGGCTATTTGACGATCAACGCTTTAGCGGCGGCTGACATTTTACTGGTGCCCCTTGGCGCGTCGTTTCTTGAATTTGACTCCACGGGTCGTTTCTTTGACATGCTTTACACAACTTTCGCCTCGATTGAGGATGGCGAAAACGCTGCTAACCGTGCCGCCGGATTGCCCGAGGTGCGGTTTGAGTGGGATGTTGTCCGCGCGATAATCACGCGTTTTGATGCTAGTCAGCAAACAGAGTTAGCGAATGTCGTTCAGGCGTATTTTGGGGATTTCATGAATGCCTACCGTCAGGAATATACTGCCCTTGTTGGACAAGCTGGAGAGCAGGTTAACGGAATCTACGAAGCGGATTATCGAGATTTCAATCGGGAAACTTATGTTCGTGGGCGAGAAACGTTCGATAGGACTTACGCAGAGTTTAAGGAATTACTGATTGGTTGCTGGTGGCGGGATGCACATATGGATGAGGTAGAAAACAATGGCTAGACGCAGAAGATTGAACGCGCCAAGTGCAGAGGACTTAGCAAAAATAGCAGACGGTTTCGCTGCAGAACAGACGACCGGTAAACGACCTGCCGGACTTGGGCCGACGGCACCGATTGCACGGGTTGCTAGTGATGCCGCGGGGGTTTCAACCGAGGAGCGGATCAAAGCGGCAAAGTACGACGCAGCCAAAGAGCATGGATTGTTGGCGTTAAATATTCCATTGGATTCAATAACCGTGGACCATCTGAGCCGTGATCGAATGCGCGCCGACGACGACGAAATGAATGAACTGCGTCACAGCATTCTTGCACACGGACTGCGGATGCCAATTGAGGTTCTAGAACTGAGCGATGCAGATGGTCCCAAATACGGGCTTATTTCCGGCTGGCGAAGGTTGGCGGCCCTTCGTGCGTTGGATCTAGAAACCGGCAAGCCGGAATTCGCGCAGGTTGCGGCACTGGTTCGCAAACCCAAGGACGCCTCGGATGCATATATATCGATGGTTGAGGAAAACGAAATCCGGGCGGATCTGAGCCAGTTTGAACGTGGCAGGATTGCCGTAATTTCGGCGGGGCAGGGAGCGTTCGCGTCAGTGGAAGAAGCGGTTGATGCACTGTTCGCGGCGGGATCAAAGGCGAAGCGTTCGAAAATCCGTAGCTTTGCATTGATTTTCGAAGAGCTGGGTGATTTGTTGGCCTTTCCGACCCATATGTCAGAACGGGCGGGACTACGCCTGGCGGCGGCGCTCAAGGCTGGCAAGGGGCATAACTTCCGCAACGTTCTGGCCAACAATATCGCCGAGTCTTTCGAAGCAGAATGGAAGTTGCTTGATGGTCTACTTGTGGATCACGAGTCAGGTTTTAAGGTCAAGATAACCGAACGCCGAATTCCAAAATCTATAGAACATGGGGTTATCGAGCTGGCCAGCGGCATTACGATCGAGAAAATCAATTCCGATGGATATATTGATATCCGGTTTCGCGGAAAAAAAGTGGATAACGGGCTAGTAGATTCCTTGATGTTGGAGATTCAGGGATTGTTGGAGAAAGTTTAGGGTTTCGCACGCGAAACCCTAAAGTAAGATTATCCCGTGAATACTCGACATAACGGAAAATGCACATGATTACGACAGGTTGGCTCGCGAAGTGAATTTCCCTGTCCTGTCGATGAGCGGCACTGATGGAACGCTCATCCGAGTAGATCCGTCGCCGGATTATCCTGTAAATCCACGTCATCGTAATATTTTTGAGCCTGGGCGAGGGATTTGTGCAGGCTTAGACGCATGGCAGCCTGGATCGGGGTGCCGCGCAACGCTGCCTCGGTCAGAAAACCGGAGCGCAACCCGTGTGGAGAGGCAAAGTCTTCCGGGTATCCGGCTTTTACCAGCCGATATTTGACGATGGTACGGATAGCGTCGGGGTGCAGCTGACGTTTTAAGGGGCGGCGGGCTTTCGAAATCGGTCGGAACAGCGGCCCGTCTGTTATGTTTCCGGCTGCAATCCAGTCAACCAGCGCCTGCGCGGCCCGGCCTTTTAGAACCAGGCGCGGCGTATTGGACTTGCTGGTCGTCTTGGTTTCCAACAGCCGGATCCAGATAAAACCTTTGTCTTCAAACTCTTTTAGGGAAATATCTTCGAACATCAGGCCAGTGATTTCACTGCGCCGTCGGCCTCCAGAGGCCCAGCCCAACATTAATATGGCGCGGTCGCGCAATCCACGCAGGTTTGGACCGCAGGTAAGGAGCATTTTTTCGAGTACTTTGAGAGTGATCGGGTTTTGTGACTTAGGCTTTGGTGCACGGGCAGCAGCACGGCGGGCTTTGGCCCGGGCTTGGCGAATTTGCGGGGTCTCGAAGGGTGAGGGTAGGTTGCGCATGCGGTGAAAGGCTCGCCAGCTGGCGATACGGCGATCGAGGGTGGCCGGTGCAGGGCATTTGAGGGTTTTGCGCAGGCCGGCGCTTATAAGGGTTTTGGCAACGCTCTGAGCAGCGTCCACTTCAGTTAGATCCCGTGAATGATCGAGAAGGAAGCGCAGCGCCACGGCCTCGTCCTCAGGCCAGGCAAGAGGGGCCTCAAACGTCGCTTGCTTCCAGGCCTCGATGTAAATCAGATCGCGCTCATAAGCGCGCAGAGTGTTTTCCGGGGTGCCGCGGACATAGAGGTCCAGTAACGTGGCTTCGTCGGCCTTTGAAAGGGCAGGGGGTGTGGAGAGGATAAGCTGAGTCATAGCGGCGATTCTGACGGTTTTGGCGACGAAAATCAAGAGACGTGATAACTGGAGCTTATCACGCGTAATCGGCCACTTACAAAACTGCTTGGGTGAAGTGCAAAATAGGTATATTATGCGGCTAACAGTAAAATAGGATTGATAAGTAAGCATGATTGACGAAGACACAGAGGTTGAATCCGTTTATGACCGTGAGGATCAGACTGAAGACGAGCTTTGGTTCCTGCCGGGTGAACCGGAGGATCGGGCCCCGACCGATCTACCTTGGCCGTTGGCCAATCGCGCCGCACTCTTTGAGGCCCAAACTTGGCAGCGGGCCGAAGGAAGGCAGGGCCGGGGGCTGGCCGATGCGGCCAGCGCCTTTGCTCGGCTCGACGAGCGCTTGCGGGGTTTTGAATCCGGTGTTTCACATGGGTTGGCTGAGCGTCTAGTGCTTCTAGAGGTGGCGGATTTACTTTGGGCGCAAGGCGACCGTATTCCGATGGAGCGGATTGCTCTCTATCGGCATGCCCGTGAATCGACGCTTGCAAATGCGCAAGTCTTGTCGAGCGCCGACTGGGCCTTGCGCCGGATGGCTGCGCACCTGCAACCAACGGGCGGGCTGTATGCATTTTTGGGCCGTCAAAAGGTAGAAGAGGATGGTCTGGCCGAAATATCAACCCGCGCCGTTGGGGCGGGTTTTGAGGGGGCGGAGGCAGATTGGGTTGGCGTCTTGGAGCAAATGCGAAATGCGCACCCGATTACACAAGCGGCGGCGGCATACCACGCTTGGCGGATATTTGGATTGTCGGCGCCGGCGGATGTGCTCGAGGCGGCGGTGGCAGCTGGAAAAATTGGGGCGAAAGGCGCAAAGGCGCTCGGGTTTTTGCCAGTCGCCATGGGCGATCGATATGCTTTGGGGCAGGGGGGTACTCCGGCGGAACTCCTTTCCAGCTGGTATAAGGGCGTTGAAAATGCCTGTTTGCGGGGACTTATGCAGCTCGATCAACTCGAGTATTGGCGGGCGCGGGCCGTTCGGGAAACCGCGGATCTATCCGGTAAAACGCCGCCCTTGTTGATTGAAGCATTCGTGCAATCACCGCTTGTCTCGGCGGAGATGGCCGCAACAATAACCGGCGTCTCGAAGGCTGCGGTGCAGCGTAACCTGAGTAAGTTTGCGCACCGTGGTCTGATCCGCGAGATAACCGGGCAGGGGCGATACCAGTTCTGGATGGTGGCTTGACCTCCGAATGCTTGAAATGAATGGTATAAATGAATTCATGGGGCGGCATTAAAGTGCGACAGGCCCAGTTCTGGTGCAGATCGTAAAAAGCTCCTTAGGCGCGCTGATTAAATCATGAACGCACATTGAGCGGTGCCTTGTGCCGTTAATTATGACCTGTGTCTGTGGATAAGTCACGATTAAGGGCACAAAAGTTACCGAAATCGTCCCAAATGTGTTTTTGGGTCATAATTAACGGTGCGATGGTTCCGATCGGAACCCCTATTGCAATTCGGCCATAACTTCAGGTTCAGGTAACGCTTGACCTAGGATTTCGACCCACCATAGCTTGCCATTGGATTGCTGATACCACCCGTAACCCATATGGGTTGCCAGAGGGTCCAGAATGGATGCACGCGACGCTGGATCATCCAGCCATGTTTGCAAAACCAAAAACTCGCTCTTGAATGTTTCGGCGACGTTTTCACCCCGCACAATACCGTTGAAGCCTGCCCGTGTTGCACGTTCTTGTGGGGATGTGCGGTCTGATCCGAAGTTCCATGCACGTTGCTGGGCCTTCATATCGCGCGCATGCGTGTCGGCGGCTGCATTCAGCTCGGCGGACAGTTGCAACGGCTGTATGCCGCGTTCAACGCGCATTGCGTTGATGGCGTCAAGGTGACGTAAACGGATTCCGCCGGATCCGAAACTGGAGATGTCGCCGGACCGCGCGTTACCATCGTAAGTGCCCGTGGAAACCTCAGCACAGGCGGAAACTGTTAGAATAAGGGATATAAAAATAGCGCTTAAACGAAACATCGTGGTATTCCAGAAAACTATATCCGGACCTGTCTACAGTGAATGTTGATAGGATACAAATAGCGGATTTCCGCCCAACGATTTATTGATCTAGGTGTGAATTGCCTCGGGAGGACCAATCCCATATGGTGTACTCAAATAGAGATTGGGAAAGAAAATGAAAAAGAATGCTACACGTGCCTTTTCACGTCGCCAATTCACGGCAACGGCCACAGCATTTGGTATTTCGGCCCCTAGTATTATACTCGCACAGGAAGAAAATCCTGTATCAGAAAAGGTCGTAATACGTACAACCAACTATTCCATCCGCTCATGGGAAGGCTATTTTACGAATCTTCGAAATGGCGCAATTCTTGTAGATATCACAGGGCGCACGCTACACTATTGGCCTGAAGGCGGTGCATATCAAAATATTTATCCTGTTAGTGTTCCGCTTACGGAAGATCTTACACGTTTAGGTCGCACCAGCGTTGTTCGCAAACGGGTTGGTCCAGACTGGCGCCCGACTCCTTCGATGATTGCCCGTAACCCTGATTTGCCAAATTATATAGGCCCAGGCCCGGATAATCCGCTTGGAACACACGCACTTTATCTTAGCTGGCAATACTATCGCATCCATGGAACCAACGATACGCGCAAAATCGGGCGGCAATCGTCAAACGGATGTATTGGCCTTTATAACGACGATATTTCGGAGCTGTTCGAGCTCGCGAAAGTTGGTACACAGGTGTTGCTAATTTGACGCAGTAGAATCCTGTTTCTTATGCGATTCTTCTATAGTTGCAATGTCAAAAAGAGCCGTTAGAAGAACCCTGTAGTTTTCTGTGGAGACCGTTCAAAACTCTGGGGTCACGCGGCGGTTAGAAGCGGTAGTTGCAGTGCAAACATCTCATGTTGTTCTTGATTTATGTCAGAACGGACCGGTTCGTATTTCTGCTTTTCGGATAGATCGCCATTGATCATCGCTGCTCGCATCTTCAATATATAGTGGGCGCCCATTCTGCTCCATCGCATCTGCTGCCGTTTCACAAAACGCTTCGCGATAACGGCGTTGACACTCGCCTCAGCGGCTTACGTGGCAATCCGTTGACCGGCTCTGTGGCACGCGCCGTAGTTGGCCACAGAGCTTCGGTTGCGCGATATATAGGTTTGTAGCCTTTTGAGAAGCTTGCCCGTACGTATAGCCCACAGACTATTGGCTTTACGTACGGTTCTGGTTGCCGCTTTTGCCCTGGGTCAGCATTCCCGGCTTCTTGCTCGGGTTGTTTGAAGTCCTTCTCTACGGCTGGTTCGTGGTTTTGATCTTCCGGTCATTATTCAACTTTTTCGCGAAAAGGTCACCGCTATGAACACGATGGTTAAAACTACCCAGTCACAACAAGTTGAATTAACGCCCGCGCCCATTAACACCGCCGTCGATACCATTGTCGACACCGCGAAAGTAGCGGTGGCGCAAACCTATGCGCTGGATGCTTTCGAACGCTGGATATTGTTTCTTGACACACTGCATAAAGCCGCCCTCCCCGCAGACCAGGCAGAATTCAGTTACCTTTTTCTTCAACGCGCTTCTGCAGCGATGGACGCGCACACCCAAAGTGTTCAGGCTCACTCCGATGTCAGCCGCGACTGCTTTGCGCGGCTCGTTTCGCAAATCGACACGTGTCAGCAATTCGAACTGCGAGGGCTCAAGCTTTTGCATTGCAGCAGCGATGCAGATGCAGGCGGGTTCTTCAGTATCTGTAGTATTTGGCTGCGTTACTTTGGTCCCAATGGCATATGCCTCCGACCCGTGATTTCGGGTCGCCCGCCGTCGATAATGATCCGTTAATGTGTGCCTTAGGCTAACGCCGAGCCAGGCATCCAGACGATCACCACTCTTGATCGAGTCATAATTGCGCAGCACTTTGACGCAGAAGTCCTGAAAGACGTCCTCGGCATCCTGCGGACTGTTCAAGCTTCGCCGGAGAAATCCAAGGTACTGGTTACGGTATTCGATGAGTTTGGCCTCAGTATCATCGCGCGAGACTTCCATCACTTGGTGATTTGGTTTAGCTAACATTTTTCGCTCCTTTCACATGGTTTGATGCAGCACCGAAAATCGATGCTGGCAGTTAGGCCTGTGAAAAGATGCGAGGCGGGCGGAAGAAGATAAATTCAACGCCAGATAGTTTGTATTTTTCCCTAAGAGGGGTTTCTGGAGCATTGGCCAAACCGACCAGCACTAGGTCAATGTTAGTATTGATCACATGTAAGCAAGTATGCGCAATATGGCTTTTCGTGTCTGTCGCGGATTGCGTCGGCCTGTCATCGGCAACACCCGTGCTAGCGGCCAAACCGAAGGTGGTTTGCGAAAGAGTAATACGATGATCAATCTCAGGTGGCATCGCAAAAGCAGGAAAAAGAAGAGTTAATATCGCCTCAGTGACCACCACCATCTGCAACCCAATAGTCCATTTTTTCTTCTCCGATCTGAACAATTACCATTTCTTTCATATCTATCACATACTGAAATAGACTTTTCACATTGGTAGGCACTGATCTGAATCAATCTCCAAAATCACCGCCATCCATGTTTTGCCCAGTGGTCTCGACGATTTTTACGAATATTTTCACATTGGCGCTTTCGAGTTAAAATCATCGGTGCGCCTACAATTCTTCTAATCCAGAAAATCAGGACCAGCATGTCCATTCCAGTTGCAAATACGCTAAACCGCGGCCACATCTGTCGCATCTTGGCCAACCCGATCTATACAGAAAGTGCCTACATGTGTGGGCGGCTTAAAAATGGCAACTCTGTCGGATTCGATTGCTAGCCGAGCCCGCCATCCTCGGCTGCATGCACTGATCCTGGAGGAATGGAGGTCGATTGGGAAGGACGTAATCTGAGTGACGCGAACCTGAGCGGGGCGATATGGATCAATGGAAGGATATGCGCTGCGGGTCCGGTTGGAACCTGCGACTAGTCCGCAAACAATATCAACACGGGTGACTTACCATTCGCGCACGCGATGCGAATGTCCGCTTTGTGTGTTGGTTTCAACAGGTGGCCGCAACACTATAATCTTTAAGAAAAGATGGAGTGTTAGTTATGAAGTATCGCCGTCACCATCATCAACTCTTTGCTTACAGCTGCCTCTCCGTGCATTATGTGTGTTACTGTGCGAATTGGTCGGAGTGCCGCAATGCAATTTCCCTACGTCCTACTCTTATTTCTGGTCGCAAACACATCTATGGCCGATCTGCCGGATATCATCGACGATTTCCGCTTCGCCAACGTGATTGCACTTGGAGAAATACACGACAATCCACAACATCACATTTTACAATCCGAGATTACAGCCGCCATCGAACCCAGCGCGCTGGTGTTCGAAATGTTCAGTTCCGAACAAGCCGAGACTATCAACACATTTAGATTGGAAGGCGAGCGGATGGATGCTTTGTCCGACGTCTTCGAGTGGCATAAAACCGGCTGGCCTCCCTTTGAGCAATACTCGAAAATTATTAAGTCCAATCCGGAAGGCGTTGTCTTCGGGGCCGCCGTTCCGATTGACGATGTGCGTGATGCTATCTTCGAAGGGGCAGCGGCTATCTTCGGTGTAGATGCGCGGGTTTATGGCCTTAACCTTTCGCTTTCACCCGAAGAACAAACTGCTCGCGAATCCAATCAGTTTGAGGTGCATTGTGGAGCCTTGCCCGAAGAGCAACTTGCCGGAATGGTCGAAGCGCAACGGTTGCGGGATGCTGTACTCGCCGACACGGTTGTTCGCGCGTTAGATCAAGTCGGCGGACCTGTCATCGTTATTACCGGGAACGGCCATGCTCGCGAAGATTGGGGGTTTACCGCTGTTCTGAAGAGCTTTGCACCGGATATTGTGATTATGACGTTAGGCCAATTCGAATCCGAACCGGAGGAGCCGCAGCCATTTACACATATATTAGTCTCAGAGCCGGTAGATCGTGAGGACCCGTGTCTGTATTTTCTGGATTAGTCCACGCAAACAATTCCATTCTGGATAAGTGCGCTTTACTCAGCACAATAGTTGGGGTTCGCTGCAGGGCAGGATAGCCAATTTACCTGCGATATCCACCCATCACACACCCCTGTACTTCTGTCACGCTGTTCGTTTCGTCCCGGTGTAGCCAGCCTGGGTTGGCTAGCGCACTATTGATGCACCGCCATCAACCTTGGCAATTATACTCAAGCTGTGCGCGGTGGTGCTGAGGCGCTGGATAGAGCATATCAAGGGAGTTGAGTTTGTTGATAGAAATGGTCACGAAATTTTCGACTTAGCCGTCAAAAGTTTGATAATATCCTTATAAAGAAACTGTTTATTGACCAAATCCAATCCAGCGGCTTCTAGATAATGTTCAGTATTGCGGTTGAACTCAGCACCGTATGCGAAACGCACCCAGGGTGCCCATAATTTCATGATAAAACGGCGCAGTGGGTTTTCTGAATACGCGTATTCCAGAATGTGAATTGTGCCGTCAGGGCGGCAGACTCTGGCCAGTTCTCTTAGGGCAGGCAACTGGTGCTCGGTGTCAAGAACGCAAAAAAGGAATGTCGAGACTACTGCGTCGAAACTATTATCGGTAAAATTCATCTCCATAACGTCCATTTCGCGCAAATCGACTTTTGTTCCGAGTTTCTCCCTGCGCTGTCGAGCACGGCCTAACATGGCAGGGCTAAGGTCTATTCCAAAAACCTTTGAGGCCACAGGATAAAAAGGGAAATTTCTGCCCGTGCCGACACCTGCATCAAGTATGGTACCACTTACCCCTTTAAACATCTCTCGACGTAGTGGTTTGTAGCGGCCATGTTCAAAAGGTAGGTCCAAGATGTCATAAAGTCTGGAGATGCGATTATAGGTTTTCTGTTTAAGCAAAATAGTCTCCTAGAACATGCTAATTGATATCAATCTAGCGGCTAATCTGTACTTTTGATTGGCTTGACGCTGAAGATTGTTCAACCATGCTTTACGCCTCAATTGTTTAGCTAGGCAAATGTACACAATCAATACTTAGAGCGCCTGAAAAAACTCTAGGCAACCACCTGGCCGCAGGTGTGCTAATTCGATCCAGTCAAATCCCATTACTTGATAAATGCAGATCCACTCCCCGCGTCACCGCGTTTTAAATTCGCTATTGCACGCCAAACGTCATTTCCCTTTTTGTAGTCATTTTTATGAACTTCTGCCCATATTTTAAGGACGCAGAATACTCTCAGAATCGCAATAAAGCATCGAAATACCCAGCTGTGTTTTTCTGAAGGTTTCGATTTTCGGAAAGGCACGAATATGTAACTTTATTGGCTAACAAATAGAACCAATGGCGAGACGATACTGGTCGAAGTAGAAACCCAATTGGTGCTTCCGGCCGATTCCTGCCTTTCGATCAGGACAGGTAATGCTGCGCTGCGGCCTGCAAAAGCTGTTCTCTGTTTGCGTTAAATTCAAGGACTTTGGGTTCTGGTCTTTCGGGGTCGTGGGTTTCTCCGAAGTCGGTTTTCCCGCTTCATGATGGCGTCCGGGAGATGATCGGCCAGAATGTTATTCGCGACGTTGGAATTTTTCCACCTCTACCGCTTTAGGTTGGCTTGACCCGCCACCGTCGCGAAGGACGTTGAACCCACCCATGATCTTTCGGGCAGGTATTCGAGTATTCGTTTAGGCGCCACTCTCCATGTTTGGACCAACGACCCCATCCATTGCGCCGAATGCAATGCATGGTTACCGCGATCTTCCGCGATTTCGCGACGGCAGCTTTCTTGAAACCTTTTCGCTCATTCAGGCGCGTAGCCTAGGCCAACTACTGTCATTGTGCCGTTAATTACGACCCAAACTTGTGGATAAGTCATAATTAAGGGTACTAAAATGACTGGAAACGGTCCAGATGTGTTTTCTTGGCATAATTAACGGCACAACGACAGTAGTTTAACCGATTTTAGCTTCCAATTGCCGGCGTTGTAAATCCGGCATTGACTAACGCATCATACACCAGTTTGTCGCGACCATAGATATCATGACGGAACTGCGCTTCACCGTCCCTGTTAATCCAGGCGGTTCGGTAAACAATGTGAACAGGGACCGGCTTGGCTAAATTAATCTGTGTTTCCTCACCCGAGCTTAAAATGCTTTCAAACAATGATTTCGGGTCGTTTGTTTGAAGCGACAACAGTGCATGTGCAAATTCCAGTGGCTTTTGCACACGGACGCATCCGTGGCTGAAGGCACGGGCATCTTTAGTAAACAGGCTTCTAGCCGGTGTGTCATGCATATAAATATTAAACCGGTTCGGGAACATGAATTTCACACGACCCAACGCATTTCCGGAACCAGGTGTTTGCTTCAAGAAAAACGGGAAGTTGTCTTCAGTGAAGTATGCGTAATCGAGTCTCGAAGAGTCAATTAACTGACCTGAAGAACGAACCATCATTTGAATATTCTGGCGTAACAAGACCGTTGGATCGGAACGAAGTTGTGGGAGGTATTCTTCGGTAGCAATGCTGTTTGGAACATTCCAAGACGGATTGATGACCATATGTGTCATTACATCTGAAAACTCGGTGGTCTGATATTTATTTTTACCTACTACAACACGAAAACTCAAAGTAGGCTTGCTGTCGTCAATTATTGATGCCCTAAAGTCAGGAATATTCACATAAACGTGACGATCCCCTAGATCGTAATTCATCCAGCGCAAACGCTCAAGATTGACGATAACCTGCTTCAGCCGTTCGTCCGGCTGTGCGTTTATTGAGGTCAATGTCTGAGGGCCAATGACACCGTCGGCATTTAGACCGAAATCCTGTTGGAATAGTTTTACGACCTCCACCAGCGCGTTATCATATTCAGGGGATGTCAGATCTGTTGGTTCGTACCCACGCTGATCGAGACGCAGGCGCAAAGCAGCGACGCGGCCACTCGAATTACCAAGTCTTAGGGTTCTGCCATTCGGAACAACCGGACCCCATCCATTTGAAGAAATCAGTGATTCTAGTTCGGCTTTCAACTTTAACATCTCGGCGTACTCGGGCGAAGATGGCTGTAGGGTTTTGTAATACGCCGACTTATCTGCGGCATCGGCAACAGCGTCCAAAAGATCGGAAGTTTTCGGAACATATCGCGTCGCATACATTTCGTCATGGTCCGCGCCTGGATTTGGAATGCCACGTGGATCAAGCATACCGGCATTCAATTCTTTGGCAAACTTCACATAGGATTGCGCCGCAATATACTCTAACAAAGCAAAGTCTTCAGGAGTGTTCGCAGCCACCCACAAGGCTTCAAGTTCAGCTGTGTTATATCGGGACACTGACATACCGTGTTTTGGAGCTTGTTCGATAGCGGTAAGCAAGGCGAGCATCGAATCCGTTGTTCCGTCAGCCCAAATTGGTTGGTAAGCCTGCGCGGCATAAAACTTCTTGAGTTCAAGTAATTCCGAGCCACCTTCCTCAAGATAATCGTGCAAAGCTGTGACGAATTGTTGTCCGAGGATTGGCTCAACAATCAAAGACCCAGACTCTTCGCTTGCTATGTTTTGCGCAAATACAAACGTTCCGAAACCCATCGTTGAAATGAGTGTAGCCAGAAAAATATTTTGTAAAGCAATTCCGTGACTAATTTTATACATTGCTGCCCCTAAACTACTAATTTTATAGATTTAATGCCACACTACACCGCAAACTAAATGACTTCGACTTATAACTCTCGTCTAAAGTAGAATATTACCAGTGTGAGATAATAATGACATATCAAAAAAACTGATCGAGACCAAACGCTGGTTGATCACATTTGCGTCAGAGTCGCGGGTTTTCGCTTGCAGAAAATTTAACCCAAACTGCAAATTGGCAACGGAGTCGTTTTTGCATAAACGAAAGCGATTACGCAGACAAACAATGTCTGCTGACAAAAGCGACGCGTTGTGAAGAGGCAGCCAAATTTGAAAATCTATGATTCAAGAACGTCACGGCGTAGCCTGTTATGGGTTCTGTCGCAAAGGTTTTGCTTGGTATCACCTTGACATTAACGGCCCTCAAAGAGACGCTCCGCACAAACGGAGATTTACATGCTATTAGCCTTACCCTTCCCGAATATTGATCCCGAAATTTTTGCAATTGATATTTTTGGATTCCACTTAGCGTTGCGCTGGTATGCGTTAGCCTATATCGGCGGTCTGCTGATCGGCTGGCGAATAATAGTGCATCTGATGAAACGGGAAACCCTGTGGAAATCTTCCCCACCAATGGCACCAATCAAGGCCGAGGATCTGTTAACATGGCTGATACTTGGTGTGGTCTTGGGTGGACGGTTTGGTTTTGTCTTATTCTACCAGTCAGAATACTATTTCGCCAATCCGGGTGAAATCCTGAAAGTTTGGCAAGGCGGTATGTCCTTTCATGGCGGGTTCGCGGGCGTAATCGTTGCGACCATCCTCTATTCATGGCGGTATAAACTTCCCTTGTGGTCCGTTGCCGACGCCATCGCGGTTGCTTCACCCGTAGGGCTTCTCCTCGGCCGCATAGCAAACTTTATCCGCCCAGAACTTTGGGGGCGCCCCACAACTGTGCCTTGGGGGGTTGAATTTCCGGGTGCCGATTGTCCTGACACATGGTTATCGATCTGCACCCGTCATCCCAGCCAATTATACGAGGCCGGTTTGGAAGGCATCGTTCTTGGCCTTGTAATCTGGTGGTTGGTTGTGCGCGGTCGCGCCCTCTTTTTCCCCGGCAGGATCACAGGCGTATTTTTCCTTGGATACGGCTTGGCACGCATGTTCGTTGAAATGTTCCGTCAGGCAGACGCGCAATTTGTCTCGTTGGATAATCCGTTTGGGTATGTCCTTCACATCGGTAACGCAGGCCTGACACAAGGCCAAATCCTTTCGCTGCCGATGGTTCTCATCGGTATAGCCCTGATATTCTGGAGCCGCAGAAACACATGACCGCACTTACCGAAGTTATCAAATCCCGCATTGCCGAGGCTGGCCCGACCAGTGTCGAATGTTGAAATGGCAAGAGTTAGAGAACAAGGGTGCCATTCCTCAATATTATATTGAAGTTACCTATTCTTTATCTTCTCGAGCTTGCGCAACCAAGGCCTTCATTTGATCGAGTTGGATGAGACCTGGCGCCGCATTTTGACCAATAATAAATGAAGGTGTTCCAGTGAAACCTAGCTCTTCTGTCAGTGTCATAGACATGGCGATGTGTTCATCAATTTCTGGTGCAACCATATCGGCAAGAAGATTATCGATGTCTAATCCAATTTCTTCTGCAAGTTTCAAAACAGAATCTTCCGTAGCGCGCGGTAAAGACATTAACGCCCAATGGAATTCCTCGTATTTGTCCTGTTTACGCGACGCCAGTGCGGCGCGTGCGGCGAAAACGGAGCCATCGCCTAGAATTGGCCATTCTCGATAAACCAAACGAACTCCATTGTCTTCTTCAATCAGTGCTTTGACGATCAGTGCAGCTCTTTTGCAGTAAGGGCAATTGTAGTCAAAGAATTCTACTACGGTTACATCTCCATCAGGATTTCCAAGCACTGGCGCGTTTTGATCGCGCTCCAACACGTCTTTACGTGCCGCAATTACCTGTCGAACTGAGGAGGCTTGTGCCTGTCGTTCGCGAAGTTGCAAAATCTCGAATGCATCGGGTATTATTTCCGGGTTGGCTAAGATGGCTTCTAAAGCCAATTCCATTATTCGATCTTCTTGTTCTTTGGTAAAGGATTGGGCTTGTACGATATTTGCAAATGCAAACATTGAGATGAAAACGGCAATTATTGTATTCTTCACTTGGATGCTTCCTCTTCAGCTTTTGAACGTTCTTGTTGAGAGATTTTAGCCCGTTCGGGCCACGTAGATTTGATAAACTCCAAAACGGATATGATTTCAGAATCGCTCAAAACCTCTGCGAAGGCCGGCATACCGCTGTTGAAGCCGGTAACTCCGCTTAAGGCCAAGGCCGCGCTTCCACCCAGTTTTGTGTAGTCAAATAATAACTGGTCAGAGTGGTGCCACGTATGTCCATCTTCATTATGGGGTGGTGCCGGCAAAGATCCGTCCGACTTGCGTTCCCGCCAATTGGGTTGGCCTTCAAGATTGACGCCATGGCAGGAAGCGCAATTCTGCGAATAAAGTTTCGAGCCCGCGGTTGTTTGGGCCAAATGTTTTTTTGTTTCGTAGCTTGCAAAAATAAGTAGACCCACAGCCGATAGAATTATTGAAGCTGTTACAGCAAGTGCGATATATTTGGCGTATCTCAAGTTTAGTTTCATTTATATTACTTTGATCCACGTTTGCATGCCAGCCGCTGTATGTTCCAGCATGTGACAGTGTAGTAACCAGTCACCTGGATTGTCGGCTACGAACGCGATCTCCGCGCGCTCGTCTCGTTCAACAAGAAGTGTGTCACGCAATGGGCCTTGCTCGCCATTTGGTTCTATTTTCCGGAAATGAAACCCGTGCAAATGCATGGCGTGGGGGAAGGCTGTATCGTTGATGATGCGGATGATTATAGTTTCGCCTTTTTCGGCCTCTAGTAAGGGAACGTCGGGAAGACCGACTGCGCCGTTAAAGGCCCAGAATTGCCCTTTTGAGGACAACTGGCTCATACTCTGCATCTTCCCCGCCATCATCGCCTCGCGCATACGGCCCATCGCACCGCCCTCCATCAACAGGTCAACGCGTCGCGCTGTTTGGAGGTCCCCCAGAGCGGGGACAGGATTTTGCGGCAAACTTTGCGACTCCTTCAATCTGGACGGACGAGCAACCCCGTCTACGTGGAATGACGCAAGTCGGAAGGTGTTGCCGCGGTCATGCATCACGAGAGCACCCTTTTCACCGGCAGCAGCTGTGACGTCTACTATCAGGTCCGCCCGTTGTGCTGGCGCCAAGGTTAATTGGTTGGCGGTAAAAGGTTCATCAAGTGGTTGACCATCCAAAGCGACAACCCATCCCTGTAATCCCTCAACTTCAAGATTGAATATTCTCGAATTCGCAACATTTACGAGTCGTAGACGTAAACGTTCATGCTGTCTAACTGCGTGATCACCTGGTGCACTACCATTTACGGTGATCCAATTGCCAATTCGACCACCGTGCGACCAATCCATCAATTGGCCAAAACTTTCGTCGATTTCCGCTTCTTGTGTAAGTCTCCAATCGTCAATCAAGAATATTTCATCTTGGTCAACCTCTGGCGGATTAGATTCTTCGACTATCAGGGCCCCGTATAATCCTCGAGCCATCTGTTCCCACGTTTTGTTGTGTGGATGATACCAATAGGTTCCGGCGTCCGGAACGGTGAAATCGTAGTCGAAGGAATCTCCGGGCGCTACAGCTTCTTGTGTAAGACCAACGACCCCATCCATTGCATTTTCAATACGTATTCCGTGCCAGTGTATCGACGAGCCTTGCGGCAAATCGTTGAAAAATTTTCTTGAAACCTTTCTTCCTTGTGGAACCCGAATAACGGGGCCGGGAACGCCCCCCTCGTACCCCCAGATATCAGTCTCCGGGAAGCCTTCAGGAGCTATGTGTTGCAATCCGGTACGAGCCCTTAAGACCCTTCTAGCTTGCGCTATCGAAATATTGGGCATCAACGTTGCAGCCGCAGTACTTGCGAGAAAGTTACGTCGCGTGATGGTCATTCTTGTTGATCCCCTGATATAAATACGTTGCGCTCACAAAATAGCCTATTTGCTATTGCTGCGTACGCATTGCAGCTGCCTATTTCTCGCAGGTTTAGTTGTCTTTCCCGCCGCAATACTGCGCTCTTTAAGTTCGATCACGATACCTTCAATTCAATTTAGTTTATCCCGTTTGCTGACTGCACTTCACGAATATATTTTGTGATCCAACGGATCTTGGCTTCTGTTATGCCTTCGACTGGAGGCATGTTACCAAATCGCCAATGATGTGAAGTAACGCCATTGTTGGCCGCCAACGCGAACGACATGTCGCCATGGTGACCCGGTTCATATATTTTATGAATTAATGGCGGGCCAGAATCTGTACCTGCTGCGTTCTTGCCGTGGCAAGCTGAACAATTTTCATTGAACGCTATTTCTCCACTTAACCCGATCTGACTTAGCTCAGGAACAATGATTGAGTCCGCTTTTGGGGCTGGAGCTGCGGAGCCGGCACCGTGTGATGCGGCATTTACTATCGGTACTGCGCGATCAGGTGGAGTGGTCATCCACCAAAAAGATGCCGCCATAGCAACGGCTATTACCGCAACCCCAATCCAAAGAGTTTTTCCCATGATGATTTTGTCTTTCCTGTATTTTGAACACCCAAATTAGAGCAATGCGTAACCCTTCCCCTAACCGGAAGGTCAAGTGGAATATTTGAGATATTCGACGATAATTTAATATGTTCGCTAAAGAAGTTGAGCGTTTCCTGCTATAAATGCTCTTCAAAATTCTTGCACCCATTTATAGCGCCAAATCACGCTGATTTCGCTAAGGTTTCTTTCACTTCTGCCTGTCCAAGCAAATCGTTTGCAAGGTCTTTTAGTATTGGGCAGTCGGGCCTGTGATCTCCCGCACAAGATTTTACCAGTAGCGTCAGGGTCGCACGCATCGCCTCCAATTCACTTATTTTGGCATGAATCTGTTCAAGGTGCTTTTTGGCAATGTTTTTTACATCAGCACTTGCACGGGCGTCATCTGCGTAAAGCTCCATAAGGTTTCGACAATCTTCGATTCTGAAACCAAGTGATCGAGCACGGCCTAAGAACGCGAGTTTGTGAAGGTCGCTTTCGCGAAAAGCGCGATATCCGTTGGTATCACGTAATGGTTTAATTAAACCAATTTCTTCATAATAGCGGATCGTTTTGGCTGGCAGGCCAGACATTTGCGCCACTTCTCCAATGTTCATTTTCGTCTCCTTTGTTTATGTTAAGCGATCTCGTGGCGATCGTCATTCGGCCGGCACGATTGCTCCAAGATTTGATGTTACGCTGTCTTGCTTTTGGATTTTATAAGGCGGCTTAAACGCCCTTAGCCGTAATGCGTTCGAGAGAACAAAAACGCTGGAAAGCGCCATCGCTCCAGCTGCAATCATTGGCGAGAGCAGCAAACCATAAATTGGATATAGAGCCCCGGCAGCAAGCGGAATAAGCAAAGTGTTATATCCGAATGCCCAGAACAGGTTTTGGCGAATGTTCCGCATAACCGACTTGCTTAGCGCAAGTGCATTTGGCACGGTCATGAGGTCGCCAGACATCAACACCACATCTGCGCTTTCTATTGCGACATCCGTACCCGTTCCGATCGCTATACCTACATCAGCCGAGGCCAGCGCAGGGGCGTCATTAATTCCATCTCCGACATAAGCAACCTTGCCGCCCATTGCCTTCAGGCTTTCAAGGGCAGCCACTTTGCCTTCGGGAAGAACTTCAGCCACCACTTCGTCAATTCCAAGCTGTTTTGCAACGGCGTTTGCTGTACGTTCATTGTCACCTGTGATCATGGCCACCTTCAAGCCAAGATCATGTAGCGCCTTGATGGCAGCCGGAGTAGTTGATCTGATTGCATCTGATACAGCCAGCACCGCGGCAACATGTCCGTCAATCGCGATAAAGAAAGGTGTCTTGCCATTTTCGCCCAACTCAGCACTTTTGGTCTCCAGATCACCCAAATAGATCCCAAGACGGTCCATAAAGCGATCTGCTCCGGCCGCAATTTCGTGGCCTTCAACGGTTGCATGAATTCCATAGCCAGGCACTGCTTCAAAAGAAGTTGCTTTAGGCAATTGAAGTCCCCGTTCGATCGAAGATTCAACAATTGCTGTGGCAATTGGATGCTCGGAGTTTGTTTCAGCGGCAGCAATCAGAGTTAATACGCGCGCTTCGTCGAAATCGTCAGCAACATATAAGTCTGTCAACCGTGGCGCGCCTTCTGTCAGCGTACCCGTTTTATCTAGCGCAACGATTCCGGCTTCGTGCAAGGTCTGAAGCGCGTCACCTTTACGAAATAATACTCCCATTTCTGCGGCGCGGCCGGTTCCGACCATAATTGACGTCGGCGTTGCTAGGCCCATTGCACATGGGCAGGCAATAATAAGAACCGCAACACCGGCAACTAACGCGTAGGTAATAGTAGGCGATGGCCCAAAGAAGAGCCAAACAAGAACGGTTAACGCAGCAACACCCATTACAGCAGGTACAAACCAAAGAGTTACTTCGTCTACAAGCGCCTGTATTGGTAGCTTGGCACCCTGTGCTTCCTCTACCATTCGAATAATCTGCGCCAACACAGTGTCTGTTCCAACGCGCGTTGCGCGGAAGGTAAAAGTGCCGGTTTTATTTATTGTGCCACCGACAACTTCGGCACCTACGGATTTCTCAACAGGGATTGGTTCACCCGTGATCATTGATTGGTCGACGTAGGATGATCCTTCGGTCACTTCCCCGTCGACGGCGATTTTTTCTCCCGGACGCAGAATTATAAGGTCGCCCAACTTTATTTCGTCAACTGGCAGCTCCAAGGTTTCGCCATCGCGCAATACGCGTGCGGTTGTGGGGCGCAAGTTGACGAGGTGCCGGATAGCAGCACCTGTACGCCCTTTCGCACGAGCTTCAAGCCAGCGGCCAAAGAGGATTAGCGTAACTATTACTGCAGCCGCTTCGAAATAAACTCCGCGCGATGCGACCGGAAGTAGTGAAGGTATAAAAGTAGCGACTACAGAATATGACCAGGCGGCTGACGTGCCAAGTGCAACCAGTGAGTTCATATCCGGAGCGCGACGATAAAGGGCGGGAAATCCCTTGATCAGAAAGCGACGCCCCGGTCCGGCCATGATAAAAGTGGTTAGAACAAATTGGAACATCCAGCTAACCTGCAGGCCAACGGTCCCCTCGATCAGGCTTCGAAATGTCGGCAACAGATGCTCGCCCATCGCTAATAAGAATACAGGCAATGTCAGAACGGCGGCAATAAGGGTGTCATTCCGAAGATGCACGATTTCCTCATCACGTTTTTCGTCGCGCTTTTTGGAGTTGTCAGATTCTGTTGCTCGGGCATCGTAACCCGTATCACGAATTTTCGCGATTAACTCTTCGATACTAATAAGACCGCTGCCATACTCTACCCGGGCTGTTTCCGTTGCCAGATTGACGGAAACACCGACAACACCGGGTGACGCGAGAAGTGCCTTTTCTACACGTCCAACACAGGATGCACAGGTCATCCCCTCGACTTGTAGGGTTACATCGTCGCTTGGTGTTTCGTACCCGGCCAAACGAATTGCTTCAGCTATCTGTTTGGCTTCGGCAGGGGCGGTGTAACTGACTTCGGCAGTTTCTGTGGCCAAATTTACAGCAGCTTCGTTGACACCAGGAACAGCGATGATCGCTTTTTGCGCGCGACCAACGCAAGAAGCGCAGGACATGCCTTCAATCCTAAACCGAGAAACCGTCAATTCGTTTGGTGTGCTTTGCAAAATTTTATCGATCACGGCGGCCTCCATATTGTTAAGTTGAGTCGGAATGTAGCCCTTCCAGTTACTGGAGGGTCAAGGGGAAAAGTCAGCCTCGGCGTATTTTTTTGGAAAACTTCTTGACCTTCCAGTCGGGGAACCCGACAACCTATGCTCAAACATTGAAAGGAGCCCAATATGTCAGCTTTTATTATCCCTGAAATGACCTGTGGTCACTGTAAAGCAACAGTCGAAAATGCGATCCATGAATTGGATGCGGCTGCCATCGTTACCGTTGATTTGGATGCACATCGTGCAGATGTGGACACTCAGAGTATCAATTCCGAACAGATCGTTGCAGTCCTAAAATCTGCGGGTTATGACGCCGAACCGGCTACGGCTTAATCAACCGTAATAATTCGATTAATCTTAAAGCGCACCAAACCGCATTTTCGTATCGGTTTGCACTAAAATGGTTATCTTTCTGTGAAATCGCTACTTCTTACGATTTTAATAATCGCGATTACATTTCCGGCAATTAGCCGTGCAAGTAGTTCCGAGCCTTACGCTTCGGTTGCAATGGAAGCGCGCCTTGTCACGGCACAAAACGGCGTTGCACCGGGAGCAGGAAATATATCTGGCGGGCTATATGTCAAATTGTCAGAGAATTGGAAAACCTATTGGCGGACACCGGGCGAAGTCGGCATTCCTCCGTCGATTGACTGGACCGGATCCGAGAATATTGCAAATGTGGATTTTCTGTGGCCCGCACCAATTCGTTTTCGCGCTTTTGGCATTGAGAACTTCGGATACAAAGACGAGGTACTCTTTCCTCTTAACATAACGCTGGAAACGGCAGGAGCGCCCGCTCACTTAGAAGGGCGGGTCCAAATGCTGACCTGCAGTGTCGTTTGTGTACCGCAAGATTTCAATCTGACCCTTAAACTTGATCAAAATGGCGAGTTCGACCCAGAATCAGCCGCGCAAATTGCCAACTGGTTAGCACTTATCCCCGACGACGGTTTGGCAAACGGATTAAAAATAGATTCCGCCGCCTTGGTTGATGAAGGGGAGGAGGTACTAGTGGTCTCGGTTTTAAGTGAGACGCCATTCAAATCTCCCGATGTGTTTCCAGAATTTACCGAACTGGCAACGTTTGGACCGATCGATGTAAGATTGGGGGATGGAGGTCGCCTACTGTGGGCTAAAATCCCCATAACATCTCGCGAAGAAAACGACCGTAAATTGAATGTAACGGTAACCGACGGGGCGCGTGCCGCAACCATGCCAGTACAGTCGTTAAGCGACGTTCCTGCAATTCCGCCTTACGTGCCAACGGTCAGTGCAACGACCTTTGGGCAGATAATACGGATGTCTATTATCGCTTTTTTTGGTGGGTTGATCCTTAACATCATGCCCTGTGTTCTTCCGGTTTTGTCTATAAAGTTTTCTTCGGCGATTAAGGCTGGGCAACAAAGTCCGGGGCGCGTTCGCGGTGGATTTCTAATGTCAGCGGCAGGAGTCATGATGTTTATGTGGGGGCTAGCAGCGGCTACGTTGCTTGCGCGGACATTAGGGCTGACAATTGGATGGGGGCTTCAATTCCAAAGTCCGGTCTTTCTGGCGGCGATGATTGCTCTCCTGTTCCTTTTTGCAGCTAACCTTTTTGGTCTATATGAATTTCGATTGCCTCAGGGGATTACAACGCGGCTTGCGAAAACCTCGAGCCAACCAACACTTGCCGGAGATTTTACGACAGGTGCATTTGCCGCCGTTCTGGCAACGCCTTGTTCAGCGCCGCTGCTAGGCACGGCAGTGGCCTTTGCGCTGGCCGGACGCCCCGTCGATATTTTCATCATATTTTCTGCACTTGGCATAGGGCTGGCGCTACCTTATCTTTTGGTCGCCGCGCGCCCCAAACTGGTATACTCGCTGCCAAAACCGGGCAAATGGATGCTCTGGTTGAAAGTGTTAATGGGTGGGCTATTAGCAGCGACAGCAGTTTGGTTGCTCTGGGTGCTAACTGGTGTCGCGGGGCGGCAAATCGCAATTGGTGTTACGAGTCTAATCACGCTAGCGATCGCTTTGCTTGCGTTGAAACAGCCCGTAAAACCGATTTTAAGTATACTTCGGCCTCTGTTTGTGGTCGCTTTTATTGTTGCGGCACTGGTTTTTCCGATGATCCGCAACGTGGACGCTCCGGTTTCGGTGGCCAGTGTTGCGAGCAATCAACAAATTGACTGGATTGCTTTTGATCGCCCCTCCATTGCACGAAGTGTGTCGGAGGGATTGGTGGTATTTGTGGATGTGACGGCCGACTGGTGTCTGACTTGCAAGGCAAACAAAGTACTAGTTATCGAAAGAGGTGAAGTTGAGCAGTTGTTAAACAGCGACAGGGTTATTGCAATGCAGGCTGACTGGACGCGACCAAATGACGAAATATCGCGGTTTCTGGAAGCGAATGGTCGTTACGGCATCCCTTTCAACGCGGTATACGGACCGAAAGCGCCCGAGGGTATTTTGCTGCCCGAAGTACTTACGCAGGAAATAGTTATACAGGCAATCCTGGATGCAGGTGGACCGAGTTCCGCAGAACTGGATGTGGCGCTTGGCGAATAGAACACCAAGCGCCGGACCGCGGCTTTCGGATTAGTTGCCTTGTAGCCCCGCCTCGATCACCTGACGACGCGGATCATCCGGCGATAGCGTTTTTGATAGTCGTTCGGCTTGACCAAAAGCATTCTGCGCCTTTTGCGCTTCTCCCAAAACCGAATAAGCCCGCGCAAGGCGTAGCCAGCCATCGAGGTCGTCGGGGGCTTCTGCCAACTGGTCGGCAAGGCGTTCAACCATAGAGCGCACAAAAGCCTGACGATCCTCTTCGCTCATTTCGCCTGCCGCTGCTACGTCTGCAGCGCTGGGTCCGGGTGCGATGGCAGATTCGGCAGGCAGTGTGACCCGTTCGCCGCCAAGTTTTTCTCCAAGCCAATTGGCATGCGCTACCAATGTCTCCATCCACGGTTGGAAGGCGTTCTCCAATTCGATACGATCACGCAGTATTTCGAACGCCGCACGGGTATCTCCGACCTGGTCGAACTCGATTGATTTGTAATAAATCGCTGCAACATTCAGCGGGTCGCTTTCGAGCACGTGGTCAAGTGCTGCGGCTGCTTTGGGCGTTACGATACCGTCATCAGCGGCAATCATTGACTCCGCATACATAGCGTAAAAGACAGGCGAGACGTCGCCACGGTTGATTAATGTGCCAAAAGCCCAAGTCGCGTCAGAGAAGCGCGACATGCGCATATAGGTTTGTCCGAGTAACACCCATCCATCTGCTGGACTGTTTTCGTCGCTAAGCAATTGGTTTTTCAGGCGTTCCGCCAGATTTGCCACCTGTATAGCTTCGTCGCGTTCGGCTTGTCGTTCAGCAAGAGGAATAGATGGTAACTGCGGGCTACCAAGCATGGTGTAGCCCCCCAAGCCTAAGGCAGGTGCTATAATGGCCAATGCTACCAGTAACCAACGACCTGTTACAGCTGTGGGAACGCGTTGAGCCGCTTCGCGTTTGGATTCGTTTAACATACGGCGCTTAACTTCGATGCGTGCCGACGCTGCTTCCTCGCCCGAAATAATTCCGCGAAATTCGTCACGATCTACTTCGCTTAATTGGTCAACAAATACGGCCTGCGCAAGTCCAGCTTGTTGGGCTGTCGCACGGGCTCTATATATCGGCGACAACAGGATTATCGTGGTGGCCATAATTAAAACGCCGCCTACAAACCAAAAAATCACAACTGTGTTCCTTTTTTCCCGTCTTTCAGAATCTCGTCCAACGCGACTTCTTCATCTTCATTCAGGCGCTCGCCTGCGGCCGGTTTTTTTGACCGGAGTTTCATAAGCATCACCAGGATTGAAAGCCCACCGATCCCCAATATGACAAAGGGTGTTAACCAAAGGATGTACGTCTCTGCCTTCCATGGGGGGCGAAAAAGGACGTAGTCGCCATAACGCGCAACCAGAAATTCAAAAACCTCTTCATCGGAATCACCCGCGACCAATCGCTCGCGGACCAGTATCCGTAAATCCCGGGCAATATCGGCGTTTGAGCTGTCAATAGATTCATTTTGACATACGACACAGCGAACCTCGGCTGATATTTCACGTGCGCGCTCTTCAAGAACTGGGTCGTCCAATATTTCGTCAGGCTCGACGGCGCTGGCTAAAATCGGAATGACCAATATTAAAAGAGTGGCAATCGCGGTACGTATTCGTTGGTGTTTCATATACTTTCCTGTGGCAAACCGGCCTGAACCAATGCTTCAAGTACCTGTTTTTGCGCCTTTGTACCTAGGACCGGTCCAACGTGCCGGTAGATCACGATTCCTTCGCTATTAATTACGAAAGTTTCCGGAACGCCCGATATTCCCCATTCAATACCAGCGCGGCCATCGAGGTCAGATCCGATCCGTTCGTATGGATTGCCCAGATTGTCCAACCATGCGCTGGCCTCTTTCGGCTTATCCTTGTAATTTATCCCGAACAGCGTGACCCCGTTTGTATTTACGAAGCGTGTCAGCACCGCGTGTTCTGCTTTACACGGAACACACCATGATGCGAAGACATTCACCAGGACCGGCCCGTCGCCACCCGATAAGTTAGCCGTAGAAAGCCCGGGAACCGGGACTCCTTCTAACGGCGACAAATCAAATTGAGGTGCAGGTTTAGAGATTAACACCGACGGAATTTCCGAAGGGTCGCGATCCGCCCGCAAGCCCCACAACGAAAACCCGCCAATTGCAACGGCAATCAAAAAAGGTATGAAAAGTAAGAAACGTCTCATTTTCTACTCCGCCGGAAATGCAGGTTGAGGCATCGGGTTTTGCGCCCGTGTCGGGGCACCGATACGCAGCCGGCGATCTGTAAGGGAAAGTATCCCACCCAGTGAAAGCATGAACGCGCCAAGCCAGATAAGTCCTACCAAGGGTTCGAACAGGATTCTCAAGGTCCATTTACCTTCGGCAGATTCCGCCGCGGGTTCGGAGATTGATGTATAGAGATCGCCTCGAATTGTTGAAAGAATTGCTGATTCAGTGGTTGAAGATCCGGCCACTGCATAATTCCTACGTTCTGGATATAGTTCCGTAACGGGTTTGCCGTCGCGTGTTACCTGAAGCGTGCCTTGCCGAGACGTATAATTAGGGCCAAGAACCGTTTCCGCACCAATAAAGGTCAACTCATAACCGGCAATTTCCACTTGGTCACCGGGCGTTGCGAAAGTCACAGACTCCGACTTCCACATTGTCGAGCCAACAAATCCTAATATTGCGATGGCTATTCCGGCGTGCGCCAATGCCATACCATAAGAAGATCTAGGCAAATTTCGGGCGCGCCGCATAGACTCGGATATCGGTGCTTTAAACAGTTTCACTCGCCAAGCCCATTCCTGAATCGTAGTGAGTAGGAGCCAAATCGCAAATCCAAACGAAACTATGCCCAAAACTGGCCCATCGGTATTTAGGTACCAAGTTATCAACAGAACAACAGCAGTTATTCCAGCGGCCCATTTTAGACGATCAACTATTCCTCCGAGGTCTGCTCTTTTCCATGAAAGAAAGGGGCCGACTCCCGCTATTATGATCAGTGGAAGCATCAGCGGCACGAACGAGGCATTGAAAAATGGCGGGCCGACCGAAATTTTATCTCCAGTTACTGCTTCAAGTAGCAACGGATAAAGCGTTCCAAATAGCACGGTAGCGGCCGCAGTGGTCAAGAGCAGATTATTGACCAGAAGACCGCTTTCGCGACTTATGGGACGGTAAAGCCCGCCAGCTTCCATTGCTGGAGCCCGCACCGCGTAAAGTGCCAGAGATCCTCCAATTGTAATGCCAAGGAGCGCCAATATATAAAGGCCGCGCTCAGGATCCGTTGCAAAAGCATGCACAGAAGTCAAAACGCCCGAGCGGACAATAAAGGTGCCCAAAAGACTCATCGCAAAAGTCAGAATGGCCAGAAGTACGGTCCAGCTTTTGAAAGCGCCTCGCTTTTCCACCACGATGGCGGAATGTAGAAGCGCAGTACCGACCAGCCAAGGAATGAACGACACATTCTCGACAGGATCCCAGAACCACCAGCCGCCCCAGCCAAGCTCATAATACGCCCACCATGAGCCAAGTGCGATACCAATAGTCAGGCAAACCCACGCAGCCAAAGTCCAGGGGCGCACCCATCTGGCCCATGCGGGGTCAATTCGGCCCTCAATAAGAGCTGCGACGGCGAATGAATAAACAATCGAAAATCCGACGTAACCCAAATACAAAAACGGAGGGTGAAGCGCTAATCCAAAGTCCTGCAACAGCGGATTCAATCCGTTGCCGTCCAAGGGAGCAGGGAATACGCGTTCAAATGGATTAGACGTCAACAATAGAAATGACAAGAAACCAACGCTTATCCATGCCTGAACACTTAGTGTGCGTGCCCGCAATGTATCCGGAATATTAGCACCAAACCACGTCACAGATGCGCCGAATGCCGCGAGAATAAGTACCCACAAAAGAAGAGATCCTTCATGACTACCCCAAGTACCCGCGATCTTAAAAAGTAAAGGTTTCAGCGAATGGGAATTCGAAGCTACATTTACTACGGAGAAATCGCTGACAATGAACGACCGCATGAGCGCTGAAAATGAAAGGGCAATAAGTACAAACTGCAGAGAAGAAGTGGTTAGCGCAGAGCGCATCCACAATATGTTACCGCGTGATGCCCCCAGCATCGGCAAAAAACTTTGTACAACCGCTACCGCAAGAGCGAGGGTCAAGGCGAGGTTACCAAGTTCAGGAATCATGTCGAGGATACTTTCTGATGCGAATCCGTAATATCTTTGCACAGTTTTTAGCGGCTTCCTCCAAGGGGAAGGTCAAGCCCTTTGATCATTGAAATTTAAATGCTTCTTCACAAACTCGTGATCAATTTTTTTCTTGAGCTTCCCGCGCTGTAATCCCTGAAAAATAGTTAAACTTTATTTTGACTGAATCGGAGATTCGAAATGTCACGTTTTCGCCAACTTAAGATTGGCTCTCTAGCACTCGCAATTGCAGGAGGTTTTCTGACGAACACCGCGTTTGCCGATGTCTACATACCCGAAGGATTGTCTGGAACAGCATTACATCTTTCGAGCGAACTAAAACCCGTTAGTCGAATTACCGGTCTCGATAACGTACATGGTCTTTCGGTAGCAATTTCCCGAGGGCTCTTGATTGCAGGGTCACTATCAGAACAATCACGGAGCGAAGTTGAAAAACCCGAAGCCGTTTCTTCGGATGATCACAATGCGCACCACGGAAAATCGAATAACGATCAATCCGAAGAAGTTAGCATAATTAGCCTAATAGACATTCAAACCGAAAAAGTTATTCGAAAAATCGAGGTGCCGGGTATGGTGCACCATGTCACCACCAGTTCGGACGATCGGTACGTGCTCGTAACACATCCTGGGCTCGACGCTGTTTCGATTATAGATCTGGAAACCAATACTCTGACGGCAACTATACCGACGGGGTCAAATCCGAATTATGCAGTGTATGATCCTCAGACAGCATCATTCTATGTCAGCAACACAGACAATGCGACGATTAGCCAAGTCGAACCTAAGGCAGGTTATGTTGTCAGAAACTTCAAAACTGAAAACGGAGTTGAGCATCTAGATTTCGACATCGACAGCCGACGGATATTCGCGGCGGAAGCTGACGTCGGTGAAGTTTCGGTCATTGACATAGATACTGGAGAAACTACTTCGCGATTTACCGTAGGCGGTGGTCTGCACGGTATTGCGTATGACCAGTCACGCAATTCGATTTATGTCAGCGCGCGAGAGCGGGGGGCTATTGTATATATTTCTCTCGAAACAGGAGAGTCTGAAGATCAACTGATTGGGCCAGAACCTTATCATATGACGCTTGTTGGTGACACGCTTCTTGTTAGTAGTGCAGATGAGCCTTTGATTTGGACAGTAGATGTCGAAACTAGACACGTTCTGGCAACTATTCCCACCGAAGACAGAGCGCACCAGATGGCCGTGACGCCTTAATACCGGATGTCTGGTTATCCGGTTGGCCGTCGGAGGTATCCCTTCTGACTCTGGCGGCCACTAACTTCTCTAACTGAAAAGAAATGTAACAACATGCAATTTCCGAATAATACGAAATCTTTTAGTCAAAGCTCGAACGCTGATAATGAAGAAAGCAAAGAAAAGCATAGTGGAATGATGCGTTATGGAATGATGCTTTGCTGCGCAGTAATGTTGATACCCGTTGGTTTGTATTTTCTTGGTGGCGGCGTGTTATCGAGCTTGTCTTCGAATGTCGGACTATTTTTGCCGCTTGCCCTGTGCCTAGGAATGCATTTCGTCATGCACAGAGTGATGGGGAAATCCTGTCATGGTGAAAAACCTGCTGAAGATAAGAAAATCGAACGATTAGAAGCTGTCAAAGCGTCGCCTCCGAAAACTTCGTACTAAATGCCAATTGCCAGAATGTTATTTTGCAGGCCGACAAGACGCGTTACTCCACTCTTATTGCTGAGTTTGTCGGCCTGCGCAAACACCATTGCCGATTGCCCCAGTGCAACACGCCAACCGTCAATATTGTCCACTACTTCCAACGATGTACCATCAATAAATATTACAAATGAAAATTTGGCCATAGCCGGATGTCAGGTCAATATTGACTCAGCTCAAGTTCGCGAAAACGGCATCGCTTCAGTCCGTTGTCTAGACGGTCGTAGCGGGTTCACTTTTATTAATTAGACGTTTCCATTTGACGCCAATAAGTCTCCGAAACTCTTTTCCGGAGACATCGATCATTCTAAACTCTTCAGTAAGTAAAGTAGGGCCAATTTCTTGGCAATACTATTTATCGAGCACCTTACGTCGTTCTTCGTACTCAGCAGGCTCGATTTCGCCCCGTGCCAGTCGTTCTTTCAAGATGTCGAGCGCGGTGCTTTCGCTATTGCCTTTTCTATCTCGATCCATAGCCCAGCGAACCGCCAGTACGATTAGCACAATCACCAGTATCCAGAACAAAAACATTGTGCCATGCCCCACCATAGACCATCCGTAATTGTCGCCCCACATATGCCCGTAGTATCTGCTGTTAGGCACATTTTGGGCAAATGCGGTACCTGTAGTGAGTACTGCTGAAGCTGCTGTGATTGAAAACACACTTGGCTTAGTCATCGTGCTCCTCTCCTTCTTCATGCCCATGACCTATTTCTTCTTCATGTTCCTCAACTGCAGTAGTTTCACCGTGACCGTGGTCCATCATTTCACGAGCCATTTCGGTCAGGTTGTTTTCGCTAAACTCATGTTGTTGATTATCGTCATGCAAGAAAGCAATAATGTCCGCGAGCTCTTCGCCCGTGAACATAATTTGTTCGCCAAGTGCCTCTTCCTGAGCTTCGATCATATAGGGTGCCATCGCCCACATTTTGGCGGCCAGATCAAACGGGTTCATAAACTCTTCCATGTCGTGTGCGTCAAGTGCTGACGCATCATGACCCCCGACACCATTGACTGCGTGACAAGCAACACAACCTTTATCAATAAATAGATCCATGCCTCGACTGCTGCTCATTATGGGCATAAGGAGGCGGGTAACTGCTACACCGTGGTCGGGGTCTGTGTCGTCAGTATGACTACCACTAGACCACGCCACCGGTGCGGTGATCAAACTTATGGCGAATGAAAGAACTATTGAATTTATAATACGCATTGTTGCCTCCTTCGATTGTAAACCTCGAATTGTTTGTTGACTAATCTAGATCAGGAAACATTGATTCAGATCATCTAAGGCCAAGTATCACGAATTTGTGAGTGTTATGCCGTGAACACAACCGCTATTTAGAAAATCGCACTGCGCACACGGTTAATGAAACAAGTGACATTATTATGCAAAAAAACGTAAACACGACTTCATTTCAAAGCGTCAAACATCTACCTGAATTCAACATCGCAATTTTTTCTTTTTTGCTGAATTTTGTTTGGGAGCTAATGCAGGCTCCGTTTTTCTTAAGTCTAGATGATGTCAGCCATTGGGATGGTATCTTGATATGTTTGAAGGCCACACTTGGTGACGTATTGATTGCGTTGTCTGCCTTTTGGGTCACCTCATATCTTTCAAAGAACAGGCAATGGATTTATTTTGCTTCCGGACTGCAGATTACTGTATTTTTGTTTGTCGGAATATCCATAACGGTGGTGCTGGAAATTTATAACACACAGTTTGCCAAAAATTGGAGTTATTCCGATAGAATGCCACTAGTGCCCCCATTTGACATAGGTCTGGCGCCGCTACTTCAATGGCTACTCGTTCCGATGTTGGTTCTTTGGTTCGTGCGGCGACAATCGATGGGGCCTTCGTAACTTCGTGTGAATTTAAATCGGTTTGTACTATTGCGATATATTGAAGTTTATCAGTTCTCTTCTGAGAATAAATAATGGGCTGCAATTTGCTAGACATCGCGCGTACTTACCACGCGATTGATATTGTCGACGCTTGGCATTCAAAAAAATTCTAAATTGAAAAACAACTGTTGACCTTCCCGTGACTGGAAGGGCTACGGTCAAGCTATATGCAATTAGAATCGGTGTAATAAAATGGTTAGTCCGCACACAAATAACGAAAACATACATCTAGATCATCAACATGATCCTATAACGGATACTGCGAACACAGTGACAGATCCTGTGTGTGGAATGAGTGTACCACTTAATGCGGGAAAACCGCATGAGATGTGGCATGGCGAAGAATTTCATTTCTGCAGTGATGGTTGCCACAAAAAATTTGATGCTGACCCGTATTTTTATGCATCTGGTAATAGCCAACGCGTCAAGGAAGTAGCCCACAGCAATGCGCTTTACACCTGTCCAATGCACCCGGAAATTATTCAAGAAGGTCCAGGAGCCTGCCCAATTTGCGGAATGTCTCTGGAACCGATGATAGCAAGTGACGACCAACCCAACGAAGAATTAACAGATTTTACCCGCCGCATGTGGATCAGTTCAATTGCAGCCGTCCCTCTAATCATTCTTACAATGGGCGGTCTGATTGGAATTCCTGTCCGCGAATGGATCGGCGAACAGATAACAGTCTACCTCGAATTCCTTCTGGCTACACCAATTGTTCTTTGGGCAGCGAAGCCATTCTTTGTGCGGGGGTGGGATTCGATCCGTACAATCAACCCGAATATGTGGACGCTGATATCAATAGGTGTCGCCGCAGCTTACGGGTACAGTCTGGTTGCTACATTTCTGCCAAGTGTTTTTCCGCAGGAGTACAGAGAAGGTGGAAGTGTCGGAACGTACTACGAAGCAGCGGTGGTTATTGTCGCATTAATTTTTGTTGGACAGGTTCTCGAATTACGGGCCAGAGAAAGGACGGGTGATGCAATTCGCGCACTTCTGGACCTCGCCCCCAAGACCGCGCGGCGTGTGTTGCCAGACGGTGAAGAATACGATGTACCGTTAGAAAACATAGTTGAAGGCGATCACCTGCGTGTTCGTCCAGGAGATAGCATACCGGTTGACGCCGTTGTTCTTGAGGGGCATTCCTCGGTTGACGAAAGTATGCTCACCGGCGAGCCAATTCCAATTGAAAAATCGGCTGATGATAACGTAACAGGCGGAACCATAAACAAGAACGGTAGCCTAGTCGTTATAGCAAGTAAGGTAGGGGCCGATACCGTCCTGTCGCAAATAATCGATATGGTGGCAAACGCAAAACGTTCGCGCGCTCCTATACAGGGTTTGGCCGACAAGGTTTCTTCGATATTTGTTCCATTGGTTGTATTAATTTCTATCGCGGCATTCCTGACATGGTTTTTCTTTGGCCCTGAACCGGCGCTTGTATTTGCAATTGCATCTGCCGTCTCTGTGCTAATTATTGCTTGCCCCTGTGCTTTGGGTTTGGCAACGCCAATTTCCATTACTACCGCTGCCGGGCGAGGAGCGCAGGCCGGCGTGCTTATCAAGGACGCCGAAGCGCTCGAACGAATGGCGGCAGTCGATGTCTTGATTATCGATAAAACCGGTACTCTGACTGAAGGAAAACCGGTGCTGACAGATACAATTGTACTTGGTGAAGAGGGTGCTGATACTGTTCTCGCTTTGGCTGCAGCTCTTGAAAGAGGCTCCGAACACCCGCTGGCCGAAGCCATTGTTTCCGGTGCAGATAAAAAGAGTTTGAAACTTGGGACTGTAGCCGCATTCGAGGCAATTACTGGAAAAGGAGTGAAAGGAAATGTCGATGGCCGTGATGTTTCTCTCGGGAATCAAGCCATGATGGAAGCCGTCGGGTTGTCGATCGTAGCAAGCGAAGCACAGGCTGATGTTCTTAGGTCAGAAGGTAAAACCGCAATGTACGTTGCCATCGATGGCGCGCTGGCTGGAATCGTTGCGGTTGCAGACCCTATTAAGGAAACTACGCCAGAAGCGATCAACGATCTTCACGCGGTTGGTTTAAAGGTTATCATGGTTACTGGAGACAACGAACGCACGGCCCAAGCTGTCGCAGCGAAACTTAACATAGACGAGGTTCGTGCGGGCGCCCTACCGGAGGACAAAAAGAAATTTATCGAAGAACTGCGTGGTGAAGGGCACAGTGTTGCGATGGCAGGTGACGGTGTTAATGATGCCCCCGCACTGGCGGCAGCTGACGTCGGGATGGCAATGGGCACCGGCGCAGATGTAGCTGTAGAAAGTGCGGGAATTACGCTTCTTGGTGGCGATTTGATGGGAATAGTCCGGGCGCGAAAGTTGGCAAAAGCTACAATCAGAAATATTCGGCAAAATCTATTCTTTGCCTTTGCCTATAACGCACTGGGCGTGCCGGTCGCGGCGGGTGTGCTATATCCTTTTACCGAGACTTTGATGTCGCCGATGATAGCTGCAGCAGCCATGTCGCTTTCGTCTGTATCGGTAATTTCGAATGCATTGAGACTTAGGAAAGCAAAAATATGACCCATACCAAACGAGAAAAAGGTAGTACTACCAAATCGAAAAAGTGGATACTGCGTCACGTTATCGTTCTGATTATTGCAACGATCATCGGATATCTATTCCTGATCTCGCGCGCCGAATGGTCGGCCATGCATCGCTATAACCGGGCCATTGGTGATGTCTCGCTAATCTTGGTGGCCGCAGCGATGGTTATCGGGCCATTGACGCGCCTGATCCGGAAGAAGTGGTTGCGGGCTCTCCTGCCTTACCGGCGGGAACTTGGTATCTGGGCGGTTGTGGCGGCGTCTATCCACCTTTTAATCATCCTGATTGGCTGGGTGGAATTGGATCTTTGGCGCCTGTTCGGGTTTGAGTTCCACCCAGGCCTGCAGCGCTACGTCATGATCCTCCACGGTTTTGCACTGGCCAACGCCGTGGGTATTATAGCCTTGCTCTATGGGTTGGCCTTGGCACTCACTTCCAACGATTTCAGCCAGCGACGGCTGGGTCCGAGCGTCTGGAAGTTCGTGCAGCAGGGCTCCTATATTCTTTGGTGGCTGGTTATCCTGCACACAGCCTATTTCTTGTACGTCCATTTTCTAGACTTTCACCGCGAGACCCCCGAGCCGAACTGGGCGCAGTGGCCTTTCGCGGGTCTGGTGATGGCAGTCATGCTGGTTCAGATGGCCGCAACAATAAAGACATGGCGGCAAAAGCAAACGCGCGAAAGAACACCGACACATGGCATCCGCAACACAAATTAGAAGACCGGGTCGACGGGCTGACACGATCACTTCGCGGGCCAGAATAAGAGTATGGCACAACCTATAGAGGATGGAAAAATCCCATGAAACACGATCACTCAAGAGTCGCCGAATACAAACCAAATAGCATCAGCCTGACAGGCGGTATCGCAATGGGTACCGGCGTGATGATCGGGGCAGGGATATTTGCACTGACCGGCCAAATAGCCGAACTGGCGGGGCCGTTGTTTCCTTTGTCTTTTGTCGTCGGGGCCATTGTTACCGCTTTCAGTGCTTACACCTACATCAAGATGTCCAATGCATATCCGTCGGCCGGTGGTATCGGCATGATCTTGCAAAAAGCGTATGGGCCAGGAACAGTTGCGGGTGGGGCTGCTCTGTTGATGGCATTTTCGATGATCATCAATGAAAGTCTGGTAGCCCGCACTTTCGGAACCTATACGCTTCGCCTGTTTGATCAAGGCCCGGACAGCTTTCTGGTACCAGTACTTGGTGTTGGATTGATCATTTTCGCCTTTCTCGTCAACCTTTCGGGTAACCGATCGGTTGGCTGGGTGTCGCTTAGTCTGGCGGTTCTGAAAGTTGGCGGCATTCTGGCGTTTGCGGTTACCGCGCTCTGGGCTGCGGGGTTTTCGTTTGCTTCGGCACAACCGGGCACGGCAACAAGTGGTTTCCCGCTTTCAGGTTTCGTTGCTTCGGTTGCTTTTTCGATCCTTGCCTACAAAGGGTTTACGACCATTACCAATTCCGGAGCAGAAATAACTGACCCACACCGCAATGTCGGCAGGGCGATCATTTGGTCTATTCTGATCTGTGTCGTTGTATACCTACTGGTTGCATTTGCTGTTGGCTCCGCCCTCTCTATTCCCCAAATTATTGCTGCCCGTGATTATTCAATGGCCGAAGCGGCCGGTCCGGTCTTTGGCGATTTCGGAACCTATTTTACCGTAGCGTTGGCGATTGTCGCTACCGCATCCGGTTTACTGGCCAGTATATTCGCGGTCTCCAGAATGTTGGCAATGCTAACCGACATGAAACTGATTCCGCACAGTCATTTCGGAATGCCCGGCCAAATTCAGGCACACACGCTCGTGTATACTGTGGTGGCCGCCGGATTCCTTACGATATTTTTCGACCTCAGTCGGATCGCCTCGCTCGGGGTGTTTTTCTACTTGGTGATGGATATCGTCATTCACTGGGGGGTGATGCGCAACCTCAAGACTGAAATCGACGCCTCACCGACGATCATGAGTGTGGCAATTCTTCTCGACGTGATTGTGCTGGCGGTATTTTCCGTTGTAAAAATCCAGTCGGACCCAGCGATCGTGGTAATTGCTGCAATTGGCATTTTTGCGGTGTTTCTGTTTGAAGCGCTGTATTTATCGCGATCACGACGATTTCCTGCGCCTGATCATCATGAGCATTGAAGTGTTAAAAACCGAAGGTGTAGCCTTTGACAACTCTGTTGGATTTGGTTTGGAGAAGACGATCAAGTCTATCAATTGACCGAGACGCCACCTATACGCGGAAACTTGCGTTATTTTGATTTGAGTTGGCGTAACCTCAGGATTTCAACAGATGCTTGACGCTATTCGCGATAAGTGTTGAGAGATCAATAACGTTGCTTGGATGTTGAATGGAATTCGTTGTTATCAATTTCGTAACGCCGGTTATCTGGAAATCCTGATACGCGGTCTCGGCAAAAATCGCATGGATTCCAATGCAAATTGGTGGAGGCGTTCCCTGAGTTACCAGATTTTCCACTGTTTTGATCATCGTTTTACCAGTAGAAATGATGTCATCAACCAGCACTGGAGTATAGTTCGATCCCGAGATATTTTCAGGCATCGAGATGGCGACCTCACGATCCCCGAAACGGGTTTTCTCAAGTACAAGATAAGGTGCGCCAGCCTTGTCAGCTACCGCCGCCACCCATTGCTTGCTTTCATTGTCAGGCCCGATCACCAGCGGGTTTGAAACGTTCTCCCGAATCCATCCCGAAATTGCCGGAGCTGCGTGAACCACAGCAGATGGCACGCGGTAAATATCGGACAGGGAATTGATGCGGTGCAGATGCGGATCAACAGTCAAGATCCAGTCTATCCATTGACCCAAAGCCTTGGCAAAATACCTTGCGGTGATGCCTTCACCATCCCGAAAACGTTCATCCTGACGCAAATAACACAAATACGGAGCTATCAATCCAACTTCGAGTGCGCCGAGGTCGCGTAATGTAGCGGCCGCAAATATCAGCGGCAGAAACTTTTCGTCGGGACGGTCAAGTGTGCAGACAAGTATGACTTTTCTGCCTGCAACTGGCGTAAGAATACGCGTGACAGTTTCGCCATCCGGAAACCGGTGGACATTCATCTCGCCTAACTCAGCGCCCAGATGTGCAACTAAATCCTGCGCTATGTCCTCGTTATCTGGAAATGCAAAAACAACCGGTTTCATATTTCACCTTCTATTTCGACAATCCACGGCACGGATTTATTGTAATCGAGGGCGTAATCGAGTTCACCTTTTGACTCAGCGTGGATTGTCATCAGCGCTTCACCGGTTTGGACTTTCTGTCCCAGATGTACCTGAAATTTTATTCCCGCCGCCGGAGAAACAGGCGCACCAGCCAGTTTTGCCAACGTTGACAGGCGGCGATTGTCGATTCCAGTTACACGGCCTGCAATGCTTGCCGCAATATCAACTTGATAATCGGCTATTGGCGGCTCTCTCAGTCCACCTTGAGCCTCACAAATCGCCTGGAATTTGGACCACACCCGTCCGCTATCAAGCGTAGATGCTGCGAGCTGCACACCGCTACCCTCTTCAGCAGCGCCGCCCAGTTCCAGCAGTGCGCCTGACAGGGCGAGTGACCTTTGGCGCAAGTCCTGTGGTGCGGCTTTTGCGCCAGTGAGAACGGCCAGCACATCTCTCGCCTCCAGTGCTGGTCCGATGCCCGAACCGACTGGCTGGCTTCCGTCCGACTGGATTATCCGCGTCGCAAGCCCAAAGTTAACCGCTGTCTCGTAAAGGAGGTTTTCCAGCTTATCTGCGTCTTCCTTGCTTCGCAGCTTTGCTGTTGGACCCACGGGAAGGTCCAGCACCAGATGGGTTGCGCCAGCGGCAATCTTTTTGGACAGGATCGAGGCAACCAGTTGCCCCTCGCTGTCAACTTCCAGTGCACGCTCCACACGGATTAGTATGTCGTCTGCAGGGCTTAGGTCAACGGCACCGCCCCAGACAACACAACCACCCTCAGCATCAACAACTCTACGCATGGCTGATAGATCAAGCCTAACCGGTGCGAGCGTCTCCATTACATCAGCAGTGCCAGCCGGTGAAGTAATCGCCCGCGAAGACGTCTTGGGCATGATTAAACCACATGCGCTTACGATCGCGACTATGATTGGTGTGGTGCGGTTTCCCGGTAGGCCGCCAATGCAATGTTTATCGACGATGACACTGCCGCCCCAGTCAATCTGTTTTCCGGCGCCGATCATACTGACGGTCAGGGCTACGGTTTCTGATTTGTCCAACCCATGCGATGCACAGGCCGTAATGAATCCAGCCAGATGAACGTTGGAATAGCGCCCCGAAACCACATCATCGATAATTTTCGTCATGTCGGAACTCCCCAGACGATGCCCGAAAATCTTTGCGCGTACTTTTCCCAGCGAGGTCAAAGGGTCCAAATGACGGACCTGAATTGGGTCGCCCTCTTTCGCCCCTAAACTCTTCCATGCCTGTTCGGAAAGGCCGGCCTCGCCAGCAGGCAGCAATCCGTCCATGATGACATGGTTAAGGGTAGCAACGATCTCGCCCTGAGGCCCGCGTACCAGTACCCGCGCATAAGTCATTAATCCTTCGGCACGACAAATGTGGCAATCGCTACGCATGAAAATGACGTTTTCCTGACCGGTCTCTATTCCAAGTCTTTTAAGCCGAAGTTTATGCGGTTCGTCTGATGATTTATCATTTTTCATGCTATGAATCCTCATTCAAGGTCCACGTTATCCCCGTATTCGGGAATATTGCACTCCCAGTTCAATTCCTCCTCGATCCGTTGGCGGAGTGCACCAGACGCTTTCGGTTCGCCATGAGTGATGAATGTGCGATTTGGTGGCAATTTGAAATTTCCAAGCCAGGTCATGATTTCATTGGCATCTGCATGCGCTGAAAGTGCGTGAAGATTTGTAACCTCCGCCCGGATAGGAATTTGCCGACCAAATATTTTCACACTTGAAGCGCCTCCGGTAATTTTCTCCCCACGCGTTCCAGCAGCCTGATAGCCTGCGAACAAGATCGCATTTCGACTGTCACTTCCATAACTGACAATATGGTGGAGAATTCGCCCACCCGTTGCCATACCACTTGCCGAAATAATGATTTTTGGCATCGGACTAACTCCGATAGCTTTGGATTCATCCACCGTTCTTACGTAGGTCGCTACCGCGCATGTGTCGCGGCATTGTTCAACACTTAGCCTGTGTTCAGATTGGTGCTCACAAAATATATCGCTGGCGTTTATCGCCATGGGACTGTCGAGAAATACCGGTAAATCAGGGATTTTGTTTGCAGCCTTTAGTCGCTGAATGTAAAAGAGCAGACTTTGAGCGCGACCCACAGCAAATGATGGGATTAAAATTGTACCGCCACGTCCTGCCACGCGAACTACAAGTTTGGCAATCTCGTCGTCGACGTCCAGATCTTCGTGCAGACGATTTCCATAAGTTGATTCAACAATCAGATAATCGGCTGTGTGGATTGGAGCCGGTGCGACCAAAACCGGATCGTCTGGCCTCCCGAGATCGCCTGAAAATAGAATATTCGTGCCGTCCATGGAAACTTGCACCGTTGCAGCTCCAAGGATATGGCCCGCAGGTGAAAACCTGATATTCACATCCTTGAGAATATTGTTATCTTCGTTGAATTCCATCGGTACAATTTGTTTAAGGCATTCAGTAGCTTCTTCTTTCGTGTACAGCGGCTTGGCGGGTTTATGTCGCGAATACCGGTACTTGTTTGCCAGATATGCCTCGCGTTCCTGCAGGTATCCGCTATCCGGCAATAGAACGGCGCATAAATCCTTTGTTGCAGACGTTGCAAATACTGGCCCTTTGAAGCCGTTACGAATGAGTGCTGGAAGATAACCTGTGTGGTCCAGATGAGCGTGGGTCAGGACAACAGCATCCAGACCTCTCGGTTCGATTGGAAAAGTTTGCCAATTTCGTAACCGCAACTCCTTGTGACCTTGAAACAGTCCACAATCTATCAAAATTTTACTGCGCTGGGTCTCTAGCAAGTATTTGGAACCGGTCACAGTTCCGGCGCCACCTAGAAAAGTAAGTTTTGTTCCCATGAGTACAACACCTCGCATACAGCGGTTTGAATCCACGGTCCCTCATTCTTAAATGAAATCTAGCACCCTCCCGCGCTGGAAGGTCAAGGTGAAACGCAATATTATTCCTGTCTGAAAAAACCTTTGACCTTCCAGCAGGGGAAGGATGTAAGTTTAACCAGCAGATCGCCCTTCACTGGAGGGAGATTGGATAATACCGCCTATATCTAGATATCTCCCGTTTACAATTCTGTTCTCCAGAGGGGGCTTGGCCTGATTATGGAGGAATTCGATGGTTGAGCTAACTTCCGATACCGACGACAGACGTCGAGATTTTCTATATGTCGCTACTGGAGCCGCTGGCGCTGTAGCGGCGGGCGCATCAATTTGGCCTCTCGTAAATCAGATGAATCCTTCAGCAGATGTGCAAGCACTATCAATGATTGAAGTTGAGATTTCCGGTGTCGAAATCGGAACCCAATTAACGGTAAAATGGCGTGGAAAACCGGTATTTATTCGACGGCGCAACAAAACCGAAATTAAATTGGCGCGATCTGTGGATTTTGACGTTTTATCTGATCCTTTTGCCAGAAACGCAAATATTGACAAGAGCGCAAATGCGACGGATTTGAACCGTGCTTTAGACGCTGACGGCGAGTGGCTTGTAATGATCGGAGTCTGTACGCATCTTGGTTGCGTTCCTTTAGCGGATGCAGGTGAATTCGACGGCTGGTTTTGCCCGTGCCACGGATCTCACTACGACTCATCGGGGCGTATCAGAAAAGGGCCTGCCCCTGAAAACTTGGCAATTCCTGTGGCAACTTTTTTAACTGAATCTACGTTAAGACTTGGTGCGTAATCCCTGTCGCAAGCCGGTTGGGCCAAAATCACATTACCGCCGCGATCGAAATCGCGGCGGTTACTAAGAAGCGCGAAACGCCAATATGTGTAGTATTCACATTCAGGCAGCTTTGACAGCAGCGCCCAGCATATCCCTTACCTGCCCGGCAACAGCTTTCAATTCGGAATTTTCAATCGCTTGCATCGACGCAACCGGGTCGATGGCGCTAATTTCAATACCTCCGTTCACCGAGCGTAGGATCACATTGCAAGGTAACATTGCTCCAACTCGTGGCTCCACGCCAATGGCATGATACGCCATGTTCGGGTTGCAAGCACCGAGGATACGATACGGGTCGATGTCTGCGTCGATCTTTTTCTTCATCGTCGCTTTAACGTCGATTTCGGTTAGAATCCCGAATCCCTTTTCAGCCAGTGCGACACGTATACGGGCATCAACGGTATCAATGTCGGTATCCGTAATCATTCGGTTGATCGTATAAGTCATTTCTCTATTTCCTAGCTGCGAATGTATTTAATAAGCGCAACGATTGCGAGGCCGGTTAGAACAAGGCCCAGCAACATGCCTATACCACCCATGCCGTAACCCATTCCTGAATCGAGTTGATAACCCATAATTTTCCCCTTTCGGAAATTGGTGTTAGTTGCTCTGGTTTTGCATCATTGTGCTGTCATGGGTACCTGCACCCATTCCGCCAGATGTACCGCGTGTGCCAGAGTGGATTTTCATCATATCATCCATGCTATCTGCCGGAGCCGTAATTTCGTCAGTTGTGATCTGACCGTCGCCATCATTGTCCAGCATCTGGAACCGGTCGACCATTTTTTCGCGAATGGCCGCGCTGTGCAATGCTTCGAATTCACTTATCGAAAGCGTGCCGTCACCGTCGGTATCAAATTCTTCTAGCATGGCTTTCAGGCTGGCGAGTACTTCAGCAGAAGTTACGATGCCATCGCCATTGGCATCAAAATCCTGCATATTTCCAAAGCCACCCATTTGGCCGCCACCCATCATACCGGTGCCGCCGTGTCCGTTCATCATATATCCTTGCCCGCCATTCATCTGGCCGTGCATCTGCATCATCATTTGCATCATGTCGCCTTGACCACCCATCATACCATTCTGGCCCTTGTGCGCACCATAACCACTCATCATGCCGTCTTGGCCGGACTGGCCGGATTGCGATCCGTGATCGCCACCGGCGTACACCGGAGACGTGGTCGCTGCCGTAACAGCGAGAGCTGCGACAAGACCAAGAGAGAGAACCGTTTTGCGATTGCGTTTCATAACATCACCTCGTTTGTTTAGTGTTTCGATAACTTCTATCTGGGAGGTGAATGTCGCAATACTATGCCGCATTGGATGAAAGTTGTATCCGTTTGTCGCAAACCAAATTCCTGTTACAAACGGATACAATTTCTTTGCGACGACAGGGCAAAACCCGAGCTAAACGGAAAAGACCATGACAGACCAAACACATATCCAGCCGCATATCCTGATTGTCGATGACCATCGGGAAATCCGCGATGCTGTCACCCGCTATTTGGAAAAGAACGGTTTTCGAGCTTCATCAGCACGCGATGCTGTAGAGATGGACGCCAAACTGACTGCCGGGCGGTTTGATCTAATCGTGTTGGATGTGATGATGCCGGGTGAAGACGGTTTGTCCGTCTGCCGTAGACTCAGCGCCGAAGGGCGCATGCCTATTTTGATGCTGACAGCGCTTGGCGAGGAAACCGATCGTATCGTTGGATTGGAAATCGGTGCCGATGACTACCTGCCAAAACCGTTTAATCCGCGCGAACTCCTGGCCCGTATCAAAGCCATCCTACGACGTAGGGATAGGCACGAAACTTCGGCGGGGAAATTTACTGGCCGACACGTCAGTTTTGCCGGTTGGATTTTGGACACCGACCGTCGAATACTCAGCAATGCGGATAACAATGATGTAACCGAGCTTACCACAGCCGAGTTCAAACTGCTGACCGTTTTTCTGGAACGCCCGCGCTTTGTGCTGTCGCGTGATCAGTTACTTGATCTCACGTCGGGGAGATCCGCGCAGGTCTTTGATCGCACCATCGACAATCAGATCAGCCGGTTGCGCCGAAAAATCGAAGCCAATCCAAGTAAACCAGAAATCATCACCACTCTGCGTGGTGGTGGCTATTGCCTTGCTACAGAAGTGAAAAGTCTGTGATGCGATGGTTAATCCCCAAGTCCTTGCGCGGACAATTGGTGCTGATGATCCTTGCGACTTTTGTGGTTGTGCAGGGCTTCAGCCTTTGGCTGTTTATAGATGAACGTAGGCTCGCGGTGCGGGCAGCATTGGAGCAAGAAGCAGGCGGACGCGCGGCTAATCTGGTCCGACTACTCGAAGCGGCACCTCAAGAATTGCATCCAGAAATCTTGAGATCCGCAGATTCACCGCTTGTGCGCTTCGCTATGGCTTCTTCTGCATCTGTTGACCATGCCGATCACGATGACAACGGATCGGTTATTTTGCAAATTCAACGTCTGCTTGATGAGAACAATGCTCGTGAAATCAGGGCTGAATTGCACCGAGTGGGTCCGCCTCAAGCCATTTCGGAAATCCCACCCGAAATGAGACAAATGCATGCAAATATGATGGGTACCGATTTGGCGTCAGTCGAATTGCTGATTTCGATTGCATTGCAGGACGGCAATTGGCTGAACGTTTCGACCAGATTTCATCGCCCCCCCATTCAGTGGCCTTGGGTATCCGTTTTCTCATTTGGTTTGGCTACATTGATAATAATGTCCATCGTCTGGATTGCGTTGAGCCGTTTGACCGGACCGCTCAGAAAGCTCGCGGATTCGGCTGAAAGCCTTGGCAGAGGTGAAACTGTGCCGGAGTTGTCTGAACAAGGACCGGAAGAGTTACGCCTCTTAACGATGGCGTTCAACAATATGCAGGCACGTCTGACCCGTTTTGTTTCGGAACGCACCAGAATGTTGGCGGCCCTGGGGCATGACCTGCGTTCTCCGCTGACCGCGATGCGCGTACGATCTGAGATGGTTGAAGATACTGAAACCCGCGAACGCTTGATTGCGATCATTGCTGAAATGCAGGAGATGGTTGATTCCACGCTTTCCTTTGCCCGGGGAATGGTGACGTCGGAAGAAAGCCGGTCGGTCGACATGTATGAATTTCTCGACGAGTTAATTGCTGATTTGGTAGCGGTTGGCGGCGCCGTAAAACTGGACGCACAGCCCGGGATGAACGTCCGGATCAAGCCTGTTGCCATGCGCCGTGCAATACGCAACGTGATTGAAAACGCCATACGATATGGCCAACAGGCAGATGTGAAAGCTGAAATTGCAGAAAATGTGGTCAGGATTGTCATTTCTGATATAGGCGAAGGTATACCCGAGGCTGATTTGGAAAGGGTTTTTGACCCCTTTGTTCGAATTGAAAAGTCCAGAAGCCTTGAAACCGGCGGTACCGGGCTGGGGCTATCCATCGCACGAACGGTAATTCACGCCCACGGCGGAGAAATAAAGTTGTCGAATAACCCGCAAGGCGGCCTCAAGGTTGAAGTCGTCATCCCAGTTTATACCGAACTGCAAGGCGTCGGGCAGATTTAGAAATGACATTTTTGTTAGTAGGATTTCTTGCGACTTCTTGTCTATAATACAAAAAATTGAACGCGGTCATATGTGGATGGATGGGCGCGATAAAGTAGACAAGGCACTGAATCATATGATGAACCGCCGTCGATTCACTGCTACGGGCATTGCCGCAAGCACGATTTGTATCGGAAGCCCAAACTTCGCCCACGAACGCGGAGAGCCTTATATATTGCGGGAAGATTTAATGCCCCGGGAAGTGCGGCTCAAGACATCGTTACCGACCGGCGAACTCCATATCGACCCTAACAATTTCGCGCTTTATTGGACTTTGGAAGACAACCGCGCAGTCAGATTTGCAGTAGGAGTGGGGCGAAGCAATCTTTATCACCCAGGCACATTTTTTGTTGGGGCAAAACGCGAGTGGCCGTGGTGGAAACCAACACCAGACATGATGGAGCGCAACCCCGATAGCTATGCCGAGTTTGCGGAAGGTATGCCATTCGAAAAAGGCCAACCTGGCGGCATTGATAATCCTCTCGGCGCCCGCGCGATGTATCTTTATAACGGGTCCGGACAGGACACATACCTGCGTATCCATGGAACCAATGATCCGAGTACTATCGGCATCGCGGTTTCCAACGGCTGTGCTCGGCTGGTTAATGATCAAGTGAGCGAATTGTACGAACTAATCCCGTTGGGGACAAAGGTTGTGCTGTACGAAAAAACAGGTGGAGCGGCAGCGCACAGTGATATTTCCTGAGACGTTCTTCCAGCAATTAACTTTATGCAAGCCAATGAGCATTCCCGGGGAAATTGCCGATTAGTTTTAGCTGAAATCGCGCGAATTTAACAACGATTGTCGTCTTATCGCGGTTTCTTTTGGGTATGAACGGACGATTTGAACGGGCGTGCAATAAACACGCCCGCCCCATTGTTTCGCGTCAACTTTAAATCATGTTCAGAATTTCGCGCATACCGCTCTCCCGGTGACCAGGCAAGTTACACGACATTTCGGTCGCTGCGTTACCGTCAAATGTCCAGATGACTTCTCCGGTTTTTCCTGGCTCAACAAGTAGGCTGTTTGCGTCGTCATGGCTACTACCCATAGAACTCATCATGACTGTATTTACACGATCGACTTCGATCATGCCATTGTCCATCATTTCCATCATTTCGCCGGCATGAGCCAAATGCATTTCTTCAGTGGCGATGCTGAATTCATGAAGAAATTCACCTGTATTTGTCACGATAAATCGGACCGTTTCGCCTGATACCAGGTCGTAATCGCTGGCCGAAAAGAACATTTCGCCCATTTCGACATTGATGGTGCGATCAATATGACCTGCTTGACCGGGCTGGCCAATATTGGGCGTTTCACTATGGCTGTCGGAATGGCCAGCGCCTGCTAAGGCATTTGTTGCAGTGAAAGCGGTGAAAACGACCGCCACGGCCGTTGCGGAAAGTGTAGTATGTTTCATTGTTAGTCCTGAAAATTGTATTGATTTAACCCAAATGGGCAGATGTCTGTCAGGACAGGTATTTAGGAGGAGGCGGATCAAGACCCGGTGTATAAAAATCATGTAACGAATTGGTAGGAGTAGCATGGCCTATTTGTGCAAACGACCGAACTATATATGTGCTGCGCCAATCTGGTAAACCATGCGCGCTGCACCAGACACCGCCATGGCACACGCCGGACTGATCAAGAGTTTCAAGAGTGTCCAATGGCATCTGATGTTCGGCAATCTGAGATGTTTCATGCGGGTGCAGGTCTGCGACGGAACCCACAGTGCCGAACACTACAAGTGCCAGAATTGTGGCCGTCAAAATTGTTCTTAATGCCAGTACCAGACTCAAAATCAATCAATCCCGTTCTCGTGCCGCACATCGTGTACAGATGTCACAATATTCATTACATTTACACGAATTAGCGCATCATCAGATTGCACATTTACCGCAAGCCTTTGTTGCCTATTTATGCAGTCTTGTTCTGTCATGAGAGAGATCGTACAGGTACGATAGTCGAATCCTGGCGCAGACAGGAACCAAACTTCCACCCACAATAAAAGGAAGCATCTTTTAGATGAACCAATTCCGTTGTCATTGCTCTGCCTCAGTCGACGCTCCCTATGGATGAGAGCTAAAATGTTAGATAGGGATCCAGTTCTAGAAGGTCAACCGGTGTCGTTGAGCTCTTAATTGTAAAATTTGACCCTAGCTATCGAAAAGACCTACTTTGTGGATAACTTTTGGGTGCACTCCGCGATTATTAATAGAATTCATAAGCGATAGCATAGACGAATCTGGGGACCACAAGCATTGGCGATTGAGCGAACCGATTTACTTTGACCGCTGCCGTATAGAAAGGATGCGCATCCGCCTTTGGCAAATGAGCTGCCTCGTGCAACCAAGAGTATGGGTACAAAAGCCTGGTTCTGCGATCCGTCTGCACCATGGCAAAAAGGCAGCGTTGAGAATATGAATAAAAGAATCCGACGCTATCTGCCGCGCGAAACACCTGTTCTGGCAACGACAAATCTATCAATCAAATCGATTTGCGATACCCTGAATGCAACCCCACGCAAATGCCTCGGATATAGAACGCCTAACGAGGTTTTCAGTGAAAAGCTGAGAAACATTCAGCGGGCGACTTGTTGAAGTTGAAAACGAAATGTCGCAACTGGCCTTGAAATTACACGCAAAGTTAGAATGTCCCACATCTGCAAATTAGAAATGGTACGCTCCCATTTTCTGTGTCTCCGACTGCGGAACGCGCACATAAGAGATACAATTTATCAAAAATGTGATTTTATTGAAGGCCTATCTGAAACGAAATCTGCACTCAAGGGAATACTCCAAATCTGGGTGTCACAGTTTTTCGAAGGCATGCCACAACGGCCGATCCAATCAGAACCATAATAATTAACCCTACATCAACCTGAACCCCAAACTTCCAAAATAGGGTAGGCGCAAATGTACGCGGCAATGCGTGGATCAAAATCTGCCTGGTGTCGAAACCTGAGACCTGCAAAACGCTTCCATCTGGGCCAATAATAGCAGAAATCCCGGTTGCCGCAGCCCGAACAACTGGTATGCCTGTTTCGACCGCCCGAATACTGGCCTGATCTCGGGCTTGTAGTGCGCCAAAATTGCCAAGTAATGAATCCGCCGAAATTATCGAGAGCAAATCTGGACGCTGGGGCAGGGATTTTCCATGTATTGGAAACGCTCCGTCATAACAAATCAGCGGCGCAATGTTCGGAATCCGGATTGATGTTTTAAAAACCGCGGGGTTGGATCCAGAAAAAAGTGATGCGGAATCATGTGCCCAAGGTACGATCGACTTTTCAGCCACAGGCGCAAGATGGACTTTGTCGTACTGCTGAACACTGTTTAATGTGGGCTCATAAAAAAACGCGCTGTTGGAAATCTGCCCTAAGTCTCCGGTACCAGGAGCTCCAAACAATATGGGGATATCCAGGTTTTCGCGAAACCTGTCAAAGATAGGATCACCACTATTTATCAGACGTGTAACAGCATTTTCCGGTGCGATTATTAGATCGGCGTTTTGGATTTGAGCCCTGAGAGCCATCTGCATAAGCCGGTTTTCAAGCTCGACATCGTATCCATCAGTCCATTTCAAAGATTGTTCAGCATTATGCTGAATTACGGCAACACGGTACTCATGAAACTCAACCTTTTCAGGATTGGCGGCATATAGGCCGACTGATACCAAACCCATTACCAAAAGCGCCGATTTGTATTTTTTGCCAATTATAAGCGAGGTGGGCAGGCAGACCGACAGGCTTATCAAAAACACGCCGCCAAGACTCGCAAGTTGGAGCAAAGGGGTATTGATCCACATATATCCAAACTGGGCATTTGGAAATTGCCCAAGGGTAGTGCGTAAGAGATCGGCGACTGGAATGGCAAGGCCAAAGAGCCAGGCACGATCAGCCATACGGGTTGGAAATAAACTGATAACACACAACATGCTTGCCCAAAAAAGGGCAGCGTACAATGCGACGCCAAGTACCGAGAGCACTGCAAATGTCACATTCGGGTTTTCGGAGGAAAGATAGAAGAAACCAACCCAATGAAGCGACACCAAAAAGTATCCCATTGCATAGGAGAAGCCTGAGATTGTTTTGGCGACGGTGCTTGTGTGTTTTTGCCAAATGAGAGTGAAGAGCGCAAAGGATGCCAGGCTCAGCCATACATATCCAAATGGGAGATGGCTAAATGTCGCCATTATTCCGAGAAAAAAAGGTAATAAAACAGCATTGAACAAACGTATTGCAGATATTCTACTGCGGGTTTGAGAGAGTAAAATTTGGGTCCTGTTATTCAAATACACAAAAAATCCGGGTTTCAGAAAGTCGCGCTTATATTGGTGGCAGGCGTTAAATTTGCGTAACATTTAATGTTCCAAAGGTTCCATGACTTGTCTTTTATCTCTTGGGGTCAATGCTACAGCGCCGAGAAACACACCAATCACAATTAGTAATAATATTCATAAATAATTATGTTCTCAGTAATAAGATATTTTCTTCACTATCGTCAAATACTAACTAATTAGGACAATTTATAATAAGTTACGGAAAATACCAATTTGCCCAATCCCACCAAAATTAGCAAATTAGACAAGATATGATGCAAACTTATTTAAATAACCAAAGCGTTGAATAATCTGAGAAGTGGTTATAAATATGTTTATGATTAAGGACTATTGCTCGGATCCACTTAGCGACCCGAAGAAAGGGAGCATTTATAAAATGTACAGATCAACAACTGGTGGCTATGCCAAAATGAGCGAAGTCGAAAACCTTATTGATCAGGATGGCTACTCTCTAGAATATGTAGCTGCTAAAAACGCCAAAGGCGAAGACGGGTGGGGGATGATTGTTGTTTCCCCCGATGGTGAAAAGTATGACGTTGTTAATGATACGGTGAATAGCAGAAAAATATATATCAACGCCGAACGCATGTATCAATTTATTGGCAGAATGACGCCTGATATTGAAAATATAACGCTGCCAATGCTCGATAAATATAAAGTAAAAAAATCATCGCGTAAAAAATAGTCGAAATTTCTTAATTGGAAAAATAGTTGCGTGTGATAGCAATCGCAACCGCATGTGTAATGGAATTGGCCCCGAGTTTATCGCGGGCTTTTGAAGCACGTACATTAATGGTCCCACGGCTTACACCCAACTTATCTGCCATCTGTGAATAATCGAAGCCATCGCGCGCAAGAGCAAGCACCTCCATTTCTTTGTCGGTGAGACCGGCACGACCTTCCACAATATTGGACAAACGTGACCAGCGGACTGAAAGACTCATCATTTCACCATCCGTTAACTCACGATCCTGACGAGACACTGACAGGATCGTTTTAGAATTGTTTACTTTTCGCGAAAAGAGAGCGCCATAGTTAAGGCCGTGAACGCGAGCTTTCCTAAACACACCCCTGACATCCGGCAATTTAATTTCAGACCAACGGATATTACCCTCATACATTAGCGGCCAAACAACCGCTGGGTCGGCGAAATGCATGGAGGCGCCTTCATATTCGTCTTGCCATTTTTTCGGGAATGTAGACCAAAAATGCTCCGGGCCCTTAAAACTGACATTGAAAGCAAGAATACTGCCCATTGTTGAAATCTCGGTTATCGATTCCATTTCGGAGTCGAAACCGGGTATTAAAGTTTGAAGCATTATAAACCTAATAAAATAATTTTTAATTAAAAATCCAACATACATTGAGAAATCGTAAAATAGTTAAACAATCGTCTATTACTTTAATCTATTACTATAGTTTAACAGGTGAAGAAAACACTTTTCAAGTGTGAACATATGTTGTGACTGCACCCAGAGATGTAATTTCGTTACAAATAGGGTGATAGAAATGGTTGCAGAACAGCAAGCCTCAAGCGGGAAAGGGCTATTGGTCCAGTTCACCAAAGGTATGGTCGACACGCTAGGTATATACTTTGATAAGTACGCCTCCGAAGGAGTTATAAATCTTGAATCTAATCAAATGGGTTTGTGGTTAATTAACCCACGAAACAGCTCCCGCCAGTTTCTTGGAAAAGCGACGCTGGTTGGGCGAAATACAATTCGAGTTCCGGGCCATGTTCACCGCCAGTCTGAATGTGGGGAAAAAGCCGTTGCGAAAGGCTAGTATAGTAAGCTTGCCAGAGGGAGCCAAAAAATGGAATCTGGTAGTGGCATTTTTGAAGCTCCGAAAAGAAGTTTTCATTCACGAATTATCTTGGCCGCTATTTCACGCTGACCAAATGGAGTTTGAACAATACGACAGCCCGGCTACGAGATACATTATTTTCCATGATGATGATAAAGTATTAGGGGGCGCACGTCTTTTGAGAACCGACTGGCAGCTTTCACGCGGGAAGGTCAAATACACCTACATGATCCGCGATGCATATAATGGACTGCTTCCTGGGCTATCGACCGAAATATGCAGTTCTGAACCACCAGTAGATTCCGACGTTTGGGAAATGACGCGGTTTGTTTCGCGGGATGGTGAAATGGTTGGCGCAGAAATAATAAAAGCCGGAATTGAATATCTAACTTCAATAAAGGCCAAGCGATGTTTGTTTCTAAGTTCACCCGCGTTCATGAGGGTAGGGCGAAGAATGGGATATCAAGCAACAGCGCTTGGCCCAATAATCAGCAATAAAGACGGCAGGTTTTTGGCATTTAGTTGCGAATTATAAATAGGAAGAACGGAAAATTATGTACGGTAGGCAAGACGCACAAATTGAAAACACACAAACAACGATGTTGGACGGCAAACACCGAACAGGTCTAGGTATATGTGTGGCTGATGCATTTATTGATATAAATAAAATACAATCGAATATCGGATATGTAACCCTCTGGGGCACAACAAAATTGGAATTGATTTTGGGTGTAGTGCCGACCAACGGAAAGATTAAATTAGTTGGCATAAATCAAAAAGCAATTGTTGAAAAAGGCGTCTCGGAAGTAATTGTTAAATTCAACAAAGGTGCAGATGACGCCCATGACTGTGTTTTGATAGGAAAAGCGGCAAAATGTGTTGATGGAACAATCGATATACAATTGTTTGGTACACCGTTCCCCACAAGCGAGTTGATTATACGGTAGTATTTGGCTGATTTCTGGCAGGTTCCCTTTCAGTAATTTCGGAGAAGTTGAGACGCATCATTCCACCGACGCTACCTATTTAGTCATCTCCCCGTCGGCGAGCCACGGGGGTAAGAGCCGGGTTGCCCCGCCTGTTCAACGAAATTGTCCAGTGTGGCGACCCTAAATGCCATTCTCACGTTCCAATTTCTTGCGAGCCAATTTACGCGAACGGCTAATTGCTTCGGCTTTATTACGGGCTTTCTTCTCGGAGGGCTTTTCAAAATGTTGCTTGAGCTTCATTTCACGAAAAACACCCTCACGCTGAAGTTTCTTTTTCAGCACACGAAGTGCTTGATCGACGTTGTTATCACGAACGGAAACCTGCATGTGGTTTTCATCACCTTTCTAAATTTTTGTTTGCATAAAGTTGCAGAAATGGCCGTTTAGCAAGCAACGGGCGAAGAGTCTACGAGACACAATACTGCAGGTGTGAACGAGGCCAAACTTAACCGTCGCTTCAATACCAAAGCCGAACTGATACGGACCGCACTCGAAAGCGAACTTGGCAATTCACCGTTCGGGAAACTGCAGGGCTGTGACGATCCACAAACCGATATCGCCAAGATTTCTAAGACGTATATTGAAACATGTGAGGGTTTCGGGTCTGTCGTCGTAACGCTGACAGCTGAAGCCGCAAAGCACCCTGAAATCAGAGGCGCGATGTCTGCAATGCTTTCCAATCGTAAAGCCGCCATTGGCGGGCTTGGTATCGTTGGGTGGTTAGCGAGTGGCCGCTTCTGTGAACTACTGAACTGCCTTTCGCACCTGCAGCCAAATTCCGGTTTTCGCCCTTTCTACCTAATTTTCTCAAATTTTCATTGGTTGTCTCAAACCAGTCATTCGCTGCACCGCGACGAAAAGTGTGGATGCTTTTAGGAATTACTCTGGCCCAACCCTAAGCGAAGCTCTCATTCTTTTTGGCATATATTATCTTTTTCTTGTTATTTTATTTTTTTCTGGTTATTTGTCTTTTTGTGAGATTAACTCACCTACATAGTCAGAAATCAATTAGGACAGAGTAAATGAACAATTTGGGTAAAGTGACAAAACATGTCGGCCTTGCAGCAGCTATCATGCTGGGTAGTGCAGGGGGCGCATTGGCGGCTGGCACCGGCACAGGCGTTGAAGCTGGCTTCTTCGCATTGGCTACAGATCTACAAACCATCCTTAGTGGTGCTGGTGGTTTCGTCGTCTTGATTCTAAGCATTATTATTGGCGCAATTACTCTTGCAGTAACCGGTCGCTGGACAATGGTCATGGTCGCATTCGGTACAGCTGTGTTCCTCGGCTACGGCGTCACAACCCTGACCTCGCTTGGTGGCGTAACCGCAACAGCCGATATGCTGATCGCGGTGATTTAAACGGCTGTGTTTTAACGAGTAGTTTTATCAAACCGTCCGGCAGCACCCAAAAAAGGACTGCCGGACACCAGTGCTAGAGGGGCCTGCATGCACGAACATTACGTAAAAATTGAGCAGCGCTTACAAGAACAGCCGCGCATACTATTTTTTAGCCTAGATGAAGCTGTCGTATTGTTCGCACCATTGGTGTTCGGATTGGTCTCGCGACACGCAATAACCGGGGTGGTCGTAGGCTTTGTTCTTTGGCAGATCTGGAAACGGATAAAGGGCGATGGCGGCACTGAATGGATCGTAGCCAGCGCATATTGGTATCTACCCAAAGAAATCAGCATTTACCGGAAACTTGCTGACGCCTCCGTTACCGTTTGGAGGGGTTGAGATGGACTTTCCAACACTCAATAAAAATCTGAAAAATGCCCGCGCAGCTAGAAACGGGCTAGCAGTCATTGTTCTATTAATGATTGCGGCAAATGTAATGCTTTCGATCAAGCTGGTGCAAACGAGCAATCAGGTTGTTCTTGTGCCATCGAAAATATCTGACGGTATGGTGGCGAGGGGTGCTGTCGATCGACGGTACATGGAAGCGCTGGCTCTTGATACCGTTTATGCGATGTACACCGTCTCCCCAAGCACTGTCGAATACGGAAGAACGGTGATCGAGCGTGTTTCGAGTGCACGTAGACGTGCTGCCCTGCTCGATCAGTTTGACGACAACGCCACGGATATTAGAGAGCGGCGCATTTCAACAGTCTTTTTTGTCGAGAAGCTAGAATACAATTTCGCCAACCTACAAGTGGTCGTTGTGGGCCGCCTGGGAACATACTTGGAGACCACCAAAGTAAATGAGGAACACCGGAGCATCCTTCTCACATTCGAGGAAGAAGGATCTTCGGTGCGTTTATCCAAGGTGGAAAGATTGGAGGCCGAATAATGAAACATTTATTGGCATTTATCATACTGATTTCAACGAGCGTTGTCGGCAACGCTTCACAAAATATCAATACAGAAGCAGACGGGTACGTAACGTTCTATGCGGCAACTTCAGGCGTAACCCGCGTATCTGTTGCTGGCGATAGAATTCGGCGCATTGTTAATCAAGATACACAATTCGAAATGGTAAACGACGATGAAACCGGTGACGTATTTTTCAGGTATATCGGTGAAAATCTGACTGTGGAAACCGGCTATATCATCACCGAACAGGGCATCACAATATCGTTTCAAATGACTCCCCGAGAAGGTGTTCCTTCTCAAACAGTAATACTAACCGTAAAGGGCGGACCGGAAGTATCCGAAGAAAGCCGGTTCGAAGTCAGTGGAGGTAGTGGCGATAGCCATGCTTCCTCGTTAACCGCATTTGTACGCAAAATTATCCTTGAAAAAATAGGTAGCCGAACGCCACCATCACCAAACAGCCGAACAGCCGCAATAGTTATGGGCGCAAGCGGAATGGTGGGGAAAGTATATTCGGTTAAAACAACTTCGCCCTCGCCATATTTACGCCCACAAACTTTTTACAAAGATGGCGTGTTGGCGGTTTGGATGCAGCCTCTAGCACAACGTAGTGCTGGACGTGCGTGGGTTATTGTCGTGGAGAAGCGCTGATGTCTACGGGTCGCAGAAAACAACAAGTAAGTATCGGTTCTTTAGTAGTTGGAGTACTCGTCGCAGGGTTTATCATTCTCGGAGTGCTAATGGGCGGTCAAGAACCAACAACATTAACGGGGGCGGGCAACATTGGTTTTGATGAAACCATTATCGCGGATCGTACAGCAGCAGCCAGTCCGGAAATGTCGTGGATAACAACATCAAGAGACGAAATAGCGGTGCTAAAAATCCAGTTGGAAGAAGTCACAAAAGTAGCAAATGCCACAAGGTTGGAGGCTTTATCGCAGGTAGATATTCTAACTGAACAATATGACGATCAGATCATTTCGCAACAGGCGCAGATTAATCAATTAAAAGAAGAGTTGGTTAATGTGCAGAGCAAAAACGGGGTAGTCCAACCAGTGCCCACAGACAGCTTTGGTACAGACTTTATCACGACAGGAGGCCAGCGCAGAGCGGTTCCCGGTACAAATCAGCCCAGTCTGGCTATTGACGGAACCGTAGTTGCTCCAAACTTCGGGCAGCAATTTAATCTTGCTCCAAATGGCGGAACATCCACAAATATTAAAAATCTCGAAAATTATGTTCCAGCGGGAAGTTACGCGCCTGCTATCGTTCTGTCAGGCGTGGATGCCTCCACAGGCGTAGTATCAAGAGACAACCCGGTTCCAGTGCTGTTCCGGATTACCGCACCCGCTGTTACGGCAGGGTATAGCTCGTTGAGCGGCCTGAAAGTAGATTTAACGGGTTGCACGGTAACGGGATCGGCAACCGGCGATCTAAGTGCCGAGCGCGTGTACGTTCGCCTGATCCAAATGAGCTGCATTGGTGCGGGAAATACCATCATTGAAACCGATATTGCTGGATATATGGTTGGCTCCGGCAAGGCTGGTGTACGTGGAGAAGTTGTTTCTCGTGAAGGAAGCTTGGTGACCAACGCCGCGATTGCCGGCACGTTGCAAGGGCTGGCCGGCGCCGTTTCATCCTTACAAAACTCCGAGAGCGATACAGAAGGTGGAGCGGCAGGAATAGCAAGGCAGCTTGGCATCGGATCTCTGGCGGGGGGTGCCGAGACAGCGGCCGGAACCCTTGCGGAATATTACATTAGACGCGCGGAACAATATCAGCCGGTCGTATCGCTTTATGGTGGCACGAAGGTAGAGCTGGTGTTCATGGAAGGCGTGGAACTTCTATGAGGTCGTTCATTTTAGTGCTGCTTATCTTGCTCATTGCCGGCTGTTCTACTGGAACGCCGGAAAAGCAGTATTGCAAAAATCAATACAGTTGGGCCGAACAATCCATTGATAGTTTAGAAAATAATTAGAGATATAAAATGACCAAAATTATTAAGAATACCACCCTTATACTTACCATATCGGCCGGTTTGGCAGGGTGTAGCGTTGGCTCAAGCAATACAGAAGGAGACTTTCTGTGTGAAGCCCAGATTGGAAGCCCGTGTACGACAATATCGGGCGTGGATGGGAGTGGCGCAGCCGCAATTGTGGCGCTGGCGGAACAGGTTCAAGACACGTTGGCAGGAGAAATGTCACAAGATCCTTTGCCAACTGGTAAGGGCGGGATCGGTAGTTCCACAGCCAGCGCAATGAATGGTGGAACGGCAGGCTACAACCCGACACGGTATCGCCAGCCAGAAATCCTGGGAACGCTCTGGATAGCGCCGTACCTTGATGATGAATCAATCCTCCATGAGGCGACAAATGTTCATTTTGTTGTGCAAGAAGCACATTGGTCTGGGCGGAGCTAATGGGGTATTTTTCAGAGGCGTTATCGGGGTTATTCGGGGATGCCGATTGGACGGACCTTGTGGAGCAAAGTTTCGCGGATAACGTCATGTCGGATTTACTACCGTATCGCGTTTATGATCCAGAAACCGAACTATACCACAATGAAAACACCGTTGGGTTTATGGTTGAAGCTAATCCTGTGGTTGGAGGGCCGGAAATAGCCGGCGCACTTCACGCTGCAATCATGAGTCATTCGCCCAATGGGGGTACGACGCAGTTTTTGAATTGGGCCTCGCCAAATATAGACCAAAAGTTGGCTATGTGGGCGATACCTCGACTAAAACGATCCCCACTGGTTACAGAAATGGCAGAAAGCCGTATTCGGCATTTTCGCAATTTGCGGTTTGGGACGGATGCAGTTGTTAAATGCATTCCACATCAACGACGCATATTTGTATCGGCCTGGGTGGACGGTGGTGCGAGTAAGCATGAGCAGCGCGCCCTTATGGAGTATCGCCGCGCAATAATGGGGGCATTTGGTGGCGAGACGGCTCCCAAAAAAGTGGGGCCGAGCGATTTTCTACGACTGATGGCAGATATACTGCATTGCGGTAATTCGAGTGATGGCAGAAAAATCGAGTACACCGCTGATTTGGCGCTGAATTACCAGCTCTCTGGGGGAGGTCTGCGCGTCAACCGCGAGGGCTTGGGCCTAATGGGCGAGCCTCCAATGTCGCTTGCCTGTGCATCCGTGCGAAGGTTGCCAAACGAGTGGGCATTTGGCCTTGGAGCGCTCCTGAACGGTGCGCCGGAGCGTGTTAATGATCGCCCATCCGGACCCGTTCTTACAGCGTTCACGATAAGGGCTTTGGCGTCACAAGAAGCTGGGAGTTTCGTTCTAAAAAAACGAACAGCAATTCAACACTCGCTGAAAACCAAATTTGGGGAAATGTCACATGACTTAGGTGGCAAACGCGATGAATTTGACGATCTCAACACCGCATTGGAATCTGGTGAAAAACTATTTGAAACCGTTTTTACGGTGTCAGCCTATGCTCGAGGTGAGCCAAGCGAGGCAAAAGTAGCATTAAGCGAAATAACAAAAATATATCGCCATGCGGGCATTCAACTACAAAACGATGCCTTTATTCAATTACCAATCTTTCTGACTTCACTGCCTTTTGTCGCAAGCAAAGGCCAGATGGGAGATCTGAAAAAGCTCCAGCGAATGAGACTTATAAAAGGCGAGGCCGTAACGGCGTTGGCACCGCTTCACGGTGAATGGCGCGGTGCGGGATCGGGTAAATCGGTTTTGTTGGTTGGTCGACAGGGAGAAATATTCGATTGGGATAATTTTGAATCCGACGGAAACTATAATGTAGCAGTGGTTGGCAAGTCCGGGGCTGGTAAATCAGTCTTCATGCAAGAGCTGGTCACAGCCATTTATGCATCTGGCGGGAAAACCATCGTTATTGATGATGGCAACAGCTTTAAGACCACCTGCGAAATTCTGGAGGGTCGCTGGATCGGTTTTGACGGCTCTGCGGAAATACGCCTAAACCCGTTTTCCATGCTGTCAGAGCCAGACATGGGAAAAGATGAATACCGCGCCGATGCGATTGAACTGGTTACAAATGTCGTGGCTACAATGTGTTCGTTAAGTGGTGAGTCCCAGAGTCGCGTAATAGAAATTGAAGAGGGTTTTATTTCTGATGCTGTTGGCAAATCATGGGATGAAAAGGGTAGGGGCGCCGAAGTAACGGATGTTCTGCGGTATTTGACAAAACATGCTGAAGAGGAAACGCGACTATTAGATGTCGTTGAAAAACTTAAGCGATTTTGTGTTGGTGGTGTCTATGGACAATATTTCCAAGGCGCGGCTAATGTCGGTACAGAAAACGATTTTACTGTGTTCGAGCTATCGCACATTAAGGGCCAGAAGGGCTTTGAGGATGTAGTTCTTCAGATCATTATGTTTCTTGGCACTGAACTTATGTATAAAACGGATCGCTCTACCCGCGTTGCTATTCTTATTGATGAAGCCTGGGATTTGCTCGGCGGTGTTGGCACATCACGCTTTCTGGAAGGTGTTGTGCGCCGCGCTCGAAAATACACCGGAAGCCTTATTACCGGAACGCAAAGCATTGACGATTATTACGGCAATGCGGCGGCGAACGTGTGTCTGCAAAACTCAGATTGGCTGGTGATGCTGGCACAAAAGCCCGAGACCGTTGAGCGTATGGCGGCCGATAACAAGTTATCGGTAAGCCCCGGCATTATACTCCAGCTAAAATCGCTGCAATCAATTCGGGGGCAATTCAGCGAAATGGCAATCAAAGGGCCGGGGGGCTGGGCGTTTGGACGCCTCCTCCTCGATCCGTTTTCGCTAGCCGTTTATTCCTCGAAGGGCGCAACAGTCGAGCGCCTGCGACAGCTCAAATCACAAGGTATGAAAACAGTAGATGCGCTCAAGTTAATGGTTGAGCGCGGAGAGGTGGAATAATGGAAATAACCATCAAAATTCTTGCGCATATCTTAACGGCTATTACTTCGGCCGCACTTGCGGTTTTTATCATTACCCATGGCGGGTTTATCGAAACCCCGCAAAAACTCGTAACGATTGATGCCACGCAAGCCTTGTTGGGCTTCATTCAAACAATCGACAAAGATATGCCGGATGATGCCTACGCCATTGCCGTCGTTGAATATCAAAAGCAGCTTGAAAAAGAGATTGTCGAATTGGCAGAGAGCCAAGGGTTGGTGGTAATTAATGCCGCTGTGGTTCTCTCTGGCGGAACGGACATCACGCAATACGCTGTCGATAGGGTGTTGGATAAGTGATTTATTCACGCAATAAAACCTCTCTAATTTGCGCTGGCTTGCTGATTGTAATTGTCGGGTTTTACGCTCTTGCAACCGTGCGGATTACGTTGAATGGAAGCTCCTCCCTTCCACACAACGGGTACTTGATGGTGACGTGGCCCAAAGTGCTTTGGCACGGTGCTTACGTTGCCATCAAACCACCAAGTGCGTTCAAAGAAATATTTGAAGGTGTGTACTTTGTAAAAGAAGTGCGTGGTCTTGACGGGGATATCATTCGACACGGTCCGGGCGACAAAGTCTGCGTATCTAATGCGTGTTACGCGCTGTTGGAAAATCGGGCGGACATACTTCGCGAGCCCGTTGATGCAGGCGAAATCCCGCAAGGAAAGTTCGCGGCTTTCGGAACAGCCCCGGATTCACTGGATAGCAGATACAGCGTTGTCGGTTTGTTTGCGCGCGAAAACGTCGTGGCGGTCGGGGTTCCATTACGAATCCCGCATTGGAAGGAGATAAAAGCATGGATCGGAAGCTAGCACTACTGGCGTTTTTAATAACGGCATTGAGTACACCCGTATCTGCAAAAGATTATGGAACATACGGCGCTTTGTTTCCCATTATCGAGCCGTCAATTCTTGACACTATTAACCAGCGCCTGGAAGAAATGAAGGATTTGGGCGAGCTTGAGCAAATGCAAGACGAGTTCGAAGCAACAACGCGGGCCTATGTAAACCGCCCAAAACCAGTGCTCGGATTGCAAAAAACAGATGCGTACCGGGCGTTTGAAGTCGATCTGTCTATCACGGTTGAAACAGATTTGGCGGACCAGAACGGACGGATATTTGCGCGGCGCGGGACAGTCGTAAATCCATTAGCATATTCCAGATTCAACAAAGCAATAATTGTCTTTGATGGCGATGATCCGGCGCAAGTGGCCTTTGCATTAAGCGAGGGCAATGAGCTCGATACATTGCTGGTGTTAGTAGACGGCGAGCCATTAGAGCTTACCCGCATTCACGGGCGCCGGTTCTGGTTTGATCAACAAGGCGTAATCACCAACAAATTCCAGATCGAGCGATTGCCATCGGTAATTACCCGCGCAGATCCGGTGATGCTTGTTGAAGAAATACCTCTGGGAGAGTGATATGAGAAAACTTGTATTTGGATTGTCACTAGCGGTTATGTTGATCGGGACACAGGTCCAGGCAAAATGTAACGCAAAATTCCTCAACCCGATTACTGAAGTCTGTTGGGATTGCATTTTTCCGATATCGATCGGTGGTTTGAGTTTGTTTAATTCGCGACCCGATACGGCAAATCCGTCGTTTCCGTTGTGTTTATGCGCGGGGCTCCCGCCAAGATTGGGATTGGCAATTGGATTATGGGAACCTGCACGGCTTGTTGATGTGGCAAATGAGGCCGGATGTTTTGTGAACATCGGCTTTGATCTGGATTTTGGGCTTTTTTCTCTAGGCAAGTCGTCTGTAACGGCCTCAAACGGGGGAGATACAGGCTCTAAGTGGCAGGCGCACTACTACTATTACCCACTGATATCCTGGCTTGGCACCGTTGTTGACGGCTTATGCATGCAATCGAGCATTTTCGATGTGGCTTATATCAGCGAAATCGATCCGCTGTGGAATAACGCAGAGCTAAACAACCTGATTAATCCAGAGGCGGTTTTATTCGCCAATCCCATCGCACAGGCGGCCTGTGCGGCGGATTGCGTTTCTTCCTCTAGCGGGAACCTACCGCTTGACCCTCTATTTTGGTGCACCGGGTGTGGAGGCGGTATTTACCCCATTCAAGGGGATGTAAACGCTCATATTGGCGGTGTTATGGCCTCACAAACTGTGACCACAAAGTTGTTGGCAAGAATGCATAGATTTTTTCTGGCGCGGCGCACCAGCGGCACCACGGCGCTGTGCACCACAAAGGCTGCACCGATTATTATAAAATCACAATACAGGCTGCAAATAACCCGTCCAATACCCGCAACGGGTGGACGGTATGCTTGCGGACCAGTCGGCTACTCGACGCAATACGTCGATAGCTTCAAAGAATTTCCATATAAAGGGGAGTCATTCGGATGGCTAGTTTGGCGAAAAAGAAACTGCTGTGCGCTTTAGGTATCGGCTTAATTACATCGCAAGCATTTGCTCAAGAAGACACCGAGAAAATGAGTTTTGCTGAGGGTGCTACAGGATATATCAAAGCGCCCATTACTGAGCTTGTTATTGATGCCGAACACGCCGCTGATGAACTCGGGCAAAGGCTTACTATTCAGGGCGCGATGGAGGGTGTGGAGATACCGGATTTATCCGGCATTCGAGATCGCGCCCTTAATGATCCAAGGGTCAGAAAGCTACTTGGAGTCACTGAAAATCCTAGCGACGAGGTGGACGCGGTAGGATACGACGGAGCGCACCTGTGGTTGCTGTTAAGTTTTTCGATGCCTAAAATCTCATTGCAACAAGCAATGCGTGAGGCGGAAAAATATGGTGTCCCGGTCGTGTTCCGGGGCTTTGTAAATAACTCGGTTTATGACACGCGGGCCGCGATACTGGATGTTTGGGAAACCGAAGAGGAAGCTAAGGGCTTTGGCATAGATCCAACTATATTTACGCGGTTCAACATAAATGCTGTGCCAGTTGTAATCGCCGCCTCAGAAATGCTTGAGATCTGCGAAACGCAAGGGTGTGAGGGCGATCCTGTACCCCCCCATGACAGGGTGTCTGGCAACATTCCTTTGGAAACGGTCCTTGCTATGATCGCGCATGGGGATGGCGTTGGCGCGTTTGAGGCTGCGCGCATGATTGCGGCCGCCAATGAATAGCAAAAGCATATATATGGTCTCGGCATTGCTGTGTTTAACCAATGAAGCCACGGCACAACAAACGCCAAGAGAACAAGCGCAAGAAATGCTTGGTGGTGTTAGCAGTTATACGGATAATTTTGACCAAACCACGGTTGAAACGGTTGTTGTTCCTTTTGAGACCAGCGCGCCTCCTGAAACATCCATTGATGATGCATCGATGGAAGCGACAATTATCGAGCGCATAAGCGGGGATAGTGCCGAGTCTCAGGTGCTGTCCGATACGCGCGCCAGTTTTGCAAACCGCCCTGAAGTTGTTCTGGACCCAAACGGCGAACTGTTTGAGCGCGCGAGCTACGCTGATGAAAACGCGGATTCTCTGTTGGGAGGATATTTCGAGGGCGGCGGGGGTTTATGTGAAGCCGGCGATTTCGGATTGGTAGAAACCTTCCAGAGGTTATGCCGCAGATATAAAGACACAACTGTCGAAAGCTGTTCGATCTATAGCGATATTTGGGTTGATAGATTCGATAGCTACATATGTGAGGCGCAAGATGCGCGGTACCTAAAGCAGTGCGATCAAACCACATCCTATAGCTGTGAACCCACAACTGGCTGCATAACAAACGCATTGAGTCTCACCACTATTGCGCCAAGCCAGGTTTCGTACACAAGTAGTGGGGCAAAACTCACGCATTCAGGCGTAACAAGCACGAGCTGTATACGGCAGAATTTCCAATATAATTTGGGTATCTCGACGGATTTTCAGATGGCGAGCTTGATGGCAAATACCCTGCAATATGTAGGGTTTGCGCAAGTTCTCGTAAATGGAAAGGTGATGGGGACATATCCGTCGGGCGGTACCAACGGCGAGTTGATTTCTAAATCGACCAAGATTTCCAAAAACGTAACGAGAAACGTCCCCACTCTTAAAATTACGAACTCCAGCGGAGCTATTAGCTATACGACGCTCTCTACGTCCTGTTCGAACACCTCCCGATCATCGTCGATCAATCAGGATATTATCGGGCTTATCAACCAGGTGGCACCGGTTGGAATGGCAAATCCACAGATAGGTTCTAACACGATTACCCTGCGTGTGGTCACAACCGGAAAACCTCTCGGAAGTATGAACCTCTCGTACGATGGCGCCTGTTGTGACGCCTTACAAAAAACACTGGAGACAACATGCGCCCCTATTTCACGCTAGCGTTTGCGGGCATTCTAGCCATGCTTGGAGCAAACATTGCTATAGCTGATACCTGTAATGTGACCGCATCAGTATGTTCAAATACCAGCCCGGTTTATGTCAACGGTGGCGCAAGCCAGTTTCTAGTACCAAACGTATGCTCAGAGGAAACAATCTCTTACGAGTGCAACGACCCAGGCCCGTTGAACGAATGCCTTGAGCTCGAGACAAGTGGCAATTGCACCGAGCTGACAAGAACCTGCATCAGCCAAAACTACGGCGAGTGCGACCGATGGAAAGCGACGTATCAATGTAAGAATGAAGATGCAAGCATGTCACCAGCCACGTTGACTAGCACAAGGTTTGAAAGTTTCACGGAAGCGTTTACGGATACCTGTAGCGCATTGAGAGATGATATTGGATGCGCCCAAACCAACAATCTATGCATAAGCGGGCCAGAAACCCGCGATATTAACGGCAAGAATGTATATCGTGATTGTTGGGAATGGCAGAAGAATTACGCATGTCTTGCGAGCGAGATCACCAGCGATTGCGGGATCTATGAGAAAGACGCAAGTTGCTATGAGGCGACCAACGAATGCATTTTGAAAGCCCCCGACGGGAGCTGTTCGGAGTATTCGGTGAAGTTCATTTGCGGGACGGACAATCCCGATGTTTCGGGGGCGTGTTCGGCCATTAATGTTTGTATCGGAGGCACTTGCGAGGCGTTCGCCGTAGAGCCAAACAATGATTTTGCGAAGGCGGCAAGCTGGTTAAACGTGCTTGATGAAATGTCAGCTGATTCAGAGCCGAACGCCGCATTGAGCGATGTGGAGATATTCACGGGAGAAGGACAGGGTTGCAGGGTAGGTGGGGGTGGATCACTGAACTGTTGCAACGATACGGGATTCCTAAACGGGACTTTTGGTAGTTGTACTGAAGGCGAGCTTGGCCTGATTGATCGCCAGCGGGCCAAAGCAACGCATTATGTAGGCTCTTATTGCAGCTCACGGTTCCTTATCTGTTTTCAGAGAACTTACGTCTACTGCATGTATAATTCCAAACTGGCGCGCGTCATTCAAGAAGAAGTGCATCGCATCAGTGGAAAGTCCTGGGGCACCGCCAAAAATCCAAGTTGTGGGGGATTTTCGGTAGAGGAATTGGAAACTCTGGACTTCGACCAGATGGATTTATCAGAAGTCTTTGATGATGCTTTGGACGCGGCGATAATTCCAAACGCAGAGGAAATAAAAGAATACCTCATCTTGCAAATGGGCGGCGTCAACGGCGAGGTGCAAAATGCCTATCAATAGACGCAAATTCATAGTTGGCACCGGAACATTTGTAATCGCTCCCAAAGCATGGTCCCAATCGCAGGTTAGGGTTGTACCGGGGGCTCAAACAGTACCGCAGGTTCGGATTGGAATTATTCTGGTTGGTCTAAGCTGGTGCCCGTATTGCAAAAACGCGGCAGCATTACTTTATCACGCAATGCCCCCCCTTAGTATTCCTGTGCTTATCGCCTCAAAAGACAATCGGGCAATTGAGCCTTACACGGAGTTTATGTCGGCCTCTGAGCACCCGATTGCGAACCAGATCACCAGAGTTCCAACAACCCTGTTTTATCAACCGAATGAGGATCGCCTTGTTGATATGATCGAGGGCTTTCGTAATCCGCGAAGCTATCTCGCCAAGCTGAAAAGCGTCGTTGGAGCAGCAGTCGAGGCCGGCTATGTCAGTTAAGGTGCTTGGGATAATATTGGTGTTGGTTTTTACAACACAGAGCAGCAGGGTAATGGCTGCGCAAAACACTGGCTGGTGTCAGGACGACATTACGGCCGGGTGGAGTTTTTATTGCGACCCGGAACCTGAAGAAGTTGAGGAGGTCGAAGAAACACCTCTGCCCGCACCACCACCAGCTTTGCCGAAACCAACCGCAACCGAAGAAATTATGCAGTACCGCGCAGAGCTTGATGAGCTTAAATATCGCGCCGTACTGAACCCGTCTGAAGAGAACGTCCAGGAATACATGTTCGCGCAACAAGCCATGGTCGGGAAAGCAAAAGAGTTCACGGATCAATGGCAGCGCATTATATTCAAAACACCGGCCCTTGATGCAAATATCAAGTATCCGATTTCGAGTATCGGGACGAACATCTATCAGGACCAAACACGGCAAGCGCAAGAAGATGCGTTTGTTAGAGCGGCGCAAAACAACGGGCTGCTATTCGTATTTGAAGGACCAGAAACCTGCGGTGTTTGCGTACCGGCCGTCGGGATCATTGCTAATATGCGCGATGAGTTTGGCATCGAGGTATTGGCCGTTACGGCGGATGGAATAACCTACCCCCAATTCCCTGATGCTGTTCGGGATGCCGGCCAGCTCGCGACCTTGAGATTAACCGATTTTCCAAAACCCATATTGGCCCTTGTCGATCCGGGTTCCGGTGCGCTCGATATTATTGGCTCGGGGTTGATAACCAAAGATCAGATTCTGGAACGCGTGCGGATCATCACGGAAATTCCCGTAGGCGAACGGTATTAGGAGAGTATTTATGTATAACTCGATTAAAGCGATCATTGCGGCAACGGCCCTTAGCTTGATAGCGCCATCCGCAATTGGTGGGCCGGTCGGCAACGATCTAAAAGATTTTTGGGAAAGAACGGGGGGTGGTGTTAATTACACCCGCCCCAGTGCCTATCAAGGACAACAAGCCGGATATGCCACGCTTGGGTCTCTTTATGTGAGAACCAAGCCAAGGAATACATCACTGGCGCACATCCAATTACCGAGTGTGCGCGCCGGTTGTGGCGGGATTGATATTTTTGGGGGATCGTTTTCGTTTATTTCCAAAGAAGAACTCATAAAGCTCATGGAAGCTATTATGCAAAACGCGGCCGGTTTTGCGTTTGAATTAGCCTTGGAAAGCCTGTCGCCTACGGTTCAAGAAACCGTGGCCAAGTTGCGAGATCTTATCCAGCAGGTAAACTCGATGAACATCAACAGTTGCGAAGCCGGCCAAGCAATTGTTGGTAGTCTTTGGCCGGTGGAAGATGCGGCTTCACAACACATCTGCAACACGATTGGAACGATGAGCGGTTTCTTCGCCGATCGTGCTTCCTCAAGGCATGGCTGTGGTACGGGAGGCGAGCAAACCGATACGCTAAATAGCGCGACCGGCCCGCTGGCAGATCAAGTTCCCGTAGATGTTAACTACGCCTGGAAGGCGATTAAGAAAAACGCATTCCTTTCCTCGAACCGTAACCTTGCGGAACTATTTATGACCATGACCGGAACCGCGATTACCAGAGCGGCCGCTAATGACAATGAAGGGGCACAGCATCAGTCAATAAACCCGGAAGCGTTTTCGCCAGACATGATCGAAACCTTGGTTGAGGGTGGCACCCTTAAGGTTCAGCACTGTGATGAGGTAAATAAATGCCTCAATCCGATACCAACAGACATAACAATCGCGCGCGAGGAAAGCTTCTTCAGCCTGGTAAGTAAAGTTGTACGCAGCATGTCGGACGCGATTTCGAACGACACTGAAATCCCTGCTGAAGCTATTGATCTTATCTCGATTACCAGTGTGCCGGTTTACGAGACACTTATTACGGCCAAGTCCTACAAGTATCAATTCGTTGACGACGAGATCGCTCTGATATCGGAGCTGGTGGCGATAGATTTTGCCATGCGCTACATCAACGAGGCTATTTCTGAAATGCAAAAATCGGTCAGTAATACCGATGCCTTCGGGGATATTCTGGGTGATTTCCAAGACAGTGTGGCAGAGACACAAAACAATTTTGCTGTGTATCGACGCGATGCGGCTGAACGCTACACGGACGCGATCTCCACGCTCGAAAAGCTTCAACTCGCGCGTACTGTTCTGTCGGCCTCCTCGTCAAACAAGTTTGCAACGATGATCAGCGGCTCAAATTAGGAGATAGATATGCCAACAATGGAAATCTACACAACTGGCGGCGGATATTATCTCTATGACGTCTTTAACTTTCTTGCGGCCTACACAGGCTCGGGAAACTACAACAACTTGCTATATATCGGCGTGATAATTGGCGTGGCGATGATTGCCTGGCGACTGGCGTTCGGGGAAGGGGCCATGGAAGCGGTTAAATATGTTGTGCTTGTGGCTATTGTTGGTGGGTTGCTCGTCGGACCCAAAGCGAAAGTTGTGATTATCGACAAAACACAAGGAACGATTCCGATTTACGGGATTGTGGACAACGTCCCTTACGCGGTCGCCTTGTTGGGCCATTACACATCGAGTGTTTCTTACTATGTAACGGGGCAGTTGGAGACCTTGTTATCAACCCCTGATAATCTGGCGTTTCAAAAAAACGGCATGATGTTTGGGGCATCATTGCTTGCACAGACGGCTAGGTGGCGGGCTGTCTCAACCAGCATGAATGAAAACCTGGTTAACTTTATGGAGAATTGCGTAATAGATGCGACCAACATTGGCCTAACCGACTTAGAATTGGTGGCTAGAAGCGGAGATCTGGTTGCCGAGATTGATGCAAACCTGCCAAATTCTCTGGCGTATTACGACGTTATGGCAGGGGCCACCCAGTCTTGTAAAAACGGATGGCCGGCAATCAAGGCCAATGTGGCAAACGAGGTGGATGAAATACTGAAAGTCAAAGCCGCGGGTCTTTATCAAAACTCGCCAGATGGCGGCGCTGCGAATATCAATCGGCTAAAAGGGACGCTGGAAGATTTTCAGAACATGATGAATATGTCTTCAGGAAGTGCGGTGCAAACCATTCAACAAGCAATGTTGATACAAGCCCTTGATGATGCGTCTTTGCGGTTCATATCCAATTCGGGCAACGCGGCTGCAATGGAGCTATATCAGGCGGCGCGCGCAGAGGTGCAGACCAGAGCCAGTTACTCTGCGATCGGGGCGAACGCTGCCAAGTGGGTGCCGTTTTTAAAGATCGTTTTTGAAGCGATTTACTATTCGGTATTTCCGCTGGCGGTATTCATGATGATGACGCCGATGGGCTACTCGGTTCTTAAAGGGTACGCAGGGGGGTTTGTCTGGATCGCGGCATGGGAGCCCTTAAGCGCGGTGCTTCATAGTATTGTGCTAAAAGCCTCTTCAGGTTTTTACCGTGAAGTTGGCGTAAAAACCACTGACGGGGCGCTCTCGGACGTGGTTCTAAGCTGGTCCAATCACTTTGGCATTATTGCTGTTGAACAGGACGTGGGAACCGTGGCCGGTTTTTTAATGATGTCGGTGCCGTTTCTGGCCTATTCGATCTTCTTTGGCGCAAACCGGATGATGGGTATGGCGACCAGCATGTTGAATGTAGGGCAGGGCGCGGCCATTGATACTGGACGCGAGGCGGCGACCGGTTCGATGTCGTTGGGCAATACTTCGATGAACAATTTTCAGTCCAACAAAATGAACACATCGAGCATGATTGATGTGGGTCGTTCCACTGGCAACCTGTCGGACGGCGCAATGGCTACCTTTAATCCGGATGGGTCGATGTCAATTTCTCAAGGCAGCTCGCAATCCAACACGGGTATGTCGGCAAACTTCTCGCAAGGGATACGATCCGAAGTATCAAGCCGTGCGGAACATGCGAGATCTGCCGTTAGCAGCCAGTCTTCGGAGCTGGCAAATTATTGGTCGCAAGGGGCCAGCCAATACGCGGATCTTGCGCAAACGGCTTCGCAAAGCAACTCGGCTAGTTCTGATCAAGGTGTTACGTGGAGCCAGGAGGATCGAAAACAGTATTCGGAAGCTTGGGGAAAAGTTGAAGACTTTGCGGAGAGAAACAATCTATCCACTGACGTTGCTATGTCGGCTATATTGACAGGAAACGCAGGGTTAGGGGGTCGCGCTGTCGGAGCAGCTTTGAATGCGGAGGGAAAACTCGGCGGATCAAGCACAGAAGACTTCACCGCAGCCGTAACAGCTTCTCAAAAAGAAGATATGAGCAATACGTTATCTGTTTTGGCATCCTCCTCTGAGTCAATCCGAACCGGCCAGAGTAACAGCACTGGCGAGAACGCGAGCGAAGGGCAGCGTTTCTCGATCGATGAAGGTCGTAGGATGGCCAGCACACTCTCCTCGACGATGACGGATGCCGACAATTATTCACAAGCGGAAAGTCGGTTGGAAACACAGGGCGTATCCGCCAATTCTGCTCTCACGCAACTTATCGTTAGCTCATTGCAAGATGAAGGTAAGAGTGCGGGCGAGATCAGCTCGATCATGAACGCAAAAGATGTAGGGGCCTTACAATCCCAACAAGGTGTTTTGAACGAGGTGATCGATGACGTTGTGGAATCCTATTCAATGCCCACCCAAATTAACAATCCCACCGAAGGATTTATGACAAATCACTATAACCCGCCAGCCGTCGGGGAGCTTCCGCTGACCACAACCGATCTTGCCGATACGGCGGGTGCCGTAAGCAGGTCTGTATCGAGTAGTCATAGTTCAACATCCGGCGGTGCTATTGAGGATCTGAATGCCGGGCGGGCGTCAGCCCGCGAGGGGAATAGCGGTCATAGAGATACGGTTAACGATGGCATGGATCGCGATATTCCAACAGCTATGACCGAGCGCGTTTTTACCCCGCGCGAAGAAAGCATGACCGTTATATCCCAAGGTACAAGCGAGAGGTTGCAAGAACGCTATCCCGAAGCCTACGACGGCAGTCAAACACCGGTCGAGTTCTTCAACGACAACCCCGGGAAATTCGAAGCGGTAACGTATCGGGATTGGACAGGTGATATGGCCGTTGAAGGATCACCGCGGGCCGATGCGCATTTGGTTTCACAAGCAGGCGAGGACGCGCAAAACCCGTCTGATGGCTCTCAATCCCGCACGAGCGGAGCCAACAATCAGTACAGTGCGGGAAATAACCCAATCGAAATCGCCACGGAAGGTACAATCAGAGATTTACCTGTAAGTGATGAATATATGGAAAAGCTACAAGGCACTCTTGAGCCACTTGGGCCAAACATTGGAGCGGTAATCACCTCCGGCGGCCAGCATGCGCAAGGGACCTCGGCAGATAGAACGGGATCCACGCGCCATGATGTTGATCACACTGGTCACGCCAATTCGTCAGACCTTGTCCTAACGCGTGATGGTCAACAGGTTACGCCAACGCAAGATCCCGAATTATACGCACAGTTCCTCTACCACGCAGCGGGAGAGTTCAGCGGTGTTGGTCATTATGATTGGGGTGTGCATGTAGGGGGCGGTTCTGAAGCTGCTTGGGGCCCGGATACAACGAATAACACCCTCGATCCATACTTTAAGTCTGCAATAGATCAAGGGCGGGGGAAGAGTTGAGGATTAGTTATCGTTTGGAATGATAAAAGGGGCTAATGGGATTATACCTTCCGCGAGGGCCGATATCGAGAGCAGCCGTAGAATCATATTGATTGTCAAATTTAATAGTTTGCAGAAAAGCCATCACAAACGCCAATACAGTCAGCAGGCCAGCGAAGACGGCAATGCCAAGTACTACCGGCACAAAGATACTGGCAACACCTGCTACGGCCGTGATTGCTGCGAGAATTTTAACGCCGGATGTGAATACGGAGCTGCGGCTTTGACCTCGTTGAACAGAAATCGCAGCCTGGCGAGAAACAACCGGATCGGTGGCTTTCATTGTAGTCAATTTAGTCATCGCCATAATCCATTCTCTTAGGCCTCATTTGGCCACGTGGACGCTCAGACCCACTGCCACGCTGCAAATCGGGTTGAAGGCATTTAGCGCGAAAACAGACGCAAAAGCAACACAACGCAGGTGTCGCGGTAAAAACGGTTACACGTTTCCGTCGATCCACTTGGACATCAAGCTCTTGTCATGGAAACATTCGTGCGGAATAACACGCCGCTTCAGGCGCGCTATGCGTTCGGCAAATGCGACTTGTTTGGAGGACGCATAATTATCGAACCGGGACGGTGGTGCCTTTTGTGCATTGGCATTTATCCAGGCAGATATCGCGTGGCGATCTTGCTGTGCTTCCCATGGTAATATGACGGATGCACGAAGAGCTAACCGGCGCGCGTATAACAACTGTTTTTCAGTTGGCGGCAGGATATGATAATCGTTCGAAGGCCTTTCGGAACGAGAGGTATCATCCATTTTAGTGTTATTGGTAGAATGCATAATGTCCTCCTATATGATATATTCAGTATAGAACATAAGGTGAACAAAAGCAAGTTAACGGAGACCGAGGGTCAATTCGATCCCAAACTAGTTGCTACTGCGGTGCACGGCGGAGCAAGCTTGACGTCGACGCTAGCTCGTCAGGCTCATAACTTGAAGGTTGTAGTTTAAATCCTACCCCCGCAACCAAGTTTAGTACATATAATCTAAGACTTACACACCGCCTTCGGGCGGTTCTTTGCGTTGTGCTATCCGCACTGGAAGCACTGTGGAAGCAAGCGTGGCGAAGTGGGGAGTGTGGCGCATTAGTAGCATTTGAAGATTATTAGAATATGCCGCTTTCTGCCCAATAGCTGCCTTTAGAGTCTTGCATGCGGAATGGCTAACGAAACAACGCCATGGGCTCACGGATGAAATAGTTCGGTATAAACGCATCAGCACGTTACACGGTAACGACATTCTGGGTTACCGCTTGAATGAGTTATAGGAGCGGCACTAATGCTCGACGGGTCCAAAACCTGACACATAAGTTTGGCGCCGGTTCCAAATGTAGGCTGAAGGTAACGCTGCAAATACCCATATAGTTTTTGCTCGCTGTAATTAAGAAGTGGGCGCGCTGTAAAGCGGCCCCCGAATAATGTGCTTCTAAAGTTTAATCTTGCCGCAATCACAACAATCAGAAATACGATTGCCACAGTCATTGCCAACAGGATTACAGGGTCAACAGAATTTGGACTGAGCGTTGGTAACACTGCTAATCCTTGCCCAAGCTAACGGCAAATCGTAGTGATGGGCGTACTACCGATCTTAGCACCAGCTCTTTTGAACAGAACCGGAGACCAGTGCATATTGTCGATCAACCGCGCCACATAAGCTCCGTAGGCGGTATATTTATCCCCCGGACGCCGGATAATACCCGTGCGCGCCCCGGAATATGGGTCCATACTATAAACGGTGCTAAATTCCTCAGCCTCCCACTCGATACAAACCACAAAATCTGACTTGTCGCCCGGCAAAAACGCCATTGCATCCGACACCTGAAGTGAATTTACGTGCAACTTTCTAGGCTCATGCTGCTGGTTGAACACATAGACATCATACGCCATCGTTTGCATTTCGGCGTTGGTTGGCGGATCAATACCATCGCCAGCTAGAAGCTGTGTATGAGTGTCACCACACGCGCCAAGTACAAATGCGAGTGGAAGCATCGCCATCATGCCTTTGCGCTTGAACTTTGTAAAAGAGTTAAACATAGTAATTCCCCATAGTTTAGTAGTTAAGCCACTGATAATAATAACTTATTTAACATAACAAAGCTTATACGCCTTTTGGTATCGCTCACACTTGTCGCAAACCTCAAAGACCATCAACCAAAGCCGTGAGAGCTGTTAAATCGTGCATCCCTGATGCGACGCCGCGCACGGTTACAAAGGCTGGGGTTCCCTGAATACCCAACTCGGCCGCCAGTGCCTTGTTGGTCGATATGATTTCGGAAATAGCGTCCGTATCCATCACAGCTTCAATCTCGGCAAAACTAAATCCCAAACTTTCTGCAAAGAGTTTAATTTCTGATCGCGCCAGATTTCCTTTGTACGCCAATAGCAACTCATGGAATTGCGAATGATCCTCGGCCCCATAAATGGTGCGAATAGACAAAGCCACTCTGGTTGCCAGTTCACTGACATCACCCAAGATCGGAAAATCTTTAACAATGACCTTCACATTGGGATTTGCCGCTACAAACTCCTGCAATATTGGATGGTTGGCTTTGCAATATGAGCAACGATAGTCAGAGAATTCGACAATTGAAATTTCTGCATCAAAATTGCCCATCAAATTGTCATCCCCGGACAAGAAAAGCTGCTCAGCATTACGGCGAATAACTTTTGACGATTGAGTACTTTCAATCTGTGCTTGCTCCTGCTCAAGCAAGGTAAACATATCCAGAAGAACCTCAGGATTATCCAAAAGATAAGCCCTAACCTGCTGTCCAAATTCACTTGTGTAGATTTTTATGTCTTGTGCAACGGATTGACCGCTCCAAAAAGTAAACATGGCTGCAAATATAATAGAATTTATTTTATTTATCATCTATTTCTCCGTTTTTGTTGTTTTCTAAATAATATATCTTTTTCTTGTATTAAGATATATTATTATCGCGATCAACAATCAAAGAGAGAAGATGTATGCAATTAGGCGATCCCAAAGCGAAGGCGAACTGGCGCGAGGCGATCTTTCAGGGTTTTTCCGATGCTCGGAAGGCATAACGAATTCGCCAGCCCAAAGGCCGACCCCCTGGCTTTGGGCAAAATTGGAATCTTGGAGAAAGTTGCGGGTTTCGGCGTATTGGTTGGAATAGTAAGCAACCGCCCAGCCGTTCAAAACCATTCTGCCATTAATATCCCGCCCGGACTGGTCGTAAAAAATCGCAAGTTTGCGGTCGTACTTGTCACGACCCAAAACAGCAATTGTTACACTGCCGTCCAAAAAGCTTTGCAGGAATTTCGTGCCAACCGCCCCGCAGTCAAAATACTGGCTGCTCTCGTTGAGAGCCTGTTGTCCGAGTTCACACGCATCAATTCCCGCCAACCGATAACGGCTTTCCCCAATGCCAACGGTGTCGCCATCAATCACATAAATATCGCTGGAACGGACGGTAAAAATATCCGTCGCGCTCAATGCAGCATTTCCAAAAATACAGAAGGCCAAAACTAGACATGAAAAAAACCGCATCAGCAAAATTCATCCGTGGTGGTCAAACAACACAACATGGTTGGCGCATGGCAGCTCAAGTTGTCAACACCGGGCTTATCGCTGGCGTTATATTGTTTGCGATAGTCTATACGTACCTGATTGCTACAAATTACGAAGTGGCAAAAGTCCGGGTAAGTTACACGCAATTTATTGCTGAATTCACCGCGATCAACAAAAATAATCCCTCAAAAGAAATAAGGTACAAAAACCTTGATGCTGTTTTTGTAATCGAAACCGCCCACGAAATTTACACGAACTTAGAATACATGCGCATCAAGGCGCGTTACGAAGCCAATGCAAAAAAATATGCATATTGGGCGATGATCCCTGCCCTAGGCGCGATGTTTATCGTTTCTATATATTTCTTCTTTGCTGGCAATAAGCTTGGAAACGAGGAACATATTCGTGGTTCCCGCCTCGTTGACAAAAAGGAGCTGATACGTTGGTCAAAATCCAAGTGGAAAGCCTACAAAAAACAATTCAAAGGCGTGAAACAGGGGCCGGAGTATTCAGTTGCAGGCGTACCCTTTCCTCCAAATGCTGTAGAAGCACAGACTGCAATTTGTGGAACGGTAGGTGTCGGCAAGACGAACACTATCAAGGAATTACTGAACACTATCCGGGAGAGTGGCGGACGGGCCATAATATACGACAAAATGGGTGGATTACTTCGCGACTACTACGACCCTGCCGTAGATATCGTCATAAATCCGTTTGATGCGCGCTCCGTTGCGTGGTCACCATTTGGCGAAGCCAGAACGCCGGAGGCATTCGCCCAAATCGCAGAGGTAATGATACCAGACAATCCAGACGCGAACGACCCCTTCTGGTCACAAACGGCGCGGCTGGTTTTTGAGTATGTGGCCCGAAGTTTAATTAAAAAAAACAAGCGCCCCACAAACGCTGATCTGCGCCGTGCAATTATGGAAATTCCTGCAGACGAATTACAGGCCCTTATCGAGAACACACCAGGGCAACACTTTTTTGGAAAACACATAGAAAAAACTGCCGCCGGTATCCGTGCCAACATGATTGCGGAGTTACGCTTTCTCGAATTTTTGCGCGACGACGGTGAGCCATTTTCGATCAGGGATTGGGTCATAGAAGAAAAGCCTGGATTTGTATTTTTAACTGGCGACGCCGAACATTCAGCCGCAACCCGCAATATCATCTCCACTGTGTTTGAAGTTGCTGCAAACGCTCTTATGACATGCGACGAAAACCGAAACCCAAGCGTTTGGTTTTTCCTCGACGAAGTACCGAGTCTCAACAAACTCCCTTTCCTCGTCAGCAAGCTCGCGGAAATCAGACAATTTGGTGGCGCGTTTGTACTTGGGTTTCAAGTGTATTCTCAACTCGAGTATGTATACGGCGAAAAGGGCGCTCAATCTATTTCCGGCAACCTTAACAACCGGATTGTATTCAACACCCCCGATGCAAGAACCGCCAAGGTGTTTTCGGATTCATTGGGGTTTGAGGATCTCGTTGAGAGCCGCGAAAACGTCACTGTGGGCGCGCATGCCACCCGTGACGGCGTAGGTTTTATGCAAAACCGTATTGAACGCGCCATTGTCACCCCTTCGCAGATACAAGCCCTGCCCCAATTCGAGGCATACATTCGGTTTGCTTACGATGCACCAACAGCCAAAGTCGTATTCAAGCCAGTGACAGATAACTCCCAATACCTACACCCGAAATTTGTCGAATATACCGGCAATGGTTTTGACAGCGGTGGCATGGATACTGGGTATTTGGCGGATTCCACTTTGAGCGCAAACGAACACAATGAGAAGGGCGCTTTACCCCCGTTTATATCTCTCACACCACAAGAACAGTTGGATGAATTTAATTCCTGGTTCGACGCGCTGTCGGTCCCCAATTATAACTACGATACCGGAAAATTCGAGACACCCTATTCTGACACAGATCGTAAAGCCTTGTGGCCCTGTTTCGCAGGCGAACGTCTGAAAGGGAAAAAGCCGGAAGCTATAAAACCTTCTCTTGGTGAAGATCAGATGATGGGTAGTACATCGCCCGCCAGAAACATGAACACTGCCCACAACCTTCCGCCCTACCCCGAGTTTGAGGGAATTTCCGAAAATAATCCGCAGGGTCCGGACAACAATACAAAAAGCCCCTCGCCATATGACGATGACGATTACCTAGGTGAAGGGCTATGATGTCGATCTCAAATGTTTCTGCAGGAGCAGCGGCATCGGGATATTACAAGACCGAAGGGTACTATATAGCTGGCAGTCCTGAAGGGGATGCGGCAGCAAAATGGTTTGGACAGGCGGCAAAAGAAGAAGGTCTGACAGGCCGTGTAGACGATGCGAGGTTCGCACAGCTATTGGACGGGCAAGCCCCCAATGGCCGCTTAATGGGCCGCACACAAGGCGGAGAGCGCCAGCACAGGCCCGGCATTGATCTGACCTTCTCGGCCTCAAAAACAGTTTCTATCATGGCGCTGGTTGCGGGCGATGAACGTGTAGTCCAGGCCCATGACAAAGCTGTCACCGCAGCAATGGAATATGTAGAAAACAAGCTTGTCGGGACACGCCGACAGGTTAACGGGGAAGTAAAAACCATTACTGGCGGGAAAATCATCGCTGGCATGTTTCGGCATGACACCTCCCGCGCCCTTGATCCACAACTACACACCCACGTCGTTATCGCCAACATGATTAAAGGCGACGATGGACAATATACTGCCCTTCACAACGACCAGATTTATCGCAACAAAATGATTGGTGGCGAAGTCTACCGCAGTGAGCTTGCGAAGGAACTAAAGACGCTCGGGTTTGAGGTAGAGCGAGTTGGAAAGCACAGGTTTGTTGAAATCAAAGGGGTAGACCCGAAGTTGGTCGAAACCTACTCCAAACGGCGCACCGAGGTACTGGAAGCAATCGAAAACCGCGATGTTGGCGCTACTGCCAAGAACAACGCGCTTGCAGCTCTGGCGACACGCGCGACAAAGAACCAAGCGATTGATCGTAGCGAACTGGCGACCGCATGGGTTAAAGAGGCCAATTCCATTGGCATATCCAAAGAAATGCTGGAATCCTTGTCAAAAGACGCTTCTGACAAAAGCCATTACCACTTGCCCGGTGTCACACGCGACGGAAAAGGCATTAATCATGCCCAGAGTGAGGCGAAAGAAAGTGTTCAGTTTGCGATAAAGCATATTTCGGAGCGCAACAGCGTCTATGAAGCCAAAGACGTGATCCACACGGCTTTAAAGAGATCAGAGAGCGCCGGAATCAAGGAAATCACGGGCGAAATCACACGACTGGTAAAGACAGGGGCGTTGATTGAAGGGAAATCCGGCGCGCAAACACTTCTAACAGACAAAGAAACACTGCTGATTGAGCGAGAAACCATTCGGGAATTTCGGAAAACGGTAAGGGAAGATGGGCCACGTCTTAAACCTAGTCAAGGACCAAGCGGGCGCATCAAAGTATCGGGTGATGATTACCTAAAGCGCAGCCTATCCAAAACCACTCTCACCACTGGCCAGAAGGAAGCGATTGAAACCTCACTGACAGGCAAAGGCCGCTACGTGGCGGTACAAGGCTATGCAGGCTCCGGCAAGACCTTCATGATGGAAAAACTGCAAGGGTACGCTGAACGTAGTGGCTACGCCGTTGAGGGGTTAGCACCAACCAACAAGGCCGTAGAAAAACTAAAAGAAGCCCTGCCCGATTCAAGAACTCTACAATCCTTGCTGACAAAAAATCAGTACAACCCACAGACCGAGAACAAGTCCAAGACTATACTCGTTGTGGATGAAGCCTCGATGACAACCACCAAAGACATGAAGGTGCTAATGGACTACGCCAACGCCGCCAAATACGCGCGTGTGGTACTCGTGGGCGACCAAAAGCAGCTAGATGCCGTGGGAGCCGGTACGCCGTTTGCAGCACTTCAGAAAGCCGGTATGCCAACCGCCGTAATGACTGACATTCAGCGACAAAGAAATCCTGATGCACTCGATGCCGTCAATTACTCAATCAAGGGTGAGATCCGCGCAGCCTTCGATAAAATCGGCGACAAAATAAGAGAAAACCCCTACGAGCTGACCAAGACAGTGGCAAACGACTGGTTGCGACGCCCTTCCCCAATGCGGGAACAAACCAGTATTGTTGTTTCAACAAACGCAATGCGACAGACAATCAACCGGCACATACGCTCGGAACTGATTGTCGAGGGCAAGGTCGCGCCCGATGGCAATATGATCACAGCTCTTGAACCTATGAGCTTCAGCCGCGCCGAAGCCGGGGATGCAAAAAGCTACTCGACTGGCGATCAGGTCGTTTCGATTAATCCTATCAAAAAGCATGAGCTGAAGGCCGGAGAAGTCTACACGGTTACAGCCCGCGATACGGATAAAAACGAAATCACCATCGAGAAGAACGGCAACACCATAACCTTGCCGCTAGGACAAGCCAGCAAGGTCGCTGCATCCTTGGCGGTTTATCAAGCCAGCCAAAAAGAAGTTGCGCCCGGCGATAAAGTAAAGCTCCGAATTACCGATAAAGACCACGGAATCAAAAACGGAGACCACGCCGTTGTAACCGAAATAGACGAAAAGACCGTCACGCTCGATCTTGCAAATGGCAAAGAAACCGCCCTGCCCCTAGAGAGTTTGGCGGCCAAAGGAATTGATCACGCATACGTTGCTACAGCTCACGACCTTCAAGGATCGACCGTCGAGAACATTATTGTAGCGATGAGTTCTAATGAAATGCTGGCAACCCAAAAGAGCTTTTACGTCGGAATATCCCGCGCGAAAGAAGGCGTCACACTCGTTACTGATGATGTGGAACGGCTCGCAAAGCGACTTGAGAAGACAACGGGCGACCGGGTTTCTGCGCTCGATGCCTACATGGAAAAACACATTTCGGATCAAAAAGAAATCGAAAAGCCGGAGCAAAAGTCCACAGAAAAAACTCGAACTTCAGATCTGGATGGCAAAGATAAATCTATGGAAGCCTTAGCCCAGAGCTTCCGCGAAGCAGAAGAAATAAAGAATGAACTGATCGAAATTAAACAGAAGCAAATAGAAGGACCGATTAGATGAGAACGGAAAAAGTAAACCAGCAAACCCGCATACGCCCTGGTACTCATGCTAGAAACCTTGCTGAAGAATACATGGAGAAAAGCAACCTCTCGTTCACGGAAGCGCTTGAGGAAGGCATAATTATGTTGAAATCGCGAACAGGTGCGAACTCGACAAACAATAGTAATCCAGAGCTATCCGAAAAACTGGATCAAATATTAAAAGCGGTGCAAACCCCTTCCAATCCCCTGCCCCGCGAGGCCACATCCGACGCATCCACGCGGGCATTGAGTGCGGATATGCAGTTCAGGTTTAACCAGTTTGGCGACCTGCTCCACGCTGATAACCGCGTAACATTCGCCGGGATAAGCAAGATCGCCATGGAAGTTTCGCTTCTCCGCCACGCACTCAATTCGATGGCAGCAGACGGAACGCCGCATCAAAAAGAATTGATGCACCGGGCCGATGAAGCAATCAAAACCCTTAATAAGAACGTTAAGGATTTCCGCATCCGGGAGGGTTTTGAATTTCCCGATATGAGCAGAGAGTGGCATCAATCAGTCATGGCCTTGCAGGAATCCAGAGGTGGTGAGGAACACGATTTAGATCACGAACAAAACGATCAAGGCGATAGGGAACACGAAAGATGAAGGTCATTTACGGCGATATTGGCAAAAAAACGGCTGGCCCAAATTGGGCCAATCTGGGCCAAATCGGGACACGCTTGACCCATAGCAAAAGCAGAACCCTTATTTATAAGGGTTTTTCTATGGTCGGCAATAATATTAAGGTAATTGCCAATATACACCATAATAATAAGACCAATGAGCAACATTTACCGTCCTTTGCAGTGAGCTGCGTCAGGTGTGTACTAATCTTCGGACCATTGGGCCGATAAACGGATATCTGGGAACATAATAAACCCAGCAATATCCATAAGTTGGCTCGTTACCATCGGGGGCTGTGCCCCAACTAAACTCCTAGATGACCCGCTTCCCGGCGTGTCCTTTTTGCTTCCCGGACATCTGCGTCGGTTCTGTCCTTTCGGGAAGCAAGGAGAAGAAGATGGTAAAATCAGTTGCAAAACCAGTATCCCAAAAGTCAAAAAGTTCGGAGTACGTCGAGTGGGATTCCAAAGTCTCGGGGCTTGGTCTTCGAGTGCGAAGCAAACAAAGAACATGGATTGTTCAGGCGCGGGTTTCTGGAAAGTCTCGAAAAGTAACGCTCGGCCGAATTGAAGAATTATCCAAAGACGAGGCACGTCAAAAAGCGCGGACCGTTCTTTTAGATTGGAAGCAAGGAGCGATGCCGGTAGATCTTTCGGAGACAGTTCAAGAATTTGGTACTCGTTATCTGAACGAGTGTGCCGGTCAGTGGAAACCGGCAACGTTGAGAGCACATAAACACAATCTGCGGGTAGACGTTTTCCCCCATCTTGGAACCCGCCGTGTCGAAGATTTGGATCGCTCAAGTGTCGAAGCCTGGTATAAATCACCCAACGCGTCGACTGCGTTACGAACCCGCGCCTTGGCCGTCCTCTCGGGAATGCTGCGGCACGCCGAGATCGTCGGGTTGCGCGCTCCCGGCTCCAATCCGTGCAAAGGTCTAAGGCGGCGCAAATCCGGTTTCAAAGCAAAGTATCTTACGCCTCAGGAATGGGCACGCTTGGGAAGTGCAATGCGCTCTCTGGAAGGGGATTACACAGCGCCGGTGACAATGATCCGCTTTCTGGCTCTAACAGGCTGTAGGAGTTCAGAGGCCCGGCTCCTGCGATGGGATTGGATAGAGGGGAAGCGCGCAGCTCTGCCTGATGCGAAAGCCGGTCCTCGTACCATCTGGCTCGGTAAACCCGCGCGGGAGATTTTGGCTTCTCTCCCTCGAACTTGCGAATATGTTTTTGCACATAAAGAAGGGCCCATTCCGGACAGCACCCTATATAAGGTCTGGTGCAATGCCCGACGCGTAGCCGATCTTGAAGATCTCCGCCTTCATGATCTCCGCCACGGATTTGCCTCCACTGCCATCGGTGCGGGAGAAAGCCTGCGCACCGTGGCCGGTCTTCTCGGGCATTCCGATTTGGAAACCACGGCAGGATATGCACATCTTGCCAAAGCCCCTGTCAAAGCTGCGGCCAAGCGGGTCGGAACGTATCTGGATAACACTCTCAATAATCGCAAACGTGTTGGGCGCCCGCCAAAAAACCAAACGCCCGCTGATGAAGTTCTAGCGCGATATCTCGCAGGCAAAACCCATCTTGTCGAGTTTTGTAAATCCGAAGGTATCAACTCCAAAACCTTCCATAAAAAACTCGTCAAATGGCATAAAGATCAGCGGGGGACTAAATGATGCGATCCCCAGTTCTACTGACAGAGGCGTTAGTTAAAAGCGTCAAGCCAGAAACCGGTGAATATGTCATCCGGGATTTACAATGCCCCGGACTGATACTCAGGGTTCAACCTTCCGGCACCAAGTCATGGATCATGCGCGTGCAGCAAAACGGAAAAAGCCGACGCATAACAATTGGCAACATTGCAAAAGTTGGAGTTCTTGAGGCGCGCGGGCGTGCCCATGCTATCCTTGCTGCTGATACGCCTACACCTCCAACATATGAAAACGTACCGCCAGCTATCACCTTCGCTAAACTCGCGGATGATTTTCTTAAAACCAAGGAAGGAATTTACAAGCCAACCACAATTGAAGCGCTGGAAGTATACCTTAATACACAACTTCTGCCGGCGTTTGGTAATACTGCCATAAACCGACTGACTACTCCTGATATTGCCAACTGGTTCCACACATATTCCCAAACCCGTCCGGGCGGCGCAAATCAGGCACTCGGACATTTAACCACTATTCTGGCGTTCGCACGCCAAGTTGGTCACTTGTCTTATGACGCCCCTAATCCTTGCGCTCCTATCAGGAAAAACCGGAGACTGGCACGAGGGCGGCTATTAACCTCCGCACAAATAAAAACCCTTGGAGTGGCCCTCGATCAAGCACCACCACAACACGCCCAAGCTGCTGATGCGATCCGGTTGATTTTGCTAACCGGTTGTCGCTCGGGTGAAATCCTTAGACTCAAATGGTCCGAGGTGAAGTCGGATAGGCTTTCTCTAACCTCTACCAAAACCGGCCCCAGAGACGTGATGCTCGCCCCCGCTGCAGTTGAATTGCTTGGCAAAAGGCAGCGTACATCAAACAGAGTTCACGTCTTCCCCAGCTCCCTTGACCCCACCTGCCCTGTTCATCGCATTACGTCCGCTTGGGTATACATCAGGACACAAGCGAACCTGCCCAAAGACATCCGCCTGCATGACCTACGCCACACTTACGCCAGCCACGCAATTATGCGTGGGGAAAGCGTCGCAATGGCAGGTCAGCTTTTGGGCCATGCCCGTACAATTAGTACGCAGAGATATTCCCATCTCGACGGGCAGCACCTGATTAATGCGGCAGAACGGGTTTCAAAAGTGGTTGCAGGATTGTTGGGGCAAGGACTTTAATTGGGTAAGATCGGTATTTGGCCCCGGCATCAAAAAGCATGATGCCGGGGCCAAACCCGTACCACGCTTTTTGGGCGCATCTAAACCAAGCGATCAACACTATGGCAGATTCAGTCACAAGAGAATTTGGGAAATTCAGGTGGTTCAATAAATAAGTTGCAAATGGGATATAAAAATTGGAGCGCTCAAACTATTATTCAGGGCGGGAAGACACGAGACCGAGAGCAGCGCGCAACAATACTGTGCATTTGTTCACTCAGTACCGCCATGACCCTATGAATCTAGGACGCATATGATCATGGGATTCATTTCGCCAGCGTTCGAAACTTCGAGAATTTGGGGCTTCGAAAAGCATCATACCGTTGGGATTCGCCACAACTGGCCGAACAATCTTCAGTTCACCATCGTCATTCTCTTCAACGTAGGGGTAAAGACCCAAAAACTCTCGACCTCGATAGAAGCTTTCACCGCTTTTTAGGATTGGAAGAATACCGACCGGTCCACGCCTTCCGTCGAACCAACCCAGTTCCCAGCACATCCACAGAGATTGATCTGCAGTCTCGGTATCCAAAAACAGCAACGTGTCGCATGTGTTCATCGTCTTGCGTATAAACGCCGCGTTGGCTGGTGTGACTTCGTTTTGGTCAGAGTCGGGCGCGTCAATCCAATCACAGAACACGATAAAACCTTTGTCGATCAGATAATCGTAGACGCCAAGGACAACTTCTGCATCACGGATAGTTTGGGATAAGAAGATGTCATATCGCGAGTGCCGACGCTGGGATGCCCGTCGCATCGCTTCTTCGATTGTAACACCCTCGCGTTTTGCCCGATTCTGGGCTCGGGCGCGGATATCAGAGTCGCGTAAAAATGCCATACCATGCCTACGACTTAGCTTCAGAATCGTGCCATAGACGCTCTTCCAGCTTTTCAGGTTGACCCTCTGGCTGAGTATAACGGTTTTCACGTGTTGAGATATTCAGATGCCGATGGAACAATGCTACATAGTCTAAATCTAGAGATAGATCCTCGCTGATATCACTCATTTGGTCGGCTACATTTAAAGTCGCTCCTCCAGTCGATACCACGGGGACAACAGATGCCTCTGGTTGATACTGTTTGAATAACTCGAATTCGGCGATGATGCCACCCATCCCTCCAATGAAGACAGCAGTTTCAAATTCGTGTTCTGAGAACATTCGCCTGCGCATTTCCAACAGGCTTGCTCCCAGATCATCTCCAACATTTTTTGTGAAAACGGTGTTTTTGAATTGTTCGTTATCATCTGGATAAGCGTCTTCGAAGAAGCACGACTGGTACAGGGTCACCCATTTTCCGTAGTCAATATCTATGTTTTTGGACACTTCCCAGATCATTGGAGTGATTGCCGGGTGACCGCCCCAAACCAATGGCCTTCGTCCCAATGCAACATGCACCAATGCTGAAACTGCCGCATTAATAGCGACAGTGTCGGCTGTAGCAGCAAACTCAGGGCCTCGTTTGGGGTCAGGCACCCCAGCTGAGAGAAAAATTGCTTTAGACATTTTCACCCCTCCCATGCTGCCAGCGACCATGCAGCTTCTGAGATCTTGATTGAGCGCACAACCTTAATATGGTCATCTAACCACTGCAAATGCGCCATCCACGTATCTCGAATACCGATATGGTCATATACTAGAACAGGCGTTTCTTGGTAATTAGCTCGCGCCGATTTTTCGGCGATATCATTCAGAATTTCAGCTGAAGGCACTCCTACCACTGGATATGCCCATATTTTACTTTCGTCAGGCAGGCGGATAGAAATTGCCCTATGTGCGCCTACGCCCTCTACAGTTCCGCCAATTTTTTCGATATCGGCGCGAAGGCGCCCCGTAATAGACATGTATCGCGACGCAATGCTTTTGCTTCTCAACCATTCAACAGCAAGGGAAATTACGTCCATTTTTGCGTCGACTATCGGCCCGTCGGCATCCACAAGTTCAGCTGCTTCCAAATATATTGTCTCAGCCAGATCAGTCATCCTGCTTGGTGTAAGGTCAGGCCAAATAACTCGCAGCACTTGAATTTCTTTCGCTCTTGCGCGGCCTATTTCCTGACGGGTCCATTTGCTTTCAAAATATGTTGGTGTATCCAGCATGATCATAACATCGGAATCGCAGAGGCGATGCCACAAGGCATCCTGAAATGGCTCTCCCTTCAGAATATCATGTGTATCAAGAAAAACGTCGAATCCTCTGCCACTTAGCACGTCGTGGAGCTGCACTGCAGCGGCGCGAGATTCAATTCGCCGATAACTCACAAATACTCGACGTTGTCGTCGTAAGAGCCCCACGCATTCCAACATTGCTGTGGCAAGTTCTGTCATTTCTTTGTCGTCATTCGCAAGTTTCAATCCATTCGTAGATTGAAGAATATCAGGAATGCCGGTGCCAAAATCGCCGTTAATATCAATTGTCGGAATTATAGGTAAGCTAGCATCTACGAGCTTGCGAACTGAATCCAAGTCGTCGGTGGCATTGCCGCCAAAATAAGCTGCTGAAAATGCAGCATAAATATTTCTGTCGTGCAGCGTGTCTGGCCCATATATTCTGACATCATCGTCTAGCGCGAGATCAAACTCTTCGACCATACTACTTAGGGTTTTTACCAGTGTATCGCGCTGATCTTCCGTCACAGAACCTAGGATAGCTAGCTCATAGATACTCATTGGCTATGTGCGCCCCGCAGCTTTGGCTGCCGCTTCAATCCAGTCTCCCATATTATTGTAGCCATCATCGTTATTCCAAAGAAAAAATTTGAATTTGGCTGGAACCATGCGTCCGCATTTTGTTGTGGTGTTGCCATTCATGTCTTTGATTTTGCTTACATCAATGCCAATGAGGCCGTTTCCTATCTCGATGCTTTTTTCAATTTCATACTGCACGTATTTGCTGTCGCAGGTATCCTTTCCGACCAAAACCACAGTCACAGACGTACCCTCGAGTTGGCCATCTATCCACCTCTTGATAGCTGCTTCTCCTTGTTTTTTAACTTTCTCAAAATCAGCAGCATCTACAAATCCTGCAGCATCCTTGCCCTGAGTTACCCAGCTATTTCGCACGATCATTGCGCGGGAAACGTCTTCGTATTTGAAGCTAAAAAATACACGTCTTGCCATGTTAAAATCCTTTTTTCTTCTCAGTTAATTATCCATCCAAAATGCTAGTTGAGTATGTTTCTAAGATTCTCCCAGTTCCAACGATACAATTGCCCCGCACCTTTCACAGGAGTATAGTTGCCTTCCCGGTACCCAATGATCTGAACAACTTTCTTGTCTTGGTCGCGTGCCATTCTAATCTCTTTCAAGACGCCCGGAGCGCGATATGTTTGTGGGCCGACCATCACAAGTACAATTCTGGACCGGGCGATCGCTCGATAAGCCTTTGCTTCCCAGTTATGCTCTGGAGCCGCTTCTTTGAGCGAGTAATCTATAACTTCAAATGGAGAATCTGGACGACGCGCTTGTTGAATTATAAAATCTTTCAATTTCCTATCATTGTCGAAATCAAAGCTCACAAATATGGGTGTCTTCACGTTTTTCCTCACTTAATATTATTATCACTTTGAGACTTATCACGCTTGCCGATTTTACGCTAGCGTGTACAGCAAGCCTCGTTGACACCTAGTTAGTCCCCAAAATATTAACACCGGAGACCGGCACGCAACATAAATGACAAGGAGATAAAAATTGATCAGAGAGTCGTCTATCCGAGCCTATGCGGGGCACGTCGGAATCCGAAAGTCCAATCAAGTGGTAAACGAGGCGCTGCGCGAAGGAAAACAGACAGCGTTCCTTTCGCACAGTCACAAAGACGCAGAACTAGCCAAAGGACTTCAAGGATTCCTCCAAGCACAGGGCTGGAAAGTTTATATAGATTGGGAAGATACTTCGATGCCTCAATCGCCCAACCGTGAAACGGCTCAGAACATAAAAGATCGGATTAAGCGTCTGGATTGGTTCATTTATCTGGCGACGGCAAACTCAGCTTCTAGCCGGTGGTGCCCTTGGGAAATCGGCTATGCAGACGGGGTGAAGCATATTGACAGAATTGTAATTGTGCCCACGCGCGACTCCGTAGGGCGAAACTACGGCAACGAGTATCTCGAGTTGTATCATCAGGTTAGTTCAGCCGAAGGAGGTGGCTATGGTCTTTTCAATCCGATCAACAAACGCGGAGGGCTGCTAGAAACTGTCCAACTATAAAAAACACAGCAACACTTATCGTAGCTTAGACCAACTCACTTCCTGAGCTCTACAAAACCGCGCGCAAATTGCTATTGATTGCGAG